>Ga0208040_1000001_pt1 | contig 441596 bp, 377 predicted proteins | sample AD_UKC083_MetaG_FD_184431 | JGI IMG/M metagenome (GOLD analysis project Ga0208040, IMG submission 184431) | Active sludge microbial communities of municipal wastewater-treating anaerobic digesters from USA - AD_UKC083_MetaG (SPAdes) (version 2) | ecosystem: Engineered > Bioreactor > Anaerobic...
AAACCGGAGTTATCCTCCGGCGCCCACAAGCAATTCTCCCCGAAGATCAGGTTATCGAGCGAGGGCTTCTCCGTATAAATCCAGATTGCGTACATCCACTGGCTTTCCTCCGGTAACGCAAAGGGCTGATTGACAACGAAAATGTTTCGCTCCACGTGAATCGGCGTGGTGGGAACGTAGGAGTTTTGCAGCGTTATCGCGGTTTCTTTCGGGTGGACCACGGTGTTATGCTCGACCACCACGTCACCGGCGGCGGTGTGGCTGTTGGGGTCGCTGATGCCGAGATGGATGCCAATATGGTTGTCGACGAACGTCGAGTAACGCACGCGCAGGCCGTCGTCGATACCGCCGAAACCGTAGAAGCTGCCGTTATCCCGCACGCCGTGGACAATGAATTTGCCGGGGCCAGCGTGTTTGATTTTGTAAGCAGCGACACTGCCGGAAGAGTCGCAGTCGATGGCGTAGACCAAAGGCGGCGGCGTGTCGTCGGCGTACATCAGATAGTTGGCATTGTTCCAAGCAACGCCCAGCTTCTTGCGTTCATAGTTGTCGTGGGCGGCGCAGCGGTGCGCCACGATTTCCACGCCGCGCAGCTTGAAGCCGCTGCAGTTGTCGGCCGCGTTCCAGTCGCTATCTCGCACGGTTACCCGCTGAAACACCAAGTTTTCGCCACTGGTCTCCGCGCCGCCCCGCTCTCCGACGTTGGCACCACGGAACTCGACATCACGCGCAATCACGTATTGCGATCGGTACAGCCACAGTCCATGTGACTTTTGGTCGCGCTGAATGATCACCTTCTCGCCCGGGTAGCCGTAAATCTCCCCAGGCTCAGCCGCCGAGAAACGGGCGTCTCGGGTCGGAGCTGAAACGCCCCCCGCTTCCCATTTCCAATTCACCAACCATGTGCCACCGCGGATGATCAGCGTTTTTGCCCCTGAGGGCTTGAGTGCCGCAAGCCCCTTTTCGATCGTGCCGAACGGATCGTCGATGGTGCCGGCCGCACCATCATGTCCCCCAAGCTCTGCGAATACGAAACCGTTTTTGGTGACCTCGAGGCTGACCTCCACACTTTTGCGCCCGCCCTGGGGCGTGGTGATATGTACCGTAAATTCATGCTTGCCAGTATCTGCTTCGGTGGGCGCCCAAGATATATCGCCCTTGCCGTTGATGCTGAGCCCCACGGGCGCGCCCTCTACATCGTAGCAAAGCTCCAAGCCGTCTTCGTCGTAGGCCACCATGGTATAGGTAAAAGGGATCCCCGGATAAGCCCGCACCGGCTTGGGCCAGAATACTACCGGCGGCTTTGCCTGTGGATCGACCTCGTTACAGCTTCCCTGTGGTTCCGCGCCACCTCCACCACCGGCCCCCTCTCCCGCACTACCGCCCGTGCCTTGTCCGGCGCTACCGCCCAGCCCAGCCGCGCCAGCCTGTCCGCTGCTTCCGCCCTGACCCGCGTTGCCAGCCTGTCCGCCGCTTCCGCCCTGACCTGCGTTGCCGCCTTGCCCAGCGCTGGCCTCCGTGCCCGAATCAGCACCGCCCCGCGAACCGTCGTCAGACGACGAGCTTTCACAAGCGACGAGGAGAAGCCCAACAGCAACCGGAAGGATTTTGCACCACATGAACGCATTGTAGACCGACGGGGGCCAAGAGGGATAGCCAATGTCACGGTTGACGCCAAAAATCGTAAATATGAGCCATTTCCACCATCGGAGGAGGATGGAGCGATGTTCAGCAAAACCCGACCTTGTTGGTCATCAACCATTGAAATATCATTATCCGGCAATGGGTACTCGAGAGTCATACCGGCCAGGGACTGTTGTTCTACTGTTACCCGCTTTCCTTTTCTTGCCGCTGACCCTGTCACGCGTTGCGAAAGCCCAAGAAATGGCGGAATTTCATGACGACGGCGATGCGGTGCTCGTGCAATTATCCCAACGGCAAGGGGATATTTCTCTCAAAACATGGGGAGAAAGAAGGGCATGGGAGCAAGTGACCCGGATCCTGCGCAACGGCAAAGTCAAGATTCGTAGCCAGCAAGAATACGATCTTGAATTCGAAGTGCCGCGATCGGAGTTCGACAAGGTATGGGAAAGCCTCAAACGCTTGGAAAACATCGAAAGCAGTCACGAAAAGCAAGTGGATCTGTCTGCTCAGTATTCCGAGTGCTCCGCAAGGCTTCGGTTTGCTCGACATGCCAGAGAGACTGCGGCCCGTTTGCCCCTCGATGCCGCGCCTACAACCGCGCAAGAGGAAATCCGTCGATGGGATCGACGAATCGAAGAATTCCACAAGGACCTGGAGCGGATCGAAGAAAAAAGTCGAATCGCCATCATCAGGGTGCATCTTCTCCCTCAGCCTCGCTATGAATCAGCAGGCACGGCCCTCCACCTTTCGATGCTGGGAACAGGGCATAAGGAAATGTTTGGTCGGCAGCAAACGGTGATGGCCGTGGGGCTCGACGCGCGCGGGATGATGGGCGCACCCCTCGGGCGTTCGCTGGGATTGGATGCGCGGGCGGGAGCCTCCCTGGATGGCGGAATTTATGTTGAAGGTCGCGTACTTATGGGTCTGGGGGCGGCGCTGGGAAGAAGAGCGTCGCTGGGCTTGGCCCCTGGGATCGGAACGCGAGGACTGTCACGATGGCATATTCCTTTTGCGGTCGAAGTTCCGCTCGAATTATTTGGCTATGCGCGGGTGACCGATACTGTGCAATGGAAAGGATGGGCGCGCGGCGCTGGTGTGTTTGGGGAAGAGATGATCGGTTCCGGTTCCTTCGGTCCAAGAAAACGCAAGGCAGGAACGGAGTCTGTCCCTTTCTTCGACGAATTTTCCGCTGGAACATCGCTTCTCTTCGGTTGGTCGCAAAGCGACGATCCAAGCCGTCGAACGGGGCCGTATTTGGCTGGTGCCTATCACGAGTTGATGGGTCAGAAAGTTTTCGAGATAAGCATGGGGGTTGGGATGTCCTTGTGGGATGTTCGGTGAACGATGTCAATTTTTCCTGCCAAACACACGTAAATTCAATTACTTGAGAATGTTCTGGAGATCGTGGGGCTATCTTGGCTTCTCCGGACGCTCGCCATGGGGAGACAAGAAAGCGAGGTTTTGCCACCGTTTTTCTGATTCTGCGCGGGAAGGCAGAAGGTTTTTCCTCCTATCTCATCCTTTTTTCGAGTTTTCGCGGGTCCACGATGGCGCAGGCAGCAAAGCATCCAAGCCAATCAATGACGAGGAATCAGCACCACAGCGCTGTACGGGCCGATGACCACGGGTTTGGTGATGGGCTCCCCTTCGAGGTTTTGCCACTTTCCTGTCAAATCAACGATCCTGGGACCTCGGGCGGCATTGTAGAGAATCGACGGACTCTCCCCATCTTCCAAATCCACTGTCTCAGGCGTACGCGTAGCCGTCGGCTCCTGCGTGTTTTTCCAATCCTCGAAAGAATAGTTCTTTCGATCCGCTTCGTTGGCGAGCGAATCGCGGTTCATCACGTGGACCTGGCTATGATAAAGCAATGCGTAGTGATTGTTTCCGATCGTTCCCCAATTCACAGGCGGACTGCATTTCGTGTTCATTTCGGTGTAGAGCCACTGCCCCCTAGTCGACGGGATCATCCAGTTATCAAGCAGGTTGTCGTGATAAGAAGGAACGCAGGGGCCAGCTTGAGGACCGTGAAATAAGGACTGATCCGAGTTGGCGATTTGAACGTCTTCATTTCCATACGATAGGTTGGCGCGAACGGTATTGCCTTCCGACTGGCCGGTGTGATCGATGAAAATTCCCATGGAATGCCCAATGACCACGTTTCCTTCGACAAGCACATTCTTGACGCCCTTGTCGCCAAAATAGATCCCCATCGCCAAGCGCTTATAAGGGATAACGAAAGGATTGCTGTTTTCATCGACACTGTCTTTGAAGCTTCCCATCGCATCTACGACAATATTGTTCCGAATCGATAAGCCATCCGTATTGGAAAACGCGATCGAGCCCCCATCGTTGAGTGAGGAAAGCGCGTGAATGACCAGGTTCTCTTCGATCAAGGCGTCGGTGCCCACTTCCATGGCGGTATATCCGATATCGCGAAATATGTTGTGGCGCGCGACAAATCCCGGGCTTTTCGCCACAATCCCCTGGCAACCCCAACCGCTCGTCCCATAACCGGGTATCAACCCGATATTGGCGACCGTACTCCGCAATAGTTCGCTCTTTCCAACACCGACCCCTGAATCGCCGCCAGCTTCCCCAAAACGGCCACCCTCATCGATCATGTCAAGGATCGTCGATTCGATGATGCGCACGTTATCCATCCAGACAGTAACCCCCTTGTGGCTCGCTCGAAGGTCGACCCGACGCAGCACTGCATTTCCTTGACTGGGTGACCAAAACGCGACGGCAACATCCTTGGTTTGCTCCACACGCAGGCCGTCCACATAAACAGTTGTATCTCGGCCCATTCCATTGGAGATATCGATGCCTTTTTCACGAATGACCGCTTCCACCAATTCGCTGGATGGCTTGTGATTGGCATCCAAAGGGAAATAGTAAAGCATTTTCTCCGTGTCATCGTAGGCCCACTCCCCGGGCGCATCGAGGTAATCACGCTTGCCGTCCACATAATACGCAAACCCGCCTTCATGGACGGCTGCCTCGAAACCTTTGAAGTGTTGGTCGGTATCCACGGTCACCGAGCCAGGGGAGGAGGCAACGATACGACGATGAGTAAACGCCCAGTTGCGCGTTCTCATACGCAGGGTTGCTCCCACGTGAGCATCCTTGGGTTGGTTCAAGTCGGGTAGGTTTAAAGTAGTAATATGCCCTCCTGAACCCGGATCAGGAGAAGCTCCAGACCAATAATAGGAGCCGGAGTTGGGCGTGCGAGCTGGGGTTTGCCAGGTCTTGTTGACGTAAAGATGAGCAGGTCGTTCGGGAAACGGGGCGCGCCAGACACCTTTGCCCACCTCGGTCCATTCCTTGACCGGCTCGCTTCCCGATACGATCGGATCCGGTCCATTGCCATACGCGCCAAGCACGCGAGAGGCGGTATTGCTGCTCGATAAGTCGAAAGAAAGGGTTTCACGAAAAACCGATCCCCGCTCGAGCAACACGACATCACCCGGCTTTACGCGATTGGTGGCCCATACATTCGGGCTTTTCCAAGGATGCTCCGGACTCGTGCCGGGCGCCGAATCATCCCCGTGGTTGCTTACGTAGTATATGGTATTCGCCACATGGATCGTCGCCTCGGTCGTATCGGTGGCGCCGACCTTGTCGGCAACCTCATACGTAAAACGGTCTTCCCCGAGTGCTTCTTTCGATGGAGCGTAGATGAAACCTGTAGCGGTTGGCGTCAAGCTTCCTTTCGTTGGTGGTCCAATCACCCTGAGGGATAACACGTCGCCGTCGGGGTCGGTGTCATTGACGAGCAACGCGCTCGTTTGAATCTCGAGCGATTGACCTTTCAATACGTAAAAAGTCTCGCCGCGTGCCCATGGAGGTTCATTGTTGCGAACCGACGGATTCTCGTTGGCATCCGGGTCGGTGTCGCCATCGGTATTCGCGCTGCCATCGGCATTCGCACCGCTGTCGGTGTTCGTGCCCCCGTCGGTGTTCGTGCTGCCATGCTGGCCACCAGAATCGGAGGAATCACCGCAGCCTGCCATGGTTGAACAAGCGATGAAAAGCGATAAGCGAGCCACCCTCTTTTTCATGCGAGCAGTGTAGCACGATGGGGAGGAAAGGGCGGTCCTTGTTGGGGGTAGCCTGAACCATCCCCTCATTTTTCGCCGAGCATTTCCTTCGCCCGACGACTGCGGCCCTATGCCACGGTCCTATGCCACCGGAAAGCACACACAAAACGGCCATGGTCACGGCGCACGGCACACAAAACCGTTACGCTCACGGTAAAGCAATACTTTCCACAAGGCGGGACACCGCGCTTTACGTATCGAAATATGCCAAAAATTCGATGGCATCCCGGCATAACGCTTCCTTACCAAGCAGGGCGCAGCCGATGGTTCGCGGACGACCATCTCAACCGAACAGGATTGCATCTGGCTGGATTAACCATCACGCACCTCGCACAGGATGAGAAGGCTCGGTAGCCCGCGAGCACTCCCACAGCGTTCAAGCAACCGTATTTATTGATATTTTTACAAGACCGATCCAAATGGACTCAAGGACCCGAGTTTGACAGATGACCAAGTTGCGCACAGGCTAAGTGTTTGATTTTATTCAATTCCACTTGATGGTTTTTGAAAATGTAGTGAACATTTTGATCTCTAAATGACGATTTTAGATGACAATATTGATGGATTTGTGATGAACATTGCTCATGTTCATCCGAAAAACACGCAACTCGGCAGGACAAACCTACTTGCATCTCGTCGAATCCTATCGAATCAACGGAAAGGTCCGACAGCGCACGTTGCTGTCGCTTGGGCGCATGGAGGAGGGAAAACTCGACGAACTCGCCCAGGCTATCGCACGACATCAGAACCTGCTTTCCGCCCTCGATGTCGCAAAAAATATCTCCGTCGATGCCACGTATATCCTGGGACCGCTGCTGGTTTTGCGCGGGCTTTTTGACAAGCTCGGTATCGATGAAGCGCTCGAACGCATCGAGCGAAAACACCCAAAACTCGAGCTGCCTTTTCGAGACATCGTCTTCGCTTTGGTGGCCGCGCGATTGGTGCGTCCCTCATCCAAACTCGCGGTCTATGAGCAGATGCTAGAGCAGTTTTATCCAGACTTACGAGCCGACAACATCGACCTTCACCATGTCTTTCGAGCACTCGATGTGCTGGCCGCTGGCAAAGACGACTTGGAAACATCGCTATTCGTCCATGGCCGTGACCTTTTCAGTCGGCATGTCGATGTCGTTCTGTACGATCTGACCACCTTGCGATTCGAAAGCACAAAAGAGACGGAAAGCTTGCGTCGATTTGGCTTCAGCAAAGAAAAACGTAACGACTGCACACAAGTTGTGTTGGGACTTTTGGTTGATCCTGAAGGCATTCCGTTGGGATTTGAGGTGTATCCAGGAAACACGGTCGAGGGAAAAACCCTTGTCGACATCGTGCATAAGATACGCGAAAAGTATCGCGTTCGACGCTTCATCTTTGTAGCGGATCGAGGCCTGCTGTCCAAAGCCAATCTCGAATCGATCCGCTCTGTCGACGGAGAATTCATCGTCGGCATGCGTATCGGAAACCTCGCGAAAAAGCGTCCGGAACTGTATGATCGTAGCTTATTTCACGAGGTTGATGACGGGCTTGAAATCTTCGAGACCAACTTCGAACAAGACCGTGGCATCGTCACATGGTCGCGGGAACGAGCGGCTCGTGATGAGAAGCTTCGTACTGATATTGTTGACAAGCTTCGCACCAAGCTTGATGGGCGTAAAAAGGTCTCCGCGAAAACGTTTGTTTCCAACGCCAACTATCGCTATTTCCTCAAAGGTCTCGACAAGGGCCAAACCCCTGTGATTGACGAGGCCAAGGTCGCTGAGGCTGCTAAAAAAGATGGGTTTTTCGCCATTGTCACCAACGTGCACCACAAGAGCGGAACCGAGCTTTTTGCGCAATACAAGCAGCTTTGGCATGTCGAGGATGTCTTCGGTGAACTGAAAGGCACGCTGAAAGCTCGCCCGGTTTTTCACTGGAAAGACGAACGAATCGTTGGGCACTTGACCATGTGTTTCATCGCACTTTTGTGCGAAGCACATATCATCCGCGCGCTTCGTCGCGAGGGTGATGCGTACAAGGGTCGAGCCGTGCGTGAAAAGCTTCTCAGCTCGCGGCAACTATCTGCCGTTACGGTTTTGCGTGAATTGGCTGAGGTTCGAGCCATTCCTGTGGTGATCGGTGATGAGCGCTATTGGGTCCGAACGGACATCCGCGGACATGTAGCCATCCTCTTTCAGCGACTTAGGCTGTGCATTCCACCCCGGTTGCTCAAAAGGGAAAGTGTAGTGGCACAAGGCGATCGTACGCCCGTAAGTTGTGAAAATTGCTCAGATTTATAAATTTTGGTGTCAAAGTCGGGAAATATGCCAAAAATTCGATGGCATCCCGGCATAACGCTTCCTTACCAAGCAGGGCGCAGCCGATGGTTCGCGGACGACCATCTCAACCGAACAGGATTGCATCTGGCTGGATTAACCATCACGCACCTCGCACAGGATGAGAAGGCTCGGTAGCCCGCGAGCACTCCCACAGCGTTCAAGCAACCGTATTTATTGATATTTTTACAAGACCGATCCAAATGGACTCAAGGACCAAGTCATCGTCAAAGTCCAGGGGACTCCCTGCCCGTAACCCTTTCCAATTCAGGAAATAATGAGGGGATCTGTCAGCAGGATACCAAAAGATAGTACGGGCACCGGACAGGCAAGACGAAACAGCGGCGAAATTCTTGCGTTCTCCGGCCAGGGTGATGCAGGGTATGAAATTTCGGTGTTTGACAGTCACAATGATGAAATATGGGCACGACCAGGCAACCAATGCGTATAAGTAATGTTACTGTCTTTCAAAACGGAGTGCTAGCGCAAACGATGGGGAGCCGAAGGGCTTATCCAGTCGATCGGAACACCGAAGTACTCGGCCTACGGAGCATCGCTGGTAAAGCGACGGAGATATGGCGATGATAGCGCGCCGATGAGCTGCTGGAAGATATTGGTAAGGGAATTATAGGTCTATTTGTATTAAATATGTGCTGAAGAAAGATATCGTGACCAATTGACGCAATACATAGATTAATTGTTGGTTTAAAACCCATGAAGATAAAGAAGCCGATGTTCGTCACTCTCATCATTATCGGATCGATCATTGCGTTGTTCATTGCGGGAAGAACATACAAGGCGATTCAATTCAATCATGAGGTGAAAACCCTGTTTTCACAAGCAGGAGAGGTTTCCGACAAAAAATTCAGCTACATACAGATTCAAAATTTACCTGACCCGGTTCAACGGTATTTCCGGTTTGCCTTGAAAGAAGGCTGCCCTTACATCAGCTACGCTAGATTGAAACATAGCGGTCAATTCAAAACCGGCCCCTCGAAGGAGTGGGTAGATATAAAAGGAGAACAATATTTTACCACACAGATCCCGGGTTTTGTCTGGAAAGGTTCAACAACAATGTTCACAGCCAGGGATATGTATCTTTCCAACAGGGGCAAGCTGACCGTTTCATTGCTTTCACTTTTCGGGATAGTCGACGGCCAGGGGGAAATATACGATCAGGGAGAACTACTTCGGTGGCTGGCAGAAAGCGTATGGTTCCCGACCAACCTTTTACCCGGAGATAACCTGCAGTGGGTGCCGATGGACGGCACAAGCGCTCGACTCAATTTCACCTATAATAATATTTGTATTTCCTATTTGGTTTCCTTTGATGACTTTGGAGCGATCACCGAATTCAAAACGAAGCGGTACATGAACGAAAATGATTTGGAGATTTGGGTGGGAAAAGTTACCGATTACAGAGAAAAAGCGGGAATGATGATCCCGTTTGCCATTGAAGCGTTGTACCAACTTAAAGACGGTGATTACAGCTACGCAAAATTTTATCTTAATGAAATCGAATATGATGTTCCTGAAAAATATTGAACAGATCAATAACAGAAGGGGAGTTCTTTGATATTTATCCCGATCATCTAGCGCTCCCGCGGATCAAGAAGTAACGATGGCCTCTCACGAGGAGGCGTTGAGTGGGCAGGGCGCGGAAAAGCTCATCCCGCCGCGGCTGGTAACTGTGCTGCCTTGTGTTCCAGGCCCGAACTGCCCCGGACAACGCCGACTATCCCTCCGTGCCGAAGGGCGAATACCATGGCAGGTCGCGACGAACGTTGCACCTGTGCAACACATGATCGCTTTACCCGCCAATTCAGTCGTGATATGGCACGAATGGTAAATCCCTCCTGGAGTCGATGCGAGGGGAGAGGAAGAAGACATGAAGAAAATCGTGATCTTAGGCGCTGGTGCCGGCGGTACCATGGTGGCGGCCAAACTCCGCAAAGCGCTTCGCGCGGAGGAATGGTCCATCACCATGGTGGACGCCGGAGATGCACCACTATCAGCCGGGCTATCTGTTCATCCCCTTTGGCATGTACACCAAGGAGATGGTGCTCAAGCCCAAGCGGGACTTCATCCCACCCGGCGTCGAGTTCGTGCTCGATGAGGTAACCGAAATCGACCCGAAGAACAAGCGGGTCGGGACCAAGAAAGGGCGTAAGCTTAACTACGACTTCCTGGTGGTGGCCCTGGGGTGCCGCATCGCACCCGAAGAGGTAGAGGGGATGATGGAGGGCTGGGGCAAGAACGTCCACACCTTTTACTCCCTCGACGGTGCCGTAGCGCTGGCTAAGGCATTGAAATTCTTCGACAAAGGCAGGCTCGTGCTGAACATCGCGGAGATCCCTTTCAAGTGCCCGGTGGCGCCGTTGGAGTTCGTTTTTCTGGCCGACTGGTTCTTCCACGAGCGGGGGGTTCGGGACAAGGTGGAGATCGAATTGGTGACTCCGCTGCCCCACGCCTTCACCAAGCCCAAGGCGGCGGCCATCCTGGGCGACTTCTGCGAGCGCAAAAACATCATCATCACCCCGAACTTCAATATCGGCGAGGTGAACGCCGCGGAAGGATATATCGAGGAGCTGGGGGCCGAGGGCCGCAAGGTGAACTTCGACCTTCTCGTCGCTATCCCGCCCAACCTGGGCCCCAGGTGATCGAGGACTGCAACCTCGACGGCGGCAACGCCGGTTATCTGCCTACCGACAAGGCGACGCTCAAGGCGAAGGATCTGGAGAATGTTTATGTCATCGGCGACAACACCGACTTGCCCACCTCCAAGGCAGGCTCGGTGGCCCATTTTGCATCGGAGATCCTCTGCGAGAACCTGCTGCGCGAGATCGAGGGGCTCGAGCCCAGGGCGGTCTTCGACGGCCACTCCAACTGCTTTATCGAATCAGGCTTCGAGAAAGGCATTCTCATCGACTTCAACTACGACGTCGAGCCTCTGCCGGGCCGGTTCCCGCTGCCTGGCGTAGGCCCCTTTGCCCTGCTCCAGGAGACGCGAATGAACCATTGGGGCAAGCTGATGTTCAAGTGGATTTACTGGAACATCCTGCTCAAAGGCGAGGAAATGCCTCTGGAGCCGCAAATGTCCATGTTCGGCAAGTGGGCCGATTAGGGGGTAACCATGGCACTGACCCTTGGACGTGACGACGAGGTGATCCAGAAAGTCGACGAGACGTGGGCGCGGCTCGAGCGGCTCGAGCGTCAGTTCGCGCCGCTGCTCGAACTCAAGGAGGACGCGCAGCCCATCCTCAAAGAGCTGATGCATGCCGTCATCCTCGAACTCGACGAACTCGACGGCCATTTCAAGCTCGAGGACGCCCTTCTCCTGATCAAAAGGCTTCTCCGCAACACGAAGAATCTCAGCGCTCTGCTCGACCGGCTCGAGCAGGCCAACGACCTTATCAGCGACATGACCCCGATCATCCACGAGGTCACGAAGGCAACGATCTCCGAGCTAGGAGAGCTGGAAAAACAGGGAATCTTCAAGAATCTGGCGGCGATCAGAACCGTGGCTGAGCGGTTCAGCCGTCGCTACACCCCGGAGCGGGTAGTGGCCTTGGGCGACAAGCTAATCGAGTTGCTCCAACTCGTGGACCTGATTGCCCAGCCCCGCACCCTGCGCCTAGCCCACGCGGCGACCGACGCTATTTCGCAGGATGACCAGGGTCGTGCGGAGGTCACCATGTTCGGCCTTTGGCGCAAGATGCGCGACCCCGACACCCTCCGCGGCCTGGCTCTGATGCTCGACCTAGCCAAAGCCCTTGGACAAGCCGACAACACCAAGAGCGTTCCGATGCTCGAGAGCGGCAAGTAGCGGTTCTTCATCGCCGGGAAAATTCGAAAACCTCTCGCAACTCGAGTCGAACCTCGACGAAGCCGATCGCGATCGCGCATGGAGCACGAAGCCAACGGCCATCCCTGAGGCGAAGGGGACCGCAAGACATACCCAGGCTTCGCCGCGCTTGCTCGCGGCGAAGGACCCCGGTTCCCTCGGCGAGCAGCCAAAGGCACGATTTGATTGACTTTTGTGGAGATGGGGAGGCAAACGGCGTTTTTCGACTTGGCCAGGCCAGCCACGGCGTTCAGGAAACTGCTCCTCCACGTCGGCGAACGACAGCCAACAATCCGAAGAAGACGGAAGCGAGCCATGCGGCTTGCGACGACATCGCGCTGCCCCGGATGAGGCCACAGGAACAACCATCGGAAGACTTTCCCGCTCCAGGGGAATCTCCGCCATCAGACACCAGCCCCCCAGCATCGCCGTCGGGATCGAGCCCCCGCGAAAGGTACAATACCCCTTGCGAAGAGGCTACTTGCGGACCATTCGCCGTTTTCGTCAATATCGTATCACTTCCTGATAATGTAACATCGTACCGGCCCGAAGGTTCGAGGCCGACCACGAGCAGGCGCTGTTCCCCAGGTGCTTGCACAGTGATTTCCGTTGCGCCATCGACGGCAAAAAGCACGGTCAGGTTGCCGACCCGTGCAGCCGTACCGCTATTTGCCTTGATCTGCTGCGCGGTAATTGGAGTCTGTCCGTCATCGGTCACTGCCACGAAGTGCAAATACTCTTCATGCTGCGCAGGTGGCGTTGCCGACACCTCGATACGCCAGGTGCCGATATCCACTGCATTGGTATTGTTCTCCGGGTCGTAATGCGGATCCCGATCCTTGTTCGGAGGATAGTTCGTTTCCTTGCCATCCGGGCTCCAAGCGAGGAATCGGCAGTCTTACGCGCCATCAAAGCCTCCCACTTCGAAAACATCGGCCTTGGGAGGAAGAAGCGTACTCACCGTCGCAACACCTCCCCCATTGGCGATTCGATAGGTCCGATCCTCAACTTTCCAATGGCAAGGCGAGGCAGGCTCACCGCCAGCCGGTTCTGGTCGTTGTGCCGTGTGAAGAAGGATTCTCGTTGTCAATCCTGCTCTGTCCGCGGTCTTATGGACCTCATCGTGAAAGAAAAACGATGGATGGGAAGTGCCTGGTAGATTCGGTAACCAAACCATGCTTCACACCCATCCTCGCTGCTGTTCGAGTTTCGTCGATTCGTAGCTATCGCTCATATCAGCCCGAAAATACGTGTACTTTTCGGTATGTTCATAAGCATTGATCCCCATGCGGGCGGCCTGTTGTCCAGGTTGGACCTGCTCGAGCGTGGGATACTCCCGTGTCCAGCGCTGCCCCCCGTCGTTGCTTCGTTTCTTGGAATAACTGACATACTTCTCTTCAGGATCGTAGAGGACCATTGCATTATGAGCTATGGTTCGCCGATAGTAGTTGTGCCAATGCTCCGTTCCGTAAAGGTCATAGCGTCCTGAATCCACGAGGAGCGGAGCCCGATAATACAGGCTGAACGCCCCATTGTCGTGGTGTTGATGATTCCCAACATAATACGGTGTTGCGCGGAATTCAAAAAGTGCGGACGTTTCGAAGTACCAACTCTCCCGGGCGATGACTTCGCCGGTGGAAATGAAGTGGCGAACGAGAGGCAGCGTGGCAACGGGCGTGCGTGACGCGTCGGGATTCCAGAACACGAGTTCATAAAACCCATTGTCGACACCGCGTTGATGCGTGCGAAAAAAAGCTTCCGCGTATTGATTTTGGAATCGTGTGCTCGCAACAAGGGACTGCAAAACATATTCGTCTGCCCAGTCAATATTTTGGGCATGCCTGTCCCCCACCGCAGGGAAATCGTGATCCGCGCGAAGGCCATATATGTAGTGAAGGGGCAGATTTGCCATATACGGCCACAGCACGTTGGCGTCGGTTGCCGTATGCCAAATCATCGTACTTCGGAGTTCGGAATATCCTGCCCCATAGGCAAATCCGAAGTAATGTCCCCCATCCGCCAACGCATAATCGCGGAAAGCCTGCACCGCCTTCAAGTTCGCAAGCAGCCGGACCGCAACGTTTTCGAGTTCGGGAAAATCATCGACAAGCGCCAACACCGCACTTCCGAACTTGCCGGAATTGTTCGGGGCATGCGAGCCCGAGACATAAATGGTTTCGCCCGCGGGGCACTTCCACTGGGAGTCGAATTCACCACCGCAGATATAGGAAGCCCAGTGACGAAGGGACGCCTTGACGAATTCGGCGATGGCGACACGATAGGTTGTTCCGCTCGGTGCATGGGTGCGTGTCCCAACGTCCTTGTGCAACGTGTCATAGATGACTCCGATGCTATCTGCGATGGCGGAACCAACCATATCATCCACGGAGTCTGGGGAAGTTGCGAGAATGGCGTCGGCAGCGTGGAAAAGAGCTTCACGATAGGGCTCTTCGTCGGTCAGAAGCCACGCCAAAGCGATCGTGCGAATCACGAGCGGTTGATCGCTGCGCGATGTATCTCCGTGATTGAAAGCAGTTGCAAAATCCTGGGCTCGGCTTTGGAGCTTGGCAAATCCCTCGATGAGTTCGCTCGAACCGATCATCGTCATACGCCCCCGTGGCGATTCGTGATCGAGAGCGATGGCAGGTTCGCCCTTTTCCGTGGTAACCCAACGGAAGTTGCCAGTAAGCCGCATCCGATGGGTGCCTCCCTCGGCAGAAGTAAGGTCGTCCGTTCCCTCGGGAAAGCGAAAACTCGCCATGGCGGCTCCCGTCGCGTCGTCGTTTTCCCAAACGTCGACACTTCGAAACACATCCCCACGCCCCGAAAACGTGAAACGTTGCTCGTCGGGAACATAGCCTGCTGGCAAGTCCGCCATTCCCACAACTTCACCATCGATAGTAACACTCGCCTTGCGCGTGGTGTGATTCCAGGAAACCGAAATATCGTGCCATGCATCGCACGAACAATGCGCTGTCCATCCCGCTGCATAGGAATTGACATCCTGAAAGACGATTTGCAAAGGACAATCCCCTGCGTTCGTGGTGGCGCCTTCGTTGTGTCGTACGAAAAGATGCCGTCGTGTGCTCGCATAGTCGTCGAAAAGCGCATCCACACGGGGCTCGCCTGGCGTGGGGGAAGGCGTGAGTCGGACGGATATCGAGAGGGTTCCTGTCGGCGGGAACCTGGAATCCGTCAAAGGAATTGGATCGAAAACCGTGGCCCTGAGTTTTTCGACGACCTAAGGACTCACAAGAATGCGGGGGCGTGGATTGAGCTTGAAAGGGAGTGCGGCGCGCGCCGTCGACCCAAGCCCCAATCCCAACACCGCGAATAGGAGAGCCGCCCGCTTCATGACTGGCCATGATACGAGACTGTCATCGCAGGGATCAACCGTCTTGGGGCGTGCGGAGAGGCTGTTCAACCTGAATCATCCCCTTATTTTTCCAGAGTAAGTCTCCCGTCGCAGCGCTACCCTGTGTAGGCGCGAATGCTCATCCGTCGAAGCCTCAACGTTCGCCGGGAGATGATAAAAACTTGTAAATACAAATAGTTACAACGATTCGTTCCTGCACGGCCACCATTCGTATCACCCCTGTTCGGTCGACCAAATCAACCTGGCGGATCGTCTCGCTAAAGAAGATCCATCCGAACACCATGGCTCGACGGAGATCACATTGCCATGCACTGGAAACGACGTGGGGTCGAAGGCGACCAAGGCGGTAGCGGTGGACGACTGCGGTCGTGTGCAGGGTCGTTCGATCGAACCGGGGGCTCCAGGTATTGCACAGCAAGCGCGGCGCATGCTCGAGGCATTGTCCTATCGCGTGGAAACCAATGGCGAAGCATCGATCGTGGCAACGGGCCATGGTCGCGAGCTGGTAGCGGTGGCCACGAAAAAATGGACGGAGATTTCATGTCATGCGCCGAATGCATTTGATGTCATGAACCGGCCGGGAATGTTGATCGACGGGGGTGGCAGGGACACGAAAGGGAACCGAGTGCGTTCGGATGGTTCGGTGGTGGATTTCGTGATGAACGACAAGTGCGCGACGGGAACAGGGCGTTTTTTCGTCTTGTTGGGATAACCGAGGTTCGTTAGCGCCGAAGGGCGCTGCCGCGGAATCCTGAGGTCTTCGATCAGAATGCGTTGCGCGAAGAGCGCTTGCATTTTCATCAAGCGATCAAGGGCCGCTTCGTTTTTCTCGTTCCGTGAGAAATAGATAGAAGGGGATGAAACTGACGAGCAACAGGCCCGCCACCACGTATGTCCAGCCCTTCGTGAACGTCAGAAAATCGAATAACGTTACCATGGCGTCCTCCGTAGGCTCAATGTTCGTCTTTCCAATCGGGATGTTCGTACATGATGGGCATGCGGTTCGCGATCCATCGGAACATCACGACACCGAACGTGACCAACGCCACGCTCACCCAAATCTCCATCCAATGAGGAACGTAACGGTGTTCGGAGGGCAGGTCGTAATTGAACGCGATGAACGAGACGTTGAAGCGATTGAGGATGATACCAATCACCGTGATGACCGCCGCGATTCGGACGAATAGCACCTTGGATTCGCGGTAGCCTACCGTGAAAAGGAAACAAGGGAGCAAGACGAAACCGACGAGTTCCACGAGATACCAGGCTCCCCAGGACGTTCCGAGCAGATGCCATTTGTCGTCGAGGGAAAGCGAAAGGAGTTTGATGGCCGTGTAGATGGCAAGCGCGACGGCACCGGCTTTTCCCAGGCCCAGGTTGATTCGCTCGAACTGTTCGTTGGAGATCTGGACTTGATGGTGGAACGCCTTGTGAGAAAACATGCCTTCCACGATCACCATGCTCAACCCGGCGGCCACGGCGGAAACGAAAAAGTGAACGGGAATATACGGGGAATACCACAGAGGATGCAGCTTGGTGGGCGTGATGGCATACATCGCACCCAACGTGGATTGATGCAGCGTGGATAAGATGAGACCGAAGACCGTTAGAGCAATGGTCATGGCTCCCACGACTTTTCGCCAGCGCTTCCATCCCAACCATTCGAAGACCGCGGGCGTTGTCTCCACGAATAGGGTTGTCAGGTACAACGCGACACAGAGGGATACTTCGAACAGGGCGGAGGTAGGTCCGGCCTGGACGAGAAATGGATAGGGAAGATGCCACGGTTTTCCCAAGTCCACGATGAGTCCGAGCACGACGAGAAAGTAGCCGAGAAAGCCTGTGAGGATGGCAGGGCGAACGATCGGCTTGTATTCCTTCATGCCGAATAGATACACGGCCGAGGAAGTCACGAAGCCACCGGCGGCGAGAGCCACACCGCTCATGACATCGAAGCCGATCCATATTCCCCAGGGGTAATAGTGGGTAAGGTTGGTGGTGGCCTGCAAGCCTTGGGTGAAACGCAAGAGCAGGATACCCGCACCCACCAACAGAATGACGCCTGCAATGAGATTGAAGGGCGTGAAGAGCTTGCCTCGGGTTTGGACTGCCTCGCTCATGACTTGGTCTCCTTGGGGTCCGCACCGTCGGTGGCGGCGGCGGCGGCCTTCTCCGCCGCTGCCTTTCGTTCGGCTTCCTGCAGCGCTTTTTTCACCGCCGCGTTAATGGCTTTCTCCTTATCTTTCGCGGACTTATCTGCCGCTTGCTTGAGTTTTTCCTTGGTATCCTCGTCGGCTTTCTCGAGGGCGAGCCGCACCGCTTCTTCCAACTCCTGTTGGGCAAGCTTGTCCTTGCGTTTGCTAAATGCGTAGAAGGCCATGAGCAGCCCGGGATAGATGGTGACCACCAAAGGCACGACAGATAGATAGCTCGTACCGATGGAAGGCAGCGATTCGTGCGTGACCCCTTCGTGCAACTCCAGGCTTTTGAAGGGAACCCCAGCAAGCGTGAGCCAACTGGTTCCACCGAATTCATGTTCTCCAAAAACGTGATCGATATACCGGTCGGGACTTTTCCGAATTCTTTCTTTCGCCACCGTGATGAGTTTGTCTCGCTCACCAAATAGGATTGCCCCCGTGGGGCATGCATCGGCGCAACCTGGATTTTTCCCTTCTTTGATGCGCGGATAACACATCGTGCAACGCATCACTTTGGGATCGAAAGCGCTGTCGTACTCGTAAGAAAGTGCATGATAGGGGCAGGCCATCACGCAGTATCGACAGCCCAGGCAAACATCCGGATCGTAAAGCACGGGGCCTTCAGGAGTCTTTTCGAAGGCGTGGACCAGGCAAACCGAAGCACAGCACGGTTCATTGCAATGCATGCACTGGTGTTTGCGGTACACCGGGGGCGTACGCCCCTCGGCGGGCTTGTATCGATTGACGACCGTAAACTCCGTGGGCGTGATTCGTCGATGACGGTCGAACACGGTCTTGTCATCGATGGGTCGGTCCGGCGGGGGGTGCCCATTGACTTCTTTGCATGCTTTTTCGCAGGAGCGGCAGCCCACACATAAGGTGGTATCGTGCAGCAGTCCGAAACGGCCCTGATACCCTGTGAATTGCTGCACTCCCGCGGCGTTGGCCTTGTGTGCGGTGAGCATGCCCGCGCCCGTGGCAAGACCGGTGAGGAATCCTCTGCGCGAGACGCTCATGGTTTCTGCTCCTTGTTTTCGGCGTGGCAATCGACGCACCCGGCTTTGATCCCCATGGGTTGATGACACAAGATGCATTGACGGTGCAGAGCCACTTTGAGGCCCGGGCGATCTCGGCTGAGATCAGCATCGGCGGGGTGGCAACTCACGCATTTGGGTGGTTGAACACCGACGGGGGAATGGTGATGACATCCCGCGCATAGCGTTTCCATGGTGCCGTGGAAACGTGTGGCCATCTTGTCTTTTCTGACCTCACGATCCAGGTGCTCGACGATTCTTTTGTGGGGAAGATCCGCGGGGCCATAATCACCACCGGGGAAGTATTCGAGACGGAGAGTCGCGGGGAAGGCCGCGGACGTGGGCGGCAGATCTTCGAGATTTGCAGTCGCAAGCGTTGGCTCGGGAAGGTCCGCTTTCATCGCTTTCGTCGTCGGACCCGCGTGACACGTCGTGCAAGAAGCTTCCCTCGGCTCGCCGGGAATCGTTTGATGGCATCCCACACAGCCGGGTCGTTGCGTTTCTTTTTTATGGCATCCCACGCAGCTAAACGTGGAAGAGGGCTCGTGGTAGGCGCGTTCCAGAGATACGTACCCGCCTTCGCTCGTGGGTGTGAGGGTGTGGCAATCCTTACAGGCCCGCATCGTTTTGTGGTGGCATGAAGAACAACGGGAGGTGGCGGCCTCATGCTGCGCATGATCGAAAGGAACATACGCTGCCGTAGCGCCATCGGCGTGAATCCAGGTGTGATTCGGTTGTCCCCGCATCAACCGAGGCACAGGATCGACGCGCTTGATCGCGGCGATCGATTCGGCATCGTGACAACCAACGCACAAGGTGGGGCCAGTCGGTTGTTGCTTTTCCTCGCGTTGCAAATGGCACTGCACGCATCGGTCGTGGGAGGCGTGTTGCAAGGACAAGACCCGTCCTTCGTCTTTGGCGCCGTGGCAATCGGCACAAGCGCTTTCTTCACCTTTTTTCGGAAGGAATTTTCCTTGCGCCTTGTCCCATACGTGATGACAGGTCTCGCACTTACCATCTTCCGCTTTTTCATGGCGGTGATGCAGGCTTTGATCGAATCGCAGATGGGCTTGTTCTTGCGACGTTCCGGGCGCGTGGGCGTGACAGCTACCGCAAGCGACCGGGCCGGTTTTTTGTTTTTTCGAAGCACGATCCTGATGACAGTTCAAACAGCCATCGTGAAAGGTATTCATTGCTTCTTTGGCGGAAGCAGCGGTAGCGGCCCATGCGTATTTCATCACGCCCGCGCTATCTTGTGTGTGACAGCTCACGCACGACTTGGGGCCGAGAGCATCCGTGTGCTTGGCGTGATCGAAGTCAACCGCTGGCCGATCCAACGCCCCCCATTGAGGAGAAAGTCGAAGAACGATGGTGGAAGGGCCAAGGATCGGTTTGTCCTTGTCCGAACAGCCAAGGACCGCGAGGCAAGCGATCACAACCACTACCATCCAATTCGCAGTCAGTGCCCTGGAGATGCGCATGATTCCCTGTCTCCTCACGACTCGAGATCGATGGCCTTGACCAACAGCTCATTGATGAACTTGACGTGCATTCCGAGCTTGTAGTGACCGATGATATCCTCGATGCCACTGTGGCAATTGTGGCAGGGAGTGATGATGAGGCTGGCTTTCGTGGCCGCGAGTTGATCGGCTTTGCATCGGATGCTTTTCATCCGTGACAGTTTCCAAGGGGGGCCGCAGTTGATGACACCACCACCCGCCGCGCAGCAGTAATTGTGCTCATGACGCGGCTCCATATCCCGGAAGTCCTCGCACAACGCCTTGATCACATAGCGGAGCTTGTCGTGCAGCCCGCGCCCTCGCACGATGTTGCAAGGGTCCTGCACCGTCACGGGTTCTTCGATTTTCCGCTTGATGACGAGCTTTCCGCTCTTGATGAGTTCGTAATAAAACTCGACCGCATGCACCATCGGGATGGGCGGCTGCTTCCATGCAAGCCACTTGGGACCGTCGTACACCGCACCGCGGTAGGCATGCCCGCACTCACCCATGACGATACGCTTGACGCGAAGCTGAGCCGCTCGCTCCCAATGCGCTCGCTCCACACGTCCCATGACCTCGAAATCTCCCGAGTACATGGCCATGTTGCTGTTGTCCCACCCATCGGCGCTCGGCATCGTCCAATCGATGTTTGCCGCTTTCATGATCACGGCCATGTTGCCGATGAGCTGCGCCAAAATCTTCGGCTCCGGAGCGATGACCGAATAAAAAACGTCGGCTCCTTCCTTGTCCAAAGGAATGCGTGCGCCCGACAATTCGGACATCGCCTCTTCCTCTTGCCACATCAACGTATCAATCCAATCGTCTGGCTGAACCCACATCTGATTCGACGTCACCGCATGGCTGTTGGTCGTGTCCTGCAAGTACTGCGGGACGAGGCCCAGCAAGCTGCAGATGCGTCGCACGGTCATGATTTGATACGCGATGTCGATGCCGAAGGGGCAATACATGGAGCATCGACGACACGCGCCGCATTCGGTGAAGGCGATGCGTGCCGCGTTTTTCAAAAAGGGGCCGTCCACCTTGCCCTTGCGTTTGACCATTTCCCAAAGGGTATTTTTGACTTTGGCCACAGGGGCGTAGTCCGGATCTCGGTCCCGTGAGTTGTAGGTATGACAAGCTTCCGCGCAAAGCCCACAATGCACGCAGGTCTCGAGATATACCTTCATTCGTGCCGCGGATTCGTTGTCCAACACGTGCCGAATGGTCTGCTCGATACGCTCGGGAGTAAGCTTTTTGATGCCTTCGTCGATGCCCGCGTCAGCAATCATCATATCGGTGGGATCAGACATGGTCGGGATTCCTTTTCACCAGTCCCTGGCGTTACGGACGGCACCAAACTCGCTACCCATGTAGGCCCGAGAGAAAACGAACCAGAACATATGCGCGAGTCGTGTGAAGGGAATGGCCAGCAACCAGGCAATTCCGGAAGCGATGTGCAACGCGATCGCATGCTTGGAAGGCAGCCACCCTTGATGCGCAACGAAGCCCGTCACAAAAGGTGCGATGACCAGAAGAACAATCGCATAGTCCGACCAGGTCGTTACATTACGAACCTGAGGAGCGGCGATGCGGCGAAGAATGAAAAACAGTCCTCCAGCCACCACCACCAACGACATGAAGTCCGCGACAGGAGCGGGCAGGCTCCACCAACTTATTCCCCAAGACTGCTGCCACAACACGGCATGTCCCATCACGAAAAGCGGCGTGATCAGCAAACACGCGTGAAATGCGAAGGATACAACCGTGAAAAAGGGGCGAAGGCGCATGTTGCGCGTGCCGAAAGGCAAGAGCCAGTGCAACACCGAGCGCGCCCCATGCTTCGCGTCCAACGTAGGAAATACTGTTTTTTCCCGGCTAGCCAGTCTCCCCATCTGCACGATCTTGAACGCCGTGCCACCCAACAGTCCTACAAAGGCCAGCCAAACGAAAGGGATCCAATACGATTCCACGGCCCTGCCTCCAAGTCAGCCCATGATCTCCCCCAAGGAAACCACCTGGCGGAAGTACTTCTCATCCACAACACCACGAACCAACACATGCTTTCCATCGGGACTCACCACGGGGTCCCAAAGAAGCTCGAACGTAGGCTTCCAAAGACGATCGTTGGCCACCAATCGATAGCGCCCGTCCCGCTCGACCTTCGCCAACACCACATCCCCCTCCGGCGAAAAAACCGGCTCCCACACCATGTCGAATGTCTCGGACCAGGCTCGACCATCCACCGCGACCCCCCAACGATTCTCCTGCTTCACCGTCGCCGCCACATGCTTGCCATCCGGTGAGAAAAGGGGGGCAAGAACCATATCCCCGAACGTCTGATCCCACGCTACATCATCGACCGCGATCGTCCATCGCCCATACGACGGCGCGACCACGGCGGCGATTCGCTTGCCATCCGGACTGAAACGCTGCCGCCAAAGCTGCATGAAGCGGTTTTTCCACAACGGTTTTCCCCCCTCCGCGAGCGTCCACGCCCCGCTGACACGAACCGGCACCACAATGCCTCGATGACCCGGACGAAACGATGGCTCCCAGACGCACGTGTATTTCGTTTCCCACGGCTCGTCATCCTCCGCGACCGTGTACTGCGTGGCGTCCGTCCGCACCTCGACTGCGACACGCTTGCCGGTTTCATCGAAACAGGGTGCGTATACGTTCAAGTATTTTCGCTCCCACGGCTGCTCGTTGACCGCCACGCTCCATGTGCCTTCGAGGAATTTGAAGATATCCGCTTCCGGCAAATCCTCCACCTGCACCAGCGCTGCCACCGATTCTCCATCCCCACTCAACGCGTAATCCCGACAAGAAGCATAGAGCGTTTCCCAAGCCTGTCCGTTTACGGATACACCGTAACGCATGTCCTGTTTCATCTGGGCCGCGATACGGGAACCGTCCGCACTGAACTTCGTGTTCCACACGAACTCATACCGCTCTTCCCATAACTCCCCATCCACCGCGACCGTCCACTCATCGTCGACCCGCACCAACGCCGTCAGCCGATTGTCAGGGCCAAACGCCAAATGCCAGGCTTTTTCCAAATCCTGTTCCCAGACCTGCCCGTTGACGCAAACCCCCACCACATCATCGTCTTTGCGGACGACCACCGCAATTCGCTCACCGTCCGGACTCGCCACGAATTCCCGTACCTCAGAGTACTCTTTGCGTATCTCTCCCAGGTCGGCGACGGTCTTTTTGCCAGCCGTCCAATCCACGGTAGCTTGATTGGGCATTGCCCTCTTGCTCCTTGCGCTTCAGCTTCAAGAACGCAGTCAATCCCTGCCCGCGTCGCGTTTCGCGACAGGCTGCCATTAGGCAAGTAGGGCAATTTGAGAATTGAGTCAAGCGAAGGCGATACACGAATTCGGCAGTCTTGGTCGAAGTTCCCGCCTCCCCTATCGCATTGTTTCGCCCCTCATTCGACAACGATTCACGAATACCTTGTCGCAACGCCTGTGCAAATTTGCAACACTCCACCCTAACGCCCTGCTTACCTACGCCTTTATCTTTCGCTTCGGTACATGCCTATCCGATAACAACGTGATAGTCTTCTACTTACTAATGCAACAAATTGACACTAATTCAAATATCGTTAGCTTCATCAACCAATCATAGCTAGCCAATCCTTCCCCACCCCTGCCCCCACGACGCTCGCCCCTAGCCCACCCAATTCCCAATTGCACCCTTGATCCACCCTCTGCCAACGACCAACCTCCCACCCCATGAATCAAAAACTCAACCTGCACGGCGCCCTCACGGCATTGGTCACCCCCTTCTCCGCCAACGGCGAAAACCTCGACATCGATGCGTTCGAAGCCCTGCTCACCGCACAACTCGAAAGTGGAATCGATGGCCTGGTGCCCTGCGGAACCACCGGGGAAAGCCCCACACTCACCGACCAGGAAAAACGCGACATCATCGCTCATACCGTCCGACTCGCCAAAGGACGCGTTCCCATCGTGGCCGGTACTGGCTCCAATGACACACAAATGAGCCTGCGCGCCTCCCAAACCGCTCTGGACTTGGGTGCCGACGCCATCATGCTCGTCATGCCCTATTACAACAAACCTTCGCAAGAAGGACTGTTCCAACACATCACCACCATCGCCACCCAAATCGGAAATGCTCCCGTCGTCCTTTACAACATCCCAGGACGATCCGTCGTCGACTTGTCCAACGATACCCTCGCGCGAATCGTCGATGCCGCCCCTAATGTCGTGGCTGTCAAAGATGCCACCGGTAATGTCTTGCGCTGCCAGCAAGTCATGCATCGCTTCGGCAACGCCATCACCGTGCTTTGTGGCGACGACGCCTTGACGCCTGCCATGATGACCAACGGTGCCCTCGGCGTCATCAGCGTGACATCCAACCTCTATCCCGATCGGGTCTCCGCCGTGTGCCGAGCCATGAAAGACAGCAACATCGCCCTCGCCCGTCGACTTCATTTAGCCCTTCTGCCCGTTCACGACGCCATGTTCGTCGAACCCAATCCGGTTCCCATCAAAGCCGCTCTCGCTTCGAAAAAAAGGATGCATCCCACGGTGCGACTTCCGCTATCTCCGGCCTCACGAACCACACAGGATCTGGTCAGTCGCGTTACCGCCGCCTACGAAGCCACGGAGGTTGCATGAGCCACACGCCGCGCATCGCCTTGCACGGTGCCACAGGCCGCATGGGTGCCGCCATGCTCTCGATTTGCCGCCAGGCCAACGTGCCCATCGTCGGGGCCGTCGCAGCTCCGAATACCCCCGACATTGGCCTGGACCTGGGAGAAGTACACGGAACCCAACCCATCGGCGTTCTCGTCACTGATAACCTCTCTTCCGCGTTGCTCGGAGCCGATGTCGTCGTGGACTTCTCTCACGCATCCGCGGCTCAATCCCTCATCAAGGCCGTACGCTCCGCCAATCTTCCCTTGGTTTCTGGCACCACCGGGTTCGATGCGGATACGCACGATGCCCTCCAACGACTCGGCCAACAGGTTCCCGTATTGTGGGCCTCCAACTTCAGCCTGGGAATTCAAGTGCTCGCCGAACTCGTCCGCCATGCCACCCAGCGCCTCGGACCCGACTTCGATGTGGAAATCGTCGAAATCCACCACCGACGAAAAGTCGATGCCCCCAGCGGTACGGCTATCCGCCTGGCCCAAGAAGCCCAGGCCTCCTACCCTAGGCAACTCCGCCACGGGCGCCATGGAATGCTGGGAATTCGGCCTCAGGATGAACTCGGCATCTCATCCGTCCGCGGCGGCGACGTCGTGGGCGACCATACCGTACACCTGTTGGGAATCGGGGAACGGTTGGAACTAACCCATCGAGCTTCCAGCCGCGAGGTGCTCGCTCGAGGCGCCCTGCTCGCCGCTCGCTGCCTGCCAACCATGCCCCCCGGAGTCTGGCAACTGGCCGACCTTTTACCTTCAACATCTTGAATTTACACTATTTTATTCATTAAGCCACAACCTGGGGGGAACCTGCCTTCCCCACGTCACAACCCCGACTTCGGCATCTTCCTCTCCGACGAAACCGGCGGGGAAGACAGCGCTGGCGAAGGGGGCAATGCCATGGTTGCCTCCACCCTCGCGGACGTTTTGGGAATCGGTGGCTTCTTGACACCAGCCGTCGCCGAGGAAACAGATGAATCCTCGCGAACCACAGCATCGGAATCCACATCCACTCCCCCCTCTATCGTCGCATTCTCTTCCCACGACGGCACAGCAGCCGCATCGGCAAGGGAATCCGTAGGTTCCGCGCTTGCTCGTGAGATCCCTTGCGCACCCATCGATGACGAAGCTTCCGGCGCGTGAGACGGTTTCCGGAAGTGCCAGAACCCAACCAGCACCGCCAACATGACCGGAATAAGAAACGCAATCGTTCCGGCAATCCAACTCACCCAGGGGAGGTGAGAAAGCGACAGCGTGTTTCCGGAAACGCGAGAACGACAAGCCTTGTCCTCGACGGCAACCGACTGATCAGCCTGCATCGACTCCGTCATCGGCCTGGCCTCGGGGCGCGGTGAGATGGCTGGAAGTATCTCAGTGCCTGTCGGTCCTCGCGGTCCCAACGCCCGGGCGTGCGAACGAGTGGGCGCATCGCGATCGACCGCCAAGGCTGCTTCCACCAATTCGGTCAGCGCGGTGGCGTCGACATCTGGCGGCATCAACCGATTGGATCTCGCCATGTCTTCGAGACTCGGCAACGAATCACGTTTCTTTCGCAACTTTGGTTCTGCGGCCTCCGACGACAAATAGGATTGAACCAAAGCGATTCGCAGCGCTTGTTGAAACGCCGTAGCCGATGGGTACCGCTCGTTGAGGTCCGGTTGGCTCGCTCGAACAATGACATCGCTCAAGCCACGAGAAACACCGATCCCCATCTCTGCCAGCGGCATCACGCCCCGCCACTTCGCTTGAAGCAATTCATAGACATCCGTATCAGAATAAGCAGGACGCCCAATCAGCATTTCCCAAAGAACCAGCGCCGCGGCGTACACATCCGTGCGACCGTCCAACGCCCTGCCTTCTGCCTGCTCCGGCGACATGTACTGCGGCGTTCCCACCGTCATCCCTTTCACGGTAATGGGTTGGTTCGGTATCCACGCGTCCATCACCTTCGCCACTCCAAAGTCCAGCAGCTTGACCGTCCCATCTCGACAAACAAATACATTCTCCGGTTTCACATCGCGGTGAACGATCCCCGCCCCGTGGGCCGCCTGCAATCCCGCGAGCACCTGTATCATCAGCTCCACCGATATCGATACGCTCAAACGCCCCTGATCCGAAAGCATCGCTCGCAGTGTCGCCCCCTCCAAAAGCTCCATCACAAAATAAATTCGACCGTCGAGCGCCGTCCCCAAATCATACACTTCCACCAAATTCGGATGCCGAAGCCGCGCAAGCCCTCTCGCCTCAACCCGCAATCGTTCCGCCAAGTCCGTACGCCCCGCAAACCCCTTCACCAACCCTTTCAACGCCCGGCGCGTGCCAAGCATGTCGTGCTCGACCTCGTATACCTCCCCCATCCCACCCTGCCCGATCAGACGGATGATGCGATACACGGTTCCCGGGATCAACGATCCAGGAACCCATGTGCTCGGCAGAGGTCTGCGTTCGACCATACGCCAAGATAGCGAACAATCTTTAGAGGTTGGAATCAAGCCTTTCGAACAACCCCCCGTGCAAGCTCGAGCTTCCATCGAGGTTTCCGCCGCTTGCTGCCACCCCCACACCCAGCACCCCTCGTTCGCGGACATACGGAACAAGAAGCCTCACCCCAATAGCCATTCCGACAACCACCCGCTCATGTTCTCGACTCCCTGCCGCACGTCGTGCTCATCCAATACCAGCCGCTCCGAAATGTCAATTTCTGAAAGAAATTCATGAGCTTGCGGATTGTCGAACCAATCGTCGTCGAATCGCTCCACCAACTCACGCAGCCGTGTCATCGCATGCAAGGCGCCGCATAGCCTCGACGCCGCTCGAGGCTCGTAACGAGGAACCACCCCCGCCAACGTCTCCGGAATACTCGCATGCATGGCTTTCGACACCTCTGTGACATGCGCTTCCACCATGGCTTGCGGTGATGTCATCGTGGCGACAATCGCCTGCGCCGCATTCATCCGAACCGATATCAAAAGCGATAGCCCAAGCGACCGCGCTTGTATTCGCGCAGCATCACGCCCCAATCCCATGCGACGCTTCAAGAAAGGCACGCTCGTCAACAAGGAAGCCAATAACGCACCGTACGAAGCGGCCGCCGCATCGAAGGGCCGATGGACCATACTGAATGGCCCTTGGGAACGCATGGCCCATCCTCGATGGATGGCACCGCCAAATCGCGCCAGGGCACGGGCGAAAGATGCGCCACAAATCGGATCGCACAACGGTCCAAGCTCGAGATGAATTCCTTGCAGGCTCTTCCACCCGCCAAACATCCAGCGAAACCAACGAGGCGTTAGCGCCGCAGGCCAGCCCGACCGCGCATCCATCGCCGCCGCAACCCTCACTACCTCTTGCCAGCTCTCCGCTTTTATCCCCGCAGCCATCGCGTCATCCGTGCCCGCCATGACTCGTTCGGCTACCTGCCTCACACCCATGTCTCGCAAGGGCACTTCGAGCCACTCCAACCCCTCCGTTCCCAAATGATACGCAGCCCCATGGCGACGAATCGCCCACTTCAACGCGCTTTCCGATGCCTCCGCGCTCGCTTGCTCCAGTCCACGCGCCACGTTCGCTCGTCGCCCCAAATCTCGGCTCGCCAACATCTCGAGCACCAACGACCGAAGACTCCACGCTACCTCCCCCAGCCCATCCACCCGATGATCAAAAGAGCGTCGCAACACTTCCACCGCCGCTCGCTCTTCCCACGTCACCCGTTCGATCGTCAAATACGCTTGCCACCGAAGCATAGAATCCGCGTTCGGTACCTCTTTCGGGTATCCCGCCATCTGCTCGAAACGTTCTCGGGTCGTCAGGGAGCGATACGCAACCAAAGGCCCTATATCCCCCGATCTCCAGCCGCCCAACCTGCGAGAAACCAACCCCAATCGATACTCCGTAAACGCTTGCTCGATCCGTTCTTCCCATCGTCCCGGGTCTGTCATCATGACCTGTCCTCTGACACGCCTTGCTCAATCGGGAAAGCCCCAGAATGCTCCTTTCACCACCCCTCGACGGCACGCCGAACCAACGCTAGATTGCGCTTTGCCCATGAACATCGACGACGAGCTGGAAAAGGCCATCCAGCAGAAAGAACAAGGCTCCGCGCGCCGTCCCCGACGAGACGCTCCCACACCCAAACGAAATCTCGGATTGCTTATTGGGTTGATCGTCATCGCCGTGGTCGTTCTTGCCTTGCTACCCTTCACCTTCAAAGGGTCCGCGGTCTGGGCTACCACCGTGGACCAACTCGTTTCCGAACCCGACTTGAAAGGAAGACGTGTCCGCGTCGAAGGCATCCTCGTCAAAGGCTCCCTCATGAAGCGCGATTCTCCCTGCGAATACCGCTTTCAGCTCCGAACCAACGAGGCCACTGTCCAGGTTCGCTACCCGCAATGCGTCATTCCCGACTCGTTGCAAGACCGCCCCGAAGCCGACATCACCGTCACCGCCGAAGGAACATTGGGACAAGACAACGTATTCGTTGCCTCCCAGGTCCTTGCCAAATGCCCTTCCAAGTACGAACAAAAGGACGGAAAAACAATATCTTCCCACCAATCCTCGAGTCGTTGACCCCACCGTACCCACGGCCTTTTAGCATCCTTGCTTTGCCAACGATCCCGCGCGCGCGCGACGAAACGGTCGAACCGATGGGGGTATCCGCAAGGACTTCGCTAGGGCCAAATGAGGCTCGAAGGCGATCGCGACAAGAAATCGGGGATGGGGATAAAACCGCGCGGGGCTTCGAACGCTTCAGGACGCCTGCACCGGAGAGTTGCGGTAGGCAAGGGGTGTCTCGGGAACGGGGTATCCCGCCGCACCGAAGGTTTCCACAATCGCCTTGTGAGTATCGAAATACACCTGCCAATAATGATCCGTATGCGTATAAGGGCGCACACAAAGCTTGGGACCTTCCGGCGTGAACTCGAGAATCTCGATATCCGGAGCGGGATCTTTGGAGACGTTCGGAATGGCGGCGATCACTGGCTTCAACCGTTCAATCGCGTCCAATGGATTGACACTGTTGGCCACCTTGGCCACGCAATCCACCCGTCGAAACGGTAACGTGCTGTAATTATGGATGTTATCTCCGAAAATCTTACCGTTCCCCACCACCGTAAACACGTTGTCCGGCGTCACCAACGTGGTGGCGAATAATCCCAATTCCGTCACTGTCCCCGTCACTCCCCCCGCGGAAACGAAATCCCCCACCTTATAAGGTCGCAAGACTTGCATGAACACGCCAGCGGCGAAGTTGCCGAGCATTCCACTCCAGGCCGCGCCAATGGCCAGCCCTGCCCCCGCGAGCAACGCCGCGAAAGACGTCGTCTTGACTCCGAAGATGTCGAGAATCGCAAGGATCAGAACGATGTTGAGTAGAACAATCGTAATGGATTTCAAGTAGTTGGCGAGTGTCTCATCGATTTTTCCACCACGTCTCAATAGCTTGCCGAGCAAGGTTACGGAAAACGTGATCAGCCAACGCCCCACCACCCATGCGATGATCGCTGTCAGCAGTTTGAGCCCGAAATCCCCGCCTTGTGTCACTAAGAAATTCCAGATATCCGCTGTATTCATGATGCACCTCGCTGCCAATGGCCTATGCGCCTTCCCAAGCCGGTAAGCGTTTGATTGGCGTGGGAGCCGTCGAGTCGATCAATGATTCAGCACCAACGGACGCCGTGAGCATGACCCTTGAGAGCGCTGGTGGTAGAATCACCGGAAGTGCAAAGATGGTTGATGGCTATGCACCTCGGAGGCATTGGATGTTCGACCTGACGGATTGGTGGCGCTTTTCCACAAAAACCATGAGATTTTCCGGCTGGAAGCCTGGATTTCGTCGGAAAACGACCAACGCACTTCTCCTCGGGGGAGCCATGGGTGTGGCGATCGGTATGGTCGCCTCCGAAGCCCGAGCCAAACGTTACACCAAACCAGCTCCGCCCATGAGCAGCTATATTCAAAACTATGGGTTTCGCTCCCCATCGAACCCAAGCGCCAACCTCAACGCGCACAACCCACAAGCCCATTCTCAGCTCGAAGCCTACTTGCTCGAAGGGGCGTGGGCGGCAGAGCTGACCGGTGATCCTGTCATGGTAGCGTGGTTTGCCGCGGCCGATGCCTACTTGGCCCCATGGCGCATGAGCAACTGCGGAGACTATTCTTGGGACATCGATTTCGACTGCCCCGTCCTGCCATGGGGCTCAAATATATGGCAAGTCGGCCTCGCCGTGCAGGTCAGCGATAGCTATTCACGAGGACAAAAAGCGTTTTCCGCCACGCACCCCAACGAAACGGAAGCCCAGGTGGGAAACGAGGTCCTGAAAATCGCCGCTCAAGAAAAAACGTTTCCCACGGGCCTGTCCATCGCCACCATGGTCTCCAGCCCCGGCGGCATCACCGCGGGAATGCATAATAGCTACTGGTTTTCCGTGCTCCTTCGCGACATGGCCATGAGCGCCTATCTCGAATCCCCCGCCGCAACAGCATGGGAATGCTACAAAAGCAACTCTTATCCTGGCTGGTGCGAATATTACCGCAAATCCGCCAACTGGCAACACTACAGCGATGTCCTTTCCATGGTAATCGTGTCCTGGAACCAGATTCAGGAGGATTGGAAAAAAGCGCTGGTCGACGATGTCATCATCGATGACCTGGACCCCGGTTTCAAAGCACCCCCCGGAGCCAAATTCCTCGGGGAAAAGGGATGGAGAGGCCATTTCACATGGCGCGAAGCTTCGAGTTCTTCCCCCGTTTCCGCTTCCTGGACAGCCAACCTCCCGGTAGCGGGAACCTGGACCGTCAGCGCCTTCATCCCCTATTCGGACAAGGCAACCGTCACAAAAGGGAAGGTGACCGTCGAAGCCCAGGACGGCTCCCACGAAGCTACTTTGGATGAGTCTCAAATCGGCGGACGATTCGTCGAACTCGGCACCTGGCCCTTCGAATCGAAAGCCGTCGTACGCATGACGAATCAGGGCACGAGTACGGAGTGTGTCGGATGGGACGCCGTTCGCTTCCACCTCGTCAGCAAAGCAAGTCCCGATGCAGGAACTCCCGATGGGTCCGCGGGAAGTGGCGGCAGTGGCGGAAGCAGCGGTGAAGACGCTCATGCCGACGTTTCCGGCGACGAGACCACCGAGGCTTCCGCAGACAGCTCCCACGGCGAAACCGGGATCGTCTCCGATGCTAACGCCGACCACTCCGATACCGATGCGCGCGATAGTGGCATGTCCGACGCCCACCCCGAAGCAGGGAATCATCCCGCTTCGTGGCCTTCTGATCAGGAAGCCGATGGCTGCGCTTGCCTTGTCGCGCGAAATCAATCACGCAGATACGCTCATCTTGCCGTGCTTGCCCTGGCCGCTATCGGTTTCGGACTTCGACGCCATCGACGCGGGCATTCGCTCCGTTCGTAAACGCGTTCATCAGCCGGGATTCCAGGTCCTGGCATCGTCGTCGCTCACCAAAATCTCGAACGATGTCGAGCAATGAGAAGCGTCCGGGCAGCTTTCCCGCGCAACCATCCCCACCATACGTTTGCCCACGCCCACGAAGGCAAGGCCGGAAATCGTAGAACCATCCGTTCCCACTTCGGCAAGAAAACGAGGTGCCACGAACTCATTATCCGTTTTGTTGTTGATGGTATAAAGCGCGTATCCCCGCGCAACCCACCCAAGGACAACCGCACCGGTGGCAGCGCTCGTGGCCGCGGTTTGGTTATACAACGCAATATCGGTCCCCGCGGTCGTGTGGATCTTGCCCCCTTCGAGTTCTCCTCCTCGAATCGTTAGTAAATTCGCGAAGATACGATCCTTCAGGAAGGGAAGCGCCACCGTCGCCACGCCAGGACCACACCCAATATGGGAGCCTTCGTCAGCCAGGGCTGTCATCTGCACGAGTTGGAGAAAATTGGGTTGCATGCCGATCAAGAAACTGCCCGTGGTGGTCGTTCCCCAATAGACTCCATCGCTACCTACACAACGGAACCACGGCGAGCCACGCAACGCTGGTTCCACCGGCTTGACCACCACCGACGACGCCATCATACCGATGGGCTCTCCTGGCGGTGGAATCGAAAACGAAGCCATTTTTTGCGCTGGTAGGCTTCCTTCCCCCACGAGCGCCATGGGTTCGGCCCCAGGAACCAGCCCAGCCAACCCATATCCTGATAGCGACAGCACGGTCACCGGCTGATTCGCCACGGCGTAAGCGATGCCGTCCTCCCGCTTATGATCGTCATCGATACCAAGAGCCGCGCGCGCGACTCGACGTTGCTCAGCCAACGTGATCAGCGCTTGCACATCCTTGTCCGCAAAGTTTTTTTCCCACTCCTCGCGCTCTTTTTTCTCTGCTTTTTTTTCTTCGTTGGTTTTCTCGACGATGCGCCATACGGGAAACGCCACGGTACCTTGTGAAAGCACGACGGCTTCCCGCTCACCGCCTGGGGCGCGTTTCCAATCCTCGGGCGGGGGTGGAAAGGAGGTTGGCGCTGGCAGTTGTCCTTCGACGATCTTGCCTACCTGGACTTGTGCTTGTTCTTTTTGACCGGAAGCGATCGAGAACCAGCGTTCGCCCCCGGGGGCATCGAAAGCGCGAAATTCCATGTCTTTTTTGCCCGCGAAGCCAACAGGTCCCCGAGCTGATTTCCACGTGGTACCATCATCGGTCCAGGCCACTGCCATCTCGCCCTGTTCATTGACGGCGTGCAGCATCAGACCTTTTCCCGAAGGGATGAGCCGCCAGTGTGCCGGATTGACCTTGCCTGAAATCGTGGCTATGGCGCGGCCTTTGGCGACTCGATCGGGAACGTTCGGAGCTTTGCGCAAGCGGGTCTCGCCTGCCTTTTGAATTTCCGCATCGCTTGCCCCTTCGCTTTTGTACATGCCTCGGGCGGCATCAAGCATCTCGAACGACAGTTCGCCCGCTTGAAGAACGCTGCCGTATTTTTCCTTGCGCAAAAACACCTGGTCCGACGACTTATCCAAGGGAAGCGCGCGAAACGCTTCATACGCTTTGTCGAATCGCTGCTTGAACGCGACTCCATCCTGCCCCTTGGCTCCCGAAGCGTTGAACCACGTCGACTCGTAGGCGTCCCACTTCTCCTTGACGACATCGAGCGCCAGAAGGCACGGTTTGGCCGTGTTGATATCCGGCAGATCGAGCACCATCCTGCGCTCAAAACCTTGATGGACCTGCGTTCGTTGCAGTTCCACATCATCGCCGGCCATGCAACGCGCCATATCCGCCGCAGCGCTCAGCAATTCGCCAGCCCGTTGCTCCGCGCGACTCGCGGACACACGCCAGGTAATCACCAACGAAAGGAGCGCCACCCCACCCGCCGCGCCCACCACGATCATCTTTTGCTGTTTCTTATCCATCGGTTCTCACAAGGTCGGCCATGCTCATAGCGGCCGAGGTCATTCGTCAAGACAACTTTGCATCCATCCTCCCGGAGATACAATAAAACGTAATAATATCCAACTGTTATGATGTTATTGCGGAGCCTTTCCCCAAGGCGGACAACCAGGATCCGTTCATGATATCGACTCTTTCATCCTTCCAGGGCACCCAAGCCGCGCGGATGGCTTGCACTCTGCCTGCGTCCGTGCTTGGATTTTCCACCGTCCTTCCCCAACAAGGGGTGGAACAATCTAAGACTCTTCCCATCCCGTCCCCGCATCGGCACGCGGCGGCACGGAATGACTGCGATCGTGCAATCGAACACAACATGGTCTGACTCGAGATCGAACGTCGGTCGCGCGTAGCGCGTTTGCACGCGGAGACTAAGCTCCAGCGAATCATCACACCGCAACGAGGACGAAGTGATGCGAGAAAGAAAGAAAAAATCATGGCGTGAGATCGATCAGATGCGCGATGGGTCGGCGCATCGCCAGCGCGAACGAGACCAGGAACGCGAATCCATCGCGCGAGCCAATGCCGCCACCAAACAGTATCGAAACGCATTGGAAGCCCTGTTTTCTCCAAAAGCCGCGGAAGAAAATCAACCCGTCCTACCCAAAACCGCCGCTCGTATCGTCCTGCCTCCGGTCCCCGAAGCCGACCCCAACCATGCGGAACGACGTCGTTTGCTTGGGAAGTTTCTCGCGGCCACCGGTCCTGCATCCATCTCGAAAGCAGCAGATATGTTTTTCGCCGCGGGATTCTCCTTACCGGAAGACCAGGAAACTCACGTGCAAATGCTCGAGCATCTGGATGAAAAGCGGGTCCGGGACTCCATCGCCAAGCTAGTGACCATCTTCGCGGGGGAAGTTCCTCGACGACGCCCCATTGTCGAGCAGCGGCTACGCCGCATCGAAGAACAAGCCGATGAGCACGATACCCGTGTGGCTGCTGCATCGCTGCGCAGAATGCTTCATGGTCGTGGTACTGGCTCCCCTTCCTCTACGAGCATCTGATGAACAAATCCGAATTCGAATCCCGTTTCCGAGATCTCGTTCGAACCTACGCTTCGCTGCGCGACAACCAGGGATGCATTGACTGCATCGGCTGCGAACGTTGCTCTTCCTGCACGTTCTGCCGCAATTCCAAAGGTCTCGTTCGCTGCCACTTCTGTGTCGCCTGCGAAGACTGCTCCGATTGCTCTCATGGCCGTCAGTGCGTGGGCTGTCTCGCTTGCCACCACTGTGTCGGATGTGAGCGCTGCGTGCAAAGCGCCTATCTCATCCGATGCGTCGGCCTGACTTCCTGCAACTACTGCTTCGGTTGTGTCGGCCTTTCCCACAAGGATTATCACATCCTCAACGAACCTTATGACCGCAAAACCTATTATGAAATCACCCAACGCATCTCCCGCGAGCTTGCGCTGACGAAAGCCTGAACCCATGCGTGCGGTGGTGCAGCGGGTTGCTTCCGCCAGAGTCGAAGTCGACGGCTGCGTGGTAGGACAAATCGGTGCAGGCCTCGTCGCATTCGTGGGCGCGGGCCGCGATGATACGGACAACGATGCCGATCTGCTTGCTTCAAAAATTTCCGGCTTGCGGGTTTTTGAAGATGATTTGGGAAAAATGTCCCTCGGCGTCGGACAAGTAAACGGCGCCATTCTTGCCATCAGCCAGTTTACGGTATTCGGGGATGTGCGAAGGGGACGACGGCCTAGTTTCGACGATGCGATGGAACCGGTGCAGGCCCAACGTCTTTTCGACCGTTTCGTCACCCGCGTTCGCGACACGGGAATTGCCGTGGAAACCGGACGTTTTCGAGCCATGATGCGGGTGCTGGTCGACAATGACGGCCCGGTGACCATTCTCATCGATTCACGAAAAGTATTCTGACATGAACGACGAGAACAACGACCCGCTCGACGTTCTTTGGAACCATGTCTTGACGCAATGGGACAATCCCAAAGCCCACGAAAGCCTGATGCAGTTGGGATGGCAACGAGAACAATTGGGCCAGGTGGCCGCGTGGTATCGACAACAGCTCGATAACCCAGAACGTCAACCCACCGCCCAGGCCATGCTCCAGTCGCTGACCGTGCTCGCCACCCAGCAATTGGAAAACTGCCGTTCGCCGCAAAAAACCACACCACGTTGGTTGCTATGGCTTGCGGCAGGAATTTGTATCGGTGCGTTGGGGTTGCTCGGCTGGGCCATCCTGCGGGGATGACCTACTTTTTCGCAGCTTCGCGCACTTGCGCTTCGGCTCGGTTGCGCGTGGATGTCACAGCCATATCGGCGGCGTATCCTAGTTCTCCCGTCACCACGGAACCCGGCACCGGAAGCGTGGGAACAATGAGAATCTCGGACCGCAACAACGTGGTATTCGCATCGATGGGCACGAGATACCATGTCGCGCGGAAGTCCCGAACGTTACCCTGACCGGGAATCATCCTGCCTCGGATGGTTTCCGAACCATCCGGTTTTTTCACCGGCGCGGTGAAGTTGATGACACTCCATACGTTCGCGGCGCCGTGCAAAATCGGTACTTGCAAGTACACCTGCGAGGCTTTCGGGCTTTGTCCCACGACGCGACTGCGCTTGAAGCGTGGCATGAAGTCTTGATAATGCGCGAAGTCCTGAACGATGGTTCGCACCACCGCAAGCGGTGCCTGAACCAAAATACGCGCCCCACCAGCCTTGATGCTCTGACCGTCGACCGCAACCTCATATCGCTCGGAATCACGCGACGTTCGAAGACGTTGAACGATTTCGTCTTGTGTCTCTGCGGAAGCATCGGTGGGCGAACCGATGAGGGCAAAAGCCGTGAGGGCAATGGCAGCTCTTCGAATCCAACGGTGCATGGTGCTCATCCTCTGCGATAGATTATGATCTGAAACGGGTATCGCCAAGCTTTCCAAAAGCTTTGATGCATGAGATGTGCCTGCCTGGTTCTCTCCGAGTTTTCCTACGATGCACGGACGGTCTTTCGGGGTATGGACGACAGAAAGGCCAATTATGTTCAGATATTTCGAACCACCGTCGGCCCGAACCGATCGCCGACGAGCGGGCGGCCCCGATCAACCAGTGTCGCGAAAAAACCACAGGCCCTCAGTGTTCACAAGCCGTGATCGTCCCACCGAGCACCACTTCATCATCCACGTACGCCACCGCAAGCTGCCCCGGACTCGCACAACGAATGGGCTCGTCGAACCGGGCACGCACGCAACCGTCATCGGTCATGTCGAGCCATGCCGCTGCCCCGCCATCCCGGTACCTCACCTGCAACACCGCGTGAACGGGAAGCTCCACTCCCAGCGCCAGGGTAGGTCGAGCGATGGTCACCGCCGTCACACGGCCCGCGCCCGCATCTTGCACCACCACCAACCCCTGCTCCGCATCGATTCGTGTGACGAACACGGCACGCCCCACGGCAATCCCAAGCCCTTTGCGTTGACCCAACGTAAAGTGGTGAATTCCCTCGTGACGCGCCAATCGTCGACCGTTCTCATCCACGACCCACCCCGGACGAACCCGCTCACCAGCTCGCTCCGCCACGAATCGCGCATAAGAACCGTCCGGCACGAAACATAAATCCTGGCTTTCTCCTTTGCTCGAACCCACCAATCCCCGACGAATCGCCTCGGCCCGTACTTGCTCTTTGGTGTCTTGCCCAAGAGGAAGTCGTAGTCGACGCAACGTGCAAGCATCGAGGGTACTCAAAAAATAGCTCTGGTCTTTGCGCCGATCGACTCCCCGGGCCAAACGCGGTGACTCTTTGCCCACAATCCTAGCGTAATGTCCCGTCGCCACGAACGGCGCGTCGATGAGTTGGGCGAACCGGAGCAGTGCCGGGATTTTGATTCGCTCGTTGCACGGACCACAAGGGCTGGGCGTTCGGCCTGTCAGGTAGGCGTCGACAAACGGCTCGACGATTTCCCTGCCGAATTGCTCTCTGCGGTCGAGGGTATAGTGTGGAAAGCCAAGTTGATCAGCCACACGACGCGCGTCGCGACGGTCCTCGGGCGCGCAGCAGCGGCTTTGCAGCGCCGGATCCGCGTTTTCCCATAAATGAAGGGTTACCCCGATGACTTCGTAACCCTCGTCAACCAAACGTGCCGCGGCGACAGACGAATCCAACCCGCCGCTCATGGCGATGACGATACGGGACTTGGAGGAATCGTTCACGGCTGGTACGGCAATCTCGGAGATTGGGTCGGGTTCATAGGCGTCGGGAGGGGATTCGACAAGGGGATGTCCCCTGATGGGTGGACAGGGTACGGCTTCGAAAACCTGAGTCCTGCTGTTGTAACTAATTGATTTTATTATATTTGCACTTATTCCGGCAGAGTGGGGCTCTGACCCACATCCCGAGCCCCGCACTTCGAGTTCCGAAGCTTGCGCCCCGTGGGTTATTGGGCGTTGGGTTTCTGGGTCGTCGAGCGAATTCCTCGGTTGCACGACTCCGGCGGGGAGCGTAGGCTACGTTATCGTGGTATCGCCCCTTTGGCCCGCGGGTGCTCTGCCTGCCGTGCAGCAGGAGCATCAACCGTCTGGTCTGTTGGCCGTCGACGGTTTCGTGTGCGGTTCGGAAAGCCGGGGTGTGGTATCCGTGTGGGTTCCCACGGTAGAGGTAGCCTCGGCGGTCGAGCGTCATATTCTTCGTAGGAGTGAGGCGCACCAGCGAAAGGCAATCAGTGTATACGCGCAGGCGGACTCGTGTTGGCGGGATGCGTGTATGCAGCTTGGAGTGCTCGAGGTGCCCGCGGATCCCTGTGAAGCGGCGCGAGTTTTGGTGAAAGCATGCGGCCGTGGCGTGATTGTGGTGGTGGGGCAAGTGCCGCCCGGAGGTTGGGATCATACGGTTCGGGTCGAGTTGGAGCGCATGGCTTCTTGTCTCGTGGTGATGATCCAATGGGGACAAGAGCAGGAACGATTGGGATCCCCGAAGATGATCCAAGTCGATGGGTCTCGGGAAGATTTCGATATTTGGTGGGAAGCGATGATCCAGGAGGCAGCATCGCGGACCACGTGTGAGTCCATCGCCGAACTCGACGCTTGGTGGTCCTGGGCGGATCAGCAGAAACCCCCTGTTTTTACAGGAGATTTTCCATCGTTGGGCGAGCAGACCCGAGGGCTTCTCGCGCGGCTTCGGTTGACGGGACGATCGTGGCCTTCGCGATGGATGACTATTCTTGGTTCACCACGATCGTGGGAGGAATTGCGCGAAGCCGCGGCGATACGGGAGCATGGTGGTCATATCAGTCTCACGCTCCAGGCGCATGCGATCGAGCACGAGCCTACAGCAGAGGATTATCGACAGGTGGCCGAGGCCCTTCGGTCCAAGCTTTCGCACGAGCCCTGGGCATTGGCGAGGGCGGGCGTGTTATACGCGCGCGCGGGGTGCAAAGAGCAAAGCGAAAGCTGTTTATCCGAAGCGATGATCGCGCTCGATGATGGGTTGGCGAGGCGTGATATTTGGGAAGGCTGGAGCAATGCGTTGCGTCGCATGCCCCTCGAGCAGCGTCGTTCGCAAGCCTTGTTCGCGGCGGAGTTGGCGCTCGATCGAGATGATATCGAGGCTTCGTTGGAGCTTGCGCATATTGCTGGCGGTGGTGATGTATCGGCGCCATTCGAAGCTCATTTCGCGCTAGGGCGAGCGTTGCTGGCGCGGGGGGATGTGGTAGGGGCGCGTGTGGCATTGGAGCGGGCGTATTCTCGATGTGCGACGGATGAAGAGCGGGGCGGGGTTCTCGCACAACTGGCGGAAGTGGCTTATACGGTGGGTGATCTCGATCGAGCGAGCCGTCATGCACGGGAAGCGGGTATTTGCTCGACATCGCCTGCGGTTCGCTTGGAAGCGAGCAATACGTTAGGAAAGATATTGTTGGCTCGATCGTGTTGGTCTGAGGCGGAGGCGCATTTTTCGGAAAATGAAAATGCGGCAGCGGCGGCCGGTTTGTATCTCGGCGTCGTCCGGGCGCGGGTGAACCGGGCCATCGCTTTGCTTTCCCGAGGCCAAGGAGAAACGGCTCGAGCCATCCTCGAACAAGTGCTCGAAGATGCCACCGCTCGCCGAGACCATCGAGCCACCGCTTTCGCCTTGTCGAACCTCGCGGTGCTGGCGATCGACCGCCACGATTATCCGCAAGCCATCGATCTTCTCGAAGCGGCCATCGACGCACGCCGTAAGCTTGGGGATAAAGTTGGGCTAGCACGGCTCATCACCAATCTGGCGGAATTGCGTCTTCGGCTCGGGCTGCTCAAGGAAGCAGAACATACGCTCGCTTTCGGACAGCAAGCCTTGCGTCCCGCCCTTCCCCCCACGCGAGTGGCTCATTTTGCCCTCGTGGCGGCTCGAATCCGGCTCGCCCATGGCGATACGTTCGAAGCCAGTCGGCAAATCGGGGTCGCCCTTGCGAATGGTTCGGGGTCCAGCGATGGGGCCATGATGGGCGAGTGCCACCGCGTAGAAGCAAGAATTGCTTTGGAAGACGGTGATGTGCAGCGAGCTGCGCGTGCGATCGAGCTTGCGCAACCGCATGCCAGCGAGCCGTATGCGCGCGCGGAAATCGCGTGGCTACAGGCAAAGCTTTCGCAAGCGGCAGGACAGGATCCAAGGCAACTTGCAAGCGAGGCCCTCGATAAGGCCAGGCAAGCCAACGACGAGGACTTGTTGCGTGATGCTCATCTTTTGATTGCGGAGCTACATCGCATCGATGGTCGAGCGCAGGATGCGCGACGGAGCCTTGAGGAAGCCAAACGGATTCGTGATCATATCGTTGGTGCCCTGCCTTCGGCTTTGCAAGCGCGCTACCTGGCGCGACGCGACATGCATCGGCTCATGGCGGTTGAAGATGCGATCCGAAAAGGGGAATCGGAAACGTCATCGGATACGGACTCCGTTCGACCGGCTGCCGACAAAGACGCTACGCGATTGGAGCCCTGTCGTTTCATCGGAAGGCATCCCACCGTGCTGCGCTTGCTTGCAGCCGTGGAAAAAGTAGCCAAATCCAATGCCCCCGTGTTGGTATTGGGCGAGAGCGGCACCGGCAAAGAGCTGATTGCAGAGGCTTTGCACCATCGAAGCGATCGTCGTTCCGGCCCCTTGGTCAAAGTCAATTGTGCCGCCCTCGTCGATACGCTTCTGCTATCGGAACTATTCGGCCATGAAAAAGGGGCTTTTACGGGTGCAACGGCACGACGTCGTGGGCGCTTCGAAGTGGCGGAAGGCGGAACGCTGTTTTTGGACGAAATCGGGGATATCTCGCCGAAAACCCAGGTGGCTCTTCTGCGGGTGTTGCAAGATGGCACCTACGAACGCGTGGGAGGAGGAGCCACGTTACACGCCAACGTCCGTGTGGTTTGCGCTACCCATCGCGACTTGGCTGCCATGGTGGCGCAAGGCAATTTCCGGGAAGATTTGTTCTATCGGCTCAGTGGCGTGACACTGCGCGTGTCGCCCCTTCGGGAGCGCTTGTCCGACTTGAACCAGATCGCCCAGCATCTGCTTGAACAAATCGCCACCGAACGAGGCGAAAAGGTTAAACACCTTTCGGCCGATGCCTTGGCTCTGCTGCATCGTCACCGATGGCCCGGCAACGTGCGTGAGTTGGACAACGTATTGCGCGCGGCAAGCTTGTTCTCGGAAACACAGGAAATCTCAGTCCATTCCGTGCTCGAACACATCCCCACGTCCATCGAGCCCGTATCGACTCCCACTTCACCGTTGACGGTATCCGCGCCATCCTCGGTTCCCACCGTCGATAGCCATCACCAAACATTGCGTCTTGCTTATGACCAGATCCGCACGCAAGGCACGAGCCTGTCGGATCTCAAACGGAATATCGAACGCGAGTGCATCCGACAAGCGCTGGCTGATTCGGAAGGAAACATCACGCGCGCCGCTGCCCTGCTGGGAATGAAGCGGCCTCGGTTGTCTCAACTCGTCAAACAATACTCCCTGCTGGAAGGGTTGTTGGAGGATCCATCATGATGGTTCGGAAACTCATCATGGGGCTGATGGCATCCGCATTCGGCCTGACAAGTTGCCTGGTGGCGCCTCTCGACGAAGAAGCGCAAGAGGATATCGCTTCGACCTCCGAAGCCATCCGTGGTGTCCAACCAGATTCCTTCCGAGGAAACGATGGTGTCGATACTTCCGACCCTTCGGCTTCGGATCCTTCGACTTCCCGTTCAATGATAGGCCCGAGCGTTTCACCACAATCCGCGCCCTCGGACCCGGCAAAACCTCAACCGGATCCATGGGACGGTACCCAGCAAAAGTCCTCCCCGACCACAGTCAACCGCTGAATTTTATTGCACTTTTCAAATTCCCCATCACTGAGAAGAACGGAATAGCGGATCTCCTTCCGTCACCACACCCAGCGCAATCAAAGTCATGACCTGCTGCCACCCCAGCGAGTGGACCGCTTCGGAAGTTGCGAAGTAGGCATACTTGTCGAGCAAAATGGAGCCGTTGGTATTGGCCGGACGATAAGGAGCGGAAAGGGGGCGGGGATCTTTGCGCAGATCCACAAAATATCGCTGGAGCTGCCGATCCCAATCCCGTGTGATTTCATCCACATATCGTGATGAAATCAAATCGATTTGCTCAACCAACCCTTCCAGATCAATCACGAGCCATCCTTACGCCATTGCGATAACATGCGATTCGAGGTCCGGCAATGAGTACACCAAGCTTGGGAACGCGCTACCATGCGATCATGCGTCGTTGGTTCCTTGGCCTGGTTGCGTTGACGTTATGCGAACCGGCCTGTGGTCCATGGAAAGCGCCGCCCAAAACCAGCCCGCCCAGCCCTTCTTTCCCATCGATTCCCCAATATATCGAAGCGCCTCGATGGATTCCGGATCTCGAATCCCAGCGCCCCTATGACATCGAGCCCGATGGTTCCCGTCTTTTTTTGACGTTGCAGATGCGTCTGCGGGAACGTCCTGATGGTTCGATTCAAAAAGCTCCCGACCTGCTGCCGGCAGGGCGCTCCGAATTGACGGTTTTGTCGTTACCGTCACGTCTCGGAGGTGGGTTCTTATTTGCCAGCGCCACGACCGGGCAGACGCAGCTTTGGCGCGCCGAAGACTGGGTCTCTCCGCTCGAACCCATCTTACGGATCATGGGCAGGTACGATACGGCCGTAGCGGGCTTCGACCGTCTGTATCTCAGCGGTCGTAGAAGCAACATTGCGACGGTAGCGGTCGATTTGGCATCCGGTAAGCTTCGTCCATTGGGGCCGTTGCCGATGCCGGTGGGCAAAGGATCGATGATTTTTGCCGACGCCTGGAGGGGGGTTGTCGTGGCGGACCTGCAAGGCCCACTGATCACGTTCGACGCCGGTTCCAGTTGGATCCCCATTGCTCTCGAAGACACGGTAAGTTCCCTGGCGCTGGATGCCGATCGTATCCTGATTCACACACAAAAAGCCGGAAATGTCGTAGCCATCGAGGCCGATGGCCGGTTGACGTTCGAAACGCCGCCTCCACCGCCCACGCGGGAAACCCCTTCGTCCGCGGTGCGTCGACACCCTCTTCGGCTCGCGGTCGAGCGCGGAATCCCCCTGTCATCGTCGCATGTCCTCGTGGCCGAAGGGGGAAAGCTGCTCGAAATATCCATGCAGGATGGTTCCATCGTTCGCACCATCGCCGACGCCTATCCGGACTCTTATACCGAATGCCAGGGCGTGCGTCTCGGAACGGGGATAGGGTTTGTATGCGGCCAACGGCAAGGAGCAACGACTATCTACGCGGTGGATCCGTCGTACGCGCTGCAGGCGGTATTCCAGGATCCCGCGCCGAGGGCTGTCTATTCGAGTGGCAATGGGGTGTTGGTGGTCAGGGGTCCGTGTCCCGCTACCGCGGTGCCGACGGGGATGCAGCCCTATTGTGTGCGGGGACGGTCGGGAGCATTTCGACAGCTACTATTTCGAGGGGATATTGGAGCGGAGCGCGTGGTGGGAATGGCCGATGGGAAAATCGTCGTTGTCATTGCGCCACGTCCGGGGGCGGAAGCTCGTCTTGTCGTCATCGAAGGCGAGCGGACCACGACAAAAACCTTATATCTCGACACGTTGACGCCCAAACAGCGCGCGCTGGCGCAAAACGGGCTTTGGATGCAAGGGGCCATCGAACTCGAACCGGGCTCGGTGGGCGTGTGGGTGGAAGGAGGCGGACCGGTTGTCGGATTGCGGATCGGGTTGGATGGAAAGGTAGAAGCAGGGGACATACAAACATCGGGCAGAATGCTTCTATCGGGTCCTCTGGGGTTGGTCTGGCGGCGGGATGGCAAGGGGTTGGAAACAACGGATGGTGGACGGACGTGGCGAGAGGTTGTTTTGCCTTTCGCCCCATTGACGGACGAAAAGGGGCGGCAAGGGTGTTCTGCCGTGGGCTGCGCGGTGGAGGGATGGTTGCGCCTCGGTTGGGGTAAGTCCGCGAAAACAGATGAATTACAGGAAGCCCGGACGTCCGCTCAGACCCTTTACCCCTCCTCCCACCGGTATCTTCCCTTGCGGATGGTGTGCAGCCCAACAGGACGCGCTTCGCCCGCGGCGATACCACGGCCAGCTTCTGCCACAACCCTATCTTTTCCCCATATATCTGCTTCCCGAGGCTGGTTCGCTTTTGGACCCATGCCCACCCCGCCTCTGAGCGCGGATCAGGTAGGCGTGGCCGGGGGGCGTGATTATGGCGATTTCCGGTTCAAGTCCTTTGCTTGGGGGGCAAAAGACGCCGATTGGGGGCGTGTGGGACGATGGGTGGTTGCTTTTGACGATCCGTTCGATCCGGTGGGAATGCCGGTGACCACGATGGAAACGGTATCGCCATGGTCCGATATCACGTTGGCTTCGATGTATCTGAACGCCGTTCGAACCGCGGTGTTGGATCCCGCGGGGCGTTCGGCAGTGCTTGGCTGGTGTCCGGGGCGCAACCAATGCCAAATTTTTGGCCTTACGGAAGGGCGAACTCCTTTGGCGTTTGGTTCCGGCGCGCAATGGCTTCCCATGGTTCAATCGGCCGTGCGTTCGGAAGACCAATGGTACTTATTGAGTGGTCAAGGGGGTGGCTTCGTCGACGTACACGAAGTGGATGCCACGGGAAATATTGAGAAAATTGGCACCTATCCCCGCATCATTCATCAACAATTCGACAGATTACAACTTGTCCGACGAGTCTATGGGCCAGGGATTGCGTTATGGGGCACCGCCATGGATGGCGATGGGGTGTCGAGGTATTTTGCGCTTCCGATCGATACGAAAACGGGCGAAACGATGCCGATTCAGGATGGTGGGCCCACAGACTTGCACGGACGTTTTCCGCCACGTTGTGCTCCCGGGCAAAACGGTTGGCTGGTGGACACGCAAATGCCGGTATCGCCGCGTCTTCGATTGCGTTCGGGGGGGGCGTTTGGAAGTAGTGTGCGGCTGCGTCTTCGAGTTAGTGGCGATCGAATTTGTGTGGAAGCCATGACAGGACGGGCGACCGAGCGCGAAGTCGGGACCGAGCGGCTTCCGAAAGGGGCGGGCTCGGAGGGGGTCACCATGGCGGTATGGGATTCGCAAAGCGATCGCAAGCATGAGCTGGTCTGTTTTGCGGACGATGAACCTGCGGAACGTGATCCTTGAGAGGCACCGCGGCCTTCCCTTTGGCCCGGAAAACCAAATTTGTCTTTATTTTCAAATACTTATTTGTAAAAAAGTCATCTCACGGCCCCCCAATCCCACGGCATCGACGCTCTCCCCGATGTGGCGCAACGAGCGATCCGTCTTGATCCCGGCGGGACAACAGCCCCTGTGGTTCTGGAGGAAGGGCAACAATCCGCGTGAAATCACTGGTTCGATGATTCTGCATTCCAGCGGCGGCACCGGCAAGGGCATGGGTGCAAGGACCTGATCGGCTTGTGGCGCTTGGTGTTGCCCGGGGTGGCGCTGAGCGGTTCCATCGAGGCGTCGGCCGTTTATCGTCGTGACGAGGTCACCGGGCGGTACCAACTTACGAGAGCGTGTACTACGGTGTGAATTGCTGGAGGTAGTGAACAAGTGGCCATTCCTACGTTGATCGAAGTTTCTGATGGATCGCTAAGCTCTGTGGACTCCAAGAACTGGGATGCGGTGGTTGTCGTAACCCCGACCTTGAACTTGACGGACTTGACGGCTGTGTATGGGCCGATTCGCGCGGCGGCGGAGGTGGACGAACGCGTGGGCAAAGAAGTCACGATGGTTCATACGAAACAGGTGGCAGGAGGGCGATTGGTGATTGCGCCGACAGGGCCAATTCAACGGGATTGGGACGATGTGCGGCGTTATGGCGATGCCGCGAAGGCGGGAGTGCGAAGGGCGCGAGATGCGGGGGCCAGGCGTCCATTGTTGTTGGTGCCGCGGGTGCCCGTGGATGGCCCTTATGACCACGCGCTCGAAGTATCGTTGCTCGGCGCGCTCGAGGGATTGTGGGAGCCGTTGGAGGCACGGCAAGTGCGAGGCGAACAGGAATTGGAACCTATGACTCATCTTGGATTCGCCGCTTCGACGGGGGCACAGGGAGCACGGATCATCGAAACGGTATCGGCTATCGAAACCGGGCGTCGTTTGGCGCGGGACTTGGCGGGTACGGAGCCTGAGCGGATGACGCCCATGGCTTTTGCGGAGCATTGCCGAGACGCGTTCGCTCACACGGCGGTCAAGGTGCAACTAATTGATAACAATGATGAAATTCAAAATTCCTACCCACTATTGGCAGCGGTGGCTCGGGCCTCTTCGGCGGTGCCACGGCATCGGCCTTGTGTGCTTCGTCTTTGTTACGAGGGGGCGGGGGATATTCGGGAGACGCTTCTTCTTGCGGGCAAAGGGGTTACGTACGACACGGGGGGCATGGACCTGAAAGTTGGGGGCAATATGGCGGGGATGAGTCGGGACAAGGGGGGAGCGGCCACGGTCGCGGGATTCATTCGCACGTTGGCCGCGTTGGCCCCCGCGGGTCGGCGCGTCGTCGCTGAACTCGGCCTGGTCCGAAATAGCATTGGCGCGAACGCGTATGTATCCGATGAAATCCTTACGTCGCATGCGGGAGTACGGGTTCGGGTGGGCAATACGGATGCGGAAGGACGTCTGGTATTGGCGGATTTATTGTCTCATTTGCGGCACAGGGCCCTCGAGGCGCGGGCTCCGATCCTATTGTCGGTAGCAACGCTTACGGGTCATGCGGCCCGAGCCGTGGGCCCTTATACGGTCGCCATCGAAAACGGTCCCGCGCGAAAGCTTCGTCTTGCCGCGGGTCTTGCCAGCCTGGGCGATCAATGGGCGGATCCTGTCGAGCTATCCAGATTGCGACGGGAGGACTTCGATTTCATTCGTCCGAGGACAAAGGCAGACGATGTGCTCCAATGCAACAACGCGCCATCGTCGGCCACGGAGCGAGGACATCAATTTCCCGCCGCGTTTTTGCTGCGGGCGTCGGGGCTCGAACAGCATGGGGGTGATTCGCGAACGCCGTTGCCTTTCGTGCATTTGGACCTTGGGGGCAGCGCCTGTGAAGGAGGCGATTGGCAGCATGGGCATCCGACCGCGGCGATGGTGACGAATCTATCGGCTCGCTGGGCGATGGATCGCTAACCTACCGCAAGCATAATTTATTCAATAATTTCCAATAGATACAACAATAGCGATCTCAACGGGGTTCGAGACCTTCTTCTCTCGCGACCTGCATGACGAATTCGTATTCCGAGCGTCGCAAGGGTCTGGCGAGTTGTTCATGGTCTGAAGCGAGAAAACAAGGGCGATATTCGTCCATGATATGGACGTAGGTGGTGGTCGATACGTGTTGAGCGAGGAAGCGAAGGATGGTGCGGGAGTCGGCGAGACTGGCTGGCAAGACCAGGTGACGGACGAGCAATCCTCGGGTAGCGATCCCGGAGGCGTCGAGTGTTAGGGGTCCCACTTGGCGATGCATTTCCAGGATGGCTTGACGATTGACGGTTGGGTAATCGTCAACGCGACTGAGTCGTTGGCCGACTTCCGGGTCGCCGTATTTGGCGTCGGGCATGTAAATATCGACGATTCCTTCGACCAGGCGGAGGGTAGGCAGGGCGTCATAGCCGCCGGAGTTGAAGACCAGGGGGATGCGCAATCCTGCTTGAGCGGCGAGCAGAAGGGCTTCGAGGATTTGCGCAACGACGTGGCTTGGGCTGACGAGGTTGATGTTGTGTGCGCCGGCGTGTTGCAATCGAAGCATGAGCGAGGCGAGTTGTGGGGCGGTGACGGCGTAGCCGTGACCGAGGTGACTGATGTCGTAGTTTTGGCAATAGACGCACGAAAGATTGCAGTGGGTGAAGAAGATGGTTCCGGAGCCGCCGGTTCCGACGAGGGGAGATTCTTCGCCGAAGTGCAGATGTGTACTGCTCACCATGGCGAGTCGTCCTGTATGACATTCACCTTTTTCGTCGGCCAAACGGTTGGCTTCGCAGTGTTTGGGGCAGAGTCGGCAGCGGGCGAGACGTTTCAAAGCGGTATTCACACGGGATTGGAGAATGCCGTGATGAAGGGCTGTGACATAGGAAGGCCGTGGGGCGACTGGCTGATCCATTCCATGATTGTGGGTGACAAACGGGGGTGATGGCAGAAAGAAAAAGGGATGGACGGGCAAATCGAACCATTTCCGCAAAGGTGCAAGACGCGACTTATCGTTGAGCGATGGCCGATCCTCCGCTAGGCTTGAGAAGGCGAATTGTTTTCGCTGTTGTTTCAGGCTTCTGGTCTTGGAGACCTCGCACCGTTGAGTCAGCGGTTTTTACGTTGTCATCACTGCGGATTGCCGCACAATCTGACGGAGGAAGTTTGTCCAATCACGGGCAAACCCATTCGTAAGGAGCGGATTCAAAAAGCGATCTCCGACGATAGTTCCGAACTCAAGCCCATTCCGTTGGTCAAACCCAAAGGCGCCGATCCTCGGTTCATCGGAAAAATTATCGGCGACAAATACCGGATCACGGAACTCATCGGTGAAGGGGGAATGGGAACGGTATACGGTGCCGAACACTTGGAGATCGGTCGTCGCGTTGCCATCAAAGTGCTCAACCGGGCTCATCTTGGGCGCAAGGAGGCGGTGGCACGATTTCATCAAGAAGCGCGGGCCGCTGGCACGATCGGCCATCCCAACATCTGCGAAATCTATGATGTGGGAAGGCTCGAAAACGGTGCTCCGTACCTGGTGATGGAGCGTCTCGATGGCAGAACCCTGGCCGATCGCATTCAAATCGAAGGAGCCTTGTCGTTCACGGACGTGATTGGCACGCTCAAGCAAGTGTTATCAGCCCTCATTGCGGCCCATGCCAAAGGGATCATTCATCGAGACATCAAACCCGAGAATATCTTCCTAGCCGAGCGTGTGGGCTGTGTTCCGATCGCTAAGATCCTGGACTTTGGCATTTCCAAGTCCGCGGATGAATCGGACCTTGGTTTGACGCGCACGGGGATGGTCATGGGCACCCCCTATTACATGGCTCCCGAGCAAGCTCGTGGAGAGCATATCGACCATCGTGTCGATATCTACGCCTGTGGCGTCATGCTCTACGAAATCCTCACGGGACGTCGTCCTTTCATTGCGCCCAGCTACAACGCGCTGGTGATTCAGATCCTGTCGACGACCCCTCGTGATCCTCGCGAATTACGGCCCGCGATCCCGGATGCTTTCGTTTCCGTCGTGTTCAAGGCGCTCGCCAAGCATCGTGCCGAGCGTTACGACGATGCCAAAGCGTTCATCGCCGCGCTCGATGAAGTGGCGATGCAGTTGGAGCATCCTTTGATGAACGCACCGGTCGATCGGTTGTCACAAAAAGCCCACGAACAATCGATGGCCCAGTATCCCAGCGAGCCTCCTGCGTCAGACAGCATCGACATTCCCGTTCACTTCTCCGAAACCGGCACCGGACAGCATCCCGTCACGCTTGAAACCGGCGACGTGGAGGTTGAATTGGATACGGGACCTCGTGTCGTGGATGACGATCCAACGATGGTAGCGGGACGGATTGGTTTCGAGCCTCGCATGGCAGAGGATGAAGTCCACGACACGATTGTCGATCCGACCGGTGCGTTGCGAGGAGAGCTGTTTTCTCATCTCGGAAAAACCCCCGAAAGTGGAGGGCCGAAGTCTCGGGCGGTGGTACCGGATCGGTTGGTCGAAAGCGTCGACAAACCCCAAGGGGAAATCGATCGCGATGTTGGTGGGCGTTATTCAATGATTTCAAGTAGTTCTGAGCCATCCGGGCCAGTCTGGGGCTATGATCGCGCGGCGGAATCGAAAAACACGCCTCGACAATCGGCGACGCGTCCATCGACGGCGAAACGGACGCGGATGCCGAGTGATCCGGACGATGTGGACGATAGCGCGGCCACCACGCTTTTCGTCAATTCCGAGGACGGTCCGAAAGACGTTCAAAACACCGGGTCTTCGTCACTTCCCCGACGTTCCTCGTGAGCATGGGCATGGGGAGCGACCGGCGTGGCTGTTGCTTGGGGAAACAGGCGTCATCGAGCGGAATCGCGCGCCAGCAAGCGGGCATTTCGAGCGCGCAATCCCAACTCCACGGCCAGCAAGAAAAGCAAAAATAGGGCTATCCAACGGGAAATATCGATGGTTCCGGAGGTGGTACCGAGACGATTCTCCTGGTTGGTTTCGGTGATTCTGCGAGGGCGAAGGTCCACTTCATGGGCGGGAATCGAGGCGATTCGGGAATCGACTTCCTGGGCGATTCGCAAATCGTAGCGCCCCGCTTCGTGGGGAGTGATACGCGTTTTGCCTTGGGAATGAGCAACTGGATAAGGGCCGGATTTCGTTCGGACCTCCACGGATTCGCTGTCGATTACCCAAGATTGTCCGACATCGATTCGCTTGGAGCCCGCCCGCAATCCAACGTCATCCACCAATTGCTTGAGCAGAGCAAGAAACGCGGGTCGAAAGGGAAGATCGCTCCACTGGGGGCTGAAAGGAAGCCCCACGACCGTTATGGTGCCACGTCCAAGCGTTCGTTCCACGATCAGAGGCAGGTTGTCGGACCAGCGTAGGATCGCGGTGGGTTCGGTGGGCCCGTCGAATGGGAAATGGGCTCTGCCTTTGGCTTCGAGCCGAAGCAGACTTGGACCGCTGGGCCCGAAATGCAGGCAATCTCGTTCGTTCACGCTGTCGGGGGCATCTTCGGCCCAATGCGGTATTCCGGAAACCAAAGGCTCGAGCGTGGCACCCAAAGGCGCCCGCGCCGACCGAGGACCTAGCCCCACGAGGGCAACACCCCCTCGCTCCACCCAGCCATGCAACGATTCCCTTGTCTCCGGCGTGAACCCGGCAGGATCATCGATGACCAGAATCGTCAGCTTGCTCAATTCCTCCACGGTGTCAGGCATGACCGTCATCGGATGAATCGTGGCTCCCGTATGCAATGCGACAAGCGCTTGCTCGACGGGAGGTGGACCTCCAGTCTCGACGTTGGACAGCGAACGATCCGACACCACGCCAACGGTGAACGACGTGGATCGTCGTGCTACGGGGGCCACGTCATTTTCCGCAATGAAATCCGAGCTTCCCTCGAGCGCAACCTCGTCGGGGAAAGCTGATGAAGCGATGGGCACGTCCAATTCCGCGGTTCCCGTGTCTTGCGGTAGATGTGGGAAAATAGGTTCACGAGCGATGGTTTGTCCTGCCTCACGCACGACCAAATTTCGGTGGGGATCACGCTGGTTGCCCGTACACGCCACGCGGGCATAGACGCGTCCACTTCGCTGCTCCGCGTATAACACAGCGCAATCATTAGCATTTTCAGAAAGCTGGCGACTTACGATCCAGGTGGGTACCGAAAGCCCTTCTCCCAAAGGCGGAGCATCGGGCATCCCATCGCAACGATCCGTAAGGACAACCATACGATGCTGTGGTTGCGGCAGTTCCGAAAGCAGCGACGCGCCTAGTGCCATGGCGCCTTCCAGATCCGTAGCTCGGTCCGAAGGTTCGAGTCGTTGAAGCGTGTGTTCGGCAAGGGAAAGGTCCATGGTTGGCGCGAGAACGACACGGGCGGGGGCGCCCGCCAACACGATGGCTATGGCGTCGCCCTGTCGCGCGCTTGCGAATAGGTCCAGGGCTTGTTGTTTTGCGAGAGCGAAGCGAGTCGTGGTGCCATCATCGCGCGCGCGCATGCTCATCGAATCATCGAGCACGATGGCGACAGCCAGGGAAGCTCCCCCATCTCGCGAAATCGACAACTTCGAGCAAGTGAGCAGGGGTGTAGCGCCCAACACGGCAAGAGCGAGAATTGCCAGCAGTCGGATACTGAATAAGGCTCGATCCTCGAGTTTTTTTCGTTGCCGAGCGGAGGAAGTCAATGCCGGCACCAGATGTGCGGGCGGGAATGGCTGCTCCTTCGCACGTCGTACGCGCAGCAAATGAGCGGCGAAAGGCGCAATGACAAGCAATGCGATAGCCAAAGCCGCGGTGAACACGAAAGTCACGGGGGAACCTCGGCAATGGCGTGAAGCACTCGAATCACGACATCCACTGGATCTTGCTGGGTATCGACACGTAACCAACGTCCGGCTCGATTCGCGAGCGGTTGCACGAATCGCTCCGTCCATTGGTCGAGGGCTTCGAGATACCGTTCGCGAACGACATCCGGATTGGTTTCGAGCACTGTATTGCCTTCCAGAGACGCGAGACGAACCGTCCCCGTATACGGAAGTGTCAGCTCCTCATGATCGAGGACTTGGACCACGACCAATCGTCGTCCCTGGCTGCCGAGGGCGGCGAATCGTTCGGCCGCACCGTCAGGCAAGTCGAGAAGGTCGGATAGCAGAATGACGCAGGCTCCGCGGCGCGCTCGTCGGGCGATGGACTGAATGACGCGGTCGAAAGCGCGCAGATCATGCATGGCATCTCCCGTGGCTTGCAATCCTTCTAATGCTTGCACGATGCGATCGAAGGCATCACCGCTTGCGCTAGGCGCGACGGGTCGGGAACCGACACCACTGATCCAACCAAGAGATACGGGATCTCCCGCGGATAAGACGACCCGCGTCAGAGCCGCGACGATGAGGGCGGCGAAAGCCACCTTGGCTGAATCGGCATGCGCGCCACGAAAACTCATCGATGCCGTTGCGTCCAGCAGCATGTGAACGCCGCGGTCCGTTTCCGTTTCGAACAGGCGAACCAAGAGTTGATCGTGACGCATGAGGGCATGTCGGTCGATCCATCGCAAATCATCCCCGGGCACATACGCGCGATGACCACCAAACTCCACACCCGGCCCATGACGCCGACTGCGATGGACACCCGCGAATACGCCATCGGCAACGCTTTTGGCGCGTAGTCTCAAGGGCGCAAGCCGTCCCCAATCGATGGCCTGGTTGTGGCGTTCACTCGGATGCATCACGATGTGCCTCGTTGGGCGGAGCTTGGGCAAAAGCCGCTCGGCTAGGCGATACCTGGCTTCTGACCGGAAGCGTCAACAAGAAGGAAGAGCCTTTTCCGACGGTACTCTCCACCCACACCTGACCACCGTGGTTGGAGGCAATATGTTGCACCAACGCCAAACCGATCCCACTGCCACGAACCTGCTTGTCTCGCGCCCCTTTTCCTCGAACGAACCTATCGAAGATGCGACGTTGCTCATCGATGGGCACACCCGGCCCCTGATCCGTCACGCGGATCTCAATGGTTTTCGCGGAACGAAGACGAACCTCCACCCGGATGAGCTTGCCGTCTTTGGCATATTTCATCGCGTTATCGAGAAGATTCACCAGCGCGAGTTCCAACGCTTGCTCGTCGAGTACCGTGCGGGGCATGTTCGACTCGACTTGCATGTCCAACACCATTCCCTCCCGTTCCGCTCGATGCCGGAAGGCTTCGACCGCCCGTGAAACCACCTCCACCACGTCGGCATATTCGAATTGATAGGCCACTTTCCCTCGCTCTAACCGTGCGAAATCCAACACATTTTCTATGAGAGCGGACAATCGTTCGCTCTCCCGCACAATGATGGATAGGTACTTTTGTCGCTTCGCTTCGTCGCTTACTCGTCCGGTGGACAACAATTCGCTGAACATCCTCACCAGTGACAATGGCGTTTTCAGTTCGTGACTCACATTGGCCACAAACTCACTTTTTAGCGCCGCCAACCGTCGCTCTCGCTCCGCAGCCACCACCACGATAATGACCCCCGCCGCCACCACGAGAAATGAAACCGCCACGGAAACCATCTCCAATTCTCGTCGTCGTTCAACGCTCTCGCTCAGTTCTTCCGCGGTCGTCAAGGTTGCGTACAACCGCCAGCCATACAACGTGGTTTCGAACGGGCGTCCCACCGTAAACACACCACCCACGGTGGGTTGTCCGTACACCGTTCTGCCTTCTTCGTCGACGACATGGACGCGAGCATGTCCGGTGGCATCCTCGAGCATACGGGGAAATAGGTCATGAACGATGCGTGGAACATCGTGCCATGCCACAACGAGGTATTTCCTGCCCTCGTGTTCTCGTTGCCAATAGCTGATGAGATACGAGCGTCCATCCAGCGTGCGGTGAAGGTGACGAAGCTGTTCCGCAGCCCCCTGTTGCAAGTCGAGATGAGGCAGGAGACGATGAACGAGCATGCGCCGAAATGCATCGTCTTCAGGTCCTGGATTCTGAGTCGCAAAATCGTATACGTCGTGATCGCCATCGGCTCGCATGATGACGACGGCTCGAACGGTTGGGGTTTCGCGCGAAGCGGTGGGGAGCCAACGACGAGCCAGGGAGCCTAGGATGGTGACATCGGCTTCGGCCACCACGACGTTGTCTTCTTCGATGATGCGTTTGTCGAGGCGGTCTGCTTTTTCATTCGCGACCGACACGGTGGCTTCGAGCACGGATTGCTGTCGAAGGGTTTCAATCTGGAAGGTGGTACGGAAGGTAATGACAGCGAGCGCGACCACACCCAACACCACGGCGGGAGTGAGTAAGAAGGTGAGTAACACCTCTCGACGGGTCCGCTCGGCCATCGAAAAGCTCGGTCACTTCGGATTGAACGGAGTCACGCTGCCGAATTGAAGGCCAATCTTGGCAATGAATTCCGCGAAGCTCTGTGCGATATAGGCCATGGCATCCACGTCGGCTTTTCGGAAGGTTTTTTTCCGATCCTCGTGGGCCACCTCGAGAATCCCCAAAAACCTCCCTCCTTGCGCCACGGAGCAAGCGAGAATGCTGTGGGGAGAACCTCCAAGCTGCTTCCAACGACCTCGATCGATACGCGGATCCGTGCCTTGCATGATGAAAGGAAGCCGCCGATTCATGATCTCGACAAGCAGCGGATCATGCTCGCTCGTACGATGGCCGAGCGTGTCTTGCGCGTTGGGACCGACGACGTGAGCCACGACGAACTCGCGGCGATTGATGTCGTAAAGTTGGGCCATGCCGAGGGTGCAGCGCATTTTATCGAGCGCCAAAGCGATCACGAAATCCGCGCCTTCATAGGCATCTCGCAAAAAGTAAAGATCATGCATCGATTCGAAAATATCGGCGATGATCTCACCGCTTTGCGATGACTTACGAGCTTGTCGATCGGATAGGGGAGAAGGCGGCACTTTCTCCGATCGGGAAACCGGTTGCGCTTTTTCCGCCGCTTGACCCGAGGATGCCGTGGCGGGTTGCGGAGCATCGCTTCGACGTTGGCGTTTGGCCACCGGTGTGGAAGCTGGGGTGTAATGCGATGAATCAGAGGATGGCGAAGAGCTATCCGCGGCACGGGAGCGAGCGGGTTGTTCATCCGTTGCGGCAGTGGAGACTTCTTTTTCGTGGGAAGGGGCCGCGGGGGGGACGGAAGATGGTAACTCTTTCGGTAGTGACGAAACTGCCGATGGGGTTTCTATGGGTTGCGGTGGGTTGGAGGCGACGGATGGGGGCTCGGCGGCAGGTTGAGACGAGGGGCGCCCGAGCGATGGCGGCGGGATCGACACGCCGGGACGTGAGGTATAACGGATTTCCGGATTGCCTTTCCAATCTTTCCACACGAGTGTGACCAGCGGCGGGCGTTTGGGTCGATCGGAAAAGGCGTGGTCGAATACGGCGAGATTGACGAGTTTGGCCGAGCGAGTGGAGGCCAGTTCGTCTTTGATTTCCTCGAAACGTTGGAAAATGAAGGTCTCCGCCTCCTTTTCGGTGGAACCTTCGGCAATGGCGTAGGCGTATTCGCGGTACGTGAGCGGAGAGGTTTTGGACGGTTGTTCTTCGCGTCTGGCGAGCACCTGATAGGGTTCGTTGGGGATGGGTGCGAGCCCTGCTGGCGGGGGTGGAGTGGGGATTGGTTGCGGAACAGCCGGAGCTGGGGGTGGAACCGAAGGAGTCTTTACATGAGGCGGTGCTTGCGGCGGAACGGAAGGAATTCGTGGCTGTGTGGTAGGAGGCGGAACCGATGGGGCACGGGAATAGGGCCGAGCCAAAGGCGTCGCGGAAGGCATGTGCGCGGGCGGCTGGGACAGTGGCTTGGGTTCCGAAGGACGCTCGGAAACACGTTCCGAGGCGGTAGTCACAGTATTTTCGGTGTTTGCCACCGTGACGGCAGCATCGTCTGGCGCGCGCCGGATTTCGTATCGCTGACGCGATTTTGGATCGACGATTCGCACACCATCATCCAGCAACTCGATGGAAAGATATCCCAAAGAATCGTCTTGCCCGCTGGAACGGCGAATCTCTTGATATGCCACGGACCATTGGGAAGCTTCCAAGCAGGAACGGACCGCTTTTTGCTCTGGCTTTCCCAGGGAATTGATCTCGACGAACCAACGCATGGGGCCTCTACGACCAAGGGGGCGACACGCCGCGCCGAATGGTGTACCGAGTGCTTCAGAAAGGGTCAACGGTGTTCGCGAAGCCACGATGACAAGATGAGCCCGACGCGCGCTATTTATGTTCAATGCGGCTCATTGTGTCTATGAAAAGACTTACCCGCTATCGATGTTTCGACGTTTTTTTTCCCATATCCTGGCCGAATCGACGCTTCGTCGTCTCTCGGTGATTGTCTATCCCCTGTTTTCGGGATGGTTGGTCCTGGCGATCGCCCGGGTATTTTACGGAACCATGCTGGAGGCTACCGGGGGTGAGTGGTCCGCACCGTTGGATGATGTGTTCATTCACTTCGATTTTGCTCGATCGACGGCGCGCGGTTACCCATTCCAATGGTCGGAGGGCAATGGTTACTCGAGCGGCAACACCAGTCTGACCTATCCGTTCATTCTTGCGTTTGGCTATTGGGTTGGTTTTCGAGATGCGCGACTCATGATGTGGGCCGCCATCGTGGCTTGCTGTTGCATTTTCGCATTGTTGATGCTCATTCCACGCTTGGCTCGCGGCCTGCCCTTTGCCGCCAGGTTTCTTTTGCCCATCGGTGTTTTTTCTGTCGGCGCGTTGTCCTGGTCACTGTTTAGCGGCATGGAAGTCGCCTGGTTTCTTGCGGTGTGGGCCATCGCCCTATCGTATGCCCTGAACCATCGTCATGGCTCCGCCCGGCAACGTCCCGGTTTTGGATGGAAACTCGGATTGGCGGGAGCCGTTCTCGTGGCTACACGCCCGGAGGCGGCCACTTCCATTGCCGTGCTCGGATTGACAGCCGCCATTTTCGTGGCTCGCTCCACCTCACGGTTGCGACCCGCCTTGGCTACCTTGGTACGAGCAGGTGCCCCCTCCATCGCCACCTTGGTGATTCAGGCTCTCGTCAACCGTTGGCTCACCGGTGACTTCGCCGCCGCGGGTGCCCGCGTCAAACTCGCTTGGTACCACCCGTACATGCCACCCCAAGAAAAGTGGGAAACCTACCTCGATCATCTGAAATACTCTTTTCTGCGAAATATCGATTACCACTTCTCCGTCGATCCTCGTATCGGTTGGATTCCGGTCGTTTTGGCCGTCATCGCATTGCTCTCGGCTCGTACCCGCACTTCCGCCGCCATCCTGCTTTCTTCCGCCGTCTCCTTCCTTTGTCTCGTTGCCATGAACGGACAAGTCCGATGGCAGAATGAGCGCTACACCATGCCAGCGGTCGCTTGGCTCCTCATCGCCGCATCCTTGGGGCTGGGAGTCCTTCTATTTCGACGTCCTTCGCGGCTGCCGTGGTTCACTTCGGTGCCACGGGTGGTCATCGCCCTGGCGTTGGTCATCACCTTCGGTGTGTGCCAAGCACCGCGCATGCGCGACCAGATCCACTTTTTTGCAAAGGCCTCTAAAAATATTCGCGATCAACACATTACGACCGGTCGTCTACTTCGACACCATATCCACCCCACTCCACAACGTATCCTCGTCGGAGATGCGGGAGCCATCATGTATGCCTCGGACTTACCAGGGCTCGATATCATCGGCCTTGGAGGGTTTCACGGCATGCCGTTCGCCCGCGCTTCCACCCACGGCCTCGCAGCCATCATCGAATTGATCGAACGAATCCCAAACCAAGACCGTCCCGATATTTTCGCCATCTATCCCTCTTGGTGGAGCACCCTGCCCCTCTGGTTCGGAAAACAAATCGCTGCCGTTCCCGTGCGGGACAATGTCATTTGTGGCGGTGACGAAAAGGTCATCTACGCCGCGGATTGGACGTTGCTCAACACGGGTGAACTGCCTTTCTCCCTCGATGACAACGAAATCATCACCGATTGGCTCGACGTCGCCGATCTGATCAATGAGCATGAACACGATTATCGTTTTCCTTCCCCAGATGCGGGTTACGTCGAACTCCGAATCCTGACAGAGCCGACCCAAGGACGAGACGTGCTCGACGGTGGGCGTCGAATTCCCGAAAACGGCACGGAGTCTTTTCGTTTGACATCCCAACGGCTGGCCTCGTCGATGCGTCTGATCGTGCGGACTGCCCCTGCTTTTCCGGGAAAAGTCGAGGTATCGATGGACGGCCACTTCATCGGGGAGTTGACTCTCGAACCTTCGGATACGTGGGTCGAATTGTCGTTACCGTTACCTTCTCCACTGAAACCAAACCAAACCGCGACATTCACGATGACGGCGCGATCGACTTCGCGCTGGGTGAATTATCATGTCTGGTTGGTCGCTTCCCCGTGACACCGTTCAACTCGATCCTCGATGTGGCTTGGCCCGCGGATTCAGCGGCGTGGATCGCGTTTTTCCTTGGGGCTTTGGTGTTGGCAACCCCATGGTTCCTCCGTGCTTTTCCGCGGCTTTCGCTCCCCTGCTGGGTTGGCGTTTGGGCGTTTGTATCTGCCTTGCTGTCCGTGGCCTACATCCACACCTATCTTCGTGGAGGCCCTCGCATCATCGATGCTACCGGGTATTGGCTCGAGGCTCGCGGCTTTGCTTCGGGGATGGTGACATGGATCGCCGATGAGCCCACCGCCGCCATTCGAGGTCGTTTCCTTGTCCACCACCCAAGCGCCGAGGGACTTCGTGTCGGTGTGCTCTTTCCCCCTGGCTATCCCGCACTGTTGGCGCTCGGATTCCTGCTGCACGTCCCTTGGTTGGTGGGCCCAATCCTGGCCAGCGCTTTCACCGTGTCGTCATGCCTGCTCGCGCACCGGCTGACACGCAGAGACGATATCGTTCGCATCGTTGCGGTGTTATCCGCCCTCAACGCTTGCCTTCGCTATCATACCGCGGACACCATGTCTCACGGGCTAGCGGCCGTGCTGCTAACCACTTCCGTGGTGGTGGCCCTTCATGCGTCGAACCATCGATGGGGATATTGGTTGGTTTGTGGAGCGCTTACGGCTTGGTTGGCAGCCACCCGTCCAGCCACGGCTCTCGCTCTTGTCGTGGTTGGGGGTCCCTTGGTTGCGCGCTTCATGCTCATGCACCGGCGCTTGGCACCGTTGTGGTCGCTGCTGGGAATGCTGCCCGTATTTTTTTTGACCGTGTTGCATCAGCATGCGCTGACGGGGGCGTGGTTCACCAGCAGTCAGGGGCTGTACTACTCGCTAGCCGATGGGCCCGAGGGCTGTTTCCGCTACGGTTTTGGATCAGGAATTGGGTGTTTGGCAGAACATGGTCCCTACGTTGCTTCCGTGGCACCGGATGGGTTTGGCCTACGAGCTGCCTTTACGACGACCGGAAGGCGGTTGTACCTGCATCTGGCGGATTTGCTGAACTACGCGCCTTTCGCGATATTTCTCCCCCTTGGCGTGATCCAGGGGTGGCGAGAGAAAAATACCTGGCTGGCCGTGGCGATGCCCTTGGCATTGATCGCTGCTTACGCACCGTTTTACTTCGATGGTTCCTATCCGGGGGGAGGTGCTCGATTGCTGGTCGATGCGATGGCTTTCGAGCATCTGCTCATGGCACTTGGGCTTGGAGCTTGGGGCCGAGCGTTCCGCAATCCAGCCCGGGGAGCACACTGGGCGGTGGCGATGGCAACTTCGCTAAGTCTGCTCGGCTTTGCGCTGCACGGCAGTCGAATGCACCAATGTTTGCGGGAGCGCGAGGGCGGCCGACCCATGTACGAGCCGTCGGTGGTGCGTGATGCTCTTGGCGCCGAACCACGAGGACTGCTTTTCGTAGACTCGGACCACGGTTTTTTTCTCGGCTTCGACCCTAGTGCTACCGACCCGAAAAGGTCGTTGGTCGTTGCCCGAGCGCGCTACGATTCTCGCGATTATCTTCGATGGAACCGGTTGGGACGTCCACCGACCTACCGATACGTGTATCGATATGGGCAAGAGGAATCCGTGGTACGAATAGAGCCCTTCATGCCCACCGAACCTCACGGGTCCTACGTTTTCGAAGCGGAAGCGGAGTGGCCCGCGTTGGCACAAAAAGGGGGATATGCGGTCCCGACTCCGTTGATGGCGCAGCCATGCATTCCCAGCGGACGTGTCCTATCTTTGGTGCGAACGGGCGAAGAAGCCCGTGTCATGACGGAGATTCCGGTCCCATCGCCTGGAACTTATTGGATACAGGGATTTTTTGTGGCAAATGAGCCTGTTCCAAGCCTTCGGTCGCGGCTCTGGTCCGAGGATATGGATGTCGCGATGGGGGTGGGTGCTGCGGGAACGGCAACGGGGGACGGTCGATATTGTGTGGCAACGAAGCGGGTCCCGGTTCATGTATTCAAAAAACACATAATGTGGGACGTGCTCACTACGGATTCGTGGGTGGCGCTGGATCGGGTTGAGTTGCAAGTATTGGAAGCTAAGTGACTTTTCTGGCTTGCGAAAGGACGGCTCGTGATACAGTGCCGTTTCGATCAGGGCGACAACTATGCCCACGGAATGGCACCCATGACGAAGAGTGAGCTTATCGAGTTCATCGCAGCGCGTGCGGAGTTGAGCAAGGCACGTGCGGAAATGGTCGTCAACTGCGTGTTCGACGCCATGACTGAGGCGCTTCGAAACGGAGAAGGCGTTGAGATTCGGGGCTTTGGCAGTCTCAAGGCCCGGGCGCATAAGTCTTACCAGGGCCGCAACCCTCGCACGGGCAAGTCGGTCAATGTTCCGCCCAAGCTCCGCCCCTTTTTCAAGGTGGGCAAGGAACTCAAAGAATTGGTCAACGCGAGTCGCTCGTCGGGGAGCATCAAAGACAACGGCGACGAGACCTAAGAGTCGGATGACGCTCGGTGCGGCGACGCGTCGTGATTTCGGCGCGCACTTGCTTGCGTGGCTTGGCAGCCTGGCATCGGTGTATGCGAGCGCGTGTCAGCCGGCGATATCGTCGTCCTCGAAAGTCATCGAACCGTCGTCGCAGCACGAACCTTTGCAACTCGAGCCTTTGACCGACCTGGCCATCGGAGCTGGATTGCAATGGATTGTGGTGGCGTCTCCTCAAGACCTTGCAAGACACAAAGTATTGTCGCAGTCGTTCGCGCGATTCATTCCACCGACTCGGCGCCACATCTTTCATCGGCTCACCGGAATCGATCTCGATGCCATGCAACGGTTGGTGGTGGCGGGATACGAACGATCCGTATTGTTTTTGATGAATGGAATGTTCGATCCGCGAGCCACCGAAGAGGTATTTCACAACCGATTCCTTCAAAATGGTTCCCGCAAAGTGTATCGTCCGGACGCCGTTTGGAGTCACGGAATCGTTGCAGGCAACGAAGTTCGAGCGATCGCGGCCTTGTCACCCAACGTCATCGCGGTGGAGGGAGGACAGGCTTTTCGTTCCAAGATCGCGTTGTTGCTTGCCCTCGGCAGGCTGCATCGTTCTCCGAGAGCGTTCGACTTACCCGACATGAAGCGTGTGTATGGTGAGCTTGGCGATGGGGTCGTGCATGTCCTGGCCCCCGGACCTTTCGAAGGGGATTGGCAAAAGGCATTGGGTGGGATGCTAGGGGTAACCTCGGTGATTGGGGCGCGGGTCCGCTTGCTGGATGACGGGCAAATGAATCTTGCGATTCGTCTGGCGGGTTCATGGCAGGGCGATGAAAAACGAGCAGCGGCCATCTTGCTCGATCGCTATGGGGACATGACCAACAGTTCGATAGGAAAACTCCTTCATCTGCATGAGCCGACCCTCGAACCTTCGCCGTTCGAACGTCCTGACTTGGTGGGCGTGGACGTTCAGCTCGACGGTATTCGATGTCTCGGAGGCTTGTACGACGTGATTGCCGCGGACTTGGGAGATATGTTGAGCCTGGGCCGCGCGACGGACCGTATCGACGATGCATCCATGAGAGATAGCGATGAAGATCTACACACGCACGGGTGATGATGGGACCACGAGCTTATTTGGTGGCAAAAGGGTTTCCAAGGCGGGTGATCGTGTAGAGGCTTATGGGGTGGTGGATGAAGCCAATTCGATTCTTGGCCTAGCGCGAGCGATGAAGTTGGATCCATGGAGCGATGAAGTTTTGCAAAAAATACAGCGTGACTTGTTCACGTTGGGCGCCGAGATCGCAAGCGGCCGCAATGCGCAGAGCAAGCTCCGCATGCCGCTGATTGGATCTGCTGACGTGCAGCGTATCGAAAAAGCGATCGACGAAGCCGAGCAGCAGTTGGCGCCTTTGCACTCATTCATCTTGCCTGGCGGTTCTCTTGCCGCCTCCACCCTGCATCTGGCTCGAACCGTAGTTCGTCGCGCCGAACGGATGCTTGTCGCTCTTTCCAACTCTGAACCCGTTCGTCAAGAGATTCTTGAATACATCAATCGTGCAAGCGACCTTATGTTTGTCCTCGCTCGGCTAGCCAACATGCATCAGGGCGTCGAAGACGTTCCTTGGCTACCCGACAAAGGGTGAGCGTCGGCAAGCAAGGTTCATGGTAAGCTAACGCCGTGACCGAAACGCTGCGCAGACATTCGAAGGCCAAGCGGAATCATCTATTCCGTTACCGTGTGAAACCAAGTGGCTTGGACTTCTCTGTCGATACGAATTTCCCAGAGTCCAGACGGCATTACGAGTTGCGGACGATGCTATATCAAATCGCGAAATTAGCATTGTCTTCGCAGTGTTCCATCGGCTCGGCGCAGCCCGTGTTTTGGAACGCGGCCGATCCGTCTCGTTTTGTCACGCCGGACCTGTTCATTCGTTTCGAATCCCCCGATTCCTTATTCGAATCGTGGTACGCGTGGGAGCGAGGGGCACCCGAAGTGGCGGTCGAAATCCTGAGTGATTCGGATGCAACCGAACTCGCCTGGCAAAACCGGCTTCGTAACTATCATGAGCTTGGCGTCGAAGAAGTCGTCCGCTTCGACCCGGTTGCCCCCGCCGACGGTTTGCGCGTGTGGAATCGCGTTCATGGCGACTTGGTCGAACGGGACCTCGAAGACCCAAGGATCGCTGAATCGTCGATGCTCGGACTATATTGGGTGGTGATCAAAAACGCGACGCTCGGACGTGTGTTACGCCTCGCAAAAGACAATAGTGGAGGGCGGTTGCTGCCCACGCCGGTAGAACGGGAAGCCCGACGTCGTAGGGAAGCGGAACTGCGGGTGCGTGAACTCGAGCAAAAGCTCAAAAACAAATGACATCAAGCTGCTCGATCGATCAAACACTCGCCCCCATCCTGCAAGGCTTGCCCTAACAAGCGCCGACCACGATGAAGACGTGACATCACCGTGCCGACCGGAACACGCAACCGTTCCGCGACTTGCTTGTACGACAGCTCTTCAATATCCGACAAAACCAAGGTTTCGCGAAATCGACTAGGAAGATCGTCGATCGCCCGTTGCACCGACCGCGTAAAACCTTCCATGGCGATTCGATCCGTGCCGCTGGCAGTCCACGCGCAAGGATCCGTCGATAGAACAGCGAAAGCTTTGACTTCTCGGCGTTGGCGACGGCATCCCGAAATGAATAAATTCGTAAGGATATGGTGGACCCAAGCACGAAGATTCGTGCCCTCTTCGAACCGACTTTCGAATCGAAGGGCCCGCTCGATGGTGTCCTGGGCTAGGTCCTCTGCCTGGCTCATGTCTTTCGTCAACCGTAAGCCATGAGAGATGAGTTCTGGTCGAAGAAGCGCGAGTCGTTGCCCCATGTCCTTGGCCGTAAGATTCATGCAAGACATGACAAGCAAACCGAAGGCCAATTATAATATCGTTATATTTCTAATAGTTACATCTGTGTGGGGTGTGGCTGGACAGACGCAACCCGTGTCCTTCATGCCTTTGCCCAGGGCAGCGGTCGGCACCGCCAGGATGAAGGGCAATGACTTGGTCATACCGTGGTCCTTTTAAAAACCGTCCGAAATCATGTCTAAGCCCGGATCGGCATCAGCATGCTTTGTCAGGGCGTCGATAACACATATACGGATACTCAATACCCGATCCCGTCTTCTGGTCACGAATTGTATACTATTCAATAATATCAGCGAGCAGAGGAGGAAGATATTCTACGATCTATCCTGCTTCGGATAGGGTTTTCGATTCTTGAAATCGAAGGCATCTCCAACGATGCCGTGTTGTCCGTCATGGTCAAAGGGGACAGACCATCGACCGAAGGCGTCGGGTCGTGGCTCGTACACGTTTGATGCGGACACTTGCAACGTTTCCGTCGATGCGTATTGCGGGAGGCGAGTCGCAACATTTTCTTGGTTGCTTGCGTATGGATGTGTCGCGAGGATCGACAAGGTGGCGAAGGAGCAGAAGACGGCTCGATTCATTGAAAACGCCATGAGTCAGGATGCGCGCGGATGCGTGCAACGGGGCGGCCACGCGCAGGCGCCTGGCAAGCGTGTGAGGAAAGGCGAAATGGAAGGATGGGTTAGATGAGTTCCCAGTAAATGTCGAGGCAGGTATGGGTGGCTTGGTCGCCGGTCAGAAATCCTGCTTTGACTTTGTCACCGATGCGGATGGGAGTGCGATTGATGAGATAGCCTTTGATGATGGTGCATACGCCCTGCACGAATACGTCGACTTGGTAATACGGGGTTTCGATTTCGAGTCCGGTACCTCCTCGTTCGACGAGCGTATAGGTGTAGATATAGCCTTGTGGGTTTTTGATTTCCTTCCACACCATTTTGGCGTGGCAATCGGGGCAATCGATACGGGGCGGGACCCACAATTCGCCGTTTCCTTTGGAGATGGGGCAGGCAGGATTGACGCAATGGGTACCCATCAATTTGCCCTGGGTGAGTCCTTGGAAGTAGGGCGTGAGTTGGCCGTAGGTATGGAAGTGGGTTCCTTCGGCTCCGAAGCGAGGAAAGTGCAGCACCCAAGCTTCATTTTTGACGTCGATCTTGGACGGAGTGGTGTTCAGCTTGACCTTTTCGCTCATGGTGGACCTCCTACCAAGCCTTTTCGAGTACGGCGCATGTCACGTGACTTCCCACGCCCGCGTGGGAAATCGCGAGGCCCCGTCGTGGATTGTGGACCTGCAAGCTCTTCCAATCATCGGGCTTTTTCTTTCCGAAGCGTTCCCACATTTTCGGGTCGCCATGGAACTTGTCGTATTTGTTTTGCAATTGCCAGAACACCTCGGCGCATTGCCAAATGCCGGTAGCGCCGACCGCATGCATGGTGCCTAGCAATCCGCCCGACAGGTTCGAGGGGCACTTGCCTGGCTTGTTGGTGTAGGGATTGTGCAGGTAACAATCACCGGATCGAATGTATTCCTGTTCCTGTCCGTATAAGGTCAATCCGACATCGCCGTAGGTTTGAAGATCGGAAATGGTGAACGCATCGTGGGTTTCCACCAAGTCCAAGTCTTCGATGGGGTTTTGGATACCGGCCATGCGATAGGCCATATAGGCGGCGAAGCGTGTGGCGCCGAAGCTTTCGAACCCCGGCCATCGGCCATCGGTCTTTTTCATGTCTTCATAAAGTTGCTTGTAATCCTCCTCGGTTTCGTGAGGAAGCAAGGGAATTTTCATCGGTCGTCGATCCCCCGTGCGCAGGGTATCCGAGCCACCGCATATGGATAGTTTGACGGGGTGATCGGTCAGTTTATAGGCGAGTTCTTCGGAGCAGAGCAGAGCCGCGGAGGATCCGACGCTCATGGCGCAGCATTCGAGGAACCGGAGAGGATCGGAGACGATGGCACCCGCGAGCACTTCGTCGACGGTATGTCGTCCGGGTTGTTGGGCGAAGGGCGACATGCACGCGTAATAGCGATTTTTTACGGCGATTTCGGCGCGAATGCGTTCATCGACCTTGTACATCTCGCCGAATCTTCGCGCCATGGGAGCGTAATAACTGGCGTAATTGCGGGCCAAACGGGTTTCGAAGTCTTTGCAGGCGGCGCAGGCGATGTAGTAGTTGCCTGTCCAGGTAATGACTTCGTCCATGCGTTCCCAACCGAGCACGAGGGTGCAATCGCTATATCCAGAGGCCACGGTATTGGCGCCGGACAGCATGGTGTAGCCACCGGTAGCACCACCGGTTTTGACACCCCAGTTGGGTAAAAGGTTGAGCCCGAGGTAGTCGTGAACCTTGGCCTCACACAGGAGTTGGTCCTGGAAGTGATCGGCGAATTCGCCGTAGTTGCACATATTGATGAGCCCCTTGACATCGAGGGGGGCCATTTTTAGGTCGTTTTCCTCCAAAAGCATCCGGAAGGCATCCATGCACAGCTCTTCGAGCTTTTTTTCTGGATAGCGTTTGCGGAAATCCGATGTGCCCGCAGCAACCATGTACACCGGGCGAGACCACTTCGGAACTCTGAGGTTTCCTGGCGCAAACTCAATCATTCTGCCCTCCTGAGCTGGAAATGAAACGCGTCGCGGACCGTAGCCCACGGCCAACGAACCGTTACATAGAAGAACGGAGCCAGCGAGGCTATGGGAATCGTGCGAAAGGCTCTTCGTTTCCGCGTTGGCTCATCGCCCGGTGGACCTAGCTACCTGGGTCATGCTTGAATCGCCCTCGTGAGTCGCGAGACAAAACGGCCGCGCAAAGACCGAACGTCGGATCCCTCCGAGTCCCAGCGAATGCGGGACCTGGAGGCGCAGCTCATCGGTACGCGACGGGTTTTGACAGCGTTTTGTGATATCGCAAGCGCTCTCGCCGCGCCCGCGGATGCCGATCGTCTGCTCGGCTTGGTCCTCGACCGCGCTTCGGCCTTGCTCGATGCCGACCGAGCCACGCTCTACCTCATCGATGACGCCACCGGCGAACTCGTGAGCAAACTCGTGGTGGGCGGGGGTGAGCAGACGATCCGTCTCGCCGTGGGACAAGGAATCGCTGGTGCCGTAGTGCAAACCGGAAAACCCATTCGGGTCGCGGATGCCTACACGGATGATCGATTCAACCGATCGTGGGATGGAAAAACCGGTTATCGAACCCGCTCCATTCTTGCAGTACCCATGAAAAACCACGTGGGACAGACGATCGGCGTGCTGCAGGTTCTCAACAAACGCGAGGGGAAACCGTTTACGGATGAGGATGAAAACTTGCTCGGCGTGTTGGCCATGCAAGCCGCGATCTCGATCGACAACGTGAAACTATATCTCGCCGTCGTCGAAAAAAATAACGTGCTGGCACAAGTTCGGCACACGCTCGAACGCAAAGTGGATTTTCTGAATCTGCTTTTCGAACTCGAAAGCACGATGTCACGCGCCACCGATCAACGAAGCCTCGTGCAACCTCTGCTTGGATTGACCGTGGCAGCCACACGAACCCAAGCGGGCGCCGTATTCCTGCTCGATCAGGGAGGTACACAACACAATCTTTTCGTGTTCAAGCGAGAGGCGCCCAACACCGTAACGGAATACCTCGTCGACCACGTCATGGGCGCATTTCTCCAAGCGATCCAACAAAAAGGTCCCGTGAGCATCGAACAAGTGCGTCGTCGATCCAAAGCCACCGCCGAACAATCTCTGATGGGACTGCACGCCCGATCGGTGTTGGCCGTGCCCATGCTCAGCGAAGAGGGCGACGCCTTCGGAGCGTTGGTTTTGTATGACCGGGAAGACGAGGCTCCCTTCACCGAAGATGATCAGGAACTGTTGCGTCTGGTGGCTGCCAATGCGTCCACGGCGATCAGCTTGTTGCGGTCGCGCGAATCTCAGCGTGTCAGCGATCGATTGTCGACGATTGGACGATTGTTGTCGAATGTGCTGCATGACTTGAAGACGCCGATGGCGGTCATCAGTGGCTACGTGCAACTGATGGCCACGACGGAAAGCGCCGAGCAGCGAAAGAGTTATTCGGAGCTGGTTCTCAAGCAATTCGATCACATTACGGCCATGCAGCGGGAAGTGCTGGCGTTTGCACGCGGAGAAAGAACGCTGTTGGTCAGCAAGGTGTATTTGCAAAAATTTTTCGATGAGCTTCGTTTGCAGATGGAAAAAGAACTCGAGGGAAGGGGGATCGAACTGCAAATGGAGCTTCGGGATCGGGGAACGGCAAGGTTCGATCAGGCGAAAGTGATGCGAGCGTTGCATAACCTCGCCCGCAACGCCCTCGATGCCATGACCGCCGGAGGCCTATTGCGCATCGAGATCGATCGAGACACCGAAGGGCTGGTGCTGCGCGTAAGCGATACGGGGCCTGGCATTCCCGAGCAAATACGCGGCAAACTATTTCGCTCCTTCGTGACCGCCGACAAAGCCAATGGCACAGGCCTAGGCCTGGCCATCGTAAAAAAAATTGCCGAAGAACATGGCGGAAAAATCGATGTCACGTCGTCGCCGACTGGCTCGACCTTCACGCTGCATATCCCCCAAACAGGATGAATCCCGTGGGGTTCACAACGAGATGAACAGGGTTTCCCGCCTGTAATTTTCAATATACGTATACGGATATATTATCATAATTATTGAATAAATACAAATGGTTACACGATACAATCCATATTGATTATCCGTATATATAGCTCACGTTCTTGCCACCCATGACTCCTCCACGGCATGCTCTTTCCCACCGAGGTTGCCATGTACCGCCCCTTTCCCCTGCTCCTAGTGGTTTGCTCGTCGCTCAGCTCTTCCCTCGCCTTCGCCCACGGCGGACAAATCCTCGAACAACTCCCCTGCCCCGTCGAAGAACCCATGGGCCTCGCCGCCTGCGACAACAACCTGTTCATCTCCGACATGGCGACTCGATCGATCGTTCGATTCGATCCTTGCACCGCACAAATTCTCGAACGCATCCCCGCCCAAGGTTTTTTGCCCACGGGAATCGCTTGCTCTCAGGGCACCTTATTTCTAGCCGATCGACGACAGGACTTCATGGCCCGCATGCGCCTTGGAAAAAACGACCACCCCTCTCCCATCCCGTACTATGAGCGATGGGCCACGGGCCTGGTCCACGATGGTCAATCCTTATGGGTCGTCGATGCTCGTAGCGCCAAGCTGCATCGCATCGATCCGGTGGATGGAACCACGATCGAATCGTTCGATGCGCCGGACAAACACCCCACGGGCATTGCGTTCGACGGTCGAATGCTATGGGTGGCGGATCATGGAAAAGACAGTTTGTACCGAGTCGACCCTTCCGACGGAAAGGTCGTAACCATTTTGCCATCTCCAGGCCCTTATCCATCGGCGCTTGCGATGCATCAGGGAAGTCTTTGGGTGGCTGATTACCAAAGCCAACAGCTATTCCGCGTTTCTCTTCCGCACGATGAGCCGTACCTCGAAGACATGCCTCGTCGCGTTCGGGTCAGTTATGAAGTCGTTTATCGCGTACGCGGAACCGGTGCCGTCACGCATCTTCGAGCAGCTTTGGCGGTGCCGGAAGAACTTCCGGGTCAGCATTTGCTCGACAAGGTTACGTTCGAACCGCAGCCCACACGAATGACCATGGATCGATGGGGCCAACCCATTGCACTCTTCGAACGCGAGGAGTTGAAGGCAGGAACGACCTTCTCGATTCGATGGACCGGCGACTTCCTATTGTATCGCGTTCGCTTTCCGATCGATCCGGACCGTGTTCGTGGCGCCACCTTACCTGCCCAACTCGATGCCTATTTGCAGGATGACAAAAAATATGACCTTGGCGCCCAGTCCCTCGCGCGGCTGGTCGAGGAGGTAACCCATGGAAAAACCTCGTATTATGACCGAGCCCGCGCCATCTATGAGCACCTAGCTCGCGTCATCAAGTACGACCGTTCCGGAGGATGGAACAATGCCGCGACCGTGCTCGCCCGAGGAACGGGAAGTTGTAGCGAATATACCTTCGCTCTCGTGGGTATGCTTCGACGCGCGGGCATTCCCGCTCGGTACGCGGGTGCTGTCTCCGAACGTGGTGACGAAGCGAGCTTCGATGATGTCTATCACCGTTGGGCAGAAGCTTATATGCCCGGCTATGGGTGGGTGCCGATGGATGCGAACGCGGGATTTGGGGAGACGCCCGCGGGAAAAGCCGAGTACTTCGGCGGCAGAAGCAACCGTCATGTGGTGACCACCCGAGGAGGCGGCGCGAGCGAATGGTTGGATTGGACATACAACAATCACACGATGTACGAAGTGCAGGGCGATGCCACCCTCGAGGAGCAAAGTCTCGCCCGTTATCGCCCTTTGGCTGATACGAACAAAGATCCGGTTCTCGCTTCGGCGCCGCGCGTGAACGTCCCGCGATTGACCGAGCCCATCGTCGACCCCCCCGCCAAACCAACGCAATCTACATCGTTTTCTGGCGATCCGTGGATGGCCGCCATCGCCTTGCTGCTTGCCGCGGGATTCGGTATCGCTGTCGGCAGAGGTTTTCGAACGATTCCATGACAGACATCAAACCCTTCGTGAACCGTGAATCGCCATCGCCTCGAGCGCGTTCCGTATCGGTTGTGTTCTCGGTCAAGGGGCTCGACGCACAACAACCACAAAGCCCCGGTATGCTCGATCCCCTCGGTTCGACGTGCCTATTCGATCGGATGCTGTCGGTGTTGCTCCGTGTGGGCGAGGCCGAGCACAAGGCGGTTTGGTTCGATGATGCGGCGCTCGTCGAACGATTCGAAAAGACATCCCACCCATCCATTCGTCTTCTTTCCGGTCCCCCCGAACGATGCTTACGTGCAGGAAGCCCAGATGCCCTTTGGTCGACCCATGTTTTGTTGCTCGACGGACGCCACCCTTTCCTTCGATCCAGCACCATCGATGAAGCGATTCGGTTGATTCGCGTCCGCTCGGACATCGAGGGGATGCAATCTTGTGTTCGCATGCAGGGACCGATTTATTCTCTCACCGGCGAATCGCTGACGAACGGCTCGACTCATCTGCTCGTGGCGTGTCCAGCGTTTGCGGTCGTACCCTCGAATCATCTTGCGACGGGTCGTTCGCCTGGCTCGTGGTTTCCGTTCGAGATCTCGAAATCCGAGTCATTTCGCGCAGATACGCTTTTCCACCAGGAGATGGCGGGGGCGTTGATCGATGCACGGGAACGGCGTGAATCCCAGACCGCTCATTGACGATGGGGCAGGTAATGAATCAACGCCATGCCGGGAAGGGTCGCGAGGAAGGTGAAGATGAAATAGGGACAAAACCCTAGCCAACTCGCCAAGAATCCGCTTGCCACACCGGCGATCGTAAAACTTACACTCATCAACGCGGTCAACAGAGCCATGTGGGCCGCTTTATGGGCGGGATCGCAGCTTCGCATCAGATAGACCATGAACACCGCGGTTCCCAGACCTTCTCCAAGGTGCTCGGTCATGATCACCGCCGTGATCGAGCCCAATCCGACCGCCCCTTGCTTTCCCGCCCAAGCCAGCCAAGCGTAAAGCAAATTCAACGTGTTTTGAGCCAACACGAAAGGCCATATCCACTTTTTCAATCCATGCCGCGCAATCAGCCAACCTCCAAGGAAAGTACCCGCAAACGAGGCGATGACGCCAAGCGTACCGTTGGCGAAACCGTATTGTTCCAGCGAAAGCCCCAATTCATCCCGCAAAAATGGCCACTTCATTTTCTGAAGGAAAGATTCCCCCGCTCGAAACAACACCACGAACGCAAGCACCACGCCCACCCGCGGACGTGCAAGAAAATCGATGAATGCCGTCGCATAATGCGAATTTGAAGTGGCCACGCGGCGCTTGATTGGACCCAGCAAAGCGAGCGTGACCAGCAAAGCCCCTAGCAAACCAAGGGTTATCCATCCTGGAACAGAGAGTTGGGAAAGCGCGGGAGCATGCTGCAACGCGCCCCGCAGCGCCTCGATGCATGGATCAAAAAACTTGGTCTTGCGTTGAAGCAGAACGAGCCCGGCAACCACCGTTCCGAAAACGAGCACTCGCGGGCGTAGGATTTCGCGCAACAACGCCGTGACCGATGGGCCGGGACGTTCTACATCGGGAAGGATTTTCCAATGCAAAAGGGTCAGAAAAAAAAACAGTCCCGCCGCGGTGAGCAGTCCCCCCGTCCATCCGACCCAACCGATGAGAATGATGAGCGGTCCTCGAACCACCAGGCTCGAAACCTTGTAGGCCATCGCCCGGTATCCCACGAACTTCGATTGCCCCGCTGAATCGAGTCCTTCCAAGTAAAACCCATCGACAGCGATGTCATGGGTGGCGGACAACAACGCAAGCACAAAAAAGCTTGCCGCGATGATGCCAAGCAGTTGTCGGCCACAAGCAAAAAACGCGAGCGCCACCAAACAGATGGTCAGCGCTACTTCCACACCGAGCAGCCATCGCCGCTTGGTTTCATAATGATCCAAAAACGGTCCCCAAAGGAATTTGAGGTTCCACGGAAGGTGAAATAACGCCGTCAATCCAATCGCTTGGAGGCTCGCCCCCATTTCTTTGAACAGGATTTCCGCCAGGTTATTGACGATGCTGTAGGGAAAACCTTCTCCAAAATACGTCGTAGATACCCAAATATGGGGGCTGGACAACCCTCGGAAACGTTTTTTCTGTTCGGAGTCTTGGCTCGAATCCACGAAAAGACCGCTACCACAAGCAGCCAAAGGAGCTGACATTTCCAGCGAATTTCATGGTTCCGCAACCGCTCCCTCCCTTGGACACGAACCACGGGGAAACACACACGAAAATTCCGTTCGGTGTTGCGTCAAAGCATGTGCATCGGATCGACATCGAGAACGACGCGCACCCGGGAGGAGCGATGTTCTCGAACTTGTTGGATAGCGGCGACGACCGCTCGCAACGCCGGTCGCTGCACGGCACGCAACAGAATCCGAAAACGGAATCTTCCCCGAAGTTTCTCGATGGGAGCAGGCGATGGACCAAGCACTTCGACCCCATGGCTCAGCACTTGGGTCTGGACGCGAGCATGGCTCGCCAGTCGTTCGGCCTCCCGAATCACTTCGTCAAGGTCTGGCCCATCGAGTCGAACGAGCACCAGGCGATAATACGGTGGATAGCCTGCTTCTTTGCGGTTCACCAATTCCGTTTTCGTGAAGGAAGCCACGTCGTGGGTAACCGCGTGGGCAAGCACGGGATGCTCTGGAATGCGGGTTTGAATGAGGACTCGCCCTGGGCGTTCGGCCCGGCCCGCTCGACCCGCCACTTGCACCAAAAGCTGAAACGTCCGCTCCGAAGCTCGAAAATCAGGCATCGACAACGCTACATCCGCGTTGATCACCCCCACCACCGTGACGTCTGGCAAGTCATGCCCTTTCGTCACCATCTGGGTTCCCACCAAAATATCCGCTTCTTTGCGTCGCATCCGCTCGATCACCGCTTCACTGCGAATTCCCGGCGCCACATCCCGGTCGAGCCGCGCGACCCGCGCTTGCGGAAAAGCCAGGGCGAGTACCTCTTCCAGCCTTTCGGTACCAATCCCCACCATGGCAAGACGCGGACAACCACAGGCGGCGCAGGCAGACGGCATCGCGGCCTCGTAGTCACAATAATGACAACGAAGACGCGCTCCCCCCGCGCGATGCAAGGTCGTAGATACCGAGCAGGTGGGACATTGTAGTATCGTGCCACAACCTTCGCATTGAATGCTCGGCGCAAAGCCCCGCCGATTGAGAAAAACAATGGCCTGCTCGCCAGCCGCCAACGCCGTCTCTATGGCGCGATACAACGGCAAAGACAGCATGGAATGCGTCGATGGCAGCGATCCCGTCCGTCGTAGATCCACCAACTCGACCGCGGGTAAAGCCGCACGAGTGGCCCGATCTGGCAGTCGAAGCCGTGTCAGCTTGCCCTGTTGCACCAAACCTTCCGACTCGAGACTCGGCGTGGCCGATCCCAAAACACATACCGCCCCCGCCAGATGCGCCCGCAACAACGCCATGTCCCGGCCTTGGTAGCGAACCCCTTCTTCTTGCTTGAAAGAACCGTCGTGCTCTTCGTCGACGATCACCAACCCCAAGCGAGGTACGGGGGCAAAAATCGCCGAGCGCGCGCCGATCGCCACCGACACCTTGTTTTCCCTCAGCGATTTCCACATTTGGTATCGGGCCCGACGACTCAATCCGCTATGAATCACCGCAACCCCATCGCCAAAACGGGATCGAAAACGAGCGATGAGCTGGGGAGTCAACGCGATTTCGGGCACGAGGACCAACGCCCCCCGCTCGGCCCGCAGACACGCCTCGATCGCTCGTAAATACACCTCCGTCTTGCCCGAACCCGTCACGCCGTGAAGCAAAAATGACCGTGGGATTCCAGCCAGGAGCGCCTTTTCGATATGTTCGATCGCGGTTTTCTGCGACTCGGTAGGCACCGGCGCCGACTCCCGGGCCTTCGTGTCATGAAAAAATGGCGCCTCTTTTTGCGCCTCCCGTCGAACCGTCACCAATCCCAACGACTCCAATCGCTTCACCGCCGACCGTGCATTGGCATACTCTTCCGCCAATCGCACGATGGCCGTGGGCCCCACCGTTCGCAAATGGGTCAAGACGGAAGCAGGAGCCCCACGAAGAGCCGGAGTCTGCGGTGTGCTCGCCACGGGATACGCCACCAACACCGATCGCTCCACAGCACGAGGCGGCTCAGCAAATAACGGAAGTTTCGTCCGAAGTCGGTCCGCCCGCTGATGCTCCAATACCGGCAACGCCAACCGCAACACCTCCCCGATCGGCGCCAGGTAGTACGAAGAAAGACGCAACAAAAACTGTAGCAACTCCTCCGGCACCGAAGGGATGTCGTCGATCAATTCCTCCAAGGCAATCAGCTTGATTCCCGCGGGAGCCTGCGCCTGCTCCACCGCGATGATGACCCCCACCACGAGGCGACGACGAAATTTGCACAAGCAGCGCATACCGGGAGCAATCCGCGGGGCATACTGGTCGGGCACCGCGTAGGTAAAGGCGCGTTCGAGAGGAATGGGGATGGCAACTTGTGCGAGCAGCACATCCCACTGCTAGCACATCCTGCTTTCGGCACCGTGCTGGATGAACAACCCACCTGTCGAAGGGGACAAGCCATACCGCGAACGAGCCGCGACAGCAGAGGGGGATAATTCCAAATTATCATATAAATTCATACAGTTATATACTCTCTGGAGAGACAAACGGCCCGGCGTCACGCGGCCAGGCTGCGATAGGCCATTGCGCTTGATGCGTGGCGACAATAGGCGATGGCATAGCCTCAAGAGTGGTATGGACCTGCCAACGAGCTGATTAAGCAGTAAATTATTTTGGATACTGCAATGAATTTCAGGTCAGAGCCCATAGGACGCCGACGATGACGAAGCCGATGAAAACCCCGAGGGCGATGTACAGCGCCAGGTTGGAACGAGGTTGTGGAGAGGAGTTCGGGGTCTGTTCGACGACGGGGGCGGGTTCCATGGCGGAAGGTTGTGGCTCGGCGGTGGGGGGGGGCGGAGGGGTTCCGTAGGGTTCGACGGTAGCGGCGGGGCCTTGTTGTAGGGCTTTTGCAGCGCGTTCGCGGGAGCGTCGCAGGGCGATCACATTTTCTTCGAAGTTTTCGCGAAGCCATTCGCCGAATCGGATGGGGCTAGCCATCAGGCGGGCTTGTCCCACATATTGTTCGAGGTCCCGAAGCATTTGTTGCGCGGATGCGTAGCGGTCGTCGCGATTGCGTGCGAGGGCGCGTCGTACGATACCGTTCAGAACGGATTCGTCGGGAAGTCCGCGGCTGGGCAGGTCGGGGATGACAGCGGCACGGGCTTGATCGAGCAGTGTGGGCTTTTCATTTTCTTTGGGCGCACGGTACAATTTTCTCCCCGCAAGCAGTTCCCACAGCACAATTCCCGCGGCAAAAAGGTCGGCTCGCGCGTCGAGGGGCTCGCCAAAGGCTTGCTCTGGGCTCATATAGCCCGCTTTTCCTTTGATGACATCATCCGACAACAGGTCCGCCATGTCATTGGCCCGTGCGATACCAAAGTCGCATAGCTTGACCTCCCCTTCGAAGCTGATGAGAACGTTGGAAGGAGAAACATCGCGATGCACGAGACCGATGGCCTCGCCCCGATCATCGACCAGCCGATGCGCATAGCTCAAGCCACGCAAGGCTTCCATGATGATGAGCAAAGCAAAGTCGACCGGCAGTGGGATATGCGCTCGCGCGCAACGTCGTAACAATTCGTTGAGATCGAAGCCTTCGACATATTCCATCGCGATGAAAAGAACGTTTTCATGACGTCCTAGGTCGAAGACTTGCACAATGTTGGCGTGGTTGAGTCGAGCGGCGAGCTTGGCTTCGACCGTCAGCATTTCGGCAAATTTTTCATTGCCGGATAGTTCGGGACGGATTTGCTTGACAACGGTCAGGCGTGCGCCGCCGAGTTCCGTGGTGGCTCTTGCCAGATAAATCTCGGCCATTCCCCCGGCGCCAATACGATCAAAGAGTTGATAGCGACCGAACGTGCGGGGTGCAGCAAGCTGGGTGAGGGCAGGAGCGCTAGTCAATTCTAACCTGCCTTGTGGCAGCGCAAGGCCATCGGGTCAAGCACCTGGGCCATCTGTTTGATGCCTCGTCATTCGAAAGCTGAACAATCCCGTCCATTCTGGCAAAATGGGCCCGTGACGACGGCAGTGATCCTCGGTTTGGCAGTCTTGGCGTTGGGAATCATGCTCGTGATGAACCGCAACGCCACTCTGTTGTTTTCTGCAAAAGTGCAAAGAGGGAGGATCGTTTCTCTCCGAGGTCGCGCCCCTAAAAAACTCGTGCGGGAATTGAATGATGTTCTCGGACGACGTCCTGTGCCAAGCGCTTCCTTGCGGGTGTACGCCCAAGGCGATCGCGCTGCACTACAAGCTTCCGGCGACTTGAATGAAAACGAGATGCAGCGTCTTCGAAATGTGCTTGGGACATTCCCCACGGCCCGGATTCGCTCGGAACCATTCCGAAAACAATAACAACCACGAAAATCCGCGGATCCTTGTCTTATAACCACTTGAATTTACACATAGTTTTCTAGTATTCTCCAAGACACAACGGTGCCGTCCAACGGTGTTCTCACGGTTTTGCGACGGTCGTTTTTCGTCTTGTTCAGACGGTATCGGCCCATTCGAACATGGTTCTTCCCCGGGGCTGGCCCATCGATACGATCTTGCGAAGTTGTGTAAGGTCCAGCATAAGAACGTGGTACACGTTTCTCGCAAAAGAACGCCTGACGTGCCTATCCAGTGCGCTGCTGGTCGGGCTCATCAAATCAGATCCCAGCGATTAGGAGCAAGCGTTTATGGCCAAGAAGCGCTCCATGAAGCGCCGATCGACAGCTTCTGGTCCTCTATCCGAGAACCCCTCCAGCTCCCGGTCGATGACTCCTCCCCCCGTATCAGCCTCGGTACGGCCAACGAGTTCGGCGCCTAAGTCACGCTCGTTTTTCGATGTTCCCCAAGATAGGGATACCGTGGATGAGCGGCCTTCGAGCGTGCCGCCTGCCACCGAATCACGCGACAGCAAACGACCCGACGCTCAGCCGTCTTCGAGCGTGCCGCCTGCCACCGAATCTCGCGACAGCAAACGACCTGCTAGCGAACCGCCTGCCAGCGAAGCCCCAACGTCAACGCGGCAGCAAAAGGCGTCGACCGAACCAGCCGACGATACGAAGCACAAGCCAACCCGTTTGGAACAAAAGGACCCAGGGCCGCAGCCACAGACAGAGGGTCTTTCGGAAGCCAAATCGAAGGACACGAAAAAGAAGGTGGCGAAGTCCAAAGGCGAGGAAGACGCCCCAGCGAAGGATCGCAAACGGCAGTCGGAATCCAAGGACGACACTGTTCAAGATGATCGATTGCACGACGATTTTTTCCGCGAAGGAGAAGAGGTTGAAAAAGAGAATATGGCTCTCGCCCACGCTGGGCCAGTTCACTTCGAGGATACCGGACAAATTCGTCTCGCCAAGCTGAGAACCTCCAAAGAAGTCATCGATCGCCGACGAAAAATGCAACGAATCGTCGGATACATCCTTGCTCCCGCCGCGCTCGTGGCTGCCTTGGCAGGTGTAAAAATGTATAAAAATGGCGGTAATCCCGCCAAAAACATCAGTCCGGGGACCACCGTGTCCATGATACCTCGCGCTTCGGCAACCCAGCCTGTGCCCACAGCAGATGTCTCTTCGGTTTCCGTACGACAAGACGCCGCCACCGATTCCGATTCCGCACGAGACGCCCACGAATCGTCGCTCGACGCTGGACCGACCGATGCGCCGCTCGAAGCACAAGCAGTGGCTGATGCATCCGTCGTTCAAGATGCCGCACCAGAATCGGCCATCGCACCGGCGCTACCCGATGGTGTCGATGCGCGCAAAGAGGCGCTCAAAGCTCTGGAGCAAGGCAAGTGGGCCCGTGCCGAGCAATTGGCACAAGCCGCGATCGACGCCGATCCCGAGGATGCGACTCCGTATTTGTATGGTGCGACGGCCTTGCAGGAGATGGGAAAGCGCGCCGAAGCAAAGGCTGTCTTTCAGAAGTGTGCGCAGGTCGCCAAACGTGGTCCCATCCACGAATGCCGTATGTTTTCCAAATAGCCGTTCGAATCCCCCATGACGGAGCCTCTGATCCTCGCTCTGATTCTGACCCTCCTCGCTGGGTTATCCACCGGGTTGGGCGGGCTCATCGTCTTTACGTTCCGCCGATCCAATCCGTCTTTTTTATCTCTCGGCCTTGGATTTTCAGCCGGAGTCATGGTCTACATCTCGTTTGTCGAGTTGCTGACCGGTGCAAAGGCTTCGTTGGCTTCGCATTATGGCGGCGGCGTCGGCGGGTGGATGGCGGTAGGTGGCTTTTTTGCCGGCATGGCCCTGATTGCCACCATCGATAAACTCGTACCCGAGCCCGAAAACCCCCACGACGCTTTCTTGCAACAAGACGCGAAAGGCCCCCCATGCAAGAGCGGAGAAGATTCCCGCCTGTTGCGATTGGGAATGATGACGGCCCTTACCATCGGCATTCACAACTTCCCAGAAGGCATGGCAACGTTCGTCGCCGCCATGTCCGACCCGGCCCGAGGCGCGTCCGTCGCGCTCGCCATCGCCATTCATAATATCCCGGAAGGGATAGTCGTGGCCATTCCCGTGTATTATGCGACGGGGAACAAGAGAAAAGCTCTGTTTCACTCTTTTCTATCTGGCGCTTCCGAACCCATTGGTGCCGTCGTTGGTTACGCACTTGCCTATTTTTTGCTTCCAAAACACGCCATGGGCATGATCGAAGCCGCTGTTGCCGGGGTGATGGTTTTCATTTCTCTCGACCAACTCATCCCCAATGCCCATGCTTATGGGAAAAGTCATCTACCCATGTACGGTCTGCTCGGTGGCATGGCCGTCATGGCCGTCACATTGCTCATGGTTCACTGAGGAACAAGGCCTGACTCCTCTCCGCACCGATGCAGTCGGCAAGCAGGCCAGCAGCGACAGTTCCAGCCTCACGCGCTCAATCAGACCGATTTTATGAGGGTGGAACCAAACACGAACGGCAGGCCATCGCGGAAGCGGGAGGCATACTATTACGGTAACTCGGCGATGACGCCCCTTGTGCTCGTCTGACCATCGAAAGGTTCAGCCTCCCGTAGGCGATCGAATGGATCGGTAGTCCATGATCGTGTTGGAGAATGCGAAAAGCGATCAGGCTCACGTGGCTCGGTGTTCTCCTATGACGACCTGACGACAAGGTGTTGCGATACAATGGACCGAGATGCCTCCGACGACGTTCGCGACCGATATCCGCATGTTATTGTGTGAGCACTGCGGTGCCCCGCTCGAAGCGACGATCCAAGGCGGAAGCATCTCGTGTGGTTTTTGCAACGCAACCAATATCGTGCAACCGCGGCTCGACCGCTTCGAGAGCGTTCCTTCGACCCAACTTTCCGAATCCGAGCGCCTTGCACGCCTGCGCATGCAGCAAGGCCCCGCTGCACCGCTTGCTCCCAGCATCGCTCAGCTCGTCGTCGGAGCGACGATCCCCGACTACCGGATGAAAGACGCTTTCGATACGTTTCAAGCCACCCGGCGAGAACTCAAACGTAGCGGTAGTGTCGAGGCCTCCGAGCGCTTGTACGTACTCACCCATGTGGTCGTCGATACGTTGCTGCAGAACCAGGACACCGTCCGAATTCGCACGGTGCTCGAAACCGCCCTCGAATCCGTGGTTCTCGAACGTCACCGAACATGCTTACGGGCGATGCTCGCAAGGCATGCGATACGGGAAGGCGATCTCGATTCCGCGCGGCAATGGCTGGCTGGTTGCGATCCCCGTTCCGACAACCTCGGAAGCGATTCGGAATACCGTCTATCTCAAGCACTTTTGGCTACGGCAAGGGGCGATCCTGCGGCTGTCGTATCGATTCTCGGCCGTGATGAAAACGATATTCCGATCGCGGAAGCGCTCGCGGACGACGCCGCGGTTCTTCGGGCCGATGCTTACGAGCAACACGGAGATGTTGGCACCGCCATTCGTTTGCTTTTCGAACGAATGGGCCGGTCGGGCGTGCGAGGCCGAAGGCGGATGGCGGAATTCGCGAGAATCCATGCGACGATGCGCCTTGTACCGACGAGTCTGCCGCAAGCGAGGTTGCGTTACGTGCATTCCATCGAGAGCAAGGTGCTGCCGACGCTATCGAATTCTGGTTGTCTTGTGTTTATTGGTTTTCTCTTCCTCGGGCTCAGTAGCGTTTTTGTTTATACCGCTTTCATCGAGTCCGGCCCCACGAGCAAAGTCGTCTCCAGCATCATTGTCATGCTGGTGTTTGCCGCTTCTGGCCTTGGCATGTTTTTTTTGTCGGCTCACGTTTTTCGTACACGACAACGGCTCCTGAAAGCACTCCGATACGGCATTCCGGCCTATGCGCAGGTTCAGACCATCGTTTCGTCCATGGTCATGAAAAGCGGCGCACAACAAGCGGTTCTTGCACTCCAATGGCGCACCTCTTCGGGTATGCGACAAGGCCGTGTCAATTGGTCGGGAAACACCAATCCGCCGGGTCCTGGTGACGTCCTGGCCATTTGCTATGATCCGGAGGATCCCAAGGGCATTGTTCTCGATCCCGATTGATCGATATCGAATAAGCCTGTGGATTTACCAGACAGCGTTCCCCGCCCCGTTCACCCGCCTAGAGGCCCTATTCCTGCGAAATGTCAATAAAACTATCGTTCCCTTCGAAAATGTTTTCTCATTTTAATCGACATCTTATCGTTTGGGTATTGTATCGAAAAGGTCTGCCAATATTCGGCGACGGCTGTCTTCATCTCTTTTCTTAGCAATAAAATACCTACTAGATTAGGTACGGCCATCAATACGATCGCCACATACGCAAGCGACCATACGACAGTAGTATCGGTAAACGACGCTACAAAGAACGCGGCAACGAATACCAACCTGAAAGGGAGGACGTATTTATATCCAAAAAGGTATGTCGTGGCGCGATCACCATAATATGACCATGAGATGGCGGTCGAGAACGCGAAAAGAAGCAATGAAAACGTGACGATATAAGCGCCGAAGCCTTTCAAGATGCTACGCGTGAAGGCAAACGTGGTCAAAGGAGCACTATGAACGAGGGAGTTGCCTCGCAATACCGTGGTGGATGGCAACATAAGTTTTCCGGAATCGACATCGAGGGTACCGGAGTAAGGCATTTTATTGGTTAGCACTCTGACGTTTTCCGCCACTGATCTCGCGTGAAGGAGGGTAATCCCGGTGGGCTGGATCATCCCGTTTTTTACCTGAAGGACTCCAGAATAAGGCTCAATCGGTTTGATACCCCGGATGTGTAACCCGAGACGCTGCGCATCCTGCGCTTTATTATCGTCATAGTTGCCGGACAAGACCTGAACATCAGTCAATTGAAATTGATTATCCGTCTTTGTATTCCACGCTCCAGAAGCCAACAATACCAAACCGGTGAGGGTGCAGATACAGATCGTATCAATGAAGGGTTCAAGTAAGGCCACGATTCCCTCGGAAACGGGTTCAGGCGCTCGCGCGGCGGAATGGGCAATGGGCGCGGAGCCTTGACCGGCTTCATTCGAAAACAGGCCTCGGTTGACCCCACGATTCATAGCAAAGGCAAAAGAGGCACCAAGAAAACCACCTGAAGCGGCCGATCCGCTGAAGGCATCCCGTGCGATCGATGCCAAAGAAGGTAATATATTCGCAGGGTTAGATAAAATTACCGCCAAGGAGCCCAAGAAATAGAGCAGCGCCATGAAGGGGACAAGAATGGACGTTACTTTTGCGATTCGTTTGATTCCTCCGATAATCACGAGACCAAGGAGGAAAGATAAAATAGCACCAGTGATGATATGATCGATTCCGAAGGTAGCGAATACGGAATTCGAAATACTGTTGATTTGCGGGAGACTACCGGTACTGAACGAGCAAAGCATGGTCGCAGCGGCAAAAAATGCTCCCATGACAGAGCCGATTCGTATTACTTTTCCTTTTCTCGTGGTAATATTCAAGCGCTTTTTCATATAATACATCGGGCCACCGGAAACCGTTCCATCCGGCAAAATATCCCTATATTTATGAGAAATCGAAACTTCGACCATTTTCGTACACATACCAATGAAAGCAGTAATCAGCATCCAAAATAATGCCGCAGGGCCACCTGTATGAATGGCGAGAGCCACCCCCGCTATATTTCCCGTACCAACGGTCCCAGAAAGCGCAGTGGCAAGAGCTTGAAAATGCGACGTATCGCCAACATCCTGCGAATGATCATATTTTCCCAACGTAATTCTGATCGCATGAGAAAAATATTTTAGCTGCGGGAAACCAAGATAAAACGTAAAAAATACACCCGTACCGATAAGCAATACCATGAACCATGGATGACCACCGAGGTAGCCGTCAAGGATGACAAGGAAATCGTTGATCGATTGCATGGGTGAATCGACGTGATTGGTTAAATGATTCCAAGACCGTTGAGAAAAACTAGTGCTATCGCAGCCGGCGCTATAAATTTTATTGTAATGATAAAAAATCGATAATACCCGATACTTATCGTTCCACCGTTCGATAGCTCGTCTTTCGTATGCTTCTGTGGGAAAAACCATCCCAGGAATGCAACGAGGAACAGTCCTCCAAGAGGTAGAAGGATATTGGCCGTGGTGAAGTTGAACAGATCAAAAATGTTGAGTCCAAATAGCTTTATCCCTTTGAACATGCCTGAGGAAAGGGAGGTAGCACCCCCGACAATAAAAATCGCGGCGGTGGAAATAATAATTGCCATACGTCGACTCAAATCAAGCTGCTCCGATAAATAGGCTACAATCACTTCCAATACCGACACAGTCGACGTCAACGCTGCAATGGCGAGGAGGGTAAAAAAAGCGAACGAAAATATCATGCCCCCTGTCATCTGATTAAAAATTCCAGGGAGAACTACGAAAGTAAGCGCCTCGCCGGATTTCGGCGAGATATCGAAGGCAAAAACCGCAGGAAATATCGCTACTCCAGCCAAAATTGCCACCAAAAGATCGACCATCGATACTTGGACCGATGTCAATGCCAAATTGTTGTCCTTTGGAATATAAGACCCATAAGTAATCAAGGTTCCCATACCAATGCTCAAGGAGAAAAATGCCTGACCAAGAGCCATCAACACCGTCGTGCCCGTGATTTTCGAAAAATCTGGCGAAAATAAGAAGACCAACCCTTTGCTCGATCCCGGCAGAGTAAGCGATTTGATACACAATATGATCAGCAAGATAAAAAGCAAAGGCATCATAATCTTGGAAGAATTCTCAATCCCTTTGCGCACACCGCCCCATACAATGCCAGAAGTGGCCAATAGAAAAACCGCAAACCATAAGGCCGGTCGTAACGATTCCCCGCGAAAGCCCTCGAACATCTGCTTGAGAGCGTCCGAATCCCGCCCTTGAAACCCCCCAATCACCGTCTGATAGAGATATTCCAACGTCCAGCCCGCGACGACCGTATAAAATGCCATGATCATGAATGCGCCCGCAATCCCCATCACGCCTACCCAATACCATGGCTTATTGGGAGCTAAAATTCGAAACGCCCCCACTGGATTCCGCCGTGACCGACGCCCAATCACCAATTCCGACATCATGACCGGAATACCAATGGCGAATACAATGACCAGATAAACTAGAATGAAAGCACCGCCGCCATTCTCCCCCGTGACATACGGAAAACGCCAGATATTTCCGAGCCCGACGGCAGAACCGGCCGCTGCCGCCAATACGCCCAGACGGCTCCCAAACGAACCCCTTTTCGTGAAATCAAAACCACCCATGCGTATCACCAGTGACGGAGTTCAATCACCCCCGATGAGGGTTATGGTCAAGGTTCCGAATTTCAAGGCGTATTCATAAACAGGAATACCGTCTGCAATCATCGGGAATATCGAAAAATTGGTACATAGAAGGGCGTCACGAACGCATTCACGTTTCTCACCGACGATTCCTTGCGTCCACCATCCCGGAGCCATAGGAAAACCGAACACCAGGCGGAAGTCAAGGCACGCCCGAAGAAGCTACGAAGCACATCCCTCACGCCCTTTGCCGCCGAAACCGCTGCTTTTTTCGACCTCAAACCGGCTTCAAGGACATCCGTCCCGGTCAATCAAAGGACCAGCCAAAAAATCCGACGTGTACGGGCTTTTCACCGTCGTAGGCGACGACGAACCCGGCCTCCCCACGATGGAGCTGCTCATAGAGTATCGGTAAAGCATCCTCGACCTGCGCAAGACCGGGGCGAGGCGTTCCGCAAACGGACTCGATCAAGCCCCGAGGCATTCTGCCGGCCACACCCGGCGACGGCTCCTCCTCCACCCGCAGAACGTCGATGATGCTGCAGGTACCGTCCTCGGCGCAAGCGCGACGCAGCGCGGTGATGCTTCGAGCCCTCGGCTCACGGCGCGAATAGGGCTTACCGTACGCGCGTCGCTCGAAAGCGTCCTTATGTGCTTCGGCCAGAACGCGTGCAGGGTCAGCGCCAAAAGGCGCGATATACTTCCAGCTCATGCCGCCCATAGAGTCCTCGCACCTTTCGTCTATACCCTGATTTTCCCGAGATTATCCCGAAGAATTGCCTGCTTCAAGCCTCCACGGGCAAGGAGGTCGGAACATGGACCACGCGACTTCGCATCACGGCGATACCGAGCAGGATCGCTACGACGACGACATGCACGAGGGCCGCGATCCAAGCCCCACGAATTCCCAATTCTTTTTCGGTGCCGAGCCACCAAACCAGAGGGATGAACACGAAAAGTCCGGAGCCAAGCATGACGATGGTGGGAATTGCGGTGTGTTTTGCCCCGCGAAGCACACCTTGCGCTACCATGCCGAGTCCGTCGAAGGGTTGGTACAGGGCCGCAATAAACGCCAAACTCGAACCTAGCGCCACCACCGTGGCATCCCGGTTGAAAGCATGAATCAGGGATTCTCGTTGCCAAACGAGAGCAAATCCCACTACCAGCATGAACGCCACACTGATCGCTGAAGCGCTGTAGGCGCTGGCTCGGGCAAGATCGGGGCGTTGAGCGCCCAAATACTGGCCCACCAGCGTGGAAGCAGCGATACCAATGGCCATCGCGGGCATGAAGCAGAAGCCGGTAAATTGAAAAAGGATGGTATGGGCGGCGAGTTCTTCGGGAGGGCGGCTTCCCGCGTAAACGGAAAACGAAGTCCAGGCCACCATCTCGAAAAGCCAGGCCACACCGATGGGAACGCCAAGCCAAACAAAGGCCGACAGCTCGGTTCGTCGAGGAAGGATGATCCGACGCGACCCATGGGCTCGGGCCGTCGGGCTGAAATAGTAGGCGAAGGCGTAAAGCAACACCTCGAGTCCGCTGGCTGCTACACTTCCCCAGGCTGCCCCTGCTACGCCCATCGCTGGAAATCCGATCCATCCAAACACCAGGACAGCAGAAGCTAACGCGTTGAAAATATTAGCAATTAATGCAACACCCATCGGTGTTAGCGTATCGCCGATGCCTCGCAAGTAGCTGGTCAACGCAAAGGCCGTAAGCAGCAGGGGCGCGCCCCAAAGGCGGATCTGCAAGTATGTTTCAGCGTGGGGACGGGCTTGCTCGGCCAGATGCATCACGGAAAGCGCTTCCGGTATCCACGGAATCAAGGCGAAGACGAGCAAACTCATCGGGGCCACGAAGACCAACCCCGCGCGCACGTGGCGAGCGATATCCGGGCGCCCGGCGCCAAAATCCTGCGCGACAAGTACGCTGATGATCGTCATCGTGCCGGCGAAAAAGCAAACGGCGGCCCAGTGCAACACGCCACCCAGGCCCACGGCTCCCTGTTGCGCATTGCCCACCCTGCCCATCAGAAACGTATCGACCACGCCCATCATCGACTGGCTCGCATGAGCAATCATCAAGGGTGCCGCCAGAGAGAAGACCTCCCGTATCGATCCAGCGCGGTGGGGGATTGTGAATTCCGTACGTTCTTTGGTCATGGTTCGGGCCGAGGAAGCAAAAACGCTAGCGCATGCGCGCCGTGCTGTCGAAAAGCCGACGAAAAACAGGCGTCATGGCGATGACTGGCATTGTTCGATAAAACGAACGATGGCATCGGCGTATTCGCTACCGCCTCGAAGAAATGTGTCGTTATGCCCTGCACCAGAGATGGGGAAAAATTGCGCGGGGGGGTTGGTGGCGTCGCGCAACTGCTCGGCCATGGAAAACGGTATCATTTCGTCCTGGGTCCCGTGCATCACCAGCCGGGGAATCTTGATTTGCGGTACTTTCGACAAGTTGTCGTAGCGTGTGCGCATCACTCGCCACACCCCGGGAATCGGAAATAGAATACGAGCAAGCTGCGGAATGCTCGTGAACGTGGCGTCGGTGATGAGGCCCCCCAACTCCGGATGCCGAACGGCGAGTTCATGACTTACGCCACCTCCGAGCGAGCGACCGAAAAGAAAAACCTGACGAGGCTGCCTGGCTCGGGACAAAAGCTCCTCGAGCATGGCTTGTCCATCCAGATAGGTGCCTTGCTCATCTGGGTTTCCTTCGCTTTTTCCATAACCCCGGTAGTCATACAGCAATACCGCAACACGTCGTGCGACGAGGGGCTGGGCGATGCGGGGGCGTCCGGAGATATTTCCGGCATTTCCGTGGCTGAACAGGAGCCAGGCCACGGGTTCGGAAGTGGGTTTCATCAGCCAACCGTGAATGCGCAGACCATCGGAGGTGGTTCGATGAATATCTTCGAAAATGAGTCCTTCATCGCTCGGGGAGCCGAGGATTTGCCGGGAGGGGTAATAGATGAAGGAGGTTTCGAAAAGCATGAGGAAAAAAGGGCAAGCGACGAGAAACAAGGAAGCGAGAACGACGGCAACAGTTTTCCTGTTGAAAAGGGATATCGATGGTTTGAATCCGGGCATGACGCAATGGTAAAGGGGGGAGGCCCGTTGTTTGGGCCAAAACAGAAAACCGGAAGCTGAGTACGCAGCGAGTCGGTTCGCAGTCAACCCATCACCACGATCGGAGGACTTGTGTCCAACGAATTCAAGCCCTACGTGCCGGAGAAGACGACGCTGCGGGAGTTTACCGTCGCCGCCCTTCTCCTTGGTTTGGTCATGACGGTCATCCTGGGGGCAGCGAATGCTTATCTTGGCTTACGCGCCGGCATGACCATCGCCGCCACCTATCCCGCCGCCATCATTGGCATGGCGGTGCTCAAACTTCTGAAAGGATCGATTCTCGAAGAGAATATTGCACGTACGGTGGGCTCCATTGGGGAGTCGATCGCGGCGGGAGCGATCTTCACCATCCCTGCATTTGTCATTTCCGGAGCCTGGGATCGGGACTTTGGAACTTTCGAAGCCTATGCCAAAGCCTCCGCGCTCATGATCGTGGGTGGATTGCTCGGCATATTCTTCGTGACGTTGTTGCGAAGGGTCATGGTCAACGACAAGGACCTTCCCTTTCCCGAATCGGTGGCCGCGGCGGAAATCCACAAGGCAGGGCAAAAGGGGGCCGGTGCCGCGAAGCAGCTTTTCATCGCGATGGCAGCGGGTGCGGGCGTGTATCTGTTGGGCGCGGTCAAGGTCTTCACCGCCTCGCGCGACTTCGTCATTCACGTGGGCGAGATTGGCAAAAGCACGATTCGCCTTGGTATCGAGAAGTCTGCAGAAACCATCAAAGCCGGTGGTGTGGCCACCTTTTCGGCTCCCGCCATCAGCCCCGCGTATCTCGGTGTGGGATATATCATCGGCCCTGAACTCGGTGCCTTGAACTTCGCTGGTGGTTTGCTTGCCTGGGGCCTATTTGTCCCGATCCTCATGTACTTGCTCGGACCTTCTTTTATTGCCGAGCACACCGCGGCTGGCGGCGAAGCGTTGGATTGGTCCTCCCAAGCTTTGCTCGTGTGGAAGTTCGTGGTTCGCCCCATCGCCGTCGGTGGCATGCTCGTCGGTGCTGCCAACACCTTGTTCAAGATGCGAAAAAGCTTGGCTACGGGCATTCGACGATCGATCTCGGATTTGAAAAAGAGCACGCAAGGAGACGACGCGGAAACGGGCCGTCTGGACAAAGACTTGAACATGAAAGTCGTGTTCTTGGGTCTCATTCTCGTGCTGTTGGCGATGGTCGCCGTGTACTTCTGGTTCGCGGGCGCCATCGTTCCGGCCCTCGTAGCCGCCGTCGTCATGGCCATCACAGGCTTTTTCTTCGGTGCTGTATCCGGAAACCTCGTGGGTACGATTGGCTCCTCCAACAACCCGATTTCCGGGCTCACACTCTCCACGCTCATCATCGCCGCGCTGTTGATGGTCATCGTGGGCGCGGAAGGCATGGCCGGCGTGGCCGCCGTTCTCGGCGTGGCCACCGTGGTTTGCGTTTCATCCGCGGTCGCTGGCGAAATGCTCCAGGACCTCAAAGTCGGTCATATCCTCGGTGGCACCCCTTGGAAAATGCAGGTGGGCGATATCCTTGGCGTCGTCGTCTCCGGCGCGGTCATGTTCTTTCCCCTCTATATTCTGCACTCTTCGAATATCACCGAGGGCGGAACGGGCTTCGGTGACCCCAAACTTCCCGCACCACAAGCTGGCCTGATGGCCGTCTTATCCCAAGGTATTGTGGGCGGCGAAATGGCATGGCCCCTTGTCATCGTCGGTATCATCATGGGTCTCGCGCTCGTGCTCGTTCGCGTGAAAAGCCCCATGCTCGTAGCCGTCGGCATGTACCTGCCTCTCGAAACCACGTTCGCCATCTTTGTCGGCGGCATCATCCGGTGGATTACCGACCGCTTCGTCGAAAGCCGCAAACTCAACGATGCGCAGAAGGCACGCACGGAAAACACTGGTGTATTGGTAGCCTCGGGGTTGATCGCTGGCGAAGCGCTCATGGGATTGGTGATCGCCGGCTATGTCTTTTTCACCGACAGTCCATTTCCTTCGATCGCGTGGATGGGCGCGAACTGGCTCGCCATCGGCATTCTCGTCTTTCTCGCCTTGCTGCTCATCGGGATTCCCCTGGCTCATGCCGGTTCCCCCGATGAGCCGGCTCCCCCTACCGCCATGTAGTTTGCCGCCTTCTGCTTCGAGGGCTGCCATTCGAAAGGCCAGCCCCCGGCTCGTCGCCATGTTCGTAACCAGTTGAATACACTAAATTATTTCTATATTCCCGACATCTTAAGCGGCGCATTGCGTTGAAAGTCCACGGGTAAACGCGACACGCTCGCCAAACGTTTGCCTGTGCGGACCATGGCTACATCGTCCACGAATTCGACATCGATACGCATGGAATCGCCGAGGTATTGGCGAAAGGTCGCAAGCACCTGTTCGAGGATATCGTTGGAGAAGCGGGAGCCCTTCACGACCTTGAACGACATGGCATCGGGCTCTTCCTGCACCACCTGATAGAGTTTGAAAGCGAAATCGAATTCTTTGAGATAGTGGGCGAAAAACGTACCTGGAAGATATCGCCCATCGATGCCTTGGATGATCGACTGCACACGACCATCGATGTTGCCAATGCGGGGCAAGCCACGTCCACAAGAGCACGTACGGCTATTGTCGACCGCTTCCGCGAGGTCTCCGATGCGATAGCGAATGAACGGCATGCAGGTATTGTTCAGGTCCGTAATGACGACCTCGCCTGTTTCGCCTGGTTCCGCGGGCTTACCATCCCGAAGGATTTCCACGATATAGCCTTCACCGACCACATGATGACCGTCGTGGGCTTCGCACTCATAGGCGATACCGGAAAACTCCCGACCCCCGTATTTGTCGTAGACCTTGCATCCAAAAGCATCTTCGATGATCCGACGACTCGCCTCGGGCAGGGTTTGTGCCGAAGACATGATGCCGCGGGGTTTGTGGGGTAATCCTTCCGAGGCGTGAATGAATTGCGCGAGCAGATTGAGGGCCTCGGCATAACCGTCGATGAGGGTTGGTTGCCAATCGGAAATCTCACGAAGGGTTTTGGCAAGCATCTCCTCTTTCATTTCGAAGACGGGGACGAACTTTCGGCGAACGAGCAGGGCGTCGAGACGCTCTTTGATGGCTTGCTCTTTGGACATACCGAGGGTCTGGTGCCAAAGACGAACACAGGGGTCCCCGAAACGGTAACCGGTCCATTCTTGGGAGCGGAGAGTGGCTGCCCATCGAAACTCGAGTTGCGCGCGATCCGCGTAGCAAACGAAGGGCTCACCGGTGGAACCGCTGGTGGAAATCTTGAGTATCTCGGACTTGTCGTGGTTTTCCGACATGATGTCGAAGTACAGGTGATCGCGAACGTTTTGCTTCGACAACAACGGGAGCTTATGAAGGTCATCCTGCGTGCGGATATCGTCGGGATGAACCCCCGCCTCCTGCATTTTCACACGGTAATACGGCACGTTACGATACGCATGGCGAATGAGCCGCCGTAGCTTTTCGTCTTGAAGCTCGCGCATCTGGCTCATGGACAGCCATTGGGTTTTGTTGAGTGTCTCGTAGTAATGCTCCACATCCCGCGTGATCATCCAATGCGTGTGGTTGAAGCTCGCGAGATAGGCTTTCCACTCGAGGTCGCGAACCATTCCCCGCTTGGGCGTTCGATCGATCACGGGATAACGTTTGAGAAAGTGGGTGGCCACATCGGGCACAGGACGGCGAAAGCGGTATTCCCACAGGGCTTTTCCGATATCCGCGAAGGACAGCAAGGAGGCCCGGTACGCGCCTTTGTCGAGAAAGGAGGTTCCTTGACGACGATTTTCGAAAAGGATCTCGATTTCGCGGTAGGAGTAGCCTTTCGCATGGGCAGCGACCATGAGGAAGGTTTGCCAGAAGTGGTAATTGCCTTCGTAGGAAAGCAGGTCTTGCATGACCTCCCGGGTGCAGACCACAAACCCACTTTTGTTGTCGCGAAGGCTCATGTCGAAAGCGGAATTGAGGATCGTGTTCAGACCACGACTCAGGTGATACCGGGTGCCCCTTTCCCGTCCCACGGCGCTGCGCCAACCTTGTACGATATCGACGCTGGTTTCGATGAGGGTTCGAAATAACCGAAGGATATCCTCGGGTTGGTACTGCAAGTCCGAATCGATGATACAAACGTACGCGCCGCGAGAGACAGCCACACCCGTTTTCCAAGAAGCTGCAATCCCGCTATTTCTTGCATGAAAACGGCCTACCACACGATCGGGATGCTGGCTTTGCTGCTCTTCGATGACGCGACGAGTACCATCGGAGCTTCCGTCATCGATGAGGATCAGCTCACCTTGCAGGTCTCCTCGATCGAATACGCGCAAAACGCGTTCGACGAGAGCTGGGACATTGAATTCCTCGTTGAAGCATGGGGCAATGACGGACAGGACAAGGGGATGGGAATCGGGTTGTGTCATGGTGTTCATCGTCGGGGGCGAAGATGAGGCAGGCGTAGCACAGACGGCCCGAGTTGCGTGGATGTCGGTCATGGGACCAGCACGAATCTTGTACGATCTATTCTATGCCGTCACTAGGATGGCCTTGTGAAGCGGTTGCATCTTCGCATCTTGATTTCGCTAGTCATCGTGACTGCGGCAGGGTTGTGGATCCACGCGCGGTCCTACGATTTTTTTGCCGATGATGCATTCATCACGCTTCGGTATGGGCGCATGCTATGGGAGCACGGCGAGCCGGTATACAATCTCGGCCAGCGGGTGGAAGGCTATACGAGCCCATTGTGGATGGTATTTGCGGCGATCGCTCACGGACTTGGCGATCCCGTTCGGGTCATGCAAGGGTTCGGAGGCGTGGGGGCCGTACTTTGGCTCATCGGGCTGGCTCGTCTGTGGTGGCAGTTGGAACCGCAGGCTTCCCAGGGCGCAGCCCTCGTTCTCGTGGGAACGGCGCTGTCCTGTCCCATCGCCGCATGGACCATGGGTGGGCTGGAAACTCCCCTTTTTGGCGCGCTTCTTACGTGGTCCATCGCCGAGGCCGCCCATCTGGCCTCTCGTGCTCCCAGCCTTCGACACGCCCTCGTCACGGCGATGTTGTTGACACTCACCACGTTGGCTCGTCCCGAAGGTGCCCTCGTCGCCACCATCGTCATCACCTTGTTGCTGGTGCTGCGATTCGATCGCCCCCATCTTCGGCAAACGGCTGTCGTCGGAGGGGTGTACGCCTTGTTGACGGGCACACACGTGCTGTGGCGATACGGCTACTACGGCTACTGGCTCCCCAATACGTATTACCTCAAATCCTCGGGGGAATCCGCCGCACTCATGAAACGCGGATGGGCGTATGTCGTGCTCGCGGGACAGGAACTTGGATGGCCTTTGGTCTTTCTATTCGCCTTGGGCCTGCTGCTGCCTTGGTTGCACACCTATCCCAAAGAGCATCCCCACATCCACGCCAAAAGACTCATCCTTTGGAGTTCGTTTGCTTTATGGCTTTGCTTCGTGCCTTATATCATCCGCATCGGCGGCGATTTTCTCGATCTTTACCGTTTTTTTGCGCCCCTTCTGCCCCTGGGCTTCGTCCTTGTTGCCGCGGCAATGCATACGACAGCGGCGAAACTACGTTTGCCCTGGCAAGCGCTCCTTGCCTTGACCACCGTTTTGCTCGGTCTGCATGGCTTCAACCAGTGGAAGTTGAAAGAACGTGCCCAAAGTATCACCGAACCCGCGCGTATCGCTCATGGCATCGAGGCCCTCGGCTGGACCAGGCTTTACGCCCTGCGGTGGGCCGCCATGGGTCGTTGGGTCGCCTCCTTTGCCAAACCCGATGATTGGATGGCCGTGGGAGCGGCTGGTGCCATGCCCTATTTCGCCGGCATCTCCAACCTCGATACCTTCGGTTTATGCGACGAATTCGTGGCACACCATGGTGCGATCGTAGCCTCTCGACCAGGTCATCAACGCTTCGCCCCCTTCGACTATATGATGCGTCGAAGACCCACTTTCGTATTTGTCGATGATTATTCGAGAGACTATCCCCTCCGGCACTTATCCACACTCGCGCATTATCGTCGTGAGGGCTATCAATTGGTAGAAGCCCACCTTACGCCCGCCATGCACACCGCCCCCTCGGAATTCTTTCACTATTTGTATGTTCGGCAAGACCGAGCCAAGCAGATGGAAGGGCAACCCGCGTTCCGAAGGTAGGTCCTGCTATTCAAAATATTCAACAAAATCAATATGTTATCATATTGGCTACTTTTTCTTCAGCGAAGGTGCGGGTGGAGGAGCGGGTCTTGCGCGACGCGGTGCCGTGGGTCTTGGAGCCGCTCGTCCCATATTCGATGGCATTGGAGGTTGGGATAGGCGTGCCGGCGGGGGAGGGCGTGACGGTTTTTTAGGCGACGTCACAGGTTTTTTCGTTCGACCGGGCGCGGGCCAAGAACGTCGTGCGGTGGAGCTTTCTTCAGGCCATTGCTCCCGATTGGCTTCGTCATCGAGGCGAACGGCTTCGATCAACAGGGCGCCAATGGAACGACGATTGTTTGGAATGGCTCCATCCGAACCGGGGATGAAGCGAAAGCGTCCTTCTTTCCACTGAAGGATCTCCCGCAGTACGGCCAAAGGAGTGACTTGGGAAGCATCGATCGCTCCCCCCACGGCATATCCCGCGATGATATCGAGTTCGCACTTATGTTTGCCCTCGCTGACTTTCAACACTCCGGAGCGACGTTCCATTTCGAGCAAGGTGAGTACGGTCGCGACGGACATTTGCGCGACATTTCCTTCGATGGCGTGAACGGAGGGGCTGATGCTTTCGGGGATCTCGGCGGCGGCGATAGGGGGCAATCGTCGTGATTTCTCCGATCCTGTCAAACGGGTGGACATGGCTACCAGCCCACGGACTTGCAACGCGACCTCATCCAAGCGAAAAGGTTTGGTGAGGTAAACGTCCGCTCCTGCTTGGAATGCCGCGCTCCGGGAAACCATGTCGTCGGCGTTGGACAGAAACAAAATCGGCACGAACCCTAACGGCGGCTTCTCCGATCGAATGGCGCGAGCCACCGAAGGACCATCGAGTTCCGGCAGCACCATTTCGGTGATCACGCAATCGGCTTCGATGGTTGCGGCAACGGCCAACGCATCTCCGCCCGAAAGACACGTGCTGACATCGAATCCGTGTTCTCGCAATCCGTCCGCAAGGAGTCGAGCTACCCAATCGTCGCCATCGATGACCAGCACACGGGCCTTATTCATGCGGGGATAACGGTATCACACTTGCCAACCGGAGAGCCATTTCCATGTTTTCTGGCGTTCGGGGGAGCGTTCCGGCAGAAAATGGACTGCCAAGGTGGGCTTTGCTTGACAGAAATTGCCCTGATAACGAAACGTGCAAGCGTGACCCACGTCGATCCACCGGAGGTGATGGAAAGATTCCATCGTGAGTTGACCCTCGTGGACGTTGTTGCGAAACAACTTTACCGCGAAGTGAGCGATATCATCGACGTTCGTGAACTTGCGAGTTTCGGTCATGAAGGGCTGCTCATGGCAGCTCGTCGATACGAGCCGGACCGCGGAATTCCTTTTCGACGATACGCCTATTATCGCGTGCGAGGTGCCATCCTCGACGGAATGCGTTCTTGTAGCGCCCTTCCCCGTCGCGCTCATGAAAAAGTACGCGCTCTTCAGGCCGCCAATGTCGTAGCTTCTGGATTTTTCGATGATTCCCAAGACGCTGCCATCCGTGGTCTTTCTCCTGAAGACACGGACCAACGCCTATCCGACCACCTCGCGGTTCTCGCCACGGCGATGGCCCTTGGATTCAGCGGTCAGGAGTCGGTACTCGATGGCGAACGCGTCGCCTTATCCGTCGACAGTCCCGATTCCTCCCTCGAAACGCAGGAGTTGATGCAACTGGTTCATCAAGAACTCCCGAACCTCACGCCACAGGAAGAGCTTTTCGTTCGTCGTCACTTTTTTCTCGACGAAAATATCGACACGATCGCCGCATCCCTCGGGCTGTCAAAGTCGTGGGGATCTCGCATTCTCGCACGCGCGATCACCAAGCTCTCGCGAAGAATGCAATCGAGATTGTAATTGTCATTCGACGCAACCCACGCCAGGGTTTGGCCGAAGGAAAAGAGCACCCAAGGAGCGCCCATGGACATCGTTCGCTATCAATCCTGTGCTCGTCCCATCCTTGCCTCTTCCGGCTCGACGTCAACGATCGATCCTTCGTCCAATTCCCGCTCGTTTCGCGATGTTTTCCATCAGTTGGCAAGGGAGGTGGATCGAGGAGAGCGTGTCGTTCACGCCGCTTTATCCATGGGATCGCAAGAAGATGACGCGCGCGGAATGATTGCTTTACAAGCGGGCGTGTATCGCTACGTCGAAGCCATCGAATTGTGCGCTAAGCTCGTCGACCGAACGGCATCCGCGGTAAAAACCACGCTTCAAAGCCAGTGATTCCCGTCGAGAAAGTCTTTCGATGGCCGCGGATGAGCCCTACGTCACTTCTCTTCGGCAACTTGTTGACTCGTTTTGCCGAAACGTCGTTCTCGACTGGCATAGGCTTCGAAGGCTTCTTGCAAGTGCTGCTCTTTGAAGTCCGGCCATAAAATTTGCGGAAAATGCAATTCCGCATAGACCGATTCGAAGGGCAAAAAGTCCGACAGGCGATATTCTCCGCCGGTACGGATCACCAGGTCCGGGTCAGGAAGATCTTTGGTCGTCATCCGATGACGAAGCAGGGATTCATCGACGGCGGCGGCGGGCAGGGTACCGGCTTCGACTTCACGCGCGATTCCTTGCATGGCGGAGACGATATCGTTGCGTCCGCTATAGCTGAGAGCCAGGGACAGTCGCATTTTTGTTCCCCCGGCGGTCTGACGAATGAGTTCGAAAAGGGCGTTGCGTGTGGCGGTGGGGAGGTCTTCGGGACGGCCCACCACATCCACTGAGATTTCCCGTTCGCGAAGTTCTGCGACTTCCTGATCGGCGAAGAAAATGAGCAAGCGCATGAGCGCATTGACTTCCGCGCTTGGGCGTTTCCAATTCGCGAGGCTAAAGGCATACAGGGTCAAAAAAGCGACGCCGGCTTTTCGACAACCTCGAACGACTTCGCGAACGGCTTTGGCTCCCTCTTTATGACCGGCTTGTCGTGGTAACCCTCGTTGTACGGCCCAGCGTCCATTGCCATCCATGATGATCGCCACGTGTCGCGGGACGCCAGAAAGGGTGTTCATGATGCTGCGGTTACACCACCCGTGCGTGCCGGACAAGCGCTGTCTTTGGTGGGATTGAACCGACCGTCAGCAGCCCCAGAACCGTTGGCGGATTGACCTCATTCTACAGAGCCAACACCCAAATATCGTAAAGGGCATGGCACCAAACCACGGGGGCAAACCCTCGAAATCGGTAAATCGCGACGAAAGCAAGGCCGCATACCCAACGGAATACGAAAGAAGACAGGCGAAAAACATCGCCATACGCCCCCACGTAATGCCAAGCCGAAAAAATGAGAGCCGATGCGATCGCCCAGCCCACCCCTAGCAACATCTCACGACGTGGGATGGCTCGTTGCAACAAGGCAAGTCCCGCGCCGAACAACAGGACACGAAATACCACTTCCTCGTAAAACCCGGCTCCCAGCGACATAACCAGTCCTGAAAAGGCCGATCGTGGTTCTGCGGTCCCCGCAAGGTGCAACGAGCCCACGACGAAGCGGGCAGTCGTGCTCATCACGATGGCGTAGACGGCTCCTTCGAGGATGACCCCGACAAAACGCTTCCAAACCAGTTTTTTTCCTCGTCCGAGGACCACCAACAGACCGACGAACGATGCCGCGAGCGCAACGGTCAGGCCCATGTAGGCCAGGATACTGAAATTGGCGAGTCGAACGAGTTGCGAAGTAACGATATCCGCGGCGTTTCGTGATGGAAGAAAGACGACTCCCAGGTGGTATCCGAGGAAGATGGGTAGGGTTAGACCAAGATCGACCCAAGGGTCGCTCTTGGCGGAGTACAGCTTTCCAAGCTCTTGTTTGAGCGCGCGCAAGCCCCCAGCCACCTGTGCCTCCTTCGGAGTCCCTGTTAGAATCCAACCTCGGGGCGCACCCGATAAACGATCGCAAACGCCACCAAAGCCCAAACCACGATGTTGAAAACGAATAGCGTGTCGCGAAGCATCTCTTGGGTTGGTGATTCCGCCCGCGGCCGTCCTGCCATGAGTTGAAGAAACCGAACCACCCCAAAAATCGTAAACGGTATGGTCAACCAAAGCCAATCGGAGTTGAATTGGCGTTGAATCACCGGATCGAGCGTGTAAGCCGCATACGTCACCACCGTGGCGCTCGCGGTCAAGACCAACGCGATATTCAGCGCACGAGGAGAATAAGAGTCCAACGCAACGCGCGTCTTCGAACCTTTGCGCGTAGACTGCGCCAACTCATGGCGTCGTTTGCCAAACCCTAAAAACAGGGCCAGCAGCGCCGTACACGCGAGCAAATACCATGAAATAAGGATCCCGGCGGCAAACCCCCCGCCGAGAACACGAAGCACGAAGCCTGTCGCAATGCACCCCACATCGATGTATGCGACCTTCTTGAGGCGAAACGAATAGGCAAGGTTCAGAACGAAGTAGCCGACCGCGGTCGCGAAAAAAAAGATGGGTCCCCATGCCGCGCCCGCCAGGGAAATCACCACGAGAACGACGGCTAGCACTTTTGCGGCTGTGACAGGAAATCGCCCCGAAGCGATGGGACGGTAGCGCTTGACGGGATGGGCTCGATCCGCCTGTACATCGACCAAGTCGTTGATGGTGTAGACGGCGCTTGCGAGCAAACAGAAGACGCAAAATGCGCCGAATGCGCGTAACAGCAAATCGGCATGGAAGAATTCTTTGGAAAAAAATACCGGCGCAAGAACGAATACGTTCTTGACCCACTGGTGTGGACGCATCGTTTTGATGCCACCCACCACTCTCCAAAGCATTCCTCCCGTGCTAGGAGGTGGATCGCTCGCCATAAACGGCGGCTCTGAAAGGTGATTCGCGTCTCCCATCGGATTCTCTGTCCACGCCTGGTCCTTGGCCTATGGCACGCGTTGACCCATTTCGTCAAATCAGCAAATCAACCAGGAGTGATTCAACCCAAAGCCAAACCATGATCCTTCATGACTCTGCTAGGCTGATCACAATGGCCCGTCGACTATCAACCTTATGGATCCCCCTCGGATTCTTCACGCTCGTCGGTTGTTCGAAACCTGTCCAAGTGCATCTCACGGACACCGAAGGACGCCACTTCGAAGCTTCGTGCAAAGACTCGTCGTGTGCGTTGATCGGCGCCGGTGAGGCGAATCCATCCGCAAGCCAGCCGAAAGGAGCCAAAGCAGCTTTCGTGCTTCACACGGCTTCGAGGCTCATGGCTGTCTGTGAGGTATGGGTCCAAGGCGGCGCTCATGGTACCCACCCCGCGGACTGTCGCGCCTTGACCTGTCAACATGACAGGGATTGCCCGTGGACGAAGGGGCTGTCGACAGGAACCTGTACTCACGGTCTTTGCATTGAGCCATCTTCAGAAATCACCAATGAAGACGCGGTGTTACTCTGTCTCGCGGGGACAGGAGCCCCCCGTGGCACGACCCAGCAAATCGAACGGCATGCCCTGGGAAATGCATGCGCCACTCCCTGTGTGGTTCCCTCCGTTTGCCGACAACCCTGAGCAGTGCTAGGCGCACGCCATGCTCGACCTACGGTATGTTGTAGACCACATCGATGAGGTGCGCGCCGCCCTGTCGCGTCGCAACCCTCAAACAGCGGCTTCGCTCGACGCCATCACGGAACTTGCCGCGCAACGCCGGGAAACCATAAGCGCCGTGGAGCGCAAAGCGGCGGAACGCAACAATGCCAACAAGGAGATGTCCAAGCTCCCGAAACAATCCCCTGAATTCATTGAACGTCGGGAGAAACTGCGAATCGTATCCGATGAAATCAAAGGGTTGGAAAAGCGAAAAGACGAAATCGAATCAGAGATCTCCGAGATTTTGCTCGGAATTCCCAACCTGCCGGATGCATCGACTCCCACGGGTTCCTCCGAGCAAGACAATCCGGTCATTCGAACCTGGGGCGAAAAACCCCTATTCGATTTCGAACCGAAAGCACATTGGGACATCGGTCCCGCGCTGGGCATCATCGACTTCGAGCGTGCCGCAAAGCTTTCCGGTCCACGCTTTGCCGTGATGATGGGCTTGGGAGCACGTCTCGAACGCGCCCTGACCACCTTCATGCTCGACTTGGCTCGCGAACATGGATACCTCGAAGTCCTGCCTCCTTTCCTCGTGAAAGACACCGCCCTGCGGGGGACCGGACAGCTACCCAAGTTCGAGCAGGACCTTTTCAAAACGCGCAAGTCCGAGGTCGATGAATCCTACGACCTATTTTTGATCCCCACCGCGGAAGTTCCCCTGACGAACCTGCACGCAAACGAGATCCTTGAATCATCGCAACTACCCCTCGCTTATGCGGCCTATACACCTTGCTTTCGCAGCGAAGCGGGCAGTTACGGAAAAGACGTGCGAGGTCTCATCCGACAACACCAATTCGACAAAGTCGAGTTGGTGCGCTTCTGCACCCCGGAGGATTCGCCATCCCAACACGAACTGCTCACGTCTCACGCCGAACAAGTGCTGCAACGACTCGGGTTGCACTATCGAGTCATCACCCTATGCACCGGAGATCTCGGTTTTTCCGCCAACAAAACCTATGACATCGAGGTGTGGCTCCCCGGCCTCCAAGCGTATCGAGAAATCTCGAGTTGCTCGAACTTCGGAGACTTTCAGGCGCGACGCGCGTCGATTCGTTACCGTGACCCCCAGACCAAAAAACCCAAGCTTCTTCACACCCTCAATGGAAGCGGTTTGGCCGTAGGACGAACTGTCGTTGCGGTATTGGAACAATTTCAATGCAAAGACGGATCGGTAAGGGTTCCCGATGCGCTTCGTCCTTATCTCGGAGTGGATCGAATCGCTAGCCGTTGACCCACCGAACGCAACGAGCGTCGACCATGTGGAAGTTATCGCGCATGCCCATCATCCTGGCCCTCGTAGCCTCTGCTTTGGGGCTTATTTTCGCCGGGTTCTCCACCTACGACTACATCCAACACCTCGATCGGCAGCTTCATGCCGTGCATTGCTCGTTTACTCCGGGCCTCGCGGAAGCTACCGACACGGAAAACGCTTGTCGAACCGCCATGTACTCCGTGTATGGCGCGTTGTTCCGAGGAACCTGGTGGGGAGGCGTTCCCGTTTCCCTTTTTGCTCTCGGGGTATACGTTTTCTTCGCCGCTTTTGCCGTCGCGATGCTCGTGGGAGGCGCCAACGTCTCCAAACGAGCCTACCAATTTCTTGGATTCTCGAGCCTTGGTCCCCTGCTCGTCTCCGTGATCATGGCTTTCATCGCCGCCGTTCGCCTCGGCGTGTTTTGCAAAACATGCGTGGGTCTATATGTGGCTTCTGCGTTGCTGGCCGCTGCGGGAATCTGGGGAATGGTTCAACTTCGAAAACTATCCTTTCTCGATGCGTTTTCGACGTCTCCACCGACAAGCCCCGCGGGCGGCCCTCCTCCTCCCTCACCGAGTCCACCCCATGAACCCGTTCGTCCCATGCCGCCAGGAAACCCAGGTGCCATCGTGTTGTGGCTCGCTTCGTTGGGATTATGCGTGGGCGTTCCCGCCATTATCTACGTCAACGCGTTGCCGGACTTTCGACCGCTGTTGGCGAGTTGCGGAACCATCCCACAACCCAAGAGCAAAGCTCTCGTATCTCTTGCCACGACATCTCCCAAACGAGACATGATCATCGTCGCCGACCCCTTATGCCCCACGTGCAAAGGACTTCACGAACGTCTGAAGGGGGAAGGCGCCATGGAAAATATCAACGCCTCCTTGGTTCTGATGCCTCTGGATAGCACATGCAATTGGATGCTCGATCGGTCTTTGCACCCGGGCAGTTGCATTCTGTCCAAAGCCGTCATTTGCGCCGATCCGCGCTCGCGCGACGCTCTGGAGTGGATGTATCGAAACCAAGAAGAGCTGGCATCGCTCGGCAAAGCAGGCGACTCCCTGTTGCGCGCACGGCTTCGAACGCATTTCGGAGAAGCCATCGACACATGCATCGATGCCAAGCAGACCGCGGTCCGTCTCAACAACATCCTGCAATACGCGGTTACCAATGAGCTTCCGGTATCCACGCCCCAGCTTTATCTTGGGGACCTGCGAATCTGTGATGAGGATTCGGATCTGGGGCTTCGCTTCACATTGGCGCAGCTTGCTCCGGAGGTGCTGCCTTGAGACCACACGTTTTCGTAGGTCCCGCATTGGGCACGGTGCTTGTTCTGGGAGCCAGTTTTTGGGTACGAGGCCAAATCGACGCGGCCGCGGATCGATTGGCAAATCCTCAAAAAGCACCGGAAACCGCCATCGCTTCCCACGCGGAAGCCGCGTATTGCACCCCGGAGTTCAAAATCGTGCTGCAACGCGTGCTCAACGCATGCGGCCTGGTAGGCACCGGATCACGTCGCGGATGCAAACCCGCGGATGTGAAAAATATCGCATCGATTTCCGACGCGGACTTCAATGCCTTGTTCCTTCCGCTCAAAGAGCGGGGAGGCATCGTGATGTTCGACGAGGGGAAAGACAATCTCGATGCCGGGGCAAATCAAATGATCGAAGACCGATGGCTCGACCGGCAAGGTGCCCGATATTTTTTCATCGTGGCGCGCGGTTCCAAAACCGGAACCATCGAACGAAATCGGGTGGTTTCTCACAAACGAGCCAACTCCGTGTTCTTCCATATCAGCGAGCAATCCAAGGATCCCAACCTCGAAAAACAGGTGGGAATGCTCTGGCTCGGAAAAGAATTTGCCCAACTTCCCAAAGAATTCTGTGAGTGGAAACGGTCGAGAGAAAGCAAGTGCGACGAAGAAACCATCAACAGGAGCGCTTTCATTTCATGGGTCGATTGCCGGTTATAGCGCCGCTTCTGCTGGCGGGTATCGCGTTGGTTTGTTGTGAGGAGCGCCCCAAACCTGCTCCCTCGCTCCGACGCGCCGATGCGGTCAGTGCGTCCCCATCCGCGGCCGTTCCGGTTCCGGCGGTTTCCACCAAACCTTCGACACCACGGCCGCGACGAACGATTTGTAAGGGAAAACCCGTCGATCGCGACTTTCCCACCCAAGCGCTCGGCCATGGCGAGGCTCCCGGGCACGAGTCGATGGGAACGCAAATCCGCACCGGCCATGGCAAATGGGTGTGGGTCAATTTGTGGGCGGCATGGTGTGGACCCTGCAAAGAAGAATTGCCGCTATTGTTGAGCTGGAAACAAAAATGGGAAGCCACCGCAGACTTCGTATTCGTCTCCCTCGACGACGATCAACGACAGTTTCTGCGTTTCTTGCAGCAACAGCCGCGGGAAGGGTTACGGACGAGCTTTTGGTTGCCGGAAGGAAAAACCCGAGCCGCTTGGTTGGCGGATCTGGGGGTGGAATCCTCGCCTGAACTTCCTATCCAGATTCTTGTCAATCCTAAAGGCAAAGTGCATTGCATCGTCCACGGAGCGGTCGAACCGGAGGACATCCCCGCCATTGACGCGATCATTGGCAAAAAATAGGAGCCCCAGCCCTGTTCCGCCTAAAATGGGGGGTCCGGATAGGGCATATCCGCCAAAAACAGGGGAATTCATGCATAGGTGTGAATAACGCCCACATGACACGATGGCGCGAGACGCTCAGCCAAGGTCATGAAAGCGAGATCCGTCGTCGATAGCTTGACCGTTCAAACCGGGAGGTGGCAACGTCCATGGGCGGCAACGATTCATTCCGCAGGAGTGTGCCTCGCACGACCAACATGCCGGACGGACACCACCAGCAACGATATCGGGTCATCGACAAGATTGCCGCGGGCGGCATGGCCGAAGTATTCCGCGCGGAAAGCGCCGGAATCGAAGGCTTCAAGAAAAAAGTCGCCATCAAGCGGGTGCTTCCGCACTTGAGCCAGAAGCGGAAGTTCATGTCGATGTTTTTGGATGAGGCACGGCTCAGCGCTCACTTGAGTCACTCCAATGTCGTGCAAGTGTTCGATATTGGTATTGGCGACGACACGTACTTCATCGTGATGGAGTACGTGGATGGTGCCGATCTCAAAGCCATCATCGAGATGCTTCGCAAACGGGGGCAACCATTTCCCTTGGAGGCAGCCGTCTATGTCGCCACCAAGATCTGTGAGGGATTGGCGTATGCCCATGACTTGAAAGATGGCCGAGGAACGCCCCTGGGCATCGTTCATCGGGACATGTCCCCTCCGAACGTATTGATCACCCGGTATGGGGAGATAAAAATCACGGACTTCGGGCTCGCCAAGGCCAACAATCAGCTCGAAAAGTCCGAACCCGGCATCATCAAGGGGAAGTTTTCGTATCTTGCCCCTGAGGCAGCGATGGGCCACGACGTCGATGCGCGTGCGGATATTTTCGCCGTGGGCATCATCCTGTGGGAAATGCTGGCCGGACGAAAACTATTTCTCGGTGAGTCCGACTACGCCACCGTCAAACTCGTCCAACAGGCCAATATCCCTTCCTTACCCGAAATCAATCATAAGGTTCCTCCGGGCTTGGAACGCATCATCCTGCGCTCGTTGGCGCGAGACTTGAACCAGCGCTATGGGCATGCCCTCGCCTTGGCAGAGGATCTAAACGGATTTTTGTATCACCACGGTCAACCCGTGGGCGCTTGGGATATTGCGCGTTTGGTGCAGCAAGCCCTCGATGAACGACAGCGACAGAAACCCGCAAGCGCCAACATCATCGACCAACTCATCAAACAAGCCCTCTTCGAGTTCACTTCCCTCGGTACCTCGCAAGAACAAAGCGGAGCTTCGCCCTCCGGTCGAACGACACCCACAGGAACACCTTCTCCTCACGATGGCAGCATGATCACGGATTGGGAGTCCGAAATCCAAATCCACAATCCTTATGGCATTGGCAGAACGGGTGCCAACGACAAACTCTTGTCTTCGCTTCAGGACTTGCAGGTAGGCAACCTGTCGGCGTTGGAGGATATGCCAACGGGCCCAAATCCCTTGGAAAACTCTCTCCAACCTGCCTCATCCCCCCCTTCCCCGCCCTCGATCGAATCGTCTCGTCCCTCGATGGATTCTCCAACACCCACGGAGCCTGCCGCAAAAAAGAAAGGCCTGGGTCTCATCATTGCCATTGTCGTGTTGCTGTTGGGAGCCGCGGCCGCCGCGGGCGCCTATTTCGCACAGACCGTTCCCCAATGACACGACCTGGTTCGTGTTGTTTTTTTCGACAGTCTCATTGCCCATACCGCATGCCGAAGGGCCATTGTCCCCAAAAACGTGTGGGAAATGATGGGCAATCCGCGCCTCGAGGATCGAAACGATGAGCAAAACGAGTTTGCCACAACGAACACAGGTGCTGCAGTTGCTGGACGAACGAAGTCCGCGAGCGCTGCACGCCCGTGAAATCGCAGCAGCCTTGCAGGTTCGCGACGGTGACTATCTTGCTTTGCTTTCGTTGCTTGAAACCCTGAGGCTCGATGGTGCCATTCGTGGACTTCGCGGACAGCGGTTCGGTTCCGTTCGAAAAGACCGAAACCGGGAGGTGCGAGAAGGGCGCTTGCGGATGCATCCGCGGGGATTCGGTTTCGTGAGCAGCGCCGGTATCGCCGACGACGTGTACGTGCATGGGGAAGCAGTCGGAAGTGCCATGCACGGCGACACGGTGCGTGTGCAGGTGATGACACGATCCATGCGCGGGCTCGAAGGACGTATCGTGGAGGTGCTGCAACGGGCCAACCATCGAGTACAAGGCGTGTTGCGAAAGACAGCGCATGGCGCTTGGCTCGAAGTCGATGATGCTCGTGTGCGCGGTCCCATCGTGTTGCGTGGCGACGTGAACGGAGAAAACGGCGACGCCGCGGTGGTACAGATCGTTCGCTTTCCCGAATCCGAGCACGAGCATCCGGAAGCGATTCTGGTGGCCGCGCTGGGGCCACCGGGGAGCCCAGATGTCGAAACGCGAAAGATCCTTCTTCGACAAGGAATCGAGGAGTCATTCCCACAAACGGTATGGCAAAACCTCGAGCATCTTGCGTCGCCGTGGGATGACTCTTTGGTCGGGGCGCGAGAAGACCTGCGAGACGTACCGTTCGTTACGATCGATCCGATCGATGCCCGTGATCGCGACGACGCGATTTGGGTTCGTGAACTCGAGGATGGTTTTGAAGCGTGGGTCGCGATCGCGGATGTTTCCGAATATGTGCAGCCGGGCTCGGCACTCGACGAAGAAGCCAAAATACGTAGCTTTTCTGTATATTTACCCGATCGGGCCGTACCGATGCTGCCCCCGACTCTCTCGTCGTTTCTATGCTCCCTCGAACAAGGACTGGACCGATTGTGCGTAGCGTTGTGGATGAAGTTCGATTCTCGTGGTCGACGAACCCACAGTCGACTGTGTGAAGGCGTGATGCGTTCGAGAGCCACACTGAACTATCACCAAGTCGCGTCGGCCATGGGATGGTCCAACGCGTGCGCCGAGGGTTTGAACTCCGAAGTGGCGTGTATGATGGAGCAAGCCGACGAGCTAGCACGATTGCTTCGACGTCGACGAATGCGTCGAGGGGCGTTGGAGCTTACGGCACCAGAGCCGGAGATCCATCTCGATCCGGATAGCGGATATCCGGTGGATGTGGTTCGACATGCGGAGGATCCCGGGGTGAAACGCGCGTATCGGCTCATTGAAGAGTTGATGGTAGCGAGCAACGAAGCCGTGGCGCAGTGGCTACAGGATTTGCAGGAGCAAGTGATTTACCGCGTTCATCCTCCGCCTTCGGAAGCGCGGCTTCTGCGTCTGGCACAGCTATGTTTTTCCCTGGATATTCCCTTTGAATACGAGGATGCGGCAGATCCCAAGCGCCTGGGAGCCTTTCTCCGTGACGTACAGGATCATCCTTTGGCGGGAATCATCGGCATACTCACCCTTCGCTCTCTGACGCCGGCCTCGTACGATACGGTGAATGTTGGTCACTATGGTTTAGCCTCGCATGCGTACGCCCACTTCACGTCGCCCATTCGTCGCTATCCGGATTTGGTCAATCATCGGATCGTGAAAGCGCGGTTGAGGGCCGATCGATTTCAGGCGACGGACTGGCATGACATTGCCATGCATTGCACGCGGCGCGAACGTGAGGTCGTCGATGTCGAACGGGAGGTATTCGATGTATATCGCTGTGTATTGATGCGAGATCGAATTGGCGAACGATATTCAGGTATCGTTACGGATGTGGGAATGAACGCGGTCACGGTGACGTTGGACCAGCCATTCGTCGAAATCCTCATCCCAGAGGAGGGGTTGGGCAGCGGAGGTTACCAACGAAGTGAAGATGGTCTTCATTGGGTGGCGCGAAGGTCCGGGGACCGGATTTCGTTGGGGACTCGTCTGGAAGTCGAGGTGGTATCCACGGATTTAACGCGTCGCGTCATTATCGGCAAAAGAATATTCAATACTAAGACATTCAAGAAATTATCCACCACCCCAATTTCATCGCGAAAGAACGTCCGCGAGTATCGTAAGCGTCGGAAATATAATGATAAATCAAATCGTTGAACATCGAATTTCTTATATATAATCCATATTATTTGCAATTAATCCTACCCCATAAACTGCTGCACAGACGTTGCCCCCAGGTACCGAAACCCCTTCTAGCGTAGGATAAAATCGTCATCTCCCAACCCGGTAATGCGTTTGTCCCCTTGATTACGGGAAAAAACCGTGGTCTAGCTTGAGTACACTGCAAAGACCGTGCAGGCACACGGTCAATTGAAGGAGAATGTGACATGGCGAAGGCAAAGACAGCAGCGAAGAAGGCAATGACGAAGAGTGCGCTGATTCAGACAATCGCGGATCTGCTGGGCGAGGCTTCTTCACGCAAACAAGTGAAAGCCACCATCGAAGCGCTTCAAGACATCGGCCACAAAGAACTCAAGAAGAACGGCGTGTTCGTGCTCCCGGGTTTTGCTAAGTTCGTCGTGGTCAAGAAGGCCGCGCGTCCCGCACGCCAGGGCATCAACCCCTTCACCAAAGAGCCCATGACGTTTGCTGCAAAGCCTGCAAGCAAAGCGGTCAAAGCTCGTCCCGTCAAGGCAATCAAGGTTGCCGTTTCCTGATTGACCCCCCCATAAACTCGAACGGCGCGTCATGGACGCGCCGTTTTCTTTTGTCCGCCTTATCCCTCTTTCTCACTCGCACCATCTGACCATGCATATGTTGCAGCATGTGTCAACGTACGGCTCATCACTCCTCTTTCCCCTCTCCTCCTGACTCACCGGATCGGGATAGCTTCCCAAGCGTCATCCGAGCCATGTCCACAAACATCTCCAGCGTCTTACCAGGTATCGAACTCAACAACGCCTCCAAATCCACCGGACCATCGATCGCGGTCCCAAACAACGAAAACATTCGTCCAAATAGCTCGTATTTTCGCTGTAAATCAAGCAATCGGCGACGCAACGAATCCGCTTGCGGTCCTGGTGCATCCCCCAACAACATCAGCGCTCGCTGCGTCAGCTTACGCTTGTCCGCCACCACGCGACGAAGACGTCCCAAGTACGCTCCGATGATGACATCCGGATAGGGTCCGGTCAGCGCATACGTATCGTGGCGCAGTCCTGCAACACGTCGACGTTCTACGATACCGGCTCCTTCGAGGGCTTTAAGGTTCGTGAAAATATTGCTCTTCGAACGTCCCAACTCCTCGGCCAGCGTATCCATCGAACGAGGACCGTCCGCCAAGTACAACACGGCGACAATCTGCCCCCCCAACCGAGTTATTCCTGGAAACGATGCGGAAATCTCAGCTCCCACTCCTTCCAATACCGCGTGGACGGCGGATGACAATCGATCATCGTTATCCTCGCTTTGCGGTATCTGCTGTTCCGTCGCCAAGTCACGATCGTTCAAGGGCACGTCCCACGCTCCTGATAAGGGTGCGTTCCAGTTTCGAGGCTCTCATGGCTCGCCAAAATTGATCGAACCATACGTACTGATACGAGCCTGCGCGTCCATCCAGCAATCCGATGGTGCGCCCTGTTTCATGCATAATTTCGATAAAAATATCTTTGCATCCGGAAGATCCTCCCACACCGATGGAAGGAAAGTCGAACGACGACCTCGAAGCTCGATGATGACTCCCGGGCGATGCTGTGACAGATACTGCGGAAGCTGCGATGGTGGCACGCCTTGCAACGGACGGGGCATATCCAATACGGATAGGGAATACCGCAAAGACGATAGTTCCGATGCCTCCACGGGACGAAAACGTGTGTCATGCATGGCAGCCGATACCGCATTGTCGCGTACGTCTTGCACCAAAGCTCGATAAGGCTCCAAGCTGCCAATGCAGCCTCGAAGCTGACCGTCGCGACGCAACGTCACAAAACAAGCGCGTTGCGTGTTCAATTTTGGGAATTTTCGAACCAACTCGTCGGTCGGAACCCGCTGGTGATCACGCACCCACGTCTCCACACTCGTGCGAGCAAGCGTTAGCAATGCTTGTTTTTCTTCCGCCGTCAGATCGAAGTCACGACTGTCCACGACCGAACCGTACCCGGAATTTGCCACCGGGTCATCCCCCGCGCAACGGCACCCGATTTCCACGGAACCGACCACCGCAAGCATCAACCCCCATGGCCATGACCATCGCCCCATGAACAACCTCGAAACGCTGTCAAATACTCTATCAAAACACTCCCGCAAGACGTGTGCCGCACGCGGGACATGCATGGTTTTTCAATCGATTTTTGACCACTTGATAGCCGCGCCGTTCGATGAGCAATTGCCCATCGTGGGGACAGCGGGTTTGTCCGCCCCCTAAGGACGGTACATTTCCCAAATACACGTGTTGAAGGCCGGAGTCTTTCGCCAACTCCCAAGCTCGTTGCATCGAAGCCACCGATGTGGGGGGTGTATGCGTCATGCGATGGGCTGGATGGAATCGCAACAAATGAAGGGGAACTTGCGCTCCAAGATGGGACACGATCCACTTGGCAAACGTCGCCACATCTTGCGGCTTATCTGTCCACTCACTGACCATCAACCAACTCACCTCGACCCACACACCCTGTTCCCATAACAGCGCCAGCGTTCGAAGGACGGGTGCCAACCGGCCACGGGCAAGCCCCCGATAAACCGCCTCATCAAACCCTTTTACGTCGAGCTGAACCGCATCTACCACTTTCGCCAACTCACGAACAGGCTCCTCATTGACATATCCCGCCGTCACCAACACGTTTTTTATCCCCGCCTCCCGAGCAAGACTCGCCGTATCCCGCACATACTCGAAACAAACCATCGGCTCGGTATACGTAAACGCAATCGATGGAATACTCCGTTGCTTGGTGAGCGTTACCAACGCCTCCGGCAGCAGCGGATGGCGCATCACCTCTTCGGGTTTGGCCTGCGAAATTTGCCAATTTTGACAATTAGGACATCGTAAGTTGCATCCTGCCATGGCGACCGAAACAATCGGAGTTTGCGGTAAGAAGTGATAGAGCGGCTTCTTTTCCACGGGATCGACAGCAAAAGCGCATAAATTTCCGTAGGCCACCGTGTGCATCACGCCACCGTCGACCACACGCGTTCGACAAAATCCGCGATCTCCTTCCCCGAGCACGCAACCATGGGGACACAAAAGGCACTCCACATCCCGCCCTCGTAACGTCCAGTACTCGGCTCGCCGACTGTATTCATCCAAAGGCAAAGGAGCATCGTTGCGGAACACCAATGCCCCGTTCGAAGGCGCACGCCCACGTACGAATTGCTCGTATCCCTCGTATCCCATCCAACCAAGGCCAAACGTCGAAGCGGTTCGTTTGAGAAAGCGTCGACGATCGGTCATGGCCTGCTGTTGCACCTTTTTCCCACAACGGGACAACTGTGCCACGACTGCCTTTGCGATGCACCCACGGAACCAGCACGCACCCTCGTGGATCCATCGAATGGAATAACGTTTTTCTCACCCGTCCGCGCGAAAACCTCGCTCGCGCGCAAACGGTCACAGGGAGCGTTCGTACAAGCGCATGGTTTTATATTTTTTTCCACCCATGAAGCGGATGGCAACGTTGACCGGTGAGTTATCCTCCAACGTCCAGGACAACTCGCCTTCTTGAAGATGCAATTGCTGGCTCGAACGATGCATTTCCACGTACATATAGGTGGATAATGCCGCGTAACGACGAATTTGACGGAGCTTCTGGCGGATACCGAGGATGATCAGACGCGCCGAGCGCGGACCGCGCACCTTCAATCGCCACAGCAGCTTGGCAGCACCGAACGGCAACAACTTACCATGCAGATCCCCAATCATGGGATTGAGGTTGGGCAACGCCAACGCCACCCCCACCGGCTCGCCGTCAAGTTCTACAATTCGCGTCAGTTCCGGGATCAAGATCAACTTCATATCCGAAGCCATCTTCGCGAGTTCTGGTTCCGTGAGCCGCACAAATCCCCAATTTGAACTCCACGCATCGTTGTACACATCCATCACGATGCGGATGTCTCTTTCGACATGCTTCATGTCCGCCATACGCGAAGTGATTTCGGGCATTTGCGCAATGGCTGCATGGGCTTTCAAAGCCCGTTCAGGCATCTGCCCGATGGTATAATGCCAAGCAAATAGATCTTTGACCTTCGATAATCCCGCCGCTTCGATGAGCTTTCCTTGGTAAGGACGATGATGCGGCATCATGAAAAACGGCGGCGTTTCGAAGCCCTCCACCAGACATCCAAGCTCCTCGTTGACACATAAGGACATCGGGCCACGCATCTTCTTCATCTGACGAGCGCGAAGCCAACGACCCGCGTGATCGAGCAGAGCCTTGGCTACCTGCTCATCATCCACCGTATCGAAAAATCCGAAGAACCCACAATCATCGTTGTAACGTGCCAGATGCTCCCTATCGATCTGGGCCGTACACCTGCCCACACACTTGCCCCTGCGAAACGCGGTCAAGACAACCCCTTCTCCATGATTGAAAAAAGGGTTCCGCAAGCTCAACCGATCCCGCACGTCCATGTCCAAAGGTCGAACATAACAAGGATCGTCACGATATATGGTGTCCACCACATTGAGGAAGGGTCGCAAATTGCCACCCAAGCGTGTCTCACGAACCTCGACTGTCATGACTCGATGCGACTACCTCGCGTCGCACCCAGACGCAATGGGGATGATGAAGATCGACGACGAGCCTGTTCTCCCACTGGGCCAAGCTCAGCCTAATGCCCCGCCTGCGCAATCACCCGAGCCAAAATGACCTGCGCCAGCCCGAAATAAATCAGAATTCCAAAAACGTCCACGAGGCTCGCAATGAAGGGCGTGGAACTCGTCGCCGGATCAAGCCCCACTCGCTTGATCATCAACGGAAGCATTCCCCCAATCGTGCAGCCCATGATCGAAATGGCAACGAGAGCCGCTCCGATGAGCACTGCAAAATTCCACCCATCCCCCCACAACAAAACACGAACAGCTCCCACCAGGGCAAGAATCAACCCCAACACAACCCCCTGCACCATCTCCCGAACCAACACCCGATACCAATCCCCCATCTGTATCTCCCCAACCGCCAACCCCCGAATGATCAACGTCGAGGATTGCCCTCCCGAATTGCCCCCCGTCGAAATCAATAGCGGAACATAATAACTAAGCTGAGCCACGGACTCGATCACATGATCGAAATGCCGAAGGGCCGTGCCCGTAAACATCTCACCAAGGAACAAGACCATAAGCCAAACACCACGCTTCTTGATGAACGTCCACGTCGTGGTATCAAAATACGGATTTTCGATCGGCTGAACACCACCAAGCTTGTGAACGTCTTCCGTTTGCTCCTCGGTCATGACGTCAACGATGTCGTCGATGGTAATGATCCCATGGAACTCCCCACGTCCATCCACGACAGGAACCGCCTGCATATCGTACTTCGCCATGAGCTTGGCCACTTGCTCTTGGTCGGTTTCCGGCGTCACGGAAATCACGTTTTCAACCATGATTTCATCGATGCGTTCCGTCGGATCCGCAAGAAGGATATCCCGCAACGATGCGATTCCTATGAGTCGATCTTGCGGGTCGACGACATACACGTAGTGGATGAGTTCAACGTCTTCACCCTGGCGTCGTACCTCCTTGATCGCATCTTCCGCGGTCGCATCACGATGCGTCTCGATATAATCCGTGGTCATGAGATGACCCGCGCTGGTTTCCGGCCAGCGCGTCAGCTCTTCCACCTCTTCGGCCGCTTCAGGGTCGTACTTCTCGAGAGTCTCGAGGAGTTTTTCCCCCACGTTGTCAGGGAGCGCGGAAAACAAGTCCGCCCGATCGTCGGCGGACATCTCCGTGGCAATGCGCGCCGCCTTCAACAACCCGATTTTGTTGACGAGAGCTTCCTGACGTCCTTCAGGCAAACGCTCGAAAATATCCGCGGCCGCATCTGGAGCGAGACGCTGAAGCAAAGCACCCGCTTCGTCATCGTCAAGCTCGAGGACAACGTCTGCCAAGTCCTCGGGATGGATCTCATCGAGCAACTCACGCACGTCCTCCGGATTGTCACGGAGAAGGTCGTGAATCTCAGGACCGATGAGGTGAGCCAATCGCATGTCCCAATGCCCTTGCGCACAAAACGCCGGGAAAGAAAAACGAAAACGCTTTCAAGGAGGCGATTCCGAAACCCATTCCCATCCACGGCCGCGCCGTTTTCGCATCGGCACGCACGACAGACCGGAAAGACTCGGTTCGGACTATCCGACGAACTCGTAACCTATTGATATTACATTATAATTATACGATTCCCCACCAAGACGCGTCTATTTTCCGTTGTCGCTCGGATCGAGTCGATCAGCCTCGGTCAACATCTCCTCAACGAGATAGGCGGAAACCTCCGGAAGTCGATCCATGAGTTGCGGGGCGATGGACATCATATCTTCCACACCCAGTTCATGCACCTCCGAGGTCATGTCCACCACAATGCTATCCGAAGTCGACTCCGACGGCGGGGGCGCGGACGAGGGTGTCGAAAGTTGCCCATGGGCCGTCATGAGCGCAAAGGACTGACGAACAGCAAGCTGCATGGCTTTGGCGTCGTTCCAACGATCATCCATGGAGAACTTCAACGCTCGATCGATGACACCCACCACGACCTTGGGAAGGTGCGGTGCCACTTCACCCACGGAAATCGCGGGTTTAGTCATGGCCGCCAACAATCGATCCGTCGGTGTTTCCGCTTCATGCACCACCCGGCCCGCCAAGGACCGAAACATCACCGCTCCCACCGCAAACAAGTCGGTCCGACCATCGACACGATCCCATTGGCTACGAGCTTGTTCCGGAGCCATGTAGGAACTCGTTCCCATCACGACTCCCACACCCGTGAGCTGCGTTTTCGGATCGGCCTCTTTGAGACGGGCCAGACCGAAGTCCAACACTTTGACCTGTCCTTGTTTCGTCAGAAAAATATTGCCTGGCTTGATGTCCCGATGGATGACACCAGCGCCATGCGCCGTAGCCAGAACGTCCAAGGTTTGGTCGGCAATGGCAAGCACGTGTTGCACTGACAAGACGTTGCCACTGCGTTGCAACAGCGCTTCCATCGATTGGCCTTCCAATAGCTCCATCACCAAAAATACGGCTCCATCCTCGGCCGTATCATCATCCAATACGGTAACCGCCCCGGGATGGTTGACGCGATTCGCCAAGTATCCCTCGCGCAAAAACCGTTCGCGAACACTCGATGCCTTTGGAAAGATGGGATGTAATACTTTGACCGCCACGCGATTGCCGTTTCGATGCGTGGCCTCGTACACCGCCGCCATTCCCCCAATGTCGAGAAGCTTATCCAGATGCCACTTTCCACAAAGCATCTGCCCCACACGCTTTTCTGCAACCATACGAAGCTTTGGATCGTTACCCATCCATATCGACCTTGTCGCCTAACAAGCCCTGCCGTCAAGGGTTACGTCGAATTCGTGGGAGCCTACGAAAGAAAACGGTTCGACACGGCCATACCCAGGTCATCCGCCGAGCGCTGCGGTAAAATTCGAAGAGTCACTGTCGTTGGCTCCATCGATAACGTCACCCCCGTGAGCGCAGAAGCCACGGACAAGACGTCACGACTCGGCATCACCACACGAGGCCAAACGCACGGCAGGTTCGCCGCGGGATGATCGTCATCCCTGCGGCACAAGACAGACGCTCCCCCTTGCTCATCCAACTCCGCCGACACGTGCATTTGCTTTGCCCCTTGATGCGCTACCGAGCCAAACGCAATACTCATCATCGGCATCAACACGCGTGCATCGGTCCACACCGTGGCTCCTTCCGCGGCACGAGATAGCGCCACCGGCACAACCTCAGGTTGGTTTGGATGCGGCGAGACACGATGGGTCAACGTCTCCCATAGCAAGGCATTCAAGTCCAACTCCGTGGGCGCGCTATATGTCGCACTGTCCAGCAAATCGATGAGTTCTCGAACCACATCCAAGTCCGGAAGAACCTCCGTAATCTGCCTTTCGAGCCGAAGCCTCGATTTGGCTCCCATGTCTTTTTTGGCGGCATTCGATACCGCGTGGCAAAGCTGATCGACACGATCACGCGCAAAATCGCTCAAGCTACCCACCGGCAGCTCCGCTTTTCGGCTTCCCACCATATCGACGATCGACACCAAAGCATCTCTGAATGGCGAGCATCCGGCGTGGATCTGGGCCACGGCTTTTTCGAGCGCTCGCGGCCCAATCTTTGGAGATTTGAGCAAGTTCTCAAGGTTGCGCAAACTCGCAAGACCATCACGCACATAGCCTTGCGCGGTATCGAAACCATCTTCACGAGTCGTTGTTCGTGTTTGGTATTGCATCCCCCACCGACCTGTCGGCTCCAAGGTGCCATGACCCCCGCGGGTAATGCCTATGCTAACTCGTTTTCCGCAAAGAACCACCCAATCTCAAACGCTGCCGTTTCCTTCGCATCAGAACCATGTACGGCATTCTCCTCCAAGTTCTTTCCGTACATCTTGCGCACCGTCCCTTCCGCCGCTTTGGCCGGATCGGTAGCCCCAATTACCTCCCGATACTTGCGGATCGCATCCTCACGCTCGAGCGCAATCACCACGACCTTGGACCGCGTCATGAAAGCAACCAGGTCCTGAAAGAACGGACGCTGTTTGTGGACGGCATAAAACCCTTCCGCTTGTTGACGACTGAGTTGGATCATTTTCATCGCGACGAAGCGAAAGCCTTCTTGTTCGAATCGATGGAGGATGGCCCCTACATGGCCTTCCTCGACGGCGTTGGGTTTGATGATGGATAGGGTGCGTTCGAGCGCCACGGTCACCTCCCATGAAAGAATTGGAATCTCGCTAGCTTACAAGCAAGATCCTAGGGTTGCGACCGCTGTGTAGTCGCTTGGACGGGCAGCCGCTACAGGAATTTTATCGGGGGGGGATGGCTCGAGGCATACGCACGAGCCAGCGGCACGGGCTGTTCCGACCACCGGAGATATTCTTTAGGATTTTCACAGATTTGCTGAGGTGAGGAGGCCCCATCGACGACGGTTTATCGCAGCATGGCCTGCATGGTTACGCCCATGTCTCCGGGTGTAGGGGCGACAGCAACGCCTGCCGCTTTCATGGCAGCGATTTTATCCTCCGCGGTCCCTTTTCCACCGGCAATGATCGCGCCCGCATGCCCCATTCGCTTGCCTGGCGGCGCGGTGGAACCAGCGATGAACACGGCCACCGGCTTTTTCATGTTGGCTTTGATCCAAGCAGCGGCACGCTCCTCCGCATTGCCCCCGATCTCACCAATCATGATCACGCCGTGGGTATCCGGGTCAGCGTTGAACTCCGATAAAACATCAATAAAATCAATACCTCCCACAGGATCGCCTCCGATTCCGATGCAGGTGGATTGACCGATGCCCAAGGCCGTGAGTTGACCCACCGCCTCATAGGTCAGCGTTCCACTTCGAGACACGACACCGACGTGTCCAGGCAAATGAACATGACCGGGCATAATCCCAATTTTGCACTGCCCAGGGGTAATGATGCCCGGACAGTTGGGGCCGATGAGACGCACGGGCTTTGCCTCGAGATAACGGCGCACCTGAATCATATCCATGGTGGGAATGCCTTCCGTGATGCATACGATGAGACGTGCGCCAGCTTCGGCCGCTTCCATGATCGCATCGGCAGCGCCGGGAGGAGGAACGAAGATCAACGATGTGTCCGCGCCGGTTTTTTGAATCGCCTCTTTGACGGTGTTGAACACCGGCACTTTGCCTTCCCACATCTCGCCGCCACGATGGGGCGTCACTCCCGCAACGATTTTCGTGCCGTATTCTAGGCACTGCTTGGCATGCTGGGAGCCAGCTCCGCCGGTGATGCCTTGGACGACGACCTTGGTGTCTTTGTTGACTAAAATTGCCATCTTGGACCTCTACTTATTCGCCGCCGCAACGACTTTCTGCGCGCCGTCTTTCATGGATGTCGCACTTTGAATCGCCAACCCGCTATCCGCCAACATTTGACGACCCAATTCCACGTTGGTGCCTTCGAGACGGACGACCAAAGGAACTTTTAGACCCACCTGTTTGGAGGCGGCAATCACGCCCGCGGCGATGAGATCGCACTTCATGATTCCGCCGAAGATGTTGACGAAAATCGCTTTCACTTTGGGGCTGCTCAAGATGATGCGAAACGCTTTCGTGACAGCTTCTTCCGTTGCGCTCCCCCCCACGTCGAGGAAGTTCGCGGGCTCACCACCAAAATGCTTGATGATGTCCATCGTCGACATCGCAAGACCAGCGCCGTTGACCAGGCAACCTATGTTGCCATCGAGCGATACATACGAAAGCCCCGCGCTCTTGGCATCAAGCTCGACCGCATCCTCTTCGTCGACATCACGCAACTCGTTCCACGTCTTATGACGAAAGTCCGCGTTGTCATCGAAGTTGATCTTGGCATCGAGAGCGACCACCGTCCCTTGTTTGGTGACGACCAGCGGATTGATCTCGCAAAGCGAACAATCCTCTTGCGTGAAAAGAGATGCCAACTTCATGGCAAGTTTGACAAAGTGCGAAACCGTTTCTTTTCCGTGCTTGGCAAGATCGAGCCCAAACGCGAGCTGACGCGCCTGAAATGCGGTGAGACCGACCACCGGATCGAGGTGGACCGTAAGGATTTTTTCTGGCGTTTCCGCCGCCACTTTCTCGATTTCCACGCCACCTTCGGTGGACGCCATCATCGCAACTCGACGCTTCTCTCGATCCACAACCATGCCAAGGTATAGTTCGCGTTCGATATCGAGCCCTTGCTCGATGTAAAGGCGTCGAACCTTTTGCCCTTCCGGTCCCGTTTGATGCGTGACAAGTTGCATACCGAGAATTTGTTCGGCGAGCTTTCGCGCATCATCCACTCCGTTTTTCGCGAGCTTGACACCTCCGCCTTTTCCTCGGCCCCCGGCATGAATTTGAGCCTTGACCACGAGTACTTGGCTGTTGGTTTCCTCAACGAGACGGCGTGCCGCGGCTTCCGCCTCATCGACAGAAAGCGCGGGGTAACCTTTGGGGATTGGCACTCCGTGACGAGCGAAGATCTGTTTGGCTTGATATTCGTGTATCTTCATGGCGAATTCCCTTGCAGAGAGCCGGGAACCTACCATGTAACGCGCGTATTCGGGAACCAGGGCTACGAGAAAACAACGTATCCATCACGAAAGAGGAGCAATGGGACCAGGCTCCTACGGTCGTCCCCCCAGCGCTCTCCACGAGGTCGCCGGCAAGACCGGCAAAGCACCCAACATCAGGTCATCGAGCCAAGGCAAAAAGTCATCCGAACGCAATTTGAGACCCCTCACATCGTCGTGGGCTATCCATGCAGCACCCAGAGAATGGCTGTCTTCGACGCGTTTCAGGGTTCCACCGATGGCCTGAGCGACCACAAGTACGCGCAATTGCCCTGGATATTGCCCAATGGGTGGATTGTGTTCGAAGCCCACGACTCCCAGAGGCTCCACGTGAATACCGGTTTTTTCGAGGGTCACCCGACACGCGAGCCGCAAAGGATCCTCCCCCGTCGCCCCACGACCCGCGGGAATGTAGTACCGTCCCCAGCAATCCGGCCTGGATTCCTGCACGACAAGTACACGCCGTTGCCCATCGAGACAAAACGTCAACGCGACCAATGAATATAAAGCTGGCACAAACTCTATCCATACTCGACTCGAAGCAAGATTCCAGTCTTGCGCCGCACGCTACCCGTGGCATGGTGTTGGTTTCCCATGTCCGGTGAACCAGGCCCACCCGACCGTTTGCTTGACATTTGTACAGGCTACCACCTACGTCAAACGCTGTGATGAATCGACCCCGGAACCCCGATCCGAGCCACGGTCAGCGCTCTTTGTTGCTGGACCTATTCGAACAACCGCTTTCGGAAACCAGCACAAAATCCTTGGATGACGAGACTGAACAGACTCACTCCCCCGACGACGCCAACGATGCGCCGGATAGGAGCAGCCGCACGAAAAATGAGCCCACCCGTCGCGCCACCGCGGAAATGATGGCCTCTCGACAACGGGAAATCAGCGTCAGCGAATTTTTCACTAAAAACAGACACTTACTGGGATTCGACAATCCCGCCAAGTCCCTGCTGACCGCTATCAAGGAAGCCGTCGACAACTCCCTCGACGCCTGTGAAGAGGCAGGCATCCTGCCGGACTTGGTCGTGGAAGTCGACGAGGTCGGGGAAGGCCGATACCGCGTGGCAGTACAAGACAACGGACCCGGAATCGTCCGAAGCCAAGTGCCGAAAATTTTCGCCAAACTGCTGTACGGTTCGAAGTTCCATCGGTTGAAGCAAAGCCGTGGACAGCAGGGCATCGGTATCAGCGCCGCGGGCCTATACGCGCAACTCACCACCGGAAAACCCGTCGTCATTCTTTCGAAAACGGGAAATGGAAAGATGGCTCGACGTATCGAGCTTCGAATCGATACCCGTCACAACAAGCCGGAGGTTTTGTCGGACACGGAACACGATTGGCAAGCGGTAGAGCACGGAACCCGGGTTGAATTGGAACTGGCGGGAACCTATCGGGGCGGACGAACGAGCATCGACGCCTACCTCGAGCAGACGGTGATTGCGAATCCGCACATGTCTCTGTCGTACAAGCTTCCGAAGATGGCGGAGCCATTGGTATTCGAGCGAGCAGCACACGAACTGCCTCGGGAACCGTTGGAGATCAAACCGCATCCTCACGGTGTGGAGCTTGGATTGCTGATTCGCATGATGCTCGAAGCGCGGGGGCAGACGGTCAAGAAAACGTTGGTGGAAAGCTTTTCGCGTGTGTCGGCGTCGATTGCACAGCAGATCTGCGATCAGGCGGGGGTTCCGGCTTCAGCCAAAGCCAGCCAATTGGACGCCGAACAAATCGAGGCCATCCACCACGCTCTCGGGACGGTTCGCGTGCTTGCCCCTCCCGCATCTTGCGTCGTGCCCATCGGCGAGGAGTTGATCATCGCCGGGCTCCGTCGCCGCTTCGACGCTGAATTTTATACAGCGGTCACTCGTCCTCCCTCGGTATACCGGGGAAACCCGTTCGTGGTGGAGTGTGGCATCGCCTACGGAGGTCGATTGGAGCGGGAAAATCCGGCGGAAATCATGCGTTTTGCCAACCGGGTGCCGCTGCAATACCAGCCGAAAGCTTGTGCGATGACCGAAGCGGTTTACCAGACGAATTGGAAAGCGTATCAGCTTGCACAGCCGAAAGGGTCGCTGCCGATCGGTCCTGTGGCGGTGGTTCTTCATCTCGCCAGCGTGTGGGTGCCGTTCACGAGTGAAGCCAAGGAAGCGGTGGCTCACTATCCCGAACTGCTCAAGGATATGCGCCTTGCAATTCAAGAAGCAGGGCGCCGACTCGCCACCCACCTTCGTGCACGGCATCGCACGGAAAACGCGCTCAAAAGAAAAAGCCTATTTGAACGGTATATTCCTGAGCTGGGGGCAAGCTTGGCAGCGCTTACCGGCCGACAACAGGAAGCGATCGTCCAGTCATTGTTGGAGACCCTCACGTCTTTCGTCAACATCGAGGTACCGGAATCAGAAGGGGAACCCGACCCCACGCCCCAAGGCCCAAGCATGCCACCTCCCGCCGATGCCTTGGATGGTGAAGCTCCGATCAGCGGAAGGCTTTTGCCTATCGAAGACGATCGAAAGGGGCGGCAAGTCTTCATGAATCACGACGAACCGACGCGGAATCGTCCGCCCCACGGCGACCAACGCTCGCCCCACGTTGATGACACGCTCGCAAGCCGTTCGGAATGACAAGCACCATGGCCACGACACACACTCGCGAACAAAGAGCCCAACAGACCATCCGCAAAATCGAAAAACTCGCGGCAGAGACCCTCGCCCAGATTCAAGCGAGCGATAATCCGACCCTTCAAATTCCCATCCGCGCGCTGTCCAACGTGTCCTGGAACGAAGACCGACGCTTGATCGAACTGGGGGACCGTCGCCAAAGTCGCGAATTTTTCAACCTGAACATGGCCAAAAAGTTCATGCAGACTTTTTTGGTGGCCGCGGCCTGCAAAGAACTACTGAAATCGGGCAAGACCACGAGCATTCGTGATCTCTTTTATATGACCAAACACACGATCAAAGGCTCTCGGGAAAACACCTTCGATGATCAAACCGAAAGCGATCCCATCATCGAAGACCTCGAAGTCACGGTCGATGCCTTGCGCGAAGAATTGCACCTCTTTGCCGCCAAACGCGGCTCGATGGTCGGCCCCATGACCATCGTCGATGCGGGAGATACCATCAATCTCGCTCGCATGGGTTCAGGGGGATGGAGCATACCGAGCATCACGGAAAACCATGTCATCCAATTCAAGCAATGCGAAGCAGAGTATATTTTGCTCGTAGAAAAAGAGGCCGTCTGGCACCGCCTCAATGAAGATAAGTTCTGGAAAAAACATAAATGCATCTTGGTCACCGGAAACGGACAGGCGACCCGAGGCGTTCGTCGACTGCTCCAGCGCATGCATAACGAATTGAAAATCCCGCTGTATGTGCTCGTCGATAACGATCCCTGGGGCCTTTATATCTTCAGCGTGGTCAAACAAGGGTCGATCTCCCTCGCTTACGAATCCATGCGCATGGCGGTTCCCACCGCTCGATTTCTCGGGCTTCGCACCCGGGATTTCAAGACGTTCGGCCTGAGCGATGATGTGCGTATCGCCCTGGAAAAAGAGGATGAGAATCGGGCGCGGCAGATGCTTTCCTACCCGTGGTTCGCGGCCAAGCACTGGCAGACTGAAATCAAGGACATGCTCAAAGCCGGATTCAAAATGGAAATCGAAGCGCTGTCCAACAAGGACATCAGCTTCGTCACCGACGTTTACATCCCGCAGAAAATCACGAAACGCGACTGGCTGGTGTAGGGCTCGCGGCGGGGGTGACAAAAAGAGCAACGCCCGGACGGGGGGGGGCACGTGACCGGGCGTTGAGAAGTTGAGGCAACGTCAGGGACGATAAGGGGGGTGGTCTCGACCGACGCTGCGCCAGTTTGTTATGCAATCCCAATACCATCTATTTGATCAATATTATTCGGTAGTTACAACATTGAAGGTTTGAACATCTTTCACGAATGCAATATGCAGGATTCAATGCCGAAATGTAGCGCCATGTGCGATATAATTGGGTCATAATCCTACATTATGAACGGATTAGGCACAGGCCGAATCTTGGAGGTAGCAACGACCTGCCAAAACGACATACCCCCTCATACGCCTTGACCTCCGCACCAAGCCCAGGCATCCGGCTGCCATGATCCCCAGGTATACCCCGTCGGAGTTCGCAATACTGTGGTCGGATGAAACCAGGTTTGGCATCTGGTTGGACATCGAATTGGCAGCTTGCGAAGCCATGGAGTCCGAAGGCCTCGTTCCCATCGGTACGGCCAAGACCATTCGGAACCTGAATCTCGTGCTCGATCCCCAACGCATCCACGAAATCGAGAAAACCACACGCCACGATGTGATCGCTTTCCTTACGCACGTCGAACAGCTCGCCGGCGCTCCCGCTCGCTACCTTCACCGCGGGATGACTTCCAGCGATGTGCTCGATACCGGTTTTGCGATTCTTCTCACACGGGCCACCGATGCGTTGCTCCTTCGCCTCGAATCACTGCTCGAAGTCCTGAAGCGTCGCTCCAAAGAGCATAGCCACACGGTACTCATGGGACGTTCCCACGGTATTCACGCGGAACCCGTCACCTTTGGGGTGGTGCTTGCTGGGCATTATTGCGAATTGAAAAGGGGGTTGGCGCGGCTTATGGTCAGCCGTGAGGAGATTCGAACGGGCAAATTGGCTGGCGCGGTGGGTACCTACGCGCATCTTTCTCCTGCGATCGAACGCAAAGCCCTCGAGTCTCTCGGGCTCAAAGCCGAAACCGTGCCGACCCAAGTGGTGGCGCGGGATCGTCATGCCGCCCTATTCGGAGCCATGGCGTTGATTGCCGCTGGTATCGAGCGTTTGGCTACCAACGTGCGGCATTGGCAGCGCACGGAAGTCTCCGAAGCGGAAGAATTGTTTTCCACGGGACAAAAGGGATCGAGCGCGATGCCCCATAAACGCAATCCGATCTTGAGCGAGAATTTATGCGGCCTATCGCGAATCGTTCGCGCGGCCGTCACTCCCGCGCTCGAAAACATCGTGCTTTGGCACGAGCGCGATATCTCCCATTCATCGGTAGAACGAATGATCGCGCCAGATGTAACCACCACCCTGGCGTTCATGCTCGATCGGGCCACGCAACTCATCGAAGGGCTGGTCGTCTACCCCGAGCAAATGAATCGCAACGTGCAGCGATCGGCCGGATTGTGCTTCAGTGAAAGCGTGCTGCTCGCGCTCGTCGACCGGGGGATCGCACGCCAACAAGCCTATGTCATGGTGCAGCGCAACGCCATGAAAGCCATCGAAGGACACGGCTCCTTGCTAGAAAACCTTCTGTCCGACGAGCAGGTTGTCGAACGCATCGGAAGAGAGCCTCTCATTCGCTGTTTCGATTTGGAGCACTCGCTTCGCCATGTCGATGAGATATTGGCTCGTGCCTTCGAATGATCGATGGGGATCGTAGTCGGATTCGCCAGGCGCCGCGCGCAATGAGACAGGCGATCACAAAGGCATGTCTTGGCTTGAGCTCACTTCGCTCCTTGTCGTAGACCGGACGAACAGACACTTCGGCCACGCGCAAGTCATACATACGAAGCTGAAACAGCAGGTCATTGGGATAACCGAACGAAGGCCACAGACCGTGCAGATCGAGCTTTCGTATGGCGTTGGAAGAAATCGCCGTATATCCGCATTGACTATCCGTTAACGGATAGCCAACCACCTGGCTCGTGGCCCAACCAAAGACGCGCGTTCCGAGTCGTCGCAAGGCAGGCATGCGGTACGCCTCCTCATGGGATAAGCGGGTTCCTTTGACATAATCGGCTTTCCCATCGACCACGGGGCGTAGCACGGCCAGCAGATCATCCGGATCCATTTGGCCATCGCCTGCCATCACCGCGACGACGTGAGCATTGGCCTGAAGGGCGAGACGATACCCCGTGGCAATGCTGGCTCCTACGCCACGGTTGAAAGCATGGCGCAGGATGTGAACACGAGCGTCGCCATGCTGCTGAGCCACACGGAAGGTATGATCCGAGCTGGCATCATCGACGACGAAGATGAAGTCGACGTAGGCGGGGATGGTATCGAGGACGCGATGGATGAAGTGTTCTTCATCATGAGCGGGCACTACGACCGCAATGCAGGCGCCATCGAGCATGGGCGGGGGGGGAGGGTTATTCCTCTTCTTTTTCGGGTAGTTCAGCTTTCGGTGTGTCGCCGGATTCGAAACGTGCGGAATGATGTTCTTCGCGTTTTCGGGTCACGAGGGCGAGGACACGCCCGAGCAGGTCGGGGATTTGTTCGAAGAGTTGTCCGACCATTTGTTCGGGTTCACCATCGATGGCCATGAGACGAGGTTTGCCGTCTTTGGCGATGGCCACGACAGCGATGGGTTCGACTTGGACGCCACCGCCCACACCGCGTCCTCCGTAATTGCCTTCGGTGGCTTCCCCATGTCCACCGGCGCCGATGGCGGCCACGCCGAAACCGACGCGCAAGCGGTGGATGGGGACCAGCATGGCGTCTCCCGCTTGCAAAGGTTCCCCCACCACGGTTTCAATCTTTGAAATCTGATGCATTCCATCGAGAAGATGGTCAACGACTTGATCGAGCTTACCGGACATGATGCGCTCCCATCGTCATGGCGGCGCGGGCACGGATCGAGTATTTTCGCGCTGCCGCAGCTTGATTTTTTTGAAGGTGAATACGATGGCGTCCAGCACCATCCTGCCGGGATAGAACCGAAACGCCAACTCGAGGTTGCCCGAAGCTTTTGCGACATCCACCCACAACGGTTCGATGTGAAAGCTTCCGAAAGGGGCAAATAATCCCGCGAAAGAATAGAGGGAACCCAAAAGGATTCCTGTCATCGCCAAATCGGGCGTGGCATAGGACAACTGACCGTTGAGCCGTTCCATTCGGACGCGATGACGCAAGTCCACTGCGAACACCAACAGGTCGTCCAGATCGAACCACCGTTCGACTTCGCGACGCAAACGTCGTGCTTTTTGCAACATCACCTCGAGCGATGGTGAAGCCGGCTCGCTCGTTGGACCTTTGCGTTTGACGGGCGAGGATCGGAACAATCGCCGGCCGAACAGGTGAAGTTGAAAGACCGAGTCGATACCGTAGGCCATGGCAAACGAAACCGTAAAGAACAGCAGTTGGCCGCCCATGGCAACGGCCCAGAATTTTCCGAACTCGCCCTGACCTTTTATGGATACTTCGAGTCGCACGGGTGCCACGATCACCACGGCCAAGGTGATGAAGCAAACGACGGCGACGGCGAGCACTACCCACAGCACGAGTTCCTACGGTTCCTGCGTTCGTGACTATTTGTCATCATCCTTTGCGGGAAGGACTTGGTTGACGGTTTCGGGCAGCACGTCGATGGCGCGCTGAAGGATCGCGCGGGCGCCTCTTCGCACGGACAGCATTTGCGCGTGGCCACCTTTTCCCACGACGACGAAGGCACGGGGTTCGACGGACAAGCCGCCTCCCGCGCCACCGACATCGACGGCTCCACCCTTTTTCCTCATTTCGCCAGAAACGTCGCCCGAACCGGTTCCGAATCCCACGGAAATCCGGCATAGGGGCACGACAGCCGAATCAGCAAAAGACATGGGCTTACCCACCACTGATTCGGAGTTGGAGACCCGGTACAATTGTTTCATCAAACCGCTAACAAGATCGTCGAGTTCCATCAATATCCTCCGATAGGCCTCGTGCGTTGTTGAAAGACACGTTGCGAAGCAAAAAAACACCCACTTGTTGGTTCGTTGTGTTTTCGAACCCTCAAGAGCAGGCAGTATGGAGCAATTCGCTCGCTAGTGGTAGAGGAACCAACGAACATCAGGGGTCAGGTCCATGTGGAAGTGGTCCTGATGGGCTTGATCGAAGTTGGGTGTCAGTACGTACGTGAAGATTTTGGTGTCGTAGGCTTCACATACAATATCCCACAGTTCACGTGCTTTCGGCTCTTGCGGAGGCGCAACACCCGGTCCACAGGTTTGAGCGCCGATTTGACCACGAAAGTGCGAAGCCACACTGAGCATGGTGCCGTCTTGCTTGATGAAAATACCCGCATCGATCGCTAGTCCCAAGGGATGACGCGGGGGGCTGACGTTCAACCGTGGCGTGGAAGAGGCGAGGTGGGGTGGCTTTTTCGTGCGGGAACCGGCTTGAGCACTGGCCGCGGGCCGAGGTGGTTTTTTTTTCTTGGAGGATTGATGGGGGCTTTTTTTGGCCTGGACATACCACGACTCCGGAGGCCCAACCTTGGAAGCCTCCCCAAACCACGCCTGGGAAGAGGCCGCCGGAGAAGCCACCGAAGGTCGATACATCGTGTAATGAACCAATTCCACGATACCCCGTCGAGCAAGCAACGCGGAAAAATCGTCGAGGGCGAGAGCCAACCGCGCATCACAGATTTCAAAGGGAGTGGTCGGTCGTTCATGCTCCGCTAGCACCGAATGAATATGAACGCCGTGCAATCTGCCCGTCAGGCGAATCGGCGTTCGTACCGCACCATGAGGCTCCACACGCTGGTAAAGGATCTTGCGGCGATCCAGTTCGTCGAGTGCCTCTTGTTCCGAAGCGTTGGCGTATCGGTACGCGGGAGATCGCTCCACCACTTGCGCGGCCGGAACGACCAAAAACGGATCACTGGCTTGCGCCAACCAAGGCGCCACGACGAAAACCAGACTCGCGGACACCAATACCCAAGGCCAGGTCTTCGTTTGCCTCGTTTGCATGGCATGCCAACCTAGCGCACGAACTGCCGTTGGCCAGGATTCCGCAACCATGACCTGACGTATCCGAAAAGGATGCGAAGGACACTGCCCGCTACTCACTCCGCCTGGACACGCCCCCCAATACCGCGAATCATCATGCCGAATGCCGGATGCCGAAAAGCAAAAGGCTGATGATGGTCCTATGCGCCAGAGTCAGGAGCTGCAAGACTCATTGCCCGAAAGGTGGAGGAGACAATGACCAGCGATCGATTCAAAGAGATGGTCGAATTCGCCATTTTGCGTGAGCAAGAAGCCGTGGATTTCTATACGGCCATGGCAGACAACGTATCGGAAACACACATTAAAAACGTGCTTCGGGACTTTGCCAGCCAAGAGCGCGGCCACAAAGCAAAACTACAATCGATCCTGGATGGGAAAAACCCCACCCTGGTCCACAAGGACGTGGCCGATCTCAAAATCGCTGATTACGTCGTCGATGTCGAGCCAACCCAAGACTTGTCTTTTCAAGGCGCCCTCATCATCGCCATGAAAAAAGAAAAGGCGGCTTATCGTTTGTATTCGGATATGGCGACGGCTTGTGACGATCCGGTCGTTCGCGACTTGTTCCTGTGGCTCGCCAACGAAGAAGCATCGCACAAGCTCAAGTTCGAAATCTTGTACGATGATTTGATCTTCCGAGAGAACTAATGGGTCATCCGTCGGGATACATTCCCTTTTTGATACCCTCGAGTTTCTCGAGGAGATGATCGTGCTTTTGCTCATCGAACAGCAGGTATTCGAGCAAGTATTGCTGCACGAGCATTTTCCGGCCTTGTAGCGAATCCAACGCTTTGCGAACGTTCGCCACCATGTGTTGTTCCGTCTTGATGTGCTCCTCGATGATGTCCCACACCTTGGCGAGATCATCGGGAGACAGGGCGTGAGCGCCTTTTTCGATCGAGTCCACCACCATCTGCTGAACTTTCGCGTGTCGCAACGAATCGGCGTGAATCACGTCCGCCACCAGCTTGATGAGTTCGTGGTTCGTGGCTTTGGAGAGTTTCTCCATCTGATTGGCCGCCGCCCCCTCCGCTTTCTGCCAGTTCTTCAGGTCCACCACCAATTGCTCTTGCAGTTCTTTCGTCGAGACGTTCATGCATTCCTCCGTCCTTCGCCAAGGCATTGCCACCCCGGCGCGTTTCGTTTGCCACGCCAGGGCGGTTGCTTCCCGGCGCCATCCATTCACCACTCGCTTCGATGCAGCCATGCTGCGATCCGTTTCCCCATTCATGACAACGATTACGGAAACGCGAGAATTCGCCCCTCGATCGCTCGACCCCCTCGGCCAGAATTCCCTATGGATTTCCCTTACTTATAAGCATGTCCATCATCGAAATGAGTTTGCGGACTTCGTCGGGACGCAAAGACACCCGCGCCTCGACCATCTCTTGTTCGGCACGAAACACCACGGGACGGAACAAATGAATACGAACGACCGATACCTTTACCGTCGTCAAACGTTCCACCAACCGCGTCAGCTCTTCCGCGTCCGTCACGGCTTGTTCCGCTGTCGTACTGCGAGCATTGGCGACAAGGACAGCGCCACCATCGTCGACGAGCCGCACCCGAACCTGGGCTTCGCTTAGCGTTGCGGGAATCCCGCGCACATAGGGCCGAAGGGCTGTCGATGGGTTTTGCATGCTCACCACAAGATCATCCTGACTATCCGAAGGCGGATACATCAGCGGTCCGTCGAAAACCTTTGCAGTGGCGATGCGTTCGCTTTGCAGCACGATGAGCAAGTCCGGATCCGCAAGCACGAGCCCCACCGGTTCGGATCGAATATGGATACGCGCGACGCGAACCGTGGATTTGTTCAACCACTGCCCAGGAGGATCGCTTCGTTCGATGGCTTTTTCGATCGCCTCGTTCAATCGCTCGGGCGTCATGGAATGACGAATGACAAGGATCGCCTCATCTTGCCGGGATAATCCGGTCGAAGCCAAGAACAGCGAGGAGATGTCATTTTGCGGATCGAGGTCGGTGCTTTCGAGAATCGACACCACGTCGGGCAGGCGAATTAACCGTTTTCCAAGAGGATGGTGTAGCAAGCGTTCCATTTCGAGGGAGGCCGTGACTGCCGTTGGGATCAACGAACGCGCAATTTCGGTGGCATCTTTGGGTGTGGGCGGTGCGGGTACGGCAGGTGGGGGAGCTGCAGGATCGGTTTGGACGGATGGGTCGGGCGATTGAGCGATGGGGGTTTTTGCACAGCCGATGGAGATGATGACAGCGACGGCGAGCCCCCATCGCCATGCCGCGGAAACCAAAAAGGAACGCGAATGGGTCATAAAGCCTCTCGAAAACACTGTTCGAGCGCCTGATCGGACAAGACCACCGGGTTGTAGCGCATGGAGCTTGCTTTTTTGGCGGCGGCCACGACAGCGGGCGTGTCAGAGGCGGATACGCCGAAGGACGAGAGGGTTGGAACCTGAAGTTTATGGACGAGATCCCGCACGAAATCGACGGTGGCATCGACGGCTTCCTGGGGCGTGGCAAATCGTTTTTCTGTAAGAATTTCGCCAAGTTGCGCAAAACGGGCAAGGGTAGGATGGGCCCTATCGAGTTGTCTCAACGCTCGCACGTTGGCCTCGATACCTGGAACGAGCAAGGCCGCGCAGGCCGCACCGTGGGGTATGGGAAACATCGCGCCAAGGGGTGCGGCAAAACCATGCACGACTCCCAATCCCGCATGGGCAAGACAGACACCCCCCATGAGGGAAGCCAAGGCCATATCATCCCGCGCCGCCTGGTCGGAGCCATTTTCCCAAGCTTTGGGCAACGCGCGGGCGGCCAGCTTCACCCCTTGGAGCGAAATCCCGTCCGTCCAAGGATTGGCACCCGTGGATACGAAAGGCTCGATGAGTTGAGTAAGCGCGTCCAATCCCGTGGATGCGGTCACGCGGGGAGGCACGGAATCCGTCAACTGCGGGTCAACCAGCGCCACGCGAGCTATCAGATGAACGCTGCGCATCGAGGCTTTGAAGCGCGAGGATTTGTGCGTAAGTACCGCATTGCGCGTCACTTCGGTCCCAGTTCCCGCCGTGGTGGGAATGGCGATCATCGGCGCACAAGCCGCTGCAATGGGTTTGCCACGTCCGACGACTTCCAGGTAATCGAGCGCTTCCCCACCCAAAGACAGCAGCCCGGATACCGCTTTCGCAGCATCGAGAACAGCGCCTCCTCCAAGACCGACCACCATGTCACAGGCGTGTTTTCGAGCCAGTTGCGTGGCCGTATCCACCGCGATGGTGTCTGGCTCTCCCACGAAGGTGAATTCGACACAATCAATACCCACGGCGTTGAGTTGAGACCGTACTCTTTCGAGGGTTCCAAAACGCTCGAGATGACTCCCTCCACGAACCAGCGCCGCTCTGGTTCCCCACGGAGCCGCAAGTTCCCCAAGACGATCGATGGCGCCTCTTGCGAATACGACTCGTGCCGGAAGACACACCTCGAGTTTCATCGCTTACCACTCCGTATCATCGGGAAACAGGCTGTGATGACGCACGCCCTGGCGTGGTTGACTCATCCACTCCGTCACGGTTTGTTTCCACGTGGTGTAATGTTGCGTTTTCTGATGAGCGACGAAGTCCTCCTCCGTCCGATACGCTTCATAAAGAAAAAAACGCGTGGGCTCATCGGCCTTTCGAAGCACGTCGAAGCGCAAATTCCCCGGCTCTTTTCGAGTACCCACGTGATTGTGCCGAGTGGCCTCGATGAATGCTTCTTCGAATCCCGGTTTGACCCAGATCGTTACGCAAACCACGTACATGGGCGACCTCCTTACCCCAAGGCATAGCCAAGCAACACGCTGGCGACCAGCGTCATGTCGGACAAACCCCATCGAACCGCTCGACCGCACCGTCACCATGAATCACGGCGCCGTGGCTGATGAGGAGAGCAGATAAGGGGTGTCATGACCGCATCACATGTCTTATAACCTACTGATATTATTGTATTATTTGTATTCGTAGCAGCATCGCTGCCCACCGAGGAGTCTTCGACGCACGCATAAGCTCCCGCTCATGGTGAATCGGTTTATTCTGGGTGAGTCATGCCCAATTCCCCGTTCCCAGGACGATGCCCTCAATGCCAAGGCCCTTTGGGTCAATACGCCGACTCATGTCCATTTTGTGGCACGAATCTGACAGGGCTTCGAAGCGAGGCGCCCCAGGGACCTGCGTTGCAACTCGACGCTCCCTTGCATCCCGTGGCCGCGGCGCGCCCACGACCCATTCGTCCTCGCCCAGCGACACCCAAACCAGGCATCGTGGCTCGCATGGGAGTCAGCGTCGTGGCGGGAGCGGCTCTGTTGGTGCTTGCCCTCCTTGCGGCGAGCGCATTTTTTTTCCTTCGAGCGACCTCCAAGCCCATACCGCTCGAGGCTCCGCCTGTCGTATCGTCCACACCATCGCCGCCGCCGCTCAACATCCACGGCATCGTGTTGGCGGATGGTCCTCGGTTCGATCCGACGGACGTGTTGCCCATGATTCGCGAGCGGATTGTGGATCCGGGCGATCGGTCCGAGGTTCATTTGCTTGGGATCGTTGTTCGAGGGGCCTCCGAAGGAGCTGTGAATCTCGACAGCCAGGGAGCATCGGTCACATATCAATATTTGGTGGTGCATCGCGATCCTCGTGCGGAAAAAGCATTGGAGCGCAAGGGCGAGCGTGTCGAAATGACGCTTCAGCGGGACCCACCGCCGATCACAAGGGTGGAAGAAAACCCTTCCACCAAGACCGTTACCGAACCGTTGTGTGTATGGCACGCGGCATGGCAAGCGGCTGTGGCATCCGGACTGCCACGAACGGAAATCATGGATGCCGTTTACGCGTTGGATGCACAGGGCAAACACGGGGTATGGTCTTTTTCCCTTCGCAATCAACCTGAGTCGAACCGTTGGATCGACGGTCAGACGTGTGCGATCAAGGCTTCGCAGCCAGCGCAGGTCAATCCGCCACCGTAGCGGCATCCGTTCATTTTCACAAAGCGATGGCCTTGCTTCGTCATCGCTGGAACGCCAGGATGGCGAGGTGACACGTCCACGGGATTTCGGCTTTCGCATCGAGTGTTTTCCGACTCGGACCAGGACTTTGCCTCCCGCGACCCATACGAATGCCTATGCTCTCGGCGGAAGCGAAGTCTTGATCGTGGAACCCGCGCCAGAGGATAAGACCGAGCAGAAAGCGATGATCGACTGGGTGCAAGCCATGCGAAGGGTTGGTCGTCGCCCCCTCGCCATCGTGATCACGCATCATCATCCCGACCATATCGGCGCGGCCGCGGTGATGCAAAAAGAGCTTGGTTTGCCGCTCTGGGCCCATGCAGCCACGCAAGCGCTGATGCCCCATCTATCGATTGACAAGAGCCTCGTCGACGGCGACCGAATCGTGCTCGATGATCCGTTGCAAACATGGGAGGTATTGCATACGCCGGGTCATGCGTCGGGTCATCTTTGCCTATTCGAGCGTGACCTGGGTGTGTTGTTGCTTGGGGATATGGTTGCCACGAAAAGTACGATCCTGATAGAGCCGAGCGATGGGGATATGCGTGAGTATCTGAAGCAATTAGAGCGTTTGGCAGCTTTGGAGGCTCGCGTGGGTCTTCCTGCGCATGGGGAACCCATCGAGCAACCTTCGCGCTTTCTTCGCGCTACCCATGCCCATCGAATGATGCGAGAAAACAAGATCATCGATGTGTTGCGGTCGACAGCCGCTTTCGTTGCGCTCGATGAAATGCTTGCTTTGGTTTACGACGATACATCCGTGGTACTTTGGCCCTTGGCGAAAAAGTCGTTGCTGGCTCATTTGGAAAAACTGCAAGCCGAGGGCAAGGTTCATGGCAACAACGCGGGATATTACGGCTGGGTAGGCGAGACATAGAAAAAGCGAACGACGCTTCACCTCATGCTAGGGATTTGGGATGGAGCGTGAGCCACGATGAGCGGTCATGACATGGGATTGATGAGTCAGTGCAACGAGGATCACGAGGCGGCGGGAGTTGCCGCGGCGACACTCTATCTATTGGAAAATTCAATAGATTTTTTGGAAACGCATAAGCAGGATCCGGCAAATCTCAAACCGATCGAAGATCTGATTCGCATGCTGCGTGACACGGACCGGGATCGTCGAGCCCGAGCGCTAGCCGCCTACTTGGGAAAGCTGTCGGTACAACTCGAAAGCTGGAGCCTTCGATGACACCAGGACGGGGACGCATCGTGCGTGACGGACCATCGATGACTTCGCTGACTCTTTCATCGCTTCCGACGTTGCCCGCATGCGGTATGGTTGCCCAAGGGGCGCGCGGAAGAATCGTTCGACGAGAGCGGTTGGAGATTTCGGAAGAACGGTCGGGAATACTTGCCGTCGCGCGGCAACAAGCACAGGAGTTGATGCAACAGGCGCAACGAGATGCCGAGGAAGTTCGTCGAGAAGCCGAACAGCGAGGAGTCGCGGATGGGGCTGCCAAGCTGGCCGCTGCCTGGTTGAACCTCGAGCGGCGTGAAGCAACTCTCGACGTCGAGTCCACGGAAAGAACGATCGCCATTGCTCGATTGCTTGCAGAAAGGCTGCTGGGAAAATCGTTGGAGCTTGATCCGGAGTTGATCGCCGACATGGCAAAAGAGGCGATGGTTCATCTCTGGAGGTCCCATCGGGTGGTCATCCATGCCCATCCACACGATGTGCCCATGTTGACGAAGCACGTCACAACGTTTGGAATGCCTCCGGAACGAATCGAGATCAGGGCCGATGACAGCAGACAACGAGGAAGCTTGCGGTTCATGAGTGATTTGGGGGAATTGGATGGCGAGTTGGCGCCGCAACTCGATCGGCTCGTCGAGGTTATCCGACAGGAGTTGGGAAATCGAATCTATCCATGAGTACACCGCACTTTCCTCCGCCAGCGCCCGACGTCCAGCGTTCGGTATTCGAAGGCGCATCCCCGGAGCCCGTTTCGGGCGTACCTCCCGAGCCTCCTCGTCGGAATCGTTATGCGATACATCTCGGCCTGTTTGTCGCCACCGTGATCAGCGTGCTTTTCGCCGGCAATCAAGAGCTATTGCTCGGCGATGAACCCCTGACACTGGCGAATCTATGGAAGGGATGGACGTTCGCCGTACCGCTGATGGTGATCTTGCTCGCGCATGAATTTGGACACTACATCGCGGCACGTTGGCATCGCGTTCATGCCTCTTTGCCATATTTCATTCCCATGCCGATCAGTCCTTTCGGAACGATGGGAGCCATCATTTCCATGAAAGGACGCATTGGTTCTCGAAAAGCCTTGCTCGATATCGGAGCCTCCGGACCGTTGGCGGGCATGGTCTTCGCCGTGCCCATCCTCGTTTGGGGTTTGCTGCATTCCGAGGTGAAGGAGATCACGGGTTCGGGGCTGCTCGAAGGGCAATGCCTGCTGTATTCCTTGTTGAAACGATTGACCGTGGGACCCATTCCGGAAGGGAGCGACGTATTCCTTCATCCCACGGCGTTCGCGGGATGGGTTGGACTGTTGATCACCATGATCAATCTGGTGCCCGTGGGTCAACTCGATGGAGGTCATGTGGCGTACGCGCTCATTGGTCCTCGTCAAAACGCGATCGCGCGTATGGTGCATTATGGCTTACTAGCTGTATTTGCAGTGAATTTTGGTTATCACTTCCTACGCCATTTCCAGACGGAACCCCTTGGGCAAACCGTGGGTCGCGCCGCGGAGATGTCGATGTTTTGGTTGGTGTGGTTTGGGTTTCTCTTTCTGCTTCGAGCCTTGTCCGGAGGGAATCACCCTCCCACGGAGCCAGGAGAATTGAGCCGGGGACGAAAAGCCATCGCCATTGGCACTTTGCTACTGTTCGTGTTGCTCTTCATGCCCACGCCTCTTTCGCAGTATTGAATGGCAAGATAACGACAGCACGACAAGCGAGACTTGCCACCTGGCTGTCGTGGTCCCCAACTCGTTTCGCGCATGGATTCCCACGGCTGGATGCGCCAACGGGCGGCCATGCTACGCTCCACTCATCTTATTCTTATCGCCACGCCAAGGGGCATGGGGTCGAGGTTCGTTATGAAAGTGTATTCTTGTCATCGCGCTTGCTTGTCTGCTTGTCTGGGGCTCAGCTTGTGCATCCCCTTTTTCGGATGCACGTCTTCGGATCCAAACCCGATGGATGTGCCCCCGGCGATTCCCGGCGAGGCTTGTACACCGGCTAGCCAACGATGCTCTTCGCAACATGACGGGAGTGTGGAGATATGCCGGGCCGACGGTCGCGGCTGGTTTTCGCAAATGTGTCCGACGGGGACAACGTGCAACGTTACCACCGGGTCTTGCGAAAGCGTGGATACGGGATGCGAACCAGGCTCCGCCCGTTGCGAAGGAAGTCCAGGAACCGCCGCTCGTGCGGTATGCGCGGCCGATGGAAAAAGATGGGCGCTCGAACCTTGTGCGGGCTTGCAAGTTTGCGACGCCTCGAGCGGGGCATGCGTGGATCCGGTTTGCGCCTCCGGAGAATCTCGTTGTGAAAAAGGTCCGACGGATCCCGATCGCTCGACGTGCGCACCCGATCGACTCTCGTTCATCAACACACCATGCCCAGGCAATCACGTCTGTGTTCCCACAACCACTGGTTCCACATGCGTGGCACGCCTGTGCTCACCGGGCGACAGGCAATGCAGCAACGATTACCTTCAAGTCCTCGTTTGCGATACCAGCGGGACGTCGTTAGAGATCATCGAGACCTGCGCCGACGACGAAGCTTGTTCCAAAGGTATTTGTGAAAAATCCACCATGCCCCTTGGACAAACGGTCCGCGTGACGAGCAGCGATGGCCCGTTTTCCGTGAGTCCAGGCAGATACGCCGTGGTCGTGGTCAATACGGACACGTCCAACGATGAATTCGTTGACTATCCGCTGCACCTCGATGGTTCCATCTCGGATCCCGTCACTACCACCTTTCGTCATCTCGAACCGCAAAAGGTCTCCGATCCCGCGGCCGTGTCGCGAGGTTATCCCATGAGCAAAGGCAGAACGGCCACGGTCTTCCCACGGCCTGGGCCGGAACCTAACGATGCGGAAACACGTACTTTTTTTGTTCCTCGCTATGAAACCGGAGGGGAAGAAACCATCCCGCGCACGGCAACACTGCGTGCCTCCGGTCAACACGTGCGGGTGTGGGAAGACCAGAGCACCTCTTCCGCCGGGACATTGGTCCCCGACACCGTGTTGGACGAGTTGATGGATCGTCTCGACCATGCCGTGCTTCCCCGCGCGAAGGCCATGGTGGGCGAGCCGACGGATGTGGATGGCAATGGAAAGATTGATATTTTATTCACGGACGTGCTCCCCGATGCTGTCAAAGCGTTCTGTCATCCTTCCGCCACGCTCTTTGCGCCGGGGACATTTTCCGTGTCCTATGATTATGGAGAGGTCGTTTATGCCCACGGTATCGATGAGTCTGCGCCCGTGTGGGAAACATCCACCTTGATGTCGCATGAGGTGGCACAGCTCATCGTGTTGAGTCAGCGGCTGGAGCCGTTTTTGTCGGATCCGGAATCGATTCCCCCCTGGGTCGAAGCGGATATATACGCGGTGGAGGGATTGGCTAGCCTGGTGATGGGCTGGAGTGGGCAATCGCATGCATGGCCGGTGACAACCGCCCTCGAACACCCGCAGGAAGCGTCGTTGGCGCGCTTGACGGCCTCGTCGTATCTCGCGGACGCCACCGCCAACCTGGCATCGTACGGATTCGGAACCCTCGTGCAGGAGTATCTATTCGACCAGGCAGGGGCGATGGTGGTGAGCGATGGGGGCGCGACCATCCAAGATGGTGGAGGAAAGGCTTATCTACAAGCATTCACCGCGGGACAAGAAGGATGGGATCGGATCCACCCTTTGGATGGGCGACCGGTTTCTACCTGGTACGTGGACTTTGCCACGGCGCTACTTCTGGTTCACCTGGATGGAAAGCTTGCGCCATCGACAGCCAAGGATCCACGAACGGCATTTGCCCCCACGGTGCTGGATACGAAATATGGAGGCTTCCTTGGTCCCACCCTGCGATGGGAGCATGTGCGGGACTCGTCGAAAAAAGGACCGATTCATCGCCTCATGCCATGGTCACAACACCCCGCCTCGATGCGCCGGGGAGGCTTGAGTTTCCTTGCGGTAAGCGTGGGAGACAGCGGTGCGACGATGCAGGTATCGGAGGACGCGACGACCGCGGTATGGGTGCGGCACCGACCTTGAGGGCGAGAGGTTATTTGGCGGTGATATAGCCTTCGTGGGTGAGCCATTCCGCGGTCAGCACGGCGCCGCCGGCGGCTCCTCGGACGGTGTTATGGGATAGGGCAACGAAACGAATGTCGAAGATGGAATCGGTCCGAAGGCGTCCCACGGAGATGCCCATGCCTTTGCCGAGGTCGCGGTCGAGTCTGGTCTGCGGCCGTGCATCTTGTTCGAAGTAGGTGAGCCAGGGGCAGGGAGCCGTGGGCAATCCCAGCCGTTGGGGCAAACTGGTGCCGTTCCGCCATCGAGCCAGGATTTCCTCGCGACAAGGGCGTTTTTCGAAAGCCACGAACACAGTGGCGAGGTGTCCATCGGTCACGGGAATTCGTATGCATTGGGCGCTGATCACGGGTTGCGCGCTGGGGACGATGACCCCGTGGGCGAGGCGTCCCCAGATTTTTCTGGGTTCTTGCTCGGACTTTTCTTCTTCGCCAGCGATGAAAGGGATGACGTTGTCTTGCATCTCCGGCCAGGATTCGAACGTTTTACCGGCGCCACTGATGGCCTGATAGGTGCTCACGACCACATGCCGAGGGCGAAAGTCCATCAGCGGATGAATCGCGGGCACATAGCTTTGCACCGAACAATTGGGTTTCACCGCGATGAACCCGCGCGTCGTGCCCAATCGCTTTCGCTGATCGGGAATGACGTTGGCGTGTTCCGGATTGACTTCAGGGATGATCATGGGCACATCGGGTGTGGTGCGATGAGCCGAAGTATTTGAAATTACAGGAGTTTCTGCTTTTGCGTACGCTTCTTCGAGACGCGCGATCGCGTCTTTGGGCATGTCCACCGCGCAAAACACGAAGTCCACCTCATCGGCGATCTGGCTGACGCTGGAGGCGTCCGCGACAGGCAAGGAAGCGAAAGACGGGGGAAGGGGTGATGGCAACGCCCAACGATCGTGGACGGCCTCGGCATACGATAAGCCAGCGGAACGCCCGCTGGCGGCAACCAGCGTCACGTCGAACCACGGATGATGTTCGAGCAAGGCCAGGAATCGTTGGCCGACCATACCCGTGGCACCGAGGACAGCGACGCGCAGCTTTTTGGGAAGCTCGATCATGGTGCGGCGGAAGCTATCACCGTGCGAAAGAACGGGCCAATCCGTTTGAGAAAAGAAGGGGATAGGCGATTACGGAGCGGTATCCGGACGCCATGCCGGGCGCGGGTTTTTCCACCATTGTTCTCCCGCGAGACGATGAACGGTGAGGCGAAGCAAATCGATACCGAACGTGATTCCAAAAGTTTTATGGTCGTCGGACCCCAAGGCGCCGTTGAGCGAGAGTTGCAACCCGTAGGGGGCGCCGAGTTGTAAGGAGGCCATGGGGCCGGCTGATTCCATGCCCCACCAACGTTTGTAAGCACCGGCGTCGAGGGCGAGACCAAAACCGCCGCTCGAAAACTCCCGCGTGGTGGCCCGCAACGCAAGGGCAAGGTCGGTTCCACGACCAAAATGCGTGAGCGAACGGGTCAATACGCCAAGGACAACCGGTCCCGACGGTGGCGTTCCGAGCCCGAGATCGAGCTGCATCGCCGGAGCGATCTCATAGCCGCTCTTCTGTTCGCTCAGCCAGTGCGCCCCCCCACCCACGAAAAGCCAGGAGGAAACGTCCGCATGGGCAGACCCAGCCCCCATCATCACCATGGAGATCGTGGCAACCTGTAATAGCCGAGACGTGCGGGTCATGCGGGACACGTCGGAGCTAGCACGTCTGTGCGACGGATGCGACATGAGTTCGTCCTGCTCTCAAAGCCAATGGTGTTCGCGGTACCAGGCAAGGGTTGCGGGAATCCCTTGTTCGATGGTGGTATTTGAGGTCCAGCCCAAGGCCCGCAGCGCATCGCTTTTGCAGGTCCACGCGGGCTGCGCGCCCATCTTGGCCTTTTGACGGTTGAACAGGCGCGGTTTGTGGTCGAGCCTGGTCATCCATTCCCCTCCCAAGGCCGCGATATCCACAATGATTTCCGGAAGATCGAGCGTGCGCACGCGCTTTCCGGAAGCCTTGACGATCTGCTGTTGAAAACGCTGCCACGTCACGGGAACGCCATCGCAAACGAAATACCCCTTGCCTACCGTGTCCGGATGCTGCGCGGAGAAAAGGAGGGCAGAGACGAAATCATCAACGTAAATACCTGAAAACACACGGTTTTTATTTCCGAAGTACACATCGAAACCGCGTTCGATCTGTTTGAATAATTCGAAGTAATCCACATCGCCGGGGCCGTACACACCGCCAGGCCGCAAGATGGTCCAGGGCACACCGTGTTCCGCTTCGACCATGCGCTCGGCTTCGAGTTTGCTCTCCCCGTAGTATTCGATGGGGCGTCGCGGGCTCGATTCGACATGAGGCTGGTCCGGGGCGGAGGGGCCGTAGCTGGTCAATGACGAGACATGAACGAATCGTTGGACCGCGGGATGTTCGTCACGCACCGTTTCGAGCAGATTTCTCGTAGGCATGACGTTTCCGTTGCGGAAATCGTCGTAGGTAACGCCTTTGGTGACGCCGGCGACGTGAAAGACCCAATCTGGTTTTTCGTGGCGGATCATGCGCGCGATGCCGTCGCGGTCATCGTACGATAATTCGATAGAGCGGCCTCGTTTCGCTGGAGGGCTGCCTTTACGTCGTACGGCGATGACATCGACGCCTTGGTCGATCAGGGTGTCGCGCAATCGTCCCCCAATGAATCCGCTAGCGCCGGTGATGAGGGCTTTTCCTTCGAGACGTGGAGTATCCATCGAGGCGCGTCATAGCATCACCGCTGTCGGTGAACACCTCCAAGAACGGGGATTCGACCGTGGCAGGTGTATCGTCGGCGGTTGACGCTCGAAGGGTCGAGCCCCAGGGAGCGGACATCTTCGGGACAGGAGAAACGGCAGTGTCTTATCACGACAATATTTTACGCGCGATTGGCCGCACGCCGCTGGTTCGGCTTAGTCGAATGGTAGGGCCGCGCGACGCCACGGTTTTGGTCAAGCCGGAATACATGAATCCGGGGGGTTCGATCAAAGACCGTATGGCGTTGTATATTTTGGAGAAGGCCGAGCGGGAAGGAAAGCTACGGCCCGGCGGCGTCATCGTCGAAAATACGTCGGGCAACACGGGCGTTGGGCTCGCCATGGCTGCCGCGCTCAAAGGATATCGGTGTGTATTCACCATTCCCGACAAAATGAGCGCGGAAAAGGTCAACACGCTCAAAGCGTTTGGAGCGGAAGTTCATATCTGCCCCACGAACGTTCCCGCGGATCATCCAGACAGTTATTACGAGACGGCCAAACGATTGGTGGGCGAGCTTGGCGCGTTTTTCCCGAATCAATACCACAATCCCGTCAACATCGAGGCGCACTACCACACCACGGGTCCCGAGATTCTCGATCAAACCGAGGGAAATATTGATTATTTCGTCGCGGGTCTGGGCACCGGCGGCACGATGAGTGGCGCGGGTAAGTTTCTCAAAGACAAAGTGCCCACCCTCAAAAACGTAGGCGTGGATCCGGAAGGCAGCGTGTATCACAGCCTATTTCACACCGGAAAGCTTTCCACACCGCATGTCTACAAGGTGGAAGGCATCGGCGAGGATATGGCGTGCGCTGCTCTCGATCTGTCGGTTCTCGACGATGTTCGGCAAGTCAACGATCGGCAATGTTTCATCGCGGCGCGGCGTCTTGCGCGCGAGGAAGGTATTTTCGGCGGAGGATCGGCGGGAGCCGCCGTGCATGTGGCTCTGCAAATCGCAAAAGAAGCAGGTCCGGGGAAGGTTGTGGTGGCGATCCTTCCCGATGGGGGACGCGCATATATTTCGAAGTTTTATTCGGACGAATGGATGCGGGACATGGGCTTTCTCGAACCGGATCCCTCGGTGGCCCGCGTGGAGCATCTGCTGCAGGACAAACCGCCGGTTGTCGTGGCGACCGTGGGAGAGTCCACGCGGCAGGTTGTCCTGCGAATGCAAAAACACGGCTTTTCCCAGCTACCTATCGTCAATGGGCAAGGGCGCGCCGTGGGCATGGTCCATGAGTCCGACGTGCTTGGTTCCTTGCTTTCGGGCGATCGAAATCTCGATCAGCCGATCGAACCTGCCGCGCTGCAAGGCGTCGTATCGCTACGCACACCGATTCATGAAGTCGAAAAAGTATTGGCCGACGATAACGTCGCGGTCGTGATCGAGGACGGGCGCGTCATCGGCATCGTCACCAAGATCGATTTGATCACCCATCTTGCCAACCCACCGCGATGAAAGAGGTCATCATGCGATTCGAGACCAACGCCATCCATGCGGGACAATCGCCCGATCCGACCACGGGAGCCATCATGACGCCCGTTTTCCAGACCTCGACCTTCGTGCAGGAAGCACCGGGAAAACATAAGGGATACGAGTATTCTCGAACGCAGAATCCAACGCGCGCCGCGCTCGAAGCCTGCGTGGCCGCTCTCGAAGGCGGTCGCCACGGCCTTGCTTTCAGCTCCGGTTGCGCCACCACCGATGCGGTCATGCATCTGTTGTCGTCGGGCGATCACGTGGTGAGCATGGACGACGTCTACGGTGGAACCCGACGATTATTCGAAAAAGTGTGGGCACGCCACGGCATCGATTTTACGTTTGCGGATCTGTCCAGACCGGGCGAACTCGAGGCAGCGCTGACTGATCGAACGCGATTGGTGTGGGTCGAGTCCCCTACCAATCCCTTGCTCAAACTCGTCGATCTCGAGGCCACCGCGCGGTCCTGCAAGCAGCGCGGCATCCCTCTGGTCGTCGACAACACCTTCATGACTCCGTATTTTCAAAAGCCGCTCGCCCTTGGCGCGGATATCGTGGTTCATAGCGCGACGAAGTACCTGAACGGTCATTCCGACGTGGTGGGAGGTCTGCTGGTTACGAACGATGAGGCGCTTCGTGATCGGCTTGCGTTCATCCAGAACTCGGCGGGCGCCATTTTGGGACCGATGGATTCATTTTTGGTGCTGCGGGGGCTTAAGACTCTTCATGTGCGCATGGATCGCCATCAATCCAACGCGCTGGAATTGGCGACGTGGCTGGAGACTCATCCCCGCGTAAAAATCGTTATCTATCCAGGGCTTACATCGCATCCGCAACATGAACTCGCTCGCAAACAGATGAGCGGATTTGGTGGCATGATCACGTTGCGCCTCGACGCCAATCTCGAGCAAGCCGCCCGCGTGATTTCATCGTGTCGGGTGTTTTCCCTCGCCGAATCGCTGGGGGGAGTCGAAAGTTTGATCGAGCATCCAGCGATCATGACGCATGCTTCGGTGGCGCCGGAAGAGCGTGCGAAGCTCGGGATCGATGATGGGCTCATTCGGCTATCGGTCGGAATCGAAGCGGTCGAAGATCTTCGTGAGGACCTGGAGCGGGCGTTTCGGGATTGATGGGAGCAAGGGTTGCTGCTTGTTTTGCCGGGTGGTCCACGGGTCATTGTTTGCTCTTCCACGCCCGATTATGATGGGCAGGACAGCGATGGTCCGTGTCATGGGAGGCTCATATGTCGTTCTCGCTGCTGGTTTCCCAACATCACCCCAAGAGCCCCGACCGCGTCGAGGCGTGGGAAACAGCCTTCCTCGAGCTGCAAGTCGTCTTGGCCTATATCGACAGTGTTCTTGCGCCAGCCGAACGCATGACGCTTTCCTTGCTCAACCTTGCGAAGTGGGACGAAAAGGACAATCGGCGACAAGTCGACGAGTTGACTCGTTCCATTGAAAAACATGGGATTGATCAAGCGGTCCGCAGGGTCATCCGCAAGCTGGAGGAGCTGTTTGAGCAAGAAGATCCCACGATTCGTCCGCATCTTGCCCAGGAAATATTGCAGTCTAGTGTGGCGATCGTGGTCGCGGACGATGTGATTTCGGATAATGAGGAGTCTTTTTTGCGCGATCTTTTAGCGCCGGCGCTTGGGATGGACGAGGCGCACGTCATGGAGGTGGTGAAGGCGGCGTCGGGACGACTGAGCCGTTTTCGCGCCTACGCGGAGCGTGGGTTGGAATGCTACTTGATGCTCGCAGAACTCCAGGAAGGTCCACCACAGCTCAATTCCCTCGCGGGAGACAAGCTGCCGGGTTTTCTGGGCGCCGTGGACCAATGGGTGGTGCAACACCGGCTCGGGTCGAGTCGGGTGATGGGTTATTTTCTGGGTGCCATGGGCGGCATCTTCTGGATCGACAGCTACGAACAGCACCTTTCCGAGATGACACAACTGGTGGCTGCGGCGCGCACGCTCAGCCAACGAGCAGGACCGGAAGCACGGTTACGCGCCATCCATCACGAACTCACGCAACTCAGAAATCGCGGCGTCGATGCCAACGGACATCGCGCTATCGCGCGCCATGTCACCAATGCTCTTTCTCGAATGGCTAGCCTCAATGAGGCGCAGAGAAATCGATTTCGGGACGCGATCGCGCCAGCGCTCGAGATCGATCACGATGCGTTGGTCGAATCTGCCTCCCAGCGAGCCTCCCTCATCGACTTGCACGACAATCTCGTCGGCGCCCATTCCCCCGAGCAAGACAAGACGGAATCGCAGTGGTGGCGATTCTGGAAGTAAGCGAACCCCCCATGGATTCACTTGTTTTCATCAAGTGAAACCGGTACGCCCCAACCTCGATGTCCCTTGGATTTTTATCCGAAGGCGAGTTGTTCTCGCTCGGTTGTGCGCTCATCTGGGCTGTTGGTGTCATCCTGTTTCGGGTGAGCGGGCAACGAATCGAACCCATTGCCTTGAATTTATTCAAGAATTTGGTGGGGCTCGTGCTGTTCTTCATCACGCTGCCGCTGGTTGGCGTGTCCTTCTATCCCGAAGGAACGACACCCACCGATCTGCTGACACTCGCCATCAGCGGCATCGTCGGCATTGGCATCGCCGATTCGCTGTTTTTCGCAAGCCTCAATCGCCTCGGGGCAGGCAATACCGCAATCGTCGATAGCCTCTACAGTCCGTTCGTCATCCTTTGCGCCTTCGTCTATTTGCAGGAATCGATTTCGAGCGCGGTGCTCGTAGCGATGCTCATCATGACCGCGGCTATCTTGGTAGGAACGTGGGATCCTTCGCTGCCCTCCGAACCACAATCCCGAAAACAAATCACCGTGGGCGTGGCTCTTGGCGTACTCGGCATGTTTCTCATGGCCGTCGGACTCGTGATCGCCAAACCCGTACTCGAGCACGCGCAAGCATGGTGGGTGACCACCATGCGCCTCGTCGCCGGAACCGCTTTTATCGCCATCCAAGGACTTCTGCCGCGGCATCGCGCAAGTGTGCTCGCGATTCTTCGCCCCAGTCGCCATTGGCGCGTCGCTGTACCCGCAGGCATCATCGGCTGTTATCTTGCGATGATCACATGGATTGCTGGGTTGAAACTCACGTTGGCCAGCATCGCAAGCATACTCAATCAAACCAGCACGCTATTTGTCGTCTTGCTCGCCGCCATCTTTTTAAAAGAAAAAGTCACCTTACGAAAAGGCGCGGCCGTCGCCATGGCATTCGTAGGAGCGGTACTCGTCACGTGGTAGCCGAGGTAATGATTCGGTTCGGTGTTCGTGCGGGCCTAGTCCACGCTGGCGCCGTCTTGGCAACCGAGCGACAACATATTGTATTTATTGGTTATTTTCCAATAGCTCCTCACGCAACGAACGGGCATCGTATACCTTGTCGAGGGCTTCCAGGATGGCCGAGCTATGCACGGAAACAGCGCGGTTCGAGCGCGGGTCATAGGCATAATCCCCGCCAAGGGAATGGATGTTGCCATCGAAGATCAATCCGACGATCTGCCGCTGCGTATCGAACATGGGTGAACCGGAATTGCCACCGATGATGTCGTGGGTGGAGACGAGGTTCATGGGGGTGGAGCCATTGATTTTGCTTTTAGCGGTCAACCATGATGCGGGAAGGTCGAAGGGAGGCGCGCCGGTATGTCGTTCGAAAGCGCCGGCCATGGTCGTGAAGGGACCGACTTGCTGTCCGTTTTCGGTCCATCCCTGCACCACACCAAAAGCCAGGCGCAAAGAAAAGGTGGCATCGGGGTACACGCTCGTGCCGAACACGGCAAATCGCGCCGCGGCAATTCGTTCGGCGTTTCGTGTTTCGACGGCTTCCACTTGTTGTTCGAAGCGTTCTCGGATCTGGCGAGCCCACGGGTCGATGGTTCGAGCCAGCACGATCGCCGCATCGGAAGAGGCTTGCACAGCGGTCTTTCCGCTTTCGTATAGCCGCTTGCGTTCGTCGACATGGGTGAGTTTGGTGCCGGCGATTGTTTTTTTTGCCACTTGCTCAGGGGATTCATTTCCCAGGGCTGCTTTGACGACAGGATGGTCGGTACCGAGCAATTCCCGTAACCGAGTGAGCGACAACGCAAGTTTCATTTCCTCGAATTCTTGGTGGATGGGTGCGGTGGAAAACAGCTCCTGCTGGAGGGCGGGGAGATTCGAATCCGCATATTCACGAAGGCGTTGCTCATTGGGTTTGGGCAACTCATCGGACGCGCGCACAATCTTTCGCGCATGATCCATCAACGTGGACCAAAACCCCTGCCCTGCTTCCACCAACGCGTATTCATTCGCCAATCGTTGCTTCGCCGCTTGCACCGCGGCAATTCGATCCCAGGCATCCCCATACTTGGCCTCGAGATCCGCATCGGCTTTGACTCGATCCCGCAATTGGTTTTCTTTCTGTTGCAACTGGGAGAAGAACATCGGATCGAGCAGCGCTTGCTGCCGCCCACGAAGCGCTTTGATCGCGTTTTCCGCGCCAAACAAAGTCGTGCCAGAAACCCGCGCTTGCTCCACACCACGCTTCTGAAACTCACGCACCGCCCCGCGAATCTCGAGCCATCGCATCAGCACCGCGGGCACGCCATGATCTCGCATATAAGCAAGTTGAGATACGGTCGACATGCGTGACGTCCGACCGGGATGACCGGATACGAAGGTCAACTGCCCCTGCTCGGCGCCATGAGGAGACCAGCGAAAATGCGAGGGCGTGGAAGCTGGCTTGCCGTTCTCATACACCCGAAGAAACGTCACATCGAGGTCGTAACGGGGGAAGTTGAAGTTGTCGGGATCGCCACCGAAAAACGCTATCGACACTTCGGGAGCAAACACCAAGCGCACGTCCTGATACCGACGATACTTGTACAAATGATAGCGCCCACCTTGAAATAGCGTGACCACATCACATCGAAGGGCATCGCTCGTAGCACAGGATTTCTCGATGGCCGACATTTGCTGTTTGCGCGCATCATTGGCCTTTGTCTCGTCCAACCCTTTCGTCGCTTCATTCACACGATCGGTGACATCCGTGATCTCGATGAGTTGATTGATTTCCATCTCCGGGCAACGCGGTTCATCGGTTGCCTGTTTCGCGGTGAAACCGCTTTTTATGTAGTCTTTGCGGGTAGTCGACAACTGCTGGATGCAACCCACGGCGCAGTGATGATTGGTCATGACCAAGCCGCGCGAGGAGACAAAACTACCGGAACAGCCTCGGGCCAAACGCACGGAAGAGCGCATCACTTCATCGAGCCAGGCCTGGGTGGGTGCGAAGCCATGTCGGCGCTCTAGGACTTCGGAAGGAAAGTGGTTCAACAACCACATCCCCTCATCGGAGGAAAACGATAGCGGTGGAGTTGATTCGTCGGGCGGAGTCGACGATGCGACCATCGATGCCGTTGTGGAACGGATGGCAGAAGAGGTTTGCGCGTTGCCATGGACGCCACCATGACAGCCAAGCCCAAGGCAGCCACAGGCCAAGCACGTTATCCCAAATATTCGCTTCACGGCGTCACCTCGCTCCGGTGGTTGAACGGCTTCGCACCACCCTAGTCGTTTCGGTGACATCGCAAAACCCCAGCTAATTGGTGGATTTACAAGGGAAATTCCATAGTGCGTCCCGGCTGTCGAAAGAGGGTAGGAAGGGATTGCTATGCGACGAGGAACGTGCTAACCCCCTCGCGCGTACACTTTACGACATGTGGGATATTTTCATGAAACACAGTCTATTTTCTCTGGTTATCGCCCTGTGTCCGCTAGCGGCGGGATGCGCCATGGGCGTGCAGGATGAAGGGTTCGAAGCCGTCGACTCCACCGAGTATGCGGCCACGGCGTGTGGCGCCAACTACGGAGAGGCCTTTGAATACTACAAGCGAGCGGTCGACGATTCGAAGGATCGATTGCGTTACGGGGTATGCCAAAGCGAGAACGGATTCATGTGGGCGATTGCGGATAATGCGTCGCGCGCGGTCATGACGTGCGGTGCGTTTCGGGATGTGATTCGCACCAGCCCGTGGGCGGCGCCTCTTCGTCAGGCACTTGCTCCCTCTTTGACGCTTCGGAGTCTCACGGGCGAGCTGCTCGTGATCAAGGATTCCCCGTGGCAGAATTGGAGTCATGTAGAGGAGTTTTTCGAGCAGGGAGTCTCATTTTGGGCGCGTTCTCAAGGGGCGTACGGTTACAGCGTGAAGGTCGATTTTGGCGCCAATGGCTCCGCGGTGTGGGGTGAGCAGACCTATGATGAGAGCACGGGAGAAATCTCCTGGCGTGTGGTTTCTGCCACGTACGCGATCACGAAAACCAGTTCTCAAGCTTCGGGTCGTCGTCTTGTGACCGTGACGCACGACGGTATTGTTGAGAAGTTTTCGCTTGGGGTCATCGATGCCGAGGCATGGAAAGACGCGCCTCTTTTCGTTTTGGATCCTCTTGGCACCGGACCGGAGCCGGGGCAAGGAGCCACCGTGCCGCAGCTATTTAGTCTCGTGACCGAGTGCGACGCCTGATCCCAGCGCTGGTTTTCTTGCGCGGCGGATCTAATTTCCCTAATAAATATCGATAGTTACCCCATCACGGACCGAATGTTTGGCCGTCGGACGGGGGGGAGTCTTTGTGGATAGATGGGGAGACTCGAAGGCGGGCAGCGCGATCAGGTCGTGGCTTCAGGCGTGCTATTTGGGCCGGTTTCAGCCACGGCGGGTTCGGCGGCGGGCTCGCTAGTCGCGGTCGTTTCGCCTTCGGTTACGAATTCGATGAGAGACATGGGGGCATTATCGCCGCGGCGGGGGCCGAGTTTGATGATGCGGGTGTACCCCCCCGGTCGTCCTTGGAATCGCTTGGCGAGGTCGATGAGGACTTTTTCGACCAGGTCGATGCGTTGCATCGCCCCTTCTTCGTTGGCGACCATTCCGTAGCGAGGGATGAAGGCGCGGATTTGTCTCGCCACGTGAAGACGCCGTGCGATCTGGCGTCGATCGGGGGTTTCCCCTGGTTTGTTGTAGGCGACATCCCCAAGGCGAATGGCTTTGGTGATGAGTCTTTCGGCGACGCGGCGCAGTTCTTTGGCTTTGGCGTCGGTGGTTTCGATGCGTTCGTGAGTGATGAGGTTGGCCGTGAGGTTTCGCAACATCGCCCGACGGCTGCTGGGGTTTCGGCCGAACTTCCGGCCTGCTTTCAAGTGACGCATGGCGAGCTGTCCTCTTGTTTAGTTCTGGCTCTGCTGCGCCTTATAGCGCTCCAGGAGTTGTGGCCAGTTGTCAATCTTCATTCCGAGGGAAAGGCCCATGCTCGCGAGGATTTCCTTGATTTCTTTGAGCGATTTTCGCCCGAAGTTTTTGGTCTTGAGCATGTCCTGGTCGGTGCGCTGAACCAGCTCACCGATGAGTGTAATATTCGCGTTCTGCATGCAGTTTGCGGAACGAACGCTGAGTTCGAGTTCATCGACGGATCGGAACAAGTTCTCGTTGATAGGCTCTTCGCTATCGCTTGGCGCAACGTACGAGGTTTCTTCGGTTTCCTCGAAGTTGATGAAGATGGTGAGCTGTTCTTTGAGGATTTTTGCAGCGAACGCCACCGCATCTTCGGGTCGCACGGCACCATTGGTCCACACTTCGAGCACCAATTTATCGTAGTCCGTGACCTGACCGACGCGCGCGTTCTGCACCGTGTAGTTGACCTTGCGCACTGGAGAAAAGAGGGCATCGATCGGAATGGTGCCCAGCGGCATGGTGGCCGTTTTGTTGCGTTCGGCCGGCACATATCCCCGGCCCATTCCGACGGTAAGCTCCATCGAAAGCGGGCCTTTTTTATCCAATACGGCGATGACGTGGTCGGGGTTGAGCACCTCGAGTCCATCGACCAAATGGATATCCTTGGCGCAAACGGGGCCTGGTCCTTCTTTATCGATTCGAACCACGAAGTTGTCGAGTCGATGGGCTTTGAACACGACCTCTTTGATGTTGAGGATGATGTCGCTCACGTCTTCGACGACATCTCGGATGGTGGTGAACTCATGCAATGCGCCATCGATCCGGACCGCCGTAACAGCAGCGCCTTGCAGCGACGATAGAAGCACGCGGCGCAGGGAGTTTCCGACGGTGATACCGAACCCTCGCTCGAGGGGTTCGCAGGTAAACTTGGCGTACACATCGGAGCGGGATTCCGCGTCGATCTGGATAGCTTTGGGACGAATGAGTTCCCGCCAATTGCGCGCAATGAGTTGTTCCATCCGTGCATCTCCTCGTTTGAAGGTTCGCGCGGGAATCCCAGCCATCTTGCCGAACCCGCTCGTTCAAGGCGGCTCGTTCCCTGCCCGCGTTTGGGTATCTATCCTACCGTGAGTAATACTCGACGATGAGTTGTTCGCGGATAGCGGGCTCGTTGAGTTCCTCCCGCAGGGGGCTCGACTTGATGACCGCCGAATACGAGCCGCGATCCAGGTCCATCCAGCCAGGGACGGGGCGAGCCTCCGCCATGGCGATGGAGGATTCGAGAAGCTTGAGTTTACGGCTTCGCTCGCGCACCTCGACTTTGTCTCCGATACGCAAGATATAGCTCGGGATGTTGACTCGCCGTCCGTTGACCAAGATGTGGTTATGCTTCACGAGCTGTCGAGCTTCTCTTCGGGTAACGCCGAATCCCATGCGATACACGGCGGAGTCGAGTCGTCGCTCGAGCAAAGCGAGCATTTGCTCACCGGTGCCGCCACGCATACGGTTGGCGCGGTCGTAATAGAGGCGGAACTGTCGTTCCTGCACTCCATATACGCGACGCACCTTTTGCTTTTCGCGCAAACGGATGGCGTACTCGCTCAACTTGATGCGCCCTTGGCCGTGCTGCCCAGGTGGGTAAGAACGACGAGTGAAAGCGCATTTTTCGGTCTGGCAGCGCTCTCCCTTGAGGAAGAGTTTTTCGCCTTCACGACGGCAAAGTTTGCAAACGGGGCCGATATATCGAGCCATGAATAAGTCCTCAGCCGATCACACGCGACGCCGCTTGGGCGGGCGGCATCCGTTGTGGGGAATCGGGGTTACATCGCGAATCAAAGTGACTTTGAAACCGGCGGACTGCAGAGCGCGAAGAGCGCTCTCCCGGCCAGCACCCGGTCCTTTGACGAACACGGCGACAGAACGCACACCATGCTCCATGGCGCGTCGAGCAGCTTCCTCTGCAGCGAGCTGCGCGGCGAACGGAGTTGACTTGCGGGAGCCTTTGAATCCGCGGGATCCCGCGCTGGACCAGGACACCACGTTGCCGTTGACGTCGCTGATCGTTACGATTGTGTTATTGAACGTCGACTGGATATGGGCAATCCCAGAACCGATGTTCTTCTTGACCTTTTTCTTCTGTTTGACGCCCTTGCCGCGGGCTTTGGTCGTACTCATCGCGCGGTACTCCGTCTAACTCTTCTTCGCCCGGGAGCGAGAGATCATGCCCTTACGCGGTCCCTTACGGGTGCGGGCGTTGGTGTGGGTACGCTGCCCACGCGTGGGTAAGCCACGACGATGTCGTAGCCCGCGGTAGCATCCCAAGTCCATCAATCGCTTGATGTTCATTTGGACTTCGCGACGCAGATCGCCTTCGACCTTGTACTCGCCATCGATGATCTCGCGAATCGCCTTGATCTCGGATTCCGCGAGGTCCTCGACACGCTTGGACGGAGAAACCTGCGCTTTTTCGCAGATATCGCGAGCCAGCTTTCGTCCAATTCCGTAAATATACGGCAGCGCATACACAACGTGTTTGCGCCGCGGAAGGTCAACACCTGCAATACGTGCCATAGAATCCCTACTCCTGCTCGATCATCGGGGTCGGCTCAGGCGCCTTGGCGCTGCTTGTGGCGAGGATTCTTTTTGCAGATCACGCGCACCACGCCGTTGCGCTTGACGATCTTGCACTTGTCGCAAATCTTCTTCACGGATGGCCGAACCTTCATAACTGCCTCTCTACTTGTGCCGGCATGTGATCCGGCCTCGATTGGGATCGTACGGCGATAATTCGACGGTCACCTGGTCACCTGGAAGGATCTTGATCATGTGCTGACGCAATTTCGTACTGACCGTTGCTAGCACTTCCCGTTGGCTTTCACAGCAGACCCGATACATCGCGTTGGGTAGCACCTGCGTCACCAACCCTCGTGCCTCAAGCTTACCTTCCTCGTATTGTGTCGTCCGATCCTTCCGATTTCCTCCTGGTCGCATGCCTCAAACCTGGCGTCCACGAATGCGTGACACCTTGGGTCCCGTCAATCCCTCATAATTGTGAGTGATGAGGTGGGATTCGATGCTCGAAGATAAGTCGAGCGCCACCCCTACCACAATCATGATGGACGTGCCGCCAAATCGGAACGACACGTTATACCATGCGCTTGCGATGTTCGGGATCAAGCACACCGCAGCCACATACAATGAACCACCAAGTGTGATCCGGGTCAGCACCCGGTCAATATATTCGGCGGTTTGTTTGCCAGGGCGAATCCCTGGAACGTTGGCTTGCTGCTTTTTAAGATTCTCCGCAATATCTACCGGACGAACCGTCACGGCCGTATAGAAAAAGCAGAAGAAGATGATCAGCAACGCGTAAAACGTGTTGAACACCCATCCACCCTTGTTGAGCACCGCCTGGATATTGTTCATCCCCGGGATATTCAGATTCGCGAGCGTTGCCGGGAACATCAGCAACGAAGAAGCGAAAATCGCGGGAATCATGCTTGCCGAATTCACCTTCAACGGCAGATGCGCCGTCTGACCCCCATAAACCCTACGGCCTACTTGACGTCTCGAGTAAACGATCGGGATCCTTCTCTGAGCCCGCTCAAAAAACACGACAACCGCCACGGTGCCGACGATCAACGCGAGCATCGACGCGATGGTCAGGGGCTGCAGGTTACCTTCGTGTTGTTGCACGTAACCGACGGCAACCGACGGCAAATCCGACAGGATACCGGCAAAAATGATCAGCGAAATCCCGTTGGAAACGCCTCGTTCCGTAATTTGCTCGCCTACCCACATGATGAACGCCGTGCCCGTGGTAAGCGTGATGATCGTCATCAATCGAAATGCCCAGCCTGGGTTGGCGACGACATCTCCCATCCCGCCGCTCCCTCCCATTTCGTGATGGTTCAGGCCCTCGAGATACATTGCGATCCCAAAGGATTGGAAGATGCTGAGCACCACGGTTCCGTACCGTGTGTATTGATCGAGTTTACGGCGACCTTGTTCGCCCTCTCGTCGCATATCATCGATCGGCTTATACACGGTGCCGAGCAGTTGCATGATGATCGACGACGAGATGTAGGGCATGATCCCGAGCGCGAAGATCGAGAGGTTTTCGAGCGCCCCGCCGGTAAAGAGGTTGAACATCCCCAGCAATCCGCCCGATTGACGCTGAACGACCGACCGCATGACATTTCGATCGATGCCCGGAGCGGTAATGAAAACTCCCACGCGATAAATCGCGAGCATAAAGAGGGTGAACAGCAACCTCTTTCGGAGTTCTGGCACCTTCGGTATGTTCGCGAAGTTGGCGAATGCCATGATTCTCGTCGCCTATTCGGCAGACGCCTCCCCGGCTTCCGGCGTTTCCAAAGGAATCAAGGGAATGACCTTGCCTCCCGCCTTTTCGATCTTCTCGATGGCGGACTTCGAGAACGTATGCACGGTGACGGTCAATGCCTTGCCAAGGTCGCCCTGTCCAAGCACCTTGATCAAATCGAACTTGCCGCGAACCAATCGCGATCGTCGAAGCAAATCCTCGTCTACCGTCGTCCCCGACTCGAAACGCTCGAGGTCGCCCACGTTGACGATCGCCACCTGAGCGCGAAAAACGTTGACAAATCCACGCTTTGGCAATCGTCGCTGGAGCGTGGTTTGCCCACCTTCAAACGCTCTTTTGCTGAACCGGCCAGTATTTCTGGCTTTTTGACCCTTTTGGCCCCGGCCGCAGGTTTTTCCAAGTCCCGAACCCACACCGCGTCCAACGCGAGTCTTAGGTCGGTTGGCCCCTTTCGGGGCCTGGAGTCTAGAAAGAATGTCCGCCATGGCTATCCCTCGACCTCTTCGATCTGCACGAGGTGCAAGACCTTCTTGACCATGCCGCGGAACGACGGTGTGTTGTCCACGACGACTTCAGAGCCCACTCCACGGAGCCCCAATCCAGCGATCACCTGATGCTGTGGATAAGGTCGATTGGAGAGGCTGCGGACCTGACGGACCTTGAGCTTGGGTTTCACGGCGCGACCCCTTGCTGCGTTGCATCTTGCGTGTGGGGTTTGACGTCCTCCACACTCTTATCACGTTTGGCGGCAACCGATTCGACACACGCCAGGGTACGGAGAGCCTCGATGGTTGCGCGAACGACGTTATGCGGGTTGGTGGTCCCCATGCACTTGGTGAGGATATCCTTGATTCCAGCGGATTCGACGACGGCACGGACCACACCACCGGCGATAACGCCAGTACCTTCCGATGCGGGGCGGAGCATCACGCGCCCAGCTCCGAAACGACCGATGATTCCGTGGGGGATCGACCCTCCCACGAGGGGCACCCGAAACATGCTTTTGCGTGCCTGGTCGTTACCTTTTCGGATGGCTTCCGGCACCTCATTGGCCTTACCAAGCCCTACGCCGACGTGACCTGATTCATCACCGACCACGACGAGGGCGGAGAAACTGAAGCGACGACCACCTTTCACCACCTTGGCAACACGGTTGATGTGAATGACGCGCTCCTTGAGCTTTTCTTCGTCGAGCTGAAGTGTCTGATCGAATTGCATGATTCCTCGCTACCTAGAACTTCAGCCCGGCTTTTCGCGCCGCGGCAGCCAGAGCGCTTACACGCCCGTGATACTTGAAACCATTTCGATCGAAAACCACCTGCTTGATGTCTTTCGACAAGCAGATCTTCGCGATCAAGGCACCCACTTGGGTGGCCTTCTCGGTCTTCTTGAGCTTCTTTTCTTCCTGTGCATTCGCGTCCCGCACATCGACCGACAACGTGGAAGCATGCGCCAAGGTGCAGCCCTTCACGTCATCGATGACCTGCGCATAAATATGCCGCGCAGTACGAAATACGGTCAATCGCGGGCGTTCGGAAGTGCCCGTGACCTTTTTACGAATGCGAACCTTGCGCCTGTCGCGTCCGACCAGTCTCATAGCCATCGTCAAGACTCCGCGCTGGGATCAGCCATTTACCTGGCGCCCTTCGCGCCCTTGCCGGCCTTGCCGGCTTTCTCACGAACTTGCTCGCCCTGATAGCGAACGCCCTTGCCACCATACGGTTCCGGCGGCCTTGTGCTGCGAATCCGAGCTGCCGTCTCACCGACCAAACCTCGGTCGGCGCCCGTGATGACGATCTGCGCTCCCTTCGAGTCTTTCGGCACCGTCACCGAGATTCCTTCAGGGATGGGGAATACCACCGGATGGGACAACCCCACTGATAAGTGAAGTTCGGGTCCCTTGACCTCTGCCCGGTATCCGGTTCCCACCAGCAGCAAGGTTTTGGAAAACCCTTCCGAGGTTCCGCGAACCATGTTCGCGATGAGAGCCCGGGTCAACCCTTGCATGCGTGCGGAACCGACACCGGTACCGGCGGTTACATGCACTTTTTCCCCTTCCACGGCAACAGCCGTACCCTTGGGGGGGCTCCAGGTCAAGGTGCCTTTCGTTCCTTTGACGGTCACCGATCCGTTTGCGACGGACACTGTAACCCCCTTCGGAATCGTCACCGGCAGCTTTCCGATCCGCGAGGTGCGGACCTCTTTTTCGGCTACTTGCGTCATTACCACACCTCGCATAGCAGCTCACCGCCAATGCCTTGACGACGCGCGTCTCGATCGGTCATGACACCCCGTGACGTGGATAGGATGCCCACGCCCAATCCGTTCTGAACGAGCGGAATGCTATCGTGGCGCACGTACACACGGCGTCCGGGGGTGGAGACGCGCTTGAGGCCGTCGATCGCGCAGGTTCGATCTTGGCCGTATTTGAGCACGACGGTTAGGGTTGGGGATTTTTTTCCATCGGATTCGGAGATCGTCACGTCGCGGACGTAGCCTTCTTGCTTGAGCAAGTCAGCGACAGCGCGCTTGACTTTGCTTATGGGCATCGAGACTCGGTCGTGACGCGCGAGGGCTGCGTTTCGAATCCGACTCAGCATATCGGCGATAGGATCAGTCATCATGGCATCACCAACTTGCCTTGACTACACCGGGAAGTTCTCCACGCAACGCCAGGTTACGCATGCAGATTCGGCATAGCTCGAAGTCGCGGTAGTAGCCGCGTGCACGGCCGCACATCTTGCATCGGTTTCGATGCCTGACTGCGAACTTCGGCTTCCGGTTCAACTTGGCAAAAGAGCAAGCTCGCGCCATCGTTCATCCCTTCAGGAACGGAACGGCATGCCTAGCTCAGCGAGCAGCGCACGCCCTTCTTCATCAGTCTTCGCCGAGGTCACGATCGACACATTCATCCCGCGGGTGCTGTCGACCTTGTCATAATTGATCTCTGGGAAAATGATCTGCTCGCGCAGTCCCAGCGTGAAGTTGCCCCGTCCGTCGAACCCCTTGGCGCTTACGCCTTTGAAGTCGCGGACCCGCGGCAACGCCACGGTAATCAATCGATCCAGAAACTCCCACATGTGCTCGCGTCGCAGCGTCACAAACACGCCGATCGGCATTCCTGTGCGGAGTTTGTAATTCGAAATGGCCTTTTTCGCCCGAGCGACGACCGGTTTTTGGCCGGTGATATCACTCAACTCGTCCACAGCCGCTTCAATCACTTTGGGATTTCCGACGGCTTGCCCGAGCCCCATGTTGACCACGACCTTTTCGATTCGTGGAACTTGCATCGGGTTGGCATAGGCGAACTTTTTGGTCATCGCAGGGACCACTTGCTCGCGGTACTTATCTCGCAGGCGAGGGGGAACCACAGGGCGCGAAGGCACGGGGGCAGCGTCGCCCTTGGCCTTTTTGTCCTTGCTTTTCGCTTCCTGCTTGCCCTTGGCCTCCTGCTTACCCTTGGCCTCAGGCTTGCCTTTGCCACCCTTATCCGCGGCTTTGGCTTTGCTCTCTTTCTCTTCGCTCTTCGCCATGACAAGCCTCAGGAATTCGCCACGATGACCGCGCCGCTTTTCACAGCGACACGCTCTTTCTTACCTTCTTCATTCGTCTGGATACGAACCCGTGTGGGTAGACCCGTCTCAGGGTCCAAGGGCATCACCTTACAAGCGTGGATCGGCGCCTCGCGTTCGATGATTCCACCCTGGGGCATACGTGCATTCGGTTTGACGTGACGCTTTTTGACGTTCACGTTCTCGACCAGCACCATATCCTTATCGCGCAGCACGGCGAGGATTCGACCTTTCGCACCCTTGTATTTGCCGGCGATGACCTGCACCATGTCGCCACGTCGAATGCGCTGCATCACAACACCTCCGGGGCAAGCGACACGATCTTCATGAACTTTTTGGAGCGAAGCTCGCGAGCCACCGGCCCGAAAATCCGCGTTCCGATCGGCTCCATCTGCTGGTTTACAAGGACCGCGCTATTGCCATCGAACTTGATGAAGCTCCCATCGGGGCGCGCGATGCTCTGCGCGGTCCGAACGATCACGGCTTTCGCGATATCGCCCTTCTTGACCTTCATGTTCGGCATCGCTTCCTTGATGGACACAACGATGACGTCTCCAATCCCAGCGTACTTTCGGCGGGACCCACCAAGTACCTTGATGCACTGCACTCGTTTCGCACCCGAGTTATCGGCAACATCAAGAACCGTGCGCATCTGGATCATGGCTCACCTCAATCGATCTCGGCACGCTCGAGAACGCGCACGACCTTCCACCGCTTCTCCCGTGACAGCGGGCGGCTTTCGATGATTTCGACTCGGTCGCCTACGCGACACTGGTTTTCTTCATCGTGGGCTTTGTAGCTCGTCCGCGTTCGAACGTATTTTTTATACACGGGGTCTCGGAAGTAGCGCACGACCTGCACCACGACCGTTTTCGCCATTTTGGCGCTTTTCACGCGCCCAGCGAGCTTTCGCTTGAAGCCCGTGGCCGCTTGGACGGGCGCGGCTTCGTTCTGCTCGGCTTGCGCGGTGTCTTTGGTATCGTCGGACATGGCTTACCTCGCCTCGTCTTTCGCTGCACGCTCCCGCGCCGCGAGTTCCGTGCGCACACGAGCGATGTCTCGTCGCGTTTTCCGAACCAGACTGGTGTCATCAAGACCGCCAGTGTGGTTTTTGAAGCGATATTGGAACAGATCGTGGGTGAGCCTTTTGTCAAGCTCCCGCAGATCGTCCGTTCCCCGGTCACGCAAGTCTTTCGCTTTCATGACAGTTCTCCTCGGGCGATGAACTTGCAGGCCAAGGGCAGTTTATGGGCCGCAAGACGGAACGCCTCGCGGGCCTTTTCTTCCGTAACGCCGGAGATTTCGTACATGACGCGACCGGGCTTGACTTCGGCGGCCCAGGAATCCGGGGCGCCTTTTCCGCCGCCCATCCGGACTTCCAAGGGTTTTTTGGTGACGGGACGGTCTGGGAACACGCGGATCCACAGAGTGCCTTCACGTTTGACATGCCGTGTGATCGCCATACGTGCGGCCTCGATTTGGCGCGCGGTCAATCGGCCCGGTTCGAGCACTTGCAGCCCGAAGTCACCAAAGGAGATGTCGCTGCCGCGATAGGCTAAGCCGCGACGGCGTCCCTTTTGCTGTTTTCGGTACTTCGTTCGCTTGGGAGAAAGCATCTTCCTGCTCCAACTACGCGGGGATCCGCCGCGGTTTTCGCGCCAAAACCTCGCCCTTGAAGATCCAAACCTTCACACCGATGATGCCGTACGTCGTTCGGGCTTCCGCCGTACCAAACTCGATGTCGGCGCGTAGCGTATGCAAGGGAACGCGTCCCTCACGATACGTCTCGACCCGGCTCATTTCGCTGCCACCCAGACGTCCGGCGCACCGAACGCGGATGCCTTTGGCTCCGAATTTCATGGCGGTGGCAACGGATTTTTTCATGGCTCGACGAAACGCGACTCGTCGCTCGAGCTGGGTGGCAATGTTCTCAGCGACGAGCTGGGCGTTGGTTTCCGCCTTGCGCACTTCTTGGACGTCGATGAAGACCTCATTGTCGGTGAAGGCTTGCACGCCGGCGAATTTGGGTTCGTCCTTTTTCGCGGTTTTCAAGTTCCCGACTTTGAGCGTTTCAATTTTCTCGCCGCCCTTGCCAATCACCATTCCGGGCCTCGCGGTGTACACGATGACCTTGGCTTTGTTGGCGGCTCGCTCGATCTCCACGCCAGCGATGTTCGCGTTATATAAGTACGACTTAACCGCTCGCTTGATGCGAATGTCTTCGTGAAGCCATTTCGTGTAGGACTTGTCCTCGTACCATTTCGAGGTCCACGTCTTGATGACGCCAAGTCGGAAGCCGTATGGGTGCGTCTTCTGTCCCATGAATACCCTCGTATCCTAGCGCTCGTCGAGTTCAACCATGATGTGACTCACACCTTTGACGATGCGAGTCGCTCGGCCCATCGCACGAGGCCGCCAACGGCGCATCTGGCGATTCGGTCCCTTGTCCACCGTGATTTTGCTCACGTAAAGGTCGTCAACGTTCGCGTCGCTTTTTCCCGTGCGAGCGTTGGCAAGGGCGCTTTCAATGACCTTTCTGATGAGGGGCGCAGCCGATTTACGCAAAAACTCGAGCGTCATCAACGCGGCGCCGACGTCCTTTCCCCGGACCAAATTGGCGACCACTCGGGCCTTGCGCGGCGCAATCCGCGCGTACATCGCATTCGCCTTACTAATCATCGGACTTCCTCTGCCGACCGTCGTACGCACGGGGAAACGGATCTGAAGCTGGTCTTCGACCGGCTTTTGTTTGGCGATCCGCTTCGCGCGCCGTTACGGCTGGCTTGTCAACTGCCCCGCCGAGGGGACTCGGGGTTCGGGGAGGCGCGTAGTAGCAAGCTAGTTGGAAGCATGCAAGTAGTTTTTTGGTCGACGGCGTTTTTTCTGAAAACCTTCGAAACCGCTGTCAACCACGATCCCCAAAGATCGCTGTTCCCACACGGATCATCGTCGCACCACGAACGATCGCTTCCTCGAAGTCATGGGACATGCCCATCGACAGTTCCTTCAACCCAAAGGCTTGCGCCAGACCGCGTAATCTATCGAAGTACTCACCTACCGTCGGCAGATCCAAATCGAAAGGCGGGACGGTCATCAAGCCTTGCAAGCGCAGCCCGGCTTGGGCACGCACCGCCTCCACCAACAGCGGAGTCTGGTCGGGACTCGCGCCTGTTTTGCTTGATTCTTGACCTACGTTGATTTCCACCAAAACGTCGAGGGGAGCCGATAACCGTTTTCCCAACTCGGTCACCAACGCGAGTCGATCGACCGTGTGAACGACCTGCACCACATCCAAGACTGTCTTGACTTTGTTTCGTTGCAGGTGGCCGATGAGGTGCCACCGCAGATCCGGAAGATCCCGCAAGGCGTGCGCTTTTTGCACCAGTTCTTGAACGTAATTCTCCCCAAAATCTCGCTGCCCCGCGTCATAAGCCGCGCGAATGGCCGACTCGGGTTGAGTCTTCGAAACCGCGATAAGTAGCACGTCTTGCGCACGACGCCCCCCCCGTCGTGCAGCCTGCTCGATTCGCTGACGTACCTGATCGAGCCGATGGGCAATGGTGGTTGTCATGAGTTACGAAGTCCTGTTTGGACGCCTTTCATAGCATGAAGGGAGCAGACCGCTCACGACCGACAACTGGATCGGGCATGTGTCACTATGTGCCGCAGCGTGTCACTCGGGCCAAACCGAAATTGGCGTATTTCTCGTGTGTCATCATGGCGCAAGTCATGCTTTAACCTATCTTATGCGCGCTCGGTTCTGGCCCTACCTCTTTGTCTTTATGCTAAGTGGCAGCATCTACACATGCGCCATCAACCCGCAACCGGAACCGCCAGGCAGCAACGCCACCGCAACTCCGGAGGGCGGCGGCGGAGGCAGCGGCGAGACTGATATCGATGCCGCGCCGCACTTCGGAGGCAGTGGCGGCGCGTCCATAGGAGGGACCGGCGGTGGCGCGGGATCCGGCGGCCAAACGTTGTCCGATGCCGGACCGGACAGCGATGAAGATGCCCCAACGCTCGATCCAGACGCGTGGGACGACGCGGATGCCGACACCGACTCGGACGCCGAGGACGACGCCGATGCCGAGGACGATGCCGATGACGCACAGGTAGACACTGCAAACGACAGTCCCCTGGATAGCGCAATCGACTGACGATCTGGCCGCCCGAGCCAGATGGACCAGTTCCTGCTATGCCTTATCACCATGGCGAGTTTGCGGCGTTGGTGTGTCACGGTCCTTCTGTGTTCAAGCGCATGGGTCGCTGCTTGCACCATCAATCCCCAACCCGAACCGCCAGGCAGCCAAGACACCGCAGACCGAAATGAGGCTGGCACGGGAGGTCAATTCGGAGGAGTGGCCGACGCGGGCATCAGCGACTGCAAAACCCCAGGAGACGCCGGTTGTGACGGCTCGGATCCCCACGAGGGAATCGACTGTTGCGATGCTTCAGACCCCAACTGCTCGTGTGGAGCCGGCACCGATGCGGACACTGACGCGGACGCTGACGCGGACGCTGACGCGGACACTGACGCGGACGCTGACGCGGACACTGACGCGGACGCTGACGCGGACAGCGACGTTACCGAAGATGGCGATGCCGACCCGTCCACCGATTCCCACCACGATGACGATGCGGTCGACGCCACCCAATCATGACATATACGTATTCGTATACAATGAATCGATAGCGAAGCCACATCCGCTTCAATCAATTCTTACTGTTCTTACCATATATATCCTTGAAGTCGATCGCGTATACAGCCAATTGACTATACGTAAACGATTAGCATGATCCATTCCGCTTCCCATCGAGACGGGCCCAGGACCGACGCCTCGGAATTCGTGGGAACACGAAATCGTTCCTACACGGCCACGGCTCTATCTCATCGATTCTTTTAATGAAAACAAGACGGCGGACCTAACCGCCGCAAGCGCAGATCGCTATTCGTCGTCGTCGGACTTCGGGGCTTCCGGCTCATCCTCCGTCTTGGCGTCGACGGCTTTGTCTTTCTCACTCGAGGCTTCCGGCTCATCATCGAACGTCGCGTCGACGACTTGCCCCTTTTTCCTCGGGGCTTCCGGCTCATCCTCCGTCTTGGTGTCGACGGATTTGTTTTTCTCACTCGAGGCTTCCGGCTCATCATCGAACGTCGCGTCGATGGGCTCTTTCGAGCTTTTCTTGCCCTTCTTTTTGCCTTTCGTGCGCGGCTTCTCCGTCTCTTCTCCGTCTTCGTCTTCGTCTCGTTCCGGTTCCTCGGCGTTGGATTCATTGGCCTTCGCCGCTTCCGCCGCGTGGAAAGCTTTGAGGTTGATCATCATGGCTTCAGCCGGGTGGGCCTCCGCAGCCTTCCAGAAAATCATATAGGCCACCGAAACGGCCACGCCTGTCAACACACCGACCCACTGCGATGTCGATAATTGAACGATGCTCGCGGACATGAAGGAAGCCGGACGCATCATGAGAAAAGCGACCAGGGCAGGGACGAACGAAAGCGCTTGGGTCAATCGTCGCATGGTTACGTTCGGAATTCCGTTGGCGAAACCGATGGAGTAGCCGACCGCGAACAGAGCCAACGAGCCGGGAATCAGGATATGCGCGCCGAGTTCCGGTCCGTACAGGCCGCGTTCCGCATCATCACGCACGATCTCCAACAGGAACCGGGCGAAACCGTACGCGAACGCGAACAGCATGAATACTTGCCCGCGAAAGCGTTGATGTTTTCGTTGCACCATCAACAAGCCCAGAAGAGCGAGCCCCACCAACGATTCGTATAATTGCGTGGGATGCACGGGCAACGAATGCGTGGCTTCATGGTCGATCAACCCGCTGTTGACATGTTGGATCCAGGCGGGAGCGCCATCTCCCCGATCGACCATACCGGGAGCCCAATGAGGGAACGTACCGATTTTCTTCAAGAATTCGGGAGCACCATCACCCAAGGGCTTTCCAAAATCGCACCCAAACAAAAAACAACCGATTCGCGTAATGGCCAACCCGGATGCCAAGGAAGGGACCGCGATATCCGCCCACGGCATGAGAGGAATTTTCTTGAGTTTCAAGTAGCCCCAGGAGCCGAGATAACCGCCGAGAAACCCGCCATAAGCGACCAATCCCCCCCGACGAAACGCGAAAAAATCCCCAAGGCCGTTGAATTCCTCGAGATTCGTCACGACGTACAGCACACGGGAACCGACGATGGCGGCCAACGCGGTGACGACATAGCAGTTCGCCATGGTCTCTTTGGGAAGTCCGTCTTTCTCGGCCAGCCACAAGGTGAGGTACCACCCCACCACCAGGGACAGGCCAAGCATGACGCCGTAGGAATAGATAGGGATATTTCCTTGCGTAAACGTTTCGTGCAGGGGTCCGACCCCTGGCACGTTCCAGTTCGGCACCGGAATGCGAAACAGGATGGGATGCATGGGGCCGTTCTTACAATCGAAACGACTCGCATGCCAGTGTTGCGACGAATTTGATGAACACGGGGCGGGGGTAGAATTGCACGCTCGGGTTGACGGACCGTGGGGGCATCTGGAATTCTTATTGGATGCGCAGTCGACGTTTGATGTGGTTGTTCCTTGGGTTCGTGGCAATTCTCGGCTTGGCGTCACCGGCGTGGGCACAAGCGAGTTGGAAGGATAAGGCGGAGGCGCAGAAGCTCGTCAACGAAGGGTTGAAACATGACAAGGCGGAGGCCTGGCAGGAGGCGAGGGAGGCGTTCGAAGCGGCGATAGCCTTGAACGACACTCCCAAGGCTCGATACTATCTGGCGAAGGCGTTGGTGAACTTGCGTTTGCTCATCGAAGCGCGAGAACACGCACAAGCCGCCGCGGACAACCCGCGAGCCGGTTGGTGGGACCGAAAGAATTCTCGTGAACTCCTCAAAAAAATCGAGGACAGCATCGCGCATATCACACTGCGAGTACCCCCTGATTTCCAAGGAAAAGTCTATCTAGGCGATGTGCCGCTTTCGTCTTCGGATTTTGGTTCTCGTCTCGAGGTCAATCCGGGCACCATTCGAATCCTGGCGGAATCCGCAGGTTTTTTTCCTTTCGAAAAGAACATGAACCTGCGCGATGGGGCCGATGAAACCATCACCGTCGAACTCGAGCCGGAACCTGTCGACACTGTTACCCAAAAGGAAGAGGAGGCGACGCTATCGACCGAGGGGTCTTCACAAAAAACCTGGGGTTACGTCAGTCTCGCGGTAGGCGGCGTGGGACTCGTGGCAGGAACCGCTTTTGGGTTGATGGCAAAAAACACGCGCAATGACCTAGAAGCGGCATGCATCGATGATGTCTGTAGCGAAAACCAACGGGATGCCTATGACCGGGGAAAAATGCAGGCACACATCTCGACAGCCGGATTCATCGTCGGGGGAGTGGGTCTTGGCCTTGGAGCCGTGTTGTTGCTCACGGGCCCAAAAGAAGCTGAAAAAGAAGCGGAAACCGCTCGATGGCAACCCTATGTGGGGCCGACTGGGGCGGGAATCGTTGGGACCTTCTGATGCGTGCGGCCATATTCCCCTACGTATTATTGTCATCGTTGGTGGGGTGTTCGTCGTTGCTCGACTTTGATGCTGTTTCTTTCGAGTCGAGCGATGGGGGCGGGCAATCCGAAAGTGCCGCGGGCGGAACGGGAGGTGGCAATGACTCTGGGGCATCTGGCGGGGCTCCGACTGGCGGTGCCGGGGGAACAGGCGGAGGAGAAGAAACGGGGGGAGTGGGTGGAACGGGGGGGGAGCTTGTTGACGCGAGTATCGAAAGCGGAACGGGAGGGGTTGCAGGCGCTAGCGCGTCGGGCGGGGCTGCGGGTGCCACGGGAGGAAGTGGTGGAAATTCGGACCCTTGCGCCACGATTACCTGCGGCGTCGACGAGCATTGTGAGCCCGCGACCCTGTCGTGTGTATGCAATCCGGGATTCGTTTCCACGGGCGGGGGGTGTGAGCCTTCTTTGCCGGGTGATCCTGCGCAGCACACCGAGCAAGAGGTATGCGACCAATGGAATCAAGGGCATTCCCTGACCGATCCGAGTCCCTGGAGCGCGGGTCCTTCGCAATGTGATCCGGGAACACTGACGCGTGCAGGCATTGATGACACTCTCGTTCGTATCAATCTTTTTCGCTGGTTGGTGGGGCTCGGTCCTGTCTCGGACAGCACGACACTCAACGAGATGGATATGTGGTGTGCGGTGGTGGCAGCGTGGAATCCTCCGGGAGGCGGAAACAATCCCCATTCGCCCGATCCGAGTGCCAAGTGCTATACGCAGCAGGGAGCCAGCGGGGCGGGACAATCGAATATAGCCTGGGGCTCGGGTCATCCGGCCCAGGCCATCGATCAATTCATTCAAGACAACGGAAACTTCACCACGTTTGGGCATCGTCGATGGATTTTCAATCCACCCCTCGGTCCTGTTGGCATCGGTTATTACGGTGGCGGCGGCCCCTATGGCAATGCGCAATGCCTAGCTGTCTTCGGTTCGAGCGGGTCCGGTCCTTCCCCCGATTGGATAGCGTTTCCGCCACCCGGATTCGTTCCGACCGCGATTGCCACCTGGGTTTGGACGTTCCATCACAAGTCGGGCGTGTCTTCCGCTGAAATGTCGGTCGTTCGACAATCCGACGCCGAGTCTCTCGCCATGGAAAAGATGCCTTTGACTGGGGGTTACGGCTCTTATCCAACCGTGGCTTTTCGTCCTTCCGGCTGGCAACTCGCCGCGGGAGAAACGTACATCGTGACCGTCGATGGCGTGGGTGGTGGCTCGATCACGTACGAGATGAAACCCGTGACATGCAACTGAAAGCTCATGCACGACTCATTTGCTCGTGTGGGTAATCACCAATACAATCCTTTTGTATGCAGGACCTGGGCGAAGCGATTACCCGTGACCTTGACGATTGCGCTCTCGAGGCGCTCATCGAAGTCGTGTACTTGGCAGCGTTCGCCGATGGCACGTTCAGCGACGCGGAGCGTGAGCACTTCACCACCAGTTTCTTGCGCTTGACCGATGGCCGATCCGAGCCTCCACGCCCGGAAATCATCGTAGATAGTCTACGAAAAAAGCTAGAAACCGAAGGTAGGCAGGCGTGTTTATCCTCCATTCGCGAGCGACTGCCGACACCCAATTTACGCTGGCTTGCCGTCATGCTCGCGGCAGACATGACCGCTAGTGATGGCGTCATTCATCCTTCGGAGCGGGAAATATTGTTGGCGTTGGCCCAAATTCTCGACGTGGATATCGAAGAAGCCACCAAATTGGTCGATGGATTCGAGTGAGGTCGAAGGAAAGGTTCTTCTCACCGAAACGCGATTTTTTGTCCTCATCGGAGCCAATGTCGAGCGATCGCGCCGTGAGACACCGAGGATCTTCCGCGGAGATCCGAATCATCGCGCTACGTTGAACGGAAGCGTGAACGCTTTGCCAACGATCGTATACGCCCCTGTACCAACTTGCCGAGCCCTGTACTACAACGAGCGCCATGCGATGGCGTGCTGCTTCTGCCTCGAACCGCGACGGGGTGCGTGCAAGGGTGTACCGTTCGCCACGAGCCCCGAGAGTGTGGGGGGGGATGTGCTGGATGGCATTGGTCGCGACCATGATTCCTCACACCGCTTCTGCGCTCGAAGCTGGAGACGTGGGAGGACACCCCCTGACCATCGACGTCACCGAAACCGCTGTCGTCAACTACAACGTCGACAACCGCAACCAAACCGGGCTGGATGACGATTGGGGCACGTGGATGAATCGATTCAACGTGCAGGCGCAATGGCATCACTTCGTGTTTGGTGTCCGCATGGACAACTCCATGTTTTTCGCCACGCCAGATCCCAATGATTTGGCGGAAGAAGACGTTGCGGCGTGGTCACCTTCTCCAGGCAACCCCGATGCTCCGGACTTGTATGAGCGCACGCTCGTGTATGGCCGTGAGTTGTCGAATCGTTATCGCAACGTGGTGTACCCCTCCAAGCTTGTCCTTTCGTATATCACGCCTGAAGTAGAAGCGACCGTAGGGGACGTGTATGCGCAATATGGGCGCGGTCTGGTGTTGAGCGTGCGCAAAATCGACGAACTGGCAGTCGATACGACGATTCGTGGCGGAAAAATTTCTTATCGCGTTCCCATGCCCAAAGGAACCAAGCTTCGCATCTCCGGGGTGGGAGGATATCTCAATCCTTTGCGCGTCGACGAGGCGAGCGGGCGCGTGCTGGAGGCCCCGAGCCATTGGTATTTTGCGGGAATGCCCACACCGCGGCAAACGGCTTATATTGCCGATCCACAGCCCACCTTCGTGCCGGATCGACTCGTTGGTGCAAGCGTGGAAGGTGGACCTACGCAAGCTACGGTGGGTTTTCATGCTGTCGCGCTCGATCGTCCCGACCGCTGCTCCAGCGCCGCGGACTCGAAAGACTGCACACCGTACGGCAACCAGCACGCGCGTGGCGCGGATCAAATTCGCAACGCAAGCGTATCTCTCACGGTGCCAGACATTTTCGAGCACGGTTCGGTATATGTCGAAGCGGCCCTCCAGCAGCAACGAAACAAAAATTTTCGCGCTCCTTCCGGTGGATTCGGTCGCACAACCGCAGACGATATGGACGGTCACGCGGTATACGCTTCGGCTTCCGCCAACGGTGGTCCATTTGCGCTGACGCTCGAGGGCAAACACTATCGAAAATTTTTCCCCCTCGAAGCCAACATCGACGCCGATGGTGCCGTCAATGAGTTTGCGCTCATTCAATACAGCGCGCCACCAACCACCTTGCCGGTATACGTGGACACGGAAGGCAACTTTTTCAACACGTGTGTGACGGGAGGCCGTGGACGTCTCGATGCGCGTGTCACCGATGATTTGCTTGTGTATGGTTGGTTGGGTCGATATGCAACGTGGGGAGAAACGGGCACCGCGGCCTGTGAAATCCGCGATGACAACCGCAACGACGTATGGGATTCCGCCGTGGGGCTAGAAGCCACCCTCGAAAACAAAAAGTCGCATATTTTCGCATGGATAGGCGCTAGAGGGGACCAGCTTGCCGAGCCCGATCCGGTCTCGGAACCCACCTCGGTGTATTATCGCGAAGGTTATCTTCGCTACGACTTGCTCAAGCAATTGTCACGCGTGCTTTATCTACAAGTGCAAGGAGTGGCGCGTCGCCGTCACAACGTGGCGGAAACACCGATTCCGTGGTGGGAAGGAGAAACGTATACGGCCTTGCAATGGAACCCACATTTATCCGTGGCTTTCGGGTATGAATATACCTCGCAAGAAGGGGTACCGGATTCTTACTACAACGGTTCGGTCAAGTGGCGTGTCGACTCGGACAAGAGCTTGCGTGTATTCGTGGGACAACAGCGTGGCGCTTTGCGTTGTATCTCCGGAGTATGTCGGCAATTTGCGCCTTTCGAGGGTGCCAAAGCCGAGGCTATCGTTCGATTTTGATCGCTTATGCTCCCTGGGAGCCACAGCGTTGGAGAGAGTGAATGGAAAAGAAGTTCGAACCCGCACCGATCGATCAGCTAACCCGCTGGATTTTCGGAGGCTTGAAAAGCGATGAAATCATGGGGATGCCGAAGTCTTCGGTCCGAGTTCCCCAACCTCGGATGACGATGACTTGCTCAGACCAGCGGCTCGGCGCTCCTCTTGGCGTCGCTGCGGGACCTCATACCCAACTCGCACAAAATATCGTCGCTTCCTGGCTCTTCGGAGCACGATTCATCGAGCTGAAAACGGTACAAATTCTCGATGAAATCAAAGTGGCGCGCCCCTGCATCGATTCCGCCGACGTGACCTACAACTGTGAGTGGTCTCAGGAGCTGACCCTCGAGCAATCCTTCCAAGAGTATCTTGGCGCTTGGGTGTTGATTCACGCCCTTGCCCACGAACTCGGCCACCCCCACGACATGTTCTTCAACATGAGCGTTGGCTACGATCTCGACGGCATACGCTCTGAAAAAGTGCAGCGTTTTTTACGTCGTATGCGCGATGCGAGCGAGGACATCAAAACCGTGGTCGATGCGGTGGCGACGGTGGTGCCATCGGTGCGGGACATTCCCATCGATCCACATCTGTCGAATCTCGTCACGCTATCGACCATGCACGGTTGTCCTCCCGCGGAAATCGAAAGAATCGCGCGTTTCATGCTCGAGGATCTCGGGTTGGATACGTGGGTGAAACTCAATCCCACCTTGTTGGGCCCGGACCTGCTTCGGGGAATCCTCAACGAACGAATGGGGTTCGACATCGTCGTGGAGGATTCGGCTTTCGATCACGATCCGAAGTTCGACGATGCGATGCAAATGGTTCGCAACCTTTCCGCGGCAGCCCAAAAATGCGGACGCCGTTTCGGCATCAAATTGTCCAATACCCTGGAGGTATCCAATCGCCGACCCGTCTTTCCCTCTAGTGAAAAGAGCATGTATATGTCGGGACGGGCGTTGCATCCGCTGACGCTGACACTCGCCCACCGCGTTACCGAAGCGCTCGATGGCAAGGTTCCGATCTCGTTCTGTGGGGGTGCCGATGCGTTCCATTTTCCATCGTTGGTGGCCGATGGTCTCGGCCCCGTGACCACGTGTACCGATCTTTTGAAACCGGGTGGATACGCGCGTTTGGCGCAGTACCTGGACTCGCTGGCGGAAGCCATGGATGCGGTATCGGCATCGAGTATCGATGAATTCGTATTGGCCCGCGCGGGGTTGCATGGTGCCGATCCCTCTGCCGCGGCCAGAGAAAACCTGGCGCGACACGCCGAACAGGTGCTTGGGGACAAGAGTATGCGTCGCCGGATCAAGCCGCTCGAAACCAAAGGTTCGAGGCCTTTGGGCGAGTTCGACTGCATTGCCGCGCCTTGCCAAGAAGCATGCCCTACCCACCAAAATATTCCCGACTACATGCGGTTGGTGGCCCTAAAGCGCCCCTCCGAAGCCATGGATGTCATTTTACACACCAACGCCATGCCGGCCGTCACCGGACGTGTCTGCGATCATCCTTGCATCGAGCGATGCGTACGCAACCATTACGAGGCGCCCCTTGCCATTCGCGCCATCAAGCGTCATGCAGTCGAACAGGGCAATCCGAATTCACAAGAAGAGGCGAGAACCAAGCGAGGAATACGCGTGGCCGTGGTGGGTGCCGGCCCCGCCGGCCTATCCGCCGCCTACTATCTCGCTCGCGCAGGCTGCTCGGTCACCGTCTTCGAAAGCAAACCCGAAGCCGGGGGAATGGCATCCGCAGTCATCCCAAGCTACCGCTTGCCCGACGACCCCATCGCTCTCGATCTCGATCGCATTCGGCAAGCAGGGGTATGGATCCAATTTGGCACGAGTGTTGGGCGAGACGTCACGCTGCACGACCTTCGCAAGCAAGGATTCGAACATCTCGTGCTTGCGGCGGGAGCCCAAAAAGGGCGTACCCTCGGCATTGTGGGCGAAGAAGCGAACGGCGTATTCGATGCACTCGAATTTCTCGAGGCCGTACGTCATGGGAAAGCACCCGCCATCGGCCCGCATGTCGTCATCATTGGCGGTGGCAATTCCGCCATGGACGCCGCACGAACGGCGGTCCGTTTGGTGGGCCTTTCCGGTCGAGTCACCGTGCTCTATCGTCGGACGATCGAACAGATGCCTGCTGATCCACAAGAAATTCAAGCTGCTCTCGACGAAGGAGTGAGCCTTTCGGTACTTCGCGCTCCCGTCAAAGTCGTGCAGCGCAATGGCTGCGTCACTGGGCTCATATGCACCGAAATGAAGCTTGGAGAAGCCGACCGCTCCGGACGGCCAAGACCCATTCCCGTCGAAGGCTCGGAAGCTTTGTTGACCTGCGACACCATCTTGGTGGCCATTAGCCAAGAACCCATCCTCAACTTCCTTTCCGACGTACAACCGAAAATGTGGAAGGATGGAACCCTGATCGTCGACGCCGAAACCGGCGAAACGAGCCTTGAAAATATCTTTGCCGGCGGCGATCTCGTGCGCGGACCATCCACCGTCATTCAGGCCATCGCCGATGGTCGTCGCATCGCGCATACGATTGCTCAACGAGAAAATCTCGTTTGGGATGAGCCACCGATCGCACCTGATCGGCTCAGTCAAAAAGACCTGCTCGAACGACGTTCCACGCGCGTTTCCGCGATCGCCGAACCGGAACTCGCCATCGAACAACGCAATGGATTCAAGGAAGTCATGACGGGCTTGCCCGTGAGCCAAGCCATCCTCGAAGCGGATCGCTGCCTCGCTTGCGACACCATGTGCAGCTTGTGCGTCACGGTTTGCCCCAATCGCGCCAACCAAATGTACGTGATCGAACCGCTACACGCCGAATTGCCCAGCTTGTGTGTCGATGGGGGAGAACTCATCGTAGGAGGCACACAAGCGTTCCACGTCACCCAACCCTATCAAATCATCAATATTGCCGACTTTTGCAATGAGTGCGGTAACTGCACCACCTTCTGCCCCACATCCGGTGATCCTTTCCGAGATAAACCGCGAGTTCACCTTCGCGATGATGGATTCGACAACGCTCCTTACGATGCGTACCGCATTCGCCCCAGCACGAACGGCGTTGAAGTGCTGGCAAAACTCGATGGTTCCCAACATCGATTGCAGATCGAAGGGGATCAACTCCGATATCGCGGCCAAGGGGTGCAGGTGCTTTTCGACTCTCAGCTTGGAATGAAAGAAGCCGAAGCCCTCGAACCGCTCGAAGAAGGAACGGAAATCGACCTATCCATCGCGGCAAGGATGATGCTGCTCGCTCGCGCCTTGAACGTCATTCCCATCGGGGGATAGCGCCCATGGCCCCTTTCATCGTCGCTTGAGGTAGAAAAAATCCCGATCTTCACTCAACGCGACATACCCACGCTTCCGATGCACCATCTTCGGAATGAGCGTCGAGGTTACCTGAAGCACGCCATCGGGAGTTCCAAACAACAAAAACCGCGTCCAATTATAGTTGATATCCAGTTGTGCGGCGTGTTGGGCACCCGCAACCTTCATCGCCTCGCCAAGCAACTTCGGATCTGCTTCCTCACCCATCCCAAACAACAACACACGTCCTGAAGCATCGATCCCGATGGCCGTGCGGCGACGCGTTTTGATGTCTTTGGCCGTACCTCCCCAGGCACGCGCATCACCAGCCAACAATTTCGGGTGAATGGCGTTGGCTTCTACCAAGCACGGCGGAGTTTGACGAATCGACCTGGCTTGTGGAGCATGAGCGGATAGTGACGACCAAGTTCCCATCACAACCCGATCGTCGTTCGTGATCAAGACGGTGCAGCCCTCATCGCGGGTTGGCACCACCCACTCGCCTTCTGCCATCATCCCCCAGTTTCCATGCTGCGGTTTGAATCCACCGTTGTGAACGAGCACCAGATCAGATTGGTGTTCCAAGGGAACCAAACCGCGAGTGCGAGGAGCCTTGTCCGCACCGGGATCGTCCGTTCCTGCCACCAGATGCAAAGACGTATGCTTCAAGTCCATCGCAGCGATGGTGACACTGATGAACTTACTCACGGGATGGGGATGCACGGTCGTCCGGTAGAGCACAGCAGGTTCTTTCGCTGCGGATTCGTTTTTTCGCTCATCACCCATTCGCACCCAACGCCCATCGCCTTCGCGGGCCGAACGCTCGTGGGGAGGGTCGAAATTCGGAGGCGGAAACGCCGTATTCGCAAAAGGATCGACTGGCTCTGGGGCGGCGTCGGTGGAATCAAAAGACGCCGTCGACACCGAAACAGGGGGGGGTTCCGAGGGTTTCACGGGCGCCGCGGGAGACGACAACGGCACCGGCTGCCGCAAGGCAGGAGTTTCTCCTCCCGCGCAGGCGATCAGTAGCAAAACAGCACAAATACTGCCCCTTCGTATCTTCATTCGATCATCATGACACCACGGGCAAACCTGTAAAGATCGCTGAACCTCGCGTCCCATCGCCAGTTGTTGATACCATGGGTACGTCGTCATGCCGATTGATCCCTCCACCCACGCACGCATCCGTTCCGCTCTCGATCGCCACGCTTCCCAGCAAATGCGATTCGGCGGAACGGTTCTCCAACAAATCGAACCCATATCCGCAACGCTTGCGCGAGCCTGGAGCGCGCAGTGGGACACGCTCTTCGAAGAACGCCATCTGCGGCGCGTCCGACGAGCCATTGCATCGGATGATGGGGAAGCAACGGCCACGATCGAAGACATCGCCGATCCCTGGTCGATGACGCTGGAGTTGGCTCCGGATCTATCCGATGCCTCCACGCAGATCGATATCCGTGGAACCGAAGGAACCATCACCTGCCCGGTATGCCTCGGAGAATCGAAGATGCGCTGTCCACACTGCGGGGGTGAAGGAACTCTCGGCTACCGCCGTCCATGCCTTTCATGCCGTGCCACGGGGCTTGTCGTTTGTGATGCGTGCGAAGGGCAAGGACGATTGATCGAATTGCAAATCGTGGACGTATGTCGTCGCCTCGATTCACAAGTTTTTGTGGATAAGGCCGCACCCGTACCGGCGGAAGTCATGGCGAAAGCTACCCGCGACGAATTGCTGCGCCTGGATCTACCGAGGGTGGATACCGCGATTTTTGACGCGGCAACGCAAGCATATCGGGGGCAAGGACCTTCGGATCCCGAATTCGAACAGAACGTACGGGATGCCATTGCTAACCAGCAAGCCACGCATCCTTCCCGCATCGTTCGCCAACGGCTCATCGTGCGGTATGTTCCGATCGTGCAGGTGCAGTACGACTGGCGCGGCGATCCTGGCACGCTGTGGATCATTGGAACGGAAGAACGAGTGTATGGAACAGACATGCCCCTGCAAGGCGCTTTCGTCAGTCGGACCGTTTCAGCAGCTCGAAATCGATTGGAACGCTGGTTCGGCGGCCATGGGACATAAGGCAGCCCTTTATTTTCCTGCTAGGATCAACCAATGTGCGACCGATTTTCGTTAAGCCGCACTGCATGCTGCGTTGTGCTTGGCTTCATGATCGCATGCTCGTTGGACACCGAGGGAAGAGGTGTATCCAACTACCATGAGCCGACAGACCAGCCGGATGCTTCCGTCGGTGGCAGCGGTGGCGCAACCAGTGGGACAGGCGGAACCGCAGGCACTGGCGCCTCGGGGTTGGGGGGAATGGGCGGAACCGAGCCAAACGGTGGCAGCGCCGGTAACGCCGGTAACGCCGGTAGCGCCGGACAGGCGGCTGCCGCGGGGCATGCCGGTTCCGCCGGTGCGAGTTGCGTGGGCCCTTGCATGCCAGGCGAGCAGAAAATCGACTATTGTGGCCATTGCAACCAAGGCACGCAGACCAGCGTCTGCAACGCGAACTGTTCGTGGGATCCTCCGGGAGACTGCGTCGACAACGGTTGTGAACCTGGTTCCGAAGACTCCAGCGGCTGTTCCAACAACAAGATCAAGACATGCACTCAGGAGTGCGAATGGGGCGAATGCTGTTCACCCCTGGGCCAATCCTGCGAATCGAACTTGGACTGCTGCAGCAACGCCTGTGTCCACGTTTGCTGCATTGGACTTGGCGATCCTTGCGAAACTGCCACGGATTGCTGCTCCCAAGCTTGCGGTGAAAATAAGCGATGTTGTCGGTCTGTCGGCAGGGAATGTGCCGACGAGACCCAATGCTGCTCCGGCTATTGTTCCGGCTCCCCAAAAAAATGCTGCATCACGACCGGGGACAAATGTTCGAAACCCGAGGAATGCTGCTCCGGCGCATGTAACGGAAAATGCTGTCGGGGCGTACGCAAGGCCTGCGAAGAGCATGCCGATTGCTGCTCCGGCTATTGTTCCGATTCCCAAAAAACATGCTGCATCACGACCGGGGACAAATGTTCGAAACCCGAGGAATGCTGCTTCAATCGTTGTGAAAGCGGGAAGTGTTGTCGTCCCAAAGGCAAGGAGTGTAATTCCCCTTCCCAGTGCTGCTCCAAGACATGCACGAACAAGAAATGTAATTAATTTATAATAAATTCAATATATTACACACATTTTCCCCAAGCATCGATTCCTAGGGACAGCCATACGCATTGCATTCTCCCCGATTCGAACACCCATACGCATTGCAAGCTCCCGGTGCCCGCCAACACCCGTACGCATTGCAGCCCCCCCGGTGTTTCCAGCACCCATAGGCGCTGCACCCTCCGCCCGCTTCCCAACACCCATAGGCATTGCATCCCCCTCCCTCTTCATGACACCCATACGCATTGCAACTCGAAGACCCCCGACGATCCGCGTGACCGTGGTTCGAACGATGATGCCGTCGCCTCGAAGTCCGACGTTCCTCCGGTTCCGTATCGTATTCAGGAGTTGCACAACGGCCGTCCATCCACACCTGACCATTCACACAAACGCATTGATCCCCGGAGACCACCGATCCTCCCAAACAAGAGAACTCCACGCATCGCCCCTGATCCGCTTTCCATTCCGTCCCCTCCGCGCATACGCATTCATTGCCGGAGACAATCGCGTTTCTCGACTCACATTCGAGAGCAATACAATGACCCGTGTCGTCCAGGGTCGTCCCATCAGGACATTGACATTCTCGCCCGTATGGCACGCTGCCGTTCATGCAATGGCCCGCCTGCGGCTCTCCCTGGCAAAACTTACCGTTCCACGTCATTCCAAGCGCGCAAACGCAGTGGCCGTCCACCAGACGTTTCCCCCCCGAACAATACGGACGATACGGCTCCTGAACCGGAACGCACCCAAGAAATAGAAAGCAAGCGGTCATCGCCCAGCATATTCGTCGAACCATGACGATCCTCCAACGTCATGAGACTTCAAACGGCGCAAGTCACCGGTCCCGTCGCAGCGCTAACAAATATCGAACCTATGCCGCGGGAGAACCGATGGTTCGATAATCGAATCCGGCTTGCGAAAGCCCAAACATCGTCCAGATCCCCCGCGCGTCCACAATTCCCCTGCCTCTCATTCGCCGCTTGATTTCACCGAAATCGGGATTGCGGAAGTGACGCCACTCGGTCATGAGCACAAGGGCATCGGCTCCATCGAGCGCTTCATATTCGTTGACGTGATAGCTGATAGCGTCGTTTGCGGGAGCGTAAGCCGCGGCGAAGTTGTCCGCGGCTTCCGGATCATGCGCCCTGACGATGGCCCCGGCTTCGAGCAATTTCGTCACGATGACACCAGCAGGCGCGTCGCGCACGTCATCGGTCATGGGTTTGAATGCCAATCCCCACACCGTCACGGTCTTGCCCTGCAAACCATCCGCAAATAGGGAGCGAATTTTTTCCCATACGTAAAGGCGTTGGGCCTCGTTGGCTTCGGCCACCGCCTCGACGATACCAAGGGTGACGCCGGCTTCTTTTCCCAAGTGGATCAACGCGGAAACATCTTTCGGAAAACACGATCCACCATATCCTGGACCAGCGTACAAAAAGGCGCGGCCTATGCGTTCATCGCTACCGATACCCGCGCGAACCGCATGAATATCCGCACCGATGGCATCACAGAGCCGGGACAATTCATTCATGAACGAGATGCGCGTGGCGAGCATCGAGTTGGCGGCATACTTGGTCAACTCGCTGGAGCGACGGCTCATGACGATCACCCGTTCGCGGGACAGTTGCAACGGGCGATACATCTCGCGCATGGCTTCCCCGGTTTTGGGATCATCCACGCCGATGATCACACGGTGAGGTCGGAAAAAATCATCGACTGCCGCACCTTCTTTGAGAAACTCCGGATTGGAGGCGACATGCATGCGATGAGGACAAGAATCATCCAGCAGTCGTTGCAAAGCATCACAAGTGCCCACCGGAACTGTCGATTTCACCGCGACAATCCCTTCTTGGGTCACCCGCTGCGCGAGGGTATGCCCAACCGCAAAAACAGCGGAGACATCGGCGCGACCATCCGCGAGAGGGGGCGTGCCCACCGCAACGAAATGAGCGTCTGCCGACGCGAACTCCTCATCGAGTTCGGTGGCGAAACGCAATCGTTCTCCGCGTAAATTGCGAGCCACGAGATCCGCGAGCCCCGGTTCGAAAAACGGCACCTGTCCGGCGCGAAGGCGTTTTATCCGCGACTCATCGATGTCCACGCACAGGATGCGATGCCCCATATCCGCGAGGCCCGCGGCCGTCACCAGGCCCACGTACCCGCTTCCGAACACGGAAATTCGCATGGCAGCTCCTCAGGGCATCTTTTCCACTTCCGCTTCCGTGGCGCGCAAGCTCCGGTCACCGCTCGATGCGATATACGCCAGCACGACACTGGTGGTCATGAACACCGCCGCCGTCACGGCAGTCAATCGCGTCAGCAAATTGCCAGCACCACGGCCACCAAATACCTGGCGAGTCGTCGATGCGCCAAAAGCCGCACCAAGACCGCCACCCTTGCCTTGTTGCAAAAGCACGACGAGGATCAAAAAAAAGCAGGCGAAGACGTGGATGATGCTCAGGATCGTCTCAAACATGACTGTGCGGGGTTCTACGACACCAGAAGGTGTTGTGCCATAAGGATCGCTTCGAGGCGCGGATCATGAAACGGTTTTGACCCGAACCCGATGGTCTGCGCTCCATTTCCCTTAGGAAAGAAGATATGTCAAGGATGGCGATGGGTGGATGAGATACCGCGTCATCCGCCGAAAAATGTAGGGAGGGGGCGGGGGTCAGCCAGGGGAATCCTCATTAAAGGATTATATTTCGAATGGTTACACACAACCGGGCGAAGTAGGCGCAACCCGATGCCTAACCCGGCGTGCCGAAAAGAGTGAATTCGTGGGGGTTACGCCAGTTTTTGTCCCGCCAGGGCAATTCCTGCAAAATCCTCTGCTTTGAGGGAAGCACCGCCAATCAAGCCACCATCCACGTCCTCACAGGCAAGTAACCCTTCCGCGTTGCTCGCCTTCATGCTCCCACCATACAGAATTCTCGTTTTTTCGGCGACTTCGGCTGAGATCTCGCGCAGGCGCGCACGGATCATCGCATGCACTTCTTGCGCTTCCGCAGGTCCGGCGGTCTTGCCTGTGCCAATCGCCCACACGGGCTCGTAAGCAATCGCTCCCACGCCTGGTTTATCCGCCAAAATCGATGCAAAAGCATTGAGCTGACGTTTGACGACATCGAGCGTTTGTCCCTTCTCCCGCTCTTCGAGCAGTTCACCCACACAAACGATGGGTCGAAGCCCCACATCGAGGGCCACACGAGTTTTCTCGGCTACCAGCGTATCGGTTTCACCAAACATCGCACGACGCTCGCTATGGCCCAGGATTACCCATCGAGCCCCGGCGTCGAGCAGCATGCTGGCACTGACTTCTCCCGTGAAAGCGCCGCTGTCTTTGGGATGGACGTTCTGTGCGCCGACCTGCACGGCACTGCCTCGGAGTTCCTCGGCAACCCAAGCTATCGCGGTAAATGGAGGACAAACCACCACATCGACCTTATCGAACTCAGCGGTGGTTCGTTTTACCGCGGAAGCAAGATTGCAAGCATTGGCTCCGCCGTGATTCATCTTCCAATTGCCCGCGATGAGCGGACGTCGTGCCTTGTTCATCAGCTATCTCCGAAATGGGAAAAGGAGGGGACGCTACGCTTCGATGAATCGAAGGACTTCGATTCCGGGAAGTTTTCGTCCTTCCACGAGTTCGAGGGAAGCGCCGCCGCCAGTCGAGATATGAGTAAACGCGCTGGCGATATCGTCGCCCGCTTTGCGAACAGCCGAAGCGCTATCGCCACCGCCAACGACCGTGAACGCTTTGGTAGCGGCCATGGCACGGGCGACGGCGAACGTTCCGGAAGCAAAGGCCGGGTTTTCGAACATGCCCATCGGGCCGTTCCAGAAAATGCTCTTGGACGATCGGCATACCGCCTCGATGCGAGCCACCGTTTTGGGGCCGATGTCGAGCGCCATCTGACCGTCGGGAATGGCACCCGCATCCACGGTAATACCTTGCGTGGCATTGATATCCGCCGCGACCACAACGTCCTCGGGCAAGATGAGATCCACGTTTTTGTCTTTGGCTTTTTCAACGATGGTGCGGGCAAGGGCGAGCTTGTCTTCCTCGACTTTGCTGGCCTTCGTGTCCTTGCCAAGCGCTTTGAGAAACGTGTTGGCCATGGCGCCGCCGATGACCAAAGCATCGACCAGGTTGAGCAACGACTCGACCACCGCGATCTTGTCACTCACCTTCGCGCCACCCAACACGGCCAAATACGGTTTGTCCGGGTTGGTCACGATCTTTCCCAGCTTCTCGATCTCAGCTTGCAGCAAAAAACCGCAAGCACGATTCTGCAGCAAACGAGGCAACGCATGGACCGATGCGTGCGCCCGATGCGAAGAGCCAAAAGCATCGTTGACATACGCATCACAAAGCTCGAGGAGCTGCCGCGCGAAAGCCTCGTCGTTCTGTGTCTCTTCCGCGTGAAAACGAACGTTTTCCAACAGAACGATCTGCTTGCCGCGCATCTCGTTGATCAGCTTTTTGGGCGCATCACCGATGCAATCCTCAGGGAATAGGACATCGACATTGAGCAGTTCGGCAAGCCGTGCGCCTACCGGTTCGAGGGACATCGACGGGACGCGTTCTCCTTTTGGACGCCCCAAGTGAGAGGCGAGGATGACCCGGGCACCCGCTTCCATCGCATATTCGATGGTAGGAAGAGCCGCGCGAATCCGCGCGTCGTCCGTAATCTCTCCCGTCTTTTTGTCGAGCGGCACGTTGAAGTCGACCCGTAGGAATAGCCGCTGATTCTCGAGGTCGAGATCCTTGATGGTCTTGATTCCAGCCAAACTCATCATGCCTACACCTCCGCGGAGGAACAAAGGGGCGCAATGCCGAAAGCACCGTGGGCAGAAGACCCACGGCGCCACGGCACCGCTTCAACTCACTTCGATGCAGCAAGGATCTGGAGGAAGTCCACCATGCGGTTCGAAAACCCCCATTCGTTGTCATACCAGCTAAATACCTTCGCCATATTTTCGCTAATGACGGTGGTCATCGTGGCATCGAATATGGAGGAGTGCGGATTGCCGATCATGTCCGAGCTAACCAACAACAGGTCGTTGTACTGGAGCTTTCCTTTGAGTTGAGGCGTTTGGGCGGCCTTCTTCATCGCCTCGTTGATGCTTTCCTTCGTCATCGGACGTTCACTCTGGAAAACCAGGTCCACCAACGATACGTCGATGGTCGGCACACGAATCGCCAGTCCATCGAATTTGCCTTTGAGTTCGGGAATGACCAGCGCCACCGCACGAGCCGCGCCCGTGGTGGTGGGAACCATGTTGACGGCGGCCGCGCGCGCACGACGCAAATCGCCTTTGCGATGCGGTAGATCCAACAAGTTCTGATCGTTGGTGTAGGCGTGGGTCGTTGTCATCAAACCGTACTTGATGCCGAAGTTGTCCAACAACACCCTCGCGACGGGAGCGAGACAATTGGTGGTGCAGCTTCCTACCGATACGATGTGATCGGTCTTCGGGTCATAGTCCTTGTCGTTGACGCCCAGCACGATCGTGCGAATGCCCTCGCCTTTTCCCGGCGCACTGAGCAAAACCTTTTTCGCCCCCGCATCCAAATGCCACTTGGCCTTGTCGGCGGAAACGAAAAGACCCGTACACTCCAGAACGACATCGACTCCCTCGGCTTTCCAGGCAATCTCTTTCGGATCCCGGACTTCAGACGTCTTGATCGTTCGCCCCGCGACCTCGATAGCACCAGACTTCACCGATACATCGTGCTTGAACACGCCGAACGTCGAGTCGTACTTCAACAAATGCGCCAGCGTGGTGTCGTCCGTAATGTCGTTGATGAGAGCCACTTCGATGTCGTCGAGGCCACGCTCCACAATCGCACGCAACACGCAACGACCAATACGGCCAAATCCGTTGATACCAATTTTCGTAGCCATGAGGTTTCCTCCAAAAATACGTTCCCCCACCTCGCACGCGTCGATAGCGGGCGCGTGAACGTAAGGCGAGGAGTCAGGTCGGTCAAGCCGGCGATAAGTAACTCAAAAATGAGTTACGTTCAAGGGAAAGCATAAGCTCCGTTCACGACAAGAGCCGTCCGCCCTACTTGAATAACATGCGAATATCCCCATCCCTCGTAAGCGCCACCAACATCGCGTCGTGCTCCCCCTCACGCAACCCCGTGCTGTCAAGCAACCGCACATAAACCCTGCCTCTGTCCGAACCTACCGCGACACGAATGGCCCGGGTCGAAGGCACCACCACCTCTTTCTTTTGCTTTTTCCGGGCTTCGCTTCCTCTGCCGCGACGAGCCCCCGTTCGTTCGAGCGCTTCTTCCTCCAGCCCATCGAGCGTCTCGGTCGGCCATTCGTCCGCAACCGCCGCGGCTGGCATCTGGAATTCCTCGTCTTCGAGCCGAAACTCCCGGGTGGCTTCCTCCTCATCCAGGGATGGTTTTTTATAGGAAACGGACTTTTTGCCCGACGACTCACTGCTACGGCGTGTCATGGTTCCAGAAGGGGAAGCCGGTTTGTGGGGGGGGATGGGTTTGTCCGTGGCTTTTCGAGAATCGCTGCGTGCGTGCCCACGGGGAGGCGGAACGGAGGGGTGGTTCGTGGGTGACACGGGTTTGCGGGAGGCCTGGGGAGGCGGCGCCGGACGGGCGTGTTGGGATTTGAGTTCCGCCGCGACCTTCGTCAACTCGACCCCCCGCGCGTCATCCCCCGCGTCAAAAGCCGCATCGACTGCTTTTTTCAACCACTTGAGCGCCTCGACCGCATCGCCACGAGCCCATTGGGATTGAGCCACTTCGAGAGCCAAGGAAACGTCATCCGCATCATTCTTTCGGGGTCCAGGAAACATTGCCATGACTGGCAACGCTATCACAACATGGGCGACCCTCAGCGTCTGTTGTGCTAGCTGTCTGCCACCCCCTGCCAAATCTTGCATCCGACCCATGGCGGGACCAGGAGACACGTATGCCAACCATGCAAGAAGTCCTCGCGGACACGACACAACGAAAAAACTTGATCGAAGACTGCGCCCGCCTCATCGATGACGAAGTGCAAAACAAAGGCGGCCTCGGCGGAATGGCCATCAAAGCAGGCTATAAAGTCGTCAAAGGACTCAAACCCGGCTTCATCCACGAGGCCACCGATAGCCTCATCGACGCTTTCGCCGAACAACTCCAGCCCATCGCCACGGAAGCCAAAGAAAAAGGCAAGCCCGTAGCCGCCTTCTTCGACTCCGAACGCTCCCGCGTCGCCGAAGCCCTGCTGTCCATCACCGACAAACGCGCCGAACGCTCCAGCCATAAAGTCGTAAAAGGCACCTACCAAAAACTTCGCCCCACCGCGAAAAAACACGTCGAAGACGCTGTCCCCGGTGTCGGACGACTCGTCGAAAAACATACAGCCGGTTGATTCTTCCCAGAATCCAGCCCCTTTTGCGAGCACCACCCTCTTGAATACCGCGTCGCTCGATGCCCCCTGCCGGAACGATCAGCCCCTGTGCGGCCGGTTCCTACCCACCGAGGTACTTTGTGGCACTTGATTCGACTCCCATCCGTGTAGCGCACCTCGGCTGTGGCGTGTGGGGACGTAACCTCATCCGCGAATTACAAGCCCATCCCGATGTGGCTCTGACATGGCTCGTCGATACCGATGCCTCCGCTCTGGACCAAGCCCTTGCGTTGGCACCACAAGCCATCCCTTGCTCTTCGCTGCATTGGCTCGACCCTCACCATGTCGATGCGGTCGTCATCGCCACACCGGGGCCATGGCATACCCAACACGCTCTCACCGCCCTACAGGCAGGATTGGACGTATTCGTCGAAAAACCCATGGCCACCCAAGCCACCGATGCACGCAAGCTTGCGGCCGCCTTTCATGCCACGGATCGAATCGGCATGGTGGGTCATCTCATGCATCACCACGGCGCGATTCACAGCTTGTTCGAAGCCATTCGACAAGGTCGAATCGGCACACCTCTCGCCTTTCATAGCGCAAGACTCTGCCGCCCGAACTCCCGCGATGTCGACGGCTCCCTTCTCTTTTCCCTTGCCCCTCACGATATCTCGTTGTTGCGAGCCCTCGACGCTTCTGCCATTCGTCACATCGACACGAAATGGGGACGGATGGGAAGCCTCCTCCCCAATATTGCCAACCTCCATCTGCGGCTTTCGAGCGGACTCGAAGCTCATATCGTAGTCTCCCGCGCACACCACACCAAAGTACGAAAAACAACCATCGTGGGAGAACACGCCTCGATCGTATTCGACGATGTCACGAGCGGTCCGAAACTCACGTTGCGTCATCACGGAAAAAGCGAAGCGCTGGACTTTGATCCCACACCACCGCTTCGTACCGAAATACGCGAATTCATTCATTGTATTCGTACGCGAAAGAACCCGACCATCGGAACGCGTGAGGGGCTCGAGGTCGTGGAAATCTTGGAACGTGCGCAAGCTATCGCCATGCGACACGACGATCGAAACGTGACACGCAAATCCAGCAGTCCCTCCTTCCCATGGAAAGACTTCGCTCTTTGACCTAATTGACTCCCAACTTCGTCCAACGAGTTCTTGCTACCACCGCTTGTCCCAACGCAATTCCACCATCCCCCGGGGGCAAACGCTCGGGCACAAGAACACGAAATCCCCGCGATCGTAGCCCGCGAACCAACAGCGAAGACAGCAAGCGGTTTTGCATACTGCCACCTCCCGCAGCTACGAGTTCGCATCCCGTTCGCTCCCTGACGACCACGCAAACGTTCACAAAAGCTTCTGCCAACGACCGATGAAAACGCATGGCTACGGAGGATATCGGTACGCCCTTGCGTAGATCCTCTACACCGTGACGAATGAAGCTCGACGACCGGAGACACAAAACCTCACCACTCCCCCACGACACCGGCCACACATCATCGTCGTGCATCGCTTGCCCAGCCGTCATCTCCAAGGCCATCGCCGCCTGCGCCTCGAATTTCGCCTCCAGATGCAGCCCACACAAGGCCGCCATCGCATCGAAAAGCCGCCCCGTACTCGATGTCCACGGCGCTTGAAACCCACGCTCTACCAGCGTGGCCACCGCCTGCCTTCGCGACGCATCGATGGCCAATAACGACTGCGGACAATGCCTTTGCCACTCTGCACCGAACGCCTCGATCAAATAGCTGACCGCCATTCTCCAGGGTTGCCGAGCCGCTTGATCTCCCCCCGGCATTCTCACGTATCCCAAATGTCCCATCCGTTGAAACGACTCCAAATCCGCCAACAAAACTTCACCCCCCCAGATCGCCCCATCCGTACCAAGCCCCGTACCATCGAGGGCCAAACCAATCGCCTTACCGCTTTCCCCATGCTCCGCCAAACAGGCCGCTACGTGGGCATGATGGTGCTGCACATAAACCCTTGGAATATCAAGAGATTCCGCCCATCCCGTCGAAGGATAGTCCGGATGCATGTCAACACCCACACACACGGCGCGCGCATCGACGATCCGCTGCAAACGATCGATCGTGTCTTTAAACGCTTCCACGGCCGCAACATTGGATAAATCCCCCACGTGCTGGCTCATAAAAGCCATGCGTCCTCGCGTCAAACACACCGTGTTTTTCAACTCCGCGCCCACCCCAAGAACGCTTTCGCCCGGCTCACGCAACATCACCGGCAGTGGCACATAGCCCCTCGAACGGCGAAAAAACACCGGTTGGGTTCCGCTGGGAGCCAACACAGAGTCGTCGTTGCGAACCAAGATGTCCCGGTCATGCAAGAGGAAATAGTCCGCGATGGTAGCCAATCGCTCGATCGCTTCCTCGTTGCCGATCGCGATGGGTTCTTCCGATACATTGCCACTGGTCATCACCAACGTGGCAGGCCCCTGCTCCAACAACAGAACGTGCAAAGGCGTGTAGGGAAGCATGATGCCCAGGTCGGCGCTGCCTGGGGCTACCTGCTCCGCCAGCCCTGCCTCCGCTCGCTTGGGCAGCAACACAATCGGACGATGCCGCGACAACAGCAGCTTCGAAGCTAACTCCGTGACCAACACATGCCGTCGTGCCTCCTGCAGATCGCGGCACATAACAGCTAACGGCTTGTATTCTCGTTGTTTTCTTTCACGAAGGCACTGCACCGCCTCAGGCTGCGTCGCATCGACCGCGAGATGAAACCCCCCAAGACCTTTGATGGCCACAATCTTTCCTTCCCGAAGCCATGCACTCGTCTGACGGATTGGATCGTCGGAAGGAACCGTGGCTCCTGTGGCGTCCGTGAGCCAGATACGTGGCCCACACGCAAAGCAAGCGTTGGGCTGCGCGTGAAACCGCCGATCGTGCGGATCGTCATATTCACGACGGCAAGCTTCACACATGGTGAAAGAAGCCATCGACGTCTTGTCTCGATCGTAAGGGATATCGCGGATGATGGTGTAACGAGGGCCGCAATGGGTGCAATTGATGAACGGGTAGTGGTAGCGACGATCTTTGGGATCGTGCAGTTCGGCCAGGCAATCATCGCAAACACAAGTATCCGGGGGCATGATGGCGGAACGTTGGGCGAAAGCGTGACTTTTTCGAATTTCGAATCCTTGCTGTTCTGGGATGGGATTTCGATCGGAGGTATGCACCTCGACGATGAATGCCAAGGGAGGGGGCTGGTCGACGAGCGCATGGAGGAAAGCTTCGAGGTCCAGCCGTTCGCCTTGTACCTCGAGGGTGACTCCGCTCGAGGTATTGAGCACCCACCCGGAAAGATTCCATCGACAGGCAAGATCGAAGACGAAAGGGCGGAAGCCCACGCCTTGCACGACTCCTTGAAGTTCGACACGAACGCGTCGGAGATCAACCACGCTTGTTTGCCACCTGCGAGGCGAGCCATTCGACCCATGGTTCCAAGCCATCGCCTCTGGTGCTGGAAACCTGGAAGATTTCTATATCGTTGCGAAGCGCCCGAGCCCGCTGCTCGATGGCCTCCACGGAGCAATTCACATAAGGCAACAGATCGATTTTGTGGATCACCAACGCTCGGGATTGCTGGAACATCAAGGGATATTTGAGCGGCTTGTCGTCTCCCTCGGTAACACTCAACAACATCACTTTCATGTCCTCGCCTACCTGAAATTCAGCCGGACAGACGAGATTTCCGACGTTTTCCACCACGAGCAAGTCCAAGGTGTCGAGATCGAATTCATCGAGGGCATCACGGATCATATTTCCATCCAGGTGACAGGCACCTCCCGTGTTGATCTGCACCGCTTTCACACCGTGGCGTTCGATACGCTCGGCGTCGATGGAACTTTGAATGTCTCCTTCGATCACGCCAATTTTCATGCGTTGAGCAAGACGCTCGATGGTTCGCTCGAGCAAGGTGGTCTTCCCCGCTCCTGGCGAACTCATCAGATTGATCACGAATACGCCGGAACGGGAAAATAGACCCGCATTGTCCCGGGCTATGCGATCGTTGGCCTCGAGGATGTCCCGAATTACACGAACAGTAGTCATTCTATGTCCATTTCCACGATCTGCAGCTCGCGTCCACCAAGCGTCTCACCCCCCAAATGCCCACATCGTGAACAGGTCGGCAGATCGTTTTGCACGCTATACTCATGTTCACACCGCGAACACCGAACACGCCACGGAACCCGTTCCACCGTGATTCGCGCGTGAGCCGCAATCGTATCGCGCGTGAGAACTTCAAATGCCATATCGAGAGCCTCTTGCACGACGGCCGTCAATTGGCCGATCCGAAGATGGATTCGAAGGACACGAACCGCTCCGTGCTTGTCCGCTTGCTCGAGAACCGTATCGAGAATCGACTGGGCTATCGAGAGTTCATGCACAGCGCGTGGTCTAAAGCCCGAACCCATGGGCGTCAATCCTCGTCACCCCACCAAGACCTATCACCCAAATCCACCGGAATTCCGCTGCCATATCGTCCCTAGCCCGCGGATTGGCGCGGTTGAGCAACGACAACCGGACGGGGGGCGAAGCTGCTCCCAAGGCCTTCCGTTTATGAGATAAGCTATTGATTTAAATGAATATTTTAGGTGTCCACCCGAAGACGGAGCCTTTATTTTTCGCGATGACGAGGCGCGGGAGACACCAGATTTCGGGAACCATGCGTCGGCTCGCGAGAACCCAACCAAGGGAAGATCGCTTGTCCGCAAGGTTGTGCTAGGAATGCCCCTCGCTGCCACGCATGGAAAACCGCGTGAACGAAGACGCTCGATCCAACCTTGGTACCACCTCGAAATCCAGGTTCATGGCCTGGATTCAAAGATGGTGGTTTGTTCCGGTGTTGTTGGTGGCACCGCTTGAGTTGGGTTTGCATATCAGCCAGACGCGACCGGTCTTGAAACCGGAGGATTGGACGGCCGTGCGCTCGCAGTTGGAAGCGCAAGTTCAACCATCGGATCTCGTGGTGGTGTCACCATCGTGGCTCGAACCTTTGGGGCGCTTGCAACTCGGTGACGGGCTCATGACGGTGCAGCGCGTGGCGCGTGCGGACGAATCCCGTTTTCCCGTAGCCATCGAAGTTTCCCTCGGATCGGCTCGTCACCCGGCCCTGGCTTCGTGGCATCTCGAACAAGAGCAGTCATGGGGAGCGCTGCAAATGCGTCGCTTGCGCAACCCGGATCCTCATCCGGTGATCGACGATCTGGTTTCCCATGCGACGGCACACCAAATGGATGTGTCTTTGGTACGGGGGGAGGCCGTGCAACCGTGTGAATGGCGACATGGGCAACCTGTGACGGGACCTCTCGGGTTTGGACCCGCGCAACCTTCGGATCGGTACCATTGCCGCAACACTTGGGTGGGTGAGACGATCAACGCGGACCTCGAGTACAAGCCTCGTCGATGCATCCACGCGCCGCCTCCCGGAGGCCAGGAAGTGCTGCGATTGCGATGGAAATCCGTTCGTTTCGGAACGCATTTGCTAGGTCATCACGCCCTTTATGTGGAAGCGGAACGAGATCGCAAAGGCCCAGCGGTACGCATTGTTTTTTCTTCGGACGACGAGACGTTGGGCGAGGCCATCCACGAGGACGGACAAGGATGGAGTTCGTTTGCCTTCGATACGACCTCCCGTGCGGGCAAAACGGCGGAATTGCAAGCTGAGATATCGTCTACCCGCGCAGACCGTAGAACCTATTGTTTCGAGGTAACCACCCGGTGAAAAAGCTCTTTCAGCTCCCCTCGGACATTGGATGGCGCGATCAGATCCTCGGCGCCACGATGGCGATTCTCGTGACGGCTTGGCTGCTTTCCACGGCGGATGCCATTGGATTCGCGCGTGATGAAGGGTTTTATTTTCGTGCGGCCACACAATATGCCGAATGGTTCAACTTGCTCGTCTCCGATCCATCCCGTGCCTTTTCACGGGCGACCATCGATCGGATTTGGGGGTACAATCACGAGCATCCTTCTCTCATCAAAAGCCTGTTTTCTCTGTCCTGGCTAGCGTTTCACGAGAAATGGAAGGTGTTTTCCCACGCCAGCGACGCGTTTCGTTTACCGGCGATGGCGCTTTCGGGCGTGGCCGTATGGGTTACCTACCTATTCGGCGCGCGCGTGTATTCACGTACGGCGGGCTTGATCGCCGCGTGCCTTTTCTTGCTTACCCCACGCGTTTTCTATCATGCCCACCTGGCTTGCTTCGACCTTCCCATCGTGGCCCTGTGGACGCTATGTATTTATATTTATTGGCGTTCTATCGAAAAAGGAGGGCTTGGATGGGCGCTGTTGGCGGGCGTTGTCTACGGGTTGACCCTCGACACCAAACACAATGCCTGGATCTTGCCAGCGGTATTTCTCCCTCATGCGGTGCTCGTCGTACACCGGCATCTGCGTCGAGACTGGAAAGATCAGATCCTGCGCGTTCCTACCTCCCTGCTCGCCATGGCTATCGTGGGCCCCCTGGTGTTCTGGGCCTTATGGCCGTGGATGTGGCATGACACCGCGGCTCGTTTGCGGGAGTACTTCGATTTTCACTTCAACCATGTCTATTACAACATGGAGTTTCTGGGGACGAACTACTTCGATGCCCCTTCGCCCCGCGCGTACATGCCGCTGATGATCGCGGCTACGGTTCCCAGCATCACGCTTTTGTTATGCGCCGTGGGCGCGGGTCAAAAGGTCAGAGGCGCGCTTGGATGGTTGCGAGCGTGGAAACAAAACACTCTCACCGAACCAGAGCGCCCAACGTATCCCGATATGCTCTTTGCCCTGGCGATCATCGCGGCCATTTCCCCGTGGTTTTTTGCCAAAACCCCGATTTTTGGTGGAACCAAACATTGGATGACGGCCTATCCGTTCATGGCGCTCTTCGCCGCACATGGTCTGGAGCTTTCCCTACGGGCTTTATCCTCGGTCTTGACGCGATGGTCCACAAGGTGGGTTGCGGTTGCCAAAACAGCAGTCGTGGCCTTCGTGCTCGCCGGTCCCCTGGCGATCACGATGCATGCGCATCCCTTTGGTTTGGCCAGCTACATGCCCTGGATTGGAGGCACCAAAGGCGGCGCAAGCCTTGGATTAAACAGGCAATTTTGGGGATACACCAGCCAAAACGCCAGCGAGCAATTCCTGGCAGAACACGCAAAACAAGGAGCCACGGTCTTCATTCATGATACGGCGTGGGATTCCTGGGCACGGATGATCGACGAAGGAAGGATCCGTTCGGATCTGCGAGGCGTGGGAGCCCCGTCCCAAGGAGACTATGCCCTCGTTCAACACGAACTTCACATGAATGAAGTCGAATTCCAGATGTGGGTGGCGTTTGGGACGCGTGCGCCGGTTTATATCGTCACGCACGACGACGTTCCGATCGTGAGCATTTACCAGCGTCCGTAACTAGATTTCGCGTTCGTTATCCCAAAGCCAAGTGAGAACCTGCTCCATCACGGCTTCCGCCTGGGGACCCATTTGGCCGTGCTTGGCACCCGGTAATATAAAAAATTTCGAAGGAATTCCCGATAGTTGCAGCTCCCTTGCGCCCATCTGCATCAAATCCTGTCGATCCCGTTCACCGGCCACCATCGCCGTCGAGCGGGTCCGTCGAAGTCGCCATTCCACAGGTTTTTGAGGGCCTCCAATCAACACCACGTTCGAATAGCGCTTGGGAGATCGGTGGGCGAGCATCTCGGCCAACACCGCTCCCGACGAATACCCAAGAATGGCCAGCCCATCGAGGGAGTCGGAGGAACCAAGCGTTCGGAACGCCGCTTCGATCCGTCGATCGAGCCGTTCCGGAGTATCCGTCCATTCGCGATAGTTTTCGTCAGCGCAGGCCTTATCCGCTTGTACGGCCACGATCGTGCCATGGCGAGCGGCGGCATGTGGGAACGATTGCAAAAAACCCAGGGCGTGGCTGCAATGCCCATGCAAAAAAACCATGCGTCGCGCGGCTGTTGCCCCACGAAGGACGAAAACAGGCAGGTCCCCCGCCACGGGCACGGTTTCGATTCGCACCGGCTCTACGTGGGCAGGCTTCGCGGAGGATACCGCGACGGTAGGAGCTACCGCATTCGGCACAGGGGGAGGCTCGGTTTTTTTTTCGGTTTCTCGTCCGCAACTCGCGAGGCACGCAACCATCATCAATCGGATGAGGCGGAGGTTTTCCATCATTTTGCCCCGGCAGAGTAGCATGGGGGAGCCGAGGGAAAACGCGTCCAACGCTGTGAAAACATTCCATTTCGAATCGTGTAGGGGTTCGGACATGGAAATGGTGCGGTCATCGTGGGTGTCGGACACACGTCGACGAGACTTTATTTGTTGATCCTGAAGGTCTGTGACAGGACACGGAAACGATGTGGACGTGGATTCGGAAGCGATGGCGAAAGAACGCCTGGGCCCCCGAGCAGCTAAGCTCGTGGCGCATCAACGACGCTCGATTGGGCCTGCCGCCACGGGCGGTCAAATCGGAAAATCCTCCTTATATTCCGCGGGATTGGCATCGGGCCGGATGGCATGAATTGCTGTTCTGGGCTTCCGTTTTCAACCTTCCTTTGGCTCCGATTTTGGCCGTCCTCGCGGGGTTCGAAGGCGATGCACTGCTCGCGGTGATCATGGGAGCGTTGGGACTCACGCCATCGATGGTGGGATGGGGCCTGGCGCGAAAGCTTGCTCCCCCAGCCTCAAAAATGCTGCAAGCTGCCCGAACGTGGCATCACGGGGAGGCGACGGTACTACGAGTGGAGGAGAGCCACGCCACAGCACCGATTTCGCGCGATGACAAGACTCGGGAAGCGGTATTGACGATTTCGGATTCACGGGGAGCTTATGAAAAAAAGATTTTGCTGCAAGCGCAGGACCCACCATTGTACGTGGGAGAAAAGGTAAGTGTGTTGGTGGACCCGACAGAACCGGGCCAGTTCGAGGTGGTTCGGCAGATGAAAGGCGTTCTCTTGGTTGGAGCTTTGCCACAATCCGGGGATTGATGACGGTGAAGGGTGTTCGCTCTTGATGGGAAGGGCGCGGTGTGTTCGATAGTTATGGCGGAGGTGCATGATGATGCGGTTGCGTTCGCTTGGAGTATTGGTGGGAGTATTGGGAATCACAATGTTGGCCGCTTGCGGTTCGGATGAAACGAACGATGGCGGGTCAGGAGCAACGGCAGGAGCGACGGGAGGCTCGGCTGGCAACGCCGGACAGGCGGGAACGGGTGGAGATGCTGGGCAGGGGGGAGCGACAGGGGGGACAGGTGGAGGTGCTGGGCAAGGGGGAACGGGCGGAAGTGCTGGGCAGGGGGGCGCGACGGGGGGCTCAGCGGGTGAAGCGGGCGCGGCAGGAAACGCTGGTTCCGCGGGCTCTGGCGGTGCTACGGCCCTTTGTGAACCGTTTGCGGTCGATTTGCATGTGGCGGACACGTGGTACTTCACATTGTCGGACACGGAATCCCACGTACAAGAGCCCAGCGCATGGGATTTCAAGTTGGCCAAAAGCGGTAAGGGGCCGTGGATCACGTTGGGCGCGGGCGTCGAGGCCATCAATCTTGGAAACGGCGATAGCTTTTTGGATGTTATCGAAGCACCCGACGCGGGCTTCGACGGGGATCCGGATCTCATCGGAGACACGTGGCGAAGCGGAGGCGCTGGCGAAACGGGTTATACGATGTCCGAGAATATTTACGTGTTGAAGTTGGACGATGGAACGTATGCGAAGCTGACAGTCACCATGGCAAAGGCAGGCAAAGTTGCCTTCGACGCATTCCATCAGAGCGATGGCTCGAGAAATCTCGTGTGTACGATGCCTTGAGCGAGAGCATCAGGGTACGACGAAGTCTTCGATGAGGGTGCGAATGAGGAACTCTCGTCCCTGCCGCTGCAATAGAAAATACATTTCGGAACCGAAGACGCGGTCGAGTCCGAATCGAGTGCGCGTGATGGGCACACGAATCAGGATGTCTTGCGAAGTCATGTTTTCAAGGCGTGAAGGTCTTCCCGGCAAGGGCACCATCAAGTCCTGATACCGATAGACTTGCGTCATGCTCTCGCGGAACGGAAGCTGCCCGGCCGCGGTATAGTCGAATTTTTGAAAGCGGCGTTCCCAATGCCGATTCATGGGCATTCCATTTCCCGAGGCCGATGAATACTGCTGGGCATCGCTTGTGAGAACCGAAGACATCGCTTCCAGGTCCTCATGAAGAACCGCGCGAAAGAAGATGCGAACGGTTTGCATCGCGTTCGTGATATCGACCGGTTCTTGCAGGGTAACGAGCCCATCGCGGGTGTCGGCCGTGGATTGAATCGGGGGCGAAGGGCTTTGTCGATCGATGGCCACGGCATCCGGACGACGAGGGCTCTTTGGTAATGCGGCGGCGGTTTCGAAGGAACTGACTGCCACGGCGCCACAAGCGGGCATGACCATCACCGCTGCTGCCATCAGCGGTATCGTATGCTTCGATCGAAAAGCCGAAGAACCCATCAGAAAGATTCCACCATGGGCTCGTCGAGACGACTCGTCGTGATGGTACAAGGAGTCGGAAGCAGTGACCAACCCACGCGGGGTTCTGTCAATCCACTGGCGATGATGGTGAAACGAACTCGCGCCATGTCGACCAATCGACGATTCCGCAACGCATCTTCGGGAAGCAAGGCATCGATATCGTTTTCGCCGTGAACCAAACGAAACGCCAGATGAGCGTTGCGATTCAATCCCGCGATATGTTCGCCGTCGCACACGAGAATGCCCATGACACCCGCGTCGTCGGCGCCTTCTTCCATCGCCAGGCGATCGAGCAACGTGCAGGTGCCACGAAGCGCCTCGGTCATGACCGCCGGGTCCGTGGGACCGCGCAGTTTTCCCGCGTCATGCAGAAAAGACAAGAATAGATAAAACACCAATTCGCTATCGGTTTCACCCCGAATGTTGCCACGAAGAAAGTCGGGAATGGACTCCATCAATCGCTCGCGCAGCCGCACGAAGGCATTGACGGTGCCATGATGGACGAACAACCAATCGCGATATCGAAAGGGCTGCGTATTTTGTGTGCGTGGCTCACCGAAAGACGGCGCTCGAACACTTCCAAGAAGAGCATCCGTTCTCAAGTCACGCGTGAGGGAAGCGGCAGCAATGACTTGGCGGTCATCCATGGGGCGTCGACGCAGGAGAACCTCCCCTGCTTGGTAGAATCCAACGCCCCACCCCAGTCGGCGTCCTTCGGCGGACGTGGCGAGCGCCGGGGCATCTACATCCAGGACTCGAGCCCCAAGATCCGAGCGGTTACCAATGAATCCGAACAGACGTTCCATGCTATCCTTCGGCGATTCGCTGATCGTTGTCGTTGTTTCTCGAAGTCGCGGTGTGCGAGTCAGGCATCCGCTTGGCGTACGAAGGAACCCGAGATCGAGCGGCGAGCCCAGCATCGGTCAGTTCGTTGGCTGATATCGGGTGTGTACGGTGATGCATGACAGGATCTGACCCTAGGAATGCATCGCGCGGGCGTTGACCGCAAGCGAAGCTTCGCCTCATGATTCGTTTCGGTCTATTTCTGCTGTTGGCGACGTATTCGATGACGGCTGGAGTTGTTTGAGTCGTTCGAGAATCCGTTCCGTGCGCTGCTGGGATCGTTGCTCCCACCGACGGGTGAGCCCACGAATCCAAAGCGGAGCCGAACCTCCCACGATGAGAGCGAGTAACCACCAGGAAATCTCCAACGACATGATTAACGTTTGGATTCCGTCACGTTCCGTTGACTAACCCTTGGGCCTATAAGATGCAACCGTCACCGAATCGAGTGAGATTCATGCGCGAGTTGCGCGCCAGCGTTGCACCACGAGCAGCAGGCTGGGCAAACCCACGAGACTCGCGAAAAGATTGGCAGCCAATCCCACGACAGCGAGGGAACCGAGGGAGTTGAGACCAAGATGATGTGCCATCAACAAGGTTCCAAAACCAAGGGCCGTGGTGGCCAACGCGCCGAAGATAGGAACAGAAGCGCGATCCGCGGCATTGACGAGATCGAGGCTCGCCCCGCGGGTGAGCATATGAACCCCCCCATCGACCCCGGTTCCCACCAACACCGGAATCAACACGATATTCAAGTAGTTGAGTTCAATTCGCAGCAAGCCAAGCAATCCGAAGGTGGCCACCAAGCTCACCATGGCAGGAAACAAAGCCATGCACGCACGCCAAAACTTCCCCATCAATACCCACATCGTCAAAAAGATGAGCAGCACCGTTCCGATCAACACCGGTGGTCCCTCTTGCATGACCAAGTCGAAAATATCCGCCAGAATCATTGGTTCTCCCGCAGCGGAAGCATGCCCTCCCTGCGGCAATTCGATCCCCCGAACTTCTTTCGCGAAACGACTCACGTTGGCGCCGTCACTCAAGTCCACCGAAGAATAGACCAATACAAAATCCCCCACGTCCTTCCGATCCGGGAAAAACATGCGCCCAAGAGCATCGGGAAGTTGCTGACGATCAAAAGGCTCCGCGGCCACCAGTCGCTTCATCCGATCCACTTTTCTTCGATCGTCGGGCCCCATCTTCTCCGAAGCCAATCGGTCGATCATCTTGCGCATATCCTGAATGATCGTTTGTTTCTCCATCTGCTGATCGGGAAGGATGTCATCGCCGGTTGCCACCAGATGAATGGTGGAAGAATCGGAAGCGGCCTTTCGTTCGCGTAACGTTGTGGCAACAAAACGGCTTTGTTCGCGGTTTTCGGTCAATACGACCACGGGGGTTTGAGAGTGTCCGAGCAATCCATCGATGACGGAATCGAGCTGAAAAGAAGGCAAATTCGCGGCTGTAAGGGCTCGAAAATTCGTGTTGAACTCGAGCTTGCTGACCCACGGCATACTGAAAACCAAAAACGCCGTGAAGACCGTGAGCAATAACCCCGGTCGCTTCGCAAGCAGACGCGCGTACAAGGATTGTTGGACCGCTTTGGCACTGCGCGGTTGCCACCCCATTCGCACCGCCACTGCCAACAGCGCGGGCATGCACGTCAAATAAGCCACCACCACAAGCAACAAGCCGAAAGCGGCGATGACCCCGAACTCACGAAAGGCTCGGAATTCCGACATGCCGAGCCCCGCGAAACCAACGGCCGTCGTGAACGCAGCAATGAGCACGGCACGACCCGTATTGCCAAATGCAATGCGTATCGCATCCTCCGCAGCGTCCCGTCCCTGCCATTGCTCACGAAATCGACCGAGCAAATAAATTCCGTGATCCACCCCAAGACCCAAAAGAATCGCGCCGATGAATCCCGTCAGAATGTTGAGCTGCGCATACACGATCGCAGCAAAGCCAAATACCCAGGACAATCCCATCACCAAGGGAATCATGATGAGCGCCACCGCACCCACCCGACGAAAATGCAGCAGCAAATAGGCCACCATCAGCACCAACGCCACGATGGTTCCCGTATTCAGATCCTTTTCGATCATATCCTGTTGATCGACCTTCTTCGTAAAATTGCCCCCGTACTGCACCTGTAGGTTTGGATCGTAATGAGTGGGTTCCGACTGTTGGATCACCTGCTGGATCTCGCCCACGATCTGCCGGGAAAACGCCAGATCCACGCTCATTTTCGACGGCTTGGCCAACAGGGCAATTCGACGCTTCTCCACGTCGATGTAGTACTCATCGTCGAGCTGCGTTCGCATCCAAGCCTGATCACTGCGTGCTTCGTATTTTTTTTCGATATCGGATAGGTCGACGGAGGGGGGCTCTTCGTCATCGAAGTCGAGCATCATGGGGTTTCGTTTGGCGACCTCGAAGTCGAAGCGTGTGCGCAATCGATTGTGGACGATTTTCAAGTCGTCGAGATCCAGGTAATAAAGGGCGTGATCACGTAGAAATTGCGTGGGTTTCCGATAGTCTACGGATCTCACGGACGCGAGGGCGTCGACTCGTGGCGCTACGTCGTCGACAAATCTCCGAAGCACATCGGGTTCGGCATGGCTCGCTACGACGCCGACGTATCCGATGCCGCCATATCGTTGCTTGAGCGTTTCGAGATCCTTGACGCTTTCGAAAGAGGAAGGAAGCAGCTCGGCCAGATCCGCATTGAGCGAGAGCCGCTGTCGTGCGGCCTGGGCCGCCCCGACCGTCAGCAGAGCGAGGATTCCCAGCGCAATCCAGGGACGGCGAAAACATAGCAATGACAGAAAAGCCAGCCCGGATTCGAGTTTGGCGATGAGCCGCGCGCTGATCGTGCGCGGAGTTGTAGTGGGATCAGTCATCGCTCGAGCACCTCTTCCAAGATTTTTCCTGTGGCTTCCGGGTCCGGCAGGATTCCAAGCAACGGAAAAAGAGTGGCTCCTACGTCTTCCGTGCGAGCTGTCGCCAATCGTACGCCCTTACGGATTCCCGGCCCGGCAAGAACGAACCATGTCAGCATTTCCTCGGCTCGCAGGCCCCCATGGCCCCCACGATAGTTGCCCACCAGCACTTCATAATCTTTTCCCAAGTCCCACCCCTGCGCCGCCGTCAACACCAAATCCGGCGCGCCAGGTGCCGTAAGCAGCCGAACGATTCGAAATACCGCGTCCGGAAAACGAGTTCCATAAGTGGCATCGAGCCAGGCTCGGTCATCGTGAGGTTTGCCATCGAGCAACGGACGAACGCGAGCTACTGCCTCGTATTCCAACGGATCCTGCCCCTGCCAGGAATAGGACAACCCTTCGGGTTGCGTGCGAATCGTAGCTTCTCCGCGAGAGGAAAATACTTTCGCGGCCTGCTGTTCGTCGCTCCATCCAAGCACCAAAGAAATCCCTGGCTGCTGGCTCAACGACACCACCACATCCTTGCCTTTGAACGAGCGAAGGCGGTCCCATTTCATCGGATGACGCCAAGATTCCGCGCCGGAGCGCTCAGGATCGCTGAAATATAGATAGTTGACCATATCTCCGTTGATGACCACCACCGCGTCATTGCCAAACCAATCCGACAGAGGCTGATCAAGCGCGGCCCCCATCAGATGGGTCGAACGGTCTCGCTGTGCTTTCAACCCACAACAACTTGCCAGCACCTCTCGCACATCCAAGTTGTCAGAAGCGTCCGCCGCGCCGTGGTCGGTCGTGATCAGATAGATGCGGTCCGTCTCTTGCCCCAAAGCCCGACTCGTATCCCGATACCGTCCAATCAGAACGTCCGCATAACGAATGAGTTCCGCATAGCGGTCATCGGTGCCCGCCACATGGTGGTGGGCATCCATCGACGCAATCGTAACCCATTGAATTTTTGGATATTTTTTTAGATCCCGTAGAGCGGTTTCGAGCCCCTGAGCTTCAGCCTCTTCCCAATCGGGCATCAAGAATTTTCCAAGCATGGGCAAACGGCCAAGGGCGGACAGAACGGCAAAACGGCGATGGTACTTGGCGCGTGCGTAGGCAAAGCCCGCTTTGACGTTTTTTTTGACGCCACGGTTGGCGTACGTGTTGAACGAGTAGGAATGCTGATGGGGGAAACGTTCGTAAAGCAAGCGAGGACGGGGCGCGAAGTCCGCGGACATTTGATCGTTGGTCGTGCCGACGTAGCTTCGAAGGTTTCCGAAATCCCTGGAACGATCGAACCAGCGCAGGCCAAGAACGCCACTGCGCGACGAATCGTGTCCGGTCACGAGGGGATAATAGGCGTAGCCCGTCATGCTTGGAAAAGAGGTGACACCGTTTTCCACGAGGGCACCTTGTTCGATGAGCTGTTGGATATGGGGGAGCCTTCCGGAGCGAAGCTCGCGAAACACGACGTCGTGGCGGGCACCATCGAGTAAGAAGACAGTCAGATAGGGAGGAGAGGCGGGCGCGGCGATTTCATGTCCGCGCTCTCCCGCCATGGTCGACACCCAGAGGACCAGAATAATCACAAGAAAAAACAATAGATTACAACGAATTGACGCAGAATTTTTCTCCGGTTGTGGCATCAGGCAAGCTCGACATCACGCATGCCGTCGCGTCGTGACAATTGTCAAGCCAAGGGAAAACGGTGAAACGGCAGATGGTGCGTAACACGAGGCAGAGAACACGGACACATATCGTGCCTAACCACCAAGCAATTCGCGAGACAAAGTACGACAAGGCAAGTGAGAAGCCACGGAAGCGGTTCTTGGGTGCCGGTGTCGTCGTTCGGTTGACTGGTCTTGGGTGTGCGGCTATGGGAGCGGGTGGAGCGATGGGCTCCGTGTTGGTTCCGAATCCACAAAAAGCCTTGTTTTCGTGCAAGCGCGGGACCACGTCACGTTCTTGATGAGAACCTCTTTCCTGTGACGGATTCATCGCGAATTCAATCTGAGGGTGAGAGGCTCAACCGGTTCGTGCGCATCCTCTGACCATCGCTTAGGAGAGACACATGGCAAGCAGCATTCTCGTTACGGCAACCCAGCGCGGCAGTGGCAAGAGCACTCTTGCACTGGGATTGGTTCATCTGCTCGAGTCGACACTTTCTCGCGTTGGCTACTTCAAACCGATTGGGCAGCGGGGAATGGATGGGACGGATCCTGACGTACGTTTGATGAAAGATGCGTTGGGGCTCGAGTTTTCGCTCGAGGAGATGGTGCCTGTGACGATGGATCAGGTGCAGGAAGCGTTGAGCAACGGCACCTACGATCATTTGTTGGATACGATTTTGGAGGCGTACGAGAAGATCGCTTCGAAGTGCGATTTCGTGGTTTGCGAGGGGACGGACTACTTTGGCGCGATGTCCGCGTTCGAATTCGACATCAACGCGGATATCTCGAAAAACCTTGGATCCCCTGTTCTTCTCGTGGCCAACGGTGACAATTGCGTGGGTCTTACCGATGATTGTGAGTGCGGTCCGTGCGATCAGATGATCCAAAACATCACGATGGTGAAGGAGAGTTTCGACGCCAAGGGATGTGAGATGTTCGGAGCGGTCATCAATCGCGCGGATCCGAAGTACGTCAAGACCATTCATGATGCCGCGGAGCCGTCGCTCAGGAAGATGGGGCTCAAGCTATTGGGCACGGTTCCTCGCACGGACATGCTGAGCAAGCTGCGAATCGAGGAGGTTGCGGCTGCCCTCAATGCCGAAGTCATAGCTGGTCAAGACCGGCTCAACGTAATCGTGCAAGAGGTCGCGGTTGCCGCCATGAGTGTAGAGAACGTTCTCGAGCGGATTCCGCGGGGAACCCTGGTGGTGGTGCCGGGCGATCGTGATGATGTGCTTCTGGGTCTGGCGGGGGCGTTTGCCTCTCCCGCGATTCCGGCACCCGCGGGGATCATCATGACCGGCGGGCTCGAACCGGGCAAAAACGTCAAACACGTGGTGCTCGACCTGACGGGTGGGCACATGCCACTGCTCAAAGTGCAGACCGGCACCTACGAAACCGCCATCTTGGTCAATCAGGTCAAGCCGAGCTTGCAAGCTCACCAAAAAATGCGCGTCGAACTCGTCAAAACCCTCGTCGAATCCAATATCGATGTGGAGCCTTTGATCGCACGAGCCTCCGTGCAACCTCGATCCCGTCGGGTGACACCCAAGCAATTCATCCACCGCATGATGGATATTGCTCGTCGAGACAAAAAACACATCGTCCTGCCGGAAGGACACGAACCTCGTATCTTACGTGCAGCGCAAGTTCTGCTCGAGCGAGGCATCGTCAATCTCACGATCCTTGGCAACGAAGATGAGATTCAACGTGAGATTTCTCGCCAGGGGCTCAAGTTCAACGGCGATCTGCAAATCATCAATCCAGCCACATCTGAACTGCGTGAACGATTCGCCAAGCGGTACATCGAATTGCGCTCGCCAAAGAAAACACCAACGTGGGAGCTTTCTTACGACCTCATGAACGATACGACGTACTTCAGTACGATGATGGTTCAGGAAGGGCTCGCGGATGGCATGGTATCGGGTTCCATCACGACGACCGCGGCCACCCTTCGTCCGGCACTCGAGTTCGTCAAAACCAAAGAAGGCTACTCCATCGCTTCGAGCGTGTTTTTCATGTGTTTACCCGAACAAGTGCTCGTGTATGGCGATTGCGCCGTGAATCCGAATCCGACCGCGCAGCAGCTTGCGGACATCGCCATCGCCAGCGCCGAGACAGCACAATCTTTCGATATCGAACCGTATGTGGCCATGCTTTCGTATTCCACGGGTTCGTCGGGCAGCGGTTCGGATGTGGACAAAGTGCGTGAAGCCACGGCGATCGTCAAAGAGCGCAATCCGGACTTGCTCGTGGAAGGACCCATCCAATACGACGCCGCGATTGATCCGACGGTCGCAAAGGCGAAGCTTCCGGGGAGCCGCGTCGCGGGAGCTGCCACCGTGTTCATTTTCCCGGATCTGAACTCCGGAAACAATACGTACAAAGCCGTACAGCGGGCAGCGAAAGCCATTGCCATAGGCCCGGTCATGCAAGGGCTCCGCAAACCCGTCAACGACCTGAGCCGCGGCTGCTCCATCCCCGACATCATCAACACGGTTGCCATCACGGCCATTCAGGCTCAGAGGAGCTAACCCACCATGTCGCTCAAGGTTCTCGTTCTCAACTCTGGAAGCTCATCGATTAAATTCGAGCTTTTTGAAATGCCCTCCGAAAAACGACAGGCTCGGGGGTTGCTCGAAAAAATCGGTGAAGAACAGAGCAAGCTCACCTACACCATCGGCGATAGCAAATACACCATCGACCAAAAAGTGGCGGACCACGGTCAAGGTTTGCGGCTCATCATCGATGCTCTTACCGATCAGTCCAAGGGCGGCCTCAAGGATATCTCCGAAATCGGCGCCGTGGGCCATCGCGTGGTGCATGGGGGAGAAGCTTTTTCCGAAACCGTAATCATCGATGACAAGGTGCAAAAGGCCGTGGAGGAGCATATTCAGCTCGCCCCATTGCACAATCCTCCCAACCTGCTCGGTATCAAAGTCGCCCGGGAACTGTTGCCGAACGTGCCGCAGGTCGCTGTATTCGATACGGCCTATCACCAGACCATGCCGGCCTACGCTTTCACCTACCCCATCCCTTATGAGCTGTACGAACAACTTCGCGTTCGACGATACGGCTTTCACGGAACGTCGCATCGCTATGTGGCTGCCCGGGCCGCGAAAATTCTCGGACGTAAACTAGAGGAAACGAATCTCATCACCGCGCATCTCGGAAACGGCGCGAGCATGACGGCCATCCAAAACGGCAAATCCATCGATACCACCATGGGGCTTACCCCCCTGGAAGGGCTCATCATGGGCACCCGATGCGGCGATATCGACCCCGCCATCATCGCTTTTCTCGCCCGTGTCAAAGACATGCCCGTCGCACAAATCGACAACCTGCTCAACAAAAAGAGCGGCATGCTCGGTGTCTCGGGTCTGTCCAACGACATGCGCTCGGTCGAACAAGCAGCCAACGAAGGCAATACGCGAGCGGCCCTCGCCCTCGAAATGTACTGCTACCGCATCAAAAAATATGTTGGCGCCTACACGGCTGCCATCGGCAATGTCCACGCGCTTGTCTTCACCGCCGGCGTTGGCGAAAACAGCGATGTCGTGCGCGAACGCGTGTGTTCCAACCTCCAAAACATCGGTTACAAAATCGACGTGGAAAAAAATCGCGGTGTTCGCGGAAAAGAACTCGACATCGCCACGGCCGATTCCCCCATTCGTATCCTCATCATCCCCACGAATGAAGAGTTGATGATCGCTCAGGATACGTACGCCCTTACCGCGAAAAAATAATCCCCGTTTTCCGAATACCATCCCCCAAGTTCCACCCTATCGATGGGTGATGGCACGCCGTCGAACCATTCCCATTCGGCCATGGCCCTCCGACGAGACACCAACGTCCTTCTCGGATTCCATTCGGATTCAGGTAGATAAGGACGCTCAATTCGGAAGAACGAAGGAGGGATCGCAGGCGAAACGAATGCAGCTCGGTGAGTTCGTGCGCCATGCGGAAACGCTGTAGCCATCTTCACAGCGGGGAGGCTGAAGCGACGGGCAACCGAGGGTGCTCATGCAAACTTCCGGCAACAAGCAAAGGTTTACGTCGCGCGTGTAGGCCCAATCGGCGTCGGGTTCCGAACAAGCGGCAAGCTTATAGGCCGGACAGGGACCCACCGCATCGGCGATGTCGAGATAGACTTGGCTGGCATCGAGAAGGTATTCATAGCCGCCTGGGTATTTGTCGCCTTTTACGAATAACGCCGCAACGACCGCCTTATGGTGTTGGATGCGGTCGACCAGCCAATCTTGATCCACGTGGGGACGCGCGGCCAAGGCTACCTGATAACCGCTAAATGCGTATTGTTGATTGGTGTTGAGCCGATGCGCGATCTCGTTAGGACACGGTGCGGTGAAGCATTGAATCGGCACATCGCGTGTTTCGGCTTGGAAATACACGTCCCCGGGCAGCGGTTTGACGCCGGGAAGACCTCGAAACGCCTGGTACACCAACAATTTCCGCGTTCCGTGCTTGGCTTCTTTTTTTCCCAATCTGCCGCGAAGGATGAGTTCATCCGCGGGCGCGTCGGTCACCTTGCCGATGAGTTGTTCGTCGAATCCCGATGAACCGAAATCGAATCCGGAGACATATTGCTCACCAGACGATCGGTTGACGTCTTTGACCCAATATCCGCCGCATGAGGGCGCCGCACATTTTCGGTTGTCCTTACGCACGGTAACGAATGTCACGGCGTTGGTGGACAGATCCGCTTCCGTAGCATCGACCTGCTCGGAGGATAACTCGTCCGCAACGGTGTCCAGCGCGCAGCCGACAAGGCAAGAACCAAGGGATAAGTACATGAAAATACTTAGATATTTATTCACGCTTTCTTCTCCGGATCAAAACACCTGGTGTGTGCATGTAGTATCGTTCTGCACCGATGTCTACCCGATTTCATCCAAGTAACTATTTCGTGTTTTCGTGGCAAAAGATCGGCACCCGTGGCGATTCGGGGAGTTGAATGGCTTTTTTTGACGGGGGACTTGGGCGACCATGGGGGTTGGAAAAGCCGTTGGGTGATATCGTCGCTTCTCCCTTTATCGACAATACCTTATGAAACAGCTTCGTTTTCGGAACTTACTCCGGCGTCACGTGGTGGGACGCCACACGGAGGTATGGCATCATCGTTCATTTCGTCTTCCCTTGAGTGCCGTGGGAGGGTTGACGGGATTCGAGCCGCGTCGAGCGGATCTGGTGCTTTGGTTTTTGGCCGACGCGTGGGCGATCGAGGAAGGAATGCTCGAGCGACCCAATCGGGTTCGTTATCGGGATTTGGCGCGTGTTCATACGCAGGAGTACTTGGAATCGTTGAGTCAGCCCCGAACGTTGGCACGAATATTTGCCGCGGATGAAACGGAGTTGCAGGTTGATGAGGTTCTGAAAACGATTCGATTCGCGTGTGGTGCGACGGTACAAGCGGCGCGAAGTCGACTTGTCCATGGTGGAATTGCCCTGAATTTATTTGGGGGATTTCACCATGCGGCGCCGGATTCTGCGGGTGGTTTTTGTGCGGTCAACGATATTGCGGTGGCCACTGCAGTTCTTCGAAACGAAGGATTCCGTGGTCGGATCGTGGTCATCGATGTAGACGCGCATCCACCGGATGGTCTGGCAGCGTGTTTTCGTGGAGATTCTTCCGTTTGGGTGGGGTCCATTTCGGGAGAAAGTTGGGGTCCGCTCGAGGGGGTGGACGAAACGGTATTGCCTCGCGGCTCGGAGGATCGAACGTATTTATGTGCGTTGGATCGTATGCTCAGCCGCATGCCCCGTGCTGACTTCGCATTCGTGATCGCGGGGGGAGACGTGGTCGCGGGAGACCGATTGGGTAAGCTCGCACTAACTCTCGAAGGAGCGCGTCGAAGGGATCGAATGGTGCTCGAAGCGCTTGGCCGGGTTCCATCGGTATGGACGGCCGGAGGGGGATATGGTCGGGAATCGTGGAAAGTGCTTGCGGGCACGGGGTTGATGCTGACTTGTCGGTCATCGACCGCCATTCCACCCAGCTATGACCCGATGCGCGCTCGTTATGGATGGGTCTCCACCAAGTTGAGTCGTGAACGACTCGAAGGCGCAGAGGAGTTGTCGGCCAAAGACCTGGAGGAAGCCTTGGGGCTTCGCCCTCCCGAACAACCTCGTTTGCTCGGTTTGTATACCGCGGAAGGGATTGAATACGCCCTGTCTCACTTCGGCATCATTCCTCATATACGACGCCTCGGTTTCGAACAGGTGCATGCGGCAATCGACGTGGTGGATATGGGAGACCGGGTTCGTGTGATGGGCAATGCCTTGGGAAAGCAGCACGTATTGGTCGAGTGCATGTTGGAGCGTCGACGTGTTGTCGAGCGGGATGTGCTGTATGTGCATTGGCTAGCGCTGTGCAATCCTCGGGCGCGGTTCAGTGAGAAGCGTCCGCAACTTCCTGGTCAAGAGGTTCCTGGACTGGGTCTTGCTCGCGAGATTGGATGGGCCTTGGCGCGCATTGCACGCCGTTTGGGCCTGGAAGGGGTAGCGTATCGGCCCGCGTGGTATCACACGGCCTATAGTGGGAGATACCACTTCGTTTTCGCGGATTCGAGGCGGCAGGGAAGGTTCGAAGCGATGCAGCGCGATCTTCGGGATATTCCGTTGATCGAGGTGACTCGCGCCGCGGCCGAAGGGCGATTGCGAAACCATGGTGAACGTTGCACGTGGGAAGCGGAGGAGATGGTGTTTTGGCTATTCGATAGTCCTTTGGATGAAAAGATCGTGGCCGAAGAACGAGCCAACGCACGGTTCACGATCGTGGCGTCCGAATGTGATAAACACGTCCCATGACTGACGACACCACGCAACCACGGATGATTCCGCCTCGGGAAGGCGTTCTTGCGCGCATTGGCAATACCCCCTTGCTTCGTCTTCGCAGGATCAATCCCAACCCGAACGTCGAGATCTGGGTGAAGCTCGAAGGCAACAACCCGGGGGGTTCCATCAAAGACCGCACAGCGCTGTGGATGATCGAACAGGCGGAAAAGACTGGTGAATTGCATCCGGGCAAAACGATTATCGAGGCTACCTCCGGCAACACCGGTATCGGACTGGCGATGGTTGCCGCGGTGAAGGGCTATCGTCTGGTGCTTGCCATGAGCGAGGGCGCCTCGGTCGAACGAAGAAAAATCCTGGCCGCTTACGGCGCGGAGTTGCTGCTCACGCCCGCGGAAAAAAGCACGGATGGTGCGATCGAAGTGGCCTATGAGTTGGCAGCCCAAGAGCCGGATCGATACTTTCTCGCGGATCAATTCAACAATCCAGCCAACCCCCTCGCTCATTATGAAAGTACGGCACCGGAAATCTGGGAGCAAACAGGCGGGAGGATCACCCATTTTGTCGCGGCGGTCGGAACGACCGGAACCCTGATGGGTTGCTCACGTCGATTCCGACAGCTCAATCCGAAAATCCGCATCATTGGCGTCGAGCCCTATCTCGGCCACAAGATCCAGGGCCTGAAAAACCTAAAAGAGTCTTATGTTCCGGGCATTTACAACGCCGGGGCCCTCGATGAAAAAATCAATGTCGACGATGATGCCGCATACGAAATGGCTCGTCGTCTCGCCCGTGAGGAAGGTTTGCTCGTAGGCATGAGCGCTGGTGCGGACGTTCACGTTGCCGTCGAACTTGCCAAACAGATGGAGTCGGGCGTCATCGTTACCATTTTATGTGATGGGGGAGAGCGATACCTCAGCACCACGCTTTTCCAAGTTGCCCAACCGGATGTCGTTCCTGCTCGCCTGTCGTTTCTCAACACGCTCAGTGGGCGTTACGAGCCTTTCGTTCCTCTGTCTTCCTCCGACGATGTGACGATGTATTCCTGTGGTCCCACCGTTCACCGACGACCTCATCTCGGGTTGCTTCGTCGCATGCTGGTCGATGATCTCGTGCGTCGTACGCTCGAACATGCTGGGTATCGCGTGCAGCATGTCGTGAGTGTGACGGATGTGGATGACAATACCGTGCAAGAGTCGGAGCGAACGGGAGAGCCGATGGCAGAGCTTTGCCGTCGCCATGAGCAGGGTTTTTTTGAGGATTTGGATGCGCTCAAGATATCGAGGGCGGATCAATACGTGCGGGCATCGGAGTCGGTCGATGCGATGATAGCGTTGACGCGCGAGTTGATGGACGCGGGGGTGGCGTATGAGAAGCTTCGCTCGGTGTATTTCAACATTGGTCGTGTGCCGTCGTATGGGGAGTTGTCGGGCAAAGATTTGGGCAAGATTCGGATGGGGGCGACGGTGGATTTGGAGCGGTACGACAAGAACGATCCACGGGATTTTACGCTGTTTCGTCGTTCGACCCTGGGAGAGCTTCGCAAGGGAGTGAGCTACAAGACCGAGTGGGGCAACGTACGTCCGAGCTGGCATGTCCAATGTTCAGCAATGGCGCGCGCGACACTCGGAGATCGATTCGATATCCACATGGCGTCGGTCGAACTCGTTTTTCCTCATAATGAAAACGAGATCGCGCAGATCCGAGCGCTCACGGGCAAGCCTCAAGCGCAATTTTGGCTTCATAGCGAGTTGGTGCTCGTCAACGGTAAGAAGATGACACACGAGGAGGGTTGTGTGACGCTTCAAGACCTGATCGATCGAGGGTACTCGGCGCGAGAAATCCGGTTCTTCTTGCTTCGTCACCATTATCGGCAACCGGTATGGCTGACCGATGAACGTTTGGAGGAGGCGCGCGCGAGTTTGCGTCGTATCGATGAGTTCGTGAGCAACTTACAGGAGGTACGCACCGAAGGAGAGCATGTGGAAGAGGTGGCTGGTTGGGTCGTTGGGATGAAGGAGACATTTCGGGCGTCGCTGTACGATGATGTCAATCTGCCCGCAGCGATTGCGGGGATTTTCCGTTTGATTCGTCAGGTCAATCACGTGATGGGTCAGGGCAAGCTTTGCGAAGCATGTGCGAAGTTGGTGCTGGAGGGCCTCACGGAAGTAGATCGCGTACTGTCGATTCTGCCTGCCTTGGAGCCTCAACAAGCGATTCCGCAGGAGATTGCATCGTTGCTCAAAGAGCGCGATGAGGCTCGAAGCAGGAAGGATTTTGCAAGAGCAGACGAGATTCGCGCGTTGTTGCAGGAGCGCGGCTGGGTGGTGGAGGATCGTGCCACAGGGTTGCGGGTTCGTCGTAAAGAAGACCGCTAAGACCTTGGCCGCCAGGACTCATCGTTGCGTGAGTGAGGGCGTCATGGGGCAAGCGAGTCGACTCGAGGGTGGACAGGTTTTAGGCTGAGGTTCGATGGATTTACGCACACGCACCATCATGTTGTGTGCGGCTTTTGCGACCGCGATCACCGTATCGATCATGCTTCGGTCGCGAAAGAACCGCACGCATTACTTGCTGTCGGCTTTCGCTGGGACAGTAGCGCTGTGGTACTTGGCCCAAGCGTTGTTCGGATATTTTCAAGCCGATATTTGGTACCGTTTCACAGCGGTGCTCGCGGTGTTGTTACCGCAATTTGCTCTTCATCTATTCGAAGCGATCGTACCGCGTCCAGCCAACGAACACTCCAAGTTATTGCGCGTTGGGATGGTGCTTGGCATTCCGATGTTGCTGCTGGCGATCAGTGACTATCAAACCCACGCCGCAGTTCGAACCACGATATTCCTATACGTATTCGGATTGGTGGCTTCAGGGCTGGCGGGGCTTGCGATGCAGGGCAGGAAAGCGCCATCCCGAGCGGTACGCGAGCGTGTACGGCTTCTCGTTCTGGTGGGAACGTTCGCGTTGTTTTTTAGCATTGGAGACTTCGTGTGGTTCATCGGCGCGGCCATTCCACCCGTAGGCGCCGTGCTTTCCGTCGTATTTCTTTTTGCCTTGGCGGAGTCGATGCAACGCGAACGTCTCATCGACCTATATGAAATGGTTGGACGCCTCGTGGTATCCACAGCCCTGGCGTTCTGTCTCGCCGGAATCTTCTATGTGTTTGTGACGTACGTCGGCTTCGACACGATGTACTTGAACGCGGTTCTCGCAGCCATCGCCATCCTCGTTTTGTTCGAACCACTTCGAAACAAAGTGGAAGAAAAGATCCACGTCGTGTTTTTTCGTCAGCGACACGAATTGGAACGGGTGCTGCGCGATGCGGAGATGCGCCTGATTCACATCCTCGAACTCGAAGAAATGGCAAGCGTCGTCATCCACGCACTCGAGGAAAGCCGTCGAGCTACTTCGGCGGCCTTGTACTTGCTCGATCCGGATGGGCGGGAATTGTCCTTGCTGCATCGTTTTGGGCTTGGCGCGGAAGAACGTATCGAGGTAGCTACCGCGCGTCCGTTGCTCGAAAGGCTAAGACAAGCGGACTCCGTGGTTATCGATGACTACGCGCTATCATCGTGGAGCCTTGGTTTTCACGGGGACAATTTGACAGGGCGCGATGCTCTTCTGACGGCCGCGCGACTGGTGGGACCCATCGCCAACAGCGGTGTGATCCTTGGGATTCGGCCAGGATCCGGCGATGTGATCGGTCTATTGGTCGTTCGAGACGAACGTGTTCGCGATGCTTTTAGCCGCGACGAGATCGTATTGCTCGAAAGGTTGGCGTCGATGATCGGAGTCGTGGTGGAGAACACGCGAGCGTATGCACGCATGAAGGAACGCGATCGACTGGCGGTGTTGGGACAAATGGCGGCGGGGCTTGCGCATGAGATAAAAAATCCACTCGGTTCCATCAAAGGGGCGGCACAACTTCTCATCGACTCGGTCGAGGACCAAGAGGGTCCTGTCCATTCGCAAGACTTCCTCGATATCATCATCGAAGAAGTGGATCGATTGGACCGGGTCGTCGGCTCGGTTCTCGACTATGCCCGACCTCGCAAAGGCAATCCGGCACCGGTGGATGTGAACGCGGTTGTCAAACGGACGGTGCAGATCTTGAGCCCTTCGAGCCATGAGCGAACCCGTCTCGAGGTTGATGTTGCTCCGGATTTGCTGCCGGTTCGGATCGATGCAGAGCAGCTACGCCAGGTGATCATCAATTTGGTTCAGAATGCCATGCAGGCGATGGGCGAACGAGGCGGCGTTGCCACCATATCGACACGAATGCGGGAAGGGGAACCTGGAAGCCTGGGTTGGGTGGAGATCGTGATCAAGGATACGGGGCCAGGGATTTCGTCGGAGATGTTGAACAGCCTGTTCGTTCCCTTTTTCTCTACCAAAGCGCATGGCACTGGGTTGGGTCTCGCCATTTCGCAAAGGATTGCGCAGGAGGCAGGGGGGGTCATCGAAGCCGCATCGCAACAAGGCGTGGGAAGTGCCTTCAAGGTGGTGTTGCCTGCCTGTTCGCAGGAAAGTGTCCCTTGCGCTTCTCTTCGAAAGGAGCCCTCCGAAGCCGCGGGGGGTATCACCGGCTAGTGACTCTACCGTGAGTGTCGCTGTTCCCGGGCAGGGATTGGGGGAGGGCAGTTTCGTAGGACGAGTTTTCAGCCGGATTGTGCGGGAAGCAGGGGCTCGATCGAGCTTCAAGGGAAAGGAATTCGCGATCTTTGAACAACCCGGTGTATGGTGTGGCCTATGCAGGCTTGACCGTTATCCAACGCGGGAACTAAAGTTTCCCTCAACACGAGACCCCTGACTTCGGTCAGCACGATCATGCAGAATCCAGTCTCCAAAGGGCCACCCCCGCCTCCCGGATCCTCTCAGAACCGTCCTCTGGCGCTGCGGTTCATTTCGGGCAAGTACCAGGGTGGCGAGTTTCCGCTGGTTCCCGGCAAGGAGATACATATCGGGAGATCCAATGACCTCGATATGGTGCTCGCCGAGGACATGGTTTCCCGCAAGCACGCGCGTATTGCGTTTCAAGGGGACGATATCTTCATCGAGGATCTTGCTTCCACGAACGGTACATTCGTCAACGGTGAGAAAATCAAGCGCTCGAAGCTTCGCGAAGGAGACCGAGTCCTCATTGGTACATCCATCCTCAAGGTCGTCATCTCCGAATCCGTCCGTCGTACGTCCGAAGAGCAGGCGCGGCGAGACATGGAAATCGTGGCAGCCCATCGTCGCACGAGCCAGGTGCGAAGCATGTCCGGTTCCATCGAAGAGATCCCTCTTCCTGATCTTCTTCAGCTTCTTGGTACATCCAAAAAAAGCGGGGTGCTCGTCATTCGAACCGAAGAGGATGTCATTGGTCGCATCTACATGCGCAAGGGTCTGGTGTATTTCGCCAGCATCAATGACATGGATGAAATCCATCCTTTCAAGAGTGTGTTTCGCATGCTCTCTTGGACGAATGGCTTATTCGATTTGGAGCCCCCTGATGAGCGAACCTTCGCGAATCCCCTCGACATGCCGGTGCAAGGCGTGTTGATGGAGGGGATGCGGCAGATGGATGAACTCAACCAGATCAAGGAACGTCTTCCGCGTCTCACGAGCCGTTTGCACATGGCGATGCCACTGCAGCCGGCATTACGCGATCTCAAGCCGCAAGAACTCGATATTCTGCAGCTCGTTCATAACTTCGGTTACTTCGAGCAGGTCCTGAATCAAAGCCCTTCGTCGGATCTGGATACTGCCCAGGCCATACTCAAACTCATCGACAACGGCTATCTTCGAGTCGACTGAGCCGCCCGAAACTTCTCCGTTCGCCAACCACTCTGATACCGTTTCCGATCACGATGTTGCGAAAGGCTGCCGCTGCGGGTCTGAAGCTGTTGATACTGGCGCTTGCCGTCTATGCATTCTTTTTTCTGCCGCTTGGAAGGCGAACACCCTACCAGCACCTTAACGCCATTTTTTCATCGCAACCCGCGCGAGAAGCCGCCGAGGACCTCACCGTCGCGGGCCAGCAAATCAAAAACAAAGTACGAGAGATGAAATGATGATGGCTTCGAGGGATGCATCGGCCATGTCGGACAACAGGGGAATTCCAACGCCAGCCTGCCAAATTTCTTTTTATTTCGCAGGCTTATAGCAACCCAAAAAGCAAAGGCACGGCGTATCGGAACATGGCCGCAAACATCAGCGGAAAGCCGATGACCAGCACGACCGTGAACACGATCATCCAGAAAGCCTCGAGCCAAGAGGTTTGGCGAGTCTCGTAGGAATACCAATCCTTGTAGTGGCGCTTGGTGGCCATGGCGAGGTCCCTTATGCGCCGGGTGGCGCCAGCGATCAAGTCCGTTCGATCCGTACGAGAATCAAAGGGCTGTATCCGTCAACCAATGGGGAAGTACGGTGGACTCAGGACCAGTTGCCACCAACCAAAGCTGATGAGCCGCGCGGGTGGCAGCCACGTGCAACAAGTGCCGTGACTCGATATCATCGGGAAATGTCGAGGCATTCACGTCCACCAAAATGACGTAGTCATATTCCAGCCCTTTGACTTCCCGAATTTCGGTGACATCCACCCCAGGGCGAAAACGAAAATCCTGCTCTTTGACCCGATGCAGGTTGGGCACTTCCGCACGCCTCAACCCATCATAATACACATCGGCCTGGTCCGAATACCGGGCCAAGACAGCCACCGTCGCCCGAGGCTCCCGAAGCGCGAGCGCGCGTAAGGCTTCTCCAAGTTGCGCAACCGCTACACCAGGTCCCGGCGTGATGAACATCTCGACCGGAGCACCCGTGCGCGGTGCCACGGAAGGAAGAGCATCCGCCATCGGACCGAGTACGTCTTTCGCAAGCTCGAGTATCTCCCGGGTAGAACGATAGGCAATCTTGAGCGGCTCGATCGCAATCGCCTCGATGCCCAGATCGCGAAACATCCCTTCCCACCCTCGGAAATGGTTATCCATGACGAGACGTTGGGATGTATCGCCGGCGAGCGTGATACTTCGACGTTCCGTGGTCACATCGATGAGCACCGCCAATTCCGCGGCGGCAAAGTCTTGGGCTTCATCGACGAACAAATGCTCGACCTGAATTGGTTCTTTTCCTTTTCGCAGGGGGCCTCGCAAGATTTGATAGGCACGAAGCAGCAAAGCATCGTCTTCGAGGTCGAGGGTTAGATGGTCCTCCGTGGTGGGAAGCCCATCGATGCCCACATCCATTCGAAGGTCATCCTCTTCATCAGGAGGGGCAGCAGGCTCTGCGCGAGGCTCTCCAGGCCGCAGCTCAGCCACGAGCGGGCAGCGATCGGAACACCAACGAACCGCTTGCTGAATTTCGGCATCCTCGAGAGCCGGAGCATCGGACAGCAACATGGCTTGCCGTACCGCATCGAGATCCGTGAGCAATTCGGCCCACAAAGTGACTGGTGCATGGGGGTCCGAACGCAGTTTGGGGTCTTCTTGAGCAAGTTGTGATCGACGCTCGATCGCGCGAAGGATTCCGGGGTGTTTTTTTAGTTTCGAGACGGACAAGGGCGTGTCTTCCGTCACTTCTACATCCGACATCCAAGGGAAGTGGATGCGGCGCATGCGTTGCGCCCACGTGGGAAAAGTATGGACTTGCACATCGCGAACGCCGAGGGCGGGCAGGACCTCGGACGTGTAGGAGACGAGCCCTTTGCTGGTGGTAATTACCATCATGCGCTCGCCTGCGAACTTTTTTGGACCTTGATAATTCAGAAAGGCGAGACGGTGCAATCCGATGGTGGTTTTCCCACTTCCAGCGCCCCCTTGAATCACAACGATGCCGGAATCCGTACGAGAGATGAGGTCGAATTGGCGAGGGTCGAGCAGGGCTGAGATCTCGGGCAAGTGCCGATCGATACGCTGTTGTCCATCGGGCCCGACACCGAGCTTTCCGCGTGACTTGGCTTCTGCCGGACGTGTCGCCTTTCCCTGTCCCCCCGACAAGTCCGCGGCTCGCGGGGGTATCAACCGAAAATCGTCGCCTTGTTGGCGCACATACGTTCCTTGCGGTGTCGCGATTCGAACCAAAGAGCCCTTATGTATCGTTACAGTCCTGCGAATCAGAAGCTCACCTTCCACTTCTCGATCGCCGAATCGTTCCTCATACACATCACCTTCCGCATAACGATAATAAATTTGGCTCACGGGCGCGTGACGCCAATCGACGATCCGAATATTGGAAGCAGCATCGATGTAGGTGGTTCGTCCGATGAGCACTTCGCGATCGCGCGTACCACTTCTGTCCTGCTCTCGCATGGCAAGGTGCGCGAAGTAGGGGTTGCCCGGGTCGACGAGATTGACGCGCAATTCATTACGTTGCGCGCTGATGCCCGCAAGCCGCTCCATCTGGGCGAGTAACGCAGGCACGTCTTCGAGCCTTGCCTCGGATACCTGATCACGAAGCGATATGAGTTCAGCGTCGTAGGTTTGAAGAGCCGGGATTGCGGCTCGACGCTCCTCGAGATGGTGGAGAACACGCCGTAGCAGGGTCAATTCTTCTTTCGGAACAGCCTGCGTAGCTTCAGGATCCCCAAGATGGGAGGCAAAAAGGGTCACGTCAGAAGTCATGCGGTCTCATCAACATTCAGAAATCGGAAAAGAAGATGACTATACCTATCCGCGACTTTCATGCAATTGGTTCCTCATAGCGGATTGACAGGTGCAAATGCCATGACTCCTTCCGTCGGGCTACGACCTCTGGCATGCTTGCATCTGTCAACAAGGAAGTGCAGCCATGCTCAGAAACGTAATGATCGGTTTGTCGTTTGCTCTTGCTTTGTCTGCTTGTGAAACAACGGAAGAAAACCCCACGCCGCAAGAGGCTGGTGCTTCCGATTCTCATTCTGACTTCGATGCAGGTTCAGACGCCGTAGGGGAGGATTCTGCCGACGCCGCGACGGATACGGTGTCTGCCGATGTCGAAAACGAGGCCGGGCTTGTCGTACCAGAGGGCTATGTGTTGGTGTCACCAGCCGTATTCATCATGGGAAGCCCCGAACAAGAACCAGGTCGAGCGGATACGGAGACTGCCCATGAGGTCACCCTCACACGTTCGTTCGTGATGAAGAAAACAGAAGTAACGCAAGGCGAATGGCAATCGCTCATGGGTTACCAACCATCGTATTTTGAAGGCTGTGAATCATGCCCGGTGGAGAATGTGAACTGGTGGGAAGCGCTGGCGTATTGCAACGCGTTGTCGGAAAAAGAAGGATTGGCACCGTGTTACGCGTTGGAAGGATGCTCGGAGCCGGGTCCCGATTTCTTGTGTGACAAGGTCACGACGACAGGAGGGGGTTTGCTACAGTGCGAGGGGTATCGTCTGCCTACGGAAGCAGAATGGGAGTTTGCTGCACGAGCGGGAACGACAACGCCTTTGCCACAGGGTTCAATCGAGAAAGACCCGAGCAGTTGCGAAGTCGATGACGTCTTGAGCGATTACGGTTGGTATTGCGGTAACTCCTCAGACGAACCTCACCCTGTGGGAGAGAAATCGCCGAATGCCTGGAACCTCTCCGATATGGCCGGAAATGTCATGGAATGGGTTTGGGATTGCCTCGTTCCGTACGGACCGGAAAAGGTGAACGATCCGATCGTCAACGAGGGCTCTGGCATGCGAGTTCTTCGGGGTGGCTCATGGTCACAAGCCATTGGACAATGCCGTTCGGCGGCCAGAGCGGGGCTCGATCCCGCCGAACGGGATGGTGATACAGGACTACGCCCCGTTCGTTCCTTCTAGAACCCACCTGTGCCCGCTGCAAAGCCTGCAAAAAGCCTCCCCCAAAAATACTTGCACCCAGAGGGAAACCTGCTGGTCCGTGACACGCGTAACCTACTGATTTTTCATCGATAATTCACTTGTCGAGCACCGCTTCCCACGAGTCGGCCGTGGCCGCTCGAACGAGCCATTCGTCTAGCAAACGAACATCCGAGCATGAGCTGATGCGCTGCTAAACAGCTTTCGATGAAGAAAAGCCATGTGTGTGCAAAACCGCCCCGAGCGATTCGACCCGGCCTTGGAATAGCCCTTCGGCTCGGCCGTGGCACGAAACAGCGACGCACGGGGGAGATAGGGAGATGAGAAACCACACGCAGTTCGCTATTTCTTCAATTTACTGTATTTATCACGAATATCTTTTTCGTTGACCCTGGCAGGTCTGTTAGTCACTCGGGTCTTGACGAAGGGGCATTCGGGCCATATATGCCCAACAACGCTCACGCATACGTAAGGGTTCGATGAACCAGAAATCGGGACAACACGACACGGAAGACAAAAAAGCCCAAAATCGGCGTCTTTCCGTGATCGACGAACCTGCGCGGGCGCAATCTAGTCGCGATCGTGAGACAGGGGAACCGACTTTGTTGCGTGTGGGAGACTTGGCCCAAGAGACAGGGAAAACGGTTCGAGCCATTCATCTATATGAGGAAATGGGACTTCTTCGTCCCCGAAGTCGCTCCAAGGGTCGGTATCGATTGTTTGGTCCCGATGCGGTGATTCGGACGCGATGGATTTCGAAGTTGCAAGAGCTTGGGATGTCGCTCAGTGACATTCGCGCGGTGATTCAAGAATGGGAAAACCTATCAGCGCCCGGAGCGATGATCCGGATGCGGGAGGTTTATCGCAAACAGCTTGCGGATACGCGATCCCAGCTCGAGCGGCTGCGTGTTCTCGAAAGGGAACTTGCCTCGAGTCTTGCTTATTTGGAGTCGTGCGATGCGTGTGAACCGGATCGATTGATCACGGAGTGTCAACAGTGCGCTTTGCATGACGATGACATCGAGCCACCGGACTTGGTGGCGGGTTTATCTGCTCACGTATCGCCGTGCCCCGGCGCGGAGAGGGAATGATCCATGGCGGTCAACCTACCGATTTATATGGACTATAGCGCGACCACACCAGTGGATCCGCGCGTACTCGAAGAGATGATGCCGTATTTCAGTGAGAAGTACGGAAACGCGGCAAGCCGTAGCCATGCCTATGGGTGGACCGCGGAAGCGGCGGTAGAGGCGGCTCGGGAAAAAATCTCGGCATTTCTTGGAGGATCGAGCGGCAAAGAAGTGGTGTTCACCTCGGGTGCGACGGAAGCGGACAACCTCGCGCTCAAGGGAGTGGCCGATTATTACGCTTCCAAAGGCAATCACATCATTACGACCACCATCGAACACAAAGCGATCCTCGACACGGCAAAGCGTTTGCGAAAACAAGGATTCGAAATCACCTACATACCGGTCGATCGACAAGGGCTCGTGGACCCGGATGAAATTCGAAAAGCCATCACGGACAAAACCATTTTGGTGTCCGTGATGCTCGCGAACAACGAAGTAGGCACCATTCAACCGCTCGAACAGATCGGCGCCATTACACGTGAAAAAGGCGTGCTGCTGCACACCGATGCGGTGCAAGGGCTGGGCAAAATCCCCTTCGATGTCACTCGAACGCATGCCGACTTGGTTTCGATTTCCGCACACAAAATGTACGGGCCAAAAGGTATCGGCGCCCTGTGGGTGCGTCGCTCCAAACCACGGGTGCGCCTGGTGGCGCAGATGGACGGTGGCGGGCATGAGTTCGGCATGCGATCGGGAACGCTCAACGTTCCCGGTATCGTGGGCTTTGCCAAAGCGGTGGAAATCTGTGAACAGGAGATGGCGCAGGAGTCCGAGCGCACAAAAACGTTACGAGACAAGCTTCGGCATGGGATCCAAGACCATCTCGAAGAGGTCAATCTCAACGGCTCGATCGAGCATCGGTTGCCCGGCAATCTCAACCTCAGCTTCGCTTTCGTGGAAGGCGAAGCCATGATGATGGCCATCAAAGATGTGGCCGTTTCCAGTGGCTCGGCTTGTACGAGCGCCAGTCTGGAACCCAGCTATGTCCTGAAAGCCATGGGTGTGGGGGACGAACTCGCACATTCATCCATCCGATTTGGAATCGGCCGCTTCACCACGGAAGAAGAAGTCGATTATGTGGCCAAGCTCGTGGTGGAAAAAGTTCGAAAACTCCGGGAGATGTCCCCGCTTTACGAAATGTACAAGGAAGGAATCGACCTCAAGTCGGTTCAATGGGCAGCTCATTGATTAACCGAGCCGTGTTGCCCATCACGAAGAATCGTTGCTGATGCGGATCCAATCCGCCAATGAAGCATCAAAAGAAAAAGAGGATCCCTCATGGCGTATAGCAACAAGGTCATCGATCATTACGAGAATCCTCGCAATGTTGGGTCGATGGACAAAAACGATGACAACGTCGGCACGGGCCTCGTGGGAGCGCCAGCCTGTGGTGACGTCATGCGCCTACAAATACGCGTAGACGACGATGGCAAGATATCGGATGCGAAGTTCAAGACCTTCGGCTGTGGCTCTGCCATTGCCTCCTCTTCGCTCGCCACCGAATGGCTCAAAGGTCGCACCCTCGAGGAAGCAACCAAAATCAAAAACCGCGATATCGCGGAAGAACTGAATCTTCCACCGGTGAAAATTCATTGCTCCGTACTCGCCGAAGATGCCATCAAAAGCGCCATCGAGGATTTTCGTCGGAAGCAAAAAGCCAAACGTGCCCTCCAAACCCAAACGCAAGACGATCCGGAACCCGCGCAGGAAGCACAAGAAACGCCTAATGCGCCATCGGAGGGAAAGCGCTCACTTCCCATCGTGTCATCGCAACCCGAACGGTGAGCCATCCACGGTCATTCCCCGCATCCAGGACAATCATCATGACGGACAATGTCGAGGCCAAAACATCGGAACAAGCGAGTTCGGCAGAACAATCGGAAGGAAAAAAAGTGCCGATCACGCTTACGCCCGCGGCACTGGAAGCGGCCCGCGCGGCGTTGGCCAAGCGGGGCACGCCTGGGGCCGCCATTCGGCTCGGCATTCGAGGCGGGGGGTGCAGCGGATTCAATTATGTCATCGAGTATGAAGATGACGAACCCCGCAGCCGGGATCGAGTATTCGAAACGGAGGGAGTACGTATCGTCGTCGATAAAAAAAGCCTGATTTATCTGATGGGCACCGTATTGGACTTCGAAAAAACGTTGATGAAGCAAGGATTCAAATTTCGAAATCCCAATGAAGCCTCCTCTTGTAGTTGCGGTACCTCTTTCACCGTGAAGTAGACTCCCCGCACCGGGAGTTGCCTTTGATGAATCCATTCAAAATCCTCGAACTCGAACCTCGTTTTGACCTCGATCTCGATGCCGCCGAACATCGACATCGGGAATTGTCTCGCGCCCTTCATCCAGATCGCTTCGTGGGACGTCCCGCTTCCGAACGAAGACTCGCCCTGTCGCGCGCCATCGAGGTCAACGAAGCCTGGCGCACGCTTCGCGATCCCGTCCGACGCGCCGAAGCATTGTTGAACCTTCATGGCATCGATAGCGGAGAAACATCGTCGGCCAAGGCGGACCCCGAACTACTCATGGAAATGATGGAGCAGCGGGAAGCCCTTGCGGAAACCCGTGCTTCCAAAGACCTTCCGCGATTGCGAGATCTATCCGCAACCATGCGAGACAGACAAGCGCGCGTACTAGATGCGCTAACCAAGGCATTTTCCCACGACCCGCAAACCGCCCTTCCGGTCCTTGCAGAACTTCGTTATGTGCGCCGCTTCCTCGAGGAAGCCAGCGCCTTGGAGGATGAGTTGCTGTGAGTCTCATCGATATCTTCGACCCAAAAGCGGCTCCCAAACCCATTGGCATCGACCTTGGCACCACCAATTCCATCGTCGCCTATGTCGTCGATGGTCAACCTCGTTGTGTCGCCGATTGTGATGGAGACCCTCGGCTGCCCTCTGTCGTCCATTACGGCGAGCATGGACAAATCATCGTAGGCAAAGAAGCCATAATGCTCGCGCCCACCCACCCTCGAGACACGATCGCCAGTGTGAAGCGATTCGTGGGGCGCGGCGCCGATGATGCCGAAACCAAGTTGCTCGGTACCTACCGATTCGTGGCATCTGAAGACGAAACCGACGCCAAGGTCATCAAGATGCGTGTGCGGGACCGGATCGTGAATCCGGTGGAAGTATCCGCGGAAATCCTGAAACAGCTCAAAAAAAACGCGGAGGGCGTGCTGCGTAACGTAGGCGGCGCCGTCATCACCGTACCGGCTTACTTCGATGATGCGCAGCGACAGGCCACGAAAGACGCCGGCCGACTCGCTGGCCTCGAAGTGCTGCGTCTGCTCAACGAGCCTACCGCCGCCGCGCTCGCTTACGGCCTCGACGGCAACAAAAACGGTACGTTCGCTGTCTATGATCTGGGTGGGGGTACGTTCGACATCACCATTTTGCGACTCGATGATGGCGTGTTCCAGGTCCGCTCGACTGGCGGAAATAGCGCGCTGGGCGGCGATGACATGGATCGCGCCATGGCATCGGTATTGCTTTCGGAAATGGGATTCGACGATCCCAGCGAGCGTACACCCGAGATCGTTCGTCTCGCCATGGATGCAGCAAGACAAACCAAACATGCACTGACCGATCAGGATGTCGTGGATGTCGAATTGCCCGCCAAAGGCGGAGCCACCGTATGCAAACGATTCACGCGTGAGGCGTTTGACGCCTTGATCATGCCGATCGTAGAGCAAACGGGACCGGCCTGCCGTCGGGCATTGCGCGATGCGGAACTCACACCAGAGGCGCTAGATGGGGTCATTTTGGTCGGAGGTTCGACACGAATTCCAGCGGTGCGATCGTTTGTCCAGCAGATGTTTGGCAAAGAGCCGTTGGGAAATATCGATCCGGATCAAGTGGTGGCTCTTGGGGCCGCGGTGCAGGCGGACTTGCTTGCGGGGGAAGGCAACGCCGATGACGTCCTGTTGCTCGACGTTCTTCCGCTATCGCTTGGTATCGAGACGATGGGTGGCGTGGCCGAGAAAATTCTACCGAGGAACACCACGATCCCCGCGGGAGCAAAGCAGACCTTCACCACCTATGCGGACAATCAGACGGGATTCGAGATCCATGTGGTGCAAGGAGAGCGGGAGCTTGCGAGTGACTGCCGGTCGTTGGCGCGCTTCACGCTGCGAGGCATCCCGCCCATGCCGGCTGGCCTAGCACGGCTCGAAGTGACGTTCCATGTCGATGCTGATGGACTGCTTCATGTGTCTGCGCGGGAGATCAAAACCGGTATCGAACAGCAGGTGGAAGTCAAACCGAGTTATGGTTTGGATGAGGATCAGATCGAGGATATGTTGCTCGATGCTCTCGACCACGGAGAAGAAGATCTGGCAGCGCGCAGACTCGCGGAGCAAAGGGTGGAAGCTCAGCGCATCCTCATGGCCACGCGGCAGGGTCTCGACGCCGACGGAGACTTGCTCAATGTGGTGGAGCATGCGCACGTGTTGACTGCCATCGATGCGCTCGAGGCATCGTTGAAAGCAGATAAAGTGGCGCCCATCGAAAGTGCCGTGGCTCACCTGGATATGCTGACGAAAGCGTGGGCGGGACGACGGATGGATCGGGCCATCGCCAAGGCGATTGGAGGAAAAGGCGTGGAGGACGTGGCGCGTTCGGTCGAAAACGCGGGTGGCATCGAGGCCCACTTGGGCCAACAGACCGAGAAGGGATAGATGCAATGGCGATCGTTCGCTACCCAAAGGAGAATCTGGAAGTCGAGGTCCCCGTGGGATTCACGATCTTGCAGGCTTCGAAAAAATGCAATGCTCCGGAAGGATACGCGTGCGGAGGCGTGTGCGCGTGCTCCACCTGCCACGTCTACGTTCTCTCCGGAGCAGAACTGCTCAGTGAAATGGAGGATGAAGAGGACGACATCCTCGACAAGGCCTTCGATGTACGAGAAAATTCGCGACTCGGATGCCAAGCTAAAATCCTCGAAGAGGGAATCATCGAGGTGGAGATTTCGGAAGAGAGCCGCAAGGCATGGGAGGACGAGCATACATGAAGTGGTCGGATGCACGAGAGATCGCACAAGCCTTGTTCGACGCGCACCCGGATGTGAAACCGCTCGAAATTCGGTTCACGGACTTGCATCGATGGGTGTGTGAACTCGACGACTTCGAGGATGATCCCGATAAATCCACGGAAAGTCACCTGGAAGCCATTCAAATGGCCTGGCTCGACGAATGGGAAGACTAAACGACGGCGCGTGATCGACCTCTTCGTTCTATCCGTATTCGGATAGTGTGGATTCTTTCATGGATCGGGGATCGATTCCGAAAGACGTTGGGAAACATAAACCACATCCCTGGTGAGAACTTGGTCACCCGCTCGATCGACCACCCAGGACCCGATACATCACCACGGTGGCCATGCCCGCGGATTCCACCCAGCATCCTCTGACCGTAAGTTTTCCAAAAAGACGCCGGCAGTCAACGTCGTGGCGTGACAACCCTTGTCCGTTGTAGTGTCTCCCACAATGCGCCCTTACCGCTTGCGACGTATGCTTGCCGAGTTGCCGTATTGGCTCGTGGCCCTTGGCGCATCCGCTCCCGCCTGGATCGTCAAGTATCCCCCGATCCAAGATCTTCCGTACCATGTAGCTACCATTCGCGTGCTGCACAGCTTCCGGGATCCGTATTTTGGTTTTAGTCAACACTTCGAGCTTCACCTCGGTAACACCCACTATCTTCTATATTATTTGCTGGGCAGCGCGCTTGCCTACGTGATCGGAGTCGCGTTCGCGAACGTGGTGTTGATGAGCACCTACTTCGCGGGCACTGTGCTTGCCCTTCGTTCGCTGCTGCTGGCGATGGGGCGGGATGCAAGAATCAGCTTTTTTGTCGTCCCGTTGTTGACCAACGTCTTGTTCATCTACGGCCTGATGCCGTTTCTTCTTGGATTGCCGCTGATGTTTTGGGGCTTGTCGGTGGCGCTGCGCCATACGCGCAAACCTTGTTGGACGACAGGATTGCTATTGGCCGGTATCTCGGTAGCGTGTTTCTTCACCCATATCATCCCCTTCGGGCTGCTGGGGATCGGAATCGCGGCTGTTTTTCCTTGGTTTTCACCCACGCGATGGCTTCGGACTCTGGCTCCCGCACTACCCGCCTTGGCGCTTGTCACGTGGTGGACCACAGCCACGGATGCGGGTCGAACCACGAAGGGCTTGCTCACGCAGGAAGCGGGAGTCCGCAAACTCGATGCCGCGCTATCGGAGATACCCGCATGGTTCACCAACGTATTTCGCGATGATAGCGATGAGCGCTGGCTCATTATTTATGGTCTTTTGGTGATCGCAACCCTTGCCGTCGGGCTTGGGCAAAAGGAAAAATTGTTGCCGGGATCACGGCGTTACGCCTTGGTGCCGATCGCTTGCGTGGTTTTTTACTTCACGACGCCGGTGGGGCACGACTTCATCTGGCCGCTCGCGCAACGGTTTGCCATTCTGGTGGCCATCACCGCGATCCCGCTTCTTGCCTTTCCACGGGGATGGCGCGGCCACGTGCTCACCTTCGCTGCCCTCGTGGTCGCCGCGGGTTCGACGTTCGACACGGCTCGCCACTTCGTGCAGTTTCAACTCGAGGAAGTTGGCGATTTCGATGATGCCAAGGCGGTCATCGCAAACAACAGCAAGGTATGCACTCTCGTTTTCGACAAGGGATCGCAAATCACCCATCATCAACCGTTCATTCACTTCGGCTCCTGGGTGCAGGCGGAAAAGGGAGGCGTGGTGATGTTCACCTTCGCGGGCTATCCCCATTGGCCTTTCGATTTTCTACCGGGTCAAGCTCCCCCACCTGGAGGACCGGCCCGAAGACGATGGGAGTGGACGCCCGAGCGCGTTCGAATGGAAGAAATATGGCCTTATTACGATTATGTCTTGGTGCGGGGGAGCGGATTTACCCCCGCCTCTACTCGTTTCGAAAAAGCCTATGACGGCGCACGATGGACGGTATGGAAGCGAGTGGGGCAAGGGACTTGAACGTGCGGTATCGCGGACGATTCGCGCCCTCCCCTACCGGCGACCTTCACCTGGGAGGAGCCTCGACCGCGCTATGCGCGTGGTTGGCGGCAAGATCCGTGGGAGGCTCAATCGTCCTGCGAATCGAGGATATCGACACACCGCGTGTACGGCCCGACAGCGAAAAACACATTCTCGAGGATTTGCGTTGGCTGGGGCTCGATTGGGATGAGGAACCAGAAGGGATACTTCACCAAAGTCAGCGAACGAGGGCGTATGAATCCGCTCTCCAACAACTCGAAAATGGTGGATTTACCTATCCCTGCGACTGTTCGCGCAAGGAGATCTCGCTGGCCAGCGCACCGTCCGGGAACGAAAAAACACCAATATATCCGGGCAGTTGCCGTCAACTCACGCAGTCCAGAAGCTTCCGACGCCCCCCGGCCACACGATTGCGCATACCACCCAATACCTTCATCGAATTCGAGGATGCCGTTTTCGGAAAACAGAGTTCTCAATTAAGCCAAGACGTCGGTGATTTTGTGTTGCGTCGGGGCGATGGGGTATTTGCCTATCAGCTTGCCGTCGTGGTCGATGATCTCGCGCAGGGAATCACGCATGTGGTGCGCGGCGCGGACCTTCTTTCCTCAACTGCTCGTCAGATTTTCTTGATGCGCTGTTTGGGAACCGAACCGCCATCGTACGCGCATGCGCCGCTATGGGTCGGTCCAAACGGAGAAAAACTCGCCAAACGCGCGTCTGGAATTCCTGTTCGGGACCATCGTAACGCGGGCGTCGATCCTCGAAAGCTCATCGCGCGACTTGCGCAGGCGTTGGGTCTGGCAGACCAGAATGAGCCATGGCTCACCCCCCATGAATTGATACCGCGCTTTTCTTGGGGAAAAATCACCAAAGGCCCAATCGAAATCGATCCGTCACGTGATAGTCTCCCCTTGTAGACTGTCTGGTGGAAGCCACCCTCTTCTTTCCGGAGTCGAAGATGTCCACCTATGACATGAGCATCGTCCTCGATCGAAGCCCACCCGTGTATTCGCCAGGGGAGAGGATATCCGGGACGATTGTCGTCGTGGCCAATGAATCCTGCCGATGCGATGACTTGGCCGTCGATTTGTACTGGAAAACAAGTGGAAGGGGAAATAGCGATACCGAAGTCGTCGAACAGGAAACACTGGGGGCGTTCGAATGGCAGGAGGGTGAATCCTATCGGTACGCTTTTTCCTTTTCGGCGCCTCCGGGGCCCGTCAGCTATCAGGGAACGATCATCCACGTGGAGTGGTTCGTGGAAACCCGCGTGGACATGCCCTGGCGGAAACTCAGTGCAAACGCGTGTGAAACCATCACGCTACAGCCTTCGACGGTCGAACGTGACACATCGGCCACCCAGCGCAAACAACCCTATCCATCGGCGTTCCCTGCTCTATCCGGCAATCCTCCCAGGGATTTCTCAAAACCGAAAATACCTGTCGTGACGATCATCACCGGATTGATGCTGCTTGTGACGAACATATTCCTTGTGATCACCCGAGCGCACATTGGGCTCTTCCTTCTGCTGAACGCGCTTTTCCTCTCCGTCATGTCCACACTCAGTTGAAAAGAGCTGCGCAATCGATTCGCAAAACAGAGGTTGGGGAATCTGTCCATCACGATCGATCCTTCCACCGCGACCCGGAGAGATACGTTGCGGGTTTGTGTCCATTTCACGCCCAAATCGAACGGACGACTTCGCTCCGCGAAGGCCATTTTGCATGGTGAGGAAATCGCCTGGACGATGAGGGACACAGACGACAGCACTCGACACCAACACGATCTCGATAAAATCGAAGGGCAGATGTGCGAAGCCTTGCCCTTTTATCAAAACCAACCGCAGGAGCTATCCTGCGAGTTGCCCGTGCCAAACCATGCGGCTCCTTCCTTCGATTCGTCCAACAACTGCGTGCAGTGGAATCTCGAGATTCACCTACTCATCGAGAACTCGCCGGATCTGAAGGAAACCATTCCGATCACCCTACTGCCAAGCGCGTAACCTGTTGATAATAAACACGTAATATCCAACCCTTCGCATCGGGAAAGCGAACACGGAAAGTGGCGTATGCGCTCATGGATCCGTAGCGTCATCGGCATAAAACGGCACGCCCGTATGTGGTAGATTGGAAAAGGGCATTGCTGTAAGCCTTGTTGGGTCCAACCGCTTGCTTCAGAAAACAAAATGTCTTCCTGTGACATAAGCATCCGCTTCGACCGAAACCCACCCGCGTGTTCGCCGGGAGAAACGATCTCGGGAACGATTGACGTCGTCGCAAACGCATCCTGCCGATGCGATGCCTTGACCGCCCACTTGTCTTGGAAAACAAGCGGAAAAGGGGATACCGATTCAGAAAAAGTCGATGTCGTGCCCCTGGGGACGTTCGAATGGAAACGCGGTGAATCTTATCAATATCCTTTTTCGTTTCTTGCCCCTACCGGACCCGTCAGCTATCAGGGGCTGATCGTCCACGTGAATTGGTTCGTAGAGGCTCGCGCCGATGTGCCCTGGGCCATCGATCCACGCGCGAGCGAAACCCTCCTGCTGGTGCCTCTGCCAGCCGAACGCAAGGCATCGACAGCCTATCGCGAACAACCCCATCTATCCGCGAAGCATCATAAACTCGGCAATCGTCCCAGATCCCAGTCGAAATGGGAAAACCGTGTCCTGATAATCATTCTCGGATTGGCCCTCTTGATATTGGCAATACTGCAACTAGCCGACAGCTCACCCAACCCCGGCATCATTATCGCGCTGTTCCTCCTATCCTTTCTATTCGGTGTCTCGGTCAAATACGATTGGGACGACTTGAAAAATCTGGTGGCAAGACAGAGGGTGGGAAAGCTGTCCGTCACGATTGATCCTCCTACCGCAACACGGGGAGAGATATTGCGAATACAAGCTGCGTTTACTCCGAACTCGAACGGCAAGCTTCGCTATGCCAAGGCCACCTTGTACGGCGAGGAAATCGCCTGGCGCGGGAGCGGAAAAAGCCGTACTCGCTATCACCAGGATCTCGACAGGGTCGAGGCGCAGATGTGCGGATCATCGGCGTTTTTTCAAAACCAACCCCTGGAACTGTCCTGCGACTTGCGAGTGCCGGAGTACGCAGCCTCTTCGTTCCGTTCCTTCAACAATCATGTGCAGTGGAGTGTCTTGCTTCACCTGGACATCGAAAACTGGCCGGATCTGAAAGAGACCATCCCCATCGATTTGTTGCCAAGCCTGTAACATATTGATTATAAACGAATTATATCCAGTACCTCGCTTCGATGATCCCAACGCGGCCACTGGCTCATGCGCTCATGGATCCACGGCGTCATCGGCACGAACGGGCGCACTTGTGTGTGGTAGATTGGAACAGGCCTGGAACGGGCCATTGTCGAAAGCCTTGTCGAGTCCAACCACCCGCTCCAGAAAACAAAATGGCTTCCTGTAACATAAGCATCCGCTTCGACCGAAACCCACCCGTGTATTCGCCAGGAGACACGATCTCGGGAACGATTGACGTCGTCGCAAACGCATCCTGCCACTGCGATGCCTTGGTCCCCCACTTGTGTTGGAAAACAGGCGGAAAAGGGGATACCGATTCAGAAAAATACGTTCATGAATCCCTGGGGACGTTCGATTGGAACCCCGGTGAATCCTATCAATATCCTTTTTCGTTCGTTGCGCCTGCAGGACCCGTCAGCTATCAGGGATCGATCGTCCACGTGAATTGGTTCGTGGAGGCTCGCGCCGATGTGCCCTGGGCCATCGATCCACGCGCGAGCGAACCCCTCATGCTGCTGCCTCTGGCGGCCGAACGCAAGGCATCGGCAGCCTATCGCGAACAACCCCATCTATCCGCAAAGCATCATAAACTCGGCAATGGTCCCAGATCCCAGTCGAAATGGGAAAACCGTGTCCTGACGCTCATCCTCGGATCGATCTTCTTGGTATTGGCAATAGCGCAACAAACCATCCACGGATCCTCCGTCCCTTTCCTGATCCCGATGGTCTTCGTCGCCGGTGTCATGCTCAAATTCGCCTGGAACGACTTGAGAAATCTGGTGGCAAGACGGATGGTGGGAGCGCTATCTGTCACGATCGATCCTCCCACCGCGACTCGGGGAGAGACGTTGCGAATACAAGCCGCGTTCACTCCAAACTCGAACGGAAGGCTTCGCTATGCCAAAGCCACCTTGTACGGTGAGGAAATCGCCTGGCGCGGGAGCGGAAAAAGCCGTACTCGCTATCACCAGGATCTCGACAAGATCGATGCGGAGCTGTGTGGATCATTGGCATTTTTTCAAAACCAACCCCTGGAACTGTCCTGCGACTTGCAAGTGCCGGAGCACGCGGCCCCTTCGTTCCGATCGGTCAACAATCGTGTGCAGTGGAGTGTCTTGCTTCATCTGGACATCAAGGGTTGGCCCGACATGAAGGAAACCATCCCCATCGACTTGCACCCAAGCTCGTAAGCTATTGATAATCAATATTTAAATACTGGTACCACGCTATCATGAACAAGGGATAGACTCGTATCCAATCGTCCTCATCAAAGGTGCAATCGGCACTGGATGGGAGCGCAACATGGCATCTTTGCCGTGAAAATGCCTGCCTCTACGTGGTAGAAGCAAAGGCACCGTGGTGGAGTAACCCTGTCGGGGCCGTGTTATCACCGCTTGGTCTCCCCCTTGAAAGAAACCATCCCCCTCACCTCGCCCAAAAGACTCGTAACCTATCGATTATACGCGCTTTTATGAGTCAAGGATGCGTATAAACCAACGTTCCCCCACGAAGCTGCAACCGACCGTGCCACCCTTCTGGCACCTCCGGATCCGTCCAGCCGAACAACCATGCCGCATCATAAGGCGATAAATTGATGCACCCATGCGATCGCGGCGTCCCAAAACCGTCGTGCCAATACGCCCCGTGAAGCGCATATCCCTCATGGAAAAACTGCACGAAAGGCACATCCTGAAGGTCATACACATCCCCAGGCTCATCGTTGCTCATGGTCGCCGATACGTGTTTGGTGTGAATCAAAAACGCGCCAAGCACGGTCGAATGCGTTTCTTTCGGATCGCCAAGACCATCGGCTCCCGTGGAAACCATCGTCGCAAACACCGGACGTGTTCCCTCATACGCCACGAGCGTCTGACGAAGAATGGATACATCGATCCATTTTCGGCCAGCTTTGGCCCATGAGGGGACTTCCTGGAGGGCCGGAACGATCACCATACGGGGCCCTTCCCGCAAAAACGTTCCCTCTTTCGTCTCGAGATACACGTTTTCCCCCGCGCGAACACGCCGCCCCGTCAGAGAAAAGCCTTCCCGAAAACGAACCTCCCCCGCGTCTTGCACCGCCCGCGTCTCGAGATCGATCCGATACTGCCGAACGCCGTGCGCATGCACGAAGGCGAGGGGCAAGCCTTGATCCTCGACGAGATGGGTTCCCACCATCGTCGAGCGGACAACAGCTTTGGTGCGGTCGAGGGGAATCAGATCGAGGTCCGTCGTGACGCCAAACACCCGGTCTGTCCAGGAAAAGACTTGTAACAAACCAAAGCCGGTGCGCGGCACGGGACGTCCGGTGTGCAGGATGCCTTGCGGACGCGGTTTGGCGTGAGGAGAGGGCAAGGATCGTTGATAAAGCAGGGAACCGGGAACATCTCCGAGCAAGCTTTCCCATGCGGAAAGGTCCTTGCCTCGTTGGCGGTGTTTGGCGAGATCCGGTTCTACCTCTTGTTGTTCGGCTTCCGTGGGCAAACGAACGTAGCGTGGGGGAGGTGGATAATCCGCCATGACCACGGGATAGGGCATTGCCAATCCGCGGTTCGGAGGGTGTCCCGCGGCCTCGGCCATCGGGTGGTGCTTCTCTAATGTGGCGGATTTTCCAACACATACGAAGCCTTGGGGCTCGATTGGATACCACCCTTGTTGGCAATGCTTGAAGCCAGCGGGATGCTCGTGACGACGAACGGACATGCCCGCACGGAGGTATCCGATGCGGCGCGATCCCCACTTGGGCTCCGCAAAAATCCAGGTTTCCTTTCGCAGGGCCACGAGTTCGAAGGCTTGCTGTGGGGGGGGAATCGGTTCTTCGGCCAATTCGCGTTCGTTTTCGGTCTCGTCGATGGGTTCGACTTCGATTTCACCCGTGGCCGCCTCGAGATCCGAAGGGGAAGGTTCTTCGACGGATGGTTCTTGGCCTTCGGACAGAGGCTCCGCCGACAACGGCGTGTCGAATACGACAAGGGGCTCCTCTATCGTGGCTGGTGCTTCTGCAACCGCGATGGGTTCCGCGGGCCCTGCCGCAGCCGTATCTTGTTGCCAACCAGCGGGGGGACAACTCAGGCCAATAGCGGCAAAAACCGACGCTGTCATCGTGAGTAAGCGACCGGGAACACGAGGCATGATACTCGTTCGGCGCTACCTGATTCACGGTCCAAGGGCCAAGTCTTGGAGCAATTCGGCGCTGTTCGCCTCTACGGCAACGACGATCGGATTGGATTCACTCCACGAAATCTTCCTCCGCCAACAAAAAATCCAGTTTCGCCGTACGCGGATAGTCGCGCAGGCTGGCTTCCACACGCGCCGCGCCCGCAAGACTCATGATCGTCTGCTCCATTTCGCGATCCAATGGACTTGCCGGCGAATAACCGTCGGAGGGCGAACCCACGACAAATAGCGATGGCGGGTGTGCCACGAGGACCAGACGCACACGTGTGCCTTCCGCTCGTACCCAACTCACCACCACATCGAGCAATTCCAACGCCGCTTGCACGTTCGTTCGTACCCAAACGGCCATCGGCATTTTTCCCATGAACACCTCGGGATGCGTGCAGCGTACGAGCCATAGCAGCGAACGCCCATCGACCACTTGCACCCGACCGTCGCTTCCTGCCTCGAGGGCTTGCAACGCACGCAGCAATTCGATCACCAGATCGATCCGATCACGAACTTCCTCTCGTACCAATTCTGCCTCGTGACCGGCCGTCACAAGGTCATCGAGAGCCACACGAATCCCGGACACCAACACCTGAAGTCCGTGAAGATAATTGCCGTTTCCATCGCCGTTGCCCATCCCACCTTCATGCAACCACAACACGGCATCCAATGCCAGCCGCCGATGAATTGGCAGCAAGGCAACGGGTTCGGAGGCTTAGGCAATTCCCGCGGTATCCACCGGCAAAAAGCTGTATTACACTACCGGCCATGCTCGATCGTGTCGCGATGCATCAAAGCCGCCTGCGACTCCCCGGACTCGGTACCGATGGCAAGGGCGTTGCCTTGGGATCCCGTGGACTCGTTTTGCTCGCTTCCCTCGAGCGGCTTGTCGCCTTCCTATCGCTTTACACCTCTTGCCAATCCCTCGCGGACGTGCTGGCCACGTTGCGCATCGAGGTCGTGAAATCGAAAATGGGCACGCGAGAGGTTGTGCTTTCGTTTGCGGCAGAGGGCAGCGAAAGGATGGATCGCATCGCCGAAATGGCTCGGGTCGCCCTCGGCTATACCTTCACCGGGTCGAGCCGTCATTTTGTGCAATACCGCGATATTCAAGCACCTTTTGGCTATGACGTTCCCGAAGTCATGGCTGCCGACGGCGATTATGTCTTGTATCACAACTCGTTTTCGCAAGTGTATCATCGAGAACGGGACCTTGACTTGCGGGGATTGTTGTTACGCTTGCACCTCGTGCAAGACCCAGCGTTCGGACGCGACCCGGGGCCGTGCTTGCTGGTGGCCGAAGAAGGGATGGGTCCCGCCATCGTACAATACCTCATCCGTTCTCGTGTCGAAGCTCGCGTGGGAATTGCCCAGTGGCCACCCTTGTCGGCTTTGGATGACGCACCGGTTCAGCGCTACCTATTCGAGGTGCCAGCCCTTCCCCCACGGATGTTGCCGCTGTTTCAACAGACTCCCGGTGTAACGGCGTTGCGCGTCGTTTCGCCCGGCATCGCCATTCAACTCGGGTATCGCCATCCCATCACCTTGCAATCCTGCCCTGTATTTCCCCCTCAAGGCTTGGTGTTATTTTTCGGCGACCAACACGAGCCCTTGGTGCTCGACACCATGCCCACCCTCGGCTCCGTCTCTGCTTTCGCGCGAGTGGAGTTCCATGGGGGAACCGGAATGCAAGCGCTCTCCGGACAACAACTCAATGTGCCCACCACCAAGGTCCCCATTCGACTGCTCCCCAGCATCGAACCCTGGAGCCAGGTTCAAGCAACGTTCATCCCCACGGCCGACTATCCTACCTTTCGGCATATGCTCTATAGGCTCGATACACTCACTCTAAAAACAGCATCGATCGCTTTTACACCGCACGGCGCTTTTCTACTCAACCCAAAGGGGATCGACACCACACCCATCGGTTATTTCCTTCGTGAATTGCGTCCACGGGTTTTCCTCGCGGCAGGCTATGACATCGTGCCCGCCATCGATTCCGACGTGCTCTTTCAAGCCCTCGGCGCCCCTTCGAACCACCACGTGTTTTTGCTTCCCCAGGTCCCGGCCATCGGTGTGCCCAACCAGGCCTTCGTGCCGCTGCCAAAAGCCATGATCGAAGGGCAGTCTTGGGCTCCCGTGAATACCCTTCCCATCGAACCGGCCCTGACTATGCCGATTCCCCAAGTCGTATTCGATAATCCCCCACGCTAGGCGCCAATCATGGGTACGAATATCACTCCTCATGCGTGGCTCGAACGGATCGCCAAACCCCTGATCCTGGGCGGACCCCTCTATCCTTTCGACCCAATCGGACCCTCCCATGCACCATCCCTCGCTCAGCAAATTGCCTCCGTCGCTTCCCCCACGGATATATCGTCGATGACCGTAGCGCGCGTTAGACACGCACGACACCTTTATCCCGTCGACACCTTACCCGATATCTCCGTGGAAGAATGGCTGATGACCATCGCCATCCACGATGTTCTTCGTGCTACGGACCCGCACCTACAATCGGTGTTTTCCCCCGGACGCGCGGTAAATATTCTCGATGGTGCGCTGGCGATCCTTGCCCAAGTGCCAGCCCCAAAACACACCCTCGAAGCCCTTGCCCGACATGCCACCTTCGCAAGCGTGTTCGCGATGCAACGCCAGGATATCGCCGTATCCTGGTGGTGCGGCTCACGCCTGTATGCAGGCCGAAAACCACCGGATCGCCTGCTCGCCTGGCCGGAAGTCCGTCGGGTTCGAAGCGAAATCTTGCAGCAGAACCTGCAATCGATGATGACCGGAAGCGAAACATTGAAAGCCCACCATGCCGATGCCTGGCAAGCCCTGCTCGTACGCACTCCCCTCACGGACTTGATGAACGTAACCCGGCCCTTGCCCCCGTTTCGATGGACTCCCACCACTGTCGCCATGCTCTCCGGACCCGGAAGGGATATTGCCATGCGTGCGCTTCGCTGGCAAAGCGATCCCCAAACCTATAGTACATGCTATGCCTCGTTCGTCCGTTTGGGTGATTCCGCGCCTGCCATCGTCAAAACGGCACTCGAAGAACTTTTCGCCTGGAACAATCCCGCTAATCAGCGCACTTGATCCGGTCGATTACAGTAAAATCCAGCAATAGGGTACCGCGCTCAGCATCCCCACCAAGATAACCTGAGCTTGTGCCTCGCCAGACAACCACAAGTCGTCATGGCCACCCTCAACAAAAACAACTCGTGCATCGAGGGTCCATCGACCCTCTGATATTGTGTAACTATTGAATATTTATAATTTTTTTAGAGTTGGAGTTCACTCAGAGCTGACCCCTTTGGATGCGAGAAGCGCTACTTCGAATCGACTTCCAAAGGCTCAGAAGGCTCGGCAGAAACAGAGGTATCGCTGTCTTGCGTGTCTTGGGGAGGCACCAAAGGCATATCTTCCGAGACGGATTCCGATGGTTCAGGCGTCGAAAGCTCCGGATCCTTAGCTTGCGGCGCTGGCTTGGGTTGTGCGGCTACCTTGGATGCGGGGACATAAACCACAAGCTTTTCCCCTTCTTGGAGCGGCGTGCTTCGGGAGCGCTGGTTGATTCGCTCCAACATGCCCAGACTCAACCCCGTACGGGCAGCGATCGAGCGCCATGTCTCCCCCGATTGGACCACCGTAACCATGCGAACACGGCCTTTTTGCGCCTCATGATAATCGAAAAAAGCATCGCTCCCCACCACGAACACCTGGACGTCGTCGTCGGATAGCAACCGGACTCGAGACAGCGTTTGCGTTGCCGGAAGCAGAGTCAGAAGCAGCATCCCAGGATGCAGTCGCGCCCTGACATCCAAGCCGTTCCAACGAATGAGATCGTCGACTCTCACAGATAACGCATTGGCGACACCCTGAAGGGTATCTCCGGCCACAGCTTGATAAAACCTGCGTTGGTATCCCGCGGGGGGTTGTAGATCCACGGGAACGGCCACGGCGATTTTTTCCGTGGTGGGACTGGCCCTTCGGCGGGGAGGAACCATCAACAAAAGGCCGGGACGGATGGGTTCATCACTGGTCAGGGCGTTGTGCCGACTGAGTTCCTGCGTGGTCGTTCCGTGGGCGGCGGCAATATCCGCGAGGCTTTCCCCGTGACGGACGGTATAGGGCACGAGTTCGGGTTCGGCCACGCGGGTTTGGACCAGGTTGGCTTCGACCTTCGCTCCGTGGCCTTTGGGAACACGCACGGTCCATACGCCAGCCGCGGCACGCGTGGGCGCTCGGGGAGGAATCCTCGAAGCGAGCAATTGCGGATTGAGCTGTCCAATATCGGAAACGTCGACTTCCGCGGCCTTGGCTACCGATTCGAGGGAGACGCCGGGAACGACATCCACTTCATCGAATTCGGCTGGAGGATCGCGGGTAAGGTTGGCGAGACCGAAGACCTCGGGGTTTTTGCCCACGACCGCAAGAGCCAGGATTTTGGGAACATAAAGGGCAGTCTCCCAGGGGACGCCCGCCTCGAAACGAGATAACTCCCAGAAATCATTGGTATTATACTTGCGCAGGGCGGCCAGCATTCCGCCATAACCCATGTTGTAGGAGCCGAGAGCAAGTTCCCACGTGCCGAAACGTCGATATAGGTCCTGCAAATACATCGCGGCCGCATGGGTCGAGCGTACGGGATCCAGCCGTTCGTCTACCCAGCGGTCAATGACAAGTCCGTAAAGCCTTCCTGATTCTGGCATGAATTGCCAGAGGCCGGCGGCGCCGACGGGGGAGTAGATCGTGGGGTTGAGTCCGCTTTCCACGACCGCGACCCACATGAGATCTTCAGGCAATCCGTGGTGTCGGAGCACCGAACGGAGCATGGGCTCGAATCGTCCGCTTTTTCGATAAAAGATGGCTGCGACAGCTCTTCCCCGAGAATCATTCTTATAAAAATCAAGGTATTGCACGACCCGGGAGGTGAACTTCACAGGCACATCGGGCATACGCAGGGAGGATAAGTAATCGGGCTGGGGGCTGGTGTTTTGGGCTCGTGGAGCGACGGAAGACGGGGGCAATCCTGTAGAAAACACCAGCGTATTGCTGGCATCGGGGAGCAATTCGGGGGGACAGCCGTCGGAGGGAACGAGCAGGTCATCGGTGCCAAAAAGCTCCCTTTCGGCTTGCCGGAGGGCTTGGAGTTCCGGAGGTTCGGGGGATGGCGGGGGTTCGGCTCCGGGACCAGCGGTAGCTCGACGCACGGCGGGAGCTGGAGGTTGTTGGGGTTTATTGGAGCGGTTTTTTTTGGGGCCGACGGATCGGGCTGGGGCTTTGGGCTGTTTTTTCGCCCACGCCGCATCCCCCGGATCCAGCGGCCCCATCGGTTGGGCAGCTTCCCGCGCGCCCGCCGCCGAAGGACAAAGCGCCAGCAGGAGAAAAACAATGCTGGTGGATCGAGTGAGTCCCATGAATCAAGAAACGGTCATGTCACGTACCCACGATTCCGTCAAATTGCTCGTGATCAGGGTCAACAACCCCTCGACGCCCCTCTTTACGTGGTTGCCAGTTTGATCTACGGGGCTCCTGCCCCACCCCGGGCCGACGGAAGGTTCAGTCCCATGAATCAAAACAAGATGTTTCGAACCATCGATGCCGCCTCTTTGCCCAAGCATTTCGACGCTGCCGAGGCCGAAAAACGCTGGGATGCGACCTGGGAGAAAAACGACGTCCATCGTTATGACCCCGATCGGCCTCGCCACGAAACGTTTGCCGTCGATACGCCACCACCCACCGTTTCCGGCTCTTTGCACATCGGGCATGTCTTTTCTTATACGCATACGGACGTCATCGTTCGGTATCAGCGCATGCGTGGCCGCAATATTTTTTATCCCATGGGCTGGGACGACAACGGTCTTCCCACCGAGCGGCGCGTTCAAAACTACTTCAACGTCCGTTGTGATCCCCATGTGCCTTACGAACCCGGCTTGACACTGACCGAAGCCACGGGAAAAGCGGCCAAAGACAAGCCACGTATCATTTCACGCCCGAATTTCATCGAGCTTTGTCTGCAACTCACCGCGGAAGACGAAAAGGCTTTCACGAATCTATGGCGCCGGATTGGCCTTTCGGTGGATTGGAAGGAGCAATACGCCACCATCGACGATCATTGTCGAACCTTGGCGCAGCTTAGTTTTTTGGATCTTTTCGAAAAGCAGCACATTTACAACCATGAAGCGCCCACGATGTGGGATGTCGACTTTCAAACCGCGGTCGCGCAGGCCGAGGTGGAAGATAGGCCCACGGCGGGGGCTTTCCATGACATCGTGTTCGGGGTGGAGGGTTCGGACGATTCTCTGATGATTTCCACCACCCGTCCGGAATTGCTCGCGGCTTGCGTGGGGGTTACCGCCCATCCGGACGATGCACGCTACCGGCATCTTTTCGGTAAGCGCGCGATTACACCGGTTTTTCACGTGCCTGTGCCGATTTTCCCAAGCGAACTCGCGGATCCTCAAAAAGGAACCGGCATTCTCATGGTTTGCACCTTCGGTGATGCCACCGACGTGCTTTGGTGGCGCGAACAGAAACTGGCGTTGCGGCAAATCGTAGGGCGTGATGGACGCCTCATGCCCGTGCAATTTGGCGTGCAGGGCTGGGAGAGCCTTCACTCCGACAAGGCCAACGAAGCGTACGCGCAGCTCTCGGGCAAAAGCGTCAAGCAGGCCAAAGCCATCATGGTCGAGCTTCTTCGCATGCCCCAATGCAGTGCTCATGGCCCGGAGTGCCCGTTACGGGGCGAGCCCAAACCGTTGCAGCATGCGGTCAAGTTTTTCGAAAAAGGCGACCGGCCGCTGGAGTTCGTGACCACACGACAATGGTTCGTTCGCTTGATGGATCAAAAAGAAGCGCTGCTTGCCAAAGGAGACGAGGTCCAGTGGCATCCGGAGTTCATGCGCAGCCGCTATCGCAATTGGACGGAAAACTTGCAGCTCGACTGGTGCATCAGTCGTCAGCGCTATTTCGGTGTTCCTTTCCCGGTCTGGTATCCCCTCGATGAACAGGGTCAGCCGGATTATTCCAAACCCATTGTCGCACCCCGTGAGCGTTTGCCCGTCGATCCGATGTCCGATACACCCCCTGGACATGATCCCTCCCAACGGGACCAACCCGGCGGATTTACAGGGGAATCCGACGTTTTCGACACATGGTTCACCAGCTCGCTCACGCCACAGATCGGAACGCATTGGCAGCTCGCCCCCGCGCGGCACGAGAAGCTTTTTCCGATGGATATCCGACCGCAAAGCCATGAGATCATTCGAACGTGGGCCTTTTATTCGATCGCAAAAGCCTTGCTTCACGAAAACAAAGTGCCCTGGAACCATGTGGTCATCTCCGGATGGATCCTCGATCCGGACCGAAAAAAAATGTCCAAAAGCAAGGGCAACGTCGTGACGCCCATGCATCTTCTGGATGAGTACACGGCCGATGGCGTGCGATATTGGGCAGCGAATGCCAAGCTCGGCTCGGATACGGCATTCGATGAAAAGGTGCTGAAAGTCGGTCGAAGACTGGTCACCAAGCTATTCAACGCGGGCAAGTTCGTGCTTGGGCAAAGCGCCTCCGTGCATCCGATCCAATGCGAGTTGGATCGCGCTTTCGTGCATACGTTGCGACAGATGTGTTCGAAGGCGACGGAATCATTCGATGCTTTCGAATATGCCCACGCGTTGATGGCCACGGAATCGTTCTTCTGGACGCACTTCACGGATGCACATATCGAGTTGGTCAAGGCGCGGGCACGAGGTGAATGCTCGTGCGACGGAGTTGACGATGAGGCTGCCCGAGGCTCGGCGGTCGCATCCTTGCGTCTTGGATTGAGCGTGCTGCTTCGCATGTTTGCCCCGGTGGTTCCCTTCATTACCGAAGAGGTATGGTCGTGGGTTTTCGCGGAAGAAACCGGGCACCCGAGCATTCATCGGGCACCGTGGCCGACCGAAGCGGAATTCGCCTCGATTGCACCACCCGAAGATGCTTCCTCGTTCGACGTCGCAGTGGCTTGCTGGACCGCGATCAACAAACGAAAGAGCGAAGCAGGCGTTTCGGTCGCCCGCCCGGCGGAAATCCTGGTGCTCGCAGCGCATCCCCACACCGTCACCGTGCTCGAACGCGTCGTGCAAGACGTCATGGCTGCCGCGCATTGCAAGAATTTTCGGATTGAAAAAGACGAATCCCTCGCGGAAGGTATGTTTGACGTGCTGCAAGCGGTCTTCGAAGAGAAAAAAACCGATCCGAGCTGAACGAAAGCACTCGTACTTTTCCCCCCGACAGCCACAGCGATACCATCCACACCGCCGATAGCGCAGCATTCATTGCCCATGTCCTTTCCCAAACCTTTTTACCGCTGGCGTCCGCATCCTTGGCACGGTCTTACGTTAGGACCCCAACCACCGATCACGGTCCACGCTTTTATCGAAATCACCCCCTTTGACACGGTCAAATTCGAGGTCGACAAGGAAACCGGCTATCTGCGTGTCGACCGTCCTCAGCGCAGCTCTTCCCAACCCCCCGCGCTTTATGGATTCATTCCGCGGACGCTCTGCGCTCAACGCGTGCAAGCCCTGTCGCCCAACTCGAAACGCGGAGATGGAGACCCCTTGGATATCTGCGTATTGAGCGAAAGGCCCATCTCCCGAGGCGAAATCCTCGTCAATGCACGGGTCATCGGCGCGTTACAAATGATCGATGGTGAGGAAGCCGACGACAAAATCATCGCCGTGCTCGAAAAAGACAACGTCTGGGGCATGGCGCAAGACATCCGCGACGTCCCCCAAGTGCTGGTCGAACGACTTCGACACTACTTTCTCACCTACAAACTCATTCCCGGAGAAACCTCCAACGTGGTCGAGATCGAACGGGTGCTCGGAGCCAAGGAAGCCCACGCGATCATCGATGCCGCACATCAGGATTACGACGAAATGTACGGCAGCGGTTGAACCTGTTCGGCCGCTTCACCCCTCACCCCCATGCCCTACACCTTCCCGGATCGGCTGTAACTATTTATTTTTACGAATTATTTTAAATATTCGGCAACCCCGTCACTCCACGTCCTTGCAGCATCGAAAACCGATTTCATAAAACCGAAACGTGTCGCCGTGCGTCGTGACCGATTGCTGACAGGTGCGCGACTCCGCCCAATATCGCCCTTTCAAATTGCCGTGATATCCCGTCGTGCCCCCACTGCGTCGACGTGTCCACTCTTCCACATTGCCCGCAAGGTCATAGGTGCCCTCTCCAGCCGTACAGCCCTGTTTGGAACCACTCGGTTCGGCCTGGTATAGCCAAGCCACGTGGTCTGCCGCCGCCTTTGCCCCTGCCCCCTTGCTCCTTACCGCTTCCAACAACGCCTCCAGGCTTTCGATTGCATCGGTCGCGATCGACCAGGGCCATCCGTTGAGAAGCTGCTGCTCATACGCCCGCCACGCCTTGTCATCCGTACACTCCCCAGACACATGACTATCCCCATACGGATAGGAATGACCCTGGGGCCCCCCGCAAGCTCGCGTCCATTCATCGTCGAAACACAAACGTTTCCCGCGCGTTTCACACCACGATTCGGCTTCCAGAAAATGGAACATCACAAGCGGCGATGCTCCTTGCCGATTCGGCGCTTCGAAGCGATCGATGCAGGTCTGTTCGACCAACACCATATCCTCCGGGCATGGCCCCGCGTCGAAGGCATCCTCCGACGCTTCTTCCTGCGCATCATCCGGTTGTTCGTCCGGGACATCGCCATGCACGTCTTCGTGCGCTTCGACCTTCCCATCGTCCGGTTGCCCGTCCCCCATCTCACCGCTATCCGCGGCCTCCATCGCGGTGTCTACGACCTGATCGGCCAGGCCTTCGTCGCCACCATCGGCAGGCCCCCACGACCAGCTCGACCCTTCGTCCTCGCCGCTACATCCAACCGCAAATAGGAGAATCCCAAGGAGCCAACGAGCGCGTTGCCGACGGCTCATGGCGTCACCCTCAGCGGTGGATCCACGACAACGGCAATGGTTCGATCATCTTGGGCCTCGACCAAAACGGTAACGGAAGCAACGCCTTCCGATGCCCCACAAAGCACGAACGTGTTGCGCTCCGTCGTCGGCCACACCTGGACGATCTGCGGGTTGGTCGACCGCATGGCGGTCGTAAACTCGCCATTTTCCGGGTCTTCAGACCTGTGAAGGCGAAGTCGGACACCCACCGCAACCCCTTGGGGAAGCGTCACCGACGACGCGGTAACGGAAACCTCACCCGGCGCGTCCGTGCTTCGCTCGAGGTCGAACCCCTCATCGGAGCTGCAGCCTCCCAGCAAGCTGATGCACCACAATGGCACAAGCCAAACCAGGCGGCTCATGGCGCCTCCACGGTGAGCGTGACTTCCCCAACCACACCCCCTGTTTTGACTCGCAAGATGGCCGTACCGGGCTGTTTTCCGGACAATTGAACCGAACGGCCCGCGCTTTCGACGATCTCCACCGTGGTTCCTTCCACCTCCCAGGTGTACGAAAGGCTGCCCGCCAACACAGCGCCATCCGCGCCTAACGGTGCGACTTTCCACACTTTTTTTCCACCCACCACGAGGGGTTCCGGGGAAGAATCCAGTTCGAGACGTTGCACGCTTGCCAAGGTCAAATGGACGAAGTCCGCCACCGTGCCTTCTTGGGTTCGCGCGAGCAACGCCACCACCCCCGGCATCCACGCGACAAAGCTTGCCTCGTCTTTGGATAACATCGCGGGCGACGCGGAGAAAATGGTCATTGTCGAAGGCCCGCCGGTGGGCGATGTAGGCACAGGGCCGTCATAAACGACCTGAATACTCGCACCCACGGCAATGGGAAACGCGGCATCGAGACTCGTGGCACCCGACGCACAAACCGCATCGTCGTCGGCACATACGATCCGCAAATCCCCCTTGCCCAATTCTCCCGTACCAAGGGGAGCCTGATCCGAAGGACAAGCGTTGAGCAGCCATCCAAAGCTGCACGCTATCCCCAGACGCAACGTCATTTTCATGGAGATGGTGTAGCAGAATCGAGGTGTTCGAGTCGGCATCGATTGTCAGCAAACGGTAGACTTGTTGCCAGAACCAACGGCTCCTATGGTCAAGCTATGTGTCTGGCGGTTCCCATGCAAGTTCTTCGCGTCTCCGATGACCGAGCCATCGCGATGGTCGATGGCGTGGAGCGAGAAATCGGCACGGCGCTGGTTCCCGACGTGCAGCCTGGTGAGTATGTGATCGTCCACGCGGGCTTTGCCATCCAGAAACTCAGCGCCCAGGAGGCTCAAGAAACACTATCGATGCTCCAGCTCCTTTCGGAAGAACCGCTGGAACCCAGATGAAAAATATCCCCTTCATCTCCGCTTTTCGCGATCCCGCCCCCGTGCGAGGTCTGGTCGCGCGCATTCATGAACAAGCCAAACCACTGGCCAAGGCAACGTTCATGGAAGTGTGCGGAACCCACACCATGTCGCTGTATCGTCATGGAATCCGGTCGCTGCTGCCAAAGCATGTGAAAATGCTGTCCGGACCGGGATGCCCGGTTTGTGTCACACCTCACGCGTACCTGGATCGCGCCATTGCGTTATCACGACAACCCGGATTCGTGATCACAACCTTTGGGGACATGATGCGCGTGCCCGGATCCACTTCATCGCTGCAACGGGAGCGAGCAAAAGGAGCCGACATCCGCGTCGTGTACTCCACCCTGGATGCCGTCGACATGGCAGAACGCGAGCCGAACCGATCGTTCGTCTTTCTCGGAGTAGGGTTCGAAACGACTTCCCCCACGATCGCCGCGGCGGTGGTTTCAGCGCAACATCGCGGAATTAAAAACTTTTTCATTGCATCGGCAGCCAAGCGGGTAGCTCCCGCCCTGGACGTCATCGTTCAAGATGAACGATTGCAACTCGATGGTTTGCTCTGTCCCGGTCATGTGAGCGCCATCTTGGGCACGAGCGTGTATGAGCCGTTGGCAAACGATCATGGGGTGCCATGCGTGATTGCCGGATTCGAAGCCCTGGACGTGCTTCAGGGCATCTCGATGCTGCTCGAGCAAGTGGTGGATAGACAAGCCAAGGTGCAAAATGCGTATCGTCGAGCGGTAGAACCACAAGGCAATCGGGTGGCCTTGGCGCTTCTCGATCGCGTATTCGAGCCCGTGGATTCGACATGGCGGGGCCTTGGGTCCTTGCCAGCATCGGGACTTCGCCTCCGCTCGGCATTTCGAGACTTCGACGCGGATCGTTTCGAGGTAGAGGTGGAACCCACGCGAGAGCCACGCGGTTGCGCCTGTGGCGACATCCTGCGAGGTATTCTCACCCCCTTCGAATGCAAGCTTTTCGGCACCGTGTGTACGCCCGATTCGCCGCAAGGGGCGTGCATGGTATCTTCGGAAGGCACGTGCGCGGCTGCTTTCCGATACGGGCAAACCCCTGCTCCAACAAGCTAAACCCCTGCCATTGCACTGTTTCGAAAAACAACCACGTTCCGGCGCGGCAAAGGTTTGGCGCAAGTCCCACTCCGTGGGAAACTGGGCACAAGCCTTCGGCAAACCTCGGTCCGGGAGCGGGCGATATGCTTGTAACATCACGATTATTCAACATTTTAATAATGTTCGTCAGCGGCATGGCCGTGGGACTCCTCGCTCCTGGAGCAAGAGCAAACGAATCCTGGTCCCTCGTGCATAGCGAGGTCAACCGGGGCAACGCCGTGATGAGCCTATCAGCGATCGACGGAAACACGGCCTGGGCGGTGGGAATCTCCAAGCAAGGCAGTAGCCAAACTCCCGCGGGATGGAGGACCATCAACGGAACCGATTGGGGATATATGTCTTTGCCATCGGGGACGGGGGGCGCGATGCAGTACACGATCCCCACGCAGGTGGCGTTCCTCGACGCGAACACCGGGTGGATGTCCGGGATGCGCGTGGCGCCGATGACCGGACAAGAAAACCTGATCTGGCGTACGACGTCGGCCGGGATGGGTTGGGACGAGTTGTACCAGGCGCCGGAGGAAATCCTTCATCTACAAGTCACGCATGATTGGGCGATGTTCGCGGTGGGCGGTTCCACGGTCGTGCGCACGCAAGACGGCGCAACATTCGTGGAATCCAAACCGACTTTGCCTTCGGGGATGGGGCTTGTGGGAATTCAGATGTTCAACAAGGATTGTGGCTATGCGGTGGCGGCCCCCACCGAGGAAAAATCGTTGGGATACGCTGTGTTATGGACTTCCGACGGGGCAGAGACATGGTCGACGCGTTCGCAGGGCCACGACCTACGTTTCCGTCGCGTATATTTCATTTCCCCCACGCAAGGCTGGGCTGTGGGAACTCGCGGAAATGAGGGCGTTCTTGCGAAGACTACCGATGGCGCCAAAACGTGGACGTTTGCCAAAGCCCCCGCACATCCTCCGTTTTTCAATCAGGAGCCAGCGGTGACGCGATGCGAGGACGTGCGGTTTTTCGACGATCAACGCGGAGTCGCCCTGTGCCTGTGCTGTACGGGCAACTGCGAGCCGGAGGAAGGCCAGAGTCCGTCGTACCTCACATCCTTGTTACGAACCTACGACGGCGGACAAACCTGGTCGATGGATATGGATTACGAAGCGAAGATGGCGGTGCCGCCGTTTCCGGAAATGTCCAAAGCATCGGGAATGCTCACCATGTCATTTCCCGATCCGAATCATGGATTCATGGCGGGACAGAACAACATCATCTTGCGCTATGAAGCAAGCCAGCCAGAAGCTGAAGCGTGGCCCGCGGCCTCTTGTGAATCATCGAGTGGCACCGGAGGAACCGGAACCGGCGGCGTTTCCCAAGGCTCCGATACACCCTCCGAAGACAAGCAAAACGAAAAAGACGAGGGAGGCTGCGGCTGTCGCGTCGCTCCCAGCTCTCGCTCACCCCTTACCGCCCTACTATTCGGAATCGCGCTGCTTTGTCGCCGTCGACGCACCAACCTGTCGTGAATATGAAACGACTGCTGGATACCGCACGTCGTCGCCCGAGGGACGTCGCTATCGTCGGTCTGTCTTGCCTGCTCATCCTGTTGTTGTGTTGCACGATGATCGTGCGCATCACCTATCCATTTGATCTCGAATGGATGGAGGGGGCGATGGTGGACCATGTGCATCAAGTGCTCGAAGGAAAACGCCTTTACGGCCCTCCCTCCCTTCGATTCGTGCCCTTCATCTATCCGCCCGTCTTCACCTGGCTCGCCTCGTCGATCGCCCTTGTCCTAGGACCGGGGTATCTCGCGTTGCGTCTCGTGTCGGTAGCGGCCACCGCAGCCACGATGGCCTGTATCTATTGTTTCGTTCGTCGTGAAGGAGCGGGTTGGGTCGAGTCTTTGATGGCGACGGGGTTGTATGCGGGCTGCTATCCGCTATCCGGATACTATTACGACGTGGGACGGGTCGATGCCTCGAGCGTTTGCTTCATGCTTTGGGCAGCGTTCGCGGTGCGGTTCGGACGAAGTGTCGGGTCCGCGATGGGCGCGGCAGCTTTGTTGATTGTCGCGTACCATACGAAACAAACATCGATCTTGTTGGCGCTTCCCCTGGGCGCGTATCTCTGGTGGGTGGAGCGTCGACGCGCCTTTTGGTTCTGGGGCGCATGGATCGCCTTGGGCCTGGGCACGAGCGTGGCGTTGGACACGGTTCATCAAGGATGGTTTGGCTACTACACCCATCGCGTGGTGGGCGGTCATGCGATCGCCTGGGATCAGCTCCTTGCCGTGTTGCGCGGGGAGATTGTGATCCCGTTTGCCCTGGCGCTTGGAGTGGCTTGCTTTCCCTACCTTTCGCGATCAGCGATCGGAAGGAAGCACGCACGGTTGTATTACGCGTTGCTCACCATCGGTTTGCTGGTCATCGCGGGTTTGGGGCGAATTCATACGGGCGGATGGATCAACGTGTTGATGCCCATTCACGCGGGAGTGGCCGTGGTGACCGGATGGGGATTGTTCGCCGCACGGGAGCATAACGAATCTAACCCATTGATTTTACGTTTTATTTATCTGCTTCTGGGCGTGCAACTCATCATGATGATCTGGGATCCGAGGCCCGCGATCCCCACCCAGGCGGATCGACAAGCGGGTCATGCCTGGCTGAATCACGTGCGTTCGATACACGGCGATGTGTGGACGACCCATCGCGGTCACTTGACCTTTCTAGCCGGCAAAAAGCGTCATGCGCACATGATGGCCATCCAAGACGTGATGCGTTCCACGGCGGACTTTCGTGGTGCCAAGTCACGGTTGGCCATGGAAGTGAACGAAGCCCTCGCATCCGATCAATTTGCTCGGATGCTGATGGACAACGACGACTTTTGGTTTATGCCCAGCGTGCAACAACACATGGTTCGGGACGGTGATCATTGGTTTTCGCAGCCTGATGTATTTTGGCCTCGAGCGGGTGCGAGGCTGCGCCCGGAGATCGGCTACGTTCCAAAACGCTAATCGTCGGTGGAACACGAATCCACAAAACCCACGATAACCCCCAAGGATTGAGAGGAGTCGGCCTACCCCCACGAAGGCTATTGTTGGGGTGTTCGGTTCGAAGGAGTTGCTTGTACGGTATCGGACGGTTTGTCGAGCCGAGCGCAAGCGCGGTGATTTCTTACACGCTCGAAAAGCCCTGCGCCAAGCAACGCGGGCGTTGCCACCAGGCAGATCGGGCAAACGGTTCCGAAGACCGCATAGCTTGCCAGGGCGAAAGCGCCCAAGCCCACGCCCCACTTGAGCTTGCGATTGGCATCGTCGACGGAAGGGCTGATTATGTCGATGGGGCGGTGAGGATCGTCACCGATCATGGTGTTGGCAGTATGGATCCGAATCGCGGCAGCGCAAGCAGTTCACAGATAGCGATAGGGTTTGCTCACCATGACCCAATGACCGTTCACGAATACCAAACCATCGAAAGCGTTGCCGTGTTTGTCGCCGGGCTTGACGAACTTGAAGCGGTAGAAGGTGAGCCCGGGCTTGAGTTTGTCCGCGATTTTCTTGTAGCCGCTCGGAAACTCGCTGGCATCCCCTGAGCCATCGCGAAGCTGCTCGGTCGTTGCTTTCCACATCTGCAATTCCGTCTGTCCTTCCCGCGCTTCCACCACAGGCTCTTCTTTCCACTTCTCATCGTAGGCAGCACGAGCGTTGGCGACGACATCGGAGGTGAAGATCGCGTCGAAGTCGGCGGCGTCGGGACGCAAAGAACTGGTCATGGTCTTGCGGTCGGCGTCGGATTTCAAAAATCCTTCGAGCAACGCTTTGGCGCCTTCTTCGGTCCCTGGAAACGGCAAGCGTGAGGTCGCGGTGGCCAAAGCCGTGGACGCGGGGGCGGTTTCTGTGCTGGCACTGGCGGAAGCCACGGTGGGGGAAGGAGGCGAAGAGGAACTTTTGTCACAGCCAACGAGGCAAGTTCCTGCAATCAGAACGGCGAGGCAATGGTTGATACGCATCGAAACCCTCCTGGGATTGAGCGATACCACGTTGGCACGACGAACGGATCGTGGTCAACCCATGGCGAGAAACATCGGGGAGGAACGCAGAAGGTCAGGACGGTTGGGTGATGAGGAGGAAACGAACAGAAGCTATCCAGATACGGACAATTTGTACCAACACAACTAGTTGAATTTCAACACAAATATCGCAGACCACAGCGGAAACAGATCATGAGGAAGACGGTTTTCGAAGCTCCTGCAGCACGGTTTGGGCGTGCTCGACCGTGATGAGGCGGTCCTCGGAAATTCGGTTGGCCACCTGCTGCACTTCGTCATCGATGGCTCCTGCTTGCAGGGCGACGGATCGAGCGTGCAACGACATATGCCCTCGCTGAATCCCTTCGGTGGCGAGAGCCCGCAACGCCGCCAGGTTGGAAGCAAGTCCCGCGCAAGCGGCTACCTGGGCGAGTTGGCCCGCCGTTGATATATCCATGATTTTCAGGGCGAGACGCGCGGCGGGATGGACTCGCAAGGTGCCGCCGACGATCCCGAGGCTCAAGGGCATCTCGAGGCTGCCTTCGAGCATGGTTCCCTCGTCGGTCTGGGTCTTTCGCCACACCGCCAGCGGGGCGTAATGGCCGGATCGGGCGGCATAGGCGTGCGCGCCAGCTTCGACGGCCCGCCAATCATTGCCCGTGGCGATCACGACCGGGTCGATCCCGTTCATGATTCCCTTGTTATGCGTGGCGGCGCGATAAGGATCCAACTCCGCGAAACGTGAGGCGTTGACGATGCCATCCACCGTCTGCTGCTCCTGTCCCGAAACGGCTACCGCGGCGGCCGGAATTCGACAACGAGCCCGAACGAGCCGACGATCGCAAAGGTTGGATAAAATGCGCAAACCAAGACGTCCCTCGGTCAATCGGGCAATCTCGGGGCCCAATGCCTCCGCGATGGTGTTCACCGTATTGGCCCCCATCGCATCGAGGCAATCCGTATACACGTGAACGACGATCATATCCGCGGCTAATACGCGGACTTCGAGATCCGTGGGTCCACCGCCCAGAGCCACGAGCGGTTCGACGGACTTGGCGGCGTGTTCGAGCAGCATTCGTTTGGCAGCCAGCACGCGTTCGACGGCGATGGGGATATTGGGAACGTCATAGGTTTGGATTTGGCAGGCCATGATCGAAGGATCGACCGTGGCGGAAAAGCCTCCCCCTTCACGCACGATACGGGCGGCATTGCTGGCCGCGGCGATCACGCTGGGTTCTTCCACGACCATGGGAACGATATAGGGGGTCCCATTGATCAAAAAATTGAGTGCGAGCCCGAAGGGGAGGGCGTAGGTGCCCACGACATTTTCGACGATTTTGTCGGCGGTTTCGGGGTCGATGCCGCCGCCATGCAGGGCGCGTGTGATTTCATCGATGGGGATGCTGGTATTTTCGCTGAGGATGCGATGCCGTTCGGTCAGGGAGTGTTTGTGAAAACCGGGGATTCGCGCTTCGTGGACGGGCATGGGTGGGAATCTAACTCCAAATCAAGGGAGGGCCGAGAGGGAAGCGCCCGAGACTGCATAGGACCAGCGAAATAGCTCGAGAATCAACGGAAGAGGAGCTTTGGGGATGGGAAGAGCAACGAATCAAACCCATGAGCTGATCGAGTAAACCGGATCGCGTCCACCCATGCGTCGATTTCGATAATATACGTATATGTTGTTCCACCAAGGGATCACAGTTGATAATCTCATGTTAACTATGGGAATATAAACAGGAATTGTCATTTTCTGCTATCTAGAATCCGATCCTTACTATCCGTATCAGTATATTTATATGTTTACGGATCATCGTAGGACGCCTACGAATGGAGTTCCGCACGCCGCAGCTTCCTGCCATCCCTTGGAAGCTGCAAAGCTTGAAACAATGGGCAAGCGAAGAGCCATTCCATTCCTATGTGGAGGTTCAAAGCCCATCGACCCTTCCGTCCCCCTTCGAAAGATCAAGCGGCCACCGATGGGATTGGCCCTCCCAAACAACCAGGGCTAGACTCCATGAGCATCCCATTGCAACGAATCGGGCAACGTTGGCGGCGTGAGCGCCGCTCTACCATGGAGGGGAAAGATGAGCTTTTGGGCAAGTCTGTTCGGAAAGAAAGTGCATTGTCACGGTTGCGGAGTCGTTTTACCCAGCCACGTCAAAGCCAAGGATGGCGAAACGTATTGCAGCGATGTCTGCCGGGATAATTATCGTCGGCTATCCACCATGCCCCCCACCCCACCCACGCAAGACGCACCGGGCCAGGAGGCTTCTCCAAGCGATTCGCTCGTTCGCTGAGCTTCACGTCCCTCGAATCGCCTGACGAACAAAAGCCGCAATGCGATCGAGCGGCACTTCATACTGCGCGGCTCCAGCCTGCATCGCCGCTCGCGGCATTCCATACACCACGCTCGTTGCTTCATCCTGCGCGGCCGTCGTCGCACCACTGTCCGCCATCGCACGCAAACCCTTGGCACCATCACGCCCCATACCCGTGAGCACCATCCCTATCGCACGAGGACCGACATTGCGCGCAACCGATTCGAACAACACATCCACCGCGGGAATGCATCCCCAAACGGGTCGGCCGGCCACGAGCCGAACACGAAGGTCTCGCGTCACTTCGAGATGCACATCCGCGGGCGCAAGATACAAGGTCCGTGAGCGCAATTCTTCCCCCGCCGATGCCACGCGCACGCCGATCGCACTCGCACCATCGAGCCGCTGCGCAAGAATCGGAATGAAGGGAGCCGACATGTGAATGACCATCACGATCGGTACAGGTAAGTCCCCGCTGATCTGAGGAACGAATTGCTCCAATGTCGAAGGTCCACCCGTGGAAATACCCATCGCCACGAGACTAACTTCCGAAGGTTTCACACGATCCCACGGCTGCGCACGCACGGTAGACGTTCCGCCTGGCATCGCGGTATCCGACCGCGTCACCGAGCGATCCGCCAGCGAAGTCAACGATGCGGGTTTTGCCAACGCCGCGGCTCGTACCTTCGACTTCAACTCCGCCCCCACTCGTTCCATGTCGAGCCCAATTTCGCCCGATGGTTTCTGAACGCAATCCACCGCACCGTTTTGCAGCGCCTGCAGGGTTCCCGCGGCCACACTCGATGCGGTGGCAAACGCGCTCACGATCACAATCGGGATCCCAAACCGCTTGACGATTTGCCTTGTCGCCTCGATGCCATCCATGCCCGGCATGTGAACGTCCATCGTGATGACATCCGGCCGCAATCGCTCCGCTTCTTCAATCGCTCGATCACCTCGAAGCGCACGACCCACCACCTCGATCTGCGGATCGCTCGACAAAACCCGTGTCATGACCTGCACGGTGAGCAATGAATCGTCGACCACGAGAACACGAATCGATGCCACGCCCCGTTCCTCCTACGGCCGAATACCCAGCACGTCATACACTTGCACGGGTTGATCGATGCCTTTTAGCTGAATCAACGACTCACGGGGTTCGACGATCACCCGGTCTCGCACGAGTTGATACGTGTTTTCCGCGATGCATATTCCATCGACGCGAGCATTCGATTCGAGACGCTGCGCGCGGTTGACTTCATCACCAATCGTAGTGAAGTCACGGCGACTTTTCGCACCGATGGATCCGATGACCACCTGACCATGGTTGATCCCGATACGCATGTGGAGCTGTTGATCCCCCGGTTGCGTGCGATTGTACTCGCGAAGCGCTTGCTGCATGTCCAATGCCGCACGAATGGCGCGCAACGGGCTCGGATCACGCACTTCCTCCTCCGGATCGCGAAAACGCGCCATGATGGCGTCGCCAATGAACTTATCCACATCCCCCTGGTTGCGCTGAATCGCCGGAATCATCGCATCGAAATACCCATTGAGTAGCTCGACCACCGTCTCCGCGCTCAACCGCGTACACATCGTGGAAAAGCCTTTGAGATCGGAAAACAGCAACGTCATCGATTCGGACTTCGCCACGCTCCGCTTGCCAAGGCGTATCTCTCGCACGGTTTGCGCCATGGCATCATCGGCCACAAGCTCGCGAATCCTTGCTTTTTCGGCTTTTAGACGCTGTTCCGCCAACACCCGCTCCACCAATGCCACCACTTTATCCGGCTCGAAAGGCTTCCCGATATAGCCCACCGCTCCCGCCGTCTTCATCAAACTCTTGTAGCGCTTGTCATCCCTCGCGCTCATCACGATCAGCGGAATCCCTTTCGTTTGCGGACGGTTACGCAACTCCATGCCCAATTCGAAACCATTCATCCGAGGCATCTCGAAGTCCGAAATGATCATCGAGGGCATCGCCACCATCGCCTCGAGCTTGTCCAACGCCTCGAGGCCATCCATCGCCGTCTCTACCTCGAACCCTTGCTTGACAAGCCCACCACGCACGAGATTACGCACGATGCGAGAATCATCCACCACGAGAATGAGTTCTCTGCCCCCTTGCTCGATCGAAGCAAGCATCTCTGCCACCCGCCCCAACAGCTCATCCTCATTGATGGGTTTGATCAAATAATCATCCGTGCCCGATTCGAACGCGCGCATGACGTCGCGCCCGCCAGATAGGCTCGAACAGATGATGAACGGCGTTTGCGCCCACTGGGGATACTCTTTCACGCGACGACACAACTCGTAGCCGTCGACCCGCGGCATCTCCACATCGCTGATCACCAGGTCCGGCGCGAAAGAAGCAATTTTCTGCCACGCATCTTCCCCATCTTCCGCCAAGAGCACCTCGTACCCCACTTCGGTGAGCACCCGTTCGTACAAACGGCGAATGATCCGGTCATCATCGACAGCGAGGATTTTATATTTTTCAGGCTTTTCGGGCGGGGCGGTGGTTTGCGGTCTCGCCGCTCGATCGGGCGGCTCGATTGTTTTTTGTGTTTCTTGCTCAGCCACCGGCGGCATTCGGCCCTGAACCGGTGATGGCGCAACCCGTGGCACGATGGACTCCAAGAGTCCCGCAAGATCATCGACCCGAAAAGGAGACACGAGATAACGCATGCCTGCCATGCTGTGCTGCCCGCGTTCCGAAGCTCTTCCATACGCAATGACCTTGGTGGAGGGAGACAACCCGGGACTGAGGCGAAACAGGTCTTCGACAGGCAAAACCAGCACGCGCACTCGTGGATCAACTCGTTCGCAGGAGCTTGCTTCCACGCTCTCGAACGGCAGCCCGGCTTTCTGCGCCGCGCGAGCCGCCACGCGCACCAGCACGTCTCTGCGATACACGAACAGCACGGTCATGTCAGAACCGTATCACAACCCAATGAATCAGCGGGATGCCACAAACAAGCCTCGGACGCCGTTCGATATCACGCCATCGTGGGAGAAGGCATGGTCCGCGGGCCTCGATCTCCCTTCACTCTTTGATTCGAGGCGGCTCGTACTTCGCGTCGGGATCGAGGTCGTAGGCGTAGTTACTATCCCAGGTTGTCTCGAAAAATCGGGCCACGTCTTGGGCAAAACTCGCTCCTTCCACCACGATCCCCACGTTCCGACTCTTATAAAAATAATCCCCTGACCAATTCGAGGTCCCTACCCAGGAGTTGAGCCCATCGACCACCATCGCTTTGGCGTGAATGACCCGCGCATGAGGGATGAACCCCGAGGAATGAGGGGGAATCGTAACGAATCGCACATCGATATTGGGCACGCGCTGCAAGGCCTGCAGCGGTTCGAGGGACTTGGCGCGCTTGGACCAATCCGCCACCATCATCCGGATATGGACACCCCGCGCCGCCGCGGAACGTAACGCATCGTCGAGTTCCGTAAACGAGGATCGATCGTAGTTGACCGTGGCATAATCCAACAATTGCACCGTGATCGTCTTGCGGGCTTCCCCGATCAGTTGCAGAAGACGAGGCAAGTCCCAGAGCGCCTCGTCGATCAAAAACCCCTTTGGACTCAGCGCCGCGCAAACCCGCACCGGCTTTCCCCCATACTCGATGTCCGACGCACAAGCGTCGAAGGGTTTGGACTCGGACCGAGGCTCCCCCGCTGCCATACGCCAGTCGTCCTCAAACGTGGCTCGCAACGCATCCACCACGGGCCGCACACGAATCACCACACCCAATTCGAGGATATGCTCCAAGGAGCGGTAATCGAAGTTCTGACTTCCGAGATAGGCAAGCTCATCATCCACGACAAAATACTTGGCGTGCTGAACGCCGCCCATGATGGCTCCCAGGTCATAACGACGCACCTCGATCTTGGGATGTGCTTCGAGACGCTCGGGAACCTCGTGGTTATCGCCGAGCAGCTTGGTATCCACAATCATGCGCACGCGAACACCGCGATCCGCCGCGCGCAACAGCGCAGCAATCACCCGTTCCAAGGCACTATTCGGCGCGCTCTTCGCATAAAACTCGGAAATATCGATGCGCTCTCGCGCGCTGTCGATGAGGTCCACCCACGCGACGGCGGCATCCCGAATCAACGGATCATCCAGACTCGTCTCCGAAGGCCACGACTCGACCAACTCCAGGGAAGGCGCTTTCGGCAAGGAAGCAGGAGCGACAGGCGCGGCAGGAGCAGCCGATGGCGGTTGAGGCCGGACCGAAGGCGCCGAGCACGCGCCAAGCATCGATACCAAAGCGGCTGCACGCCAGCACCAAGCTCTTACCTTCTGCCATCGCCACGTAGGCCGTGATGTCTTGCCTGACCGTATACGGATAGTGTGAGAACCGTCCAGCATGCGCGATTCCTTTCTTCGGCTCGACACAACCGCCGCCATGCGAATCGATAGGCCTACTCCTGCCGAAATCGCAAATCCGAGGCAAGCGCCAATCGATCTCTGCTCCTGTCATCAAGAGATACCCCACCCCTCGCCGCCGCCGTCCATGTATCCTGACCCTTGGTCTTTTTTCACTTCCGGGAAGCATTCCCGGCAAGACGAATGCTCCCCATCGAAAGAATAACCTTCACCAAAAGATCCAATGAACGCCTTCCCCTTCGATTGGCACACACAATACCCTTCACGACGTTCGCCCGTGTTTGCCCGCAATATCGTGGCCACTTCCCAACCCCTGGCCGCGCAAGCGGGGCTTCGCATGCTCGCTTCGGGAGGCAATGCCGTCGACGCCGCCATCGCCGCTGCCGCCGCCCTTACCATCGTCGAGCCAGTCTCGTGCGGATTGGGAGGAGATGCTTTCGCCATGGTGTGGGACGGTCATCGCCTGCATGGCTTGAACGCCTCGGGCACCGCTCCTGCTTCATGGTCCCTGACGTACTTCACACGCCGATACGGTAGTGTATTTCCCCAACGTGGCGCGGATACGGTCACCATTCCCGGCGCGGTGGCGGGATGGGCCGCTTTGCACAACCGCTTCGGACGCCTGTCGCTGAGCGACTGCCTCGAACCAGCCATCGAACTGGCTTGTCAGGGTTTCGGGGTCACACCCATCGTGCAAACGAAATGGGCCGCGCAAGTCGATGCGTTGCAATCACAACCCGGATTCGCAAGCACCTTCATGCCTCACGGACGCGCCCCCTTCGTAGGGGAACGTTTCGTTTTGGCGCAGGCAGCCCAAACGCTGCGAAGAATCGGACAAAGCGCGGGACGAGATGCTTACGAGGGACAAACAGCCGAGAAAATCGTCGGTTTTCTCCGCGAACACGGCGGCAGGATGACCCTCGCCGACCTTCGCGAATTCCAGCCCATCTGGGTCGAACCCATCTCACGCGAATACCACGGTTTTGCGCTGCACGAGCTGCCTCCCAACGGTCAAGGTATCGCCGCATTGATCACCCTGGGCCTCCTCGATCACTTCGACTTCCCCTCGTTGGCGCCTGACACCGTCACCTTTTTCCACCTGCCCATCGAAGCCATGAAGGCAGCTTTTTCTCAAGTATATCGCCATGTTACCGATGATCGGCACATGATCATCGAACCGGTGGCGCTGCTCGATGACGCCCGACTCGCCCAGCTTGCTTCCCGAATCCGACTCGATGCCGCCACCGACTTCGACCAAGGTCTTCCCCCTGCTGGCGATACCGTTTATCTCGCCACTGCCGATGCCAGCGGAATGATGGTTTCGTTCATTCAATCCAATTACATGGGCTTCGGTTCCGGTTTGGTCGTGCCGGATATCGGCGTTTCATTACAAAATCGTGGATGCGGTTTTTGTCTCGAACCCAATCACCCCAATGTGGTGGCCCCTCGCAAACGCCCCTTCCACACCATCATCCCCGCATTTCTCACCCGAAACGGCGCGCCGCAAATGTGCTTCGGCGTCATGGGCGGCAATATGCAACCTCAAGGTCATGTGCAAACCCTGCTTCGCATGATCGACCATCATCAAAATCCGCAAACCGCTTGCGATGCACCACGATGGAAGGTGCAGCGCGGCCTTCAAATCAGCCTCGAACCGTCCATCCCCATGCCCGTCAGACAAGGACTTGCCGATCTCGGACATCAGATCGTTCACGAAACCGACAGCTACATGGACTTCGGAAGCGGCCAATTCATCTGGCGCCTGTCCGACGATCTCGCGGACGGTTACATGGCCGCAAGCGACCACCGTCGTGACGGTTGTGCGGTCGGGTTTTGAAACATATTCAACTATACCAATACGGTTAGTGAATCATTTCTTCCACGAGCTGCAGCAACTCCGATCGTTCGAACGGTTTGGTCACGTATCGATCCACTCCGGCTTCAAACCCCGCCCTTCGATCCACTTCCAGATCCTTGCTCGTCACCATCAAAATCGGTGTGCGATGAAACGCGGGCAACGCTCGAAGCCGTCGCGTAAGCTCATATCCATCCATGCGCGGCATCACCACATCCGTGCTGACGAGATGGTATTGCCGCTGTTGCGCCATCATCAGCCCTTCCATTCCATCTCCCGCCTCGTACACCTCAAGCCCCGCCTGCTCGAAGACACGACGCAACGCAAGACGCGTCATCGCGTCGTCATCCACAAGCAGCGCACAACGTTTCGACGATGAGGGCACGCTTGCGGAGGGCGCGACGACCCGTACCCCCGGCTTTCCGACAGAGTCGATGATTTCCGCGGGATCGACGATGAGAACACATCGATCTCCAAGCAATGTCGACCCAGCCACGAAAGGCACTTGCTTGAGCAACGTCCCCAACCCTTTCACAACGACCTCTCGCTGCCCGCGCATTCTATCGAGAGCAAGGCCCATGCGCTTGTCTCCCAGGCGCACAACCGTCACATAACAACTATCCGGACGCTTCGAGGCGGGTCGCCCCATGCCCAACATCTCGTCGAGACGCACCAACGGCACGGTTTCTCCCAACAGAGTGAAAATTTCCGCATCTCCCATCGCTTCGATATCCGACTCGCTCAGATGGACCACACGCTCCACGGCGGACATCGGAATCGCCAAGGTATCCGTGTCGAGTTCACCAAGCACCACGGTCGTGATGGCAAGCGTCAGAGGTAACGACAACTCGATCCGACTGCCTTTGCCCATGACCGAACTGACATCGACACTGCCCTTGATGGCGCGAATCTTATCCATCACCTCATCGAGACCCACCCCACGCCCTTTCAGATCGTCGGCTCGCTCCGCAGTGGTGAAACCCGGACGAAATATGAGCCCGAGCACCTCACGCTCCGTCATCCCCTCGAGCGCTTCTTTCGTCGCAATCCCCTTGGCCAAAGCCACTTTCCCCAAAACCGCCGGATCCATGCCACGCCCATCATCCGTCGTTTCGATCACAAACCGGCTTCCTTGTTGCTGCGCACGAATGCGAATCGTCCCTTCCGCCACCTTTCCGGCTGCTTCACGCTCCGCAACCGATTCAATCCCGTGCGCCACGGCGTTGCGCACGATATGCACGAGAGGGACCTCGAGCATGTTGGCCATCATTTTGTCGATCTCGGCATCGGCACCAATCACTTCGAGCCTCGCTCGCTTCGGACTCGCTCCCGCAGCGCGGTTCTCCTTCTGCAACGCATCGAAAACCACACGGCTCAGACGACCAAGCACCGTATTCACCGGCACCATCCGCATCTCCATGACCTGGTCGCGCAAATCCGATGAGATCATGTCCGTCTCACCCATGGCGCTGCCAAGCTGATCGGCAGCTTGCTCCATCTCCAGTTCGAGCGCGGCTAACCCTTCCTGCAAGTGAACGGCGTCTTCCCGCGTAAGCCATACCCCTTCTTCCGATGAACCATGGGCACGACCCAACACGTTTTGAAGCGTTCTCACATGGAACATCAGTTCCGCATACAACTCCGCCGTATCGTTCAAACGAATCTTGTTGATGAACAAATCCCCCACTCGATTGAGAGCCCGATCCACCTTCTCGAAATCCACGCGCAAATACTGGGCTTTCGAAAGCGACGACGAAGAAGCTCGAGTTTCCTTGGGCGCGGAATCCGTAACCGGATGGGAAGTGGCCGACGTATCGAACCCTACCGAAGGCGCTGGCCCCTTCGCTTCCAACACCATCGGCGAAACCTCCGGAGAAGAAGCATTCGACGATAGGGTCGTCGGCACAATTACCGGCGATGACCGTCCCACCGATCGATCATCGGATTGGCTTTTCGATTCCCAAGTCCCTTGGATGACACCATCCATTCTCTCGGTCTCTTTACCAATCGGATGAACGATGCAACGCGTTTGACGAAGCTGCTCCAGCATCGATGCCAACGAGTCGATGACCGAAAGCAATACCTCCACACTCGAAGCCGATAGCACCAGCTTGCTTTCTCGAACCAAGGCAAGAACGTCTTCCAGCTTATGAGCCACCTTCTCGATCGGTCGAACACTCATCTGGCCGCTTTGCCCTTTGATGGAGTGCGAGGAACGAAACAGGTCGTTGATCAGATCGGGCTGCGAGCCACCGGAAGCGAGCTGCACGAGCCCTTGCTGGAGATGATCGATATGCGCCGCGACTTCCTCCACGTAGTCGCTCTCCATATCCGGATAGGGAGGATCCCACGGGCCCCAGGACTCGGACTCCGCTTCCGATCGATCTATATTATTGATCTTATTGATATTTTTATGATTCTGAAGGTCTGAGGCCGCTGTTTCGGAAAGCTCGGCAGACGCCGGCATGAGGCAAGACGTCATGGATGTGATCTTGTTCGCGCATGACCGCAGCGCGTCCACATTCAGCCCATCCCCCGCCTCGAGTGATAAAAACGCCTCTTCGAGCACGCCAACGGCCTGCACGAAAAAACCTCCCGCCGTCCCAAAAGGATCGAAATCGCCCTGCGCCAGCCCCGACACCACCGGAACCATCGCCATGGCAACATCCGCGAGGGATTCGAGACTCTCCGCCCGCGCGGAAATCCCAAGCCGCTCCACCTCGACCGCCAACGACACGAGATGAGCAGGATCCGGCCCCATCGGCTCCTGCATCCCCGCCGAAACATCCAAAAGCAACGTCAACGTTGCCCAATGCTCATCGAGCCATCGCTTCACAGCCGTGGAGTCCGCCTCATGCATGACAGCCAATACCATCGTCGTTCAGCCAAAGGCCAAGAACAAGACGAACCTCGTACCCATTCGGAATCACAACCAAAAACGTATCACTTCACCACGTCCGTGATCTTGTTGAGATTCAATCCCGCCGGATAGGCATACGACGTATAGCTACCTAACCCATACGCGATCATCCCGAAGGCCGACTCACCCGTGATGGTATGCGTTCCGCCATCGACAGCCACGATGCCCACTTCTCGTCCCCCCATGGCCTCCCAGGTGGCAGTGACAGCAGAACCGTCGAGCGACAGAGCCATGCCTGGCGGACGAATGATGAGCAAGTAGTTTTGCCCGTTCTTTTCTTGGCTGTACGAGGATGGTGTGACGAAGATGTAGTCTTTGCGGTATTGCTCGAAGGGAACCAGCACGGTCATGGCGGGGTCCCCTCGTTGCGCTTCGGGGTCCGGGAACGATTGTCCGAGCAAGAATTGCCCAACCATGATCGCGTTGGTCCCGGAGACGCTGAACGGCCCGGACGCCATGAACTCCACCCAGCGGTTGGCATCGAGAACGATTTTGTCGATCCCACCTTGCGGAGGACTGACGGTCACCTCGGTGCCGTCAAAAGCCGCTACCACACGCACGAGATTTTGACCGGAGATCGCACCATCGGTCATCGGGCGGCTGACATATTGTTTGCCCCAGGTTTGGATGGGCGGAACCTGGACCTCCAGGTGGTCACAGGCCTGACTCATGTACGGAACATAGGCACATACGTGTCCACCGAAAACCTGCACAGGACGATCCGCTACGACCCGACTGCCTGTCATATCGTGTTCGTGCTCGAAACAGGTGTCTTGGTAGTCGCAGATATTCGCGAAACAGTCTTCTTCTCGCGAATAGCCGGGGCGGCCTTGCGCGCAATTCGCTGGCGGTGCCGCGGCCACATGGACCACCTCCCCACGCTGCACCGAAAACTCAATCCATCCAGCCGGACCCGTCGGACCAAAACGGTTGCTCTGTTCCCCCGCAGTATGCGACGACACTTGAATGCGTACGTTCGTCACTCCTGGGGAAACACCCACAACAGCCAAATAATCTGCGAATTTTGAGGAACTGGGCGGGGTGGGAACCATTCCTGTCGCGCCCCGAGTCAAGCTGAGAGGCACATACGTCAAGTTGATATAATCACCCGTCAACACATGGGAAGGCAGCAGCAAGGTGGCGTCATTCGTATAGGAAAACGTTCCCCCGGCGCTGTATTCGAAAGGATTGAACTGCGCCACCGTCACCGGTTGATCCGACCGCAAACGATACGCGCCGTCCATCACCGCAATGCTCTTCCACGCATCCCCCGGAATTCCAAAAGACTGTCCGTCGATCCAAGGAAGCGGTATCTCCACCAACCCACCGGCGGAAACATCCCCTTCCCATGCCGTGGCGCTACCCCGCGTCACAATCACATGAGCCTTGGAAGTATTCGGATTACCTACAACCACCCGATAATCGAATACATCGTACGAAAGCTCCGAGGTATTGGCCAAGGGCGTCGGCCAGTATTCGCACCCAACATACGAATCCGTTCGCTCCGCTTGCGCACACGCGTCATCGCAAAATCCCGATGTACCGCATGTCGTCCCCCAATCCGCACAATCCCTGCCCGGTATCCAACCGGATCCGTCGGCAGCGCAAACCATCGACACCGTGCCATCGCAAGAGCGCGTCCCCGACTCACAAGCCACACATCCCACCCCAGCCTTACAGGCCTGGGGACATTGCGTTTCTTGCTCATGGGTAAGTCCGTCCTGCCCACATAAATAATAGGTTTTACCGGAACAAGACCATGCCCCCGGGGTGCAATACAAAGACGACTCTCCTCCACCAGAGCCTCCAGCCCAAGGCGTTGTCCCTCCAGCTCCCGAAGAGCCAGCGGCGGCTTGATTCCCGCCCCCAGGGCCATCCCCGCCACCCGCGGAGCAAGCTACGCCCAAACCAACACAAAGGATCCCAATCGTCGACGAACCAATTTTGATCACCATCTGTTCACGCTTTCGGCAACGGATTTCAAGCAGGCGAAACACACCGCACTCGCGTTGAACATACCACAAAGGTTGCACCAAAGCTCAAGTCGGCTTACCAACAACCAAAGCCATGCTGCAGCGGATCAGTACGATTGCGTTGAACACCTATCGCGAAGCGGCACGCGCGAGAATCCTGTACGGCCTCGTCGGTATCGCCCTGGCAACCGCCATGTACGCCGTCGTCGTGGGAGCCTACACCCTTCGCTCCGCACCGCGTGTCGTCTCCGACCTCGGTGGCGCTTCCATCTCTCTGTATTCCATCATCGTCGCTATCGTTCTTGCGGCAACATCCCTCCATCGCGAACTCGAATACAAAACCATCTTTCCCATCCTCGCCCGCCCGGTGCGACGTTCCGAATACATCGTGGGAAAAACCCTGGGCAACTTGCTTACCCTCGCCGTATTCGTCGCCATCGATGGCTTCGTCGTGCTGCTCACCCTCGCCGCCATGAGCGGAAGATCCGTACCACTGATCGTTGGCATCGGACTCGGTTCCATCGCTGTGCTGGCCTTTCTGGTGTTCAAACTCAGGTCCCTTGGTACGTTCCTGCCCATTCCATGGGCGTTTACCATGCTCGTCATCGCATCGTGGCTCGCCTCCCCCTACCCCGACGAGCGACGCGTCGTGCTCGGTATGTGTTTGCTCACCCTTTTCGAAGCGTCGATCGTGACGAGCATCGCCACCGTTTTCGCTTCGTTTTCATCTCCGTTTTTGACCGCCGTGCTAACCCTTGGCGTCTTCGTCGTCGGTCGACAGGCCGATTCTCTTGCGCAACTTCCCGTCAAGGTATTCGGTCAGGCCATTCATGACGTTGGCGTATTTCTATCGAAAATCGTCCCAAATTTGCACGTATACGTACCTGCCAGGCCCTTGCTGACGGGAGAAGCGGTCGATAGTCACCTTGGTCCGTACTTCGCGATGTCCGGACTGCAAAGCCTTGGCTGGACCGTCGGGCTTCTCACCTTTTCGATTCTCATCTTCCAGAAACGTGATTTTCTGTGACTACGATTCGACGCGCGGCCCCTCATATCCTCGTGGCGCTAAGCCTCGCCATCGGCGCCGCAGGGTGGATGACCGCGCGCATGCTGCGACAGGGTGAACTCGAACTGCGTACCGCACAAGCCCTCGCCGCAACCGGAGAGCTGGAACAAGCCACCATTCACGCAAGAAAAGCCGCTTCCTACTTCGTTCCGAACGCTCCCCACGTCCCCGCCGCCTATGCCCAACTCATCTCCATCGCGCAACTCGCCGAAGGAAGAGGCGATACCCAAACCGCTCTTTTTGCCTGGAATGCCGTTCGAACCGCCGCCTACTCCAGTCGCTGGATTTCTGTCCCCCACCAGCAAGAAGTCGCCATCGCGGATGCCTCCATCGCAAGACTGACTTCTCGACAACCCGTCCCCTACGGAGCCAACCAGGACCCGGATGCACGCCAAAAAAAAATGCTCGACTTGCTCAGCCGTCAAAATTACCCGCGTATGCCCTGGGTATTTGCGTTGCTCGGCGGATTTGTCGCCGTATCCGTCGGTCTGCTGCACATCGGATGGCATGGACTCAACCACCCCAAGGCCAACACCTTGCCAAGACTCCGTGTCGGTATCGCCCTCACCGCTTTCGGTCTCGTTGCCTGGGCCCTCGCCCTGTGGAACGCCTAAACTGTCAAAATATCCCCACCACCGACCAACCCAACCCCGTCGGCAGGCCCATCGGCATCCAATACATCCCAGCGCAATCCATGGAAACGTCTTGCGGAACCGGAATCAACCACGCCGACGCCGTTCCCACCACCACTCCCCCAACCATCGCCCCGACCTCCACCTCGGAAGGACGGTAGGAGTTCACGTTGTCCAGGTATAATCGTGGCAAACTCGCGCCCACAGCAGCGCCTACGACAGACCCGACGATCACATCCGAGAAATAATGCTTCCCTGCTCGGACACGCAGGTTTGCTGTCGCACTCGCCATCGTGAGTTCTGCCCCCCATAACGTGGCACGGGAGACTTCATCATGGCTCTGAACACCAAAAAGAAAGGAGCCCGCCACCGCCGCGGTAAAAACCATCGCTGAATGCCCCGAAAAAAACGATAGATGGGAGTCCTTGTCGTCGCTGTCCCTCCCGCGCAGCTCGGAGGAGTACACATAGGGTCTTGGACGCTGAACCAGATACTTCGCCGCTGACTGCAACAATAGGGTCACGGATAACGATTCGGCGTAAATCATGCCTCGATGCGCCGCGGATTCGTTCATTCCATCGCCAACGACAGCCATCACTGGCGCCGCCACCGTCAACGCGGCAAGCATGTCGCTTCGCGCGGAAGCCCCCGCCGAATGACGCCCCCGAACCGATTCATCCCACGGTATTAATTCATGTTTCCACCGGGTCGTCGTATCCACCTCGAGGGTTGAGAAAGCCAACGAGCCCGCCACAAAAACGCCAGTCAAGGCAGCCTCTCGCCCGTAATGGACACGCCAGGGGGAATCGTCGGCCAGCGCTTGCCCCGGGATGACCCACCCCAACGCAACCCAAACGACTCCTTTTCGCCAAATTCCCATCAAGGTCGCCTTGCCCGTATCCAGGCGTGAAACGAGCCAAGAGCAAACGCACTCCCGGTCTGCGGATCGATGATCTGCACGTCTTCGAAGCCAATGGTTTCAAGGAATTCACGCCATTGCCGCACGGTATATAGCCTCATCGACGTGTGTTTTACGATGCGCTGGCCCTGTTCCTCAAAGGTCCACCGGGCGTCGATGCACTGCCGCAACCCATCGTAGCTCCGCTCTTGGGTAACCAACATCGAGCCTACACGATGGGTATCGCGCGGCTCGAAATTCAACAAAATCCCCTCCAAAGGTGAAATATCAATCAACATCACCCCCCCAGGACGAAGCAAATTCCAAAATGTCTCGATCTGGGCGCGATCCCCCGCGTTGTCGAAATAACCCACACTCCCCCACATACATAAAAGCGCGTCGAATGACTTTCCCAACCGAACGTCGCGCATATCCCCATGCTCGAAAACCGCCTGCACAGCCGCTTTCGACGCCCTCCTCTTCGCATGCTCCAGCAGGACTTCGGAGCGATCGATCCCGGTGACGTGAAAACCCCGACGCGCCAGTTCGATCGCGTGATCCCCTGGACCGCAAGGAATATCGACAACCGAACATCCCGTCGGCAAGTCGAGAAAAGCCACCACCGCCTCTGACTCCCGCGCAATATCCCCCGGAGAACGGAAGGACAAATGCAACGGCACCCACGGGCCTTCAAAAAAACCATCGCTCCAATGGGGCGTCATGGGGTTGAATGTAAACAAATCCTCGTTGACAAACAATGTGGCACAGTACATATCGAACGTGCCTCACAACCGAGGTACGTTAGATCTCTTCTCTCTCGTATCGCTATCCTCGTTGGGCTGCTAGCTTGCTTGATGGCTTGCGGCGTCAAGGGGTCCCCACCGATGCGCTCACTTCCCAGGCAGCGAGTGTGCATCCACCACCATCCTTTCAGGCCGCATGGTCCAGCCTTTTCGTTCGAGGTACTTTCAACGACTGGGAAGCGACACCCATGCACCTGGAAGGGGACAACGAGTGGGCTGTTGAAATCGTTTCGAACACCTCCAAAACCGAAAGCTTCACGTTCGATGTTTTTGGTGACGGGCGCGTGACCTTGGGAGATGACGACGGCGACCAGACAGCGATTGTCCCCGCGGGCATCGATGCATCGGCCCTGAACATGCTGCCAATACAACTATCCGTCGATGGACAATCTGGTCGCGTAAGCACCATTTATGTGGATGAGGAGCATGCAACTGCCCATGTGCCGGTTTGCTGTCTATCGAAAGGATCGGAAGCGACACTTTCTATCGATCGTGTGGTGAAGGAGCAACGCTGGAAGGGGGAAGTAACGTGGGTGGTCGATGGTAGTGTGGACCCGATCGTAACGCAGCTTCGGTGGGTCGAAGCCTCCCTCGAGGACATGGGGATGCTTGAAGTCGAGGTGTTTTCGGATCGTTGGGAGGCAGACCACCTGGTTACCTCTCCTTATTCGGACGTTGGTGTGTACCTTGGGGACTGGCCGGCCGGAAACCTGCTCGGGCATACCGGAAACACCGGCGAAGCATTGTTCTATCTTGCCCCGGTCACGGTTGTTCTTCGCTCGCCTTACGATACGGGAATGGGTCGCGCCCTTTATCTCACCGGGGCCAGTTCTTATCTGGGCGACTGGCAAACGGCAACGCGCATGGTTTGGGCCGATGGCCAACGGAAGTGGCAGCGGAGTCTACTGCTTGGCCTCCCTTTCAAGATCATGCTGGCGGATTGGTCGCAGGGCGAACACATCTCGACGAGTGAGGGGCAATGGGAGCAGGGGCCGAATCGCGTGGAGGAACCACCGCAGGGCACCTCGTGGAGCGAGATGACGGTATACCCGATTTTTTGAGCGTTTTTACCGTACGGAAAGAATAAGCCTGTCGGAGTTCATGAGTGGGCATGGACAAGCGCGTCGTGCTTGGTTATTACCATAGGATTCATGGCAAGCTGGTGGGAAAGCCAGTGGACATCGTTCGTATCGTCGTATGACGCCCCGACGGCGATGGTGCAATCCAATCCCAAGGCCATCCTGATTGGGATAGGAAGCCTTGTGGCCGGATATCTTGCGATTGGATATGTTCCGGCAATCGCATCGCTGGCTGGGCTTCGAGATCCTTGGATTCCCGCCCTATTTGCTATTTTAGGAGCGTTTTGTTCCTACCTGGCATGGCGTCATCAAGCCACGGGTCCGATCGGCAGCACGTGCATGCTGTTGGACACGGCGCTGTATACATCGTCGCTGACCCTCGCCGCCGTTCGTTCCGAATACCCGTTTTCGCTGGGATTTTCTATCGCTTTAGCCCTATTTTTGCTTGCGTTTCCTTCGCGTGTCTATTCTCTGACCTGGTTGATTGCGTTGGCGACAACCGGGCCATCGGTGGTCATCACCGCGCTGTGGGGGCATGATGCGACGGTGGCCCTGGTAGTATGGGCAGCTTGTTCTCTGGCGATCACCGCATCGTATCGAACGGGTCAGCAACGCGCGTTGGTCCAGCAGAACCTTCGTCTTCGAAATGCACTTGGCACCGCGGATCAAGTCGCGGAACACACGATGGAAACGGCTTTGGCGGCGTCGTTGCTCGATATCGGCCATTTTTTGCACGAATTGCGGAATCTGCGCGCGGTCGAGCAGACGAATCTGCAATTCGTGAGAGAAGAAGGAAAGCTCGAAGGCGATGTCCTCGAAGCCTTGGACGATGCCATTGCAGCCCAGGACAAGGAAAACGCTCTCATTTCGGAAGCGATCGAGCGTCTGCGAAGAAAAGCAACTCCAGCCAAGAAAAGCTTTTCCCTTCACGATGTACTATCCCGTTTCGTCCATGAACAGCCCGAGGGGCTTGCGTTGACGCTCGATTTTCAAGCGCCGCCTTTTCAGATGCAAGGTGACCCTCGGCATGTTCTAGCGGTGTTGAGCAACCTCATTCGCAATTCACAGCGGGCTGGGGCCACACAGGCTCGAATTGCCCTGGAGGCGACGGCCAATGCGAAAGCCGTGGCGTTAGTGGTGGAGGACAATGGCCCCGGATTGCGGGAAAGCCAAATTCCTGAATTATTCAAACCATTTACGAGCTACGGGGAAGGATTGGGGCTGGGGTTGTATTTGACGAGCCGCTATGTCCAATTGTTGGGAGGACAGATTGAAGGTGAGAATCGACCGAGTGGCGGGGCTGTTTTTCGTATACTCCTACCGGGCAAACCGGTTTGAATCCAGGGTCATCCAGAAACCTGAAATATCGATTTGAATATCGAAGTGGGGCTGGTATATTTGGAGAATCATGGATCGAGGGGAACATGCACGGGTATTGCTTATCGTCGAGGATCGAGCGGATGTAGGCTTGGCGTTTCGGCGCTATTTCAGTCGCTACTTTGATTCCGTGCTGCTTGCCTCTACACCCGCGCAAGCCGAGTCGATTCTGCAAGGAGAGCCATCGCCCACCCATATGATTTGCGACCATTGGCTCGGGGAAGGCATTCCGGTGGGACTCATCCTTCTGTCGAAGTGGAGAGCGCAATTTCCAAGCCTGAAACGCTGTATCATCGTGTCTGGCTCCGAAATCGAACCGCTCAGCTTGCCTCCGGGCGTGGACGCGGTGTTCAACAAACCCGCCGACATGTCCCGGATCCGTGAGTTCTTGCTCGCTGCCTGATCGCCCCTGTTCGCTGTCCGAACCACCTCCAAATCACTACTTCATTGGATCAATGGCCCCGATGGAGCCTCCCGAGCTTACGGAGCGAGGCCACCAAAATTGCCAGAATATCAAAAGAAATCGCAAGCGTAAATCCGAGAAAAAGAAAAAAACCAAATATCGCTCTAGCCCAAGCGTTAGGGGTTCCTCCAGATTCTTCCCGAAAATAATCGTAGGCGCTCGCCGCCAAAAAGACAGCCGTCATCCCGATACCATAGCTCCACCGGTGTTTCGGACGATATTCCATGGCAAAAGCAACACCCAGGGTGATACCTAACCACATACCCGTACAGCGAGCACAAAGCGGAAAAACAACACCTGCCCACTGAAAACTTCGACCGGGATCTTGATGGCAAAACGGCCCACACATGCCCGTGACGAACCCATGCCAGGCCTCGAGGTCAACCCCTAGAGCCATCAAGGGAAGATGACCAAAGGTGGCGAGCGCTAGGCCCACGGCGATGACCAGAACGAGCCGTCGGGACCAAGAAGGCACGGCGTTGCGCGCTTGCTCGAGAGCGTGGATCAAACAAGCAAAGACTTTCACGATGAACCGAAACGGAGCACTAGCATTGCTGTTGGTGCAAGGGATGTAAAAAGCAACCATGCTTCCGGCCGGAGTGGAGCTAGGATGCCCCCGTGCAAGCTTTGCGAACGCGGTCGTTTTTCATTGCCATCGTAGCCCTGGGTTATGTGGTGTTCGCAGCGCTGCAATCCCGCGACGGCAGCGGAGCCGGATGGCTTGCCCTTCTGCTTTTTCCCTTCGCGCTCGCCGTAGTGTGGGTGAAAACCCAAGCGCCCACGCGCGGCGAGGATCCCATCGACCCGACCGTACGCTCGGCCACGCGCGTCACCGCCGTGGGAACTGCGTTGCTCTTGTCTTCATGGACGGGTGAACCAGGGGTCGCCTCCTTGCTGACAGGAGCCAATGTCGGGACCGCTCTTGCCACCGTGGCGGCGCTTTTTTCCCTCGCCCGCATCTCGGGTCCGGGAGGATTGCTGCAACCGCCCGCCGCCTCAAAACGTCTCGATGCGACGTCGCTGGCTGCGATGGTATGGGGAACCGCGATCATGTTGCCTTTGGCGCGAGCGCTTGCGCCAGAGGCAACGACCATGCTCGATCCGTTGTCGGTCGATATTGCCACGTTGGTGGCTTCCAGTGGAGCGCTTGGCCTGCTGATCGCCGCATCGTTTCGTGTGCGTGCGCTTCGACGTCTCGAGCTTGGCGTTTCCGACCGTGCCGGGGCCGCATTTGCCTTGTCGGTCGTTACCCTAGCCATAGCCATCCCTGCCTCACTGTTGCGGGTCGCGCCGCCGGATCGCGTCATGGCGGCCGCGGGCGTCATTGCCGCGTGTTGCGTGCAGCTTGCCTGCGTCTCGCAGGAGCCCGGAAGCGTGGCCAAGACCATGCGGACGGCTTTGGGAATGGTTCTTCTCGGTGCTCCCGTGGGCTTGGCGGGCGTGGCCTTGAGTTTGCGCGCTCCCCAATCGACCGGACTGCTCATTTTGGTTGTCGGAGGCTTGTCGATCCTTGTGGGATTGGTGGCTCCAGCGCTGTCGAGACCGCTAGGACCGGCACGCTCCCGTTGGCTTCAGGCCATTCAAAAAGCCAATGAAGCGGCTTTGCATCCTGATCCGGACGTGGCCCTTCGAGACTCGCTCACCACCGTACGCTCCTTGTTGCCGGGGGACAGCGCATCGCCCACGATTTTTCAGGCCTCCCCACCGCAGATGCTCACGATCGACCGGGCCGGTTATCTGCATACGCACGAAATCCAGGCTCCGATGACCTTGTATGACATTGCGCAAGCAGAGCCCGAGCGGGCGATTCGTACGGAAGTGCTTCGAGCGATGGAGGTGCGACGCGCCGAGCTTCGCCCCTTGGTCCAATGGATGGACGCAAGGGGAATGCTTAGTGTAACGCTCATCCGCGACGAGGATGGCCCGGTCGGCCTTCTCGGAATCCCACGCGGCAAGCGTCGGACCCCCATGAGTTTGGAAGAAGTTCGCGCCGTGCGGGTGCTGGCGGACCGCATCGGTGCCGTGCTTGGCGTTTCCTCGGCGCTCGCCCGATCTCGGCAACGGGAACTGGAACTGCGGCAACTGGCGGAACGACGGGCGGACGAGATCGATCGGCTACGGTTTCAATTGTCTGCGAAGAGCGGGCGAATGCGCGCCCATGCCGAACGGCTCGCCTTGCCTTTGCGCGCCACCACCTATAGCCCGGCGGCGGCCATGGCGCTCGAGCAGGTCCGACGACTGGGAGCGATGGACATTCCCGTGACGTTGCTGACTCCCCCCGGAGTCGATCCCATTGCCTGGGCCGCGGAAGCCCATCTGGCGAGTTCCCACGCATCCAGCCCTTTTGTGATTGTGTACGGTACCGACACTTCCGAACACGATATCGACCGCTGGCGAGCCGCCGACACTTCGCCTTTGTCTCTTGCGGATGGTGGAACCTTGTTCGTGATCGACATCGCCGCCCTTCCTCGAACCGTGCAAGACTACATCGCTTCTTGCCTGGCCGAGCGGATCGCACCAGGCCAAGTCACACCGCTGGATATCGTTCTCATGGTATCCGTTCCCGCAACCGCGGATGTGCTCGTCGCCGCGGCCAGACTCTCGTCCACACTGGCGGATTGGCTTGGAGACCGCGCCGTGCCGCTGCCGGAACTCGCCGCACGCCCCGAGGACCTGCGTGCGCTCGTGCTCGATCAACTCGCGCGGGCGGGTACACGTCTTCGCGGAGCCCCGCTTGGCATCGACGATCGCGCGCTCGCGCGATTGATGGAACACCAATGGCCCGGAAACGATGTCGAACTTGCCGACGTTCTGCTTCGCGCCACCCTGGTAGCCCAGGAGAAGAGAGTGACGCTGGAGGATCTGCAAACTATTGGATTTATTATAGAATCTTCGAATGCGGAATCATCGGAGCCGCCGCCATCCCTCGCACCAACCATCCCCAAACCGCGTCGAAGACGCCATTGACCGCTTTCGTTTCGTCGTCCGAATACGCCCCCGCCATCTCGAGATGCGGTCGCTCAGCGTTGCTGCCTGGAAGACGCGATCGCTTTTTCGTACACCGTTTCATAGCCTTTCGCCGAACGAAACCAGGAAAAATCCTGTCTCATAGCCCGGCGACGCATCGTTTCGATATGGGTTCGTCGCTCCACCCAGGTGGATACGGCCCAGGCGAGGGTGTTGAGAAGCGATGGGGGATTGAGGTCGTAGAGTTTGAATCCAGTTCCTTGCCCCGTCGCTTCGTCGTAGTTGTCCACGGAGTCCTCGAGGCCACCGGTGGCGCGAACGATCGGCAGGGTACCGTACCGCAAGCTATACATTTGGTTCAGCCCACAAGGTTCGTAGCGCGATGGCATGACGAAAAAGTCGCAGCCGGCTTCGATGCGGTGGGCGAGGGCCGGATCGAATCCAAGCCATGCATGAAATCGGTCAGGGCGCTGTCGTGAGGCCATTTCGAAAAAAGCTTCCGCGGGTGCATCGCCGGTGCCCAGCAACACCATCTGCACGTCCATGGATAGAAAGCGTCCAAGGGCATGAGCCAGCACGTCCAACCCCTTTTGATGGGTCAGACGTGTGACGAGTCCGAACAAGGGAACCTCCGGTCGTACGGCAAAACCTGCCTCTCGTTGCAAGACGGACTTGCAGATTGCCTTGCCCGACAGGTTATCCGCATCATAGGGCGATGGAATCCACGGGTCGATGGACGGGTTCCATGCCTTGTCATCTATCCCGTTCAGGATACCCAACAGATCGGATGCGCGGGACCGCAACACACCATCGAGTCCGCATCCGAAAGCGGGGTGTTGGATCTCTTTCGCATACGTTGGGCTCACGGTCGTGAGCATGGAAGCGCCAAGGATGCCGCCTTTGAGCAGGTTGATCGCTCCGAAGTGCTCGAGGCTGTCGGCGCTGAGTTCTCGGGAAGGCAAACCGGTCAAGGCAAAATCATGCAACGGCGCGATGCCCTGGTATCCGACATTGTGCAAGGTAAATACCGTCGGCACAGGTTGGGATAAGTGCTTCGCAAACAGAATGGAAAGTGCCGTCGGCCAATCATTGGCATGAAGGACGTGAGGCGCGAAGCCGACATGGCGCGGCAGGTCGCAAGCGGCTCGACTCAACCAAGCGAAACGCAAAAGATTATCCTCGAAAGCGCCGCCTTTGGGTCCATACACACCCGATCGAGCATATAAATCCGGCTGATCGATCAAGTACAGAGGCACTCGTTCCGGCAGTTCCCCTTGCCAAACGCGAGCATCGAATACCGTATCGGCCAATCCAATTCGCAAAGACACCCCAATAGGATGCAAAGCGTCTCGATCCACTTCGCCATACAAAGGCATCACGACCCGTATGTCGTAGCCCGCTCGACGAAGGGCAGCGGGCAAGGCCGAAGCGACATCTCCGAGCCCTCCTACTTGGGCGAAGGGCGTACATTCGGACGTTACGTACAAGATATTACGTTGGCTCATCGCGATCATGAACGTCGCTGGAAGCGCTTCTCGAACCAGGCGAAGATTCCTTGGAAATAGCTTGTTTCGTATCTATCGATCACGTTGCGAACACGCGGTAATCGAGGTTGGGGAAGAGATTGTCGCGACGTTCCACCTCAGCGAGATAATCTTCATCGATATCGCCATCTTCGAGGTTTTGGGTGAGTCGGTGGAATCGGTTGATATGGTCATTGGTACGCTGCGTGGCGTAAGCGACGGTGGTGCCACTTTTCATGATGAAAGCCCAATCGCTGGCTTGTGCGAGCATGAGTTCACGAGCGGCTTGATTGAGGACACGACGTTGCAAGTCGTCGGCCTGGGAGAAACGGCGGGCGAGTTCGACCATGCGTTCGCCCATTTTGTGAAGATGGCGATAAATCCACGCATTGGATTGGTTGCACCAATACTCGCCGTAGCCCCCCGCACCCCAGGAAGACATCGCTGGCGTTGCGACCTGATTGGTGGGATGCGCGTGCAAATAAGCACTGGGTGTGATGGGTGCGATCATGCCCTGATCGGTGTGGATTTTTCGCAACAGCATTTCGAGGAAGATGGGACCTTCGTACCACCAATGGCCAAATAGCTCGGCGTCATAAGGAGAAACGATGATGGGAGGCCGGTCCATCTGAGGACGTAACGCGCGCACTTGTTGCTCTCGCTGTTCGAGAAAGTGCTGCGCATGCGCGTTGGCTCGCTGCCATGCCACATGCGGAACATACGGGTTTTTATTGTGCAAAGCGCCGTGGGTAATGGCGTGATACTTGACCCCCGTGAACGTCCGTATGCCATCGGGATGGATGTAGGGTCGCACGTATTCAATCGGCAGATCGAAACCGATGTCTCGATAAAAGTCTCGATAGTCCGGGTCACCCGGATACCCTTCCTTCGAACTCCACACCTGCCGCGAACTCGGAACGTCGCGACCAAAAGCAGCCACACCCGTGGGACAATAGATCGGGGCGTGAACGCCGTAGACCGGACGGCGATCGGCGAAGAGCAGTCCATGGGTATCCAGGAAAAAATAGCGGATATTTTCTTCTCGCAGCAGTTCGTCCAAACCCGGCACGTATCCGCATTCCCCAAGCCACATTCCTTGCGTCCTGCGCCCAAAAGCACGTTCATATACATCCGCCGCCACATGCACCTGGGCTCGAATCGCCGCCCAATTTCGATCCATGAAAGGAATGAACGGATGGGTCGCCGTACACGTGATGACCTCCAGCTTCCCCGCATCCTGCAACCCACGAAGCGGATGCACGAGATCGCCATCATAGCGTCGCCAATAGTCTCGGATTCGCACGAATCGATCCCGATACATCTGCGCAAGTCCGTGGAAACGACCGTCGTTACGGGTTCGATCCACCTCACTTTCCGCAAGCTCCACAAGCTTGTCGATCTTCGTCGCATACCGTTCTTTGAGAAGATCATCGGTGAGCATGCTCAACAGCGTGGGGCTCATCGAAAGGGTCAGACGATAGTCCACGTCATCGCGCAGCAGCCGTTCGAAAACGAGCAGCAACGGAACATACGTTTCCGTGATGGCCTCGAACAGCCATTCTTCTTCCATATAGGAAGGGGCCTCGGGATGACGCACGAACGGCAAGTGCGCGTGCAACACAAGCGCCAAATACCCGTGTGCCATCACCCACCTCCCTTGGACGATTCGTTTTCGTCGTCATCATCAAGCGTGGCTGGGTAGGTAGCCTGCGCCACCCGTTCACTGGCACCCACAGCCGTCCAGCTTCGATCGTCGAAGGCAAGCGCGTGGATTCCCAGTTCTGCCATCGAGACAGAATCGGAAATCGTATCTTGGGACGGTGGATGGGGCATGAGAGCAGATCCCAACGCTGTCTGTTCGCTTGCACCGGCAAAAGGAAGGGTAGGCTTGATGAATCGGGTCGATTCCCTCATGCCCAGAAGTTCACTGGCGCCGATCGAGCCACCGAGGTCGACCCACCATTTTCGTTTCTCTGACTCGCTCGCGCCCCCATAGTCATGAAGGAACGATTCGGATGCTTGCGCGAAGACTTCGGAAGCCTGCCATGACGACTCGCTGGCACCCATCCGCAGTTGCTCGCTGGCACCCATCCGCAGTTGCTCGCTGGCCCCGATAAAAACCCGTTCGCTGCCCTGTTCCAGAACCCATTCGGAAGCTCCCAGCCCGGCGAATTGCCATTCCGTAACACGCTCACTGGCACCCGCCAGACGCAGTTCACTAGCGCCAAGCCAGATCCATTCCGAGCCTCCCAGCGCCAATTGCTCCTCGATGGCGTAGGAAATCCGTTCTGAACCTCCCAGTATCCAACGTTCGCTCGCGCCTTGCTCCACGTCTTGCCGCATCTCGGAAGCTCCAGTCCACGTACGCTCACGAACGAATCCTTCGTGCCAAATACGCTCCACGATGCTTTCCCAACGCTCCACCACGGATTCGATCGTTTGCGCTCGATGCAGCCTCCAAGTTCCAAGAACCCGGCGAAAAGACGTTCCAAACGAGGCTCCGTGAATGACGATCTCCCAGGATCCAGCAGATTCCTTTTCGAAGCCACTATCCATATACGTATAGTCGACCCCGAGGAAACGAACGAGGACACGTCCGGGAGCCGCGCTATCTCCGGGATAGGGCGCCCAATCCCACGTGGTGAGCACTTGTTCACGCGACCAGGCCACGTTGTGAAGCGGACGAATCCACTCGAAAGCCCGCTCATCGCCTTGCCACTCTGTCCGCCAACTTTCGGTCATCCAGGGAATCGATGAACGCGGCGGCGTTATCTCGAATCGTCGAGACGCGCGCGAAAACCAACGAAATACTTTCCTCTCCGACCAGGTTCTCGACTGTATTTCTTGGCGCTCCACATGCCGCTCCATGATCACACGGGTGGCGCCGGAAGACCGCGGATATGCGTCGGAATACGGAGGCTGAAGCGGGACGGGAATGTCCGGGGCCGGGCCCGAATAGCGCGATACATAGGCAGCGGAGGCCGGCAACGACGCCTGTTTCGATGGCTCGTCTTCGACCGTAAGCCACTCCACGGACACTTCTTCGACAGGACGCTTACGCGGGAAATCCGTACGACCCGAGCGAGCCATGGGCTGAAAATCACCCAGCCGCGACTTGATGCCCACCTCGACATGACAACTCGAGCGAGGCTTACCCACATGCACGAACCAATCGCGAGTCGTACGCTCGATCGCAATATCGAAATAACTCAACGCATTGCAGCCATCGAAATCCCGCCCCGATGTGTCGTACACCCGCAAACAACACCACGTATCGTGGGCCCCACGACCAAGACGCTGCCGCGCCTGGTCGATCGCATCATCGGTGACTTCCCAGTAGACGTAGAGCCAGTCCGGATCGCGCGCCATCGCGGTGATGCGGTTTTCGCCATATCCCCAGGGAATGTCCTCGGATGGAAACCAACCATTGCCCACACCCAGATCGAACTTGGCCTTGCCCGACGCGTGCGCACCACGATCCACATCATGATCCCGAGCCGGATGCGTACCGTTGTGCGAGGGCTCTTGACCCACACGTAAACCGTTAGGCTTGTTCCTGGTCATGGTCACTGCCTGCCGAAAGGATGCCGTCGCTTGGGTTTGCGCTCAGTGTAACTCTTTTCACCCACGACAAGCGCGGTAGAAGAGAAAACCGCGTTTGCTGGACTCCTCGAGTCGAAAAACGTGAAAGGATACCTCGGCACACCCTTTCCGCAGCATCCCCGCAAACCGTGGGGGGCTAGCATGATAACCAATTGTTTTTATTAGATAAATTTATATATTCACTTGACACTCGGGCACGCCACTCCCCCCGCATGGGCGTCGTTGTTATCCTCCACGCATTCCATCATGCCCGCGGCCGCCGTGCTGCCATCCACCACCACATAAAACTGGAAGGGAGGCACATGATTCGCAGCTTCGAAAAGCACGCTGACCACCTCGGATTGTCCAGGGAGCAAACTCTTGGTCGTGTATCCCTCCCCCACAAACACGCCTGACGCATCCGCGCCCAAGAAAAACTTCGCCTGCACGCCAGCCGGCACACCCAAGGAACCCGCGTTTTTTACCCGCGCCCGCAACTCCAGCCCCAGGGGGCACGAGGCCGACGACACCTCCAAATCCACCCGCAGATCCGGAGCATTGAATACACCAGCCCCCTGCGTGGACACACGATAGTTGTTGAACCCTACCGGCGGTTTCCAACTTGCCGGCTCGGGCTTCGGAAGCACGCCATCGGCAAGAATATTCGTAATATGATAGGCATGCTGATTCCAGATTCGCCGCGTTCGCACCCATTTGTCGTTCGCATCCCCATAGACAAACACCCCGCGACGAGCTTTTTCGCTCATCCCATACCCTGGGCATGTTCCCGGACCATGATTCCGATCATTGGAAACCACCACGATCTCCGTCCGATTATCCCCATCCACATCCACGATCACCGGATACTCGTGGATGGTCGCTGAACTCGATGCGGTTTCAAACAGCACGTCTCCGTTTTTCCCGCTGTAAACCCGCATATAGCACTCATCCCCATACACCACTTCCGCCGCCCCATCCCCCTCGAAGTCAAACACCGTGGAACCCGTCACATTCGACGACAAGTCTTGGGTCTCTTTCGACCATTTCACCGATAGCGAAGGGGAAGGCTGGGATTCATACTCGAAAACGGCGTAAGCAGTGCCGTTGGCGGAGGCGATTTCCATTCTCCCGTCCCCATCGAAGTCAGCCACCGTGGGCGGACCACCCCGCCCGTTGCCAGGCATTTTTACCGTCGCCAGCATCTTTCCCGTGGCCGCATCGTGAACGCGTACCTGCCCTTGAGAAATCACGATGAGTTCCGGCTTACCATCCTCATCGAGATCCGAAATCGCAGGATACCCATCGGACATCCCGTTTTCCCAGATCACGTCGCCCGTCACCGACCACGCCGCCGCACCCGTCACCACGTCCTGGTTTCCATCCCCATCCACATCGGCAATGATGCTCACCGCCCCATAATTCGCATCATTCGCCCCCGCTCGACCACGCCCTTGCCCCGATCGAACTCGCCCCTGCGCATCCAACACAACCCCACCCATCACGATCTCCGGCGAACCATCCCCATCCATATGAGCAATCGCCGTCGTTACGCTGTTCATCGCCTCGGTATACGGGGTCTGACCATCCGCCAATGTCGATCGCCAATACAACGATCCATCGGCTCGAAACGCAATGGCTCCGCCTCCCATTTTCGGTGCCACGATCTCCACCACCCCATCGCCATCCAAATCCGCCGCCGCTGGCGTTCCCCGAGGATTGACTTCATTGCCCGCAGCATACACGTCCGCCGACGCATCCCATTTTTCGACCCCTGTCTTGCCATCGAGCGCTCGTAAGTACCCAGGGTTGTTGGATTCATACGTCTCGCTCGTGACGATGACCACATCCGGAACGTTGTCTTGATCCAGATCCACAACCACAGGCATGTTGATGACTTGGTTGGCCGAAGGTTGGATCGTCGACCCGGTCCACGACCACTTCACGACCGGATTGAACGGCAAGGTAGGGGGACGGTATTCACATAAATCCTCGCCTGAAGGCTGAGGGAGACACCGACCCAGGGTAGGCTCACAAAACTCCCCCTCGTCACAATCGTATGAGTCCTTGCACGACACACCGGGCGTCACACATTCATCCGAAAGACAGACGTCGCCTGCAGTACAGCAAGTCGTTGCGTCGACACCGCATCGAATCCCCGAATCACAGGCAGGCATGCACGCGCCGTCCACACACTCTTGCCCCACCTCGCAGCAAACACCGTTCGTGCCGCAAAGAACGTTGGAAGGACATTCTTCTTCGAGGAATCCCCCGGTACCGCCCGCTCCTCCCATTCCTCCCGTCACGGCCCCCGCTCCCGTCCCGCCCTGCGCGGCCTCAACACCCCCGTCTGTCGTGGTGCCTCCTACTCCACCATTATCTTGTGCGCTGTCTTCACTGCCAGAACACGCCACCACCAACCCTACAGGAATGCAAAGCCAACCGATTTTTCGCATCTGGACAGTTTGACCCGCTCATCTGCGGTCGGTCAAGCGACAGCCGCGTTCGGTGGCTTCATCCGCCTTGGGAAAAGGCCCGAGGGAGCCTGTTATTCATAAGTTATTTCAAATAGTTAGACAAATACCGAGCCCGGACTGGGGTCTCGTTGCCCCCGGCCAATCATTGCGTTTCGCCTCCATTCTGACAAGCTGATGCCAACCATGCGAAGACCAATGCTATTTTTCATGCTGCTCGGGGCATTGGTTCATTGCGAGGAGAAAAAACAACCCCCGACTGCCTCCGCGCCCAGTGTTACAACGCTCCCTGCCGCGTCTCTCAGCGCATCCGCCAGCGCCATCGCAGCCGTTGCCCAACCGCCTCGGCCCGTTGTCCTTGTCGCCGGCGGCGATATCGATCTGTCTCGGAATACCGGCCAGCGCATTTTGAAAAATCCCGAGCTGAATCCCTTTTCCAACCTTCAATCCTGGCTGCGCGCCGCGGATATCCGCTTTGCCAACCTCGAATCGCCGTTATGCGATCTCGGCGGGAAAACCGTTTCCGAACACAATCGCCTCATCTTCGCGGGCCCCCCTTCTGGAGCCGACGTTCTGGCGCGCGGCCATTTCGATATCGTATCCACTGCCAACAACCATATTTGGGACTTCGGAAAGCGCTGCCTCGAAGAGACCTTGTTTCATGTGAAGCGCGTGGGCATTCAAGCGGTGGGTACCGACGCGCAAGGCAAAGACCCGCTGCGGCCCGTCATCCTCGAGCGAAATGGGCAGCATTTCGCGTTTTTTGCGGTAACTGGTATTTTCAACCACGGTCGTCTGAGAGACCATGTGGCCAAACCCTATATCGCCGATGCCGATATGGGCGCGTTGTCCCAGCGTATCACTGAAGTGAAACCAAAGGTCGATTGGGTCATCGTCTCGGTGCATATCGGCGAGGAATATATTCACATTCCGATCGAAGCCACCCGTTACGCTCTCATCGGGGCCGCCCAGGCGGGCGCGGATCTGGTGCTCGGGCACCACAGCCACACGCCCCAACGTGTGGAATTTCATAAACAAATTCCGGTGGTGATGAGTCTTGGGAATTTCGTATTTCACCAGCATCGCGACCACCCGTGGACCGGCTGGAGCTATCTCGCACGGGTAACCTTTCCCCCCAAAGGCCCCTTGACCATCGAAGCCTGCCCGTTTTTCATCTTCGATGCCTCGCCCCAACCCCTCACGCAAGCTCAGCAGACCGCTTATTTCCAGCACTGGGATGCCATCTCCCGCGCCCCCAGGGCAGCCATTCGCGGCGCGCGTTCCGCCGACGGATGCGTAGCCCTGCTTTCGCCGTGACTCATCGAAATACCCACCACCCACCGTGACTTGGCCGTTTGGACTTCCCGCGACTACGATTCACTTTCGATGCGTTGGATTCTTCGGTTCGTCGTTCTGCTTGTTTTTGTCGGCTGCGATCAACGCCCGCCGCAACCACACCAGGAGCCCTCGGCCGAACCGTCGCCCCCAGAAAACCCCGCTTGTGCGCGGCATGGCGAGTCGCCGTTTTGCTCGGACCACGAGATCATGCAGTGTCAGAAGGGGGTTCCTACAGTTCTTTCCAAATGCTCCACGATCGAACGCTGTGATAAAGGAAAATGCGTAGCAAATTGCCCCGAAGGAGAGGTATTCATTCCCGCCACCGGCCCCGACGGATTCACGATGGGTCGTGATCGTCTCAAAGGAAAAGACACGCCTCATACCGTGGTGCTCACCCGGCCGTTTTGTATGGACGAGACCGAAGTCACCTCGGGCGCTTACGCAAAATGCGTGCAGGAAGGTGCTTGCGCGGAACCTTACCGATGGGATCCGTGGGCAAGCTATCCTCGATTTCCAGATCAACCAGTCAATCTTGTGAATTTGAATAAAGCGGAGGCCTACTGCGCCTGGAAAGGCAAAAGAATCCCCACCGAAGCCCAATGGGAATGGGCCGCCAGTGGCGGGGAAAGTATCGAATGGCCCTGGGGCAACGAAGAGCCAACGTGCGAAAATCAACTCATGGACTTCACACCCTTCGGCGCTCCCAAATCCGCCCCGGGAGGCGACGTGGGGTGCCGCGGCGGCGGTCCCTCCGACGTCAAAACCTTTCCCCGTGGCGCCAAAGTCTGGCCGTCGGGAAAAATCTACGATCTTGCGGGCAATGTCTGGGAATGGACACGAGATATGTCAGCGCCATATCCCAAAGAAAAACAAGTCGATCCAGAGATCAAAGAAATACCGGGCAAACCTGATAATACGGTGTACGTGATCCGCGGAGGCGGTTGGAATCGCTCGGCCCTGGGATGCACCGTATGGTTTCGCGCGGAAGCCACACGAAACTATCAGGTTCCAGGACTCGGCTTTCGGTGCATTCGCGAAGCCGAACCGCGGTGATCCTGCGGCCAACCGCCATCAATTCTTCAAATCCGCCGCATAATCAACCCCGTTCTGAAACACCCGCAACCCTTGCCCCTCACGCTGAAGCGTACCTTCCAGCTTCTTTCTCGCCCAGTGGGGATGGTTGATCCCGTACAAATACGCGTCGGGATGAGGCATCAGCCCCAATAACCTGCCCGTGGGATCACAAACGCCCGCCACCGCATCCGGCGAACCGTTTGGATTATCCGGCCACCTTTGTGTCGGCTTGCCTTGTTCGTCCACATAACGCAGGGCCACCAGATGCTCATCTCGAAGACGATCTAGCAACTCATTGTTTTGTAAAAGGAATTTTCCCTCTCCATGCCGTGCGGGCAGTTCCATTTCATCGATTCCCCGGGTCCACACACACGGTGATTCCAGATCCACCTTTACCCTCACCCACGCGTTTCGGTACCCCAATCGATCATTGGCAGCGACCGTCGCCACGGGCTGACCATACCCCCTGTCGAAGCCCGGCAAGAGCCCAAGCTTGACCATGGTCTGAAAGCCGTTGCAGACACCGAGCATCAATCCCCCTTCGCTCACGAACCGCATGATTCGGTCGAATAGGTGGTAGCGCAATCGATTCGCCCATACGACACCCGCGGCAATATGGTCTCCGAAAGAGAATCCGCCCACCATGGCGATGATGTGGTAGTCAGTAAGGGGGCGTTTCGACAGGAGCACATCCGATAGATGCTTCTGCTCCACCTGAGCCCCACACAACCGAAATCCGTGGGTTGTTTCCGCTTCGCAGTTGAGCCCGAACCCCGTCAGCACGAGCACTCGGACATTGTTTCGCCGCGCTTCGACATCAGATCGCATGGAACGTCTCCTGGAAGGCATGAACCAAGGTATCCACGGCGGTTTGGAGCACCTTATTGCCACGGTGTTTCACCTCCACCATGGCGTCAGGGGTCGTAACCCCGAGCAGGCTGTGGGAGCCCGAGGGCAAAATCGCTTCAAGTTGCTTTATTTTCGATGGATCCACGGTCACCACGAACCTTCCGGTGCTTTCCGAAAAGAGAGCGGCAGGGGTCGTCAACGATCGCAAGCGCTCATCCTCATCCAGGTCCAGGACAAGGCCGAGTCTCCCAGCCATGGCCGACCGTGCGAGGGCCACCGCGAGGCCACCTCGGGTGACGGCATGACAAGAGAGCAATAACTCGTTTTCGATGGCCGTCTGCACGGCGCGGTACAGCGGTAGGGTTTCTTCGAAATAGACTTTGGGCACGGCATTTCCCACCGCGCCCAGCATCCGGAAATACTCCGAGCCGCCGAGTTCATCGCGCGTGGCACCTAAAAGCAGCACTTTCGCTCCGACGGTCTTCACATCCATCGACACGGCCTTGGTAACATCGTCAATTTTCGCGATGACGCTGAAAAGCAGGGTTGGTGGGATTGAGATCTTGACACCTCCCATCATCGAGTCGTTTTTCATGGAGTCTTTTCCGGAAATACAAGGCACACCGTACGTTTCGCAGGCTTTGGCGAGGGCGGTGGCCGAGCGCACCAACTGGGCGAGCTTGTGTTGTCCATCGGGCGTGATGTCGCTTTGCACCGGATCGGGCCAGCAATAGTTGTCCAAGCCCGCCATGTGGTCGAGGCGTGCGCCGGTTCCGACCGCTTTTCGAACGGCTTCATCGACCGCCGCGGCGGTTGCCCAATACGCATCGATATCGGCATAGTGGGGATGCACCCCTTCGGAAAGCACCACCCCGTCGAAGCTTCCATGAGAAACGAGAAAGACCGCCGCATCCGAAGGCATGTCGCCTCGAACCCCCACGAACGGCTTGATAACGGACAATCCCTTGACCTCGTGGTCATAATGGCGAGCCTTTTCCTCACCCGATGCCAAGTTGGGTTGCCCGAGCAAAGAAACCAAGACCTCGGAATAATCCTTCCGTTCGGCGAGCAAAGGCTCTTCGTGACGCGGAGGCTGCCAACGGGCCGTCAATCGCATGGCTGGCAGGCCATCGTGCAAGAACGCCAACGGCAAGTACACCACGGTATCGTCAGCGTATTTCACGTGAAAATAGCCGGAATCGGTGAAGACCCCCAGATCGGAGGCCTCCACGTTGCGATGTCGAGCCAGGTCCATGAACGCTTCGAGGTGTTCGGGCGCCACCGCGAGGGTCATGCGCTCCTGGGCTTCGGATATCAGGATTTCCCAAGGGTCGAGTCCCGGATACTTGAGCGGAGCTTTCGCAAGATCGAGCTGCGCGCCACCACTCGCCACACACATCTCTCCCACCGACGAACTCAATCCTCCCGCCCCATTATCCGTTATCGCATGATACAAGCCTCGATCCCGCGCTTCGATCAGAAAATCGAACATGATTTTTTGCGTGATCGGATCGCCGATCTGCACGGCTTGCACCGGCGACGACTCATCCAATTGAGCGGAAGAAAATGTGGCACCGTGAATGCCATCTTTGCCGATGCGCCCCCCACACATCACGATCCTATCTCCGGGACGAGCCGCCTTGAGGTGCGTCGGACGACCGGCGCTCATCACGGGCATCTTGCCGACGGTTCCGCAAAACACGAGGGGTTTGCCCAAAAATCGATCGTCGAATAGCTCCCAGCCGCGTCCATAAGGAATTCCCGATTGATTTCCACCATCGATCACGCCGCGATGAACTCCATCGCGGATACGTCGTGGGTGCAGAAGCCCGCGAGGAATCTGCCTATCCGTACGGGGATCGGCGAGGCAATAGCCCCATACATTGACGAGCAGGTCAGCTCCAAGTCCCGTACCGAAGGTGTCTCGATTGACACCCACCACACCGGTCATCGCTCCTCCATACGGGTCCAGAGCAGAGGGGGAATTATGCGTTTCGACCTTGTAAACGAGGTGATAATCGTCGTTGAACGCGATGACCCCGGCGTTGTCGTGGAATACCGAGACCAGCCAGCTTTCTCCCCGCCGCGTTTCCTGCTGTTTTCGAATTCGTTCCGTGGGCTCCCGGATATAGGTTTTGAACAGCGATTCGATGGTTTTGGACTCTTGTCCCTGCTCGTAGTAGTCGATGGTGGCATTGAAAATTTTGTGCTTGCAGTGTTCGCTCCACGTTTGGGCGAGACACTCGAGTTCGGCATCCGTAGGGAAGGCGCCGAGACCCACGACCGTTCGCGCTCGCAAAAAATCCGGCTCTTCATAAGCCTCGCGAATCGCTTTCATCTCCTCGAGCGATAGCGACAGGATGCGTTCTTTGGAGAGTCGTTCTAGCTTCTGATCCGATCCGGATAGATCGATCGCTCCACAAACCGGTGTATGAGTGCTATTGATAACAGGAATAGACAGATCAATCGGACTTGCCAGATAATCGGATTGGGATAGTATGAAGAACCGTTCGATCAAGGAGTTGGCAAGGAGTTCCGTCGCAATCCGGTGGGCCTGTTGTTCGTTCACCCCGGATAAAAAGGTCAGACGCGAGGTAAAAACGGCGGAGGATGGTGCCAGGCTGCGACCCGCCATGTCTTGGAGCAAAACCAACGCGCTCTTTCCAACGGCATCGGTCACGCCGGGCCGATAACCAACACTCACAACGAAATCGAAGGGCGCGGGAGCCAATCGACCGACCGCGCCCTGTTGGGTGACCGGGTCCGCAAGGTGATCGCATGCGCGAATGACTTCCTGCTCCGATAGATCCGCCTCGATCGTGTACACGTCGAAACAGCGAACCTCGCGAATCGGAATGGATAGAAACGAGCGGATGGTCGATAGGGTGTCCATCCCCCGTGGGTCGGGGAAGCCAGGGCGATAACCAACCTCGATGCGATGGGTCATGGCCGCTTGCTAGCGGAGCTTTCGGCAGAGGGGAACCATCGAAAGACGAGGTTTCGAACAGGAAAACAAGTGATATTGCAAAGTCACCGTGAGCCAGGAATCTGGCGGGATTCATAAAGATCGGGAACTCGAAACAATGGCGGTTGTCGCTTCCACCCATGGGACATTGGAACATGCCGCTGCTCGCGGTGTGCGTCGCCTCATTGTCTTCGGCGGCCACCGCTTCTCCTATCACCTCCGTCGCTCCCCATGCCTTGGATGAGACCAGCCCACCGCCCGCTCAATGCGTGCAAGCATCGCAATCGATGCATCCATCCCGCGATGACACCTTGATCATCACCCTCGACAACGAGTGCAGCGTCGCCGTGAATTGCTCCGTGTCGTGGGTGGTTCGTTGCAAGGATGGTCAGGAGCATTCCTATTCCCGTTCGGCGCGTTTGCCATCAGGCGAAAAGCGCTCGTTCGAAGCGTCCGCATCCGTTTGTTCCGAAGCTGGTTGGCGCATCACGCCACCACGATGGGAATGCCAATCAAAGTGAGCGATCAGTTCCGAACGAGAATCGCGCGGGCAGGTCCACCATCGCCATCCTCCAGCTTCAGAGGCAAACAGAAAAGCTCATAATCACCCGGCTGCACCAGCGTCAGGTCCAATCCTTCGAGGACCAACACCGCGGGATGCCGCGTCAATAACATTCGATGAACCGGCATCGTCGGACTATCGAACGCTTCCACGGAAGGCGAATCGATGCCGATCAAACGAACTCCTTGCGATCGCAGCCAGCACGCGGCATCGAGGGTCAGGTGAGCGTATCGTCGATCGAACGGACGGTCCGCCCAGCCCTCGCTGTCCGTACGCAATAGCCATCGCTCCACGCCAAGACCATCGCAACCGCGAACAACGGCTTCATCGATACGACAACCCCGCCCTCGCAGGTCAAAGACTCGCGCAGGACCGCAAAGCGTTGACAGGTCGAGCCGATCCACGCTTTGCCCTTGGTTGTCGAAATGGCGAGGAGGGTCGATATGCGTGCCCGTATGCGTGCCGAAACTGAGCGCAGATGTATTGTAAGTATCTAAATTTGCTTCTATTTTTTGAGTGAGGGGCCTGCAGCGAAACGGTGGATCCCCCTCGTACACGGTCATCGCCGGACGAAGCGCAAGGGTGATGTCGATGATTTGCCTGGCCATGGGTGAACTCACTGGATTGGAAACCCACTATTTGTAGCGCGATGCGTGGATTTCGAGCCTGGGATCGAACTCGAAGCGTGGAGATACAGACTCACGACAACCGTTTTTTTGGCGTGGTACGTCTTCAGAACGCTTACCAATCCGTCGATTGCCGACTTTGCCTCAACAACTCGACCAGCCTGGCATGCAAATGCCCATTGGTCGCCACGATATGTCCGTCCAGCACATTGTCGGGCTGCCCATCCAGCGCCGTCGCCATGCCCCCCGCAGCCCGAACCATCACCACGCCCGCCGCGATATCCCATGGCCGGAGTTTTTTCTCCCAATAGCCATCGTAGGAGCCATCAGAAACGAGACAAAGGTCGATAGCCGCTGAACCACATCGTCGAATCCCTACCGCGCGTTTCTGTAAATATGCGAATTCTCGTATATTATTATCGGGGCTCGTCTGCCGATCATAAGGGAATCCCGTGGCGAGCAGGGCATCGTCGATGCTGGACCGATCGCTTACGCTACAGGGCTCACCGTTGCGAAGCGTCAGGCCACCTTCCCAGCCTATCCATTCGATATCGAGGGCGGGCGCGACGACAGCGCCGACGACCGGGACTCCTTGCTCGATCAGGGCGATGGATACGGCCCAAAACGGATGGCCATGCGCGAAGTTGGTGGTTCCATCGATGGGGTCGGCGCACCAATAGCGGTCGTGGGAGGCCGAACCACCACCTTCCTCGGCCACGATAGGGATGGTTGGGTCCGCGGATTGCAAAGATTTTCGCAAGGCATCTTCGGCGGCGAAGTCGAGGGGGGTCACCAGTTCGGCCCCTTGTTTGCGTTCGATTCTCGCGTGGGAGCGGAACCCTTTGAGGGCCACTTGCCCTGCGGCATGGGCGGCCTCGCGAGCGATAAGGGCATGATGTCGAGCTTGTCGTGGCGTCATGGTCATCGGGAAAGGGCCTGGATCAATCGGTTGTGGATACCGCCGAAGGCGCCGTTGGACAAAAGTGCGATGGTATCGCCTGGGCGGGCTTCGCGAACGAGCAAGTCGATGATTTCGTCAATGCTTTCCGGATGGCGTGCCCACTGTCCCTGGCGTTGAAGCTCGTCGATGATGCGAGGGACATCGAGCCGTTCGCTTTGCGCGATATCGGGACGGCCCAAGGGTGCAATCACCACGTGGGAGGCGGCAGTGAAGGCTTGGGCGTAAGCATCTTGATGGAGGGCACGGCACGCCGTGGCACTTCGAGGTTCAAAAACAGCGAATAGGGAGCCTTGGGGGTGGCGGGCGCGCAGCCCTCGCAAGGTTTCCTCCACCGCGGTGGGGTGGTGCGCGAAATCATCATAAATATTGATACGATTGGGAGTCCCCACCAAATCCTGCCGTCGACGTACCCCCTGGAATCGGGTCAACGATTCGCGGACCTGATGGACGGACACACCGAAGCCTTGCATGGCGACCGCGGCCGCGGCGATGGCATTGCTCACGTTATACGAGCCGGGCATGGGCAGCGCGAACCGACCGGAAGCCACGCCCCCGATGAATAGGTCGAAGGCTTGACCGGTAGCATCCGCTCCCGCAAGGGCACCAAGGTAATGGGGCGTGCAACCATGCCAATTTTCACCTTGTAATGCATACCAAATCACTTCACAGCGGGCATGCTGGCTCACCACATCCACCACAGTCTGGCTCGCAGCCGAGGCCACCAACAATCCGCTGCTGGGAATCCGCTCCACGAACGTCGCGAACGCATGAAGATACGCCTCGAACGTCGGATAAATATCGATGTGATCGTATTCGATCGACGTGATGACGGCGATTTCGGGCCGATAGTGCCAGAATTTTGGGGTTTTTTCGAAAAAAGCCGTGTCGTATTCGTCGCCTTCAATCACGAAAGGCGTTCGACGGGTCGGCATGGGATGATCGGCCAACGGCAAGCCAGGACCTTTTCGAGAGGGGATACGAAAACTGTGTTCGAAGTTTTTGGGCAACCCGCCGATGAGCATGCCAGGGTCTTTGCCCGCGTCGAATAACAGCCACGCGGCCAGGGAAGAAGTCGTGGTTTTTCCATGAGTTCCGGCAATCACGACCGGCGTCTTCGCCTCGAGCACGAGGTCGGCAAGACCGTGGGCCATATCCGTATACGGCAGGCCGCGATCGATGGCAGCGCGCGCTTCCGGGTTGTTGGATCGACAAACGTTGCCGATGACGACGAGATCCGGGGCGGGGTCGAGGTGGGCGGGATCGAAGCCCTGCATGAGGCGAATACCCCATTTTTCCAAAGCAGGTCCCATGGGAGGGTCGAAGCGCACGTCGGAGCCGGAAACATCATGCCCAAGCTCTTTGAACAAACCCGCGAGGGCACCCATACCGGTTCCAGCGACAGCAATCAGATGCACGTGCATGGGGCTGCACGTTGTATCCGTTTTGGACGGCTGGCAAGCTTTCGTCATGGTTTACCGAAGAGGCCGGAGGGCCGGATCGAGAGCCAACGGAAGCGAAGGTGGGAAAAGGTGAGTTGGCAGGTTGTTGGGGCGAGACAACTCACGTATAATTCACGAATCCGATAGCACGGGGCTCAAACACTGCAAATCATATGTGATTTCAGCATGTTACAAATATTTCATCCGGATGGGAGGAGACCTACGAGATGCAAACGCTGGCGCATTATCCCAAAACGGTGTCCATCGTCGATGGGCAGGTGGTGATTCGTCCGATGGCGCAGGAGGATTTTGATGGTGTACGGAGGTTTTTCGAGCAGTTGCCACGGCAGGATCGGCTGTTTCTTCGGCACGACGTGCTTCGACCGGAGGTATTTTCCCGTTGGTTTGCGGAATTGGATTACGGCAAGAAGTTGCCGTTGATGGCGCTACATGGGGAGCAAATCGTCGGGCATGCGTTGCTCGATGGCGAGCAGCGCAGTTGGTCTCCCCACGTGGCGGAAATCCGGGTGGTGGTGGCCGATGCGTTCAAAAAGCGGGCGGTGGGGACGGTGTTGGCGCGGGAGCTATTCGATCAAGCGATGGCCCGGGGGTATGAGAAAGCCATGGCGAGCATGATGGACTCGCAGAAAGCCGCTCGCAGGATGTTCGAGCGCATGGGTTTCCGTGTGGAAGCGGAACTCAAGGACCATGTCAAAGACCTGGATGGCAAGAAGCACAACCTCGTTCTCATGTCATGCATGCTGGAGGATGCGTGGGAAAAGATGTCCGAGTTGCTGCAGGACTTCTCGCCCTGGGTGGGCTGGCATTGAGGTGACCCAACCGATGAAGCAATGCGCTGCGCGCATGCAGCAATCCTTTGCGTGGGTGCATCGAAACCGATCTTGCCGCAAGTGCGATCCTTGTGGCGTTAGTCAGCGAAAAGTGGCACTGAGTGTTCTCAGTTTCGTTCTCATGCGTCCACGTCATACCCATCGAATTCAGCTCACCCCACGACGTTTCGAGCGAGGGACCCATGGCTGCTAGTCGTCCAAAGCGACCGTCTGGAAAGCTCGCAACCCTTGTCCTTGCCCTTCTTGCTGTGGGTTTCGCCAGCAGTGTGTATCTGACGAACCTGTATATCGAGGCCACGGAAGCCTTGAAGGGAGGGACCAAACTCGACAGTTTTTGCAACCTGAGCCAGGGGGTCAATTGTGAAACCGTAGCCGCCAGCGAGTATTCGGCGTTTTTGGGAATCCCCATATCCGTATGGGGACTCGAGTATTTCGGTCTTGCGATCGCGATCGTGCTCGCCTCCCACTATCGTCTGCTTTCGCTAAAGCGATGGGATTCGCTGCTATTCGCGCTGTCATGCACGGGCGTGCCCGTTACCATCGTTCTTGGCTATATTTCGGTCACCATCATTCAATCCGTCTGCATCATGTGCGTGACGGTCTATGTGGTGAACACCGCGATGGTGTTGTTGCTGGCGGGGCTGAACCGCAGCCGACTGAAAGAGTTCGTGCGAGAGGGGCCGATGGAACTGTTGGCGCTGGCGACCCACGCCAACCATCGGGTCGTCACGGTGTTTGCGGTGATTCTCGGTCTATCGCAATTCCTATGGGTTCCAAGGCTTTTCGCACGTCCGACCCATGGTGAGGATGCAGCCTCGACATTGGCCGCGGTATCCAACGCCAAGACAGGAACGTGGAAAGAATTACCGGCATCGCGTAACACGCTGGGGCCTGTGAATGCGCCGATTCGCATCGAGGAATTCACGGACTTCCAATGTCCTTTCTGTGGCAGGGCCCACGATGTGCTGCTCGAGGTGGTGACGCGTTATCCCGGTAAAATCCACTTGATTCACCGGGACTTTCCGCTCGATCACCATTGCAATCCGGCGATTCCGGAGCCGTTCCATCCCGATGCCTGTGGAGCGGCTTACTTTGCGCGATGCGCCGCGGATCAAGACCTGTTCTGGCCGTACGAGGCCCTGCTCTTTCACAACCAACGAAAGCTGAAAAAAGCGGCCATGCTATCGTTCGCTCAGACCGTGGGATTGGATACCACGGCATTGCAAACCTGCGTCGAATCCAAAGTCACCCATCAGGCCGTGCTTGCGGACATCGACGAAGGGATCAAGCGCGGAGTGGCCGGAACGCCAGCGTTTTTCGTCAATGGCGAAGCTATCGTCGGCGCACGTCCCATCGAGTTTTGGGAAGAAAAAATCCAAACCTTGTTGGGCTTGGCTCCGCCTGCTTCCGCTTCTTCCGCAACGCTTTCGACCAGCGCCGCCCCTCCATCTTCCGCGCTTCCGGCCATGAGTGCAGCGCCTTCCGCCAGCAACCCGCACCCCTCCCCCGCGGCTTCCGCATCGGTCACCCCATCGCCTTGAATCCTTCGCGGCTTCCGCAAGGACGCACGGGATTCATGTCGAGGCTCCCAGCGATTTGGATTTTCTCAAGCCTGTCCCGGATCTGATATTTATACAATAAAATCAGTTAGTTACACTAATATCCGAAAATGGATGAGCGGTGCGCAACGGTCCGTTTTGCCGCTTCGGCTCTAGGGTTCCGTCGTCACGCGGAGGGATTCGATCACCACATCTTCGACGGGCACGTCTTCGTAGATGCCCACGGTATGCGTGGCCACGGCTTCGATTTCGTCGACTATGTCCATTCCTTCCACGACGTTTCCGAAGACGGCATACCCCGCAGGCGAGGATTGGCCTGGGTCGAGGAACGTATTGTCCACGGTATTGATGAAGAACTGGGAGGTAGCGGAATCCGGCTGGTTGGTGCGTGCCATGGCAATGGTTCCGCGAAGATTGGACAGGCCCGAGGCGGAAGCTTCATTGACGATGGGCGGGAAAAGGGGCGCCCGTGTTTTCATACCTGGCTCCATGCCTCCCCCCTGAATCATGAAGCCGGCGATCACCCGGTGGAAAATCAATCCATCGAAAAACTGCGCGTCGGCATAGCGCTGGAAATTCTCTACGGTGATGGGAGAAGCATCATCAGCAAGCTTCACACGAATCGTTCCTTTGGACGTGACGATCGTCGCGAAGAGCGAAGGTTCTGAGGATTCCGCGGGCACATCCGGCGACACGTCGGGGGAGACATTTTGATCGGGGGTGACATCGGCATGACTGTCGGGTTTGGCGTCGGGCGGAGCCATGTCGGTTGCCGCATCATGGGTGGTTTCCGCATCGCGTTGCGTGGAGTCCTCGGAGGTGGAGCAGCCGAAAAATCCGAAAGAGGCAATGAAAAAGCTGGCAAAAAGCGTGCGCATGAAGACCTCGCGGGACAAGGGGTTGGGTAAGGATCAACGAAGGCGGAAGATCTGTCTTGCTTGCCAGGCGGGCAAGGCACGCAAGTCCATCCAGACTTCCCGAGCCGATGAATATCGATAAGCATCGCGTCGGCGCAGCATTTTCGCAACGATATTCCCGAATGGGGTAGCGAGTTGCTCGGCTCGTTGTCGAGCGACGCCTTCGGATATTTGATGTACGAGCATTTCGTAGGGGATATTGCGGTCGAGAGGTGGCGAGCCGGTGATCATCCAGTACATCATCATGCCGAGTTGATACAGATCGCTTTGTTTGCTCGTATATCCGGCGGCGATGAGTTCGGGAGCCATGATGGCGTGGTGTACGATTTCGGGGCGTACGGTGGGAGCGCCGCGCAATTCTGCCGAGATGCCGAAGTCGGAGAGTTTGACGATGGGCCGGTCGGCTTGTTGGATGAGCACGTTGCCGGGATGCAGATCATCGTGAACGATATCCCAATCGTGAAGATACTGGACGGCGGCGAGCATTTGCCGGGATAACTCGATGGCAAGTTCCTCTTGCAAGGGCTGCTCGAGCATGTCGTGCAAGGTATGATCACACCATTCGAGGGCGACACAAAACGAGCCTTCCCATTCGAACGCATCGTGGATGTATACGACATTGGGATGGCGGAGTTGGAGCAAGCGCCGGACTTCACTGGCCCAGTCTTCCCTTACCCGCTCGATGGGACGGCCGGAAGGTCGAAGGACCTTGAGGGCGTAGCGTTGGTCGAACGGTCCGAGGCATTCGAAGACGGCCCCGAAAGCTCCCGCGCCAACCCGTGGACCCACCCTATAATCACCTCGTTGGGAACGGACGGTCGTGGCGGAAGCGGGGGGAGCAAAGACAGGTACGGATGCGGTTGTGGGGTGGACGATCGGATGCGTTGTCGTGGAACGAGGCGACGTCAGGTCGGCGGTGTTGGGCCAGGTCGGTCGGTTTGGAAGGGCAAGGCTTGCGGGTTGTGGCGCAAGCGGAGGTGCAGTTGGTGCGTGGGGATAGGAACCGACGGTGGACGTGGCGGTCACGGAGGCAACGATTTCGGGCGAGCGGGAGATGGGCCCGGGATGGGGGATGGCATGGGGTGGGTGAACGGCTGGAGGGATAATGGGGGTACGGTGGACCATTCGCGGGGTTGCGATGGGAGTGGAGACAGGAGGCGGTAGGGTTTCGTCGGGATGCAGGGATGGGGGGGTCGTGGGAAGCGAGGTCTTTTCGTAAACTGGGGGGGGAGGGATGGTACCGGCCACCCGACAATCATAGCCGAGTACCGCTCGGGAACCAGAGCCTCAATACCCTCGTCGTGCGAGAAGGAGTTGGCCGGGCTCCAATTCGAATTCGGTGTAGGTCACGAGACAGACCGAGGTATCTTCCCTTGTTCGTAAGACACGGACTTCCCCTATGACTTCGGTGGGGAACTTTTGACCTCGGGCAGTATCGGGGATTCGTTCGATATCGGCGGAATGCAATCGATACGCGACCCGGGAGGAGGCCATGGGGCGACCATCCTCGAGGCTCTGGTCCCAACGGTCTCCCCGAGCTACGGCAAAAAAGCGGTTTCCTGGCCTAAGCCCATCTTTTTCGCCCTTATCGATGAAAACCACCTGGTGTTGACCGATCAATTCCCGCGGTTGAATCGCCCCGGTGATCTGTGCCCAGATGTCGCGGTCGTTGCGTACCGGGGGAACGACATCGAAACGTCGACCGATGGGGCCGACTTTTTCGCCACGCTCGATGATGTCGAGGGATTCGATGATATCAGCGCGGGCGATGCGCGTTTTTGGGTTCCAGGAATTGACTTTGACGGTTCCTTTGATGTGAACCACGTGTCCTTTGCCCTTGCCGGCCTCGGGTTCACGCGATGCACGAAAAAGCGTGAGTTCTTGACCGATGCGGACATCGTGGCCCTCCTCGATTTTGAGATAAGCCTCGTTTCCATCGGAAAGCAGCATCTGGTCGTTGGGACTGCCCACGAGCGTGCCCCAGACTTCTTTGGATTCATCGCCTACGAATCCGTAATCGCGCAGGAAGATGGTGTCGGGAGCGACGAAGTGTTGTTGCCGGAGGAATCCGCCTCCGGTGGGTTCGGCACGGGTCGTGGGGGCGCTTTGGCGCATACGAAGCCGGTCCCCTGGATAAATCCAATGGGGATTTTCCACCTGGGGGTTGTACGACCACACTTTCGGCCACGCGTAGGGGTTGTCGTAGTAACGGTCACACAGATCCCAAAGGGTGTCGCCCCTTCGGACCGTGTGATAGGCAGGCACCGAAGAAGGGCGATCGGAAAGAGTGAACGAGGCGTTGCTACCGCCTCGAACGGATTCACTTCGCCCCGATCCGGATAAGTCGAAACCATAGGAGCCGCCTTCACTCGGCTCGACGGGTCCTTGGGGTACGCCCCAAGGGGTGAAGGTCGTGGTCGTTGTGGTCGTTGGCGGCGGCGGATTGACCACGACCGTGGTATTTCCCCCTCCCGCGGGAACTTGAACGGTTCCTTCCTCGGGGGCCTCCTGGGCGAAGGCGGGTATGCACCACAGCACGGATCCAACTGTCGAGACGATATTGATGGTCAGGAATCTGACGTTTCCCATCACCTTACTCCCTCAATCCCTCGGGATTTTACCGGCGGCTTCACTGCTGGGGTGGTTTTTTCTGAGTTGTTCGAAGGTTTTTGCCGCTTTTTCTTTTTCACCCATCCGACGTTGGGATAGCCCCAGTTTCAACAAGGCGTCGGGAATCTTATTTCCATAAGGAAAACGCGCTATTAGGCCTTCGAACTGTTCGACGGCGCGGACGAAATTCCCCATGGCGTAGTAGCATTCGCCTCGCCAGTACATCGCGTTATCGGCATGGGTATGTCCGGGATAGCGGACCAAGAAGCTGGACAAGGCTTCCAAGGCTTCTTCGTATCGTTTTTTTCCTACCAATTCGAGGGCGAAGTCGTAGTCCCGCAGGGCCTGGGCGTCGCGAGATCCCGGCGCGGATTCGCTACCTCGTTGAACCGTGGGAGTTCGATTGCCTTCCACACGAATGACCGTGGGCGGCTCATCTTCCTGTTGGGGCGGTGTGGTCGTGTCTTCCGGCGGTTCTTCGCCCGGAGCAAGCCGAATGACGGGCAGGTCCCCGGGTCGGCCGCGTTGTCCTTTGGACGGCGTATTTTCGGCGGCTCCAGCCAGTTCGAGATTGGTCAGCCGCTCGTCGAGCCGCTCCTGATTGTTCCGAAGTCCGTAGATTTCACGGCGCATTTCCTCCATTTGGCGTTGGACGGAAGCATTCGTGCCTGAACAGCCGAGAGATAGGGCTGGCAGGACGACACACCAAGCAAGGCGATACGGAATCCTCATCCGATCCGAAGCCTACGGCGAATGGGAGGGATGGGCCAATTTCGCGGGGAAAGAATGGGGGAGAAGCTCCGCGCCGGGTCGCGGCCTTTTCAGGAACAACCCAGGGAATTGCCGCAATTCAGGCAGCGATAACAGGAACCATTTCTTACGGTGATATGCCCACAGGAATCGCAAACCGGCGCATCGCCCATCATTTCGTCGAGAGATTGGCTCAAGGCACTTTCGTACGACGGTTTCGATGGTTCGGGCAATGCCAGTTGAGGACTCGATTCCGGAGGCGGCAACGAAGCGGTCAAGTCCTTATGCGCTTTGGTATCCGATGGGTCTTCGATGCTGTGCTGGAGCGGAGCGGGAGGGATGTGAGCCAGGTCATAGCGTTGCAGGTATTCCACGCCGAGCACGCGAAAGATGTAGTCCACGATGGAGGTGGCAAACTTCACGTTGTCGTGTCCTTGCACCGCCCCATGCGGCTCGAAGCGTGTGAAAGAGAATTGGTCGACGAAGGTCGACAAGGGCACGCCATGCTGCAATCCGATCGAAATCGCCATGGAAAAGCAGTTCATCAACGAGCGGAAGGCAGCGCCTTCTTTGTGCATGTCGATGAAGATTTCGCCGAGCGTACCATCGGCATATTCACCCGTTCGAAGATAGACTTTATGCCCTCCCACCCGCGCTTCCTGCGTGAATCCCGTACGTTTTTTGGGAAGGCGAATCCGAACGCTGGGGCCGTGGGGCTCGGCACTGGCCACCACTTCCGCGCCAGTCGTGAGCACCATCCGGTCGGCTTTCGTGCTTTTTTCTTCCTTGGTTTGCTTGGCTTGCAAGGGCTGCGATGCTTTCGACCCATCGCGATAAATCGCCACGGCTTTGAGTCCCAACCGCCAGGCCAGCGAGTAGATTTCCAGAACGTCCTCACGGGTGGCCTCGTTCGGCATGTTCACCGTCTTGGAGATCGCACCAGACAAGAAAGGCTGCACCGCCGCCATCATGCGGATATGCGATTCTGGGCGTAAAAACCGTTGTCCTTTCGTCCCGCATCGATTCGCACAATCAAAGACGGCAACATCTTGCTCTCGCAAGTCCGGTGCGCCCTCGATCGTCATGCATCCCACGACGACATCGCTTGCTTCTTCGAGCTGTCGTGCGGAAAACCCCAGTTTGCGAAGGAGCGCGGAGGGGTTTGGCTCGTGAACGCCGAGCCGGATGTAGGCATCACCTATGACCCGCGGAGCGAACGCCTGGGAGAGTTCGAAAACGCCGGGGAGTGCCTCCTCGATACGTTCGACCTCATGAGGCGTCAAACCGGCGGTAATCAGAGCATCTCGGTGAATGTGGGGCGCATTTTTTAGCGTGGCCGTACCGGACAAATACGACACCATTCGATCCACTTGTTCGCGGGTATACCCGAGACGCGAAAGCGCGGCAGGAACCGATTGATTGACAATTTTGAAGTAGCCCCCTCCGGCCAGTTTCTTGAACTTGACCAAAGCAAAGTCCGGCTCGATGCCCGTGGTATCACAATCCATCAGCAATCCGATGGTGCCCGTGGGAGCTAGCACCGTGGTTTGTGCGTTGCGATACCCGTATTCCACTCCCCTACGAAGCGCGCGATCCCACGTTTCCCACGCGCATTCCAATAAATCACTTGGACAATAGGCCCGATCGATCCGCTGGGCGGCTTGCCTATGCATACCGATGACGTGCAGCATCGGCTCGCGGTTTTCGGCAAAGCCCTCAAACGGGCCTTTGACCGCGGCGATTTCGGCGGAAACCGCGTAGGCCTCGCCCGTCATCACCGCCGTTATCGCGGCAGCCACGGTCCGACCTGCTGCCGAATCATAAGAAAGGCCCATCAACATCAACAGGGTGCCAAGGTTTGCGTAACCAAGGCCAAGTGGGCGAAATTTATGAGAATTTTCAGCAATCGCCGCGGTCGGATAGGATGAAAAATCCACCAAGATCTCCTGCGCGAGCAGAAAGACCCGAACCGCATGCCGAAAGGACACAAGGTCGAGCTGCCCGTCTTGCTGGATGAAACGGGTCAGGTTCAGCGATGCGAGATTGCAGGCGGAATTATCGAGAAACATATACTCCGAGCACGGATTCGAAGCGTTGATGCGACCGCTGTTGGGACACGTATGCCAACGATTGATGGTCGAATCGAATTGCACCCCAGGGTCCGCGCACGCCCACGCCGCATCACCGATTTTTTTCCAAAGCCAGCGCGCATCCAACTCGTCGACTGTCGCCTTCGTCGTACGAGCCACCGTTTTCCAGATCCCTCCTTTTTCCACCGCATCCATGAAAGTATCGGTGACGCGCACCGAGTTGTTGGCGTTCTGCCCACTGATGGTCTTGTACGCTTCCCCATTGAAGTCGGCCTCATATCCCTGCGCAATCAAAGCGCGCGCCTTTTCCTCCTCACGCACTTTCCAATCGATGAAATCGACAATCTCAGGGTGGTCGAGGTCGATACACACCATCTTGGCGGCCCGACGAGTCGTTCCCCCGGACTTGGTAGCCCCCGCGGCTCGATCGAATACATCCAAAAAACTCATCAAGCCCGAACTGGTCCCTCCCCCCGACAGCTTCTCCTGTCGCGCTCGCAACGCGCTGAAATTCGTCCCCGTTCCCGAACCGTACTTGAAAAGCTTAGCCTCCGTTTTCAGCATCTCATAGATGCCCATCAAGTCATCGTCGATGTGCAGGATGAAACAGGCCGAACATTGGGGATGCTCGAAAGCATTGTCGATTTCACACGCCTTTCGTTGGGATTCATCCCAGGCATACACCCCACGATTGCCCCGAATCCCATAACGATGCCACAGCCCACAATTGAACCAGACCGGCGAATTGAAAGCCCCCATCTGATGAACCAACAGATGCGTCAACTCCGCCTCAAAAGCATCGGCATCCGCGGCCGTGGCAAAATACCCGCCGAATTGCTCCCCCGCCTGCCGAATCGTCACCGCCAAACGCTCGATCACCTGCCTCACCGAAGTCTCCCCTCGATTGGGATCTCCCCCTATCCCGGCTTTCCTAAAATACTTGGATACCACGATATCCGTGGCAAGCTGCGACCACGACTCCGGCACCTCCACGTCGTCGAGTTGAAACACGATCGTCCCATCCGGATTGGCAATCGTACTCGTACGCTTCTCCCACACCACCGCATCGAGTGGATTCTCACCCGCGACAGTGAAGTGGCGCGGAACAGAGAGACCCGCCCTCTGTTCCCTGTCGTATTGCGCGCTTTCCATATTTATCACCATTTCCCTTGTTTCAGATTCCAGAAACCGCCCATGGCCGAAAGGGATTGGCAAGCGGTTCCTATAGGGGGAGGAAGGGCTATTACACTACTGGTTGTGGTTACTCAAGCACCAACCACAACATAATGAGGTTTCCACCCTAAGTCGTCGATCAACAAAGCGCTTTTCTTCTCCGCCGCTCTCTTGCAAGGTCCCCCCTCATGGTCTGGAAACGTCGCATGCTCTGGAATCGGGTGCTGATCGAGAGCCGTAAACCGGAAGTCTGCCACGTGGCGATATTGGCGGGGGTTCATGGCGATGAGCAGGCTGGGTTTCGCGCGTTTGAACGATTGCTGGTTCGGTTGAGCCGTGAGCCTCTGCTGCAAGGACGAGTGTCGTTGATTCCTGGCAACCTGCTCGCCGCTTCGCGAAAACGGCCTACCCGATGTGCCGCCGGACAAGACATGAATCGCCTCTTCGCCGAACCACACGTTCTCGCCCAGCAAGGTCTCGTACCGTCCGGACCCGACTGGCAACGAGCCCAAGAACTCACCCACTACCTTCGCGACGTGGACGTGCTGCTCGACCTTCATTCAACCTCGGCGCCAAGCAAACCCTTTGTCGTCATCGACAAGGTGGATGATCGAATGCGCGCGTTGCTCGCCGGAATGCCCGTGCAGCGGATCGACTACAGCTACCGGGGAGTGCTTCCAGGAACGACTATGGAGTACGTCGAACGTCATGGTGGTCGTGCCATCACGGTGGAGTGTGGAGAGCATCGTCAAGCCTCCGGTACGGGCGCGAAAGTGGCATTTGCCAGCGCGATTGCCTTGCTGCGAAACCTTGGCATGCTCGAGCCGGGACCCAATCCGATCGTCACCTCCATTCCCACCGTGCGTTTGATAACGCGAGGGTTGATTCGACATCCGGCTTCCTTACAGTACGAACCTTGGTTCAAAAGCGGGGCGAAAGTCGCTCCCGGACAACGGCTCGCCCACGATCGCACCGGAGAGTACCGAGCCCCCTCTGCTGAACAGCTCGCCTCGATGTTGAACGACAACGTTCCTGACCACCTCATCGCCATCATGGTCACAGCTCCCACCCGCGTGGCGCGGGTCAAGCCCCATGACGCATATTTGCTTGGAATTATCGATAGTTAGAAGAATTCCCCCTCGACGTCGATCGGACCATTTCCATCATCACCCCTGGCACGAGAGTTGGACGAGCGAGTGGGGGAAGGGTATGGTTGTTCCAGATCAGTCGAGAACCGCGAGGTGCATAATGGGTATATCGAATCTTTGGCTTGGGCTATCCGTTTCGCTTGCCGTCGTTGCGCTAAGCGCCTGCAGCGGTAGCTCGGAAGACTCGGAAGGGGCCGCGGGAGCTGGAGGAAAAATCCTCGACTCAGGCCAGACCGACACGGAGGAAGCATCGACGAATACGGATACGGGAACCGATGTCGTGATGCCCGAAACAGGTCAGGACGTGACTACGGATACCGTTTCCGATGTATCCGCCGACCAATCCGTGACCCCTGAGACGTCCGTGCCTGACGCACCGGTCAGCGACGGTAGTCTATTCGATCTCACGATGCCGGATGTAGCGCTCAACGAGTCGGGTGCGACGTTGCAGGGGTGTTACGACTGCGCGGTGGACCACTGCACCACGGAGATGCAAGCGTGTGAGGACGACGACAAATGTCGGTCGATACTGCTTTGTTTGTTTGAGGATCAGTGTTTTGGAGGGCCGAACGGAATCGATATTGGCTGCGGATGGGGATGTGCTTCGAAGCATGGGGTGACGAGCCCAGCGGACCCATCGGTAGGCATTGCCATGGAGGCCGGAAAATGCATTTCGGCAGCCTGTGGGGACGATTGCGCATTGCCGGAAGGTGGAATCTGAGGATGCTGTGACCTGAATCGTCAGGTCGATCGACGCGCTCGATGGGTGGCTACCCACGCGGAGAGTCGGGATGCATCGAGACAATCCGCGTGAGCCGTGGCCGCCATCTTTCGTTCGAGTCCGACCGCCGCCATGGCGACAGCCACAGCAAGCGGTTCGGTCATCTCTTCGTGGGGCACATCGAATCCCATGAGTTGATCGCGATGGGCATCGATGAATCCCGTATCATAAACCCCCTGGATAAAGCCCGGATGATTCATCAATCGTTCATGGAAGGCGAGGTTCGTTCGGATTCCCGTGATCACATATTCGTGTAGGGCGCGTCGCATACGTGCGATGGCTTGCTCTCGGGTGGGAGCCCAGACGGCGAGTTTGGAAATGAGAGGGTCGTAATCGCTGGAGATGGTGCAACCAGGATAAGCGCCGCTATCGTCACGCACGCCGGGTCCTGCTGGAGCGCGGAGTTGTTCGATGGTGCCGGGGCTGGGCAAGAAGTCGTTGGCGGGGTCTTCGGCGTAGACGCGACATTCGATGGATGCGCCATGTCGTTGAATTTGTTCCTGATTCCATGACAGGGGCTCTCCAGCCGCCACACGAATCATTTCTCGAACCAGGTCGGTACCCGTGACCCATTCGGTAATCGGATGCTCGACCTGCAGACGCGTATTCATTTCGAGGAAGTAGAAAGACTGGTCCGCGGATAGGAGAAACTCGAACGTGCCGGCGGAAAAATAGTTCACGGCTTTGGCGCCCTGCACGGCTACTTTTCCCATCTTTTCGACGATATCCTGCGTCAGCACGGGGCAAGGGGTTTCCTCGACGACTTTTTGGTGTCGTCGTTGGATGGAGCAATCGCGTTCGAAAAGATGAACGACGTTGCCGAAGCGGTCACCGAGGACTTGGATTTCGACGTGGCGAGGTTTGACGATGGCCTTTTCGAGGTAGACCGTATCGTCGCCAAAGGCTTTTTTTGATTCGCTTTTTGCGCGTTCCCAAGCGTTTGCCATCTCGTCTTCGGAAGCTACGAGGCGCATGCCTTTGCCGCCACCGCCGGCGGCCGCTTTGAGCATGACGGGATATCCGAGCTGTTGCGCGTGTTCGGTGGCTTCTTGCACGGTGGCGCAACGGGCGCCGGGAACCACGGGCACGCCTGCTTTTTCCATGAGTTCTCGCGCCGCGGTTTTCGAACCCATGGCGGCAATCGCGGAAGCCGGAGGCCCGATGAAAACGATGCCGTTATCCTCACACGCCTGAGCAAAAGCCGCGTTTTCCGAAAGAAAACCGTACCCAGGATGCACCGCTTGCGCACGAGTTTTTTGGACGGCTTCGAGGATTCGATCCACGCGAAGATAGCTCGATGACGCGGGCGCCTCTCCCACGGATACGGCTTCATCGGCCATTCTTACGTGCAATGCGGCACGATCCACATCGCTATACACGGCGACAGAGCGAATTCCCATGTCTCGTAGGGTTCGGATCACCCGGCAAGCGATTTCGCCCCGATTGGCGACAAGCACCTTGTTGAACATGGCGGGTTTCTTACCTCGGTTTGGATTCGGTCCCAAGTGTTGGTGAACAAAGACGCGCCGCCGGTCGCGGCTGCCAGGTCTTGCGGCCTGTCGCCATGCACAACCGGTTCCACCGCATAAAAAACTGCTTTAGGCTGCAGGGCCATGGCTACCCCGCCTGAAATCCCTTCCCCGTCGTCCGAACCCACCGTGTGGTCCGTGGCGGAACTGGATCGAAGACTTCGGTTCGCCGCGGAAAAAGTGAGTGGGGGCGTTTGGGTCCAGGGGGAAGTCCAGGCCGTAAAAACAGCTAGTTCGGGCCATATGTACTTCACGCTCAAAGACGAGCAACAAGACGCGATGATCGAAGCCGTGGCCTATCGCGATGACGCCCTGCGAGTCCGTCGTGTCCTGGTCGACGGGACGCGAATCATGGCTCGTGGAAAAGCGACGGTATGGGCGCCTCGGGGCAAACTTCAGTTCGTCGTGGAAGCCGCGCGTCCCGTGGGAAAAGGCGCGCTGCTCGAAGCGTTGGAGCGACTCAAAGAAAAATTGCGAGCAGAAGGGCTATTCGACCCTGCTCGCAAACGCCCCATCCCCACCGATGCACACCGCATCGGTGTGGTCACGAGCGCTTCAGGCGCCGTCATCCACGATATCATTCGTGTCGCGTTCCGCCGGGGCTCCCCCAATATCCTGCTAGCTCCCGCACAAGTGCAAGGCGAAGAGGCGCCACGCAGTCTCATGGCCGCGCTCGGCATGCTGCAACGCGTGCAAGGACTCGACGTGATCATCGTGGGCCGAGGAGGCGGCTCGCTGGAAGACTTGATGGCGTTCAACGATGAACGCCTGGTACGGTTCGTCGCTGCCTGTCCAATCCCCACCATATCCGCCGTCGGACACGAATTGGATGTCACCCTATTGGATTGGGTAGCGGATGCACGAGCCGCCACACCATCGCAAGCCGCGGAAATGGTGGTTGCGGACCGACAGCAAAGCGCACGCTCGCTTACCCATCTTCGAACACGAATGCAGCGTGCGATGACGACACACCTTCGTGAGGACAGGATAGCATTCGAAAAGCTGCAAACTCGGCTGGGCGATCCCAAACGCTCGTTGGATGAACGTGCACAGGGACTCGATGACCTGATACAACGCGCGCAAGGGGCCCTTCGGGCCAAGCAGATCTCGAGTCGTAGCAGGCTAGAGCAATGGGAAAAGAGGCTGATCGCGCGGCATCCGTCGACGGTATTGGCAAAGACGCGAGGCGATCTCGATTCGCTGCGGCTTCGCATCGCTTCGGCGATGCAGGCCAAGATGCAATCCCAACAAGCCGCGTTATCCAAAACCAGCGCCCGGCTCGAAGCCTTGTCACCCCTCGCCGTCTTGGCCCGCGGTTATGCCATCGTGGCTCGGCCCGACGGCCAAACGTTGATGGATGCCTCCCACGTTGCTGTTGCGGATATGGTCACGGTGCGGCTATCCAAAGGGCGATTGAGCGCGGAAGTCGTAGCTGTCACCTCCGAAGACTCGTCGGAACAGGTGCCACTAATCACGTAGCCCATTGTAATTACATATTAATTATCCCATTCCACCCTAGGGATGGCCACGCCTCACGCTTCGATTTTTTCCTCACCGCTCGAATCCGCGAGGTTCCATGATACCCAAGGCACCAAGGCCGCCCCAACGTTACGACCCGAGGATAGACGATTTCGACAGGGTCATGGTCCTTCGCAAGCAGCCCATTTCCCATTGTCGATGATGTTGAAAAGCGCGCTCCCATGACAGCTCCCATCCTGCTTCTTGCCCCCATGCAGGGAATTACCGATTCGATATTTCGCGAGGCATTGACCCAACTCGGAGGTATCGATACTTGCGTGAGCGTGTACGCGCGGGTCAGCCATTTGCCTCTGCCCGCGCATTCGTTGCTTCGCATCTGTCCCGAAATGGCCACGGGAGGACGCACACGCCACGGTACCGCGGTCGTGCTCCAATTGCTCGGAAGCGATCCATCGCTCATGGCCGAAACCGCCCGGCGCGCGGTGGATGCGGGTGCCATGGGAATCGATCTCAATTTCGGTTGCCCCGTATCGAGGGTCAATCGGCACGATGGGGGCGCGGCGTTGCTCGAAGAGCCTCGTCGCATCACACGCGTCATTCGCGCGGTGCGAGATGCGGTACCGTCGTCCATTGCCCTATCGGCCAAGGTGCGGGCCGGCTGGTCTCGTACCGACGAAGCCCCCGCGATTGCGCAGGCCGTGGAGCAAGGCGGCGCGGGATGGCTCACCATGCATGGGCGTACGCGAAAACAGCTCTACGAGGGAAAAGCGGATTGGGAAGCGATCGGCAAAGCGCGTCGCGCGGTGACGATTCCCGTGGTGGCGAATGGGGATATTCGAAGCGTGGAAGATATGACCCGATGTGCGGAGCAAACCGGCTGCGAACGTTTCATGATCGGCCGGGGGGCCCTTGCGAAGCCTGAGTTATTTCGGTGGCTCAAAGGATTGTCGGAAGTGCCCTGGCAGCCTCGACATCGCCTGGCCTGGCTCGTTTCCTACGGTGATGCGTGCGTGGCCAAGGGGCTGGGGGAACGGACGGTGGCGGGTCGCGCCAAAGCGATCCTGCGGCATATGTCAGAGGTAAACGATTGTATTTACGATATTTTTATTAGACAGCGCCAACACGACTCGTGGCTGGAACTGCGACAAGGGATCCTTCAGGACACTTCAGCGTAATTCGCAATCACCACATCCATCACGGGGGAAGATGCGATGGGTAGAAAGACGGAGATGGCAGACTCAAGGGTCGATCAGGTTGTGTAAAGCGATCAGCAGCGCATCGGCTTGTTGGTCGAGGACGGATTCGCTGATGCCGAGATGGCGAGCAGCGGAAGCGTCGTCTACGGCGCCCTCTTCGAGCAGAAACCTGATGTAACGCGATTGGATATCGGAAAACGAGCGCGCGAGACGGTCGAAGTCGATGGCCCGATCGACATCGGCATGCGCTTGTTCGAGTGCATCGAGCAAGGCGATGGCGCGCTGTTGCAGGGGGTTCTGCAGCGGGGAGGAGGGATGGTCGGAAGGTGGAGGCTGCTCATCGAGTGGCCCATGGTTAGGCAGTTGAAGTACATAAGCGAGAGCCTGTTCTCCGAGGACGAGTTGGTAGTCGCCCCAATCGACCACGGATGGACCGGCGCGTTGCAGCAGATAGCCAACGACGGATACTTGCAGGGGATGTTCCAAGCCGGTGCCACGAATTCGGTCGAGAGCAATGGACGAGCGACACGATCGAAGTCGTTCGACAATGGGATCGGCAGCGTGACCGCGCGGGGAAAGAATGCCACGCATCTGCGTCGTGGTGGGAATGGGGCCTCCTGGTTCGATGGTGCCGCACGTACCGATTCGCTCTTCGTCGCCTTCGGGCCCACGCGCTCGTGCCCAGGCGTCGAGGACATCGTTGGCATCATCGATGAGGGCGAGAGTCTCTTTCATAGACCGGGTGGAGTAGATGAACCACGTCCAGCTCATGGCGTTCTCCTGAATGGCAATTCGGCGTGGGTTTCGTTCGCGGCACCATGCGATGAACTTGTTGTAACCAACTGAAATTTATATTGATTTTATATGAACACCAAGCGTTCGGACGCGTGATGATCGCCTCATGGGGGAGCGCAGCGAGCGGGCGGTATTCTCCCCGCGAATTCTTCGAAGGTCGCGCGCTGATGCGAATTGAGCAAGCCTTGGTACCGATAAGGTCGAGGACGATCATGGGCGTACAAGCATCGGACGGATTCCTCGAAGCGGGAAATTCGCTGTCCGAGATGTGGTTGTGTGCATGGTCCACGACTGGCGTCCTGAAGGACATCGACCATGGAAGCGCAGGGTTCTCCGGGTTCTGGCAATACGAGGGGTGCGGCGCCTGGACAGCAAGCGTTACGAATCATGGTCACGACGACGAGTTCGTACCAACTCAGCGAGGACCACAGGCGCATGCCGTCGGTGACGCTGCCGGCCCCTGCATGAATGATTTGTTGGTGCAGCATCACCGCGGATTTGCGTGGGTTATCGTTGGCGCAAAGGAAGTCGAAGGAAACGGTGCGGATGAAGGTATTTGGGGGAAAGAAGTCCTGCGCACACGCATTCAGTTGCTCTTCGGAAAGGGCAGTGGGGGGAGCGCTGGCAGAAGCCATCATTTCGGCAGAAGCGCTGGCGGAAGCCTGCTCCGGCGCGGACGAGCTTGATGCCGGCGCTGGAGGGATTTCGTTCGATGCCGGATTGGTGGCAGCGTGGGAGGTGTCGTCAGCGGGGTGGAAGAGCGATCGGAACACACGTGGCAACGAGGAGATGGGAGCGGGCAGGGTTCCTCCGGAAACCACGACAGCAAGGATGAAAGAGAGGGTGGCCGCGATGACCATCAGCAGCAAACCTCCGAACACCCATCGCAAGGCACTGCTTTTCTTGGAAGTGGGTTCTGGGTCGGAGAGTGAGGCCCTTACGGCAGCGGGATCGATCCAGTCCTGTTCCGGCACAAGGGGCTCCGTTGCCAAGGGCAAGCTTTCCGGATCGATGACAGGCGGGGTAGGCTCGGACGGTCCCCACCCTTTTTGTGGGCCAGAAACGGGGAAAGCGGGCGCGGCGGCAAGGACCTGATCGTCCATGGCGATCGCGTCAGACGGTGGAGCGACCGGGTCAAGCGGTGGAGCGATCGCAGCAGGCGGTGGTAAAGCTGCGTTTAGATTACTGTTTTCGTCTGCTCCCTGAGGATCGCTTTGTTCCCTGGACATCGCTCGAAACGAATCGATGACTTGTGGATCCATGGAACGGGTCACACTCGGCATGGGCGCGCGTGCCGATTCGGCTTCGATCCGCTCGAGCATCGCGCCGAGTTCGGGAGTGGACATCACGTTGGTGGGAAGCTGATCTTGCAACGTCGCATCATCGTCGGGATGACCGAGGGGAGAACCGAATGTGGCAATCGCGGCGGCCACATTGGCTTTCGCATCGAGCAGAATCGTCGCTTGATCATCGTCATCGTCGTTGTCCGCGTTTGACGAACTGGCGTTATTTCCTGAAGAAAAGATCGAGGCAACGGCAAGCGTACGATGTCCTTCCGCGACGTCTTCGTCATCGATGGGCGGGGGCGGCAAGCTGGTGAAGGGCGCGGAGATGGAGACGCGTTCTTGATGTTCGGAGGGATGTTCACGCAGCCATGCGGTCAAGACATTTTCGAGAACCGCGGCGGAGGTTTGCCTTGCGTTGCGATCCGGATGGAACCCGAGTCGAATGATTTCTTGCAGGTCGGGATCATCGACACCGTGGACGACCAAGTTGGGGACGGTGCCGGACAAGATGGAAGCGGCCAGTTCTTCGCGAGTTTTTCCCTCGAAGGGGGCATCGCCGGTCATAGCGGCAAATAAGGTGGAATAAAGCGCCCAAACATCGTCATCGGTGCTCGGTCCACCTCCTCGGACACGTTCTGGCGAGCAGTAGGCGCCGTTGGCGGCGGCCCGCAGGTTGGTGAGCACGGGCACGACACCGCCATCGTTACGCAACACGACCATGCTTCGAGGAGACAGGGCTCCATGAACGCTTCCTTTGGCATGCAGCGCCTGCAGGGCATTGGCGATATTGGCCACCACACCTACGGCGCGATGCAGGGACAGCGGGGTGGATTCCAACCGCTCATGCAGTGTTTGACCCGCGATATGTTCGGCTACCGCGATGGCCATACCGGGTCGTAATGCCACACGACCTGGGATTTGGCCGGGAGAGATGTCATCGAATAGGTCGAGCAGCGTGGCAAGATGAAGGTGGGTCAGTCCCAATCCGTTTTTCAAACCCGCCACGCGAATGGGTGTCACGGAAGACACCACGACTGTGCGCCCCGCGACGGAATCCGACGCGAGCCATATCAGACCCGAGGAGGCTCCTCGTAGCCCCCGCAGGTAGCGGTAACGCCCGGCGAGTGGCAGCGGTGCATCCATACGAGGAGACATCTTCTCACAATGATGCGGGATGAGGCAAAGTGCTTTGCTCACCGCGCGTTTTTGCGCGACGACGTCCATTTCCTACACCACGGCACATCACCGCGTGATACGAAAAACCCCTCGAATACGATGGAGGCGAGGACCGGATTCGAACCGGCGTTTGACGGTTTTGCAAACCGTTGCCTAACCACTTGGCTACCTCGCCAGACTCAGCAGAGCCGGGCCGCGTTATTTATCAATCGCACGTGCAATGTCAAGCGTTGGCTGCATCCTTGCGTGGTAATCTCATCCCGACGGCCATCGGTCATCCGCAATTCTCCGATACCGAACGAAATGTTGAAGCTAGGCCCCAGAAAAAAAATCGATCCGAACAAGATTCCGAAACGTTCCCAACCGCAGCCGGCTCATTGCGGGTTTTGCCAGAAAAAAATACCTCGACCGAAGCCGGATTGCCGTTTTTCCTCGACACTCGTCGGAACCTGTAGCCATTGCGGCGCCTGGTTCATCGATGACAGCACCGGAAAACTCGGCGGAGAAGCGTGGGTCGTCGGACTTACTCTCGTGGCCGGCCCCGGTGGGCAAGCCATGCAAATGCGAGAGGGGATCGACTTCGAACAATGCATGCTCGCTTATGACAGCCGACGCCACGAGGTGGATCCCCACCGGGATGCCAAACGCTATGGAGTCGGAAGAATGTGGTACTTTCGCGCGCTTGACGCAAACCACGCACCGGCCGTTTGACATCTCCCCTCACACCAACGACAACTGCCCTCGTGCGACTCGGCCTTTTCATCCCCTGTTTCGTCGACAGCTTCTATCCCTCCGTGGCCATCGCCACGGTCCACATTCTCGAGCATCTCGGGCTGCGGCCCGAGTATCCCGAACAACAAACTTGCTGCGGCCAACCTCATTTCAATGCGGGTCATCGAGAACAAGCTCGCGAATTGGCCCGGCATTTCTGCGAGGTGTTTCGCCCCTTCGATGCCATCGTTTGCCCGTCCGGTTCTTGCACCGCCATGGTGCGCCACCATTACCCACAGCTCGTGGATTCTCCCGTGAGCCACCGGGTTTTCGAACTCTGCGAATTCCTCGTGAATCAAGTGGGCGTCACGGACCTGGGCGCTTGTTTCGAGGGTCGCGCCGCCCTGCATATCGGATGTCACGCCCTTCGGGAACTGCGGATCGAAAACGCCGTGCATACGCTGATGCGCTCGGTCCAAGGCCTGTGTGTCGTACCCACCCCTTCCGACTCGTTTTGCTGCGGTTTTGGCGGAACCTTCTCCGTCAAATTCCCCGAAATCTCCACGGCCATGGGGCAGCGAAAACTCGGGCCCATTCGCCAGGCCGACGTCGATTTCGTCATCTCCACCGACTCGAGTTGCTCGATGCACCTTGGTGGACTGCTCGACCGTCAAAAAATCCCTCGCCCCAAACTCGTGCATGTCGCTGAAGTGCTGGCTTCCGGCCTGGAGGCAACATGAGCGCCCATGGTTTTCGACAAGCCTCAATCGCCAAACTCAACGAACCCGGGCTTGGCGACAAAGTCCATAAAGCCACCCTGCACACCACCCACGGACGCGACCGGCTGGTCGAATCAATGCCGGACTGGGATAGCCTCCGTCACCGCGCCCGAGAGGCTCGACTGCGCGCCCTCGACCATCATGATGCCTTGCTCGAAACTTTCATGCGGGCGCTCAAGGCCCGCGGAATCGGACTCAGCCTCGCCAAGACACCCACGGAAGCATGTGAAATTATTACTGATTTAGTAAATGCGACAGGGAAAAAGGTCATCAAAAGCAAGTCCATGACCTCGGAGGAAATCAATCTCAATCACGCCCTCGAACAAGCTGGCGCCCAAGTCACCGAAACCGATCTCGGAGAGTTGATCGTCCAACTTGCCGAACAAGCTCCTTCGCATGTCACCGCTCCCGCCATTCATCTTTCCACCGAGGATATCGCTCGCATTTTCCGAGACAAACTCGGCATGCAGGTGCCTGCTTGGATCGACGATCCTGCGCTCGTGGATGACCAAACCCGCAATCGTCTTGCCCGGGATCTATCCCTCACGGCACGAAAGCACCTTCGTGAACGCTTTCTTCAAGCGGATGTGGGTATCTCTGGCGCCAACTTCCTCGTGGCGGAAACCGGTACGGTCGTCTTGCTCGAAAACGAGGGAAATATCCTTTTAACCACCGCTCTGCCCAAACGTCATATCGTCTTGGCGGGTGTCGACAAGCTCATCGAGACGGAGAAAGATCTGGGGGTATTGCTGCGGCTACTTCCCGTTTCCGCGACGGCACAACGGCAGAGCTGTTATGTGTCTCTTCTTGCGGATGCGCATCCGGACATGCATGTGGTTTTGCTCGATCATGGTCGAAGCAAGCTGATGGCGGACACGCAACTGCGCGATGTTCTTACGTGCATTCGCTGCGGAGCTTGCATGAACGTATGCCCGGTGTATCGCAACGTGGGGGGACACGCTTACGGTGCGGCGTATCCCGGACCGATTGGCGCGCTATTGATGCCCCATCTCGAGGGCATGGACCGGTTTGGAGACCTGCCGTTCGCATCCTCGCTTTGCGGTGCTTGTACCCAAGCCTGTCCCGTGCAGATCCCCTTGCACGACCATCTGCTCACGATGCGCGCTCGGATCGTGCAAAAAGGAGGTCCGGATTCGCTTCGATGGCCCCTGCGTCTGGCTTCTTCCGCGATGCACAAGGCAAGCCGCATGGATCGGGGAACCCGTCTTTATCCGCTGGTTCGCAAGTTCGCTGCGTTGCATCCCACCGGCAAAGCATGGCTCGAATCCCGAACACTTCCACCACCGGCCAAAGAATCCTTTCGACGATGGTGGCAGCGCCAGCACGTGGATCGCCCTGCTACCGACACCAGTGAGTCCTGGAAAAAATCGGCGATGACCGAAAAAGCTTCCGCGCCGGAGCCTGTCGATTCACCCGATGACTTGCTTCCCCTCTTTCAGCAACGGATGCTCGAACTCGGTCCGGAAAACACGAGCGAGATTCAGCTCTTCGATGCAGCATTGGTGGCCGAAGAATACTTGCGAATCCGCATGGAAGAGCATGACCCGCATACGATTGCCATCCAAGGAGAGACGACGGAAAAACGAGAATATACGTTGGGGATCACGCGCGCCGAGATGCTGATCGCGGATACGGGGGGCGTGTTGGTAGATATGCGAGATCGATCCCAGGGTCATCCGATCATGCTTGCGGAAACCCATATCGTGGTGGCCCGGCCCAGTCAGATCGTGCCCACCGTGGCGCATGCACTGGTCGCTCGCTCCGTGAAACGCAAGTCTGGCGCGTGGGGCGACTATCAGGTGCTGGTGACCGGTCCAAGCCGAACCGCGGATGTGGAAAAGGTCCTGGTCATTCCCGCGCACGGACCAAGAAAACTCGTCGTGGTGCTTTGCGAAGAACCGGTGGACCTTTCGTCGTTGCGTAAACCCCCGGAGGCAAATCGAGATGCGGTGGACCGCTAAGCGCTCGGAGCATCGGTGCAACGCGCGCACACCAAGGTGATCACGCCGACTTCCGGAGGAACGCCAACGCGAATCGGAAGTCCGGTACAGCCCAATCCTCCACTCACCACCAAGGTAGACCGTCCGTTTCGATATACACCCAGGCTATAGCGATTCGCCCTTTTGGTAAGGTTGACGTGCCGAGCAAGTCCGGGAAGGGCAAGCTGTCCGCCATGGGTGTGACCGCTGAGCATCAAGCTCACGCCCAAGCGGGCGGCATCATCGAAAACGATGGGATCGTGCGCGAGAAGTATCGTACATCGGTCGTGCCGTTGCGATAGGGTGACAGCCAAATCACCACGGCCCGTCCACACATCGTCCATGCCTGCGATCAGCAGCGGGGCATCGTTGCGGGTTAGCAATACCTGCTCATTTCGCAACACACGAACGCGGTGTCGTTCGAGTAGTTCGAAAAGCGGCATCCCATTGCCGAAGTAGTCATGGTTGCCTGGCACGAAAAATACGCCGTCGGGACTACGCAAGGTCCCGAGAAGACTCGCGATGGATTCATGGAATTGGACACCGCTCGTCACGACATCGCCGGTGATGACGGTCAGGTCGACGGGAACGGCTCGAACGCGTTCGAGCCAGTTAGCCACCTGGGAAGGAGGCGTAAATCCGCCCAGATGGATATCGGAAATATGGGCGATCCGATATCCTTCGAAGGCCGCGGGTAATCCGTAAACGGATAATGTCAAATGCCGAATCCTGAGCCGTCGAGAGGTGACGAACGAACCCCATCCGAACACCCACAAGGCCATGAAATACGCCACGAAAGGGCCGAGCCAAAGATCTATTTTCCATTGTAAATTCAATATATTGAACAACCATCCCACGGCACTGACGTGAACGGATGCAACATGAACGAAATACGGGCGCTCCAGGGCATCGACACGCCATGCTGGCCGTGGTTTATCCGGAAGCGGATAGAATACAAGAGGTTCGAGAAGCGCGTAAGCAAGGAGCACGGCCCCCATCGCCACGCCATAGGACAGCAGACCAAGCCAGCGAACCAAGGCCAGGGCCAACGCGATGGCCCAAGGAAGGTGAATGGCAATCGTCCAGATCGACACGATCCGCACCATTTTCGCATGCCATGGACCCTTGTTTTCCTTCGCCATCAGATAAGGGGAATCCGACAACGGCAAGGGCTGGCTAGCATCCCACCGCTTCCTCGCCTTGCGTCACCAACCATCATTGCACTCCCACGACAAGGCCGTCGTCACCAAGGACAAGAACACCGGAAGACGTGGCACCCACCCCGATCAACCGAGCGGGAATCGGCGTCGATGGACTCACGCGAACCCATGTCGTCCCGTCGTGACGCAACACGCGTCCTTCCTCCCCGACGGCCCATAAGGCGCCATCGAAACCCATGGTAACGGCTGTCAGGTCCCGGGTGGTTTGGACAGGTTCGATCCATACACGCATGGAAGGGGAAATATGCAAGGCGTGTCCACCGCTTCCTACGATAGCCAGCCCGTCGTTGGGACGGGCGGCCATGGCTCGCAAGTGTCCCGTTCGCTCCCACGCCATCGGTTCGAGGATGGAGGATTGCCAAAGGAAAAGCGCTCCTCCATCTCCGCAAACGATGAGCTTTCCCCCTGCGGTTCGTTGGATGGCGCGCAGCACGGTGGGCGTATCGATCCGTTGGATTTCCGATTCCCGTTGTCGAGAAAGATGCAAGAAAAAGCCACCTCCCGCGGTGTTTTCCCCCACCAAAAACGCTTCGTCGGGACGATCCATCCACGCGCCGAATACCCTCAGATCCGGTTGTCGTAGGGGCCACCATACCGGTCGCCCATCCGGAAATAGCGTCACGACCATCCCGTGGTCGCCCATCAACAAACTGCAGCCATCGGGCGTGCGAATCATGGCACGAACGTCTGGCATAAAAAGGCCCGGGGGAGTTGGAAGCACGGACCAAGACCGTTGGGACCAACGATACAGTCCCTCCGGTCCCACAGCCAATACCGTCCCATCTCCTCCAAATAGCGCGCTTCGAAGACCCAATTGTGAAAGGGCGTCGGAAAGCACGATCAGCCGCGGCCCATGACCCAACCGAGTAGGAGCATCCGTGAGACTGCTGTTGTCCGGATGACTCTGCCGTCGGTCCAAAACTCCCGACACCTCGGCACGGTTCAAGCCGATCCCGCTCAATTTCACGGTGCGACGCTCTCCCCCGTGCAAGACAGGTTCGACTTCCGACCAAAACGCGCGGCAGGTTGGCTGCCGATTCGAGGGGTCAGGCTGAAGCCCTTGGGTAATCGCTCGATCCAAACGCTGAATGAGATCATCCTGGCCTTGAAGTTCGAGGGAGAGGTTATTCGCACAATCCGCGAGGGAAGGACGCGCCCCCATGATGATTTGCGTAATCACACGCAGGGGCGGATCACCGTCCGCATAGGGAAACGCGGCGCGCCCCGCCAAACACTCGAATAAAATCGCCGCAAGACTAAAAACGTCGGATTGTTCGGAAACCCTTTCATTGCCGTGTTCGTATTGTTCCGGAGGCGCATAACCCAACGTCGCTCCCGCAAACGCCGTGGTCTGGTTCATCTTCAAGTCCACCAGCTTGACCAACCCAAAGTCCGTTACCTTGACCACCTCCTGTCGCGATTGAGACATGAGCAGAATATTCGAAGGCTTCAAATCCCGATGCACGATGCGATGGGCGTGAACCGTTTCCAAAGCCCGTACCACCTGACGAAGGATCCGCCGCACTCGCCCCACCGAAAGCCCCTTGCCAGGCGAACCGTCAATCACATCCGCCAGCGTGATGCCATCGACATACTCCAACACCGTAAACGGAAGATCCAGCACCCGCGCGCTCGCCCCTTCGCCAACATGAAAACGCGTGATGCCATGATCGTAGAATCGAACCACGTGCGGACAGGGCGTGGGCTGCATCCCCATCATACGCAGCACTTCTGCTTCCCGCTGAAACCTTCGCAGCGCCTCCGGATTGACGCTATCGGGTCGAAGAAGCTTGACCACGACCCACATGCCATCCGGCTCATCGTAATTCGCTTTGTATACCCAGCCCTGCCCCCCCTCGCCGAGCAGATCACGCAAATAATACCGGACACCTCGGCTTCCTGTCAGGAAACCACCCACGACTTGATCACGGAGAGCTTCGAGTTGAGCTTCCTCGGGAAGCATGACCCGCCCATGCTAATACACCAAGGGCCACGTTCGAAGATGCTTGTTCGGAATCTAGCCCCGCTGTCGAGAAGACAGAGCCCTACTATGAAATTTCATTTTATATTCAAATAGTTACAACAAACCCGGCCATGCACGGGGAAAACGATTCTCCACGACAGGCGTCGAAAACCCGACCGCTTCGAGGGGATGGGGACGCTACTGTCGCAGCCACCTTGCCGCTTGACGCGCATAATAGGTGAGGATCACATCGGCCCCGGCGCGACGAATTCCCAGCAGGCTTTCGAGAACGACGCGTTTTTCTTCGAGCCACCCGTTTTGGCTGGCGGCTTTGAGCATGGCGTATTCACCGCTGACCTGGTACGCGGCGACAGGCAAGGTGGTGTACTCGCGCACTCGGTGGATCACATCGAGATAAGGTCCGGCGGGTTTGACCATGACCATATCGGCGCCTTCGCTCTCATCGAGGGCGAGTTCACGCAACGCCTCCCGAGCATTGGCGGGATCCATCTGGTACGTTTTTTTGTCACCAAATTTGGGGGCCGAATCCAACGCATCCCGGAACGGACCATAAAAAGCCGATGCGTACTTGGCCGTATACGACAGGATCGAAACATCGGTGAATCCCGCGTCGTCGAGCGTATCGCGAATCGCTGCCACCCGACCATCCATCATGTCGCTCGGCGCAATGATATCCGCACCGGCCTGCGCCTGACACAGCGCCTGCTTGCACAAGACTTCCACCGTCTCATCGTTGAGGATCTTGCCTCCCTGCACAATGCCGTCGTGCCCATCGGACGAATAGGGGTCCAAGGCGACATCGGTGACGACAATCAACTCGGGGAAACGGTTTTTGAGCGCACGGATAGCCCGTGGAACCAGACCATCGGCACGGTAGGCCTCCTCCCCTTGGCTGGACTTGAGTTCATCCGCAATGGCCGGAAATAATACCATCGCACTAACACCCTCGGATAACGCACCTTCCGCTTCGGCAAGCAGCGCTTCGAGACTCAGCCGCGCGCAGCCAGGCATCGATGCAATGGGTTGCGTCCCCTTCCCATCATGGATGAAAACCGGATAGACGAGGTGTTGGGGAGCCAAGACGGTTTCACGGTGAAAAGCACGAATGGCTTCGGACTTGCGGTTGCGGCGGGGTCGAGAAATGAGATCCATCATGAGGTCGGCTAGCGTATCGACACCGTAAGCATCGGGCAAGAGCAGATGCTCGGCATCGATGCACCGCGCGGCGTAAGCCCCGCTCCAGATATCGTCTCGTCATGCCCGGACACACAAATATTACATAAATTCAACAGGTTATCATGGATTCACGACACCTCGGCCCCGACCCTTCTGCCCATCGGCCCCGACGCTTCCCCCAAACCCGGATTCCGCACACCAAAGCTGAGATTTCGGGGGGGCCCAAGGGCCGAAATGCGCCGTCCACGCCTTGTGGTTATCGTGTAATATATTGAATTTATTGAATATTTATCCTTCTAGGCAGCGAGAGAATTCGATAAACCCGCTACCCGGATGGCATCGGAGAGGGCAAGTCGAAGGTCTTCCCGTACCAGCAACGTTTCACGACTTTTTTCTCGACCCTGCCCAAGGTTCTCCGAACCGAAAGAAAAGAAGGAACCGGCTTTGGTCACGACGCCCGAGCGCATCCCCATATCAAGCAGGTCGGAAACGCTATCGATGCCCGTGCCCCATCGGATATCGAACTCGGCTTCCTGGAACGGACGGGCCAGCTTGTTTTTTACGACTTTGACACGGGTTTTTGAGCCCACGACGGTATCACTTACTTTGAGTTGGCCGATTCGTCGCACGTCCAGGCGCACACTGGCGTAAAATTTCAGGGCATTTCCGCCGGTGGTCGTCTCGGGGCTTCCAAAAACGACACCGATTTTTTGCCGCAATTGATTGATGAACATCAGGGTAGTGCCCGTACGATGCGCGGCGGCCGTCAGTTTTCGAAGGGCTTGGCTCATCAGGCGGGCCTGAAGGCCCATATGCTGATCTCCCATATCCCCTTCGATCTCGGCTTTGGGGGTAAGAGCGGCCACCGAATCGACCACGACCAGATCGACCGTCTCCGAGCGCGTCAACATCTCCACGATTTCAAGGGCTTGCTCCCCATTATCCGGCTGGCTGACCAGCAACTTCTCCGTGTCCACACCAAGCGTTCGCGCGTAGCTCACGTCGAAAGCGTGTTCCGCGTCGATGAAGGCGGCAATTCCGCCGTTCGCCTGCGCCTGGGCAATGGCGTGAAGCGTCAACGTGGTCTTTCCGCTCGCTTCGGGACCGTAGATCTCCACGATGCGTCCTCGCGGATATCCACCCACACCCAGCGCCTCGTCCAAGGCAAGGGATCCACTTCGAATCACCGCGATGTCCGCGGTCGTCTGCTCATCCCCAAGCTGCATGATCGCCCCTTTTCCAAAGGCTTTTTCGATGCCACTCACCAACCCACGAATACTGTTGAGCTTTTCTTCTAGATGCAACATGACTTTTTCTCCTTGTAGGGAACGCGGCGTTGCGCAAACGCATACCTGTCCCCTGCTCATGTGATTTCCGCCGAGCCCCAACGCCCGGACGGTCAACCCAGCACGGGCCCTCGGTCGAGAACCCGCCCTTGAATCGCCTCGGCAATATGAACGGAGCGCACATCGGGACTCGATTCCAAGTCCGCGATCGTTCGGGCCAAACGAAGGATTTTTCCGTAGGCCCGGGCCGACAGGCCAAGCCGCTCGGCGGCAGCGATCAGCAGTTTCATCCCTTGCGCATCGGGCAGGGCCACGGCATCCAGTTCTCGCGAGGATAGAGCGCCGTTACAGCGGCTTTCCACCTGCCCCGTCTCGAGCCGCCGTGCCTGGATCGCTCTTGCGGCCATGACCCGAGCACGTACGGTCGCCGAGCTTTCTCCGCAGGGCCTTTCGCGAAGGAAAGTCACATCGACCGGCGGCACATGCACGTGCAGGTCAATCCGATCCAGCAAAGGGCCCGAGAGTTTTGCGCGATACGCGTGAATCCGATGCTCTCCACACTGACACCGGCCACTGGAATCCCCCGCGTACCCGCACGGGCAAGGGTTGACCGCGGCCACGAGCATCGGGCGCGCGGGATAGGTTGCCCTTTCCTTGGCTCTTGCGATGGTCAACTGGCCATCTTCCAGGGGTTGGCGAAGGGCCTCGATGGCGCTGCGGCGAAACTCCGCCAATTCATCGAGAAACAACACCCCCTGGTGGGCAAGGGAAACCTCTCCGGGACGCGGTGGCGCACCTCCACCCACCAATCCGGCGTCGCTCACCGTATGATGAGGCGCTCGAAAAGGTCGAATCGTCACCAACCCTGAATCCGAGGGCAACAGCCCCGCCACCGAATGAATCGCGGTCACCTCGAGCGCTTCGGAATAGGTCAGCGGCGGCATGATCGAGGGAAGTCGCCTCGCCAACATGGTCTTGCCTCCCCCAGGAGGCCCAATCATCAACAAATGATGACCTCCCGCGGCCGCGATTTCCAGCGCTCGACGCGCTCCCGGTTGCCCCTTGACATCGATGAGGTCAAGCCGTTCATCAAATGAAGGAGCGAAAACCACGGCCTGCGGTGATGGCAGCGGGCTCTGTCCGCGCAAATGCTCCCGCACATCGTGCAGCGTATCGGCCACCTTGACATCGATGCCGTCCACGGCGCTCGCTTCCCGACCATTGCCCGCAGGAACGATCGCGTGGCGCATCCCGTTGTTTCGAGCGGCCATCAGTTGAGGCAGCACGCCTCGTACCGGGCGAACCGCCCCATGAAGGGACAGTTCCCCAAGAAGCAACGTATCATGCAATGATTCTCGATTCACATGCCCCAGCGCCGCCAACGCGGCAGAAGCAATCGCCAAATCAAAAGCACTCCCCGGTTTCCGCAGGTCGGCGGGAGCCAAGTTGACAACCAATCGTTGCTGCCCGATGTTGAGCCCCAATTGATTGAGGGCGGAGCGCACCCGCACGTAGCTTTCGCGGACGCTGGCCTCGGGCAAGCCGACCAATTCGAACTTCGGAACCCCGCGAAAAGACTCAACTTCTACGCGGACCGGCTGCGCGTTCATTCCCAACAATACCGTGGTATGGGCAGTAGCAAGCATATCCCCCGCTCTATCAAACGTCGTGCCATCGGAACCCCACGAAAATTCGCGGTGTTTACCGTAGTTTCCCCCAAAAGCCTGGTGGCGGTTCGCCACCCCAATCCGGAAAAACCGATGGGGTAGCCACTTTGTAACCTATTGGATTTATGTATGAATTATCGTTTTTCGACCATTCGCCACCCCCACTCTGGCCACCGCCACCCCATCCCTTGCCCTCAACATGACGTTGCGCCTTGGCCCCACAACGCGGTACCCTTCCCATGGACGACGACATGCCTCATTTCCTGTTCCACCATGCTGCGGTACACCTTTTTGTCCCAGGATATCGCTCATGACGATGCCCCTCACCAGCCCTTTCACCGCCTGTTCCGTGCCAGGATCCACGCGGGATTTCATCGCGCAACGACGAGCGTTGCCCTGGTTCCACCATGGGGTTTTGCATCTATTCATCGACCACTGCCAAAAGGCTTGCGTGGGAGACCTTCCCTTCCTCTCCTACGAACTCGGAACGCGTCCGATCGCCGGACCTTTGCAACAACCCCTGCTCACCCAAACCCACGCCATCGTCGAAGCAAACCTTGCCCCGACATGGACCCATCGCGGCTTCGTCCAACCGCGCCGAAAATGGCATCGTGTCGCGAATTGGATGGGCTTTCGCGAAATCACTTTTCCCGAAGATCCCCTCTTCCACCAACGATTCCGCGTAACGTCGTCCAGCCCCAACCCCCACCAGCAGCTTCACGACGGCCTCCGGCGCGCTTTGCTCGATACGCGCCTTATCTCTCTGGCCTGGTCCGAAACAAGGGTAGCCATCCATCGTCCCGGGCCGCTGAGCCAAGAAAAAAGGGAATCATTTCAACATAGTAGCATTAAGTTGCTCACTTCCTTCCTGCCCTGCCCCCCTGCATAAAAACATTCGACCGCCCCACCTTGCCACGACCCGTTGCCTGCCCAAGAAGGCAGCCATGGAGCCCTGGATCGTTCCCCTTTTCGTCGTGATCGCCCTGCTTTTGCTGTGGAAAATGGCGGGAGCTTATCGTTCTCCCAAACAACTCCAAGCCATTGCGGAAGCCTTGCGCTCGGGTGCCACGCTCATCGATGTTCGCTCCGAAGCCGAGTTTGCCTCGGGTCATCTTCCAGGGGCCATCCATATCCCCGTCAACGATCTTCATCCCGAACGGCTGAAGGACAAAACCAGACCGGTCGTGGTTTATTGCGCTTCCGGCGCGCGAAGCGCCTATGCCGCGAAAACCTTGCGAAAAGCAGGCTTCACGGCCCTCGACCTCGGCCCCATGTTCAACGGCAGAAAAGTGCTTCCGCAATCCCCCTGAACATCCTTTCGATTTGACGGCGAATCATCTCGAGAGCGCCGCCGCCGTCGCGACCCCAAAAGCCCCTATACCATTGTTTTTACAACATTTTCCCCTTGTCGACCGACTTCCCAAGGAACAACCAAGATTTGCTTGTGTCCGTGGTCTTACCGTTCCGGTACGCTAGAGCCATTGGAGGGTCCATCTCATGCCATCGTGTTCTCGAATCGTGCATTCGGTTCTCGTTGTCTTCCTGTTGCTCATCATCGGTTCGTGCGGACCGAAACAATCATTGGCTCCCCAATCCCAAACATTCGGTGAAATTCGGGCGATCCGAGGCGCCATCACGGTAGCACCCGCCGGTGCCTCCTCTCGATCGATACTACCTCGTGAACGCCTCACCGATGGTTCCACCATCGAAGTTGCCCCCAACGCTCTAGCATGGCTTCGTCGCGATGGCGGTTCCACCGTGCTCCTGCGAGGTCCGGCCACGGTCGTATTTGGTGTCGATGATATCCATGTAAAAAAGGGTCAGGTCTTCATCGACTCTCCCGATGATCAGGTCACGACCATCACGTCTGCGGTGGGCTCGTTATACCTATCCCGTGTGCGCGCGAGTCTCGAGATAGGCGAGGAAACCGAGGCTTATGTATTGTCCGGAGAAGTGCGGACGCCGGATGGAATCCGGGCGGGGCCCGGCGAGCGTATGTCACTCGCTCGGGATCGTAAGCCATTGGTGCAACCGGCGCTCGCGTGGGTAGACTGGACAGGAGGTCTGGCCACGACGGATCGAGGCGCGGAGCCTGCTCCTTTTGGGGTAGGGACGGTGGGAGCGCGTTTGCCGGGAGAACAAGGGCAGCCTCGTACGCCTCTTGCCATTCGTCGCATGGAAGTGCGCGTATCGGTCGAAGGAGATCTTGCGATCACGGAAGTCGATCAGATGTTTTTCAACGGGGCATCGCAAACCGTGGAAGGCGTTTACACGTTTCGTGTTCCCATCGGCGCATCGTTGACTCGCTTTGGCGTAGATCGAGAAGGTGTCATCGTCTGGGGTCGCGTCAAGGAAAAAATGGCGGCCGCGGCTCAATACGCTTCCCATGTTTATGAAGGTTCCAAGGAAGACCCGGCTTTGCTCGAGTGGGACTCCCCTGGAGTCTATCGCGCTCGTCTTTACCCGATTGCTGCCGGCGCTACCCGTCGTGTCGTGGTTCGTTATACGCAATGGCTTGGACGCACGGGAAGCCGTGGTGAGCGACGTTTGTACACGTTTCCGATGGCCGCGGAAGGCGCGGAAGAGACTCTTCCTCATATCGAATTTTTCGGAGCGACCTTCGACTTGGGTCGAGCGGGGGCGAAAGAGGTTCGCACGGGAATGCAAGGTGTGATCGAGAAGGATAAGGTTGTGATTCGCGCTCACGATTTGGTGCCCCGCGCGGATCTTGCGGTGGAATTATTCGACGATGGGGCGAAGGGTTCACAAGCCTACCTTGCCCCGCATACGGTGGATTTCGAATTGGTTGCGCCCACGGATCGGGCGGAAGCGAGAAAACGAGCGATCGAGGAGGCTTCTTATCTGGCGATCCCCATTCGCGCCTCGGATATTCCAAAACAGGAAGGGGGACTCGACCTCGTCATGGTGGTGGATAGCTCCGCGGGTATGGATAACGCCTCGATGGTGGTGACCCGAGCGGCGGTTCATGCGCTTTTGTCACACCTGGGCGAGCAAGATCGCGCCCTGCTCGTTGCCGGGGATACCACGTTACGTCCTGTGGTTCGCGGCTGGGATAAGCTTCGTCCGGTGACCGAAGCGGTTCGCAAAGACGCTTCGATCGGGCTTGCCACGCTGGAGCGGGGGGGCGCCACGGATTTGGGGGCAATGATTGCGCAAGCCGCAGCAAGCTTGGATCCCGCGCGTCGGGGGGTTCTGATCTACATCGGTGATGGTAAACCCACCGTGGGGGAACTGGCTCTGGTGGACTTGAAAGAGCGGCTTGCCAAACTTCCGCGCCCTGTCCGCACTTTCGGGCTGGGCGTTGGGCAAGATGCGGATATGTCTATTATCGAAGGGCTGGTGGAGGCCGGGTTCGCGGAACGGTTGGATGACGCCGCCGACGCGGCTCGAACCGCCTTGCGATTGCTCGAAGAAGCGGAACGCCCCGCCTGGCTCGGCGTGAACGTGGACCTGGGGCCCGCTGTCGAACGGCTCGTACCCCGCGAACTCAAAACCCTCATCGCCGACGAAAGCGTCATCGTCGTGGGCCGACTCACCGGTGATCCCCCCAAAACCATCCGAATTACCACGCCCGCGGGGGATAACACCCTCGCCATTAGCCCTCAACGTCTCGCGGATTTTGGTGACTTACAAGCTCGCTGGTCCACGGGCCGGTTGCGGCAATTGCTCGCGGACGGTGTGGGAAGAGCCGCACTCGTCGATCTCGGCGTTCGCGGTGGGATCATCACACCATACACATCGCTCTATGTGCCAACAACTCAGGAAATGTCGTCGGATGAGTTGGAGCAGCTTCGAAAAAATCAGCGAAATCTCGACAAAAACCCCCGTGGCGCCCTGCTTCCCACCGAACCGGAAAGCAAGTATGCCTGGCTTAACTCGTTGCTGCTTGCCGGATGCCAGTCGAAATCGGAAAAGACGGCCACCATGGAAGCGGCGCCGCTCGCCGAGGTGGCGCCCGGCGACATCCCGGAGACCGTAAAACTCGAGCAACAGCAGGATTATGCCGAAAAGAAGGCCGAGGAGGGCAGTGGGCGACGCAAAAGCTCGACATTCGCAGCTAGAGGGCCCACTGACTCAAGCGGCGAGACGGCGAAGGTCAGTGCGCTAAGCGAGAAGGACCGTGGAGGTGCCCCGTCACCGCCACCCCAAGCCCAACCAGCACCCCTGTCCACCACCACCGCCGAGGCGGTAGCCGGATCTGCCATACAAACAGGTTCCGACAACGACGACAAAACGGCTGATTCGATGCTCGGCATTATGAATATCGGAGCAGGCGGCGGAGGCAAAGGAGAAGGCATCGGTCAAGGGTTTGGTTCCGGACATGGGCGGCTGGGAGGTTCGCACCAGAGCCAATCCGGCAAGGTGAAAATGGATGTCGCTGACGCCACCGGTCCGCTTCCCAGGCCCGTCATCGAACGAATCTTCCGCCAAAACTACGGGGCCTTTCGCATGTGTTACGAAACGGGGCTCCAATCCAATCCCAACCTCCGTGGACGCATCAACCTACGTTTCGACATTGGCGCCGACGGCTCCCTATCCAACATAAGGGATGCGGATACGGGATTTCCCGATGCTGGTGTCGTTTCCTGCGTATTGCGAGCGTGTGAGCGACTGTCGTTTCCTGCCTCTTCGGGACCGGTTGCCGCGACGTATACCATCACTTTCTCTCCCCCCGAAGGTTTGGTAAAACCATCGCAACCCCTGAATATCCATCAGTTTATTGTCAACCTCAACCTCCCCCACCAGGTAGTTCCTTGCGCGCAAGGGTCCAAGCTCCCCCTGGCGGATCGTGTGGCCCTATGGCGTGAACGGCTCGGAAACGCAAGGGGCGAGCCGCAGGCCGTCGCTTCCGTCTACCACCAAGCCATCAATCAGTGTGAAGCATCCGCGTGGCCGGAACGAAGCCGGCTTCTGTCCATGATGCTCGATGCCTTGCCTACCGTGGAAAAACGAGTTGCGCTCTGGAGGCTCATGCAAGCCCAACGAAGCGTGGCGGATTCACTTTACCGCGGCATCTTGTCACGCATCCGCAAAACCGACGAGATGCGACAATTGCATCAAGCGCTTGGCCTGCGCTCCGTCGACCCTGGATTGCTCGAGGAATTGATGAAAAAAGAGCCCAATCCGGCGGCTCGGGCCGTCATGCTTCGAGACCTTCGCCTTCAATGGCCAGATGATTCAACCCTTTCGCTCGCACTTCTTCACGCCCTGGAAGATGCCAACGACGATAGCGCGGCTCGTGTTTTGGGCCGCCAACTGCGCAACCGCCCTGATGCAGATGCCCACGTGCTCACCGAAGTGGGCGAACTTTACTTGCGGCTTGCCAAGCGATCAGCGTCGAAAGAGCTGGCATCGGAAGACGAGGCGGAAGCACGAAGAGCTTTCGGCGAAATCGTCGAATATTCACCCGACGAGCCTGTGGCAAGACGCAGGCTGGGGGATCTGCTTCGGAGCCATGGTTGGTTTGCGGAAGCGGCGCGGCAATACGAAACCCTGGCCCGGCTCGCGCCGGACGAAACCGGGGTCTTTTTGCTCCAAGCCTCGGCGGCCCAGGGGCTTGGCAAGCTCGACGAAGCCGTACGATGGGCTGAAAAAGCGAGTAACGACGGGGCTCCGGGGGGTGATGCACAAGGGCTGGCCCGCACCGCGCGCTCTCTTGCCGCGGTTTTCCTTGCCTGGGGACGAGTGCAAGCCGCAGCGGAAAACCGGAATGACGAATTCGAATTGCTTCGACAACGCACCATGCGGCTGCTTTCCCAAGACGATCGTTCCGAAAACACCGCGCGCGCCGTGCTGGTATGGTCCCATCCCGAACTGCATCCCACGCTGTGGAGCAACGCTCTCGGCTCGATGATGCCAGCGCCCGAAGGCGACATGACCTTGGGCCTTTCCCAGGTCATCCTGCCGCGAAGAGATGGAATGGTACTAGAAATTCGTATTGAAAAACGCGATCTTACAAACATCGCCCGCCTCGGGGCCCAGGCTCTTCTCACCGTTATCTTCCAAGAGGGCAAAGCCGACGAAAAAGTCGTTCGGGTGCCCGTCGTCTTCAACCCCGAAGGTCCTGCCGCACTCCGCTTCCGCGTCGACGGAATGGAGGTGAAGCCATGAGTACCCGAATTTTTCACGTTACCAGGTGGTTGTGGCTCACCCTGCTTGTCGTATTTGCCTCTTGCAAAAAAGACGGAACCATCGAAGCCTCCGTCGCGGACCTGCAGGTCGTTCACGAAGGCGTCTCGCTGAACGGCAGTGATCGGCTTCAAACCCACCGCGTGGGGGATGCGGGGGTCATCGAAACCAAGCCTGAGGGGCGAGCCCGCCTGCGTCTTGACGATGGCACGGTGGCGATCGTGGATGGAAATACCAAGGTGACGCTGACCGCGGGAACGCTTCGACTCGAGCGGGGGCGTCTGTTTCTCGTAGGTGCCATCGGAGCCCGGACGACCATCGAATTGGGGGAGGCTTCGGCGATCATGACAGGCGGTCACGCGGGTATCGAGCGCGATGCCCAGGACACGAAAAAAGCGTCCGTCTACGCTGCTTCCGGAGAGCTTGTGGTGCAGGCGGCGGGCAAGGACCACACCGTGCAAACGGGGGAAACGGCTTCCATCGAAGGGACCGTGGTCAAAGTCGCGCCAGCCCGCGTTTTTGACGATTGGACGGGAGGACTGGTAGCGCCTTGGAGCGCGACCGGGTCGATGCGTCGGGCGGTGGGAACCTTATGGGGCAGCTCGGGGGCCACAGTCGGCGATCCAGGATCACCCTTGACCCTTCGATCACAAAACGTTGCGGCTACTGTGATTGGGGAAACGGCGTCCACGGTCGTGCATTCGACGTTTTTCCATGCGGGAAGCGAGCCTGTGTGGGGAGATTTTCGCATGGCGCTACCCGCGGGAGCGATCGTATCCGGATTTGCCGCGGGAGTGGGTGATTCTCTTCGTGAAGGCCGTATCGGGTTGAAAGACACGAATTTCTCGGCAACGACTTCGGAACCGACGCTCGAATGGGCGGGCGATGGCTGGGTTCGTGGCACGTTGCGGGGTATTTCCCCCGGGTCCGTGGTGCATGTGGTGGTGCGCTATGCGCAATGGTTGCCGCGTCGCAAAACCAACGATGGCGTGGTGGTGGAGTATCGGTTCCCGCTCGCTTCCGATGCGGAGCCTCCGTTGATTGGTGAATTCTCGGTGCAGGTGGATACCACGGTGACGCCTCCCCGTTCGATTCGCTGTGGCCATGGGGCGACCGTCGAAAACGGCGTTGTGATGCTGCGCAAGTCGGACTTCCGCCCTTCGGCGGACTTCGTGGTGGAGCTGGAGATGGCGCCTGATAAAAGCCCGGCACGGCTTTATATGGCGGAGGGCGACGACGATGATGAAGCAGGCTCTTACGTCCTCGTTCGGGCGGAGGCACCGGAGCCCGAGCGAAAGCGGGGTGCTCGGCTTGCGATCGTCCTGGATACTTCTTCGAGCATGGATGCGGGAGCTTTCGATGCGGCAAGAAATTTCGTGGAAACCTTGGTTCGTTCCCTGGGTCCCAACGACCAGGCGGTGGTGTTGGGCGCCAACATTGCCGCGCAATCCGTGGGGCCGGAAGCGATCGGCGCCATGGATGAAGCGCGTCAAAAAGCGGTGATCACAGCGCTCGGGGGTCTCGAACCCGCTGGTGCTTCCGACCTCGGACTGGCCATCGAAGCCGCCGCGGATCGTCTCGATCCCAAAGACCCCGCGGGCCTGGTCGTCTATGTAGGAGATGGCTGGCCTTCCGTGGGGGATCTGCAAGCAAGGGAAATCAGAGCGCGTCTGGCGCGTCGAACCGGAGGATCCCCACGGCTCGGCGCGATATCCGTGGGTTCGCGCTCGAATCGCTTTGGTCTCATGGCGCTGGTGCGTGGCCTCGGCCCGGTCTTGCACGTCGAAAACGCGAACGAAGCACCCGAAGCCGCTCATCAACTTCTCGCCGATGCGCTGCAACCGACAGTTGCCTCCGTGGCGATCGACCTTGGGCCTCATGTCGAGCAGGTATATCCGTGGAACGCGCAGGCGGTGGTGGCTGGAACGACCGTATTTGCCGTGGGACGCACGCGCGAGCAAGCGCCTCGTGAGGTCACGCTCCGGTGGCGCGGTGAAAACGGTGAAGAAACGAAGAAACTCTTGGTCAAACGGGAGCGTATCGCAGACGGTACTGACGTTCGAAAACGATGGGCTTTGGCGCGCGTCGAGGAGCTTGCCTTGCGGTCTCGGGGGCGGGAAGCCGTCACGGACGTGGCGTTACGGGAAAAACTCATGACGCCGTGGACGGGCTGGACGTTGAACACGGGAGAAAGGCCTAGGTATCCCGAGCTTTCCATGGTGGAGCGCTTGCTAGATCTGCCCATGGAACAAGACGCTATTTTTTCCGCGGAATTTGCTACTCCCCAGGAACTTGCCCCCACGATGCTCGATCTTTCCTCGGAACCGATGGGCAACGTGGGCATGGGGCAAGCGGGTTTCGAAATGGCGGTGCGGATGGCCGCCAAACGCACGTTGGATGCCGCTATTGGGGGCATTCGTGCTTGCAGGGATTCGCGCGCTGCGCTGCGACCGGACCTTACGGGCGTGCTCGATGTCTCTTTTCAAGTGGATGGCAACGGTGGCGCTTCGGATGTGCATGTGGAGGGAAGCCGCTCTGCTTACGATCCCGCGCTATTTTCCTGTGTGGCTTCCGTGATTTCAGGGCTTTCTTTCCCAGCCAGTGGGCTGACCACCAAGATAAAAGTAACCCATACGATTCAGCTTCCGCCGGCGAAACCCACGGGACGCACGAAGTGTTCGACGACATCACAGCTTCCGTTGCAAGCGCGACGCGGTGCCTGGCAACAGAGGCTGGGCGGAACCAGCGCCTATGATGTGTTTTTAGAGGCAAAACTGCAGTGTGAAGTGCGCGATTGGACGGCGAAACGATCGCTGCTCGAGTTGATCATGCTTCACGTTTCCGGCGAAAACCGGGTGACCTTGGCGCGTCAACTAGAGGTCGTGGGAGAAAAAGACGCGGCGGATTTCCTTCGCCAAGAAGCGCTTCGCCGGGCGAATTCACCGGATGAAATGCGGCGTGTGCGAGCAGCCCTGTTGCTCGATGAAGGGTATCCCGTCGATATTTTCGAAAAGCAGTATAGTGCAGCAACATCGGATCTTTCTCGCTTGGAGATTGTGCGACGATACCTCACACTAGCCCCCCACGATGTTCGTCTTCAGCGACTGATGTTGACGTTGCTGGAATCGACAGGGGGAAAAGACGCTTTGCGGCAGGAGATCGCAAGGATTCGCAGGGATCCGTTCAGCGATGCAACGCTTTTGGCGGATGCGGCCACGGCGCTGCGTTCTTTGGGCCATGAAGCGGAAGCTCTTCGCACGTTTTCTGAAATCGTCGAGCGCGCCCCGCGCGATCCGTGGGCAAGGGCGTACACGGGCGATAGGCTTCGACGGGAAGGATGGTACGATGCGGCGGTTTCGATGTACGCACCGCTCGAACGAGCCATGCCCTTCGATCAACCCGTGCTCATGCGGTTGGCGCTTGCTCATGCTGGAGCCAATCGCATCGATCTAGCGGGAAGAATGCTCACGCGTCTCACGCAAAACGGCGGGCGAAGCACCACCTCGGACCTATCGGACCTGGCTTCGGACTTGGCCACCGTGTTGCTTCTCACGCCTCACGAGGGAATCTCCAAGCCGCAACAAGACGAACTGACGCGTCGAGCCATGGAATTGCCGAGACGCACTTCGGGCACGGTGGTGTTGGTGCGTTCCGCGAGTGCGTCTCCCGCGCTTTCGGCCATCCTTCGGCGGGGTCCGAAAGAGGCGAAAGAAGAGCGGAAGCCGGATATTTCCGCGGAGGCCATCGATATGCTCCGACTGGTCATGGATCCCGGGGACAACGATGTCGTTCTACAGCTAACCGCGGAGGAGGCGCTACCACCGTCGCTTCCGATAAAGGTGCAAGTAGACGCCATCGTATCTCAAGGGCCGACCCAGGCGCCGGTATTGGTCACCAAAGAGGTGCAAGTTCCGCGAACCGGAAAACCGGTAGATATGGTATGGGACGGCGGCGCGTGGAAGTAGGGCAACCCCACAAAATATATAATTAACTTATATGGTTACCGGCTTTCGGCCCGATGGTCGCTGGTTCGGGAAAGTCATGGAGGCGTCATCAATTCGTAGGTGGCGACATCGTGCCATTGTCGGAACTGGTGCTCCCTCTCTCTATCTCTAAATAATTGAATTCGTTGAAGAAAAGTCGTGGACCAGTGACCTTCGAGCTGCAGGGGATGGGTCCGGCCAGCCCGGGCGAGGTAGGAGCGAATGAAAACGCTGCGGTCATCGATAGCGAAAGCGTCGAGATTGCGGATCCACTTATCCCATTTATGGTCTTGCAGCAGGTATTCCTCTACGTTCGAGGTATAGAACGTGCTCAGGCGGATCTGGTTGGCGCGGAGGAATTCAGCGATTCCGAGCAAGGCTTTGTCGCCACCGAAGTCGCCAACCACGGGGATGATTCGGTTTTCCTTTTGCATTTTCTGTACGAGCCGAAATGCCTTTTCATCCGCCAAAAAACTCGTCTGGGTGCCGGAGGGGTCGCGCATGGTGAGCAGCGTGCGCAACGTTGGATACTTTCGCGCCGACTTCATGTGCAATTCAAAGGCAATTTCAAGCTGTTTGTCGAAAAACTCCCGGTGGGATTCCCGCAGCGCGTTCCTATCGCCGAAGTCCAGGGTAATGCCATAGTCGTGGGCAATGCGATCCACCAAACGTTGATGGATCGTCTGGAAGGCTTCACGGGATTTGGCGACTTTGGTGGCATGCGCGAGAACGTCTTCGATCGACGCGCCATCGCCGGGATCGGTTGACGTGTCGTGGTTTCGTCCGAGCAACAAGGCCAAAAAATGAGATCGGGACGAAGCTTCTTCGAAAATCGCCTTGTATAACAAGTGAAGAAGCATGTTACGTCGGCGAATATCGATGACAAACGCGATATCGGGCCGGGTTAGAGCGATATAACTGAAGTTTTGTTCGGGGCCGACACCGAGGAAGGCGCCTCCGGGAGCGACTGCCTTGGGGAGTTCGGGCGCTACCTGCAAAAAGGCGGTTTCGTTCGAAACGTAATTATCTGAAAAATAATATGCGTCTTTTTCAGATATTCCTTGTACAAGCTGCGCAAAAGGGATCTCCAAGGGGCGCATCGTGGGCTCGGCGGATTCTGGTTCCGGGACGGGGGGCTGCGAGTCGGCCGTCGGCATCGTGGGAGGGGTGGCGACAGGCGGAGGAGTTGTCGTTAGGGGGGGTGGCAACGGGGGGGCAGCCGCCTGGGGAGGGCTGGAGGGTTGGCATCCCATGAGCAGCAGGAAAAAGACCAGGACTGTCGAGAGGTGGAAAGACATGGGTGGGGATTGTACGAGGGTCGCCCAAAAGGGAAAAGTTGCGTTCCTTTTCACCCCCGGCGCCGTCCTCGTTGGAGATTCGATAGACCTCTTGTGTCGGGGGAGCGACAGCGGTAGCAACCACCCATGGCACGTCGTCTCGTCAGCCATGTACGCGTATCGTACCGCGCCTCTGGCCTTGCTTTGCTCACGGTCGCCCAGCTCGGCGCCGTCGAACTCCACCAACGCCTCGCTTCTGGCGATCATGCTGACGGTATTTTCGATCGTCACATGCGGCTATGGGTAAGGACGTTGTTGCGTCTTTTTGGCGTTCACGTCCGTCAATCGCCAGCCCTTGCGCCACGAAAGGGAGCCGCCGCACGGATGATTGTCGCCAACCACCGCTCGCCCATCGATATTGCGGTGCTTCTTTCCCTATTTGGGGGCCAGATCTTGAGCCGGGCGGACCTTTCCCAGTGGCCGATCCTTGGCAGGGCTGCGCGAAAAGCAAAAACGATCTTCGTCGATCGAGATCAGAGCGCCAGCGGGGCCACGGCAATCCGCCAGATCCGTCGCAGTCTTCAACAAGGAGCTACGATCACCGTATTTCCGGAAGGCACGACCTTTGCGGGTGATGAGGTTCGTCCTTTCCGAAAAGGGGCTTTCGTGGGAGCAAACGGCCTTGACGTGGAGTTCGTTCCTGTCGGTTTGGCGTATGAACCGGGCACGGAGTATGTCGACGAGACATTTGTTGCGCATTTACAGCGTTCTGCCGCGAGAAAACGGACTAATGTGGCGGTTTGCATGGGAACACCGCGAACGACGAAGGGGCGTGCGGCCGAGTTGGCTCCCCTTCTTCAACAAGATGTTCAGAACTTGGTCGTTGAGGCACGGAAGCTACTTTCCACCAGGGGGTGAGATTCGAGAGTGGGCAAGGGGGAGGAATTCGTTGGTGATGGCTTGTGCGTGGTGAAAACCCGAATTAAACACGGTTTGGAGGTTGAAATATGCCAGTTTGTAAGGAATGTGGAGACGAGGTAGACGAGCTGGTCCGTGTCAAAGTGGGAGGGCGTACCCTGAAATTATGTGAGGATTGTGCGGATCGCGCGCGGGAGCAGGATGAGATTGCCGAGCAAAGTGAGTCGGTGGTGCAGGGAATGATGGGATTCAAAGGGCGACGCTAACGCGTCTGACGAGTCAATGGCAACTGCCGTCGATGCAGTTTTGTCCCGTTGGGCATACGTGTCCGCAGGCGCCGCAGTTGTTGCGATCCCAGTTGAGGTAGAAACAGCCGGCAGGGGTTTGGCAACAAGTCTGGCTCGTCGAGCAGCCTTGGCCCCCATTACATGAGCATCGTGACTGACTATTGACAGTATGGCAAACCTCCCCCGGACGACAATCGTTGTTTCCGCACCGGCAGCGGCCGTAACGATAGTCACTCGGATTACTCAAATAGCACGTTCCGGTTGCCCCACCGATGCTGCAATCCTCGTTGCTGTCACAAGCGCATCGGCTGTCACGACATACGAAATGCTGCGCCGCGTTGGAGGGGCAGGCATTGTTACAACCACCGCAATGGTCGGTCGAGTCTTTTAAATTCGTTTCGCAACCATCATCATCACCCGTTGCCGGTTGTTCACAATTGCCATAGCCCGTCTCGCATGTAGACATGCAAAGGCCCTTCTCGCAGACCGGCGTCACGACATGGGCATCGGAACAAGCACGCGCGCATGCGCCGCAATGGTCGGTGCTGACGGCAAGCTCGGCATCACAGCCCGTTGCCGTATCATGATCGCAGTCCTCGAAGCCGGTATTGCATGTGCCGATGGCGCATTGCCCCAATTCACAGGCAGCGGTGGCGTTGGGAATGACACATGGATCACAGGAGTTGGGGTCTGCGCAACCTGTTTGCGGGTCATCGAGGTCCACGCAGGTACTGCCACAAAGCTTCTGGGTTCCACCACATCCTGCTGCTCCGCCGCTGCCGCCCGTGGCCCCGCCGCTGCCGCCCGTGGCTCCACCACTGCCTCCGGTCTCGCCACCGCTGCCGCCCGTGGCTCCACCGCTGCCGCCCGTGGCTCCACCGCTGCCGCCCGTGGCTCCACCACTGCCTCCGGTCTCGCCACCGCTGCCGCCCGTGGCTCCACCGCTGCCGCCCGTAGCTCCACCGCTGCCGCCCGTAGCTCCACCGCTGCCGCCCGTGGCTCCACCGCTGCCGCCCGTGGCTCCGCCGCTGCCGCCCGTGGCTCCACCGCTGCCGCCCTTGCTACTGTCCGCGCCCCCATCGGTAGAGCCGGGTTGGAACGAAAACTCGTCGTAATCGTTCGTGCAGCCCAAAAACCACATCGACAGGGGCACAACCAAGCATACGAGTTTCTTGTTCATCAGAATGTTCCTTGCACAGTAACCGAGCCAGGTCCAAACCCAACCTGCGTGGTAGGCTGTTCACGCCCCGAATCCTTGGATAGGAAGTAAAGCGCTGTTCCTGTCCCCAATCCGACCACCCCCACGACGAGACCTACGTTGGCAATCGTTTGGTAACGCCTTCCCGCATTGATGTCGTCGCTACGATCCGAAGGGCACCTGCCGTTCGGGCAATCATCCTGTAAGTTGTTGTATTTCGACTGGTTTAGCGCACCGAAGACACCGAAGGTGACCACACCCGCGGCACCAACTCCACCTGCGATATAGGCCCAGGTCCGCTTGTCCAAGCCAAGCAAATCAACGTTACCATGGGCGGACGATTCATCGTCGATGTCCGTCGACGGGGGTGGCGGGGGTGGTGCCCAGAAGGCTTGCAAGTCGATACGCTGGGAAGACGCTCCACCGCTGAGGGTCAGATCCTGTTGAAAATCGGGTTTTCCTGGGGATTTTGCGGTAATGGACACGACACCCGCTCGCACGGGTATCTGTTTATCCCATCGATCCCGTGCCATGGGCTGGTCGTTGATGAACAATTCCGTATCGGAGGTGGCACCAACGATATCGAAGGTGACGAGGGCGATGCGCGGACGCAGTTCCTCGAATTCTTTTTCCGCGGATTCGAGGGAGGGGGCATATTTTTTATCTTTGGCCGCCGCTTCCTTCGCCACTTCGATGACTTCCTGATAGGTGGCGAAGGCTTCTTCCAACCGATCGAGAGCGACGAGGGCTCGAGCAGCCATCAACAGGGAGTTGGGGCTTGCGACAACGTCGTAGGACGCGAGAAACCCGGTGAGGGCCGCATCGTATTGTTGTTTGTCGAAGCTTTGTTTGGCGTTGAGAAAGAGCTTTTGGGCTTCTTGTTTTTGTGCACCGGTGGCTTGGTGGAGAGCAGCGCCCGCCGCGGATACATCCGGGCTGAAGGCCGCACACGCCGCCATGAAACCAAGCGTCCATCCAAGTCGTTGAACTGATCCCATGCGGGGGAGAGTACCACATTCGCCATCGCAACGACTATCCACGGAGAGTGAATTCGTATCAGGTGCCGGTCGACACGAGGGGCATGGCAAGTTGCCGATCGTGCCAAAGCAGCATTTCGAGGGTTCCGGCCTCGATGAGCCAGGGCTGGTTGTGGGGTCCCGGAAGCACCCGAAGGTCATGCTCGACACCACGTCGTTCGAGTTGTCGGGCAAGCTGCACGTTGGCATCGTGATACGGATCCTGGGTGCTTGTTTCCAGGTGAAAACGTCGTGGACCGAGACGCTGCACGATATCGTGAAACTGCTGCGCGTAGAAAGCGGCGGTGTCTTTTCCGATCGCTGCTTGCACGCCTCCACAGCAATAAAACGCTTCTGGTCGACGCAAAAACACTTGGTAGGAGATGAACCCACCTAGCGAACAACCATCCAGGGCGGTGAATCGCAACCCTTGTTTCGAAGGGGTTCGGGAATGAACCTCGGGAAGTACGATTTCCACGAGCCACGCCGCGTAATCGTCGAGCGCCCGCATCGTGTTCATTTGAAAAACGTTTGGGGTATAGGGGCAAACGAGGATCATGCCCCGGAAGGGATACAACATAAGTTCACGATCGATCGCCTCGGCTCTTATTTTTGGCAGGAATCGGTGATGGCGCAGTCCTTGATCGACAGGCGGGTGAAGCAGTCTTTCGTAGCTGGTCAACAGGCCATAACGCTCTGCCCAGGCGTAAGCACCATCGCGATCGTTTCCTGTTTCGCCGAGTCCGTGAAGGAGCACCAGCACCGGCAAGGTGCCCCCGCGGGTGTGTTTTGGCGTATACACCGTGATTCGATTTCCGAGTTGGGCTTGACCGGGCAATCGCAAGTCGATGAGTTCGTGCTCGGAGAGAGCCAAGGCCGCTTCCGCGCGACTACCGCGGCTTGCGGTACACAGTCCCGCTAGCGAGGCCAGCATCCTACGGCGATTGAACGTGACGGTCATGGTTCATGACAATATGGCCGGTATTCGGCGAAGTCGACAGCCAACCGCTCCACCGTTCGATGTCTTGCTGGCATTCTTCGTTGTCACCATCGGCCATTGCGCTCTATGGACGGCGCATGGTTGTCACAGAAGACCGAGTATTGCGCGCCATGACCGATGATGCATCGTTTCGGGTCATGACAGCGATCACCACAAATACCGTGGCGGAAGTGATGAAACGGCAAAATCCGCCTTCCGACGAAATGGCCCGTCTTGGTGACCTGCTCACGGGAACCATCCTCATTCGCGAGACGATGTCACCGAACCTAAGGGTCCAAGGTATCCTTCGAGGGGCGGGGGGCAAAGGTACGCTCGTGGCCGATTCGCATCCCGATGGTACCGCGCGCGGTCTTGTGAGTTTGCCACAGGGAATGACTTCTTTGCCTGCTGGATCGGGCGCAACCTTGATGATGATGCGAACGTTGCCCAACGGAAAACTCCATCAAGGGATGGTGTCTTACGATTCCAACGCCAACGTTTCCGAAGCGTTGATGAGGTACATGCAGGAATCCGAGCAAATCAAAACGATGATCGACGTGGCTTGTGTCGTGGAACAAGAGCAGGTCGTCGCGGCGGGAGGATTCATCGTTCAGCTTTTGCCTGAACTCACTGAATCGCAGCTTGCCATCATGACCGAACGGCTATCGGACTTCCCACCGATGGGCAAGTTGTTGCGAAACGAAGCGACGGCGTCGCAGGTACTCGACGAATTGCTGTACGCCATGCCTAATACACGGCTTGGAGACTCTCCCTTGCGATTCGATTGCAAGTGCAGTCAAACACGAGTCGTGGCGAGTTTGGCCACACTCGATCGAAATGAACTCGGCAACTTGCTGACCGATGGCCACCCTATCGAGATTTGCTGCGACTTTTGTGGAAAGGAGTATGCGATCACAGCCGAGCAGGTGCGTGGCTTGCTGCGCGAAAGCTGAAACGAACGCTTTATTCCTTGGATGAATGAGAAATGTCCAGAAGGGCTTCCGTTCTCTGCGGTGTGGTGATCACCCCATCGGTAGCTGCAAGAGGCCCCATCTCACTGACGGGAATCTCACAAGTGGCACCACGCTCCACATTGCGAAGATCGAGCTTCAATCCCACCACCGACCAATTCATCGGATTCATGGTCACATCGATGATGGGGTGAAGATCACCGTCGGATGTCTGTACGGATAAGGATAGAAGTTCATCCAGACTCATGACCGAGGATTGTTCTTGCGCATCGGCGGCATCGACACGCAGCACGATGACGGTCACGTTGTCTTCTCCACCGGAAGCATTGGTGAGATCGACGAGCCGATAGGCTGCCTCTCGTGGTGTTCCTCCAGCCAACACGCGACGAATGACCCGATCATCCAATGTGTTGGTGAGCCCATCGGTACACAGCAAAATGGCATCGCCGGTGGCGAGAGGTACAGGTGTGCGGATAGCGGGTTGAATATCGTCTTCGGCGCCCACCGAACGGGACATGATGTGTTTGAGGGTGGGAGCGAAGCCCCCGGCGGCGACAGGACCTTTGATATCAGCTATTTCCTGCATGAGTGAGTGGTCCCGGGTCAAGCTATACAGATTGGCTCCCCGCAACAAATAAACCCGTGAATCACCGACATGGCCGATATAAAGTTGCCCAGCGGAAATGATGGCAGCAGCACACGTGGCACCCATGATGACACCCGCGTCCTGACATCGACGTCTCACTGCGGTATTCGCGGCCACAAAACCATTTCGTAGCGCTTCGGATGGGTCGTTGCTGGCCTTTTCGACCTCCTCCAGCATGGAGCTGACCGTAAGGGCGGCCGCGGTATCACCATCCGCATGTCCCCCCATTCCATCCGCGACAGCGGCAAAGTATCCTAGGGGGATCTTTCGCTGCACGAGCGTATCATCGTTTCGCTCGCGGGTGGTGCCCACATCCGTGCTGAAGCCAGAATAGATTCGAAACTTGGTGTTCGCGACCATCGTAAGGGCAATCATGAAAGCGACTCGAGGCTTGCGTCAACGCATCTGATGACAAAGTCCAAGATCATGTATCGAAGCCGTTGAAGTTCGGAGAGCAATTGGCGACATTCCATCCGTTGTCGAAAGCAACGCCCCGACCCCAGCGAGGTACTGCATGCTCACGCCAGAGAGGCTCGAAGTCGATACGCTAGGCGAATGTACGGTCCGCTCTCCCCTGAACCTATCCACGATCCCAGGCGACGAGATAGCTGACTTCGTACCGGACAACGCACGGGTTTTGTATCAGGTGGAGCGACGCGCTGGCGAACCCATCGACACCATCCTTGACTTCGAAAAGGCTGGGCCACGAGAGAAACTCTATTTCGAACCCCGGAATACCCGAGCCGCGATTGTCACCTGCGGCGGCTTATGCCCCGGCCTCAACAACGTCATCCGATCCATCGTTCTGCAACTCCACCACAACTACCACGTGAAAAATATCCTCGGATACCGTTACGGTTATCAGGGCCTCAACCCAGAGCACGGCTGCCCTCCGATGGAACTCGGGCCCGATCAAGTCCGTACCATCCACTCGCGGGGCGGCAGCTTTCTCGGCATGTCCCGGGGAAACGAAAACATCGCCACGATGGTCGACACCCTCGTTCGCGACGACGTCCAAATTCTGTTTACCATCGGAGGAGACGGTACCCTACGCGGAGCTACGGCCCTGTACGAGGAGATCCAGCGACGCGGCCTGAACATTGCGATCGTCGGCGTACCCAAAACCATCGACAACGATATCTCTTATGTCGACAAAACCTTCGGATTCGATACCGCGGTCGAAGTGGCGCGCCTCGCTCTCGATGGCGCCCATACCGAGGCGATCAGCGCGCAAAATGGCATTGGGCTCGTCAAGCTGATGGGTCGAGATTCCGGCTTCATTGCCGCCGCCGCAACCCTGGCAAGCCTCGACGTCAACTATTGCCTCGTTCCAGAAGTCCACTTCGACCTCGAGGGCCCGCAAGGTCTTCTCACGCACTTGCAACACCGTCTGTCCAAACGAGGCCACGCCCTGATCGTCGTGGCGGAAGGCTGCGCACGCGCTTTCGCCTCCCAACCCTTGACACACGACGCTTCCGGCAACGTCCAATATGGGGGTCCGGATCTCGATGTCGGATTGTATCTGAAAGACAAAATCACGTCGTACTTCAAAGCAGCCAAGATCCCCGTCACCCTCAAATATATCGATCCGAGCTATATGATTCGAAGCGTGCCAGCCAACGCCAACGACAGCATTTTCTGCGATATCCTCGCACGTCACGCCGTCCATGCCGGAATGGCCGGGAAAACGGGTCTCGTGATCGGACGCTGGCATAATGTGTTCATCCACGCCCCGTTGGTGCTCGCCACCAGCAAAAAGAAAACCATCAACCCAGATAGCGAATTGTGGCTGGCGGTCACCGAAACCACCGGGCAACCCGACCTATCCAACATCCCCGTGAGCCGTCGCGCCGCCGCTTGGCGCGAAGCCCAAAAACAACGCTAGCTTCACCACCCCCCATACGTTCACCCCTCGTTGCAAGCGGAACGTCTTTTCCGCAGAACTTGGCAAGATCCACGCAACCAATTGATTTATTTGTATTATTTAGCCGTTCCACCCCCCAAATGCGATCGCGGGCCCCAAGGACTCTTCCCGCGCAAGCACCCCATTACGGTGTCATGATGCGTCGTACCCCTGCCGCCGCTTGAAGAAATGCCCCTCCCACGTTGTGGCGTTTCGCTCCTACGGCACAAAGATAGGCCATCGATGTGCCAAGCCGAAAGGGGCTCACCGCCAAAGACCGCGATTGACCGTCGAGCTGAACCTTTCCGAACCAAGTTTTGGGTTTGGCAAGAAAAGGTCCGAACACGGCCACCTCTTGCGCAATCGGAAGCCGGTCGCTGCGCGCGATGACCCGCCCCTGTTCGTCGGCAAGCACCATCGCTTCGATTCCCGCGCGACGCGCGCAAGCTTGCAATTGGTACATCAGGGCTTCACGCTTGGAATCACTGCGTTGTCGCCGTCGTTCGTGGAATATCTGCATGTTTTTGTTGTTTGTAGCCATTTGTCCTACATAGTATCAACTCTCTTCCGGACCGCAAAATTCTCGGTTCTTTCCTTCCGGGCGCTGTGAGGCGTTCGGAGACATGCTACGGTTGCCGTCATGTTTTGGCCGGTAAAACGATGGCTTTGCCCGATGGGGCTGGCTCTATGGGCGTTACCCCAGGTGGCGAACGCCGAAACGGTAACGGATACCCATGCCGAACCGTTGCGTCCGAAAAAGCAATATATCGTGGCGGCGATAGGGGATTCGTTGACCGATGCGCGCGGTGGTGGGGGTAAGTACTTGTCTTATTTACGAAAACGCTGCCCGGGGAGTCAATTCGACAACTACGGTCGCGGCGGTGAAATGGTCAATCAGATGCGCCGACGTTTTATGCAAGATATTCTTGGGCCGGCCAAGCCGACCTATACGCATGTGATCGTATTTGGGGGGGTCAATGATGTGTACAGCGATCAGACGGCCAAGCGAACACCCGCCAAGATCCAAGCCGATTTATTGGCCATGTATACGATGGCGAAAGAGGCGGGCATTCATGTCGTGGCCTTGACCATTGCACCATGGGGGGGGTTCCGTCGCTATTTCAATCCAACCCGAGCATCGGCCACGCGACAGGTCAATCGATGGATTGACCAGCAACAACAAGAGGGAGTCATTGCAAGCGCCATTGATGCCTATGGCTTGTTATCCTGCGGAGATCCGGAAAAACTCTGCCCGGACTTCGAGCCTCCTTTCCGCGATGGCTTGCATTTCAACGAAAAAGGGCATGAGCGGCTGGGAGAAGCGCTCTGGAACCGCGTGTTTTCGGATTGCCGATAAATACCCAGGGAAACGGTGACGGTAGCATGACCCCAGCGCGTCGTTCGTGGCGGATACTCACCTTGTTGCTGACAATCGCCGCTTGCCAAGCCGAAGAGGCGAAAACCTCGAGCCCCGAGGATGACGCCGACAACGCGAAGCTCGTGACCGGCCGATCCCCTTCCATTTCCTCCACCAGCTCATCCACCTCTCTGCCCTCCCCCCCCCCCGAAGCGTCGAAAAAAAGTTGCCCTGTCGGCATGGTACGCATCGAAGGGGGTGTTTTTCGTATGGGAGCCCCTTATGCGGTCCATCCGCAAGACGATGCCTACCTTCATGAGGTGGCACTCCGATCGTTTTGTCTCGATCGGCACGAGGTGACCGTGGCTGCCTACCGTGAATGTGTGCGACGGGGAGATTGTGAGGAACCGTTTCACAACAATTTTTCGTGTACCTGGGACCTACCGGAAAGAGACAATCATCCCATCAACTGCGTGGATTTTTCTCGCGCCCAACGCGCATGTTTGGCCATGGGAAAAAGGCTGCCCACGGAGGAAGAATGGGAGTATGCCGCACGAGGGGGAAGCGAAAACCGCACCTATTCTTGGGGTGAAAGCGCACCCTCGGGGAAGCTGTCTTGCTACAATCATCGTGAAACCTGTCCTGTCGACGCGCATCCCGCGGGTGCTTTTGGTCTTTTGGGCATGACCGGAAACGTGTGGGAATGGACGTCGAGTTCTTTTGTCAAGTATGCGGGCTGGGTTCCTGCCGGGCAGTGGCGTGTGTATCGAGGGGGCAGCTATTCGCGACGTTTCCCCAAGTGGATGAAAACCTGGGTACGCAACCGTTTCCGCCCGGAGCAATGGGGAGCGCATCTCGGATTCCGCTGCGCCGCCGATCTTTCCGGGACGGTCTGTCCTGCCCACACCACACCGCTTGAAAACGATCCCACCCGATGTCTCCACCCCAACGAATCCATTCCTCGACCGCCTCCGACGGAAGCCGGACCCATCGCCGATGACGCGCCCCCGCCGGTCGTCACCCGCTCGCCTTCTTTCGATGAAGATTGCCAACGTTTCAAGCCATCCACACCCCACGCCTACGACATTCGGGGCTCATCCTTTGCCCAGCGGCAGAAGGAGACAGCGAAAAGGGGGTGCTCGAATCGAGACGTTGGCGCCAAATTCAACAGCGTTTGCTGCCCCTGAACGGGCATCTACCGTTTTCGAGGCGGGTCATGCGGGAGGCTCGAGCCATTCCGTCTGGTAGTTGTCACTGCGGGGCACCATGCAAAGAAAACGAATGGGCACGGTGGAACGATTTTCGTACCAATGGGAAACGCCCGCGGGGATGAAAATGGTATCACCCGCCCGCACCCTATGCTGCTCCTGTCCTAGTCCGATCACCATTTCGCCTTCCAACACGACCTGCTCGTGTTCGATCTCGGCGTGACGATGCTCCGGAATGCGTCCACCTGGTTGAATGGTGAATCGTCGGGTAAAAAACCGCGGCGCTCCTTCGTTTGGGCCAATGAGCACTTGAATGGTCGCGCCGCGACTTCGTTCCACGGCAGTCTCGGCGGCTTCCGACATGGGTCGAACGATCGGCATTGATTCACTCATGGCCGGGTTTTTGTACGTCGTGATGCCCGTGTCAACGGCCACGGATGGGTTTCCCCCATCTTGTTACGATGACGAAACAGCAGCCAATTGACGAACCGCCCGTCCAAGTCCATGTTGCGGTCCTCCAACCAATTGCGGGAGGTCACCATGCACGCCATTGAGATATTGATGGGTGAACACAAAAGAATTGCCGAACTGCTCACCCTTCTGAACACGGGAGCCGAACGGATCGTCGCCAATCGGCCTCCTCCGCGAGCGTTTTTCGAAGTCGGTGTTCAACTCGCTCGACAATACGCCGACCAAGCTCACCACTTCAAAGAAGAATACGTGCTCTTTGGGCTCCTCGCGCAAAAACACCACGGCGAACTCGATGGCCATATCGAACGCCATCGCAATCAACACGAACAATGCCGTGACCTGCTCAACGCCACATCCTCGGCCTTGTCCGCCTATGAAGCCAATAAAGAAGAAGCCATCAAAATCGTGCATCGAAATATCACGGAATACGTCCGCACCCTTCGAAGCCATATTCGCTCGGAAAATGAAGTCTTCTTCCCCCTTGCCCAGACCACTTTGTCACAAGCCGATCAGGACCAATTGATGGAGGAATACCGTCGGTTCGAAGCCAAGCACGCGGATTCGGAAAAGAACCTCAACGAGGGTCTTGCCCAGATGCGATCCATGCTGGAAGGCTGATCGCAGCAACATCCGAACCGCGATCACTCCCGCGGTTCAACCCATCACGATCGATTCATCCCCTCGAGCAGACCTTCATCGCGTCACCAGCGCGCCGCCCCCATGAAAGCGGCAAAAGGGTTGCCACCGCCACGGCGTAGGCTCCGACACCAATCAAAAAAACTGTTTTAAATCCAAAGGATACGCCCAAAGACAGCGTGGCCAGGGAACCCAAAACCGAAGCAAAACCGTTGATCGCAATGGCCCAGGGCACCAACGCTTCAGAACGATTTCCGATCACGCGAAGCCCAATCGGGAAGAACCATCCAGCAAAAAAACCGCCCGGTGCAATGGCCAAAGCCGCTGCCAGCCAACGAATCCAAGCCGATTGTCCCACGAGCAAGCCGAATAGAACGTCCGCGCCCCACCAAAGCAGCAGCCCTGTCGCGATGAGGCCTCCAAACGCAAATGCGAGGCAACGCGCCCAAGGCCATCGCAGCCGATCCGAGACGTACGCCCCAAGCCCGGAAGCCATGAGAATCGATGCGATCACCACACTCACGGACGCCGCCGGGCTGCCCACGAACACGATGGTACGGTGAATAAGCCCGACCTCCAACAGCATGAACCCTACCCCAAGACCGAAAAAATACGTCACCACACTCGCCATGACCCGAAATCCCACGCGACTCGTTCGACGTACGCGCAACCACGGCACCGCGATGAGCAAAAGGGACGTCAATGCGATGAGCCCTGTGATCGCCTGCAATGTCATGACGATCGGATGCATCTTATGCATCGACGCCATCCAAATCCCGAGCAACATATAATAAGGGCGATCGTCGGTGGGTGGAACGAAGGGATTTCGAAGTTCTCGAAGGACTTGCAACTCGCGTCCTTCTCCCATGGCCGAGAAGAATCGAAGATACCGGTCGTCGGTCGTGGGATTCGATGGATAACGCACGTTGACGGGATCGCTCGCTTTCAATCCCACGTCGTCGTAATGCGGGATTCGAACGCCGTTGGGTTCTTTTCGGTCTCCCACGTGCGTGAGCGTTTCGATTTCGTGGTGGGTCAAAGGTGTGCGCTTGACCACGATGCCGGAGGTGCTGCTTTGCTGGACAGCGAAGATATGCCGTTGGGGCGCGGTCACTCCGTGTCGTCGAAGGGCGGCTGCGGCGAGACAAGACAAATTCATGGCTTCGTCGCCGAAGCGTGTGACCGCGAGCACGCCATCATCTTTGAGCAGCGCCAAAAAATCTTCGAAGGCATCGACGGTGTACAAATAATCTTCCGCGGTCACCATGGAGCTTGCGGAATGCATGGTGAAGGTATCCACGCCGCTCATTTGAACGATATCGAAACGCTCGTGGGTCGCCCGTGCGTAGGCGCGACCATCCGCATGCACGAGCCGAACGCGGTCGCCAGCCTCGTGAAATCGCGAATAATTCGCATAAGGCCCCTGCAAGATATGCAATGTCGTGCCGGAAACTTCGACACCCACGACCCGTTGGGCACCCCAATGCAAGGCGGCATGGATGTCGATCCCTCCGCCCACGCCAATGACGAGAACCTCGGGTTTTTCTTTGAGACGATAGGGAGTGCTGTAAATGCTCTGTTCGAAAATTTCCTTACCCCATCCAGCAGGTCCAGCCTCGAGCAGCAATGCCATGGCTCCACTGTCGTTGGTGATGGTGCGATAAGAGACAGGATCGAGGACGTGCAATTGAGGAATCTCATGACGCAACACCTCGATGCGCCCGACGGGATCCCATCGTGAGTATTCTCGTTCGAGCCGGACCTTGTGGTGAGCAGCGTACAGATACAGCAGATCGTTGGAATCCGGTTGATAGGCGATCCATCGATCGGCGAAGGGAGTCAGACCAAGGGCAACGAGAGCCATGCCCACGCCAATCCAGCGCAGGCGACTCTTGTCAGGCCAGGAAAAGATCGCCGCGGCACCGAAGGCTGCTACCGCACAAAATGCAACGATCCTTTCCGCACCCATGGGCTGAAGCAATAGCATCATCAACGCACAGCCCAGCGCGGATCCGGCTAGGTTCCAAAAGTAGATCCATCCGATTCGTCCGAGTTTCGATTGAAGAACGATGGTGGTGATCATCCCGGCGATGGCGAAGGGAATCACACAAGGCAAAAGCGCCAGCGCTGTCCAACCCGGACTGACCCAAAGCGTCTCGACGGGAATGACACGAGTGGATACACGCGCGAACAAGAGATGAACGAGCAGCGTGGATACGCCAAGAGCAAGGCTCAGCAAGGAGAGCCGTCGATGAGGATGGGAGCCGGCGAAATCAGGCCGAAGGGTCAAGGCCACGGCACCCAACCCGAAGCCCAACATCGCCAGAGCGATCGCTGAATACGCAAGGAGCGGATGCAAGGAATACGAAAAAATCCGCGTCTGAATCAGCTCGAGCAGCAGGCAAGGGGCTGAAACGGCAAATAGACCAAGGCAAAGGGCTGTTTCACGGCGCACGGGGGGGTCGTAGCACAGGGTGCGACCGTGGGAGGTCCTTTGTCTGCGCCACAGCCGCAACGCATGGGAACCAAAACGACCGAAAAGTATTCAAAATGGAAAGATATTTCCTCTGATGTCGTATAAGATAGGACGATTACCAACACTTCGCTTATTCCGATGAAAACCTATCATCGGAGAGCGGTGGTATTCGACCCACCGAACTTCATTGAGATACAGAGGCGATATGAGTCATTCGGTTTTTCACCCCGGCCGCTCGATGCGTTGGCTCGGCGTGACGGGTGTGCTGAGCTGTTGCTGGATCGGTTGTGAGGTTGATGAAGCGGATGTGGAACAACCACAAACGCCATCGATTGCGCTTCCTGATCTGGGCAAAGCCGATGGTTGGCAACCTGCCCTCAACCCGGAGGATTGCCCGGGAGGCGCTCCCACGTTGCCCAACGGAAAACCGGCAACCTGGACCATCATCCACTACGCGGCGGCGGATAACAACCTCGAGTCGGCCTTGCTCGAAGACATCAACGAGATGGAAGCCGGGCACCGGGGCACGCCGAACGTCAATATCGTCGTACAACTCGATAAGCGAACGGAACGGGGCGTGTGGAGATATCACATCAAACCCGATACCGATCGATCCACGATCCACTCATCTCTCGTCGGTTATTCCGAAGAGGAACCGGATAGCGGCGATTGGCGAACGCTTGCCGCTTTCGGCCAGTGGGCCGCGATGTGCTACCCCGCGGATTATTATGCCGTCATCATCGGCGGCCATGGTTCGGGTTGGTCAGGGAGCGAAGACGATGCACGTTCTGCCTCCGTTCTGGCGGAAACCCAAGCCGAAGGACAGGTGGCTCGCAGCATCGCTCCCGATGATAGCCACGGAACCTCGATGAATATCGAGGAACTCCAACGTGGTCTGACGGAGATTCGCAAGGCAACGAAACGGCAAGACGATCCGGATTGGCTGAACCGGTTGGCGTTTTACGGAAGCGATGCGTGTTTGATGGCCACCTTTGAAGTCACGTACGACCTTCGCAATACGGCAACCTACATCATTGGATCGGAAGAAACCGAACCTGGCCAAGGTTGGCCATATAGCACGATCATCCGCGACTTGACCGAACGCCCTTCCTATTATGCCCAGCGCCCCCATGAACTCACCAAGTCCATCGTCCGGTACTACGGCGCTTCCTACGGTCCTTCCGGAGCCGCGAAAAAGAACAAGGGAATCACCTTGAGCGCGGTGGATACATCGTCGATGACGAAAGCCAAAAACGCTTTTGAACTCATCGCTGATGCGTTGCTAGGTCTTGCGCAAGACGATGCCGCGTTTGGAGAAGCGCTCTGGGAAGCTCGAACGAAGACCTACAATTTCTATGGATTTGTGGACATGACGCTGCTTTTCGATAGTTTGCAAACCATTCTTTGGGACCAGGCTTTGATCCCGAAGCCCGGGCAACATTGGAAAGGGGATCCACGAGCCAAAGACCTGGCGCAAGGGCTCAACACCTTGTTGAAGGACGTCTGGCCTGATCTCGTGGTCCAGGTCGCACGAGGGGAAAAGTATCCGCAGGCCGGCGGCCTGAGCCTCTATTTTCCCACGGATCTTTGCGGTGGTTGGACAGGCGGACCCAAGATCGATGTCTACGCCAACTCTGGCATCGGCAAAGCCACCGCCTGGGACGAATTGCTCATTGCGCTCATCGAAAAGAAAAACGGAAGCAACAAAACCTACGTGGCGAAAGGTTCCGCGACCTTACAAGCCGAAGAACTGCCGGCTGCCGAATTCTCCGTCGACTGCCGCTTCTCGCGTGGGCAATTCACGCTGCGTGGCTCAGATTCGGGCTCCAGCTTCTCTGCAACGATGAATGCACAAGATGGCTTGTCGGTGACGCGGGTCACGTGGTCGAGGAGGACCGAACTGGGAACCCAATGGATTGAACTTCCCTGGAATGCGGAACCGATACCGATGCCTGGCGACTATGCACCGGACCAGGCGTACGAAGCTCATCAGGTGAGTATTCCCCTACAAACCAGGGATTCTTCCACGAACACCACGCAACCGCTGCCCACCTTGCTCAGCGTATCCTGCCCCGCCCCTACGATGAAGTACTGCGATTGATCGACCCGGATGAAACTGTTCTTCCTGGGGGTTCGTCCAGCAGCCAGGCGCCTCGGACAAGGGCGGACTAATTCAAAATACTGTGTAATTTCAATATGTTACCCCATCACTGGGGACGCGATTGCGTAACGCGTTCCGTGTGTGTGATTACTTGGTGTATCGAGCGCGGAGCAATCGAAAGTATCGTTTCGCAACTCCGGCTTCGGTAGCTGCTTGAGACGTGGACCCCGCGTGTCGTTCGATGGCGTGCTGGACGTATCGGCGTTCGAATTCTTCGACGACTTGTTGACGGGCATCTTGCAAGGGCAGATGCATGGCGACCACATCGTCGAGAAAGTCACCTTCGTTGTGATCATCGGTCGATGAATGGACGCCACGTTCCAATCCGGGGCCGAAGTCCGCGAGATCTCCCAAGGCGAGGAAGCGCGATACGGCGTTGCGCAATTCCCGGACGTTTCCAGGCCATTCATAATCGTGGAAAGCTCTCAACAGCCTTTCGGGGAGTGCGTCGGCGGGCGCGCCAAGCAGCATACAGAAGTGGCGTGCCAGCAGTTCCGCATCACCCTTTCGGCGTCGCAGCGGGGGCAATTCGATCCGGGCCACATTCAGACGGAAAAACAGGTCATCACGAAATCTGCCGGCCTGTATTTCGCGATCGAGGTCTCGTCGTGTGGCGGCGATGACGCGAACATCGACTTTGATGGGGTGTCGGGACCCGACTCGTAGCACTTCCATTCGTTGAATGGCTCGCAGCAACTTGGGTTGCAAAGCAAGTTCCAGGTCCCCGATTTCGTCGATGAGCAAGGTACCACGATGAGCTTGCTCGAAGACGCCTGGTCGGGTGGATACGGCGCCGGTGAAAGCTCCTTTTTCATGGCCGAAAAGGGCAGATTCGATGAGGTTCGGTGGTACCGCTGTGCAATCGAAGACCACGAAAGGCCCCCCTGCCCGCGGTCCTTGTTGGTGAAGCGATTCGGCGAGGACTTCTTTTCCCGTACCTGTTTCGCCTTCGATGATGAGCGAGACATCGGAGGCAGCGAGTCGCTCACACAACGGATATAGCCTTCGCATGGCGACGCTGGCCCCCACGACCGAACCGAAATGGTCGCGTGTCGACAAGATCGGATGGGCGGTCTCATCGCAAGCGGCGACTTGCAATGTCGTGAAACCGACGCGAATTTTATCGCCCACCTCCACGTAGGCATCGACCACACGCACGTTTCCCACCCGCGTCCCGTTGCTCGAGCCCACATCGGTGACGCGAAGTTTCGAGCCGTGGACGTCCAGTGCGGCGTGGCGTCGGGAGACGGCTGGATCATTGAGTTGGATCGCGCAGGAGGGGGACGTACCGAGTAGGATCCGGGGCTGGGTTCCATCCACGGAAAACTTGGCCCCCTTGTCGGCTCCTTCTGTAACGACGAGGGTGAAGGACTGCCCCGACGCTACCTCCGAGGAGGTCATGAGCAGCGTTTTGATCGAATCCAGGGAGTGTTCGATAGACACGGGGACGAGTTGTACCGCACGGGTAGTGATGTGAAAAGGGTTGTGGGCGGAACGGGGCAGGAACAGGTCGGTGGGCTGGGCCATCCCCTCGCTTTTCCCCGGGCCTTTCCTTTGCCTTACGACGGCTGGAAGCAAGACCTGCCATCGCTTAGTCGCAGCCCGTGGTAAGGCCCAAGGTCATGTTCGGCGCAGGGCGCGCCCGATAATCTGCGGGCTGGCTGGATTTCGTTGCCCCTGGTCATGGTTTTACCATGAACGATCGGTTCTCTGGGAGGACTGGCGAGATCCGCCTGGCGCGGCCAGGCGCTTTGCGTTGTCGGAGAAATACAATTTTAATATTATATTTCAATATGTTACAATTAGGCGGTCATTCCGGTTTTGGGGATGGGAAACGGCATGGGTGGTGCAGTGGGGTTAAGACAAACCTACATCGAGCAAGGAGAATACAATGAATCCGGTCGTTTCCCATTCGCACAAGAGTTTGAGATTTTCGTTTGCGGCGACGGTTTGTTTTGGCTTGTTGGTGGCTTGTGCGGGGGGAGAGGAGGGAGGTTGGGCCGAGAACGACGGTGAAATTTCGTCTTCTGCGGGCGGGAGGACGGAGCAAGGGGGGTCGGGTTCAGAGACGTCAGGGGGGACAGGAGGTTCGAGTTCGGGGAAAGGCGGCTCGAGTTCGGGGAAAGGCGGCTCGAGTTCGGGGAAAGGCGGCTCGAGTTCGGGGAAAGGCGGCTCGAGTTCGGGGAAAGGCGGGTCTGGAGGAACGGGGGGTTCTGGAGGAACGGGGGGTTCTGGTTCTGCCACGGGTGGTTCAGGGGGGGATGATCCGGAAGAGACGGGAGGCAGCGGTGGGGGGAACCCCTATAGTGAGGCCATTAAGCTCAAGAGGCTTGAGGTACTATGCAAGCTCATCAGCGACCGGAACATCGATGATCCCACACCGAACAACACGCATTATCGGGCCAATTTACGCGGCACGGATTTGGGCATCAGCGTTGCCCATGGAAACGATTTATATATATTTTTCGGTGATACGGCGGGAGCGCAGCATATTTGGCCCTTGGGTCCGGAATCGTTGCCCGATGCCGTGGGATATTCGGCAGTTCCTTATTCGTCTGTAGCCCAGAATCCGAGTCTGTTATGTTCCAACCTTCGTTTTCTGCTCACGGGCGGGAAAACAGGTAATGTGGAAGGGGATTTCGCGGGAGCGAGCATGCAGCCGCCTGCTGGCGAGCCGATTTCCAATTACATCCACAATCCCGCGGGGCCCCGGGGTGCCAATATGTTTCCGCATTTGCCGGGAGACTTCGAAGTTCCTTCGGGAGCTTTCTCCTATGGTGGGTCGATTTATGTCTTTTACACGACGGTCAATCTGAACCCTTTCGAGATGCGCGGCTCGTACCTTGCCAAGTGGGAGCATCCATCGACGGGAGGCAAGCCGGATTACCGGATTTTATATCAAGTGGATCAGCGCTTTGATTCCCAGGGTCCTCTTCGGGGAAAGTTCATCAATATCGCGGCGTTGGTTGATGAACCTTATCTTTACCTGTATGGCACGGGGAAATACCGCGCCAGCTCCGTTCACCTGGCTCGCAAACGGCTGAGCGATCTGGATACCCCTGGCGGCTTTGAGGTTTTCGATGCCACGAGCCAACAATGGGTCAATCCCAAATCCTCCGCGGGCCCCGTCGTAAGCCTCCCTTCCATCGGCGAGCTTTCGGTCCAGCATTACCCATCCATCGGGCGTTATGTGATGATGGATCAGGAGCTTACCAACATCGTGGCGCGTTTCGCGGACAAACCGGAAGGGCCTTGGGGCAATGCGGTCACGGTTGCCTCGATGATCGATCCCATTTTTGCGCTGACCTATTGCTGCATCAATCTCGATTGCCCTGGAAAACGTCTTATCAACTGCGATCGCGCTGGGTTTTACGGTACCTACATGCTCCCCGATCCGATCGTCCATGCGGATGGTTCCTTTTCGATCGCATTCACCATGTCGACCTGGGACCCGTACAACGTCGCTTTGATGTCCGCCACCTTCCAATAAGCCAGCGCCGTCCCATGGAATGCCTACTTTTCGCTTTCATTCCAGCGTGGTAAGCTAATACCGTGTCCGGCTCTCGCTCGTCCCCGTCATTGCCCGTGACCATCGGTCGCTATGAACTGCGTGCGGAGCTTGCGCATGGCGGAATGGCCACGGTGTTTTTGGGGAGGCTCGAGGGTGTGGCTGGGTTTTCGAGAGCCGTCGCCATCAAACGCCTCCATCCTCAATTCGTCAAGGATCCTTCTTTTGTCGCCATGTTCGCGGATGAAGCGCGGCTGACCGCCTGCATCCACAGCCCCAACGTCGTTTCCATCAACGACGTTGTGATGTATCAAGGCGAGTTGTTGTTGGTCATGGACTTCGTTCACGGAGCATCGCTCAGCGTACTGTTCGAGGTGATGCGTCAGCGAAAACAGACGATCGACATGGGGATTGTGGCCCGAATTATCTACGATACGCTCAATGGTCTTCACGCGGCCCATGAAGCCCAAGATAGCTCTGGAAAACCGTTATCCATCGTACATCGCGATGTTTCACCGCAAAATATCTTGGTGGACGTGGCGGGCGTGGCGCGGGTCATTGATTTTGGCGTCGCGAAAGCAGCGAGTCGTTTCCAAAATACGCTCGAGGGTCAGCTCAAAGGCAAACTTCATTTCATGGCACCCGAGCAGATACGAAACCAACGGGTCGATCGAAGAGCGGATGTATTCGCCGCAGCCGTCGTCTTGTGGACTACCCTGGCCGGACGCCGTCCTTTCGAGTCAGAAAACGAAGCCAATATTGTATTTTCCATTCTGGAGGGGCGCCGCCCCGACCTTCATACCTTCGCACCAAGCGTACCACCCGCCCTGAAAGCGGTCATTGATAAAGGCCTGAGTCTGGATCCGAACGAACGGTATTGCACCGCGGCAAACATGGCCGAAGCTCTGGAATCAGCCATCAAACTCGCTTCTCAGCGGGAAGTAGCCCGCTGGGTCCACGAGACGGTCCCCTCGGATATCGAGCATCAAGCGGCATTGCGTTTCGATGTGGAAAGCAGCGTCAATTCCGGGCATTTATCTTCCGTTCACCACACAGCGGACGTCATGGACGAGGAGCCTCCACGCTCCGCGGCACCTTCGAACGCGGATCTCGAGTCGATCCATGCCGACAGGTTGTCCTGGTCCAATCCTTCCCGGATCAGCTCGATCTCGATTGCCAAAGAGCCTTCCTTCGCTACAGGGCGACCCACCCATCAGCACTCGATACGGACAGCAGCCGCCATCGTTGGACCAGTCGTGATGTTGGTCATCGTGGCGGGATGGTGGCTCACGGCTCGCTCGAGTCCACCGGCGGAAGCGTCTATTGCCGCTTTTTCTACGATTTCGAGCACCAGGCTGTCGTTGGCTATGGCGTCGACTTCCGTAGTCTCGCCTTCTCCCGAACCGATGGAAACGATTGCGCCTGCGGTATCTTCGAGCGCCACCCTGCCCCTTGGCTCGACATCGACAAACGCACGACCGCGTGTGAAACCAGCCCGTACCGTGCCTGCCCCTTCCACGAAAAAAAAGAGAAAGGACTATGGATTTTAGGCTTTTCCTTCGGTGGGGTGGCGTGAGCAAACGGAACCTTTCCGCGGCCGGATTGGCTCTGACCCTGGGGTTGTGGCCGATGCCATTGCTGGGGGCTCCTTCGGAAGCCGAAAAAGAGACGGCCCGTCATCTGATGGAACAAGGGGATGAGCACTATGAGGCGGGCCGTTATGAGCAAGCGCTCGCCTCGTACCAACAAGCCGATGCGCTCATGGGGGTTCCTACAACTGGCTTGGCGGTTGCTCATGCGCTCGACAAGTTGGGTCGATTACGGCAGGCCCGGAAAATTGCCTTGCGCGTGGCCCTCAGCCAACCTGGGGAAGGAGAGCCTTCGGTCCTCACCGAAGCGAGAAACGAAAGCGCTTCTTTGGCGCATGAGTTGGCCAAAGCGATCCCAACGCTACAGATTGTGGTGACGGGACCGACGAGCGTGACATTGGTCGTGGATGGTGGTGCGCCGATAGCCGGGCTTTCCGAACCCATTTCGCTGGACCCTGGACCGCATGAATACCGCATCATGGCGGAAGGGTATAGGACGATACAAAGGAGAGTGACGTTGGAGCGCGGTGAGCGACGCAAGGTGGAGCATCAGCTTGGGCAAGTCGTGCAGCCACCCCCTCCAAAAGCACAAAAAAACTCGTCTATTCCATTAGTTACGTATATCGGGCTCGGTGTGGGCGCGGCGGGATTGGTGGCCGGCAGCACCACGGGTATTCTGTCGTTGTCGAAAGCCTCGAAGGCAAAGCAGTATTGCGAAGGGGTGCATTGTTATCCGGAGGCGGAGGCGGAGGCGGAGCGTGCGAGGAGTTTGGCTACCGCGTCGAACCTTTCGTTTGGGATCGGGCTAGTGGGCATTGGGGTTGGCGTGATGACGTGGTTGGTTTCTCCTTCGAACGGGGGTGAGGCATCGGCCAAGAAGGCGCAGCAGGAGTATTGGTTCGAAGTTTCCACGGGAGCTGGCGCCTCGGAGATTCAGCTCACGCACAGGTTCTAGCCAGTTGTTCGCGTCGAGCACCTCGTTTTCCCACATCTTTCGTGGTTTCCTTGGGGCGAAAAGGCTGCTACCTTTTCGATATCGACCTTGTCTGAAGTTCGGTGGTTCATAAGCGGCTGTTTCGCTATTGTCATGGCGGCGCCCGGGTGTGCGCAAATCTCAGGGGTGGACGATCTCGCTTTTGATCGCAAGCGGGATGCCGGAATGGCAAGCGATGCACCAGCGGATGCCGACGACCATGATGAATTCGACACGCAAGAGCAATTCGATGGGCCAACGGAGGAAGACGGGCCATCGCCTGACGTCGATGTTCCGGATGGGCCATCCGGTACGCCCTATTTCGGGGAGTTGAAATTACGTTGCAAACTCATCAACGGCAAGAGCCGGCAGGATCCCACCGCTAACAACACGCATTATCGTGCGAATCTCAGTGGTTCGAGCCTTGGTATTTCGGTGGTCCAGGACAACCAACTTTTTCTGTTTTTTGGAGATACGCTGGGGGCGGAGAAAATCTGGCAGTCCTCTACATCGCTGCCGGATGCAGTTGGCTATGCGGCTGTTGATTTTGCGAGCGTAGCGGACGATCCGGACCTTCTTTGCACCGAGCTTCGATTCCTTCTTAGCGGCGATAAAACAGGAAATGTCGAAGGAGACTTCGCGGGAGCCAGAATGAAGGCACCTGCCGGCTCCTCGCTCAAAGAATTCATTCATAATCCCGCGGGTCCGCTCAACTACGCCATGCAGCCGGACATGCCGGGAACACTGGAAGTTCCTTCGGGGGCTTTTTCCCACGATGGCTCCATCTACCTATTTTATACGATCGTCAGCACGATTACCCTACAAGTGGGAGGATCGTATCTCGCCAAATGGGAAACGCCATCGACGACCGGGGATCCTACTTATCAGATTTTGTATCATGTGGATCAGCGATTCACGAGCAACGGCCCCCTGGGCGGCAACTTCATCAATATCGCACCGCTGGTGGAAGGTGAATACGTATACCTGTTTGGAACGGGTAAATATCGAAATAGTCCCGTATATTTGGCGCGAAAACGACTGTCGGAGCTGGCGGAGGAAGGCGGATTCGAAGCCTACGATCCGGCGATGTCATCGTGGGTGGAAGCCGGGACTCCCACGGCTCCGGTGGTTGCCATGCCGAGCATCGGCGAACTCTCCGTTCAATACTTCCCGGAGATTCAGCGTTACGTGATGATCGACCAGGAGGTCAATGCCGGCAACCGAATCGTGGCCCGGTTCGCTGAAAAACCGCAAGGCCCTTTCAGCAATGCGGTGACCATGGCGGTCATGGAGGATCCTGCTTTCGAGAAAAAATACTGCTGTGATGCCAAAGAGTGCGTGGGAGACAAGATCATCCAATGCGATCAAGCCGGTTTTTTTGGCGTCTATTTGCTTCCCACCGTGACAGTCCACCCGAATGCGTCTTTCACCTTGTACTTCACGATGTCGACCTGGCAGCCGTACAATGTGGTATTGATGAGTGCGACATTCAAATAACCCCGCTCCCCTGTTCAGAATTATAACAACAATTTCAATTAGTTGCGCTAGAATGGCGGGAACAACGCCCCTCTTCACGGTCGCATCATCGAGGGCCGCGTACTACTCTCGAGCGGATCGGATGGATCCGCCGCGGCCATGATAGTTCCGGGGAGCGAAGAAGCCCGGGGCTACGGCTACGGGCTGAAGGGGTAAGGAGATACCGCGTTCCGCTGGGGCTCGTTAGCGATCATACCATTGTCGAGGGTGTTTACGCCTATGACGGCAGTCCTTTCCGCGCAGAAGGAAAGACCGCTGTCCGACCTCGGCATGATTCGTGCCCTATGATGACGATGACGAAGGACAACCGAATAGATCGAGGTGACGGATGAAATCATCGACAAGACTCGGCTCGGGGCACTGCTTCCGACGGCAGGTAGCGCTGTGGGGGATCGTGGGGATGGTCGGGCTTTGTACGGCCTGTGGCGATTCCGCCTCGGAATCGGATGGTTCTGACCAAGGGAGGGTGATACCGGAGGAATCGTCTCCATCCGAAGCAAACGATCCGGTTTCCTCGCTGGAGCCGCAGGAAAAGGCTGGGGAGGAATCGAAAGGGCAGGAGAATTCCCAAGCGCCGGGGAACAATGCGGGAGAGGCAGGAGAGGAGGAAGAAGGCGAACCCGGGGATATCGATGAGCCGCAGGAAAAGGGGCAGGAGGAGCTGGGGGAGTTGTTCGATGGGGTGGCGTTGGAGTGCCAAAAGGAGATCGTATCCGGGCTCAACACCGATTGGCAGGTCGAAGGTAGAAAACGGGCGTTTTACGTTGATTTCCCGAACAACGCCACGACAGCTCCCGCCTTGGTATTCTCTTTCCACGGTTTTGGAGATAACCCGAGCGCCTGGCGGCAATATCTGGGGCTCGACCCCAATATAGACCCTGAGTTCCCGATGATTGTGGTGACACCGGAGTCGACGCATTTGCAACCGCTCAATGTTGGGAATGAGCCCCAGGGGCTGGATTGGGATCTCGCCAATGGCGGAAAACAATACAAAAATCGCGATGTCTCGCTGGTGCAGAGCATTGCCGCCTGCCTTCGGGTGCAAAACGACGTGGATACCAATCGGATTTACTCTTTGGGATTCAGTGCGGGATCCGTATTTACCTCCCTTTTGCATTCCCGCTTTCCACACGACTTTGCCGCCATTGTGGTCATGTCCGGAATGTGGTTCAACGACCCCGCCGAGCGGGCGTTGATCAACCCTATGGTCCCGCTGAACTTCGCCTGGGATTCTTTGGAATCGTCGGCTTCCGCCAATGTTTTGCTCTCTCGGGGTGGCCCTTCGGATGCCATCAGCATCCTTGAATTTCCGGTTGTGAACCTCGAAGATGCAGCGCAAGCGGCGTTTCCGTTCCTTGCCGCGGCGGGGCGCATGGTGGTGGACTGCCCGCATCAGAACGGCCATCGACCCTCCACCCTGTCCCGAAGCCAATTGGTGCAGTTTTTCAAAGACCACGAACGAGCAAAACCGTCGCCTTACCTGACCCATGGGCTCGACTCGACTCTCAGCGCCAAATGCGCCTTGCGCGCGCCTTGATCGATGCCTCATTGTAAATTAATCAATATTTACATATAGTTACCATATTTCCCCCGGCCTCCGTCGCGAGCGGCAAAAGGACACCCTGGGTCATCACCCCAAAGCTTCCGTCGATTGCGGCTCGCGGAGCATGATGGTATGGCACCAGCCGTTTCAGCATGCGACTGTCTTGGGAGGCGCGAATGAACATGAGCCAACTTCGACGATTCATTGCCCTGGGGCTGCTTGCAGCCATCGGGATGACCATGGGCTGTGATGAGGATGCCAAGTGCAAGGAGGCTGAGGCCTGCAAAAAGCAAGGCAAATGCAAGGTAGATGTGAAAGACGGGTGCATCGCCGGCAAAGCCGAGGATTGCAAGGCCTCGGTGGAGTGCAAGACGCTGGGAAAGTGCTCGCTCAAAGAAAGGGTTTGCGTGGCGGCGAGCGAAGCCGAGTGCAAAGCAGCCGAGCGATGCAAGACCGATGGCCTTTGCGATCTACACGAAGACGGCTGCGTGGACCTCGGAAAGCTTTTTTTCCCCGATTGTAGCGTCGAATGCAAATCCGACGGTCATTGTGTCAAGCGCGAGGGAAAGTGCCTGGCGTTATCCAACCATCACTGCATGGGAACGGTAGATGACAAGCCGGAGGCGGATAGTGTGTGTCGAACGGAGGGACGATGCACGGTGCGCGACGGCGACTGCAAGGCCTTGACGGACAAGGAATGTGAAAGCTCGGAGGCCTGCACGAAGGATGCGCGCTGTTTGGCGAAGGATGGCAAGTGTGTAGCGACGGAAAAGGGCTGTGCGGAATCGGATATTTGTCGTCGCGCCGGCCGTTGCACGCTCAAAGATGGCCAATGTGTGGTGGCATCAAGCGCGGATTGCAAAAAGTCCGCGCGTTGTGAATTGGAAGGGCTTTGCACGCTGAAAGACGGAAAGTGCATTGCGGCCACCAGTGCGGATTGCGCGCGGGCGGGCGTATGCACCAAGGCCAAGCGATGCCGGGCGGAAGACGGAGCTTGTACGAAATAGTCTGCCTGCCGAAAGCCATCGTCCAGGCTTGCATTGGCTGGCCACGCAAGCTTGTGTCGGCGCCGCGGGGCAAGGAAGGATTGGAATCGACGTGACCGAAGAGTCTCAAAGCACCATGGAATCTGCGACGGAAACGGATCTATCGCCACAGGACCTACCCCTTGACCCGCCCGAGGCTTCGAACGATGCGGTAAAGCAAACCGTAGCTGACGGGGAAGACGACGACGGCCCGGCGGATCGTCGAGAGGGCAGCCCTCGCCCGGAACTGCTGCAACTTGTTGATCTTGCAGCAAAATATCCGGAGATCGGTCCTCCCCTGGCGCAGCTTGCTTTCAAAATCGGGCAACCTGAGTTTGGCAACCAGATCGTGCGCATGGGGTTGGACAAGGAGGGTCCTGGACTCGAGTATTACTTCGTCGTGGCTCATTCGGCGCGTCGGCAGCGTCGCTATGCCGAGGCTCGCAAGCTTTCGGTGGATGCCATCGAAGCGTTTTTGCGTACGGCCGACGACGAACTGGCTTCCGACGATGGGGAGCGGCTCCTTCACTTGATAAGGCTTGGATTTTCCACGTTATTATTCGACGAAAAGGATCCGAAAGGGGATCTTCCGTTCATCGAGCGGTTGCGGGAGGCGCTTCCCCGGCTTGCGCCGAGGCTTTCTTCCGAAGCGTTTTTTCATGCGCTTCTTGCGCAAACCCTTTGGTACGACGACATCGAGGCCAGTGAACAAGCCTGGGATCGGGCGGCGGAGTTGGACACCACCGAAGCCACCTGGAATGCGCGTGGTACGTGGTACAAGGATGCGCAAGGGGACCTGGACAAAGCCGAGCAAGCGTATCGTCAGGGGCTTCAAATCGTACCCACGAGCCCCTTGTTGTTGCACAATCTCGGGCAGTTATTGGTGGACAAGGCCGAGCGGCCCGATGTGGATGTGGAAAGCGCGCGACGTTTGCTGCATGAAGCCGAGCCCATCCTTCGGGCTGCTCTTCGGGAAGAATCTCCCAAAGGATTGCGTCGCCACGTGCATTCCACCCGGGACCGGCTCATGGCTTTTCGAGCCTCGTTGCCGCCTCGGGCGCCGCGAAAAGAAGAGCCGGAGCCACAGCGGGAACCGGTCGTGGGAGAAGTGTTGAAGGGCAAAGTGCGATCCCTTACGGCTTTCGGCGCCTTCGTGGTCTTGCCGGAATGCGGTACGGGGTTGCTTCATAAATCCGAATTGGCGCACGAACCCATCGATGATCCAGCGCAACTGCTGCAAGTCGGCGAAGAAGTGGAAGTCAAGGTATTGGAGGTGGAGCGTCGGGATGGCAAGCTTCGGATTGCCCTCTCGCGCAAAGCGCTTCTTCCCAGACCAGAAGCAGCGCCGCCGCCGGCAACGCAGCGACCTCGGCACGAGGGCAGGCCCGATGGGCAACAGGGCCATCATCCTCGGCGGGAAGATCCGCGCGATCGAAAAGGGGGGCCGCGTCGCGGGCCGGATGATCGGACGCGGCCTCGACAGGGCAAGCCGAAAGACGATGATAAGTTCGCGAGCCTTGGGGAAATGCTGCTGGCAAAGATGAACCAGCAAAAAAAGACATGATGGCTTCCTTAGGGAAGCGCAAATGCAAACGATCGTGGGTTGTCGCCGCGGCCAGGCGATGGTTTGGCGGCGGGGTCATTATCGCCTTGGAGATGCCGATGTCTCGATTTCGCCAGATATTTGCCATCGTAGTTGCCTTGTCGACAGCGACCCTTCCGGGGCCGAAAAACGCAAAGGCCTGTACGAGTTTTTTGGTGAGCAAAGGAGCGTCGGTGGATGGCTCGACCATGATCACCTACGCCGCCGATTCCCATGACCTTTATGGGGAGTTGACGTTTACGCCCGCGGCCAAACATAAAAACGGGGCCAAGCGCACGATCCGGGATTGGGATTCCAACAAGGTATTGGGGCAGATCGACGAAGTACCTGAGACCTATCGTGTGCTGGGAAATATGAACGAGCATCAACTCGTCATTGGGGAGACGACGTTTGGTGGGCGCAAGGAACTCGAGGATCCCAAGGGAAAAATTGATTATGGGAGCCTGATCATGATAGCGTTGGAGCGGGCGAAAACGGCTCGCGAGGCCATTCGGGTCATGACGGATCTTGCCAACGAGCATGGGTATGCGAGTTCGGGGGAATCGTTTTCCATCGCTGATCCGAATGAAGTGTGGATTATGGATTTGATTGGCAAAGGGCCGGATCAAAAGGGTGTGGTATGGGTCGCGTGCAAGGTTCCGGAAGGGTATGTGACGGCGCATGCCAATCAGCCTCGGATTCGGACTTTCCCGCAGAACGACCCGGAGCAATGTGTTTATGCGAAGGATGTGGTGTCATTTGCGAGGAGCAAAGGATATTATGAGGGGCCCGACGATCGTTTTTCGTTCGTGGATGCGTATGCGACACAAACCTGTCGGGATTTGCGGGTTCGGGAGGCGCGGGTTTGGGCGTTTTACAATCAGGTGGCGCCTTCTTTGAAGCTTTCTCCCGATTATGCGGCGTGCAAGCCGGGGGCGGAACCTTATCCTCTTTGGATCAAGCCGGATCGGAAGCTGTCGGTGCGCGATCTTATCCTAGGTATGCGAAATCACTTCGAAAATACTGTTTTCGACATGCGCAAGGACGTGGGGGCGGGACCGCACGGTTTGCCCTATCGATGGCGTCCTCTGACGTGGAAGCACGAGGGGAAAACCTATGTTCATGAACGGGCCACGGCCACACAGCAGACGGGGTTTTCGTTTGTCAGTCAATCTCGGGCATGGCTTCCCCACGAGATTGGTGGAGTCTTGTGGTTTTCCGTCGATGATGCGGCGAGCACGGTATATGTGCCGATGTACGCGGGGATCCGGGAAGTACCGAAGCCTTACGCTGTAGGAACAGGAGATTTTCAGCGCTTTTCGTGGGACTCGGCCTTCTGGGTTTTCAATGGGGTGTCGAACTTCACCTACTTACGCTACGAAGACATGATCAAGGATGTCGAAAAAGCGCAGCAACAGCTCGAGAACGGTTTTTTTGACGAGCAGGCGACGTTTGAAAAAGCGGTGCTGGACAAGCACGGAAAGTCCAAGGATTCCGCGGTCAAGGAGCTGACCCGCTATAGCCGAGAGGCGTCGGACAAGGTCCTTGCGCGGTGGAAAGACCTCGGACCTGAGTTACTCGTCAAGTATATGGATGGCAATGTGCGCGACGATCAGGGCAAGGTCACGCATCCTTCGTACCCCAAAGAGCATTATGCGCGTATCGTTGCGGAAACAGGGGATCATTTTTATTTGCGGGATGAGTCGCAAGAGTCGGCCGCTCCGTCCGCGTCTACCCTTGGGCCCGCTTCCGCGTCGGTCGCTGCGCCGCCGTCTTCCGGTATATCCCCTCCGATTTCGAGCGCACCTTCGCCAACGAAGGCAAAAGGAGGGTGTGCCGTGGGTGTGTCTTCGGCGTCGGGAGAATATGCGGGGCTGCTTATGCTGTTATTCGGGTGGATGATGAAAAAGCGTCGAGGTGAATGATGTTTGCTGATCGATATCCGTGTTATGTGGGCGGCGAGGCGCGTTTTTTCGACCGGCAGCTTCCGGTCACCAATAAGTATACGCAAGAGGTATTTACGCGCGTGTCCCTGGCGGGCGAGGGCGTCGTCGACGAGGCGATTGCGTTGGCGCGGCAAGCATCGGAGCCGATGCGTCGGCTTGCTTGTTACGAGCGGCAGGCGGTATTGGATCATTGTGTGGCGCGTTTTCGGGAGCGTGCCGAAGAGCTTGCACTCAGCCTTTGCCTGGAAGCGGGAAAGCCGATTCGCGACGCGCGGGGGGAGGTGGCTCGGCTGATTGATACGTTTCGGCTTGCCTCGGAGGAATCGACTCGGATTTACGGGGAAGTGATGCCGTTGGACATCAGTCCGCGGGCTCGTGGGTACACGGGATTTTGGAAGCGGGTGGCGATAGGTCCTTGTTCTTTCATCTCGCCTTTCAATTTTCCTTTGAACCTGGTGGCCCATAAGGTGGCGGCGGCGCTTGCGGTCGGTTGCCCGTTCGTGCTCAAACCGGCGAGTTTCACACCGTTGGGCGCGCTTTTGATCGGTGAAATCCTTACGGAAACGAGTCTTCCCAAGGGAGCCTTTTCCATTTTGCCCTGTTCGCGCTCCGCGGCCGATGCCTTCACCACCGACGAGCGTTTGAAGCTGCTGAGTTTCACGGGATCACCGGAAGTTGGTTGGGATCTGAAAGCCCGGGCTGGAAAAAAGAAGGTCGTGCTCGAACTCGGGGGAAATGCTGCCGTCGTGGTGGATCAAGGCGTGGATCTCGACGATGTCGTTCAGCGCATCTTGGTGGGTGCGTTTTATCAATCCGGCCAGAGCTGTATCAGTGTGCAACGCATTCTCATTCATGAAGCGATTTTCGAACCATTGCGAGATAGACTCGTACAAGCCACCCTTGGCCTTGTGATGGGGGATCCGAGAGAGGAAACGACCTTTATCGGGCCGATGATCACGGAAAAAGAGGCCGAACGCCTCGAATCCTGGATCCAGTCGGCGGTTCGGCGGGGGGCTCGGGTGCTATGCGGGGGCAAACGTCGCGGCAATATGCATGAGGCTACATTGCTATCGGAGGTGCCCAAGGATGAGAATCTGGTGTGCAAAGAGGCTTTTGGTCCGGTGGCGGTATTGTCGAAGTTCAAGGATCTCGACGAGGCGTTCCGGGAGGTGAACGATAGCGCCTACGGATTGCAAGCTGGTGTATTTACAAGGGATATTTTTAGAGCCCATCAGGCGTGGGAGGAACTCGAGGTGGGGGGCGTGGTCATCAATGATATTCCTTCTTGGCGAGTGGATCACATGCCTTATGGTGGAGTGAAAGACAGCGGATTGGGTCGGGAAGGGGTTCGTTTTGCGATGCAGGATATGACGGAGATACGCATGCTGGTGATGCGGACACCGGGATGAGTGCGGTGGATGGAGCGAGGGGATGGAAGGAATAGGGAACCATTGATGATTCGCGAATCGAGCTTCTACAGTATCGTAAGCGATCCTCCACAAACTTCACGGTTCATATCGGAATAAATGAGGGGTTTCGATGGATAGCCCTTGAAAACGGCCGGAGCCGTTGGCGATCATGCCAACGGGGTCCTGACGTTACCCCCGCCGGTTGAACCACGTTGACGTCGACACATAGTTATGACATTCTATGTTTGAAAACGTGGCTTAGGAGGTCCCATGCAACCTGTCAGACATTGGATAGCGCGATCGGTATTGGCTTTGCTCGTTATGGGAATGGCCTATATGGTCGCTTGCGGGGACGACCCAAGTACGGCCGACTATGAGCAAGACAAGTCGGATAGTGGCAACGAAGGGTACGAAGGGTACGAAGGGTACGAAGGGTACGAAGGGTACGAAGGGTACGAAGGGTACGAAGGGTACGAAGGGTACGAAGGGTACGAAGGGTACGCAGGATCCGGGGGATCCGGGGGATAATCGAGGAGTCTAGAGTCAACGACAGGCTTTCGAGCCTTCTTGTCATGATCTTCCGCAGGTTCTCCCCTTCCAACCTATTTGTTTTTTTTCTGTTATGGGTTTGCTTTGCCTACTTTTATCAAGGTGGCTTCGACAATCAGAATTCGCGTTTCGATTATTCTCTGGCCCTAGCCTTCGATCATCGGCTTTCCATTGACTCCTTTCATGAAAACACGATCGACAAGGCAGCTATCGACGGACATTATTATCTCGAGAAATCTCCTGTCGTTTCCTACCTGACGCTACCTGTGGCGTGGGTGGGTTCCATTTTCTGGACGACCGAAGACCTTCAGGCGCAGCATTGGCGGGGGGATATACTACTATATTTCGCGGGAATCCTCATTCTCGCGCCCTTGTCGGCGGGAGCGGGGGTATGTTTTCGTCAACTGCTGCGGGTCTTGAATCCCACGTTGAGTGAAGGCAAGGCAACGTTGCTGGCGGTGTTGGTATTCCTATGCACTCTCGCCTGGCCGTATTCAACGATGTTGTTTGGGCATCAGGTGGCTGCCTCGTTGCTGATCGTTGGTCTTTATTTGGGACTCACTGAGGCCCGTACCAAGTTATTATCCTATTTTCGGATGGCTGCGGCGTTCGCATTGCTTGGGCTTGCGGTTTGCACTGAGTATCCGACGGCTATTCTGGCGGCGTCTTGCGCTTTAATCATTCTATTTCGGGCGCGGCGACGGGGCATGGTGATGCTTGTCGGGGCGGCGTGTGCTTTGCTTCCTTTCGTCCTTCTGTTGTTGCATAATTGGATGATCTTCGGCAGTCCTTGGGCGCTAGGGTATGGCAAACTGCAAGGAAGCCGTTTTGGTGCTGGGATGTCGACGGGATTGTATGGCGTGGCGCTGCCTTCGTGGCCCAATGCCTTACAGCTATTATTCGGGCCTTATCGTGGCCTGTTTTTTTATTCCCCTCTTCTTTTGATTGGTTGTGCGGCCTATGCCCTGTGGCCTCGTCGAGCCTTCTTGCAGGTAGCAATCCCTTCGATCGTGGCATCTTTCGGACTCGTACTCATTATTTCTGGCTATTCCTATTGGCAAGGCGGCGTTTGTTTCGGGCCTCGACACCTTGTCCCTTCGATACCGCTCATCGCTCTTGGCCTGGCTCATATACCGCAAACATGGCTATCCAAGCCTTGGTTCTGGGTAGTTGCCTCGCTATCCTTCGGTGTCAACCTGCTTGGCGTGGCGACCACCCCTTTCATCGCGGAACGGCAAACTGCTCCTCTCTCCCTTTATCTCAAACTCGCCAAAGAAGGTGCTCTGGCCCTCAATCCCTCCGGGTTCATGGCCCCATCGTCGGAGCGACGCTGGCGCTGGGCCGCCATGGCCAAGGACGGCACTGGGGCTTTCAATCTAGGGGAAACTCTAGGATTGCAAGGCTGGTGGTCCCTGCTGCCCTGGCTGTTGGTTGTCGTCATTCTCATGGTGGTCTTTGTTTACATCGTAAAACCACGTGGAGATCAGGACGAGCATCGGAACCGGGGGTCACTCAGTGTTGCTTTCATTCTAGAATTTTTTTCCCTACAAATGCTCAAAAATACCATAAAATCATCAATTTCCTTTCGAACCAAGAGGGGCCAGGGCGGTGTGCTCCGCATCGCGTCGGCGGCGCTGTTTTTTTTCAGCTTGCTGCTGTTACGGTTTCAGGTGGTGCAGGATTTGGGAACAGGGGTGCGGCAAGCCTTCCATCAGGGGTTGATTACCGGTATTTTCGCCGATTTTTTCCTTACGCTTCTGGTTTTGGCAGGAGCTTGGTGCGCAGCGTGGATGGTGGTTCCCGAGTTATTTTGGCTCGCTTTTATCGCATTGGGGGTGGTGGTATGGAGCGCGGAAATTGCCGGTGTGTTGTATTACAGCTTCTTCGGCGAGCCCCTTGAATGGTGGATTGTTGTGCGCCAAAGCGCTGAGATCCCCTTGATCGTCGACTCGGCACTAGCGTTGGGACGCACACCATTCATCGTGGGCAGCGCCCTGTTGCTGTTGTCTTCGCTCGGTTTGTCTGGATTCTTCCTCCTGCGGGCGTGGCGGATATGGAGAAAAAGCGCTTCTCCTCCGACGGAAGAGAGCCCTATCCCCGCGGTCCCGGCGAAAACCTCCTTATTTCCTGGTCTCCTCTTGGGGATGATCAGTGTGTTGTTCATGAACTCGCTGGCCTCCTCTTCGGCAGCCAGGGGTTTGCTCGACGAGTCAACGGTGACCCGATGGTGGCGTCAGGCGTCGGGCCATGACAAGGAGGCATCCCGTTGGCCCAACGTGCGAAATCCCGCCCAACAACTAATCATCTTCCGGCAACTGGAGTCAGGGACCGAGCCACAAAACTTGCTTCCCGCGGCGTGGCTTCAGCCCACGGTAGAGGCAAGCTCTTCGGAGGGGAATCCATGGCCGCTTGCTCGAAGGCTATCGTTCGAACCCAAAGATATTGCTGAAATGCGTGAGCCCCTGGGCATCCCCACGGGTGCCATGGTCAATATGATCGTAATATTCGTGGAGTCCTGGCGAAGCTTCGAGTTCGAGCACCCGCGACTGGGACCGCTGGTTTTTCCGCGTCTACGCGCACGTTTCGCGCAACAAGCCACGTATTTTCCTTTCACGTATGCGAGTATCTATCCCGAGGCAAGTACGGCTCGCGGTCAGTACAGTGCCCTATGCTCGAGTCTTCCCAATCTCGGTGGCCCACCGGTATTTCTGCGTTTCACCGGAATCAACGTGCAGTGTCTGCCCCAACTGATGGGAAACGGCGGATACCACACGGTTTTGATGAGCGCCGGCGCCAACGAATTTCACAAAACCAAGGCATTTTTCTCGACACACGGGGTGCAGACTTTTGTCGGCCGTGAGTATTTCCGACAATTCGATGATCCGGATCGCGTAGGCACGTGGCCCCAACAGGTCCTGTCGGATCGCCCTTTTTTGCACGAAGCTTTGCAACTTCTCGAACACCCCAATCAAGAACAGCCCATCCGCAAACCTTTTTTGGCCGTGTTGGCTACGCTCAGTTCTCATCATCCTTATGTGGGAGTGTTGCCGGACGTAGACCTGCCCGGGGCAGACCGCGATTATCTCGGCTATCTCGCTACTCTGCATTATGTCGATGAGGCTCTCGATCTTTTTTTGTCGGAGCTTTTTTCGACTCAGCTCGCCGACGACACACTGGTGGCGCTTATCGGAGACCACGGGATCCGGCTCCCTCCCGTCGAATCACTCACGAAATTGCAGCAACTCGAGCTTATCTCACGGGTACCCATGGCGCTCATCACGGCCAAACCCCAGAGTTCACGACGAATTCCCGCTCCGGTACACCAAATGGATCTAGCCCCGATCCTTACCGCGATTGCTGGCGTGCCTGGAAAGGTATCCTGGATCGGTCGCAACGCCTTACTCGGCAGCGGATCTCCTTGGGTGAGTTCTCGTCATGACTCTTTCGCCTACCGCCTTGGACCCCACGAATGCTTTGGAAATCCCAATGAACGACCGCGTTGTTATCACCTGAAGCCGGGCCAAGACCCCCTTTTCGACCAGAACCTCGAAGAAACCGATGAAGTCCCTACGTTGACGTCGTTTATGCATCGGGTGGTCAAGGCTAACCAACGGTTGATTCAGTATGATTTATTGGCTCCACCCGATGCAGAGCCTTAACCCTGCGCGGCCAGACGTCCAACCACCCTTGTATAAGCGTTCACTATCCTACTATCACCGATGGCACGGGCCTCGCCTTTCGATGCCCTGTAAAATCACATAAACTCAAACACTTACCCATCTCATCCGCTCCTGCTCCTTGCCCTCCGGCCCGAAAACGCGCCAACAGGTTCGCCCCTTCCCCTGTCGCTCCGATGGGGCAGACTCGCAGGCTCATCGTGGACGATTGGGTCTTTTTCCGCCCCCCCGCCGGGTGGAACGAAGCAATTGGGTATGGGTCGACACTCCGAGATCGAAGTCATGTCGGGTTCCGCGGGCCAGTTCCAGCGCCCCGGCGTAACCGATCATGGCACCATTATCCGTACAGCGCTTGGGTGCGGGCACCACCAATTTCAGCCCGTATTTCTCACAAGCTTGTTGGAAGGAACGTCGAAGCCCACGATTCGCGGCCACGCCACCGCCGAGCACGACGGTGTCGATCGTTTCGGCCCGCGCGGCGAGCAGCGTTTTTTTGACCAGGGTTTTGATCACGGCAGCTTGAAACGAGGCACATAAGTCAGCCAATTGGCGTTCGTTGGCGGGCCGTCCGGCCGTGGCTACATGAGACGCCACAAACGTTTTGATGCCGGAAAAGCTCATTTCGAGCGATTTTCCCCCATACATGGGTCGCGGAACGTCGACCGCCTCCGGATTGCCCTGGGCCGCGAGCTGGTCGATGATGGGGCCTCCCGGGTAGCCTAGCCCAAGCAGCTTGGCGACCTTGTCGAAAGCCTCTCCCACCGCATCGTCGCGGGTACCTCCCAGTTCGCGCATCTGCTCCGGGAAAGGGCCATCCACTCGGTACAAGGAGGTATGCCCGCCGGAAGCAAGCAAAGCCACATAGGGGAACGTGGCCTGGGTGTCGGGCGCATGGTCTTTTTCAAAAAGAAACGAAGCAAGCAAGTGACCCACGAGGTGATCGACGCCCACGAAAGGCTTGTTGGCACCCCAGGCGAGCCCTTTGGCGGTTTGTACTCCCACGAGCAACGCGCCCATCAATCCAGGACGGCAGGTGACCGCGATACCATCGATTTCGCTGAGTTTCAGATGGGCGCGAGACAGGGCTTCGCTTACGACCGGGAGGATACCGCGAATATGGTCGCGGGATGCCAGTTCTGGCACCACGCCGCCGTACGGAGCGTGCAACGACACCTGGCTACGAACCACGTCACTGTGGATGCAACCGTCATGGGAAACTACCGCGGCGGCGGTTTCGTCGCAGGAGGATTCAATACCTAAAATCCGCACGAATTCGATTGCCTTGTGAGAGGGAAAACGCCGAATAATTCAGGGCCGAACCAACCAACGGGCACGGCTTCGATGTCGGTAGGCGGCGCACCACGCAACACACGAGCTTCCACATCTTCGTTGTCGAGCAGCGAAAGGATGACATACGCGACAGCCCCTTGCGTGGGTTGGGCGCCATACAGCAGATTGCGCACGCGCCCCTCGCCGAAATTCAATGTGGAAAGGGAATCGTGGGCGAGTTGTGGAATGGGACGCAACGGCGCATCGGCAAAGAGGCCATCATCGGTAGCGACATCTCCCGGAGCATCGTAGAGATGATCCGCATCGAGATGAACGCGCATCGTCACCCCGGGAGAAAAGCCTTCCCGTACGAACCCACCGGGAACGATACGACCGCAATAGCTCTGCCCCGGCCCGGTTCCAAACCGCGAGATATCCTGACAACCCGTTGTACCCAACGAAAGCAAACCGATCGACATCAACAAGGTGGCAACGCGCGTCACGAACAGAACCTAGCGCATCGTCGGCTCGCGCTCCACCCTGGAAACGCATTCATCCCATGCAAACCAATCCAATGGATTTCCAAGGAAAGAAGCTGGTTGGACAGCGAATCCCAGGGTAGGCTGCCGCCGTGTTTCGCCGTCTATCCTCGCCCCTCGATGTCACCATCAGGGCGCTACGCTCCACCGATAGTGCCGTGCCACGGGTCCAGCAACTCGACAACCGCTGCTTTCAAGGCGGGGAGCGCTCGGATATCGTCGCCGAAATCGATAGACCTTTCACATACTTATGGATAGCCGCGCTATCCGCTGACCCCCAATGCGTCGTGGGCTATATCCTGACCTGGCATGTCGCCGACGAATTGCATATTTTGAATGTGGCCACGGACCCCGATCATCGTGGGTTGGGTGTCGGCCATGCGCTCGTAGCCCAAGCGATCGCATGGGCAGGTCAGCATCACGTGCAGTCGGTGTTGTTGGAAGTACGTCGAAGTAATCTCGCGGCGCTGCGTCTTTATCGCTCCTTTGGTTTTTTTCTTCGGGGGCTTCGCAAGGAGTATTACGGCGATGGGGAAGACGCCGTGGAGATGGGGCTTGTGCTCGATCCAAAAACAGGGGACATCGTGGCAAGCCGTGACGAAGTGCGGCTCGAGGAGGTTTCGTGGAGCAATATGACAGGCGTCCTGCACGACAAGTGACGGTTCCCCTCGTTCGGCGAGATTCGATCGGGGCGAGCCATCACGTTCTCACGTTCGAGTACGACACGCCGTTGGAGGCCCAGGCGGGGCAATTCGTCATGGTGCGGGGAACGAACTGGGGACAATCACCTTTTTTGCCCCGTCCCATGAGTTTGCTTCACGGGGGAAAGCGCCCTTCCATCCTGGTCAAGGTCGTGGGTGAGGGCACCCGGCGTTTGGCCAATGCCGAGCCTGGGGACCTGTTCTCGGTGCTAGCTCCTCTCGGACGCCCCTGGTCGCCATGCTCATCGCATCGAGTCCCGATATTGGTAGCCGGTGGTGTTGGCGTATGTCCCCTTTTATTTCTCGCGCGAACCTTGAAACAGCAAGGGATACGACCCGTTGCTTTGTACGGTGGACGATCGAGCGGGGATCTGGTTTTGTACGAAGAGTTGCAGGCCGAAAGCGATCTTCGTCTTGCCACCGAGGATGGCAGTGCGGGTGTGAAGGGAAAGGTGACGGCTCTTTTGGACGAAGCGCTCATGGAGGCCGATGGACGCGCCACCGTATATACCTGCGGTCCTCGGGCCATGATGGCATCGGTGGTGGCTGCGGCTCGGAAGGCAAACGTTCCCTGCGAGGTATCTTTGGAAACGGTCATGGCATGTGGATACGGCGTATGTTTGGGCTGTGCCGTTCCCAGGTTCGACGGTGGGTATGTCTACGCCTGCTCGGAGGGCGCTTGCATCGATGGACGGGTCATTGATTGGAAGAAGTGAGGAGGCAGGGACGTGGATTTGCAGGTGAAGATTGGGGAGTTGAGCCTATCGAATCCCGTGCTGACGGCATCGGGGACATTTGGCTATGGTATTGAATTTGAAAGCTTTTTTGACATATCGCGGCTCGGAGGTATTTGCACGAAAGGGTTGAGTCTTTTGCCGCGCGTGGGCAATCCACCACCTCGTATTCGCGAGACGGCATCGGGCATGCTCAATGCTATTGGTCTTGCGAACATTGGTGTGGAGGCGTTTTGCAAGGACAAGCTTCCTCGCTTGCGCGAGCTTGGGGCAACGGTCATTCCGAATCTCTATGCATCGAGTGTGGAAGACTTCATCGCGCTCGCGGAGCGTCTGGATCGAGAAGAGGGAATCGCCGCGGTGGAGGTCAATGTATCTTGTCCCAACGTGACGAAGGGGGGGCTTGCGTTTGGGGTCGACCCGGTTGCTGCGGCGGGGGTTACGGCAGCGGTCTGCAAAGCGACGCGTTTTCCCGTATGGGTCAAGCTTTCACCGGAAGCGGGTCGAATCACCGATGTGGCGTGTGCATGCGAAGAGGCGGGAGCGCAAGCTTTGTCGGCCATCAACACGATTCGTGGGTTTGCGATCGACACCGAGACATGGCGTCCATTGCTTGCGAATCGAACGGGGGGGTTATCGGGTCCAGCCATCAAGCCGATAGCGGTGCGAATGGTGTGGGAGATATGCCAGGCGGTACGCATTCCTGTCATCGGCGTTGGGGGGATAGCTTCGGCGGAGGATGCGATCGAGTTCATGCTTGCGGGGGCATCGGCGGTTCAAGTGGGGAGCGCGAACTTTCGAGATCCGATGGCGTCGATGACGGTATTGGAAGGTATTTCTGCGTATTGTGAGCGAAAAGGGCTTGCGGCGAAGGACCTCATAGGTAAGGTCGTGTTGGACTGAAATGCTACGCGAATCATTCATTGTTGGGACCCTGGTGTTGAGTTTCACGATGTTGGGATGTCCCAGCCAGGACCCTGTACGCCCGAAAGAGGAAGCGGGAAAAAGCCCGAACACCACGCAACTGCCGTCACCTTTGTCGTCGATTTCTACTCCGACACCGCGAGATGCGGGATACGAAGGCCCCGTGGGTATTCCCGCGGACTCACGGGGGCGTTTGGTGATTCGCGATGCGCAGCCTCAAGAGCCTACGCCGCTGGTTCCTGCGAGACCGCTCGACGCCGATCGTCTTGCCAACCGGGAAATGCAAGGTCTTACCATGACCGCGGAGTGGACATGGGAGGGAGTAGCCGCGGCGCCGGGGGGAGCCGAGGTGAATCAGCCGGGCATCAAAGCGGCGCGTGCGGCCACTCGTCATCTATGGCAAATCGAGCTTCTCGAAGCAGGACGCCTGCGTATCGTTTTCGATTCCGTATCCTATCCGCTCACCAAGTATACGGAGCTTCGCGCTCGTCACGATGCTTATGGTCATATTTTGGTGTGGCCGGAGGCGGACAACTACCGTGTCATTCCCTCGGGAGCCTTGCGAGCGTTGTTGGATGAACGGCGTGTGGATACGAGTCCCTTGGTGGCGGGACGAACGGATAAGGAGCAACCTGGGCGTCCCTATTTTGGGTTTCCGACCCGTAGCGTGGGAGTATCCACGCCTTGGGGCAAGCTCGATTTGGTGCAGGCGCGGACGTCCAACGCGGGTTCTGGCGGAGTTTTGTTTTGTCGTTTGCTTTTGGAACTCATTGGCGCGCGGCCCGACTCGCCCGTATGCGAAGAGGGTCGAGTCCCTGTTCGCGCTTCTTATGCTTGGAAAGACGGTGGAAAAGTTGTGCTGGAAGTGAGTACGCTGATGATTCGACCGGACTTTCAGCCCACGATGTTCATGATTCCGCCTTCGCGGGCAACATTCACAGACGTGGGTTTACCGCCTGATGCGACGGGTTTGTTTTTGACACGGGAGCAAATGGAAGCGTTTCGGTCGCGTCCGATCGAGCCTGCGACTCGTTCGGATCGAGAAAGCAAGGGGGCGCCGGGAGAAGGATTTTTCGCGGTGAATCGTACGGATGCGCTTCGATTTCTTTGCATCGACGGTGTGCCTGTGACCTGGGTTCCGGCCCACGGCGAGCAATATGTCATTGGGTCACGGCCTGGAAAGTACACGGCACAGTGGCGGTCTTTTTTGGGGACGAGCATCGAGCCACCCACGGAGGTTCTCATCCCCGCGCGTATTGTCTTGGGTGAAGAGCCGGAAGAGGCAGGAGCGCCGGAAGTGGACGCGGCTCTCTGAGGTTTCGCATGAAAAAGGGCCGGATATAGGACCGACCCTCCTTAGGCACACACGTAAGATTACTTGGCCAGGCGACGCGCCAAGGTTTGAGGAATCAACGCTGCCCCAGCGACCGCATCGACCAGGTCCGCGACGTTGATGTATTCGTCCGTCGTATGGGCCAGTTCTTCCAGTCCAGGAGCAAATCCGATGGTGGGGATACCCAAGCGTCCCATGGTAGCCACACCGTTGGTGGAAAACACCCAACGAGATACCTTGGGTTTGGTCCCACGGGCCGCTTCGATGGCTTCGACGGCCGCTTGCACGAGCACGTGTTGCTCATCGAGCACCCATGTTGGAAAGTACTTGTCTTGCTCTACTTTTTTGCCGGTCCAGGCGGTCGCTTCGTATTGCAAAATCTCCACCTCGGCGTCGCCCATGCTTGGTAGCGCACGGATTTCTTCGAGTGCGCTTTCTTTGGTTTCGCCGACCGTGAGGCGACGGTCCAAGTAGATGATCGCCGCGTTGGGAACCGAATTGAGGGAAGCAGTTTTCACGTCCATGAACGAAGCGGTGATGGTTCCCTTGCCCAAGAAATCGTCGTGGGCGAGTCGATCATTGAGTTTTTCGATATCGAGCAGAATACGAGCTGCCTTGTACAAGGCGCTCACACCTTTTTCGCAATGGGCCGCGTGCGCCGAACGCCCTTTGATCGTGATGATCATCTCCACGCGTCCACGGTGCCCGCGATAGACGTTGAGGTCCGTCGGCTCTCCCAGCACCACGTAATCCGGGCGAATTCCCTCGTTCTGAATGAGATGCAGTTGCGTCAACCCATCACAATCCTCTTCGATGGCGGAGCCCACCACCCACACCGTACATTGGTCTCCGAGTCCAAGTTCCTTGATGATCTTGGCAGCGTAGACCGTGCTTGCCATCGCCGCTTTTTCATCGACGACACCGCGGCCCCAAATTTTTCCGTTTTCAAGCTTTGGATCGAAAGGATCTCGTCCCTTCCAAGAGGCAGGATCGCCCACGCCTACGGTATCGATATGGTTGTCGAACATGATCTTCACAGGGCCATTGCCCATGCGACCGATCACATTGCCCACCGCATCGATTCGGACCTCATCGAAGCCGACGGTTTCCATTTCTTTGGCGATACGTTTGACGACATTCTCCTCTTGGGTGGAGAAGGAAGGAATGGCAACGATGTCCCGAAGAAACTGCACGACAGCAGCTTCATCGCGTTTCGCAAGCTCTCGAACCTTATCCGCGTTCATCTGATTCACCTCACACATAACCATGGACTCATCGTCCATTTCTCGCTTGTACTCGGAGAGCCACCTGGCTCGACCGGCGAAACAACGGTTCGCGCGGCCCCAGAAGACCATGGTCTCCAAGCTTCCGTTCGTCAGGAATACGCCGAACACCACGTTCGGCTCCGGCCCGGTCTTGTACACGCAAGCGAGCGAAATCACAACGGATCGATTGGTCTTCCCCCCTGCCGAAAAACGGTGAAGCAATTGAATTTGTTCACCATTTAGGCCAAATCATGAGACTCAAGAAGACGAAAGCGCCATAGACGGCATGGACTTTGGCAGTTCGTTCCACGACCATGCGTTTGCCGAGTTCCAGACCATCGGTGCTGGTCACGAGATCTCGCAATACCCCCACCGCGGGCACCATGGCGGCGAGTCCCAAAACCACGGACCAGGGCGTCACACCAGTCAGGACGATCCCCAACGTGACCGCAAACGCCAAGACAAAAAGCATCATGACATACCGTCGGGCCCAGCGGATCCCCATGACGTGAGCCAGCGTTCGAATGCCCGCTTCGGCATCGTCGTGGAAGTCACGAACGTTGTTGGCCGCAAGAATCGCTGTCACGAGCAGGCCAAGAGGCACGGAAGCGGCCAGTGCCCGCAACAACACGCTCGCTTCGGTGACGCCCGTGAGTGCGTACAAGGAAAAGACCACGAGCAGGGGGCCCATCAGAGCAAATACTCCCAGATCCCCGAGAGCTTTGTACTTGTACCCGGGGCCGGCGGTGTAGGCATACCCACCCAATGCGCCCAACAAGCCCATGACGAGCACGGGCCAGCCCCGTACCATGATCACAGGAATGCCAACCAGGGCTGCCAACACCAAAAAACCCATGCCCACACGAAACACGGACTTGGGATCAAGCGCTCCGTTGGTCAACATCCCGCTACCGCCGGTCGTGCCCGGCCGGTCCACGCCTTTCCATAAGTCCACGGCATCATTGATTAAATTCGTTCCCAGGTGCAACGACAGGGCCGTGGCCACAACCAAGCCCGCAAACCATGGGGAAACGTCGAGGTCCAGAGCCCGCGCCAATCCCACCGCGAGTAGCACGGGCATCACCGATGCGGTCAATGAATAGGCCCGAAGCGCCAACAACCACGCATGGAGTCCCGTGGGCACCGTTATTTCTTTCATGGCAATTCCCTTTTGCAATCCTGGACGTCATGCTGTCCCGCCGATCGCCACACGAGCAGTTCGACGAGGGTTTCGAGCGCACGACGTTCGGTCGAGGGCTGGAGTTCGAGCAAGGCGTCGAGCGAGCGGTTGCCGTAGGAACGAACCAGGTTGCGGCAACGGTCGAGCACACCCGGCTGATGAGCTATTTCGAGCAACCGGTGGCAGATCCAGGGGGGCAAGGGTTCTTGGGGTGTGGCGCTTCGATGGTCGGAAATGGCAATCCGCAAGGCGGGGTCGCGGTTGAGCACATCGGATACGGGCAGAGTCACCGAACCGGTCGAAAGGTCTTGCCCCACGGCTTTGCCAATGGCTTCAGGTGTGGAACATAAGTCGAGCAGGTCGTCGTCGAGTTGAAAGGCGAGTCCGGCCGCGCAGGCGAATTGCCGGAGATGATCGAGGATAGGCTGGGAAGCACCTGCTAAAAACGCGCCTCCTACGGCACCCAATACGAAAAGGGATGCCGTTTTTCGATGCGCGATTCGCTCGAAGGTATCGATATCCATCTCGAGCTTTCCCCGACGTTCGAGTTGTTCGACTTCTCCCATCACGAGTTCCTGCAGAGTCTGCACCGTCATCCTATCCAAAAACGGTTTGCCCAGGGCGTTGATGACATTGAGCGCACGCACCATCAGCAAGTCCCCGCCGATGACGGAAACAGGGTTCCCCCAAAGCATTCTTGCCGTGGGTTTGCCTCGTCGCAACGGGGCCTCATCGATCACGTCATCATGAAGGAGCGTGGCCGTATGAAGCATTTCTACGGCTGCAGCGAATCCAAGGACCTGGTCGGAACGAATATCGGCTCCGCAAACGAGTCGGGTAGCCAACAGAACGATCGAGGGGCGCATTCTTTTTCCGCCGGCGCGAATCAAGTCCGATGCGGCGATGGAGCAACTCGACTCCCGCGCCATGGCGTCTTTCAACCACAACTCGACCGATGCCAGTTCGCCATGAACGAGTCGTGTCACATCGTCGAGGCGAGGTGTCGCGTGCTTCGCTCCGGGATTGCGTCTGGAGATCGAGGAGAGGTGTTCGATGGCCGTGGTGGGATCGAAGGAGGTCGCCATGCGCCAAAACTTTCATAAATTATTGAAACTTGTAAGATGAAAGAAGCGCTTACTTTCGTTTTCTTCGTCGTGGCCGTCGAAAGGCGGGTGCTGTGAGTCTATGCGGCGGGATGGTATGGCTGCGGGGAAGAAGCAGCGAGACGGCTGGGGGTATGGGTGGCGACCGCCGCTTTTCGGGGTGGCGGCCGCCAGTCATAGATAATCCATTGAAATATAAACTAATTTTTATAGCCCAGCGCAGAAAAGGCGGTCCATGGGGTGGCGGAGCGTCAGGGGTGTCAGCAGCCAATCTCTTGAAAAATCAACGGATTACGTTGGCCCGGGGGATGCATTGCACCAGGGAATGCGCTGTAGAAAAACCAATCATCACGTTTCTTGGTCAACGTCGCCATTTCATCCGAGTCTGGTATCGGACGAGGAATTGGTGGCCTGCTTGCTTGCTTTGCGCCCGGGGGGGGGTTCGCGCCAACGGGCGGCTACTTTGTTGAAGCAGGTGGGGGGATTGGCGGGTTTGGCGCGGATCGGGCCTTGTTATGCCCCAATGACGGGAGTGACCGCGAATCAGGTTTATCGTTTGGCGGCGGCTCTCGAGCTTGGATTACGCTGTGCGGAGCCGAGTCTCACGCCCACGTCGGTGGTTACTTGCGCGGAAGATATCGTGGCGATACTGGGTCCTCGTTTCCGGCTTTTGCAGCACGAGCAGGTGTGGTTGTTGGGCATGAATGCGCGAAACGTGGTGACGTCCCGATGGCAAGTAGCGAAAGGGGGGCAGCATGGCTGCGCGCTTCTCGCTCGCGACGTATTGCGTGTGGCCGTGCAGGCGGGGGCGCAATGTTTCGTTCTTGCGCACAATCATCCTGGAGGGGATCCAAGACCGAGTGTGGAGGACGTAACGTTGACGGAAAAGCTGGCGGTAGCGGCGTTATGTATTGGGATCCCGCTTCTGGATCATGTGATCGTGGCACAAGGGGGTCATGTGTCGATGTTGCAGATGGGATTGATTCCGGAAGTGGAGCAGGAGGCAACCCGCGGTGCCGTTCCGCGCCATGCATCTTTTCGGATGGATCATGACGAATCCGTGCATGGGGCCGATTGACGTCGCGGATACAGATTTCCATACGCTATGGAAGGATGAGTCCGAACGATTCAGAGTATCGCTTTTCACGGGACTTGCCGCAGAGCAGGCGTGGCAATCCTCGTGGGCAGAGCCCGGATAGTGAGCGACGATCACCGGTATCGTTTCGGACCTCGGCGTTGGCGTTTTTGGATGGGGCGCTCGAGCGATGGGGAATCCACCACTTGGTGACGTGGATGGATCAGTGTTTGATTCGTCCGGGCCGATTGCTGACGCGCCACCCTTTTCCTCGGGTGACGGTGTGGGAGCGCGGACTTGGGGAATTGAGTTATGGTAATCTCAGTGGCCACGCGGATCCAGCGTTGTATTTGCCCCATGGCAAGGCATCGACGCTCATCGATGCGACGCGGGCCCGAGTCTTCGACACGCTGTCGGGATTGCATGATGGCACACCAGACGACAGGTTCGTGCAAGCGGCCATCTACGACGGTCGGGTGGTTCGGCGTCGTCAACCCAGCGGGCAGCGGAGTTGGGAAGTGATGCTGACGGAACGTCATTCGCTGAGCGATCAAATTCTTGCCCTGCTGTCCGCGGATTTTCTCGATCACCGGCAGGACTATGAGCATGACTTAGTTTTGTGCGGCGTTTGCAAGCGAATCGAGTTCTGGCCCGAGCGTCTGTCACGGCGAGCCTGTCATCAGCATCCGGAAGAACTGTTCAGCGTTGCTCATCGAAAGACTGGCTCCCCGTAACGAGGTCGTGAGAGACTGAGAATAAAACAGTTCAAGGAGTGACAGACGAGATGATCAAAGGTGTGGTCACGATCGATCCGCTCTATGCTTCACGAAGGAGGCAGAAGCAGATCGCCGAGGTATTGGAAGCTCACGGTTTTCGGTGTGAGTTGCGGGAGCGTTTCGACAGGCTACATATCGTGGCTTTTGAGATCGAGGCGTTGCCAGGAGATCCGAACGAAGAGATCTATCGCATCGTTCATGAGTCGAACGGATGGCATGAGAAAGACTGTAAGATTCGGATTTTATAAGCTATTTTACGATTCGGAAACCTGAAGAGACGTCTAGCGAGCAGCCTGGGAAGCCATGCGTTCGGGGTGAAGGTAAGGAATGTCTTGCCATGAGTGCGAAGCCGTTTGGCAAGTGCAAAGGGGGATGATGCGGTTCGATAGGCGTATTCGAAAAAGGCCATTGTCGGCAGGCATCTGGCCTCGGACGATCCGTTAGCGCAAGCGACTCGTTTGGGAGTTGAGCAGGAAGCGCAACAGGTCGGCGAAGTCTCCCGAAGCGGAGGGCAGAGCATCACGAGCGGCTTGGATCAACCTTGGCCCGCAGGATCTGATCCATGAGTCAATGAGGGAGCGTTCGGAGGAACCGACTTGTTGAAGCACGGAAAGCATGAATTCTGCAGCCTCTTCGGTATCCACCATGGCGAGGGCAGCCAGGGCGGCCTGTTGGGCAGACAGGTCGGTGGACTCGCGATAAATCCGCGCCAGGGGGTCAAATGCATGGGGAAAACGAAGCTGGCGAATGGCGTTCCAGGCTTGGGTTCGAACAGTAAGCTCAGGGTCCAATAACGCACGTCGCAGCGTGATGAAGGATCGTTTGAATAGGAAACGACCAAGCGCTTTGATAACGGCGGCGCGGATTTCGGGTTCGGGTCGACGATACATTTTTTCGAGAGGTGCGATGGTTGCATACAGCTCGGTTTGAGCGAGGTTTTCGGTAACCTGAAGCCACGCCCCGATGGGTGCATGAGGAGCCATTTCGCATGGCAACGCGGTCATTCGTGCAACCATGGCGCGACGTCGGATGACTTCGGACCATGTGGCTCGATCGAGCATGACATCGGCACACACTTCCGAAACGACTCCCCTTTGCTCCCATTCGATCACGTCGACATGCCAAACGTCGGGGAATTCCGAATCCCCACGGACGGCATTGGGTAATTGACCCAAGTCGATCGAGGTATCCTGTGCATTTTGATAGCGTTGGGCCGCTCGGGCATAATGGTTCCGTCGTGATGGCTCGAGGGGAAGGTGAGCCAGTTCCACATAAACATTGCCCGCGAGTTTGAACTGGCCGAGTTCGGCGTAGGACAAGACCGCGGCAAGCAGTGCGTTTTCGGCAATTTCAGGCCCCTGTCCGCGCTGAACGACGGTCGTTGCAAGCTCACGCCACATGCCTGCTTGGTCGATGATTGCCCGGTTGGCGAGGGGAAGGAGCCCTTGACGGCGGGCGTAGTCTGCCATTTCCCGGCAGAGGGTGGCGGCAGCGGCGATCTCCGAGCGTTCTCGTAAGAACTGGATCGCGGCTTGGTATTCTTTCAAGGCATAGGTTCGGAGATGGTCCTCTCGAAGGATACGCGTAAGGTTCACATATCCTTCGAGCACATGCTCGATGGTTTCCGTCTCTCGTCCAATGGCGACCAGGACTTGGTAACAATCAAAAGCGCGTTCCCGTTGTCCTAGCTGTTCAAATCGGTCCGCGGCTTCTTCCAACAAATGAACCGAGGTTACCGTCGCCGCCTGCGCTTCTTTCTGGTTACCATCGCGTTTGGCAGTTCTTGCGAGGTTGAAGTACGCGAGTCCCGCGGCGTAGATATCATCCTCATCATGCAAGGCAATGGTGTGGCAGAGTCGAAGCCATAAGGGATGAGCGTCACGGAACAAACCAGCTCGTTCCAGGTTGACGGCTGCTTGTGCGAGGCAACCTACGGACTCGAACTCCCGCGCGGCGTGGGCGAAGAGTTCGGCTCTGCGGCTGTTTCCCGATGGCCATCGCAACGCTTGCGCGATGTACGTTCGAGCCCGATCTTCAGCGGTTACTCTGGGCATCAATGACTCTGCGAGTCGATCGTCGTCCAGGTACCACGCGCATGTGATAGCCCTGCGGGCATCACCCAGGCGGCCGAAAACATCGACGAGGTGTCTTAGCGCGAGGATGTAGTCCTGATCCGTGACGTACGTTTGATTGAGCGATTGAAGGAGTATTTCAAGGGCTGCGCTTAAATTTCCGACTCTGATATCGTGCTGGGCCTGCGCGATCGTACGGGCAACATCGGGATCTCCACCTATCATGACGTTTCTCCCATCGAGTGAGAGACGGCAACCATTGGTGATTGGGGCGACTGGCTACCGATTTGTCCAAGGATATCTCGGGCTTTTTCGGCGCGTGCTCCTCGAGAGGCAAGGGTGTCATGGTCCACCACGAAGTGGGCATGGAGCAAGTCGAGGTAATCCAAGTCGAGCGAGCCTCCGGAAGGCAGAATGAACACAATGCCGAGTTGTGCGATACGAACGAGGTTTTCTACGATTCGTCGTGGGATATACAAGGCCGCGTGGGTAAAAACGTGCAGCACGACATCCCGTTGGTCACGGATTTTTTCGATGGAAAGAGCCGTGATGAGGTCGGAAAACACGCGTTGGGGATTGCGTCCTCGTTCGCCTTTGAACGAGAGGATGAACGGTGTAGGCAGACGTCCTGCTCGCGCCGATTGCGGCTCGTACAACCGTGCGTCGAAAAACCGAAGGGAGACGTCTTCTCCTTCGAGCACCAGTTTTTTGGCTGTGGCAAGTGCCATGCCTCGTGCGAACACTTGGCGCTCTCCGCGCATGGAGGCGGAAGCATCGATGAGAAGGATATGACGACGGCCCGCGGGTTCTCGTTCTGTTTCTTTCGTGTAATAAAGGACTTCGTTATCGATGACACGTCGTGTGAAGTCATCGGCGTCCCAGGCAAGCTCGGTGAGAACGAGGTTGTCGATGCTACCGCGGGTGCCAAGGCCACCGCAGCCGAATCCAGCGCGTTCTGAGGCGCCTGGACGGGTTTTGGACTCCAAGACACTTGGCAGGATATCAAGGGAGAAGTTGACGACATCGTGAGCTGCGGGTGTAGCCATGGCGGACAACAAGTCGACTTGAAGTCCTGCTTCGGTTCCTGCCTCTGCTCCCAACACGCCAAGCAATTGCAACGTATCCAAATCCAGCGCGTCGGCAATGGTCAGCAACAGCAATCGCGAATTCGTCAATCGATGCAACGTCTGCAACTCGAAAGACCGATCGAATCGTCGATACAACTCCACAAGACCATCCTCGATCCTTTCGAACATACTGGCGTCGGGCACGAGATCCGTTGGGTATTTTGGTTTGAACGACGGGTTTGCCGACAACGAAAAGAGTAGTTTCGACAGCAGGACGCTAACCATATCATCCGAAAGATGCAGAGAAGCGGCACGTCGAGCTGCCTCGCAAGTCGCCATTTCGCGGATCAAGGAAACGTACGTATTGGACAAATCATAGCGTTCGGACAATATGCCCAGCAGCATTTGGGGGGCACATCGTGGGCCGATGGCATAATGTTCGCTTCCCGCGGCGAACAACAATCCCATGTCATGAATGACAAAGAACGGCAAACGGAGCCCAAGGCGTTCCAAGTCACGGAACCATCGCAATGCACGAAGCGCCAGTGTCGACGAACCTGGGCGTATGGCAGACAAGGCCAACGATCCCAACACGCCTGAAATGTTGGGAGGCTCCTGATGGGCGGAAGGATGGGACATGGCTGGAGAAGTGTACCGAAAAACGCTTCACGACGGTGGTATCAAGCGTTTGATTCTCCAACAAGTCGTACGGTCAAACAGGGAGCGTCGTTCGATCACGCAATCCCGAGTCTCCTTCGTGGTTCGAAGGGGGTAGTTTTTCCATGCGGATCAACACGGCGGTGATATTGTCCTTGCCCCCTGCATCCTTGGCCTTGGCGATCAAGGCATCGGCCGCGACGTTCAAGTCAGGATGATCCATCACGGTAGCGCATATCTGGTCATCGGCGACCATTCGGCTCAGGCCATCGGAACATAGGAGCAAAATATCGTCGGGTTTCGTTCGATAGGTCATGATATCGACCTCGACATTCGGCTCGATTCCGACGGCGCGGCTGAGCAGGGAGCTTGTTTTTCCCAAGACGCCCACGCTGCCCAAGGTATGGTCCGTGGTAAGTTGCGTGAGTTGCCCGTCCCGAATGCGATAGCAGCGGCTATCTCCGACGTTGGCGATGAACACATAGCGTTTGTGGACGGAGAAATGAGCCATCACGACCGTGGTTCCCATGCCACGGTACGCTTGTACTTCGTTGGACATGGTCCAGACGATTTGATTGGCGCGTTCGAGGATTCGAACCAATCGCATTTTCCTGTGGGAAGGTTGTTCTGAGCTTTCCGCGGAAAGGTACCGATTGTGCTCGAAGGCATCACTGATGGCTTCGAGAGTCAGCTTGCTCGCTACTTCCCCTGCGGCATGGGCTCCCATGCCATCGGCAAGCGCGTACAACTCATGTTCTGGAAGGCAGACAAACGCATCTTCATTGAGTTTTCGCCGTAATCCCACATCCGTGCGTCCGACGCCGAAGATTCGCAGCTCGTAGTCCGTGGGCGCTATTTCTTCTGCTTCTTGTTCGAGTTGTTCATGGGGAATGACAGACAATACAGCTTGTGGCTGGAGCGACTTGGGAGGTTCGTCATGGCGCGTATCGGCAGCGGTGCTGCGTTTTCGGGTGAAAACGAAGATCGCCAACGCCGTTCCGAGAGCGAATAACACAATCAGGACGACGACAGTGGGAGACACGGCAAGAGCAGTTGCGGTCAAGGTCCCGGAAACGGTGCTCCGCCAGGGGCGCCAAACGGGACGGGTGGATAGTTGGGTGTAGCGATGAGGTGTCCGACAGGAGACCACAGCGAATGAATGAGGTAGTCACGCTGTTGCACGAAGTTGTTGTGAGCCACGAAGCCAAGGACGATAGCGACGGGGAAAAAGAAGAACCAGGCGAGGATGAAGGCAATGATCCCGTTGCCCTCGACATCCGCAAATACGCGAATATCAAGGAAAAATCCTTGTTGCGAGGGATGTGCGTTGATATGGATTTTTGGCACGAGTCCCCAGGACGGCACGGTGCCACGCCCGGACCAGGAGGTGGCGCCGGTTTGTTGCAGGGGGATACCTTGGGAATGGAGGACACGCTGCAGGGGCGTGACAACCCCTTGAACATCTTGCCCAGCGAAGAACTGACGGTCCGTCCTATCGAACACGTGGTGATTGTAGGACCATCTCGGGGGAAATGCATCCGTTTGTGGGGAGCCAGGAAAGAGGGTTGGACAGAACCGTCAAGGCACGGCCGTGAGTGACTTTAGATCGAGCATTTCCTCGACATTGGGCATGACGATGAGTTCGACGCGACGATTTTTTTGCATGTTGTCTGGGGAGTCGTTGGCGGCGACGGGGTCGGTTTCGCCGTATCCTGCGGCGCTCCAGCGGGATGTGGGCAAACCGCCGCCGGGTTCGATTCGGTTGGCGCCGTAGCCGGAGGGTTCGATATCGGTTGGGGTAACGAGAAAGACGAGCACGGTTCGCGCTCGCATCAAGCTCAGCCCCCAGTTATCGAGATAGGGTCCTCCTTTGAGGGGTTTGTTGTCTGTATGTCCTGCGACCTGGAAGTCGCGAGCGAGCAATGTTTGGTCATTTCGGACGACTTTGGCGACTTCACGCAGCACGTTTTTTCCTTCTTCTTTGAGTTCGGTTTTGCCCGAATCAAACAGGATGTCGCCGGGAAGGGAGATGATCATTCGATTTTTTCGAATGTTGACGTTGAGGCCGAGGCGAGTGAGTGACTCGAGTTTTTTTCGCAAGGTGAGCATACGCTCTTTGATTCGTTCCAGGGTTGCCGCCCTGGCTTGGTATTCGGTCAGCGCTTTGCGCATTTTGTCCATGTCGGCGTTGAGGTCCGCGAGAGCCTGGCCTCGATCCGCCAAAGCGGTATTCAACTTGTTGATGTCCAACCCCATGGCCTCGAGTTGCATTTCGAGTCCGGCGACGCGGTTTTTCGAGGCTTCGAGTTGTTGCTCCAGATCGGCTACCCGTTGGTTGGCGGCCTTATTTTTCGCCACTTCGGCATTGTATTTCGCAAGTTGCGCCTGCCATTCATCTTCTGAATAGCCACAGGCGGCCATCGCCAAACCAAGCGCTACCACGGATGAGAAAGCTACTAAATTGCGCTTCATTTCCTCAAAACTCCTTATCGACGACTCGACGAGGCGAGTCATTTCGGACGCATTCCATGCACGCACCGGATGGTTGAGCATTCGATAGCCTTTGCGCAAGAACAAAAATGGCGTTCGCTTTGGCGGAGGATGGCCCGAGGCAGCTTGTCAGAGTAGACTTGCCAAACCGTGAGCATTCTGAAACGAACGAAAACGATCATCGGGCATGTATTCCTCGTGGTCATGGCGTATGGCTCGACGGCTCACGCTTTTTTACCGTCAGACTTCAATCCCGAGGGACGACGAACTCCTCGCCCCGGCCCGCCTACCCAACGTCCGGCGTCTTCGACGCCTCGGGCTTCGTCGGACGCGGGGGTGGGAACCGATGCCTTGATCAAGCGGTACTTCGCCATCGTGATGGCTCGTCCGGACGAGGTTTTTCCGTTGCGTCGTTTGGCGGATTTGTATCGTCAACGGGACGGGAATCTTGCGCAACTCATCACGGAGTTGGAGCAACGGGTAGCGGCGGGCGGTACGGAAGCTTGGTCGGCACGGGTTGCGTTAGCTGGGGTATACCGGCTTGACAACAAGAAGGCGGAAGCGATCCGGCTGTATCGTGAAGCGGTTCAGCAGCGGCCCAATGCTTTGGGAGCGGTTCGTGCCTTGGCGGAAGCGGTACTCGACGATGGGGATTTGGCCGAAGCGCGAGGTTTGTTCGATCAGGTATTGGCGAATAGCACCGAGCGAGTGGATAAGGAAGCCGCGCTTCGGACGTTGATTCGCATCAGTCTCGATCAGAAAGACCATACGGCGGCCAAGCGCTACCACGAACAGCTTGTCAGTCTTGCCCAAGGCTCCATTTTCGTTCGTGCGGAACTCGGGCGGGAGTATTTGCAACGGGATGAATTTGCCTTGGCTGAAGCTGAATATCGCCAGCTCGTCAAAGCGGCTGCCGGTGACAATCGAGCGCTGGCACCGGCGTTACGGGATTTGGGCCAAGTTCTCGTTCGACAACGAAAAACAGCGGAAGCGATCGAGGTTCTCCGAAGAGCGCTCCAAGTCGCGGGCCAGGGCGCAGGCGTTCGTCGTGAGATCCATGCGCTCATTACCGAAGCGTATCGTGCGGAAGGAAAACTCCCTGAGTTGATTGTCCTGCTCGAATCGTCACGGACCCACGACTTCGATGAAGTCGTTACTCTCGGTTTGCTTCTGGAAGAGACGGGGCAAGTCGATCGTGCGCTAGACGTATATCGACGCGCCTTGCATTTGAACCCGCGACACATCGACACGCACCTCAAGATCATCCATTTGTTGCAGGCCCAAGGGGAACTCGATCAAGCCATTCGTCAGTTCGAAGCTCTCATTCGTGCGGTGCCTGGCAACCCGGACTTTTCTCTGGAACTATGTGAAATCCTTATTCAAAGGGGCGATCGGGCCAAAGCACTCGCCTTGCTGACTCGTTTGGAGCAACAGATTCGCGACGAGGACCAGCTAGGTCGTCTCGCTGACTTTTATGAACGTATCGAGGAGAAGGACCGTGCGACACGCTTGCTGCAGCGGCTCGCACAAGGCGGAGGCAGGGACCCTCGATATATCATCGATCTGGGCGATCGGTATTTTCAGCAAGGCGACAAGAAAAAGGCCATGGAAACATGGGCGCGTCTTCGCACGGTCATCACCAACCGCGCGGAAGCGCTAGCCACCTTGGGTGAGGTTTATCTCGACCACGACATGACGAACGAGGCGTTGGAGGCGCTACGGGAAGCGGTCTCTTTGGAGCCGAATCAGCTTCGCTTTTTGAAAACCCTTGCGATCGCGCTCGAACGGACTGGCTCGACGATGACGCGACGTCGTGTGTTGACGGGAGCGCATGCGGAAGCCCTTCAAATCTGGGGGAAGATCCTCGATATGGCGTATCGCGCTCAGGACGAGGCGCAAGCTCGTGAAGCGCGCGTGCATATCGTTTCTCTTTGGGCGTTGTCGGATCAACTGGGCGCGCAAGTCTCTCCGTTATCCGCGAAATTTTCGGCAAATCCACCGGATATTCAAGCGGGACGTATGTTGGTGGAGGTCCAAATCCGTTTGCGTCAGCTTGCCGAAGCCGAGCAGACCTTGTCGCGTCTCACGCAGCTTCGTCCTGGGGAAGCCGATCTATTTCTCACCCTCGAGCGGGTATATGTGTTGCAGCGTAAGATCGATGAAGCGATCGATGTGCTTGCCAAGCTCACCAGCATCGATCCCAAACGAGCGCGCCAGTATTATCAGCGGATGGCCCAATACGCCGCGGAATTGTACCGCGACGACGATGCGGTCAAGTATGCTGCCCAAGCGGTAGCGTTGGCGCCCGATGATGCGGAAGGCCATCGAAAGCTTGGGGAGATGTATCGCAAGCGACAAGACACGGAACAAGCGGTCGCTGAGTTTCGTGCGGCCATCACCAAAAACGATCGGCTTTTCCTCGTCTACTTCGACCTTGCGGAATTGCTCTTGTCCAAGGGACAAACCGACGAAGCGGACCAGCTTTATCGTCGTGTGGTGCGGTTATGTCCCGACGAAGAAATGGTGGCAAGAGCGGCTCGTCTGTCGATGCAGATCAATCTTGGGAAAAACAGTCTCGAAGTGTTGGAACGTGAGTTGTTGCCTACCGCCTTGGGAAACCCGCAGAAGCGTGTTTATCGGCGTTTGCTGGTGGATTTGTATGGAGTGATGACGTTTCCTTTGGTGCAAGACGTGCGATATGGGTCCAAGGCATCGTCTTTGGCAGCGCGTGAGCAATTGAGTAAGATCGGCGCGCGGGCCGTCAAACCATTGCTCGATGCGCTTGCGGATGAAAACGAAGCGCAGCAACGCATAGCCATCGAGGTGTTGGCTTTCGTGCAGAACCGTAGTGCTGCTCCAGCGTTATTTGCATTCGCCACGGGGTCAGCGGAACCGGAATTGCGCTCCCGAGCCATGCTTGCCTGCGGCGCGTTGCGAGATCCCGGACTTCTGCCACGATATGCTTCCATTCTGTCGCCCACGGACGATTCTTCCGTGTTGCTGGGAGGATCGATTGCGTTGGCGGCCACGTGGGGCGTTGCGAGAAGCGGTGATCCTGGCGCACGTCCTGTTCTTCGGCAATTGGCCAAGCAAGGTTCTCCGGAAATCCGTGCTTTGGCTTTGCTCGGTCTGGGTTTCGACAAGGGCTCGCAATCCGCGGCATTGCTTGCGGAGACGACTCGTTCCGTGGAAGCGGGAAACGTGGCAATCGCTGCTGCTGCGCTCGGCCTTTCCGAAGCTGGAGCCACGGATCGAGCTTCGGCGCTCGTGGCTGTCTATCGAAGCTCCGACCCGCTGCCTCAACAAGCCGCCTTGGTGGCGTTGGCGCGTCTTGCGCCCGAGCGCGCTCGACCTCTGCTCACGGGTTTTTTCGATCCCAACGTGGCAACACGCAAAGCGACTTTGGCAGCAGCTCTCGTCGTGGCGACCGGTCAGTTCAAGCGCTCCATCGACCCTTGGGAAGTACCGGCCGGACAGCTCGACGTGCATGCGCTGCTCGATCATCTCATGCCCTCTGGCTATGACCGTTCGGACTATGCTCGGGTGTTGGTGGAACTCGAAGAGCAAGTGGGCGCCTCTGCCTTGCAAGCAGTACGATCATCGGCGGAAGGTGCTCGTCTCGTGGCAGATGCGTTGTTGTCGTACGATGGGGATTACGCTTTGGCGCCGTTTACCGATGGTGTGGACAAGCTCGATCCGGATTTTCGAAAGAGGGTACGAGCGGCGGCGCAACGGGTTACCGCACGCGTGGAGCCGGCATTTCTATCTCTTGTTCGGCATCCTTCGGTGGACTTGCGCACGCGAACCATTCGCGTGTTGGCGCGTCAGAACACTGCCCAGTCGCGCGCGGCGGTCATCGATGCGCTTGAAGATGACAACGAACTCGTTCAGCGCGCTGCCTTGACCGCGTTGGGAGAGCAGGGTGCGGATGAAGGGATACAGGCATTGTGCAAGACGTTGTTGGAGGGTTCTTCATGGTCTTTGCGGCTCCGCGCGGCCCGTGCTCTCGGCTTGCTCAATCCTGAAAATACTTCTTCTCAGGCTGTTCAGGCGCTATCTCGCGCAGCCAGGCAGGATTCTTTTGCCTTGGTTCGGGAAGCTTCTCTCACAGCCCTTGTTCGTATCGCCCATTCCCAAGCCCAGCCCATTGTCCGTGAAGCGGCGGCTTCCGACCAAGAGCCAGCGATTCGGAAGTTGGCTTCTCAGTTATTGCAGTCGTATTAGCCAAGGATCTGACGGATCCGTCTGGGAACTGGGGACTCCCCGACCTAGGCATTTTTCCTCGTAAATAGGGGATAAGGACGAAGCCTGCCCACGAATTCTCGGGCGCGCGGGGGTGTGGGACAGTTCACTGCATGGCATGACCCATGCAGTGACATCCACGCCGAATGCATCCTGGAATGGGTGCCTTAATCACGTGGGTTTCTTATGCAGTCCATATCGAATCTTCCATGTCAAGCACCTGCCGACCATCGATCCACGAACCATGAAGCTTGCGTATCGACCGCGTTCGATGCGTGGTTTCAAGTTCTTGGGGATCGTCCGTTGTTGAGCCGTGAGGCAGAGGTGGCGTTGGCTCAGCAGATGGAAAACGGCGAGCGGGTCATGTTTCATGCTTTGCTTCGCACGAGGCTGGTGGGGCAGGAGTTGGCTCGCCTTCTTGAACGACTGGAAGGGGGAAGGGTTCGACTCAGTCGTGTGTTGCGTGATGGCGATGACAATGACGAGGCGGCTCGAAAGCACTTGATGAGCGTTCTCAAGGCGTTTTCCGCACTCCACAAAGCACGTGAACAAGGCTTGAAAGCCCATCGCACCGTGGGATCCAGCGGGATGCCGTCAACCTGGGACGACCAGATGGTGGCCATATTTGAAGACATCCGATGGGATCGGCAACAAATTGATCGTCTGGATCACAAGGTCACCACGGTGCAACGTCAGATTGAGGATGCAAGGCGTGGTATTCGTGCGTGTGAAAAGATGGCTTCCATGCCTTACCAAGAGGTAATAGCGACCGTTCGCGCCTGGAAAGCGCAAGCCGATGAGGGATGCATTCTCGGACGTCGGGGCATGAGAATGGATGAGTTGTCATCGATGAGCGACACCATTCGCCATGCGTTGGAGGTCATTGAAGCTGGGAAGCGATCCCTGGGGGTGAGTGAAGAAGTCCTCGAGCAGATCATGGCGGAGGTAGCAAGAGGGCGAGCCATCGCCCAGCGTGCCAAGGTGACTTTGGTGGAGTCCAGCTTGCGGCTTGTTGTGCATACCGCGAAGAAATATGCTGGAAGAGGCGTGGATCTTCTTGATCGTGTGCAAGAGGGAAACCTTGGTTTGCTACGGGCTGTCGACAAGTTCGATTATCGTCGAGGCTATCGTTTTTCCACGTATGCATCCTGGTGGATTCAGCAAGCCGTGGCTCGTTCCATCGCGGATCAAGGTCGCACGATCCGGGTTCCCGTTCACATGTTCGAAGCCTTGACTCAACTCCGACGTCTTCAAAAACAGATAACTCATGAGCATGGTTACGTGGCAACCGCTGATGAATTGTCACAACGCTCTGGCATCCCCCTCGATCAAGTTCACAAGGCTCTGAGCGTCGTCGAAGATCCGGTCAGCCTCGATGCGCCGGTTAGATCGGAGGACGATCGGCTTTTGGTTGAATTCGTACAAGACGCGCGGAGCGAATCTCCGAAAGATGCGTTGGTGCGGGACCGACTCGGAGTTGTCACGCGACAGATGCTTGCGACGTTGACGCCGAGAGAGCAGCAGGTGTTGCGATTACGATTCGGAATCGATGAGCAACAGGATTGGACGCTGGAAGAGATTGGCAAGCGGTTCGATGTGAGCCGCGAACGAATCCGTCAGATCGAGGCGAGGGCGTTGGCCAAGCTTCGTCATCCCAAGTGTGCCGCACAACTTGAGGCTTATCTTACGGGGTCGGTACTGTGACGTGTGCTGAACGAGCCGTCGTGCGTGAAGTCATCCGAGTTTGATTTCGTATCGCCACGAGAATGGATCTTCTTCCGTGGCGGTTTGGATGCCGACGAGTTTGTCGTAAAGTTTTTTCCACCGTTCATCAAAGGGGAATTGCCATTTGCGATCCGAGTCATGGATTTCTTGGATCCATGTGATCACCGCGGCGGTTCCGCAGCAGGCTGCCGCATCGATTTCATCGAGTTCGTCGAGGGCGATTTTTCGTTCTTCTGTCGGCCATTGGAATAGATCGGAGGCAATCCGCATCAACGATCGCCGGGTGATGGAGGGAAGCACGCTGGTTGATTTGGGCGTGAGCAACGTATTTTTTTTGAGGGCCAGGAAGTTCGCGGCCCCGATTTCGTCGATGTACTTATGCTCTTGTGGATCGAGATACAGCGCTTCTGCGTAGCCCTGGGATTTGGCATCTCGACCTGGGAAAAATGAGCACGCGTAGTTGCCACCAGCCTTGATGTGACCGGTCCCATGCGGCGCCGCCCGGTCATACTGGCTCACGCGGAATTTTTGGCCTTTTTCTGGGCCAAACCCACCTTTGAAGTACGGTCCCACGGGGCTTACAAAGATACGGAAGACGTAGGATGAGGCCGGTTTGACCCCCACGTTGTCTCCTATGCCCAGGTAAAACGGACGAACATACAGGGATGCTCCTGTCCCGTAGGGGGGCACATAAGGAGCGTTGGCTTGTGTGACTTCTTCCACTCCCCGGAGAAACAGTTCTTCGGGGACTGGCGGACCACAGAGGTAGTCCGCGCCCGCATTCAAACGTCGTGCGTTATCGAGGGGACGGAAGGCATATAGTTTTCCATCGGCACCGGTTTGCACTTTCATTCCCTCGAAAAGTTCCTGGCCGTAGTGCAAACACTGACTGCCTTCGGGCAAGTGCATGGTCGTATCTTCCACGATGCCACGCACGCGCCATATTCCATGCTGGAACACGGCTTCGAACCGCCACGGGCAAGCCAAATAATCGAAACCCATGGTGGCGAAGTCGAGCGACGCATGTTTGCGTTCGTTGATGAAATAGTATCTCGGCTTGTTCATGCTGACGTCCTGTGAACTCGAGGATGCATTTCAAACACGGAAAACGAAGTTTCCCATGACACCAAGGCTGCTCACGCTCGACACGGCCAGTCTGTCGCCAACGTATGGTTTGGAGACTTCACGTGAGCCAAAGGGACGATAGTCCTGCCTTGTGCTGGTTGCCAACCCCGGGATTCGACGACAACCGTGCGACGGTCGCCCTCATCGCACGTTCGTGATTCTCGAAGCAAGAGGCAGTGGTTGTGCTTGTCCGTGGGGCCAGGGCGTACCTAAGCTTGGTTCATGCTTCCGCTCGTGAGCGTTTTGTTTCCCTATCGCAACGCCGCGGAAACGGTCGAACAAGCCCTCGACAGCATTCTTTGCCAAACCTACGAGCATTTGGAGGTGTGTGCGGTTGACGATGGTTCGTTGGATGAGGGGGCATCGATCGTGGCGGCGCGGGCGAGGCGTGACTCACGCGTGAGGTGTTTGTCGACGGACGGCCGTGGGCTCGTCGCGGCGTTGCAACATGCGCATCGGTTTTCTCACGGTGAATATATCGCTCGCATGGATAGCGACGATATTTCGCTTCCCACGCGTATTGAGCGTCAAGTGCAATGGCTACGCGCCAACCCGAAGGTGGGCGTCGTGGGGGTTCAAGTCGAAGGGTTTCCTACCGATGATCTTGGGGAGGGGATGCGAAGGTACATCGATTGGCAGAACGCGTTGGTTACCCCGCAACAGCACGCCCAAGAGATTTTCGTCGAAGCTCCCCTCTGTCATCCCACGGCATTGCTTCGTCGTGAGGCTCTCGAGCAAGTCGGTGGATGGATCGACACGAAAGGGCCGGAAGACTATGATTTGTGGCTACGTCTTGATCAAGCGGGGTGGCAGCTCGCCAAGGTAACAGAAGTGCTCTTTCGATGGCGACACCATGCTGGTCGAGCGACATTTTCGGAGAGTCGATACGCCTTGGCGCGATTTCGGGAAACCAAAGCCAAGTATCTTGCCCATCGCATTCGCAGCCTTGCCATGCCAATGGTGATATGGGGCGCGGGCCCCACGGGTAAACGGCTTTGCCGAGAACTCGAATCGCATGGATTGCGTCCGCGTTATTTCGTGGATATCGATCCGCGAAAAATGGGTCGGGAGGCTCGTGGAATTCCCATCCGCTCGGTGCAGGAACTCAGAAGCGGGCGTGAAACTATCGTAGTCGCGGTGGGAGCCCGGGGCGCACGGAACTTGATCCGCGATTTTTTGATCCCTCGAGGGTTTGTCGAGGGAAAACATTTTCTATTCGCGGCCTGAACCGATCTTTCCCTCAGCCGTACTCTCCCCGAATATAGTCTCGCAAGTAGGTGGCTTCCGCTTCGATGGTCATCAATTGGGAGCGCACTACATCGCCAATCGATACGATTCCCACCAATTTTCCTTTTTGCATGATGGGCATGTGTCGAAATCGCTTATCGGTCATCACGCGTTTGGCGACCTCGACATCATCGGAAAACCTTCCCACGACAATGTCGCGGGTCATGACCTCGGATACGGGTTTGTTCAAAAACCCCTCCCCTTGCGCGGCTTGGCGCAACACATCGCGTTCGGTGACGATTCCCGCGGGTCTGCCTTCCGAGGTGATCACGAGAGCCCCAAAATTGTTGGTCGCCATCATTTTGACGGCTTCCCGCATCAAGGTGGACTCGTCGGCCGTAACCACACCGCCTTTGGTTTTCCCTTGTAGCACGTCTTCTAGCGTCATTTTCACACGCATGGCCGTTCCCTCCTGACGAGCAATTGGTGAACATATCGTTGGTTCGCACGATTGAAAGTGTCAAGGGTTTGGCGTGATAGGGGGAAAGAAGGAAGCGGAGATGGTCCTGGGGAGGTTCCAAGCGAACGGAGGGTAAGGAGTTGTGGGCGAGGCAAACGTTGGGGTCACGTGAAGGCGGTGGGTCTGGCATGATGGTGGCGCAAGCCAAGGACCCAGCATGTCGGATACGTCATTTCCTTTGGTACGAATACTGTCCCGCTTGAGCCAGCGTGGAAGCAACGTGGATCGGGACGAGCTATTGAGCTTGTTTCTCGACTACGTGAGCGAGCTTGGTTTTGATTTATACCCTGCGCAAGAGGAGGCGATTCTTGAGTTATTGCAGTGGCATCATGTGATTTTGAACACGCCCACGGGGTCGGGCAAGTCGCTGGTGGCGATGGCGTTGCATTTCCAGGCGCTGGCGGAAAATCGGGTGTGTTATTACACATCGCCGATCAAAGCGCTCGCCAACGAAAAGTTTTTTGATTTGTGTGAGACGCTGGGTCCAGAAAACGTGGGGTTGATGACGGGCGATGGTTCGGTCAACCGGGATGCGCCGATTATTTGCTGTACAGCGGAGATCCTAGCCAACCGAGCGCTTCGAGAGCCTGACTTTCCCGTGGATTACGTGGTGATGGATGAATTTCATTACTACGGGGATCGGGAGCGGGGGATGGCGTGGCAGATACCGCTCATCACACTACGGGACACGGTTTTTTTGCTCATGAGCGCCACGTTGGGGGATGTGAGTGAGATTGCGAAGCGATTGGATGCGTATACGGATCGGCAGGTCTCGGTCATTACGGGCGCGCAGCGTCCGGTGCCTTTGACCTTTTCGTATCGGGAGGCGATGACGCACGAGACGGTTCAGGAGCTATTCGACAGCAACGAGGCGCCGATTTATCTTGTGAACTTCACGCAGCGTGCTTGTGCGGAGCAAGCCCAAGCCCTCACCAGTCTATCTTTTCTCTCCAAGCAGGAGCGTCAACAGATCGCCGCGGAGCTGCAAAGTGTTCGTTTCGACACACCGAACGGCAAGGAACTATCCCGTTTTTTGCGTGCGGGGATTGGAATTCATCACGCGGGGTTGCTTCCCAAGTATCGCCTTACGGTCGAAAAGCTATCGCAAGCCGGGTTTTTGAAAGTGGTAAGCGGAACCGACAGTCTGGGGGTGGGGGTCAATATTCCCATTCGATCCGTGGTGTTTCGCCAGCTTTGCAAGTTCGATGGGGATAGGACGGCGATCCTGACTGCTCGAGAGTTTCATCAGATAGCTGGACGCGCAGGTCGTCGCGGATTCGATGATCACGGCCTGGTCGTCGTGCAAAGCCCCGAGCACATCGCGGAGAATCGTCGGCTCGAAGCGAAAAGGATCAAAAACCCGCATCTGAAAAACAAATTGGTCAACAAAAAGCCTCCCATCAAAGGGTACGTTCCTTGGGACGAGAAGACCTTCGACCGACTGCGCGAAGCTCCTCCCGAACCGCTCGTCCCGCAGTTCAGTGTCAACCACGGCATGCTCATTCAAGTGCTCCAGGCCTACGCCCATGTTCCTGGAGGCGGTTACCGAAGGATCGTGGAAATCATCCAACGAGCCCATCTTCGGGATGCGGAAAAACGGATCCAGCTTCGTCTTGCCGCCAAGCTATTTATGTCTTTGCGTCAGGTGGGTGTGGTGCAAGTCGAGTGGGAGGACAACGAACCGTTGCGATTCGTTCGCGTCCGTGAGGACTTGCAGAAGGATTTCTCGCTGCATCAAGCGCTGTCGTTGTTTTTGGTGGAGGCGGTGGAGTTGATCGATCCCACGACGGAGACCCACGCGCTCGACGTGCTGACGCTGGTCGAGTCGATCCTCGAGAATCCCACGGTGGTGTTGCTCAAACAGGTGGACAAGCTCAAGGGAGAATTGGTGGGCAAGCTCAAAGCCGAAGGCGTCGAATACGAAGAGCGCATGGAAGCCCTCGAGCGTGTGGAGTATCCCAAACCCAACGCCGAGTTCATTTACGAAACGTTCAACCTATTCGCCAAAGGGCATCCTTGGGTGGGAGCCGAAAACATCAAGCCCAAGTCGGTCGCTCGTGACATGGTCGAACGAGCCGTGACGTTCAACGAGTATGTGCGAGATCTTGGTCTCGCTCGCTCGGAAGGCGTGCTGCTCCGGTACCTCACGCAAGTATACAAAACGTGCGTTCAAAACGTTCCGGAGACGTTGCGAACGGAGCCGTTCGACGATGTCATCTCTTTTCTTCATACGATGATCATTCGTACGGATTCGAGCCTCATCGAAGAGTGGGAGCGAATGATGCGCGGCGAGATCGTGCGTCCTAAGGATCGGTTCCAGCCTCCGGAACCCACTTCCCCCACTCATCTTGCTTCAGACTTCAAGGCGTTCGTCCGTCGCATTCGTAATGAGATGTTCATGCTTCTCAAATCCCTGTCGGACCGCAACTGGGAGGATGCGGTGACGTGCATTCGCGACGATGGGGACGAACCGTGGACAGAAAAACGATTCGAACAAGTGATGGCGCCGTACTTCGATGCTCATGCGTTCATCGATGTATCCCCTTCGGCACGGGGAACTCGAAATACCGAAGTGCAACAACAAGGCGAGCAATGCTGGAGCGTGCTTCAGCGAATCATCGATCCGGAAGGCGACGAAGACTGGTTCATCGAAGGATGGATCGATCTGGATCTCATCCGTGATCAAAGCGAACCGTTGGTATCGTTGCGTCGCATTGGCTCGTGAACACGAGGGGCAGCAGAAGAGAATCGTGGAGACAATCAGGATAGTCTAATAATTTCACATAGATACGACTCAACCGCCCTGGGATTTTTCCGCGGTTTTGGAGGCTCCGATGCCCTGGTGGAGTCAGTTTTTTCCACAACGATCATTGAAGGGGATAACGACGGCGACCAGGGTATCTTTGCAAGCAACGGTGGGCGGTCGTCATCTCGTGACCAGTTTTTTGACCGGAGTTCGTGCCGTATATTTTCAGTACACCTTCTTTCGCGAAGTGGTCGCCAAAGACGCGGCGGATAAAGTCATGTATATCGACATCGGCACACAATCGCATGGAACGAACATGCAGCTCGAGTGTGACGATGGGATCGTGGAGATCGATCCGAATCGAATGATCGTCGCGTTCGTGGGAGCGCAGGGTCATGGGGTATTGCTGAACCAACCGCTACCGGCGTCGATGGCCGCGATCAACGAAAAGATTGGCGTATCGGGGCAGGTTTTCGTGCGGGAAATGAACCTTACGGTGGGTGAGGAGGTAACTTTCCGGGGAATCGTTGAACCCTTGAGGGGCGATTCACCCCAGGGTCCATTTCGGCAAGCTCCCCATGATCTACGTCCACGATTTCGGGTGTGTGGGAAGCGCGGTCCGGCTCATCTCACGCAGAAGCTGCGGTTGGGATGAGGATGTGCATTTCTTGATGGCCGTGCCGTACGGCAAACCGGCTCGGTTTGGCTTCGTATTGGAGGTATCATGGGGGGATGGTTCAACCGATAGCATTGTGCATTGAAAACCTGGACGCGCACACGCCCAAAGACCGTTATGTATGTTGTGTTGCGACGCCCGGTTATGACATTGCCCTGGGTTTGGATGAAAAAGGGGGCGTGATTTGGCGGGAAGAGGAGCGCTTGGCGCATGAGTTATGGGTTTCGGCGGACCAGCAACTCATGCTCGTTCGGCGTACGGGTCGGCCTGCGATCGTGGTCACGCGTGCCGGCCGCAGTTTGTCACTTCCGTATGACAAGCCTGTCGTATTGCTCGATTGCGATCGAATAGACGTGCAAGGCGTGCATCTTCGGATTCACATCCATGGCGAAACCGATCAGGTGGTCGCCCCTTCTTTTTGGGAGCCGGAGCGGTCGGCGGGGACGGTGGCAGCGATCGCGACGGCGGTAGCGATCAGCGCGTCGGCCCTTGGATGCAAGTCTTCCTCGACGAGCACCAGCGAACTTACGCCCGCCACGGTGATTCACGAACCCGAGGCACCCCAACAGGCACCACCGGTCGAAACGGGTGAGGCAGCCATGGGGGAGCCAGAAGACGCGGAGACAGGGGAGAACCCCGATGGTTCGCAGGAAGAAGGTCCTGCCGCGGCGGCCTCTTCCGCATCAACCGCGGTTCCGACGCCTACCACCGTGCCAACGCGCAAGCCACCGATTGAGGTTCGGGTTCATCCTCCCAAACCGGTTCCACCAAGGCGTGACGGGGGTTATTGATTCGACGGACTGGAGCAGGTTTTCAACAAGGTGCCCGTTCGATCATGAGCGGCGAAAAAACGTATGGACGAGTTCGTCGCCACGCACATCGCTATAGGTTGCGTACCCCTTTTTCTCCGCCATATCCACGAGCGGAGCGGGAACGAAGGGAGTGATGAGAAGGTATACCTGTCCCGGAGCGAGTTGATTCAGCGCCGAAAGGACTGGTTGCATGGGATGGCCGCCCGCATCGAGCAGAGGACGAGCATCGAATGATGCGGTAACTTGTTCTGGATTGGCCCAGGGGGGAGCGGGCAGAGGTTCTTGTTGAGGTTGCGCATCGGTGGGTTGTTGTTCTTGGCCGACGGCTTCTCGCAGGCGATTGATCAAGATGCCAAGGCCAATGCCCCCGACGGAAGCAACTTGTCTCAAGGTGGCGACCTTGGCCACGGTACGACGAAGTACTGGATTTTTCAGGGCTTGAAAGGTGGGAGACAAGCTCACGAGGACGGCTTCTAGTTCGGGGTATACCTCGAGCAGTTGAGCCACACGAACATCGGGAGTGATGAGCAACCGTTCATTCGCCATGCTCGACCTCACGTTCCCAAGTGAGGAGGCGCTGTTCACCTTGCAGTGCCCGTTTGTCCGTGAGGTCTTGGCTGACTTCGATACATCCGAGGTATTGACCATCGGCATCGCGCATGGCGAAGTATTCGATGGAGATGAAGCGTCCTTTCATTTCGATCCAGAAGGCCGCCCGATCTTTGTTACCGTTGCGGAATTGTTCGAGAATTTGTTCGACCGTATGAACGCTCGAGGGCGGATGGCAATACTGGACTTTGCGTCCGAGGATGGCGCGCGTGCGAGCGAAGATACGTTCTGCGCCTTGGGTGAAGTAGCGAACGGTATCCTTGGCATCCACGAAGGTGATGTCGAAAGGAATGGTATTGAGCATGGCTTCTAGTTCAGCCAGGTCGAAGCTTCCCGATTTGAGTTGAATACGACCGCTTTGCGATTCTTGCGCGAGAGATTCGGGCAGATCGTCAGGGCGCCATTCACTCGGAGGATCGTAAAGACAAAATCCGATCTCGGAACTCTGGCGTGCGATTTCAAACCATTCCTGGGACGACAACGTATCGAGGCACATGGGAAAAAGAATTTGTTCTTCTTTATCCGTCATGTCGGTGATGGCTTTGCATGCGGGAGCAAGAACGAGGTCGATCACTCCTTTGGCTTCGCCCGCGGTGACGGTGCGAGTGGAGGCCAGGGCTTCGGCGGCGGACTTGAGCAACGCGCGGGTTTCGTCGTGCTTGCCCCACATGATTTTGGGTGGACCGGTGATGCCGTGTTTTTCGAGGAAGGGGAAGAGCAGATGTTCTTTGCGAAGGTAGTGTTTCTCGACATCCATGAGGGCGTTGAAACGGAGTCGTAAGGCACTCCACACGGAGGAGACGTCTTGTTGAGGGTCGGCGACGGTGAGATCGGCACTGAGTTTTGCGACTTGTTTGACTTCGAGGCGCAAGGCTTGGTTTTCGGCGGCAAAGGTGTGGACGGGGTGTCCGGTGGGCAGTGGTTTTTTTGGTTTTCGGATTTGCACGAGACCGGAGAGGGCTTCGGCATGGACATCGCATAGTTCGAGCACTTCTTTTTCGGGAAGTCCCTCGGCCATCAACTCTTGTTCGACCTCGACGACATCCCCATAAGGAACTTCGCCCAAGAGGCGAGCAAGTTGCGCCCGCACCGCTTGTGGCGCCGTACCGTCGTGAAGCTGGCGAATCATGTGCTTGAGCAGTTCTTTGCGACGCGTGGCGTTGTCGATCACCTCACTCATCGTGCTGATCTCCTGGGGTTGTGGGTGGGAGCAGAAAGACCAATCCGGGCGTTACTATGCGTCGATCTCGTGCAAGCGCAACCGTCGCGCAAAGATCATCCATAAGGGCAACGGCAAGGCGCATGGTTCGAGCAAGCCATCGTATCGGATCAGCTATCGGGAATCGTAGATATTCATGGCCGGAAGCTCGAGAGCGGAAAGGTACCCCCCGTGTCCACATCCCGTATCGATCCCGATGGCGTCGCCGCAACGCCAGATGCCAATCTGATCGTTCATGACACCTTTGGGGATTTCTTGGGCGAGGTATTCAGTCCCCGTGTGGCCAAAAACAACCAGCTTTCCCGTATAGTTAGAAAAGAATTCCTCATCTCGACCCCACAGCAGGCTCATGGAGTCGGTCACTTGTCGAGGGTGATAAAACCCTCCATCCGGATGCTGTGGCAGCCCCGCATGAACATAGATGGCGTGCTCATCTTCGTACCACAGGGGCAATTGCCGAAACCATTGCACCACATCGTCGGGAAAAAAAGCCCCTGTCTGAATCATCATCCGTTCATCGGCCCGGGGTAGTTCGTTTTCGGAGGGCACCGGTCCGTCGACAAAAGATCGGAACGCGGCGAGGCATCCGTTGAGTGGCGGCATGACGAATTCGTCCCATCCGTGGTCCACGACCCGAAGCCAAGCGTCTTCGTGATTTCCGCGCAAGGCCACCACGTTCGCGCGGGTCATCGACGGAAGATTTCTAATATAATCAACAACTTGCGCAGACTTGGGACCACGATCCACATAGTCACCGATGAACACGAGGGTGTCTTCCGCATCGAGTTCGGGAAAGCATGAAAGGAGACGAAACAACTGGTCGAGGCCACCGTGTAAGTCTCCGACAGCGAACGTTCGGCCGGCCATTGGAGCGCATCTTGACAGGTGGGGCGGTACAAGGGAAGCGCAAGAGGCGATGGGTCGATAGCATCCATCGGATAGACAAAAAAGCTGTCGCGCGGAGAGCCTCGGGGGGGGCAGTCATCCGCGCGACAAGCAAAAGCGCGAAAGGACAGAGGGGGGGAGGGAGGGGTATGTCTCTCTCGCGCCGATGTTGGGATAGCATATCGTGGGGGGAAAAACCAAGATTTGGTTGCGTGGGCGCGTTGGCAGCAGCGAGGCGGCAAGGGACTAGCTTGCCGTCTTGGAATTTTCGCGACTTACGACGGTTCAGGGGCAAGCCAGGTCGAAGTCATCGATGACGAAGGCGAGGTCGGAACGAATTTTTTCTGCGGTCAACCCGAATTTTTCGAGACTGTACGTATGAGGGCTTTTTCGTTGTCGTTGCACGATCGCTTGCTGTTGCACCCGAGTCCGGAACTGGGTGGGGGGTTCGATTTCGAGAAAGTCGACAATGTCGCGCATGGTGGATTCGAGGTCGGCCATGAGTTGGGGATAGCGCACGATGAGTAGGTTTTTTTCCGGGATGGCGCCTTGTTTCCACACCTCGTGGAAGTACCGGAACAAGTAACAGGAAGCCTGATAAAGATTATCGAGATATCGTTTCCGGTCTTGCTCCCGGGTGCTGTGAAATACGTCGTAGGATTGCTCGAGCACGCCGGTAATCATGGACATGCCGCTAGGGATCGTTTCGACGGGATCGCGGACGACATACAGCAGTTTGCAGTCCGGATAGCGATGCAACAGCGTTTTGATGCGCAAGGTGTAGCTGCTTGCTTTCACCGCGATGCGCGATTTGTTTTTGACGAGCAGGTTTCTTCGCCAACAACCTTCCATATAGTGGAAGTGTCGTTCGATGTTTTCGGCTGAATCTTGGTCGAGTTCGAACAAGGCCCGGGCAGATTCGCTTCCCCAATGGTCTTGCCAAGCGAGGAAGTAGGTCCACAAAAACGCGCCATCGACGAAGCGAAACAGGGCGAGGGCGTCGTCCGTTTCCACGTCCCGCAAGCTGGTTTCATGAGCAGCGGCGCTGTGATAACGGGCTGGAGAAAGAGGCGCAAGTCGATCGACGAACGGTCCGATGGTGCGACGAGCGGTGATGGCGGGAAAGAGCATTTCCCACAGTTCGAAAGCAGCCAAGGAGTCTGTGTGGAGCAAGAATCGGTGCAGGAACGTGGTGCCGCTGCGTGGGTTACCGAGGATGAACACGGGGCGATCGATCGGTTGTCGAGTGAAGGACGGCGACCACAGATGGTCGGCGGCGAGCGTTGCGGCGTTGACAACGGAATGGGCTTGTTTGAGAGCGAAGGTACCGATGGGGCGAAGTCGGAAGCCGAAGGTTTTCAGGATGATCCGGTAGATTTGGAGGTAACGATTCATCTTACGCTTCCCAGACGCCGGCCAGGCTAACCATGCTGAAGCCCGCTGCTGCAGTGCCAAGCACGAGTTTATCTCCAGGACGTACGCGCTTTTGTTTCAGCAACTCATGCAAGGCCAAACTCACGGTCGTGCTCACGGTATTGGCGTAAAGATGGTGCGTCAGAAGCCCCTTGCTTCGATCCACACCGAGGTCATCGAGCACTCCAAGCAAAATGCTCTCCGACGGTTGATGGAAAACGAAATGGTCCACGTCGTCGACTTTCCATCCCACTTGCGCCACCAGTCTTTCGACTTCCGGGGCCACGTGTTCATTGAGTTTGAATAGATCCGTGGACAGGGACGTGAAGGTTCCATCGATTGGGGCGGAACACAGATGCCAATGGGTGGGCATGGAGTGATTGCGGAATCCGAGGAGTCTCAGACTTCCTCCCGCAAAAGGCTGACGGCCGAGCAACCATGCGCTTGCCGCATTTCCGATGGTCAGACCCGCCGCCTTCGTGAGAAGGTCTTTCACCGTCTGAATATCGAAACAAAGAAAGTTTCGCGTGAGTTCGGCGGAACCAATCAAAGCCATTCGATACTCATCATGCATGGAAAGATAACTGGCGGCGATGTGAATGCCTTCGAGCTGTCCCGCGCATGCGCTGGTGACGTCGAAAGCGTGGACATGCCGTAGCCCGCACTTGGCGGCGACTTCCATGGCCGTAGCTGGCTCGAAGTATTCGCGCGCCACACCACCGTAAATGAGCAAACTGATGTCCGAGGATGCAACGCGGTGGGTTTGCAGGCATAGGTTTGCCGCGCGAGCGGCGTAGTCTCCGACCCGAGCCTCATGATCTTCCTCGAAATAGCGAATGGAGGTGCCACAACGTTCGAGCACTCTACGCATGGCCGCTTCGAGCAAAGGCCACTTGATAGGGTTTCCACGATAGTTTTCACGAACGCGAGCGATCACCTGCTCGTTGGTAAGCCGCGTGGCAGGGAGAAGCACCGCGGGAGGTGACAAGTACAAAGGCGGATGCGGCATGAGCTAGGTCACCAGTCCGTGAAAAAAGATCGCGGCACGTTCACGGCCTTGTAGATCCAGTAATACTTCTGTACCAAAAATTCCCACGCCTTGTGCTTGTCCCGCGTAACTTCCACCACCCTTCCGTTGATGCCGTCGGTCACAAGGACGTTGCCATTGTCCAAGGCTTGTGCCGAACCGAGAGCAAACGAATAAAAATCCGGTGTTTCACGGTACTCCCAGACGATTTGTGCCTGTTTCTGTTCGGGATCGAATTCCACCTCGATCACACGTGAATACTGGGGTTTTGGGCGACGATATCCATTGTCGAAGATCAACACGCGGTGGTCAGAAAGAAATTGTGGATCATGGCAGTGGTCCCAGATCCCAGCGCCGAAATCTCCCCCATCGCCCATGATCCAATCCACCTTCTGGGTTGCCACATCGATTTTGTAAATTCGATTGAGATTCCGAACGTTGAGCAACACCTTGCTGCCGGTCTCATCGAAGGTAATCGCGTTGGAGTGTGTCCAATCCTGTCCGAGTCCAAGCTCGTTGGAGGCCAAGTCCTGTTCGTTGACGTCAGTCCACGGAATATGATCTCGTCCCGCCCACTTCCACTCCACTGCCGTGCCTTGCTGATTGAGTATCACAATCCCATCGCCCAACCGCGTCTTGCCATCCACCTCGAACGGATCGAAAAATAAAAATGCCCAGCGACCGTCGGATAACCGATCGATGTCATGCCGCGCCGTGGTCTGCGTCCAACGAAACAACTCCGAGCCATCCAGATCGATGTGAACCAGATACTGATTCTGACCTGTCGCTATCGTTCCATCCGCAAGAGGCTGCACCTCCGTAATCGGTCCCCATTCGTACGTGACATATTCCCAGACGATCGATCCCGTTCGATCCACGGCGGCCATTCGACCTTCCCGAAATAGCTCCGCGGCAATTCGATACACGCCAAAGATGGCAACGTCATCGGATGAATTCACCGCCGGCACCGTGGTTTCGATGGAGGGAAAGCCGCTTTCGGGAGTCGAGACAGACCCGGTTTGAAACGGTGGTTCACAAGAGTCCTGGTGACACAAGGTCAACCGATACGAATACGAGGACTCCGGCTCAAGGGCGAGGTCGAGAAACCGACCGTGGCTCGCTGGCTTGCGCCCCACTTCCTGAACCTTGTTCCCGGAAGAAATCCGATGAATGATGACCTGTCCGTCTTCGACCGGCTGCCAACGAAGGCGCACATTGCGGGGACTGACAGCAGTGATTTCGATACCTTTGAGCGACGATACGCCTTCGACCGTAGGGTCATCGCCACTGCAGCCCAACGGGAAGCAAGCCGCCACGAGCGCGGCACCATGAAATAGAGCAAGAAGACGAAGATGCACGGGTGGCAGGATAGCGCCCGAATCCCGTGGAACAAGGCAGTTCGTGCAACAAGGAGGCATGGGAAGAAAAGGGGCTTGTGACGGAAGATACCTATTTGTCCAGGTTTAGCATTCGAAATTGCAGGACGATGAACCAAACGAAAACGGCATGGGACAGGATGGAGGGAAGGAGACGCTGGGTTTTGGCCGCGAGATAGCTCCACGTGCAACCGCATAACAATGCCGCCCCAACCACGAATGGATTCGGTCCGGAGTCCGAGCGTAGCCACCAAACGGTAGGAAGAAACGCAACGGCATACAACAGGCCCGTCAAAGGCCAAGCTAGACGAGTCCCATGGCGCTGCTCCAACATGGGCAACACCCAGCCGCGCCACCCCAATTCCTCGATGATGGCGATAATGCAAACACCTACCAACACGAGCATCCAATGTTTTTCCAAGGCGTCCGATGCCCCGAGTTGCGCATAGGCTCGCGCAAGCCATTGCGTTCTCGCCGAACCATTCGGAGCCATCACGGTTCGGCCCATCCACGACGCTGCAAAAAGCAACAGGGCCGAGCCCATTCCCAAGGAAATATCTCCCCAGCGAGGGCCCAGCCGATCTTGTAACTCATTGTTTTTTATTATATTTTTTAGCGAATAGGCAGCGATCGGTAGCTGGGAACCTCCCAGCGATACCCATACCCACGGCGACCCGGACAGGCCCGGATAAAAAGCCACGGTCACACCGACCAACGACAGAACCAGGGCCGCGACGATCCCAATCACGTCAACCTCGCCCGGATCGAAGGCCAATCACACGGTCAAGAATCCGATCGGCAAGCTCATCTTTCGTCATTCGAGGTAAGCGTTCGATATCATCGCTACCCACGAGGATGGCCTCGTTGGATTCGCCACCAAAGCCGATCGAAGCGCTATTGGCCACGATGAAGTCCACACGCTTTTTGGAAAGCTTGCCGCGGGCATGCTCGATCAAGGTAGGTTCATCGGCAGTTTCGACCGCGAATCCGACGAGCAGCGGTGACGAACCCGTACGCATGGAACCGAGTTCTGCGAGGATGTCCGGGTTGGCGACAAGCTCCAACTGAATCGGTTGGGCACCTCGTTTCATTTTTTCGTTGTGGATATGCGCGGGACGATAATCCCCCACGGCCGCGGCCATCACCAGTGCGTCCGCGCCGCCGAGCGAAGGACCCAGCACATCGTGTAGCGTGCTTCGCATGTCGCTTGCGGACCGCACATCGCGACGTTGCACCCCTGCGGGTGTGGTCAATTCCGTGGGACCGGCGATCAAGGTAACGCGAGCGCCCCGGGCGGCGGCTCTTCGCGCCACGGAAAAGCCCATGCGTCCCGTGGATCGATTGCCGAGAAAACGTACGGGATCGATGTCTTCCACGGTAGGTCCAGCCGTTACCACGATATGCCAATCGTTCAAGTCAGGTGGTCTGAGACGCGCCAGCACGGCGCTTACGATATTTTGTGGTTCTGCCATGCGCCCCAAGCCGATTTCGCCATTGGCTACCGGGCCAACAACAGGTCCAACCCACTCGATTCGCGCATCTCGTTGGAGCGTTTGGACGTTGCGTTGGGTGGCGGGATGGGCCCACATCCGTGGATGCATGGCAGGGGCGACGATGACATGCCCACGGGCGCAAAGGGTCAGAGCGGTCAGCAAGTCATCGGCACGTCCTTGCGCGAAGCGAGCGATGATATCCGCGGTTGCGGGAGCGACGAGCACCACATCGGCCTGAGACGCCAGCGCTACGTGCAGTTCTCCGGAGAAGGAAGGATCCCACATATCCATGCGTGAAGCTTCGCCGCAAATGCCGGTGAAAGTGACAGGACCCACGAAGCGTGCGCCGGATTGGGTCAACACGGGCAAGACGCGGATATGGTGTTGAATCAGCAGACGGGCGATTTCGATGGACTTGAAGGCGGCGATGCTTCCTGTGACGCCAAGCACCACGGTTGGGCTATGGGGGGTTGTGACGGGCTGGTTCATGGCGGCGGGCAGCCTAGCGTGAATCCCATGGCAGCGGCCAGGTTTGGTGAACGGTTGTCTCGTGAATGGACCTTAGGCTTCCGCCGGATATCGCTGCCGCGTCCATCCTGCCCATAAGATAGCGGCAAGGTAGATCGCAGCGGCAAATAGCGTGATGGGCGTGCGGCCCATGGCAAAGCAAATAGGAACGAAAAGCATCGAACCAAGCACGTTGAAAGCGGAAGATACCGCCCACATCCACGCCAAGCTTCGCGCATCACTCGTTTTGAGGGAACTCATGTACCAAGGGACAGGAACGCCAAGCAATGCACCAAGCGGCAAGGTCAGAACGATGGACGCGAACACACGCAATCCCCAACTCGTTCCGATGAGGTGAGGCAAACCGAATCGAATGGCCGATGCGTACAAAACAGCACCCAGAACGAATAACCCCACCATGATTCCGAAACTACGCGAAGAACGAACCAGGTACTTTTCCGTGGCCAGGCTTCCGAAGGCGTAGCCGATGAGCACGCTCGGCAAAACGATGGATAGCGAATACAGCGGTCCGCCCACAAACAAGGTCAAGTTCAAAAACGCAACGTTTTCTACCAACATGAAGGCGAAACCGGAGAGGGCGAAAAAGGGCAAAGCGGCGACGACCTGCTTTCGCGCCGTGGCGTTTCCACCTTCGAGCTTGGCTTTGCGCCGCACCAGGATCGGCGCGGCCACCAATGCCGCGGAAGCAAGCAACGCGCAGAGGAACATCCATCGCACGGCGGGCTGGGGATAGACGAACGCGCCATCGATGGCGCTCAACCACGTGTGTTGGTTGGTACCGACGAAGTAGAAATAAGGACGTTCGTCGGTGGAAGGTCGTACATCCCAGCGCATCTGGCTTAGGATTTTTTCTCGCTCTTCGGCGTTGGCAGCCCGTGCCAAAGGAATGAAAGGAAGGTCTTTTTGCGTCACCGTCTCGCGCAAAGGATCGATGAACGGTGCGTAATACTTGGCAAGCTCATCGTAGGTGGCGTCGTCGAGCTTGGAAAAAGCATCGCCCAGAGGACGAACGGGAGGCGTATCGTCGGGTTGTAAGGGGTGATAGATGAAGCGATAGTGGTTGGCGGCGGCGTACGCTTCGAGTCGAGCGATCTCGTCTTTGGTGAATGCGCCTTTTTTGAGAAGCCCGTTTTCCCAATAGCTATCGAAAATGAAAACGAGGCTATCACCGGGGCGTTGCACTCCGTGTTTTTCCAAAAAAGTCAAATAAGTCACGAACTTACGTAGTGTCAGCGAAGCGGGGGACGAGTAGCCATGAGACAGCGACAGGATGCCTCCCGGCTTGAGCAAACGGTAGTAATCGGCCACCGCATCCTCGGTATACAAGAAGTTTTCCGATAGCGCGTTGGCAGCGGATCGAATCGCGGTAAGAGTGTCGACACCACTGGCTTCGATCACGTCATAGGTTTCTTCTCCTCCGAGGGTGTGACACCAATGCCGCGCTTCGGTATTCAGCAAGTTCACCGAGGTGCGTTCATCGGATAAAATCCAAGGACTATAGCGATCTCGCATCGGGTCTTGCGGCAGACCGAGCAACACACGGTAGGTGTCGGGATTCAACTCGATGGCATCGACATGCTTGGTTCCGAAGGCTTTGGCGACGAGCACATCGACGCCACCACCGGCACCGATGACGAGTGCCTTTTCGGGTGGGGAGTCGGCAGAGCGCGGGACATAAGGTGCCGCCCACAACGAGTTTTTTAGAAATTCCTGCTCGGGAGCCGGGGCGTGGAGAGCGAATTGACGCGTGCTGGCACCTCCGTCCACCAAAATGAAGCGACCAGGAAGATCCACCGTATCGAAGCGATGGGCAATGCCTCCCCGGTACGATCGCTCCCGAGAGTCTCCCGTCTTGCTCACGTCGATGCGCGCGATGGCGTTCCAGAAGGACATTTCGATACCTTGGAAATCGACCAACAGAGCCTTACGCAGCAGCCCATACTTCATGGAAAAAATGTCATGCCCGTAGATTCCGCGCGCCAAGCCCGGATAGGCGAGCACGCCGACACAAAGCGCGATCGCCAGGGGAATGCGCCATGGCAACGAATACTTCCAGGGCAGGGAGCCGGTGGCATGCCAATAAAACAAGGCACCCGCGACACCGAGCAGGGCCACCATCACGGTGGCGCCATAACCCGTCAGAGAACTGATGGCCGATGCGGCGACGGCGGCACCAAGCCCCGCACCGAGCAAGTCCCAAAAGTAGATGATGCCGGGCCCTTGTTTGGCAGCGATCAACGTGTAGCTCACGCAAACGCCCACAAAGAAAAAGGGCAGTGCAAACATCAGAAAAAACAGCGGAAGAGCGATCACACCTCGCCAATCCGCAAACAACGGATCCACCGGCAGAAAACAAAACACCGGAATGACAATCAAACAGGATAACGCAAACCAATAGGCGTATCTGCCCAACACCTTCGGGGAAGGGCCGTCGTCGGTGGGAAAAGAGCCGGGCCGAAGGTGAACGAACACACCCGCACTGCCAAAACCCAGCATTGCCGTGCTGATGATGGCAAACGTGTAGTGGTGCTCGAGTTTCGAGCCGAAGAACTTCGTGAGAAGAATCTCGAACAGCAACGAAGCCGCGCTGACGAGAAACAGTCCTATCAGGATCGCGTTGCGACGAATCACGTCGCGAAGCTAGTTCCGAGCGGGCGGACTGTATAGCGGGTTTCCCATTTCCGACCGATAACACTCATATTTTTGGGGAATCGCGAAAGGGGAACCCGTGAGGCGACAGTCCATATTGGCGATGACGTTGCGGGAAGGGCAATCATCGACTCGTCGAATCAGTTTGGTGATCTCAAATTTCGGACTCCGCCGTCGAGCCCAGCAGCCATTCGATGTCACCGCTTGTGGGAGGAATTCGGCTGCTCGGTATTTCAACAAACGGATGGGGAAGAAAATGCCGCGCGAAGCACTCTTGCCTGACCCGCAATCGCCTTGTCTTGGCATCCCAAGTCATGCAGTTGCACAAGCGCTGGCGAGGCATTGACCTCGATAATGACTGTTTTATCCGGGGAAACCTCCCGCCAGTCCTCGTCCTCCCCCGCGGGAACGCGAAGATCCAATCCGAAGTGCCGCAATCCCGTCACCTCAGCCACGGACAGACAAAATCGAAGCCACCGATCCGGCACACCGTCCAACACCTCCGCGGTAGCCCAGCGGTTCAAGTTCAACACCGGGTTTTCGAAAGACACTCGTTGTCCACGAGCCAGCACGGTGTTCTCATCCCATCCTCGCGATAGCACCACTTGCTTCCAAATGGGTTCGGCCTTTCGACGACCAAACGTCTCGTCGTCGGCAAATCGCCGATCCAACTCGACAAGCAAAGCCCTCAAGCTGCTTCGTCCATCCCCCACGATACGGATGGGATGACGTCGATAACCGGCCAGGAAAGTTCCATCGAGAAAGTCGAGCCGAACGTCGGCACCCCAGGCCACGCGCTGGACGAGGGCGAGATAGTCACCTTTCCACACGGTTTCGATGGCACGTAGGAGCGAGGATTCGTCGTGGACCGCTACGACATCACGCCCAAGAGCCATTCGATTCGGCTTGACGATGACGGGATATCCCACACGGTTGGCAAGGTCGATTCCAGGTTGGGGACCGGCACGATCGGAGAAGTCGTCGACACGAAAGTAGTCCGCGCGAAGACAGCGAACGCCTTGCACGACGCGAAACCCCCGGTCTGCCAGCAGCATGGAGGTGTAGTACTTGTCCTGAGCAATTCGCGCGGCGACCGCATCGTTCAGGGGAGACATCCCCCCCACAAAGCAGCGTTTTTCGACCCCGTTATCGACCTCGAAAAGGTATCCATATTCCGGGTCGAGAATACGTGTTCGATAACCGAGGGATTCCGCGGCACGCAAGGAAAGCTGAACGATACGAGGTAATCCTGAATTTATTCGTGGCATCGAGCACGATGCTACTCGTGCGCCGACCATGGGGGAAGGGTGGGTAGCAGCGCTCCAGCGAGGATCAGAGCTTGGCGAGAATGGATTCGGTCACCTCACCAATGGTCTTGGAACCATCGACGGAGATGACTTTGGGGCCTCCTGCCATTTTGAAGTGCTGAATGGCTGCCATGGTGCCCGTCACCTCGTCGTAATAGATGTCGTGACGCTTGTTGATGGCTGCTTCATCTTGATCATCGGCACGTGTCTTGAGATCACCGCCGCACACGCGACATACGAGTTTGCCGTCCTTCTCGACAGGCTTGATCGCATCGAACGCGATGTGGTTGGGATGGTTGTTGTCGTTGACGCACAAGCGCCGCCCCATGATTCTGAGCTTGGCGATCTCGCGATCGAGAATGATTTCGATCACGTAATCAAGCGCAATGCCTGCCTTGTCGAGGCTTTCCGCGAGGCTGATGGCCTGGGCTTTGGAACGAGGAAAACCGTCGAGCAGCCAGCCATCCTTGCAATCTGGTTTTTGCAGGCGTTCGATCATCATAGGGATGGTGATGTCATCGGGAACGAGGTCACCTCGATCGATATAGGCCTTGGCTTTTTTTCCGAGGTCGGTTCCACCGCTGATGTGCTCACGAAAGATGGCACCAGACTCGATATGGGGCACATTGACTTTTTTCTGGACGATGGCTCCTTGCGTTCCCTTTCCGCTTCCATTCGGTCCAAAGATGAGGATGTTTTTTCCCATGGGCAGACTCCGCGTGAAGATGGAGCGGTGCAACGGCGACCGCTAGCGGGGGGCATTGTGGACGCACGGAGCGTGAAGGGAAACCGGAACCGTCGCCAATGGGGGATTCGATGGGGAAGCGGGGGAGCTGTCAAGATATAATTATTTGTATTTATTATACAATTTTATCATGCGGACGAATGGGGTGGAAGGCGTTGGGGTACCAGAGGGATGAAGGGAAAGGGATTGGGACGGAAGGCGAGTCGAAGCGGCTTGACGAAAACGTGCAGGTGCTGTCAATAAGCGTCGAAGGTCACACGGTGGTGTTGTTGGCCATGGTGTGGCTATTGGTAAGGAGAGCCGCGCACGAGTGGCGGAATTGGCAGACGCACTGGATTTAGGTTCCAGCGCCGAGAGGCGTGAGGGTTCAAGTCCCTCCTCGTGCACTTAGTGGAGAAGCTTGGGAGGATCGGTCGGTAGGCTGGGTGCGTCGGGTTTCCGCGGCCCGAAGCGGGGTCACGTTGGGGCCACGAACTCGGGAATCGACTGGTCCATCGGTGCGAGCGCATGCAGCCCGAGTTCGGCGAAGGTTCGCGCCTTGCGGTAGTAGCGGCGGATCATCTCGCTGGACTTGTGGCCCGTCCGATCCGAGATCCACGTCTCCGACTTGTCCGACGCGAGGGCCAGGGTGACGAATGTGGCCTGCAGGTTATGAGCACGGAGAGCCTGCCGATGCTTATTCGACACGAACAACTCTTCGCGGGTCACCCCGGCCAGCCGGAGATGTGCTCGCAGCACTTCGGCTGCGTGCTCTGCGTTCAGCCGACCGCCGTGTTCCCCCGGAAACACGGGCTCGTTTGGCTCGACCTTGCCGCGTATCGCGTGCCAAAGCCTCAACGCTGCAAGTACGTCCTGTGAAAGCACCCATGTCCGTGGGTCGTCCGTCTTGTTCGTGTCCAGACGGACCAAGCCCCGGTCAAGGTCGATGTGGCACCAATCCAGGCTTACGCCTTCATCGCGCCGCATCCCTTCGCGTGCCAGCACCCCCCAAAACATTCGCCAAACCAGGGGAACGCGACAGCAGCCGAGCAACTACCGTTCTTCGTCGGGGTAGAGCAGGCTCTTTGCCTTGGCGGAACCCAGCGACGGCAGGAACCCGCGAGGGAGGGGGTTCGCAGCGATCAACCGTGCTGGATAGGCGGGGTCGGATGATCGGGTCGTTCAGCTCGAAAGCAATGCCGCAAGTCGATTGGGTTGCGGCAGTCAACGACTGCCGACACGGACGATCGGGTCTACCAGCTCATAAGCGACACCACGGCCGTCTTCCGGTGAGCGCGACGGGAGCAAAGCCTGCGCCTCTTTATGCGCATCTTCTTCACTCATGATCGCGATCATAAGTTGATCGTGAAGAGCTGCTTCGTCGATTCGATCGGCCCACTTCCTGGGCGGCTGCTTCCCATCGCCCACGTGCTTTTTTCTCTTCCCGGTCTTTGCCATGCCACACCTTGATGCTGAGCGTAACACCGGTTGTCGGCTCACGCCATGGATCCCCGCCGTCGTAGCTTCAGAGCCGAACAGCTCGAACGCGCCAGGCAAATCCACAGGCGACGGCATCAGGGGTACGCATTGGCAGCACGACGATGTAGGAGCCCGAGCCGGTAGCTCACCTGATGAAATACCACGCGTCGCGAGATGCTCTGCTCTACCGAGCCTGCGAAAAACCCGTCACGAACGCCGTGCTCCATCGCACCGTTCCGCCGGGGCAAAGCAAACGTATCCATGCCGGCCCGCAGACGGCCCAAGGTCGCGTCCATGCGCTTGGGTCGGACCCCGAGTACTGTCGACCCCGCCAAGAGCGCTCCAAGTGGCAGGGACGGGTTGGGGAGCGTCCATCTCGGCTGGTGCAATGGGATGCGACGGGCGCGTGGGCTCCTGGCTGGCGCACCCCCTCGCGGACGGTCACGTCGTCGCTTTTCAGTGCGTTGGCTGAAAAGCCCTGTGGGATCACTTCCGCTTGCGCTTGTTCTTGCGCGAAGGCCGCTGCGGCGAAGGTCGCCCGTGCTGCCGGGCGATGCTCATCACGCGGTGCCGCTGGTACTCGATAATCTTTTCAGCGAGCGGATGATCGAGTGGCGGCACCAGGTGCGTGATGGAGACAACGAGCTGATTTTCAGTGTCGCTTGCGCGAAGTCCAGCAAGGATTCCCCCTTCGTCGCCCGCGTAGAACGTCTTCTCGACGAGCACCGGCGCAGCGGTGTCGATTTTCAGTCCCTTGCTTTTCAGCAGGGTTTTCAGCTCGGCACCGATCATCATCGGTATGGGCAGCGAAGCGTCCAGAGCATCGAGCAGCGCAGCAGTTTCGTGTGGATCGTCGATGGGCATGTTGTGTTGCAGCGAAGCACGATAAGAAACGTGCTTCAACTCGCTAACTCGGCAAATGGCCGGGTGGTGGCGGAGATGAGCCATTTTCAGCTATTTTCAGTCACTGTAGCTCACTGCATTCGATTGACCTTGCCTTGCTGTCTCGCTTCGGGCGCACGATCATTCGGTTCATCGTAGCTGCACGAGGATCGCCTTTCCCACCAGTGCATCACTGAAAATAGACTCGGCTATGTGGCAGGATCGGGCCAGGAGCTGGTGCGGTGGTGGGTTGGAGGGGCTCTATGATCAGTAGGCTCTCAAGTATTGGAATTTGAAGCAGTTGCGATAGCTTCGCTTGGCTCTGCGAGCCGCGTGTTACAGGGGGAAGAGTACCGAGCGAGGGCGGCCACGAACTGCCTTGCAACACGCCGTCCAAGCTCGGGATCCTCTTCGACTTCCTTCACCAAATCCGCACAAATCCGGCGCAATATCGCAGTGCCGTCGGCGGCTTCGAGCGGGTTCGTGACCGCACTGATGACGACTTGCCGATGGCAACGCGCAGCGTATGCCGCGATGTTACCTATATGTCCTTGTCATACACCGACCATCCAATTCGACGGCAATATCACCGGACACATGGGGTGTTCAGAATGCCGTCTTGGAGGATGGGAAGATGGCCGCAACGTATACCGCGCAACAACGCACCGAGATTCTGCGTTTGGCACAAGAGGTGGGGCCACTCGAGGCCGCAAAACGCAAAGGGATGCCCCCGGGGACTGTGACGGCGTGGCGATGTCTGGAAAACAAAAGAGCAAAACTCGCCAAGCCCCCAGAGTCCCCAGAGCCACAAAAACCCTCGGCTTCGGCCCCCAAAAAACCACGTACCGGCAAAAAAGTCGCACGCCTGTACACGCCATCCGAAAAAGCAGCCGCTTTGGAGTTGGTGCAGCAGCTTGGGGTGTCCGAAACACACAGTAAAACTGGCATCTCCCGCTTTTCCTTGTACGAATGGGCTCGCATCCACGAAAAAGCCATGCAGCAAAAGCACATCTCCGACCCCCTCGCCGACCAGACCCCCGCCTAAAACGACCGCGATGCCCTGGTCTTAGCCGAGTGGAACAAGCATCCCGGATTGGGACCCAGCCAGATCCGCAACCAGCTTCGACGCGCCGGCACCAAGATATCCGTGCGCACCGTGCGCATGGTGATGGAAAATAACGGCTACGTGTTGCCCAAGGTCCAGCGCAAACAAGTTCATGACCAGCGCTACGAGGCCATTCGCCCTAACCAATTGTGGCACATGGATTTTCTGCAAAGACATATTCATTAGCAGAAAATCAGCGTGCTTTTATCGTCGATGATTTTTACCTTTATATTCGATGGGTTGCCTTGTTGGGGGAGCAGTGCTCCGAGGCTGTGCTCGAATGCTTCGAGTAGGCAGTTAGTCGTCATGGCAAGTCCGAAGCCGTCATGAGCGATGGGGGAGCGGCCTTTTGGGCATGGCGTGGCGTAAGCCGTTTTACTCGTCTTTTAGAGGAATTGGACGTCGATCAGCTCATTGCGAAGGTGTCCCAGCACAACGGAAAGCTCGAAGTGCTCCACGCCAACATGCAAAAGGAATTGTTCAACCAGAAGCGTTTCTTCGACTTGGGGGAAGCGGCGGCCAGATTGCGGGCGTGGGTGGCGTTTTCAACTTGCGACGCACCCATCATGCCCTCGGAGGCCTTCTGGTTCCAGCAGACCGGTATTTTGGAAGGTCCGACGTGGTGCTGGCGCAGATCGAATCCGGCGCGGCTGCCGAGGGTATCGGTGAGCCCATTGCCGTGGGTGAGCGTATGCTGGACGTGGTGCGTGTCACGAGCCGGGCGGGCAAAGTCGAGTTGTGGATGATGGGCCAGTGAGTCTGGCTATAAAGCGGTACACCTTCAATCTCGAAGCCTGGGTCGATGGCGCCACGGCAGCAACCGTCGGAGCGGTGGTGTCTGCCACTGAAGACGCACAGGCTGTCGTCGATGCGTTTCACGATGGGCTTGAGACGGTGCAGGGACAAGTCCCGATGGCGGTAACGCTCGACAATCGCCCCTGCAATGACACTGCCGAGGTGGTACAAGGCCTTTGTGGCAGCCAGTTGCTGCATGCCACGCCCGCACGAGGGCAAGCCAAAGCTCCTGTAGAGGGAGCTTTCGGCCTATTTGAACAATCCTTGCCCAGCCCGATGGTTGTGCGTAGCGAAAACGAGCAAGACATTGCCGCAAGCATCGTCGAACTTGTATCGAGAGCCTATTTCCTTGGGAGAAACGGCAGGCCCTCGGCACGACTCGGAGGCCGCACGCCAGCACAAAGCTACATGGGTGCCAACCCAACAGAAGCACAAATTGAGCAGGCCAAGCCGTGGCTCTTGGAACTGCGGAGGTGTGAACAAGTGACACGCTCCACGCGGCTGCAACGCACCGATCCGATTCGACGCGAGCTTTTGCGCACGCAGTTGGCGCGATTTGGGATCGACGACCCGAACGATAAGATGGCCCTATCGCTTGCCGGCTATTCGATGGATGCAATTTTAGAAGGAATTTCGATATTCGAAGCCAAACTCCAGCGTGGGACCTTGCCGAAAGACTGCCTGCCTGAACGGTATCTCGGTGGAATCATTCGAAATGTCGAACAGCGTGATTTTCTCGAGCAAATGGGAAGAAACCTGCTGGAACTTCGACTCGAGGTCAGCGACAGACAGCTCGATGCGTTGCGCGCGCGAGCCGCCGACATCGAAGCGGTGGCCACTGGTGCCGTGCAGCGGACCGAAGAATATGTGTTGCAAGCTTTGCAATCCGACTCCACCCTGGCGTTTCGCTTCTGGTCGCGCCGAGCCTTGGATGCCATTGGGGGTATTGCTTGGGCTGAAGTCAGGGCCGTATGTACCCATTTGCGGCGTATGATAGGGGCATCGTTTCGACTCGATTTCAAACGTCGCGAGTGTTTTCTGGCCGAGCTGATGGCTGCGGCTGTGCCGGTGGCTGGGTGATTGGGCAGCGCGGTGGCCGCCGCACTTGCGCACAGCCATGGTCATTGCCGGTTTTACGAAAATGGGTACGGCGATTGATCTGTGGCCGTGGCGTCAGGCCGCCTGCGGCTGTCCGGAGATTATTGGTTGGATGGTGCTTGACAAGGGCAGGTAGGCAGTCGTGCTGGCCCTGCGGACCACCAGATCCTTGCCGCCGTCACGCGTTTGCTTCGTTTGGTAAACGTCCCAGCCTTCCGCCCGAAAGACTTCGGCGACCAAGTCCTCGAACTGGCGCGGACTGACGACATCTTCCAAACACAACCCGCGAGCAAGCAAGTAGTTGTACAGCAGGCCAGGTGCCACACCGTCCAGTCGAACGCGCTGCTTCAGTTGGACAGTCAACCCGGCGCGCTCCTCGATGAGGTTTCCCAGAGCGCAGTTGACACCCACCGGAAACGTCCACACAGCGAGCCCCTTCCTTGCGGGGTGTGCGTGAGCGACTTTCTCCAACTGCTGCTGCACCCTGTAGGATTCGTCAGCGCACTGTCGGTGCTTCGCATGGCCCTCTTCGTCATGGATGCTCGGATAGAATGTGTAGGCTCAGGCCAAGATGCAGCGGCCCTCGAGAGTCAATTCCCACAGTCGGCGATGGAATGCCTCGCTGTTCGGTCTTGTCTCAAGGGTCACCGACCCATCATTGCTCGACGGGATGCATTCCGATCAGCAGATCGAAGCGCTCCTCTTGGGACGGGGGGACCGCAACGGCTACGGTCAGCTCGGGATGTGGGGACTTGGAAACCATCGAACATCATGATCTGAAGTCGAACTTACTCCATAGCGCGCACCTTGGCGTTGATCGTGTTCCCCGCCCACAAGTCCCGACAAATCAGCCAAAGAGTGGCCGCATCCAGCTCGCCAAGCATGTCCGGGAACCCTTCGATGGAGTACTCGACCGATGATGCCAGCAACAGATCCTTGGTCATCACGCTCGCGACCCACACCTCTTTTGCCGTCTGAGCCTCTTCGGCTGCGTTCCAGACATCGCGCGGAACGTTCTCGCCCTTCGAACGCGCGATGAGCGCCGCGTTCAGCTTGTCGATCGCTTCTTCAAGAGTATCCCATGCTTGTTCGTGACTCATGGGAAAAGACTACACGAAGCGAGACTCGATGGGCGCTACCGACACCGATCGCACGTTCGACAAAAGACGCGGGGAGGTACGTCCGAGCTGCTCACCTCACAATACGTCATGTAGCGCCGCCGCGACCGACTGAACCGCCACCCAGACAACCGCGATGGCACCGAGCAACAGAAAGCCCCGGTGCTCAACGATGATTTCTCGAAGTTGCCGGGCGGAGAGAGTGAAAAGGTCCGGTCGGATTGCGAACCAAGAGAGTCGGAGGGCCGCGACGACAGCCATCACGCTCAAGAAGACGCGAACACCAGCACCAAGGTCTGGGCACTGCCCATTTGCAACGGCAATCAACGCGTAGCAGGTGGATCCCGCAACACAGCAAACTATGGGAGACGGACACCTTGAAAGGAACGAACGCATAGCCGGCCTCACGAGGACCTTCAGAGCATGCAGCTCTCGGGTCTGTGCGAGTCGGGTGTTAGCCTGCGAGCTGGCCTGTCCGACGGTTTGGTTCAGGTGCCGGTGGTCCGTCTTGTCTCACAATTTTCGATCGCGACCGGCTGCGGTGCTTGCGCACGGCTTCGTGTTGATGGGTTACGCCCGAGACGTTCCAAAACAAAGTTGGATCGCCACTGTCCAACCGTCATGGCGAACGAGGTGATCGTGGGGGGCGCTCGACCTACACTCAGAGTTGCCCACCGATCTCTCTTGCTCTACGCTCTGAAACGTGGGCCACGATCTTGTCGCATCCCGTGAATTTGCCATCCGGTTCCAACCAACCGGAGGGGGGCGCTTCGTTCCGCTCGACGGATACGTAGCCGCGCTCGCGGAACTGCGGGACGGCTTCGCGGGGTCACGTCATGCGCTCGCGCCGAGCATCGCCGAGCGTGTACGTCGCCCGACATCCGAGCTGCGCACGATGCTTGAGCTTTCCGTGGGGCCTGCGGAGCCAGGTAGCCTCATCGTGCCCGTCGCCGTCACGTCGCCGATGGGTCAGCTCGACATCGAGTGGACGAAGATTGCGACGCTATTCTGGCGGATGACGGCCAACTCGCTCTGGCGGGCAGCGCGGGGTCTTGCCGTCGTCGGACTCACGGCAGCGTCCGCGCAGAGCTTCGCCAAGGCGGCTGCAATGGGTGGGAATCGAGGCTTCGTTCAGGTCGAGCTGGTAGAACGACGCGACGCCAGCAAGCCTTGGCGTACCAACGTCGACCTCACCGCGATCGAACGCGGACTTCGGCAGTACGTCAGCAAGAAGTCCGAGCCGATGGAATCGACCGAGCAACTCGTCGGCCGTGTCGTCGCGCTCGATTGGGATCGACCTTCGCTCACACTCGACGCTCCCGGTCGAAAGCTCACGGTACGGATGCCCGCGAAGCTGAGAAAGACCGCGCAGACGCTTTGGGGCAAGGAGGTTGCGGTCACTGCGAAGGCGAAGCTCACGCTGGATGGCGAGCTTCGGGATCCCATCGCTCTGCAGATCGAGGAAGCGGTTCAGGTCTCTGACTTCGTCGACGACTTCGACAAGTCCTTCGGCCGTTTCAAGGACGCGTTTGCGACGTCGGAGGTCCAGGACTACTTGAGGGACCTTCGGGGTGAGTCGTCATGATGCGCGCGCTGTATGACACCAATGTGGTGTCCTATTGGATGGCAGGGCAGCAGGAGTTCCACACGCCGTTGCGTAAGCTGCAGCACGATCTGCGTAGTCTGAAGGCGATGCTTTACGTTTCCGCCGTGACGATCCAAGAACTCGCTGTCGTCGGGCAAATGACTGGAACCTGGCCGGAAATGCACGACTTCATCCGCGAGCGGTTCAACACCGTGCCCTTCACATCTCTTTGCGCTGAGAAGGCTGCCGCTCTCCAAGTCGCAGTAGGGAAACCATCGAAGGGGACAAAGGCGGAACGCCGCGAAGCCAAGGACCTGTGGTTCCGAGACGCGGCAATCGTCGGGACCGCCATCGCCGAAGGGTTCGAGATGGTCGTCACGACGGAGAAGTGGTTCATGCACTACACGAACCACTTCGAGGGTGAGATCCGAGTCGTCAAAGCCGTGGCCGTCGTGGGCGGCGCGTCCTCGAGCGAGGCTTCGCGACCCGCAAAGTTAGAAAAGTAGGGCTGGCCCCGCCGTGGCCCCGCCCTGATCGCACCGCTCCCCGGGGGTCCGCACCCAATGCATGCCGTTCGCGACATCTGGCGCCCCCTGGCGACCCCTTCGGGGATTAGGTTCCAGCGACGAGAGGCGTGAGGATTCAAGTCCCTCCTCGTGCACTACGTTGATTGGAAGGGGGTTGGACAGAGGGGGTCAGGCGAATCGAAGGGGCTCCGACGTTGTCCCGACGATTCGGGGTTCAGCGGCCCGCAGGGTTTTGTCCTCCAGCAGCACAAGCCGGAGGCGGTGGGCGAGCTTGGCAAAGCTCAGGGGAGGCGAGGCACCGAAGATATCGAAATCGCTCGACAAAACGCGGGGAGCGACCAGGTGCAGCGTGATCGTTGGGCAACGCGCACGAGATTGATGGATCGTGGTGGACCTCGGGATGGCGTATAGTGGTGCGGATGAATCACCGAACGGCTTCGAGCATCATCGTGGGCTGCCTTTTTGCGTGGGGTGCCATCGCGAGCGGTAGTACCTGGCTTGGATGTAGCAGTGATTCGCACGAAGACGATCGGGGCGGGACTTGGCCCTTGCAGGACGGGTCGGTGGAGGGCGCACAGCCAGATGCGCATCAAACCGACGCCGCCACGGAGAGCGCAGACACGGTGGTGGTGGAGCCCACGGAGATCGACACATTGTTTGCAAATCCTGGGATGGGTTGGCAAACGTTCCATCACGTAGCCACAGAAGACGATTCGTTGGAAGGCATCCCAAGCGGATCGGCGTATTACCGTTACAGATGGCTTCGACTGCAACCGACCCAAGAAACGATCGATCTGGAGGAGATTCAGAACACGCTCGACAAAGCGAGGGCAGCGGGGCAGACCCTAATGATACGGGTGATGACGGCGGGATCGGATAAGGAATACTCGCCCGATTGGCTTGCTGCAGCAGGGTGCAAAATCTGGGAGTACAAACGGGATGGTCCTACGATCCATGCGCCGGACCTCGACGACCCGGTGTGTTGGCAGTGGCATGAGAACTTGCTTCGAGCCATTGCCACGAGGTTTGCCTCGGAGCCTGACTTGCAGATGGACATCGGTTCGGTAGGACTGTGGGGCGAGTGGCACTTTTCGTCCACGACGCCCGAAATCCCGATGCCGTCGTTGGAAACCCGCAAAAAGGTGGTCGATCTGTACCGGGAGCTGTTCCCGGACCTTCCCCAGCAGGCGTTGATAGGGGATGTGGACGCGCTCGCATACGCGACAAGCCAAGGGTCTGGATGGCGAGCGGATTGTCTGGGGGACTACGGGTTCTACTCACCCACCTGGAACCATATGGATGATATGTACCGTCAGCACGTGGAACAGGCCAACGCGACACTGGCATGGCAGAATGGCCCTGTGGCGTGGGAGACCTGTTACGACATGAGTCGATGGGTCCAGGAGGGATACGATGTACATCGGATCTTCCAGTATGCCGTGGATATGCACGGATCGTTTGTGAACAACAAGTCCGCGCCACTGCCAGAGGGCAGCCAGATTCGGCAGGAGATAGAGACGCTGCTTCGCAAGCTCGGATACCGATATGTGCTTCGAAGGTTGGAACATCCGCGACGAGTCAGCGGCACGCTGCCCGTGAGCATGGACTGGGACAACGTTGGGGTAGCTCCCGCCTACGGACCTTACTCTCTGGCCGTGCGGCTTACTTCGCAAGCAGGCGATTCAGTGGTGTTGAGTGCCTCTTCCAAGCCCAAAGCATGGCTTCCGGGATTGACGCATGTGCAGGAAGACCTTGTCCTTCCCGCGTCGATGTCAGCCGGAACGTATCAGCTAGCGGTTGGGATCATCGACAAGACGGGGCGCGCAGTCGTGAAACTGGCGATTGCGGGAGAGCAATCAGGATGGTACCCGCTCAGTGAGGTAGTCGTACCCTAGTCCTCGTCATACACCTACCCTCCGAAAAATCCCTCCAAGGACCGGATACGTAGTCCGGTAAGGAGAGAGGTTGGAAGGACGCCACGGTACCCACAAAAAGCCATACAACCTCTCCCAGGAATATTTCGTGTTATTATTCGTTAGTTACAACACTGCCGACAAAATGACGGCTAAGCGTTTGCGCGCGAAAAAAACGCAAGCGCTGCCCGGAATCCACGCGTTCAACCCCAAATCCCCCGGCAAACTCCAGCCGCCGCTTGGCAAGGGATGGGTTCGCGCTTCTGCCCGAACGCTCTCAGGGCCACAGAAAGCGAATATGCTGGGGCGAAGGCGACGGGGGCACTATGACCCAAACCGCTTGTCGCGCGGTATCCATCCACCATCCTGATGCAGCAACATCTAATGAATCCCGCGTTTCTCTCTCTGGAACTGCCGCATCGCCAAGCTTCACCTGCCCCGGTCTACGGGTCATTCGCACCTGAAGCACTACGGCGCGAATCGCTCGAGAAAAGGTCACTTCCACCGTATCCTTCCCCGCGATTGCATGAAACGTTGTGACAACATCATCTGTATCCTGAAGGTCAAAGCTCGTTGTCTTGGCCGAGGGATAGACCAGAACCGTCCACGCATCCCGGCTGGCCGTCGTTCCCAAGCCGGTCACCTCATCGCTCACCTGAAGGGGTATGATCGCTCCCTGGCGCACGAATAGGGGAATCTGGCCTGGGGGCGAGTGGTAGGAGCGAAGGATGGTTCCCCCCGCGATATCATCATCTTCCGGATGCCAGAAATCATAATAGTCCTGTCCTTCTGGCAAAACGATATCGCGAATCGCTGTGTCATCGAGGATGGGAGCCACCAGCAAGGCTTCCCCAAGCGAGAATCGGTAGTCTCCCAGCCAAGCGGAAGGCTCACCGTGGGCCGTGAGCACCGCAGCACCTCCCGCGCGGGCTTGATGGGCCAAGCTATAGAAAAACGGCACCAATTCATGGTGGAACGTCAGCCAGAACCGATGCTGGTCCAGCATTTTTTGCGCACAATCCCCTTCACAGCCCGGCATGGCCCACGGAAGCATGTCGCGGCTGCCTCGCCAATGCATCCACGGCATCAACGCCCCCACCGCAAGCCATCGCTCGAACACCGCCCGATCGAAGGGGATGGGATCGCCCAACGGATCGCCAGGATCGAATTCCAGCCCGCCCCCAATATCCGTTCCCACCACCGCATATCCAGCTCGGGAAGACCGAAACACATGCTCAAGGGCATCACTCAAACCACGCCAATCACGACGCTTTTCCCCGACATACGCCACGGGGGCGTGTTCGGGACGAGCATGAAAGCGAGCCGAACGACCGTATGGTTGGTCCCAGGCCCGGGCCAAGGTGACGAATTCGTTCAATCCGCCTTTGCGATGGGCCCCATAAGCAAAAAAATCCCGATAATAGGCTTCTGAATACTCTTGATGGGATATCTGCCCCTGGGCGGTCTGCACCGGATCCGAACGAACGAAAGCGTCGCCCACATCGAGTTTCCACCCGTTGATCCCCAGGTCGAGCAACGCGTTTTGCTGCTCATGCCACCACGCCCTGGCTTGTGGATGAAAGAAGTCCACAGCCGCCCCGCCCCCTTTCCACCACGAATAGGTTTGCCCCTCGTCGACAAAAAAACCGCATGTCTTTGCGAATTCGAAGTTCGGCGACGGCCCGACCACCCAATCGCCTCCCTTCTCATCGTGATACCAGCGATTGACCATCTGGGTCATCCAGAGCACGACTCGCACCTTTTGCGCGTGCAAGTGGGCCACCAATTCCCCGAGCTTCGGATAGCGTCGGTCACTCGGAACGAACGTATTATAGTGCGTTTCCCACGGACTATCGATCACGACTACCCCCGCGGGCAGTTGTCTTTCCGCAAAGCCCGACAGAAGGGCGCGAATCCCCTGTTCATCCGAAACCCCTTGCGAAATCCAGGGTTCGAAGGCCCATCGCGGCGTAAACACAGGCGGTGCGGAGATCTCGGGCTCGAAGGCAACGACATCGCAACCGTCTTCTGAAGCATCGGCCAAAGGCCCCGGTGGCTCGTCTTTGGCGCACGATATCCCGATAACGGCGCATAAAAGAGCCGGTCTTGACCATAGCAAGCGCGCAGCGGGCATGCGGGATAGCCTAGAGCACTTTGCCCCAAGAGCAAACGGATGTTCGAATTGGCAGCATAATCCTTGACGGCCACGATGAACCGGATGGCCGCCCCTTTCGACCTCCCCCCTGGAACCATCCTCCCTCGGGCTTGCCACCCTGCACGCGGGCCCTACGAATCTTCATACCCCCACCATGGTGGGCGTATCCGCAAGGAGGCAGAACCATGAAACCCATGAATGACTGCCCTATTCAAGAGGACAGTGGAATGCCATGCACGGCAGCCGTCGTTCCGTTCACACTGCAAGGAATGTCCGCGGGAATATGTAGCCGATGCGGAGAGATCGTTGCCCAATCCGACCGCAGAGCAACGAAAAAACTAGCAAAAACAACAACTTTAATCTCTCTGCGTCGCGCCAGCCAACGCCACGACGACACCTAACGTTGTGGTATCATGTCTTCCGGATCCGGGCGAAAAAGCAAGCTAAGAATCATGGTATCGTGACGGTTTTCGGGAAAACTCATCCGTTTTCCGATTGGAGAAGTCCTTCAACGATACCATCGAGCATGGCATCGAAACGCGCGGCATCGAAGCCCGAAAGGGAGGAAAGCCAATCCACATGGTCCTTGGAATCCCGGTCATCGCTGAAATGGCCGACCACATCCAAATGGTCGCCTCGTCCCGCCCACACCAGGTCGCCCCAAACCTGAGAGCGAATGGGTACGACCCCATCATTGGCGAGATCGGGAAGGGGTTCGGTGAAATAAGCCCGCAATTTGTCATCGGCTTCGGTGCCCGGGGGCTTGCACGGATACCGGGCATGCTCGAGGCCGGAAAGACGATTCAGCATGGCAAACACGGGCAAGGAAAGGGCAGCCCATGGACGTACCACATATTTTGCCCAGGAAACCACACCCGGACTGGGCGCATAGGAAGCCACCGATTGGTAATACACGCGATCACTATTTTCGACCCCCGCCTGGAATAAATCCATCGATTCGGGAGAAAGCTGAATGACCGCGCCCTGATCTTCCCGAATCAAGCGCAAAAACTGCGCCGTCTCATCCGCTGTCGCACTGTCCAATACCCGAACGAGCTTGTCGGTCAGCGTATCGATGAGCCGAAGCTGCACCCCCACCGCCTTTTCGATCCCCGAAAACGCGGCCACCAGCGATGACGTCAGCGCAAGCGGCGGACGACCAAGCTTCAGAACCGCAACGGTAAGTGCTGATAACGCATACAGCAAACGTTGCCCCGACAACGTAGCAAAAAAACTCGCTAGAGGCGTCCCAAAATGCGGCGTGTTCATCGTCGTCACCGAACGAATCGCTCCAGCCCAACGCGGCGTCGTCAACGCCCCACTCACGTTCATCGTGGGGGAGGCCACCAGCCGCGCATCCAACCCCCCCGTCGAATGCCCCACCAAGTGGATCGCCCCATGCCCATCGTACGTCTCATCTATCACCTGCACCAGCTTGCGTCCCCGACGACGAATGGAAGCGGTGGGATGAACGTCGATGATATGCACCTGAACGCCTTTGCCCACGGCTTGATAGCGTCGACGGAGCCCTGCCTCCACATGGCAAAAATAATGGTACGAACCCAACGTCGAAAAACCGAACAACCCGGGGGATAAGTAGATTCGCGACACACCCATGCCCAACAATGTTCATGAGACGGCGCCGATCCGCAAGGACTACATGCCCATCCCTTCGAATCATCGGACCCGGATCGTGGCGATCACGGCCCCGCCATCCCGCAGGTACTCATCGAATCCAAAACCTGATCCAACACCTGCGCTTCATGGTCGGGACCAAGCACATAACGAACGACCCCACAACGATCCACCACGAACGTCACCGGCAGGTCCGACACGCGAAAACGACCTGATAAGACATTATCACGATCGTGGATGACCGGAAATGTCAGCCCGTAGGCACGAACGAGCTGCTGCGCATCGGAAACCATCTCATCCTCGGAAATCCCAACGAAAAGCACATCCCCCCGACGAACATGGCTGCGTTGCGCCGAGGGAAGCGTGCGCTTGCATGGCTCGCAATATTTGGCGAAAAACTTGATGACGACCGGGCGGCCTTGCAGATCCTGCGGTTTCATCGTCTCGCCACTCACCGTATTTCCACGTACCGAAGGTAGTTCCTTCCCCAGCAACGGGCTTGGAAAAGAGGCGGGGGGAGGTGCCGTCGTTGCGCATCCCACGGCGATCCACACCATCAACGAGCATCCCAACCACATCCCGCGCCGTACCATCGTGACCAGCCGTCCTGAATCCATCGAATAGGCATACTCGCAGTTCGTGACAAACGCCACGTCGGCTTCGCTCCCCCCTGCCCGAACGATTCTTCACCCTATATGCACACGTTGCTTCATGAAAAACCCGTGGCGGAGCGTTTCCCCCAAAGACAACTTTCACCCCTTGTCGAGGTGGTAGCCCATGGGGTTGCAGCGTACCATGCCCTCCGTGACTCTCTCCCTACGTTTGCTCCTTGCATTTGGTTGCGTGGCGGTCTTGTCGACCTCCTTGCTCGGAGCGCTCGTGCGCTTCGAATGGCGACGTACCGAAAATGAACGTTTCGATGCCCAGGTGCAGGGGGCAAAAGATGGTATTTCTCTCGAAATACGCGCGGAACACGATGCCGTGCAAGACATCCTTCGACCCTTGTGCAAACACGACGCGTTCGTGGACCGCACACTTGTCGACCTCGAGGCCGGACGATTGGATGGGGGACGCCGCCTCGCCCTTGCCCAACTCGTGCCCGAAGAAATGAAAGCGTTGCGCCTCGATGAACTGGTCATGGTCACCGGCACGGGTGAAGTGCTCGGTGCCGGGCATGATCCTTCTCTGCTCGGAACGCGTCGTAACGACTTCGCAAGCATTCTGTCATCGAAAAACCCCACCGGTAGGGTTCGTCCGCCATCTTTATACGATGGCAAACCCGTTTCCGCCGCTCTCACGGGAACGTGTGCAGCGCACGCGGGAAATCGGACGGTCGGATTGCTCGGCGCAAGACATATCCAACCCGTGCTGGAAAGACTGAGCAAAGCCTATGGAGTACGCCTCGCCCTCGAAGGCACCCCCGACGCCACCGTGTTGCCCAACGAAATCGCACAACAAATCGTGATCGATGAAGCCGCGGGGTTACGCGTCATCGTCGCAAAATCCCGTCTCGACCTCGACCGTCACCTCGAAACCCTCGACCATTGGATACTCATGACCGGCGGCGTCACCCTTGCCGTCGCCATTTTGCTCGCCTTCGTTCTCGCAAGAAGCCTCGCAAAACCTTTGGCCGCCTTGTCCCACGAAGTCGGTGAAGTCGTCGCTGGCGAACCCAGACCCGTCACCGTCCGGGGAACCCCGGAAATGCGTCGCCTCGCTCATGCGTTCAACAAAACCTTGCATGATCTCGCTGCCTTACGTCAACGCCACGCCGCCCTCGAACGAATCGCGGCATGGCGCGAAGTGGCGCGTCGTGTCGCCCACGAAATCAAAAATCCCCTCACCCCCATCCGATCCTCCGTCGAAACGTTGCGACGGCTCAAAAACCGCGACGATCCGACGTTCGATGAATTTTTCGACGAGGCGACGAAAGGCATTCTCGACGATGTGCATCGCATTGCCACCATCGCTTCCGACTTTGCCAAATTCGCTCGACTCCCGGCTCCTCGTCCCGCGCCTTTGGATCTGGAAGACCTCGTTCGTACCGTGGTGTCGATGCATAGTGTCCAAGGAATGACGATCGAATTGGTGTTGACCCCGTGTCCCATCGTGCGGGCCGATCGAGATCAACTCGGGCAAGTGCTGACCAATCTCATCCAAAACGCCGTGGATGCGGCACAAAGCGTGACAACGACCCCTCACGTATGGGTCATCCTTGAGCCCGAGGGAAACGAATACATCCGTCTTCGTGTCAAAGACAACGGACCGGGCGTGGCCCAGGACTTGATCCCGAAGCTCTTCGAACCCTATGTCACCACCAAGATGCACGGAACCGGATTGGGCTTGTCGATCGTACAGCGCATCGTCATCGAGCACGGCGGCGAAATTGCCTATGAACCCCAACCCACCGGAGCATGCTTTGCCATCTTGCTGCCCTGCGCGGGCCCCGTCGCCACGGAAACGACTTCCTCCATCCCTTTGGGAGAATGAATTGTGCCGCTCGACGGTTAGCCCCCATAATCTTGTCTCCACCCTTTGAACGAGTCCCATGCAATCACGCTCTTTTCTCTACGTCGCCCCCATCGCTTTGGTGGTTTGTAGCCTTTCATGCGGCGGCAGTGCGCCCTCTCGGCTTTCCCCCTCTTCGGCCCCTGCCGCCACGGCTCCCACACCCGATGCGCACGACGACGGCCTTGCCTCGCTCATCACCAGCGTGCCGGAAGGCACCCTGGGACCTTATGTAGGGTATGGCCCCAAAGGTGCCCTCGCTTTATTCTCTCCTCCCCACGAATCGCAACGACGATGGTGGGTTCAAGCCCTCGACGAGCAAGGAAAACCGAAAGCGGAACCCTTTGGGCTCGGGCCAAGTCCGGATGATGTGCCCTTCGCGACCGTCCGACCCATCGGTGAGGACGTTTTTGGAGCGATATGGGTGCGAAGGATTCACCATACCGACGTGCTCGAAGGCGCATTGGTCAAAAATAACAGCATGTTGTCGGACAACATCACCACATTCACCCAGGCGCGCGGAAAGGTGATTTGGGCTGATGCGGTCGCCACTTCCAAAGCCACGATCCTGTTGTGGGTGGAACAACAAGGCGAGGAAACGCAATTGCAACGCCTGCTGCTGAATCCCAAAGGCGAGCCGATCGGACAAAGCGAAGTCCTGCAACGCAATGTCAGGGCATGGGATACCGTCGCCATCGACGACGGTATGGCCGTTGCCCTGGTGATTGGTTTGGAAGAAAAGAAAAACCTTGGTTCCGTGGCGTTGCTGACGTTGGATGCCGCGGGACACCCCAAAGGAGCTGTAACCCCCATCTCGCATGATGGCTCCGCTCGATTCGATATTGGCCTGGTGCGTGCGGGGCAGCGGCTACTGCTCGCCTGGACGGAAGTCCGTCAAGCCGATAGCGTGATTCGAGCGGCGGTAGCCAATTTCGAAGGCCGGTTGTTGGTGGAATCGCGTACGCCACGACAATCTCTCGGGGGTCAGGCCCTGGTGGCTTTGGTAGCGCCTGCGGCATCGAAACCAAATCAAGCTCTCTTGGTATTCGAAGAATTCCCATCATCGAACCAGCCTCAGCGCGAATTGCGGATGACGACACTCAGTGATGAGGCGATAGCTTCCTCCGAGGGGGTTCGGCTCGCCTTTTCCCCTGTGGGTCAACCCAACGGGGAATACGCCACATCCTCCGATGGATTCGTGTTTCTCACACGCGCGCAGGCCTGTGCGAAAAACGGGGCTTGTGATGATATCCCTTGGTACGTCCGGTTGAGTTCCAGCCTAACCATCGACGCTGCGGCACCCGTGGTGGTTAGCGCCTTGCATTACGAGCCGCCCGTATTGATGTGGTCGCCCGGTTGTACTTCGATGACCTGCCTTGCCTTGGCTGCGGGCGGACAGGATCCGACACCCATCGTCATGGCAAAGCTTCCGAAGGGTGCCTTGCAACCCAACACGTTTTTGGTTCGTGAACCGGCGCCCAAACCTCCCTTCGTGGAACGAAGCCAAACCCTATTGACATCGATCGAGCCCCTTTCCGCTTTCGATGCCGCCACGGCCGGGTCTACAACCTATGTCGGATGGGTGACGCATTTCGTCGAAGGGCAAGGGATACCGCAACAGGCGCCTCGCCAAGCGCCAGGAAACCCAAACAAACCTACCGCCGCGCATCTGCTGGTTCAACGCATCGACCCGTCCGGCATGCCCCTCGAGGGCCCTACCACCGTTTCCGTTCGCGCCATGTCAAGGGGCGGCATCGCCCTTGCGCCACACCCCACGGCCCAAGAAGTTTGTGTGGCGTGGACAGCTCGCGATGCCGGCACGCCGCAGGTGTTTTTGACGCGAATCGGAGCCGACGGCAAAACAAAATTGCAACGCATGATCACGCATGGCAAAGGAGACGTCTCCGATGTCGCGATCGCGGCGCATGGTGATGGGTGGATTGTCGCTTGGGTCGACTGGCGCGATGGCCAGGGCAATGTGTATGCCGCGCGGGTAGGCGCATCCTTGATCAAACTTGGTCCGGAAAAACTCATCTCGCGGGCTGCTGGCGATGCTTCCGACCTCAGCTTGGCCGTGATGGGAGATCTCGTCTTCATGGCCTATGGCAGCTCCCGGGCGGATATACCGAATGGGATATCCAATCCAACCATTCGGAAGCTGAATGCCAAAACGCTGGAACCTATTGGAGAGGAACAAATTATTGACAGCTCTGCCCTACCGGTACACCTTTCGAAATTATCCGTATCGGGACATGATTTGGTGTTGGCATGGATGGCGCAAGGATCCCCGGATTGTGAGGCGGCAAGTTGCGCGTTCGCGCGAGCGAGCCGAATCGATCCTGATACCCTTCGGGTCCTTACGACAGCGGATTTTCGGAAGTCAGGAACAACGCCTGCCAGCTTGAGCCTGCGCTGCGATGAACAAAGGTGCCAAGGCGTCTTGCTGGCGCCTCATGCTGGAAAACTCGATCTATTCGGCCTCACCTGGGTACCGACCAGCACCGCCATGCAGCGCAATGAATTGGGATCCATCACCAGCCCATCGGTAGGAGCGCTGCCTCCGGCCATGGTGGGCGACGCGCTTTTCCTTGCCGATCAAGGACTCGAAGGACAAGATCGCTTGCGACGAATCCAGGTGCGATGGACACCGTAGGGCATGAACAGCTCCCCTCCCCCACGAGCCCAAGCATCCATGGTTGGAGCGTCCGACGATTCGATGCACCACAAACGGGAAAGGCCCCGTCACACCCGCTCTCTGCTACCGTTGCTTCCTTCCGGACCTGGCGGGTTCACAGCGCGCTGTCGACGAGGCCATACATTTCGAACTGAGTGATTGTGTGTAGCGCATCATCCTGGCTTTGTCGAGGGAGATGACGAACGCTGTCGAACCCAGCCAAAAACGTGGGAGGCAGGGAAAGCAATCCCGTTATTTCATCGGTATTTGCCGTCAACGCGTGTGAAGCTCCATCATCGCAAGCTCTCGATCCGGCCCTGGTACGGCCAGAGAACCCGCAAATGCCACGGTATCCACATGGGCGTCGTGTTTGCGCTCCCCTCGCGCCACCAAACACGTATGAACCAGCGACAACCGGCAAAGCGCCCCCCGCGCGCCAAGATGCTCGACCAACGCTTGCGCCACCCGCTCACCAATCTCTTCTTGCAACACGAGCCGCCTCGCGTGACCGTCCACCAAACGCGCCACCGCCCCAAGCCCCGCAATACGCTTATCCGGTACGTACATCACCGTCGCATGCCCAATGGCCGGCATCAAGTGATGAGGACAAACCGTCACCGTCGATAGATTGCGCAACACCACGATCCCTTTTTCCCCAGGACGCGCCGGGCTGGAGCCCTTTTTCAACATCGTGGCGTCATCCATACTCTCACCGGACAACAGGTCTTGGGAAAAAGCTCCCACCACCCGCTCGGCCGTACGCGCCAATTCCGGATGATCCTCGATATCAAAACCAAGCCCCCGAAGGAATTCCTCGATTCCACGCCGGGCTCGCTCGAGATCCTGTTTGCGTTTCATGACTCGACTCAACAACGATCATTCCTTGTCGGAACCCGCTCCACCAAGATTCCACAATACCCGAACCGTACGCGGCAACAGCTCAGGATGATCCATCACACCACAAATCCCGCAGGAAGACGGAAACGTGCCTTGCGTTTGACATAAATGGCATCGGTGGAAGAGTTCGTCCGCCCGACCAAAATCATCTCGAAGACGTTGCAGCACCACCACTTTTTCTTCCATCTGCCGTATCTGCTCACGAAGATACTTTCCCACTCGCTGCGCCGCCTCCACCCCTGTCTTGCTCGTCGTTTTGATCGCCAAAATGGTTTTGATCTCGTCGAGAGACAATCCCGCGGCCCGCATATCCGTCACGAGCAACAGCTTTTCCAATTCCACGGAGGAAAACAAACGGTGCCCGCCGTCGCTGCGAACCACAGGATGAAGAATATCCGCTTCCTCGTAAAACCGGACGGTCCGAAGTGTCGAATTCGACAGACGCGCCATATCCCCCGTTGTCAACAACCCATCTTTCCTCTTCTTTTTCCGCCCTCGACGACGAACCGTCGAGCCATCCGAAGAGCTTTCGTTGCACACGACAACCTTCCTTTACGTTACCCCATCCTGAAAGCTCCGTTTCGCGATGTCAAGGGCTGCTCCCTGCAAAACCAGAGCAAACGCAACGCAGCACCCCTATCTTCGACGAAAAAACCAGGGTCAGGGTACTTTACCCAAAAGCCAGAAAGTACAGTTTGGTGAGAAAGAAGTCCGCGATGAGGATCGCGATGGAAACCACCACCACCGTTCGCGTCGTCGACTTACCCACCCCCTCCGTGCCCCCCGTGGTCGTCAAGCCGAAATAGCATCCCACAAATGCGATAATTGCACCAAAAAACGGGCACTTACAGATCCCCGACATAAAATCGTTCATGGTGACCGAGTCGATGGCGGAACTCAGGAAAAAGCCCGGCGGGATGTTGAATTGCGCCCCAACGACCATCATCGCACCCGTGAACCCAAATACCAGCGCTAGCAAGGCCAGCACGGGCATGCCCAGAACCAGTGCCACCACGCGCGGCAACACTAGTTTTTTGACCGGATCGGCTCCCAACGCCCGGATGGCATCGATCTGCTCGGTCACGGCCATCGACCCCACCTCCGCGGCCATCCCCGCCCCCACACGCCCTCCCACGATCACGGCTGTCAATGTCGGCGCTAGCTCACGAGAAAACGACAGCCCCACCACCCGTCCGGTGTATTCCATCGCCCCGAACTTTTGAAGACTGATCGCGAACTGAACGGCCATCACCATGCCAATGAAAACCGATGTGACCGATGCAATGCTCACCGACTTCACTCCCACCGACTCGAGCTGATACACCACCGCTCGAAAATCGAAGGGAGGGGTCACCAACGCGCGCGCCGTGCGCAAAATCATCAGGCTGCACGCCCCAAGATGATCCACGAACCCCAACAACTGATCCACCAGAAGGTTCGTAAAGCGTGACGATGGGGGCCCTTTGTGGGCAAGCAACGCCAACGACGAGCGCTGCCGATCCTCCGTCGACGGCGTATTCGGATGCCGCGGTCGCTGCTCGTCTGTCATCGCTCAACGCTCGTACGTTCGAAACGTGGCCACATAATTGTCGAAGGCTTCGACCCCTGTCGCGGCCATCGAAGACTCGCCTATATAAAAAAAGTCGTAAACACACCCATCTTTCTTCAGCACATACACCACGAATTGTTTGGGAACACCATCGAGTTTGGCCGTGATCTCCGAGCGCATCGCTTCCCGATCATCCATGGAAAGCAGCCTCTGATCCAACGTCTCCCGCTCGGTAAAGTGAATGAATAGATGCTGTGTCAACGCCTCGAGGGGAACGTCATCGCCATCTTTCCCACAACGACCATGGACCGCAATGGTCGCATGCCGTTCATCATCCCGAAACGCCAGTAGCGCATCCGACACCTCGATGTTCCGCCATGATTTCGGAGCAGGCCCAAGAGTGAACTCCAAGGGACCCCGTCGATAATGCCGACCATCGAAGTGCGTGGACGAGCATCCAAGCCACGATGCCCCGACACTACACAGCACCAAAGCCAGTATCTTGACCCGTATCCACCATCGAAACTCGGATTGCCAGTTCATCAAAGGCTCACAACGTACCACGTTTCGAAGCAGAATCGACGAGGCGATGGTCATCGAAACGATCCGGGAGGCCGTCGATAGCGAACGCGAAGGGATCGGGACGGTTGCTCTCGAGTGTAGAAGCCTCGCCATTTTTCGTAAGCAATGCGTTCACGACCCACCATACCGAGACGAATGAGAAAGAGACCCGCCAAAAATCCACCGACATGGGCAAACCAGGCAACCCCGGCACCCGCCCTATCTCCCACCGACACCAAAGCTTGCACGACATTGAGGACAATCCATTCGAGCATGACGAGCCACGCGGGGAATTCGAAGAAGAGAAAGACCACAAATACCGGAAAAAGAACGAGAATTCTGGCTTTGGGGTAGAGCGTTACGTAGCCCGCAAGCACGGCGGCAATGGCCCCGGAAGCACCCACCATCGGCACCGCGGCGCTTGGTTCCGCCAGGCATTGAGCCATGGCCGCGAGAAATCCCCCGGCCAAGTAAAACAATAGGTAGCGACCATGGCCGAGGGCATCTTCCACATTATCTCCAAATACCCATAAAAACAGCATATTTCCGGCGATATGGAGCCAGCTACCATGCAAAAACATGGCGGTCCACACCGTCATCACCTGCGCTACCGGATCCTTGAGAAATCGTTCCGGGACAAATCCCCAATCGTAGGCAAGAGCCGTATTACCCACATCCGCCGACGCCAATTGCCAAAGAAAAGCTAGTACGTTGGCGGCAATCAACCCATAGTTGACCCAGGGCGTCGTGCGGCTCGGAAGCCTGTCTCGTAGCGGAATCATGAGGCGTCAGGAAAGGTAAGCGCAGTCCAAAGAATCGGCGATCCGAATACGACAGGCAAGGTCTCAACACCCGGCATCATCCAAGACCCGGCGCAGTGCCACCATTTCAATCACACTCAAGGCCGCGTCGAATCCCTTGTTGCCGGCTTTGGTTCCCGCTCGTTCCACCGCCTGCTCGATGGTATCGGTGGTGAGCACGCCAAACCCAATGGGAACCTTGGGATTATCCAAACCAGTATGCGCAAGACCTTTGGAGACCTCCGCGGCAATATAGTCGAAGTGCGGAGTCGAGCCTCGGATCACCGTGCCTACGGCAATGACACCGTCGACGTTGCCCGATTCTGCAATTCGACGCACGATCGGGGGCATTTCCCAGGCTCCTGGCACGCGAACGACGGAAATATTGGTGAGTTCACAGCCATGTCGGAGCAGCGAATCGACGGCTCCTTCGATCAATCGATCGACGATGAAGCTGTTGAACCGGCTGGCCACGATGGCGAAGCGTGCGTTGGGGGGAACGACGAGCGCGCCTTCGATCAACTTCGGTTTGTCTTGCATATCACTCCTCTGCATGGCTCAACGAATGGGAGCGCTTTCCACGATCTCGAGACCATAGCCAGCGATCCCGGCAATTTTTCTTGGGTTATCGGTCAAAATTTTGATTCGACTCAATCCGAGATCCGCCAGGACTTGTGCACCAAGACCGAACTCCCGCAGGGGCGCATCTTTGGATTCCAACACCTTTTCGCTCTTTTGATAGCTCTTGAATTCACGAAGAATATCCCCCCGAGGCGGCAGATATAACACCACGCCACAACCCGCTTCCTCGATCCGTCGCAACGCGGTACGCAGGTTGTGCCCCCCTTCCGAATCTGTCGAACTAAATATATCCCCAATCGTGGAACCTCGATGCACGCGGCATAAAACCGGCTCCTTGGCTTGCTGCAAATCCCCTTTGACCAAGGCCAGAAGCTGCTGCTGATCCACCGCCGTCTCGTACACGAACCCCTTCCAATCCGACTTGGTTTCGTCAATCGACAAAATCCCTTCGGCAATGCGATGAACCAACCGCTCCGTCTGCGTGCGATACTGGATCAAATCCGCGATGCTCAAAATGGTAAGTCCGTGTTTTTTCGCAAAAATTTCGAGATCCGGAAGACGCGCCATCGTTCCGTCATCGTTCATGATCTCACAGATGACACCGGCGGGATTCAGTCCGGCCAACCGGGCCAAGTCCACCGATCCTTCCGTCTGACCGGTCCTCACAAGCACCCCGCCTTTTCGTGCTCGCAAAGGAAAGATATGTCCGGGAGACACGATATCCTGTGGGCGAGCATCGGGACGAACCGCCACCCGAATCGTATGCGCGCGGTCGGCCGCGCTGATGCCTGTCGTCACACCGTGTCGGGCCTCGATAGATACCGTGAAGGCCGTACCCAAGGGCGGACCGTCATGGTTGGGCCCCGCCATCATCGGCAGTCGCAATCGTTCGATTTGCTCTTCGGTCAACGTGACGCAAATCAACCCTCTGCCATGGGTCGCCATGAAGTTGATCGCTTCGGGCGTGACCGCCTCCGCCGCCATCGTCAAATCACCTTCGTTTTCCCGATCTTCGTCGTCCACCAAAATGATCATTCGCCCTGCACGAATTTCGTCCAACGCGCGATGCACCCGCTGAAGCAACTCCGGATCGATCATCAACTGGCGTGAGGTCATGACTATTTCGACTCCGTGTTCTCACCCACTTCATAAAAATCCCGATGAGGCCAACCGTGACAGCAGACTGTCGTCCGTTGTCCCACCCGACCCTGCGGCCGACCGGCCCACCTCGAGCCAACGCGCCACATACCGTGCAAGCACGTCGGCCTCGAGATTCACTTCCATGCCCACCGACATCTTCTCCAACAACGTCTTTTCTTGCGTATGGGGAATCACCGCCACATGAAATACCTTCGCGTCGACCGCATTGATCGTGAGACTCACACCGTCCACCGCGACAGATCCCTTTTCGGCCAGCAACGCAGCGAGGTGGCCATCATAGGAAAATGCCAAATCGACAGCCTCACCCAAGGGCCTTTTTTCCACCAAACGTCCCAAACCGTCGACATGCCCCGCAACGATATGCCCTCCAAACCTTCCCCCCACCGCAACCGCACGCTCGAGATGTAATCCGTGACCCACGGGCAATCGACCAAGCGTACTGCGAACCAACGTCTCGCCCGAGGCATCCGCTTCAAACGCCCCATCGAGGATTCGTTGCACTGTGAGACAGACTCCCATGACCGCAATCGACTCCCCCAGTACGAGCGGTGAAAGACGTGTCGCTACGCGCAACCGGGCCCCCGGGCCTCGCGGTGTGCGAGAGAGCAACTGACCAACATCCTCAACGAGCCCAGTAAACACGGCGATGGAGTTAGCGAAAACCCGCAATGATAGCAACGACCATCCCGCCGCTCGCCCCAATAGCCGTTCGTTAGGGCCCCCCCTGCTCATCACGACGTACAAAAACCTTCGGTTTCAACTCCCCCTTGCCTTCAGTCGCCAAGGATCGCACCCTTTGGTCTGCATGGGCATCGTCGTCAGGTTGAAACGGATAACCCGCCCTGGGCCATACCTCACCCTTGCGGGACTTTTCTGCTCATCCAGCGGATGCGGCGCCAGTTATCAAGCCCTCTACGAAGGGGAAGTGCGATTCGAGCATTGTTACCGGCTCGATGAAGAGCCTTCGATTCCGCTAACCCAACGACGTGAATGTTGGCGGGAATGGACCCAGTTCTACACCTTCGGCCAAACGCGAGATCGGTTGGAATACGCTCTTCGCCGTCAGCGAGAACTCACCACCCAAATCGAAAATCCGCACGCACAACCAGACGAAATATCCGATATCAAAACATTGTCCAGCAACCCAATGGCTACCCCCTCTCCCACGAATCCCTTTGCGCCTCCACCACACCTTCAGAACGAAAATTCACCGTCTACACCCCCAGCAGATCCCATCCCATGGTTGGAATCCCTGGCCTCCAACCCGCAACCCACCGTCCAATCTTGCCTGATGCAATGCATGTCTCGCTGGAAAACATGCACCGACACATGCTCGCACACCAACGACGAATGCCGAAAAGGTTGCGATAGTGCTTTCAAAGCCTGCAGCCAACGCTGCCTCGAGTAAAAGCAGTCATCCTCTCACAAGTCGCTCCAACAACGGTGGAAAGGTCATGATCATTTCTTCCACCATGGACCGCTCCGCCATCATGACCACCGCCCCCCCAGTACCTGCCCGCACCGTCCACGGTACCTGCTCCATCGATAGCAGTGTCGTCGGAAAAAGAATGGTCCCCATCTCCAACGACGAAACCACGCTCCCTTCCGCATCGACCCTTTCAAGCACACCCAGCCCAAGAATCATCAATCCTTTGATCACATCACCCGCCGCTACGACCACCTCACCCTCGAGATAATGCTTCGGTTCCAATCGTGCCAAGACTTCTTGCAATCCTGGCGGATCGAAAGCTTCCCCCAACGGCCCCAACGTTACCCCGATCCGGACGTGCGTCCGATCCGCCTGCTCCCGAAGCTCTTCCTCCACCCACGGAAGCGCTTCGAAACTATCGTCCACCACCTGCTCGGTCCAGGTAGCCACACGAGCCGAATCCGAAAGGCATACCAGACGCAACGGAACGGGCTCACCCACGGTCCCACGATTGCGCAGCGCTTGTCCCGCTCCGAGTACGACCGCGGTCATATCACTGACCAAAGACATGACCGATAGTTCGCCCCGTTCCACCCACGCCAGCGCAAACCCCGAAATCTCTTCGGTTTCATGAAGAAGATGCACCTGCGCCTGACGCTCTAACGCACGTCGAAGATCGTCGGGCATGTCCACAAACGCTTCGGCCTGAGATAGATCGAGATCAACGGTCGGCTTGTCTTCCTCCGACGGCATCTTTCGCGGTGGTGGTGTTGGAAAACGGACGGCAGCAGCTTCCCCTGGCGAGTCGTCGACCACGAGAGGCTCTTCGAATCGTAGGGGTGGAGGCTTGACGCCTGGAGGCGGCAACTTGGACGGCGCACGCTTGTTCAACCCACGATCCCGCGCCGGTGGCGGAGGCACGATGGGTCTTTCCGTCGGCCGCGCCCCGGTCTCTTGCTTGCCTTCGGCACTCGTCAACGACCTGTTGCGGTGCATCGGGGGCGGAGGCGGAACCACGAATCCCGAAGCCTTGGATGGTTCGACAACGGCCGGTTCGATGTCGTCAGCTTGCCCCTCGGTCATGACGCTCGTGGAAGGTATCTCCTCCAACGAGATCGTATCCTGTTCCGACGTCCACGTGGTATCCACCGCGCCCGCGGCATCGGCAACATGAGCCGCCGCGGCAGGTTCACGCGTTGGCACCTCGTTCGCTGAAGGTGGTAAGGGCGGTAAGGGAACTGATTTTTTAGCAACAATTTCAATGGGTTGTGTGTATTCCGGAGAAACGAGGGTGGGCTCGGCCATCGCCGCAACCGGCGGCGCCGTCTTGATGGTCGAGGGCGTGGAACTCACCCACCCTCGTTCCGGACTCCCGCTTTGCAACACCGATATCGGTGGCGCACTCGTCACCACATCGTCTTCGAAAAATGTCTCTGCAGAAGACACCACCGAAGACAAGCGCGACGTGGAGTCAGCCTCTTGCCCATCGACCGGAAGCTCGACCCGTCGGGTGGGGGCCATCGAATCCGCAAAATCCGCTGCGATCCGGGCAAGCTCGAGCGATCGAACATCGTCTTGTTCCGCCGCGGCACGAGCGGCACGACGAAGCCAGGTCAATGCATCCTGCAGCTCGTTTCGTTCTACGAGCGCGGCCGCTGTCTGCAAAGCCCAGACGACATCATCGGAGTCGGAGTCGATAGCAGGAGGGACTTTCACCGAAACACCTCACCTGGCCCCGGAGTGTACCCAATAATAGGAGCAAAGAGGATGGTTCCTTCCCTTTCTGGGGTCGAATGAGAAATGGGTAATCCTACATCGGTTGACCAGCGCGGTATTGTCACCATCCTTCGAATCGCCATGAGCCATCCCGCGCGATGGCAGATGGGGAAAAACAGGCTAGATCCGACGGAGAAGCGTTTCGGATTGACGATGGGGGGCAGCTATGAAAACAGCAGAGCGCCTGTCGGTATTCGGCTCGTCCCAGGGAACCGCTTGCGACCCGTGGCATGATCCGGATATCGCGTTGACCCAATATTTCTGCCATCGGTACGTCCAGTTTCATCAACGTGAATCAGGTTTCTTCTTTCATCGCCCGTCTGGTTGCCTGCTTCGATGACGTGAGGGATCGTGATACATCGCTCATCGTTGCTTATGCGGCCTTGGAGCAATACGCGAGAAAACAAGTCGATTTCGATCGATTGCTGGACCACGTAGAAAAGACCGAGTCTCGAGGGCAATCGGATCGAGCGCCTGCGGATATCCTTCGGCAAGCGGTGGCTCGATGGCTCGAAGCGATTTCGGGGTTGTCGCCTTCCGCTCTTGCTTACTTGCCCTGCGAATTATGGTTGGCACTAACCCCCCTCGAGAAGCGCAAACGGTTTGGTGAGTTTTACACCCCCCGTTGGCTGGTGGAACTTGCCCTCCAACAAGTAGGCTGGCCCCACGCTTCCGACCGTCTCATCGATCCCACCTGTGGCGCAGGAGCCTTTCTCGCCGGAGCGGCTCTCGCCCTGCGCCAGGATCCCAAACGCCTTACTGAAAACGCCAGACGGCTCTCCGGGGCCGACATACACCCGCTGGCCGTGACCGGTGCCCGCATCGCCTGCCTCTGCGCCGTCGCAGACCTACTCGAACCCGACCAACCCTTCGAACCCAATATCCACGTCGCCGATCTTTTCGATCCACCCCCTTTCTGCCCCCACGACGTTGTCGTCGGAAACCCTCCTTGGCTACGCTTTTCCGAGCTTCCACCGTCCTTACGCCGTCAAGTCGCCGATGCAGCTCAACACTACCGTCTCGTCCCCTCATCGTCGTTTCATGGTGGCAGCGAGTTGGATACTGCGGCGGTCTGTGCCTACCGAATGCTCGACAAGCACTTGAAATCAGAGGGAAAAGCCGCGTTGGTGATGCCGAGCACCGTGCTTCGTTCCGCGGCCGCCGCGTCGTTTCGTCGCTTTTCGTTGCCCGATGGCACCCCTCTGCGGCTCGAACACATCACGGACTTCGGCCCTCTGCGCGTCTTTCCCGATGCCGCCAACCATACGACACTCCTTCTTTTCACAAAGGGACATCCACAAGCGTCCATTATCCCCGCCTCGTGGACGTCCCATCCTCGTGCGCCGTCGTATCAAGCTGGCCTGTCTGACGCCCTTCAAGCCATCGAGCTTGTCTCTGGCATCGCACGTCCGGTCGGAAAAAGCCGCGCTCTCGCTTGCATCCCGGAGCCTGCGGTTTGCCTCGAGGGCTCTTGCTCCCACGTTCGCGGGAGAAAAGGCGTCACCACCGATCTGAACGGCGCCTATTTCGTTCGAATCCTTGGTCCCGGATCGGAACCAGAACGGCTTCGGGTCATCAATGATGTGACGTCTCGCGGAAAACCTGTCGCCACCCACGTGTTCGAAGTCGAACAACAACTCGTATTTCCTTTGCTCAAAGGTTCGAAACAAATTCATCCCTTTCGTATCGACACACCATCGATCGCCATTTTGATTCCCAATCGTTCGGTGACCCGCATCCCTAGCGAGGAGGAGTTTTCGAAGCGTTATCCCGCTGCCTATGCCCATTTTCTGTGGGTGGAGGAGCAAACGAATGGCGCGCTCCGGGCTCGCTCCACCTACCGACGCATGCTGTCTTCACGCGATGCTTTTTTTTCCGTGTACAACGTGGGTGACTACACGTTTGCTCCCTTCAAAGTGGTGTGGGCGGAAATCGCAAAGACGTTGGTAGCCGGCATCGCGAGTTCGAGTTCCCTACCCTATTGCTCCACGCCCAAAACGATCGTTCCGGATCATAAGGTGTACTTCGCTCCTTTTGAGCAACTCGAACCCGCCCTCTTTTTATGTGCCCTGCTGTCGAGCACCCTCGTTCGTCAGTACGTCGATGCCATCACGGAAAAACTTCAAGTAGGCTCTTTGCTCGATCGCATCAACCTTCCGTGTTTCGATCCCAATGACGAAGACCATCAACTCCTGGTGCAGTTCGCTCGCCAACCACAACCCATCGATCCCAAGCAGCTCGACTCGTATGCGAAACGGGTCATCGAGCGCCGTTCGCAGGATGGCAATACAACTTTATTATTGAATTTCAATAGTTTATAACAGAAAGGAAAGTACGTTCATCCCTTGGGGAGCAGCTTGGCGAAGGGATGATTCGAAAAGGATTTGGCCTGCTCGGGGCGTTTATGGGGCTTGCCTCGATCCGAAGAGCGCGCCTCTTGGGAGGCCGATGGCGGCGATGGATGATCATGGCTCCTTGCCGATAGGGAAATCCGCTTTCGAGCGAGATCGACTTCCATGACGCGCACGACGATTCGATCGCCAACCTTCACGACTTCGTTGGGGTCACGCACGAATCGATCCGCGAGTTTGGAAACATGAACGAGTCCATCCTGATGAACTCCTACGTCCACGAAAGCGCCAAACGCGGTGACGTTCGTCACGACCCCTTCGAGCACCATCCCCACCGTAAGGTCCTCCATCGTTCGCACGTCATCGCGGAACTTCGGGGGTTCGAACGAATCACGGGGATCTCGTCCTGGTTTGGCGAGTTCCGCAAGAATATCTTTCAACGTCGGCTCCCCGACGTCCTGGGAAACGTACCTTTTCCAGTTGATTTTTCCTGCCCATACGCCATTGCCCACCAGGGTCGGCAACGACACGCCAAGATCTTTGGCCATTTGTTCGACCAACGCGTAGCGCTCGGGGTGTACGGCACTGGCATCCAATGGATGCTCACCATCACGGATCCGCAAAAATCCTGCGGCTTGCTCGAACGTACGTGGTCCGATGCCCGTCACTTCCAAGAGTTGTTTTCGCGATCGAAAGGCTCCTTGCTTGTCCCGATACGCCACGATTCGCTTCGCTACGGTGGCGCTCAACCCGGCTACCCGAGACAAGAGCGGCACACTCGCCGTGTTGAGTTCCACCCCCACCAAGTTCACACAGCTTTCCACGACCTGGTCGAGCTTGCGAGCCAGCATCGGCTGATGCACATCGTGTTGGTACTGACCCACACCAATGGACTTGGGATCGATCTTCACGAGTTCCGCCAAGGGGTCTTGTAGCCGACGCGCGATACTAATGGCCCCTCGGACGGTGACATCCAAGTCTGGAAACTCCTGTCGTGCGATATCCGACGCGGAATACACGCTCGCTCCGGCTTCGCTGACGGAAACGGCAAAGACTTCCTGCAGACCTTCGGAAACGAGGACTTCTCGAACGAACGCCTCGGTCTCACGACCATGGGTGCCATTGCCTACCGCAATGGCGGCGGGCTGATGGGTCTTGCACATCGTCCGCAAGGATTTCCGCGCCTCATCGAGCGCTCGATCCCCTTGCACCAAGTACAATACCGCGTGATCGATGAGCTTGCCGGTGTGGTCGACGACCGCCACTTTGCATCCCGTGCGTTGCCCCGGATCGATGCCCACGACGGTTTTGGTTCCAAGCGGTGCGGCTAGCAAAAGCTGTCGGAGGTTGAGGGCAAAAACCTCGACAGCCGCTTTATCCGCCTCGAGTTTGCGGTCGACTCGCACATCACTTTCCACCGATGGCATCATCAACCGCGTCAACGCATCTCGTATCGCAAGCTCGAGGTGCTTTCCCCACGGATTGTCTTTGCGCACTTTCAATCGCGTCACGAGCGTATCGCCGACCTGCTGTTCATCGATCCGCAATTTGGACCGGAGAATCCCCTCTTGCTCCCCACGACGAATCGCCAGAAATCGGTGGGAAGGAAGCGATGCCATGGCTTGCTCGAACGACGCATACGTGTCGAATTTCGTAACCGCGTCCACATGCTCTTTGGCTTTCGACACCACCAGCATGCCCGTCGTCATATAGGTGTCACGAACGATGGCGCGCAGGTCTGCATCCTCAGAGACTCGTTCCGCACAAATATCGCGCGCCCCCGCCAACGCCGCCTCCACGTCCGTCACACCCTTGGCTTCGTTCACGAACGCGACCGCCTCTTTCGCCGGGTCACCATCGCCCTGCGCCCAAATCCGATCGGACAACGGTTCGAGTCCTTTTTCTTTCGCGATCGTCGCTCGAGTCCTTCGCTTCGGTTTGAAAGGAAGATAAAGATCTTCCAACCGCGCCTTTTCCGAACACCCCTCGATCGCTTGTCGAAGATCGTCCGTCAGCTTGCCCTGTTTTTCGATCTCGGTGAGGATGACCTGCCTTCGTTCCTCCAGCTCTTTCACATACGACGCTCGCTCTTGGATGGCCACAATGGCCACATCTTCGAGGCCTCCCGTCACCTCCTTCCGATAGCGGGCAATGAAGGGAACTGTCGCTCCTTCTTCGAGAAGACGAACGACTGCCGCCACGGATTGTGGGGCCAACTTCAAGTCGGCAGCCACTTGCGGAACAGGATCGAAGGCAACTTGTTGTTCTTGGCTCACGGAGCAGCCCTTTACGACGACTCGCCTTTTTGGTCGAGCTTGACAACGCGCGATCGTGCCGTTCCTTGGGTTCACGACTCGCGAGCGAAGGGAATAGCTCCCACCATTCGCTGGATCAGGTCGTTGTGGCTCGAACCTGACGAGCTACAGATGGCCGACGATCGCTACCATCCGCGAAATGTTCCCTGTACCAGCATACCCCGAGGACCCAACGACACGTTGACCGTCTCGGAAGGTTCCTCAGACTGCAGAAGATAGAAGCCCAGCGCGGAAAGCAATCCAACGCCGCCCACCGCCGCGCCGATGTTGGCGATCCGTTGATCTCGCTTGCCCGCGTCCGCCACATCTCGCTCCGCTTCACCACACCGAGGCGAACAAGCTTCCAACTCGGAAGCCTTGCTTTTGGCACTGGATCCAAACACAGCAAACGTCGCAAACCCAGCAACCCCAACGCCCGCCGTCACCCAAGAAGCCGTCGGAATCGATTTCCCAGGCTTTTCCGGAAGCGAAACCACCGGTTCCCTCGGTGCTTCTTCCGTGATTCGCTCCCCAAAATCGATGGTCTGCGTCACGGTTGTACCCGCGCGAACTTCCACAACAACCCGTTTCGTTCGCCCTTCACTGTCTTTGACTTGCACCTGAACCGGACCCGCTTTCCACCATAATGGTCCTAACGAATCCCCCGATACTTCTACTTGCTCCCTGCCCAACCACACCGTCGCTCCCGACGCATTCACCAATCGGATCGATACCTTGCCATACCGCTCGGATAACCGATCGAGCCATTCCTGCGCATCTTCCTCGGTTTTTTTGTAACGCGCCTCACCGTTCGCAACCCTCTGCGAAGCGTCCTTGACCACCGTTTCGTACAATTCCACGGCTTGTTGCTCCCGGCCAAGCTCCCGCTGGGCATGGGCCATCAGCAACATCGTGTTGGGGCTTTCCATCAACGCATACGAAGCGGTCAACTCCTGCAACGCTCCTTCATAATCCTTTTTTTCGATGAGCGTCCGGCCTCGCTTGTACTTTGCGACAGCCTGTTGCTGGGAAGCCGCGGACTGCCCCAACGCGGGTGAAGACATCAGAACACACAGAATAGTCCAATAAATCCAAGCAGATCGAGATGCTCGCATCATGGCAGGTCCGGAAGATACGGGGCCTTCTTTGTCGAAGTCGGCACACGATAAGGTGTCGTTACAGGAGGCGTCACGGGTTTAACCTCCACCGATCGATCCGTGGGTTGTGGTTCAGAAGCTTTGGCATCCTCATCGTTGGTCATCGGTTCCACGGGCTGCGGAAATATTTCAGTCGACTTTACCTCGGGTGCCGCATGCTGCGATACCCAAGACGACCCTGTAGACAGTACCACCATCGGCTGCGAAGTGCCTCGATTCGAACTGATTATCGCTACAATCAAAACGACGAGCGTTCCGAGTACCAAGGAAGAAATCAAGACAATCGGTAGATAACGATACTTCGAGAAGGATGGGACAGCCTCGAACGCGGTTCCCGTGGGACTGGTTCCGAGCGACGGCATCGACGATTCGTCGTGGGATACTGGCCGGGGTGTTGCCGTTTCCAACGAGGGGATGGATATCGGACCGGAATGAGAGGGCTGCGACGATCGAATGGGGG